>Ga0181520_10000051_pt1 | contig 215242 bp, 163 predicted proteins | sample PEATcosm2014_Bin_29_FD_132451 | JGI IMG/M metagenome (GOLD analysis project Ga0181520, IMG submission 132451) | Peatland microbial communities from MTU Mesocosm Facility, Houghton, MI, USA - PEATcosm2014_Bin02_30_metaG | ecosystem: Environmental > Terrestrial > Soil > Wetlands > Peat | place...
GGCCGCAAAAATCTTTCGGTAGGAACGAGGCTCCTGCTCTGGGGGCTGCGCATTTATGTCGTGGCCATGCTCGTAATCGTGCTCATCTCGGTATACCAAGCCATCCACGCTGCGCACTAGTCCAGCCCCAATCTCTCGAATGGCCGGAACGGAAGGGCGCGGCCTCAGCCCCGCCGTAAATGCGCGCAAAAAGGGGCTTTAGCCTCTGAAGCCCCGGTTTTTTTTGCCGTAGCCGAATACTTATTCGATGTGTTCGAGTCGCTCGCTCGGGCGCGGAAGTTGAAAATCCCGCACCAGAATGCGAAGATTTTATCGGAGCGAAAAAGTTCCGCAGGCAAACCCGCAAATCATGGCCTCCAACAAACTCGCTGAAGGCAAGCCCAACTCTGGATTCAAACCAAATCTGCTGGGAGTGTTCGTTGTGTTCATAATCGTCGCCGTCGCCGGCAGCGTGGTCGTCTATTCCCTCAGCGACTGGACCGCGCCGGAAAAGGCCCGGCAAATGCCGAATCCCTTTCCTTCCACGCCGCGAACCATCGGTATGGGAATGAGCACCTACCAGGACCGCTGCCAGAATTGCCACGGAGAAGATGGCAACGGAAAAGGAGAACGCGCGGAGAAGCTATCGCTCGCGCCTTCGAATTTCACCGACGCGCACGCGATGAGCAAGTTGACTGACGGCGAACTCTTCTGGAAGATTTCGGAAGGGCATCGCCCCATGCCGGCCTTCAAAGGCAAGCTGAGCGAAGAAGAGCGCTGGCAACTCGTGGATTACATCCGCACGTTTTCACAACCGTTGGTTGACTCGCCAACGGAATCGTCAAAGCCCGCGCCCAACAAAGACGCTGCGCCCAAATAAAAGCGCAGCGCCTGCTGCGGCCGCACGCGCCAGCGCGCGCCGTGCCACGAATTAATTCACCTTCGCTAGCGCGTCGGCAACTTCCTTCAAATCCGGCAACGTCGGAATGTCGTAATTCTTGAACCACGCGATTTTTCCGGAGCGATCGACAATCGCAATTGCGCGTCCCGTGATGCCTTTCTCCGCCAGATACACCCCGAATTTTTCGCCCACCGCGCCGCGCGGTTGAAAATCCGCCAGCAACGGATAATGAATTCCCATTTTCTCCGCAAACGCCTTGTGCGACCACGCGCTGTCTACGCTGATGCCCAGCACCTGCGCGTCCAGCTGCTCGAATCGTTTCATATCATTCACGAAGCAGGCGTGCTCGTTCGTGCACACCGGGCTCCAATCCAGCGGGTAAAAAACAATCACCACGTTTTTCTTTCCGTGAAAATCGGAAAGCTTCACTTCCTTCTGGCTCTGATCCTTCAACGTAAAATCCGGAGCGGCCGCCCCTACCGAGATTGCCATGCCTGATCCTCCCTGTTCGCTTAACGAACAAAATTGAATATTGCGAGTGTGACGCCCAACGCCATCCATGATAGCTGATGCCCTTGGCACGGACAAACGTCCGAACGCAGCGCCTGGACATTTGGCCCTGGCAATCTGCTACCATACGGCGTCGTAAGCAAGTTTTGGAACGGCACCCTTGGCGCGGATCTCCTACTACGAAGCGTATCCCGCAATCGAATTGCTACCGCGCAGCCACAATTGGTGGGCGTGGCTGAAGGGCACGCCGCCGGAATGCATCCACCTGGGCGAAGAATGCGATTGGATCGCCACTCTGCTGCCGGACACGCTCTATCTGCGCGGAAAGCGTAGCACCAAGCGCCAGCCGCCGCGCCCGGAAATCACGCTCTGCCGCGATTGCCTCGGCGAGGCCGTTGCCAGCGAACTGGAAACGTTCCCGGGACGCGTGGTAGCCTTCGAGCCGGATGCGGAAATATTCTCGCAGTACTTTTTCGTGGCGCAGCCGGACTTCGAACCGGTAGGATTGCGGCCGGAAGTTTCCGAGGCAATCGCCCGGCGCTTAACGCAACCGGGCGGCGCGTGCGCGGAATGCGGATTTTCCGCCACCTGGCTGTGGTTTTCGCATCAGCAGATCGCGAGCCTGGATGAAGTGGAGCAAGTCGCTACCGCGCCCGGCGTCACGTTGTGCGCGCGGCACGGAGCGCGAAAACTGTTCGCGGCGTTCGAGCGCATCGCGGAAGCGAATGTTTTCTATATGAATTTGCCGTACGGAGAAGCGGGCGCGTACGTCTGGATCTGACCATGAACTTGCGCAGCGTCATTGACAAATATCTGGCGGTGGCGGGCGCTTACGGAAAATCCGTGCCGCTGCAATCGCTCGGCCTTTCGCGGGAAGAGACCGAGCACATCTTCGACGTCCTCGACGAGGACTACCACATCAGCCGTTTTTTTCATTTCAGCAAAGCTGCAGGACAGTCTTTCCAGATCAGCGGATTTGCGCAGACGCATATTTCCATCGACTCGGAAATTCAAGAAATTTTGTAGCGGACAATTTCGAGCCGTCGCGGGGCTCGCGAGGCAAGCCTCGCTTGAGAAAAGCGGCGGCAAGCCGCCGCACTCCACGAAAGTTCGAGCGTTATTCGTGATTTTCATTTTACTGGCGGGTGAAAATCGAATTCGGGGTCGATGTCCACGGGAATATCGCTGGTCTTCGCGAGCAGTGCGCTCAATTCCGTTGGCATCGTGCCATATTTCTTGAACCACGCGTCCGTGCGCGCGCGGTCGCCGGTGGCTTCCTGCTCCAGCAGGTCCTTGGCGAGCGACGCGATGGCCGCGGGCATTTTGTCAAAATCGATCACGTAGAATCCCGTGGCGGCGTCGCGCGTGATCGCGCCCTGCTCCACGTAATAATTGAATTGCATGATTTCGCCGGCGCCGTGTGCTTCCGCGACGCCGAAACGCACGGTGCGAAAAATTCCTGCGACGTAAGAGGCGTACGTAATGTTGCGCCGCTCCTTCGCCAGCACGCCGTGATCAATCAACCAGCCGTAGCAGAATTCGCCGACCACGTCGGCCTTCGATTCTTCGAGCGCGGAATAGGAAGAGCCGATCGCTTCGTTAATGTGCACTTTGCCTTGCGCCGTGTGCGCGAAGGCGGGGCCGAGGCCGTGCGAGATTTCGTGCATGATCGTATCGGCGAGATATCCTTCGCCGCTGGCCATCGCGGCCTGGTCCGCGCGCATGGTGCGCTGGGCTAACGGCAAAATAATGTAGTTCACCCGCGCGTCCATGAAATTCTTCCAAAATATTTTCTTCGAGCCTTTTTCCTCGTGGATGCGCGGATCGTTGGGAAGATTGTCCGCCACGGCCTGATAGCCGTGCAGCAAATCTCCCGCGCGATAAGGCGAGTCCACCACTTCCATCGGCGATTGTTTTCCGCGCTTGGAAGGCAGATCGGCGGCGGGCAAGGGAAGCGCTTCTTGCAAATCGGGAACGTATTTCTGATACAGCGCGAGCTTCTGGCTTTCTGCATCGTTGCGAATCATTACCGAAGCGCCGTAGGTGGCTTTCACGCCAAGCAGCGAGTCGTCATAGACTTCGTACGGCGCAAACACCACATCGAATTTCGGATTCACCAGATCGAGCCAAGCGATGTCGCTGGCGTAATAATCGTCCGTCAGCAACGCATCCGCCCGCATCCGCAAGAATTTCGCAAACGCAGGATCATCGCTTAGCGCCGCAGCCTCGCGCAAATCCTTCGCCATCGGCTCCAGAAACTCGTGGAACTCGACGTGATAGGGAATCGCGATCAGCTCAGCGGCAGGGTTAGGTCGTGGTTTGTTTCGGACGACGGTTAGTGGTGAATACAACGCCAACTTTTGCGCCGGATGCGCCGCGACGTAAGCGTCGAACTTTTGTTTTGTCATGTCCGGGGGATAAAATCCGCGTCCGGGCGACATGGGCTGAGTGCCAACGAACGGTTTGTCATCATCAATCAGATCGAAACGGCTACCGTTGATTTTCAGGTAGCGGTACAAATCGTCAAAGTGGTCAGTCGACGAACGCAACGGTGTGCCACTGATATCCGATTGCCGGTGGATCGTATCCGCTAGCGACGAATACAGCTTCAATCCTTCCGGATCGTTCTGCCGCCAGTAGATGCAATCGAGCAGGCCGGACGCATCCACCAGCTTCGTAACCATTTCCTTCTCGCGCGCGCTGAGCCCTGTCGAATTAAAGGGCATATGCACCAGCTTGAATTTCGCCACGCGCTCCGCAAGGTCCGGCACAACATACGGTTTGGAGGACGACGCGGACTCCGCAGTCGTAGCAGCCGCGGACGGCGCCGCTGCCACCGATCGTTGGTTGGCCGCCAGTGGGTAGAGGGTTGCCACGGCGATTGCCGCGCCGGCCGCTAACAGCAGCAAAGAGCGCAACGCGAGAGCAGGATGTTTGGTCATAGAGCGGCAATTCTACCGTGGCGGCTGGGGATTGGCGAAACTCGAAATGCAACGGGGTGGGTCAAGGGCGATGCAAGAGTATCCGTAAGGACCTCCCGAAAGCGCACAAGAGTATCGAATACAAGCGGCGCGATTCGCAAGCGGTGATGCGCGAAGTACGATGCAAACTCCGAAATGGCCGAAAAAGTAGCGATTAGAAAATGTTTTCTCGTTTGTTGTGAGCGGGTTAGCTGGATTACTAATTTTTGACGAGTAGCGATTAGAAATCCGTGATTGGGGAGTAGTGAGTGGCGAGGCGGGGCGCAGGGGAGGAAATTGCGACAAAAACTAGCGATTGATTTGGAGAGGGTGGGGAGTGTGCGCACAGGTGCGCCCTTCGACCCTGCCACGGGCAGGCTTGCAGGGTAAATGAAGCGCGAGTAGCATTGAGCATGTATCCCACTCATCGTGACGAAATTGGCCCGCGACCGATGTTAACATAGTCTGCAAGATAGAACAACAGTAAACACGGTGGTGCGGAGGCTTTTTGCTTAAGTCCTAGCCGACAAGGTGGTTGTCGCGGCCGCAGAGCGGTACCGCGCAAACGTTAAGGAAAAAGCAGATCCCTCCGGCGAAAGGCGCCCGCGGGATGACAATTGGAGCGTTTTTCCGCAGCCTGTGAAGCCGCTTTGATTTCACGACGGTTGCCGCACGGCACACGGGCAAGCTGGGGCGCAGCCCTTCGAACCGGCGCCGCCGGTTCGAGGGATGAATCGCCGAGTTGGGCAAGCCCTTCGAACCAGCACTGCTGGTTCTCAGGGTGAATCGCCCTGTTGGGCGATTCACGGGAATTATTGTGCGGGGCTGCCGAGCTGCTTTAGCTTCTGCTCCGCGCTCTGCCTGATGTCATCTTGGCGTGCGGCGTTGTCCGTCGTGTCCGACGCTAGCAGTTCCACCGCCTTCTGTGCGTTTTGCCGCGCCAGATCTTTTTGCCCGTCGGCCAGGTAAGCGTCGGACAAGCTATCGTAGACATTCGGCGAGTTGGGATAGACGGCCACATTCATTTGAAACAGCGCGATCGCGCCCTCGATGTCACCGGCAGCCAGACTTCCGTATGCGATGCGGTTCATTACCGCTTCTGAAAACAATACGACCTTCGGGTCAGCGCGCCGTGCGTCTGCGAACATCTGCTCGGCCTTGCGCAATCCATCGGGCTCGTCCGCGAAGCTCAAAAAACGCGATTCAGCCGACCACGGCACGAGCGCATGGGTCGCCGGCGGAGCGGGTGAATTCCTCAGCGTTGCGTTAAACCATTGCACAATCATCCCGGGTAATTCCTTGTGCGCGGCAAACATGTCCACGCCGTGCCCGCCGACGGAATAGCGCACAAATTTATTGGCAGGATCGGGCGAAAGATCGTAGATCCACTGCATGATCTCCGCCACGCCGGGATCAGAATCGTCGTCGGCCACTGCCAAAAATAGCGGCAAGCTGGGCGAGTTGTGCAGAAACTGCCGTCCGGGACGATCGGTGCTTTCCGACAGCAGCACCAAGGATTTCACTTCCGGATGTCGCCGCGCCAACTGCACCGCCTGATTCACGGCGCAGCTCGCTCCGCCGGCCCCGATTACGCCGCGATTCACTCCCGGCTGCGATTGCAGATACTTGAACGCAACGTCCACATCCGCCGGCCATTTCTCGTTCACGATTTGATCGGCTTCCTGCGCCGACGCGGCTCGGTCTGGGCTCTTGCCGCCGCTCTCCCCGTAGCCGCGGAAATCGACGGTTAATACGTTGAGCCCCGCGCCAGCAAGTTGGGTGGCAAGATCGTCCCAGACTTTGCGCTGGCGATTGCACTGATGCAGCAGCAGAATTCCCGGCCCAGTTTGCGGCGCACCGAAATACGTCGCTTTGAGAATTACGCCATCGGGCGCGACCAAGTCCACCACCCGCAGCGCCGGCGTTTGTTGCGCGGCGCAAGCCCCTGCAAGCATCAGCGTGCCCATCACGTAAAAAATAGAAATCCGGAACCAAGCGCGGCGGTAATTCATGGCAGCCTCCCGGGAATCCTGTATTTTAGACACCCGGAGAGATGGAATTGCAAGCGAAGATGTGCCGCAGCAATTGGACGATCGCGCCGATTCAATTGCCGTGAGCGGGGATGGTTTGGCGCAGAGGCGTTTCGCTTTTGGCGGCGTCCTTTTCAGGCTGGCCGGGAACCAGCTGGTATCCATGTTTTCCCGGTCCGGGAAAAACTTGCGAGAGCGCCATCAGATTCGTGTATTTGTTGAAAGCAATTTCCGCGGAATGAATTGTCGGGTCGGCCGGGATGGATACCGCTTCAACTTTGGCGGATGCACGGCCGCGAGGGTCTGTGAATTCCAGCGTCAATTTCGCGGCGCCCGGAACTTCGCGAATCACGAAGTTGCCCTCTGGAAACGTGGTGTTCCCCACCACGAACGGGCGCGACATCCGGAACACAATTTGCGTAGTGATTTGGGCGCTGGCAGCGAATACGCCGATGATCAGCGCCGGCACAATAAAGAGCGCAAGCTTTCCAGCGAGTGGCCTCATGAGCGAAATCTCCTTGCGGGCGGATTCTGCAAGCGAGGATATTTCCCATCCGCGCCGATGTCCACAGCAAAAAATGCGGCTGCGACCGCGTTACCGCGACGATGCCGCCAGCCAGGCAGCGGTGTTATGCTCGACCCGTGGCAACGCAGGATGAGGCGCAGCAAGAACGGGCGCGTGCAGGTCTGTGCGCCGATTGCGCGCACGCCCGGCGAATTCAATCCGATCGCGGCGCAATATTCTATCTGTGCGAGCTGTCCGCAGCGGATCCGGCCTATCGAAAATATCCGGCGCTGCCGGTGATCCACTGCGCAGGTTACCAGGCGAAAACTTAGCGCGCGCGAAGCGCCGCGAAGACAGGGGAACTCATGGCGATTCAAACCGTGTTGCAACTGGGCGACCCGAAATTACGTGAAATCGCCGCTCCTGTCGCGAATCCTCGATCGTCCGAAATCGCGGCGCTCGTCCAAGACCTCGCCGACACACTTGCCCACTGGCGCACCACCACCGGATACGGCCGAGGCATCACCGCGCCGCAAATCGGCGTATCCTCGCGCGTGATTTTCCTGCAATTGCCCGGCGCGCGGCCGTGGCCGCTCACTAATCCAGAAATTATCGAACGAAGCGCGGAGAAAATGGTGGTTTGGGACGCCTGCCTGAGTTTTCTTTCCATTTTTATGCAGGTGGAGCGCCACCGCGAAATCAAGGTGCGTTATCAGGACCTGCAGGGACAATGGCAGGAAATTCAAGCTGGCGCGGAACGTGATCTCGCCGAGCTGCTACAGCACGAAATCGACCACCTCGACGGAATCCTCGCTGTGGACCGCATTTCGGACATGCGGACGCTTTGTACGCGGGAAGAGTTCGAGAAACGGTATCGCGCTGCCAGTCCGTACGCCACGAGAGCGGCACTTTAAGGCATCAACCGAGCCAAGCACAAAGTCGAAGCGAGATCCTTCGCTGCGCTCAGGATGACGGCCGCGTGCCGGGACACTTAGAGTTTATGTACCGGGGAGCTACTTCGCGGCGACGGTGGTGCGGTGCAGGCGATCCTGCAGCGCTTTGTTCTCGCTGCGAATCTCCGCGGGCAGCCGGTCGCCGAATATCTCAAAAAATTTCGCCGTAGAATCTGCTTCCGCGGACCAATCATGCGCGTCCACGCTCAGCAGCTCATCGACCACGGAACGCGAAATCGCCAAACCATCCAACGCAAGTGAACCCGGCGCAGGCACAAAACCGATTGGCGTCTCAGTCGCAGCAGCGCGGCCTTCGATGCGATCCAGCATCCACTTCAGCACACGCACATTTTCGCCGTACCCCGGCCAGAGGAATTTCCCGTTGGCATCTTTCCGGAACCAGTTCACATGAAAAATTTTCGGCGGACGTTGGATCTTTGGGCCCATTTCCAGCCAGTGCTGGAAATAATCCGCCATGTTGTAACCACAGAAGGGGATCATGGCCATGGGATCGCGCCGCGGCACGCCCACAGCGCCGGTGGTGGCCGCAGTGGTCTCTGAAGCCATGGTCGCGCCGACGAAAACTCCGTGCTGCCAGCTGCGCGATTCATACACCAGCGGAGCAAGCCGTTCGCGGCGCCCGCCGAAAATAATCGCGGAGATCGGCACGCCCTCCGGATCTTCCCAGTGCGGCGAAATCGAAGGCGACTGCCGCGCCGGGACGGTGTAGCGCGAATTCGGATGCGCCGCGGGGCCTTTTTCCGGCGACCAAGGCTCGCCCTTCCAATCAATCAGCCCCGGCGGCGGAGGAGTGCCGATGCCTTCCCACCAGGGTTCGCGCGCGCCGCTGATCGCGACGTTTGTAAAGATAGTGTCATGACGCAAAGCCGCCATCACGTTGGGGTTGGTCTGTGCATTCGTGCCGGGCGCCACGCCAAAAAATCCATTCTCCGGATTAATCGCGCGCAGCGTGCCATCCGCGCCGATGTGCATCCAGGCGATATCGTCGCCCACGGTCCACACGCGATATCCCTGCGATTCCAGCGCCGAAACCATCATCGCCAGATTGGTCTTCCCGCATGCGCTGGGAAACGCCGCGGCCATGTAGGTCACTTTGCCGCTTGGATCTTCCAGGCCGAGAATCAGCATGTGCTCGGCCATCCAGCCTTCCGAACGCGCCATCCAGCTGGCGATGCGCAGCGCAAAACATTTCTTCCCCAGCAGCGCATTCCCGCCGTACCCGGAGCCGACGCTCCAGATCAATTTTTCCTCGGGAAAATGCATCACGAAGCGGCGTTCCGGATCCACTCCGGCCAAAGCGTGCAGCCCGGGCACAAAATTGTCGCTGCCCCCGATGCGATCCATCGCTGCTTTGCCCATGCGCGACATGATGCGCATGCTCGCCACTACGTACCGGCTGTCGGTGATCTCGACGCCCACCCGGCTATAAGGAGAATTTTGCGGTCCCAAAATGTAGGGCGCGACGAACATGGTGCGGCCCTTCATCGAGCCTTCGAGAATCGGCCGCACCCGTGCCTTGCCGTCGGCGGGGGACATCCAATTATTTGTGGGGCCAGCGTCGTCCTTCTTGCTGGTGCAAATGAACGTGACGCTTTCGGTGCGGGCAACGTCGTTGGGATTGCGGCGGTTCAGGTAGCAGCGCGGGTAGGTCGTCTCATTCAGTTCCGTGATGATGCCGTCGTGCATCAGCCCAGCGAGGAAGCGATTGTTTTCCTCTTCCGAGCCGTCACACCAAACAATCTTGTCTGGCTGCGTAAGACGCGCGGACTCCTCAACCCATTTTTCCAGTGGTGTGGACACCTGATCTCCGGAATGGAGCCGCTTAGGTCCCGCCCAACTAGCAGGGCGGGCAGGCCGCGACCATGCGTATGAAAGCTTATATACTAGAAAAGTCTAGGCCACGCTTCGGGGAATTGCAAGTATCAGTCGAGGGTTTAACTCACGCGTGCAATCCGAATTTCACTCTTGGCGCAGTGCTTGCATGGGATCGACGAGCGTCGCGCGATGCGCCGGGATGAAGCAGGCCAGCAAACCCGCAAGGAGCAAGGCCGCGGAGACCGCACCAAACGCCGCAAAATCAAACACGGCGACGTTGAACAGGACGCCATGCATCACCTTTCCTACGGCATAGGCTCCGAAGAGCCCCAACGCGAGGCCGACGCCGGCCAGAGTCATGCCTTCTTTCAGGATTAGCGCGAGCACGTTACCTTGGCCTGCGCCCAGCGCCATGCGCAGGCCGATCTCGTGCGTCCGCTGCGCGACCGCGAAGGACATCACGCCGTAAATCCCTACGGCCGCAAGCAGCAGGGCGACGGTAGCGAAGCCTCCGAACAGAAATGCCGTGAAACGCTGCGGCGACATCGATTCAGCAAGGACTTGGTCCATGCTGCGGGGCGTGCCCAGCGGCAAATCTGGATCGATGGACTGCACGATTCCGGCAATGCTCCTCGTCAAATTATCCGGTTCCACGGCCGCGCGCACCGCGATGCGCGCCTGCGGCCAGGGACTTTGCCAGAAAGGCACGTCAATTTCCGGGAAGTCTTCTTCCAGACGGCCGTTGCGGACTTCTTTGTAGACGCCCACGATCTGCCACGAGATTGGATCGCCGAATCTGGTGACGCCGGGAATCAATTGCTGGACGAGGATGCGCTGAGATAGAGGATCGACGCCTGCAAAGAATTGTTTGGCGAACTTTTCGTTCACGACGGCTACCTGCACGCCGCCGGCCTGATCCCGATCGTTGAATGCGCGCCCTTGCGCCATACCGATCCCGAAAACCTTGAAATAATCCGGCGTGACCATGTTGAAGCCGGCTAGGGGCCGCTGCGACATATCGGTGACTTCTTTGCCGGCAATTTGGAATGGCATTCCGAATCTAACGCCCTGCAGCGGCGCTCCCTCGGACGCCGAAGCGGAGGTGACACCCGGCAGCGCCTGAATTTTTTCGAGTACCTGGCGATAGAAAGTTGTGATTTGCACGGGATCTGCTAAGCGGCCTTGGGCTACAGGCAAATCGAAGGTGAGCAAGTGATCGCTGCGGAATCCCAGGTCCACATGCGCGAGGTTCCACAGACTATGAATCGCCAGCCCGCCGCCGGCGAGCAGGCTCAGCGCCAGCGCAAACTCGGCAATCACCAGCGCGCGCCGCAAGCCATGCCGTCCCGTGCTGCGCGCCGACCCTCCACCTTCTTTCAGCACCTCATTTAAGTTCATCCGCGCCGCTCGCCACGCGGGCGCGCAGCCGAATAACACGCCCGCGAGCATCACGCTGACCACCGTGAACAGCAGCACCGGAACGCTCATGCGCACATCGGTTTCCGAAAGCAAAGTATACGGCGGCATCGAGGCCACGATCGCTTTCATTAATACCCACGCCAAGGCAATGCCCAATACGCCGCCAATGGACGCGAGAGCCAGGCTCTCAATAAGGAACTGCGAGAATATCTGGCGCCGCGAAGCACCCACCGAAGCTCGCACGGCCACTTCTCTTTGCCGCGCCGCGCCCCGCGCCAGCAGCAAGTTAGCCACGTTGGCGCAGGCGATCAGCAGCACGAAACCCACCATCCCCAGCAGCAGCGGCAATCCCTTTTTTGTTTCGGGATTCAGGAAATCGTTCTTCAGCGGCACGACGGTTGCGCCCCAGCCCTTATTCGATTTCGGATAATCCTCCGCGATGTGGCGCGCCACCGTATCCATATCGGCGTTCGCTTGTGCCAGCGTGACTCCAGGCTTCATCCGCCCCAAAATAACCAGCCGGCGAAAATCGTGGTTGTTTTGGTCCGGCGTGATTACCAGCGGCAGCACCAATTGCCGGCCCAGGCGATCGGGCTGGCCGGGTGGTTGCACTCCGATCACGGTATAAAGCTGGCCATTCAAGTGGATTTGCTTGCCAATAATGTTGGGATCGGCGCCGAAGTGCGTTTCCCACAATTTGTGCGTGATGATGACCACGTGATCTTTGCCCGGAACCGTATCGTCCGGCAGCAAATAACGTCCCATGAACGGTTTGTCGCCAATCAACTGATCCAGGAAGCCGGGGGTCAAATAGCTGCCTTCGACTTGCACCGCGCTTTCGACGCCAGCGGACACATTGAATTGCTCGCCGGTCACTGCTCCCAATATTTGGAAAACTTTGCTGTCGCGCTTCCAATCCAGATAGTCGCCCGCCGAAACGGAATTCCTGTGGCCGCCGATGCTGGACCACACCACCACCAATTGGTCCGGCTGCGGGTAAGGAAACGGAGCAAGCAGAGTGGCGTAAAAGATGCTGAAGATGGCGGTGTTCGCGCCAATGCCCAGCGCGAGCGCAAGTATCGCCACCGCGGCAAATCCGGGATTTTTTCGCAGCAAGCGGAAACCAAAGCGGGTGTCACGGAGGAAATTTGCCATGCGGCGCTCTCCTTGTCCGGCAAAGCAGACGAAACAAGCCCCGGCAGAAGGTTACGATGCGGGCGATTACTTCATTCCGACGAGCCCAGCGCCAGCGCGCGAAGCGCAGCGCCAGTACCGCGAACACCCGAATGCTACATCAACTTGTGGATTGTTCGCGCGAGAAATGTCGCCGAGTCGCTTGGCTGCCGCTCAGGCAAACGTGCGCTAGACCGGATGCTATACTTCCAGAATCATGTACGCGCGCAAGCTGCAGGCAGACTTGGTGATTGGCAACGAGAGGCGCCCCGCACCGCTCGAGTGGCTCGACAGTTTTTGCATGAGGAATTTCACCGGCTCGGCGGAATTCGACGACACGCTGCCGACCGACGAAGGCCGCCTGGAAGCAGGCTTGACCGTAGACCCCGAACGGCTAGAGCAGGCTATGAGCGAGTGGTTCACAAAACGCGGGAAGGGTAATGGGCAACGGGTAACAATCGAACTGCGAGAAGTGAAATCGTCGATGTAAGCGCCTAGACCTACCTCACCCTCGAAGACCAACGCAAGCTACGTCGTGGCAGCTCAAAACCCTACAGAATTTCGGATTTTGCCTACGCGCGATGAAAGACTACGAAAAAAGAAGAGCCGAACACTCCCTGCGTATGATTGGGGCGTTGCAGCGGTCATCGCAGGAGGAGTTCGGCCCCTCACAATTGCTTCGACGCGCGGCGCGAGAGATGGTTAGCAGGCGCCTGACGCGCCTCGACAGCTTGCGGAAAGAGGTCGCGGGGGCTTGGTGGCGGCGGTCCCGCAGAGCGGGACCGCCATCGGTGATAGCCGCACCACTGATGGCGCACTAAAGTGCGCCGCTACGAAGACAAACCAAACGCAACTGCTGCCCGGTCCCAAAAAGCGGGACCGGCCGATGCACAAGCAACGTCAAAGACGCCCGCCTAACAAGAAAAAGCAGGCGGTCGCTACAAAGTCAAAAACCTCGGCCTAGCTTCCTTTCTCCGCAGACTGTTCAGGCGCTCTCAGCGGCTTTATTCCGCGGACTCGAATACCCCGTCGTTTTCCTCAGGACCGGTCGGGCCGCTGCGATTCAGCAAAGCTCTGATCTGCGGCATGGCCGCGCGCGTGGCGTCCTCCCCTGCGGCGATCAGTTGCGGCGACTTCACGAATTCATCCCACAGAATGTGATGCACGTCCGGCTCGATCAACACGTCCGTCATTCCGCGCCACGGCTGATTAGCCACCGACTGAATAATCGAGAACGACCGGCTGATCACCTCAATCGTGTTGCGCGGTTTGGAATCCAGCAACCCCGGTTCCAAATGAACTCCGATCACCATCTCCGCGCCCATCTTCCTCACTGCTGGGGACGGAACTTGCTCCGTCAGAAATCCATCCACCAGATAATGCCCCTGATGTTCCACGGGCAGAAACAATCCCGGATACGCACACGAAGCCCGCAGCGCCGGCCCAATTTCGCCCTCCGTGAAATGAATCGAAGTGCCTTTCAGCAGGTCCGTCGCGACGATCGCCAGCGGAATGCGCATCTGATGGAAATATTTCGCCGGCGTCAAGCGATGCAAAAAATCCACCAGCGGTTCATTCGAAGCCATCCCCATTCGCGAAAGTGTCCAGCGCCCAAAATCGCGAAAACGTGTGATCGCGGACTGCTGCGCCATATGCTCTAGCGTCGTCCCGCTCGCATAAGCCGCCGCAATCAGCGCGCCCACGGATGTGCCGGCGATGAAATCAATCGGGATTTCGTGCTCTTCTAGCGCGCGCAACACTCCAACATGCGCCACGCCGCGCGCAAATCCGCCGCCCAGCGCCAACCCAACCTTCGGCCGTTCGCCCGTTGAGCCATATGCGAAGCTGCGCAAGCCACGGATGGCTTTCCCCAGCCACTTTGTGGTGTTTCCAATTTCTGACATGCCGGATCCTTGACAACACTTTAACTCATTTCCTGTTTCGAGGTCTTTCCGGTTGACCGCTCCGTACTGCTTTTGTAACCTCACTGGTTGGGTAAACGCCCAGAGGAACTCCAGTGAAACGACGCATCGAACGCGTAGCCGTGTTGGGAGCAGGCACGATGGGTGCGCGCATCGCCGCGCATCTGGCAAATGCCGGCATCCCTTGTTACCTCCTTGACATCGTCCCGCCCAGCCTCACCCCCGCCGAACAGAGCAAGGGCCTGACGATGGAAAGCCCCGCTGTGCGCAATCGCATCGTGCTGGCCGGCTTTGAAGCGGCGAAAAAATCTCGCCCTGCCGCTTTTTTCACGCCCGATACTGCGCGCCTCGTCACCCCTGGAAATCTCGAAGACAATATCGCCTGGTGCGGCCAGGTGGATTGGATCATCGAAGCCGTCGCCGAAAATCTGGAAATCAAGCGCAGCCTCTTCACCCGCGTCGAAGCCGTGCGCAAGCCCGGCACCATCGTCACCTCCAACACCTCCGGCCTTCCGATCCACCTGATCGCCGAAGGCCGCTCCGAAGATTTTCAGCAGCATTGGGCCGGAACGCATTTCTTCAATCCACCCCGCTACATGAAACTGGTCGAGCTGATCCCCGGGCCTAAAACGCTTCCGGAGGTTTTGCAATCGCTCGACGAAATCTGCGACCTGCGGCTCGGCAAAGGCGTCGTCGTAGCGAAAGATACTCCGAACTTCATCGCCAATCGCATCGGCACATTTTCGATACTCAATGTGATTCGCCAGATGCAGGGGCTGGAAATGACCATCGAGGAAGTGGACGCGTGCACCGGCCCCGCGATCGGCCAGCCCAAATCCGCCACGTTTCGCACCGGCGATCTTGTCGGCCTCGATATCCTTGCGCATGTTGTGCGCAACATCTACGACAACGTTACGACCGACGAATCGCGCGACATCTACAAAGTCCCGCCGTTCATGGACGAAATGCTCAAGCGCGGCTGGCTGGGTGATAAAACCGGTGGCGGCTTCTACAAAAAGGTAAAACAGGGCGCTGAATCCGAAATCCTGACGCTCGACTGGCAAAAAATGGAATATCGCCCGCGCCTGAAGGCGAAATTCCCGTCGATCGAAGCCGGTAAAGCGATCGAAGACACGCGCGAACGGCTGCGCGCTTTGCTCGCTCCGGCTTTGGATGGCAAGGGCGACGGCAAAGGCGGCGACAAAGCAAATCGGCTGCTGTGGTCCAGCCTAAGCCAAACGTGCTTGTACGCAGCACGCCGGGTTCCGGAAATTGCCGATCGCGTTTTGGACCTTGATCGCGCCATGCGCTGGGGATTTGGCTGGGAGCTTGGGCCATTTGAAATTTGGGACGCCATCGGCGTTGAACGCATGGCCAAAGCCCTGGAACGCGACGGACAGGAAATGCCGCCGCTCGTGCGCAAGGTTCTGGATTCGCCCGCAAAATCCTTCTACCAATCCGAGAAGGGAACCACGCGCTATTTCGATTTGCCGTCGCAATCCCTGCAGCCCCTTGCCGAACCGCCTGGAATCATCATCCTGAAATCGCTGAAAGATCGCAGCGGCGTCGTGCAGAAAAATGCCGGCGCCAGCCTGATCGATCTGGGCGACGGCGTCCTCTGCTGCGAATTTCATTCGAAGATGAATTCCATCGGGGGCGATCTGGTCGCGATGATCCACGCGGGCATCGCGCGCCTCAGTTCAGACTTCGACGCGATGGTCATCGGCAATCAAGCCACGAATTTTTCCGTCGGTGCGAATTTGATGCTGGTGCTAATCAGCGCGCAAGAAGGCGAGTGGGATGATATCCACATGGCGGTGCGCCAATTCCAGCGCGTGAACATGGCCATCAAATACGCGCCGCGCCCTATCGTCGCCGCACCGCAAGGCATGGCTCTCGGCGGCGGCTGCGAAGTCCCGTTGCACGCCGCGCGCATTCACGCTGCGGCGGAAACCTACATTGGACTCGTCGAAGCCGGCGTCGGCCTGATTCCCGGCGGTGGCGGCACGAAGGAAATGCTGATCCGCGCGAACGAACATTCCGTGGGTGGCGAAGATCTCGATCTGTTCCATGCGCTCAAGCCAGTATTCGAAAATATCGCGATGGCGAAAGTTTCCACCAGTGGCGAAGACGCGCGCTCGCTAGGCTATTTGCGCCCGTCCGATCTGATCGCCATGAATCGCGACCGCCAGATTGCCGACGCCAAGCAAACTGCGCTCGGGCTGCTGCGCGCGGGATATCATCCGCCCGCGCCCGCGCAAATCCGCGTCCTCGGCGAAGAATTCTTGACCGGAGCCAAGCTCGCCATTCACATGATGATTCGCGGCGGTTATGCCTCGGAATATGACGGCGTCGTGGGACGCAAACTCGCGAACATTCTTGCGGGCGGTGCCATCACCGCACCGCAGCTCGTTCCGGAGCAATACGTATTGGATCTCGAGCGCGAAGCATTCGTCAGCCTCTGCGGCGAACGCAAGACGCAGGAGCGCATCGCGCATACCCTAAAAACTGGAAAACCACTACGCAATTAATTTTCGCGAAATCACGCCTGCATTGCGGCCGCCGCGCAACTTTCGTCCTGTTGCCGTGTTGTTAATCAGCGGAGAAACCTATTTACGCGAATTCGTATCTAAGTGTTTGAATTTCGCGTACTTTGATGAACTGGGGTGCGGTACGAACGTGTGGAACTTTTTCCATTGTTTTTGCGAAACAGAATGTCCTGATTTCGCGTGCTGCTTGCTCATGGCTTTTGGGCACCGCGGCAGCGGAGAAAACGAGCGATCGGTAGCGTCGGAATTTTTTGAGTAGTACGCAGTCACCGTCGGCAATGTCGCCGCGCTCTCTGCAAGTGTATTTGTTTGCGATTGTAGCCCGGCTCGGAATCCGGAGCCTTACGATCACCACAGGATGACGCCAAGGGGAGACTTCTGATGCGAAAGAGCATTCATTTTTTTGCGCTACTGGCCATTGCGTTTTTGGGAATGATGAGCTTGTCTGCTTGCAGCAGCGGCGGCGGCGGCAGTCATCCCACGGTAAATGATATCGTCGTTCTTCCCGGCTCCTCCACCGTGCCGGCCGGTCAGACGGCTCAATTTACTGCGTTTCTGAATGGCGCGAGCACTTCCGTAACCTGGACCGCCAGCGGCGGCACGATTAGCGGCAGCGGCGCTTTTACCGCGCCGACCGCTCCGGGGAGCGTGACGATCACGGCGACCTCCGGTTCGGACACCGGCACGGCCACAGTAAGCGTCGTAGCTGCGCCAGCTTTGGTCGTGAATCCGGCCGCGCTGACGATTCCCGCGGGCGGCCTGCAGTCTTTCACCGCCACACCCAGTGCGGGCGTCGTTTGGAGCGTGAATGGCACCGCGTTCGGGGACTGCGTTGCGCCGCCTGTAGGCTCCGTAACGCAATGCCACGGCACAATTGATGGCAACGGAAATTACACTGCGCCGCTTTCGCCTCCCACCGGCGGCACGGTGACGATCAGCGCGGCCGCGGGTGGCAATTCCGGCACCTCCACGGCCCAGGTCCTATATTCCTCTGCGTCTCTCACAACCACTACCGTGGGAACGGGACAATATGCACTGGCGTTTACTGGGGTAGATTTCGAGGAGGGCGCCCCATGGAATGTTGCTGGCGGTATTCAGACCAGCGGTTCTCCCAGCTCTAATTCCGGAATGATTACCGGTGGCGAGATCGATCTCAATACCGGGGTGGCCGGAACGGCCTTCGATATTCCAGTGTTGGCGGGCGGCACGTTTCAAGTCGGACCGCTGGACGGACGTGTTTCCATCCTGCTGCCGCTCTCAACGGCTGGCAATAATGTCGCGGCGTCGTTCACCTTACAAGCCACGTTAGCTACCAATCAGCATGCGTTGCTCATCGACTTCGACACGTCCTTGACCGGCAGCGGCACTCTGGACGCGCAGAATCCCACGGCGTTCGCCACGCCACTCAACGGCCGGTTCGCTTACAGTTACTTCGGCATCGATACCAATGGTAATCCGGTAACGGTCGCGGGAACTTTCCTTGCAATGAACGACTCCATTCAGGTCAACAATCCCGATTCGCCGGTCAACGCTCAGGACTTCACTTACGTGCCTGTCAACACTGACACGTTAACCGTGGTTACCAACGACATCACACTCAACGGCTTGTACACCAATCCGGACACTTTCGGACGCGGCACTATCACGATGAACTCCACCGACTTGGGCACCATCAATTTTTCGTATTACATGATCGATCAAACTCACCTAAAACTCGTAGAGATCGATCCGGCGCCGCAGCCCTACATTCTTTTCGGCGAGGCGTTTAGCTCGCCCACCGTCACCACTCCCTTGACTGGTGGGGTCGTTTGCACGTTTGGCGGCGCCGCCAACGGCGCCCCCTACGCGGGCGGCGCGGTGTTTTCGATCACTGGCGCTACGGTAGGCAGCGGCGGCACGCTCGACATCAATAACAGCGGCGGCGCCGGTACGCAGATAAACAGCGCGATCAACAACGGAAACTACGCCAATGTGTTGACTGAAGGCAATGTTCCGGCTCGCTATACGCTTTCGCTCACCACCAGCAAGGGCACCACTTTGTTTGCCGCGTACACTTTTGTCACAGCATCCACGACTGGCGCTGAGCTGGTTGAGATTGACACCAACAACAACGTGGACGGTGCAAGCGGCACCGCCTACCAGCGCGGAGGCGTCAGCACCGTGCAGGGAAGCTTCGCCTTAAATCTTTCGGGTGTGGGTTCCTCGAAATCTCAGGCCGCGTTTGAGCAAGATATCACCGGCCAGCTCGGCCTCGTCAACAACAGCACCACGCTGACTGGGACGCTGGACATCAACAACGGCGGGCCGATCCCGGGCCTACCCGTGAATTCCACCAGCATCCTGAATGCGGTCGCCTCCAACGGCCGCGGCACAGCGCAAGTAAATGTCTCTTCCAGCGGTGTCTCGGCGAAATTCAATCTGGTCTACTACCAGGTTGATAGCAACACCGAATTGCTGCTCGATGCCGACACCAATCGCGTAGCCAACGGCATACTCATCCGGCAGTTCTAGCCGGCGCTCGCAGCGTTCAGTTCATTTTTCTTCGGGAGGCCGCCGCAGTAACAGCGCGGTGGCCTCGCCCTGGATTCCCTCGGTAGCGCCCCAATCGCTCCGCACTCCAACGAATTCCCTGGTAACCCATTGCGTCTCGGTGCGTCTGAATGCCTAGCGGGTGTGTGCGATGTGCGTTTCGCCAGCGCTTGTAAAAATAAAGCTCTGACTTTGTAGCGGCCAGCGCAGTTTCATCCACACGTGCGACGTGCGTGCCTGGGAGCCCAAGCAAAGTTGTTGCGTTCGCGCCGCACTGCCGCTAGCATCAGTCGCTTTTTAAGTGGCTGCGCCCCGCATTCGTCGGGCCGCGGGCCAATCGTGAAACACATTGTGCTGAGGGGTGTGCAATGTATGTTCGCTCTCGTCGTCTAAATTCGTTGCTCCTGGTTGCGGTGTGTGCCGCCGCGTTGGTTGGTTGGGTGTGCACGGCGCGTGGGGAAGGCGGTGAACCGCGCTATTTTGCAATCAAGAACGCGCGCATCGTGACGGTTTCCGGGGCGGTGATCGAGAACGGCACGGTCGTCATCGCCAAGGGTCTGATCGAATCGGTCGGGACCAATGTCACAGTGCCGGCTGAAGCTTGGGTGATTGATGGCACAGGCCTCACTGTCTATCCCGGCCTGATCGACGCCGGAACAAATCTGGGCCTTACGCAGGATGACGACGCGAAGAAGCGCGGTGCAGGTCCGGCCGCATCAGGCCCGGAAGATCGGCCAGGCACCTCGCCGTGGCGCGTGGCCGCCGATGAACTCAAAACCGACGACAAGCGCATCGAATCCTGGCGCAACGCCGGATTCACCACGGCGCTCGCCGTCCCCGAGGGCGGAATTTTGCCCGGCCAAGCCACCGTTATAGATCTTGCGGGCGAACGCGCCGGAGATTATGTGGTGCGACCGCGCGCCGCGGTGCCCGTTTCGTTCAAGCCCGTCGGCGGCTTTTTCGGTTTTCCGGATTCGCTGATGGGCACGATTGGCTACGTCCGCCAAGTGCTTGACGACACCGCGTGGTACGCACAAGCCGAACCCATCTACCAGGCGAATCCCACGAAGACCGAGCGTATACCGTACGACCGCACGGAATATATACTCAATCGCGCGCTGCAAAACAACGAAATCGTCCTGCTGCCTGCGAACAACACAATTCAGATCCTCCGCGCGCTGCGCCTCGCCGACGAATGGAAGATTCGGGCGGTCCTCTACGGCGGGCAGCAAGGCTACGAAGTCGCCTCGGCTCTTGTCGCGAGCAAAATCCCGGTGCTGGTGAGCCTGAAGTGGCCGGAGCGCGCGAAAGACGGCGACCCCGAAGCCGAACAAACTCTGCGCGAACTTCGCTTTCGCGATCGCGCCCCCGGAACACCCGCAGCGCTCGCCAAGGGCGGCGTGAAATTCGGGTTGTATTCCGGCGGGCTCGCCACACCCAAGGACATTTTCAAAAATCTGAAGAAGGCCACGGACGCAGGCCTCCCGCAAGACGCCGCCCTCCGCGCTTTGACTCTGGATGCCGCTGACATTTTGGGCCTGAGCGATCGCCTCGGCAGCATCGCGCCGGGGAAAATCGCAAATCTCACGATCACCGACGGCGACATCTTCAACGAAAAGACAAGAGTAAAACACGTTTTCGTGGATGGCCGCTGGTTCGTGATTCACGAAGAGGCTCCGCCGGAAAAGCCGGGCGAAAAAAAATCAGGGGACGATGATGACGGCGCATCCGCCGCGCACTCGCAGCAGGTGGAAGGGGTGGGCCGATGAACCGCCAAATCCTCTGCACCGCTGCTGCGCTCCTGATGATCGCGCCGCTAGTTACCCGCGCGCAAAATCCCAGCACCCTCTTCATTCAAAACGCCACGATTCTCACCGTCACACACGGAAATATCGAACACGGCTCGATCCTCATCCGTGACGGCAAAATCGCAGCGGTAGGTTCGGACCTGAAAGCTCCCGACGGCGCGACGATGATTGACGCGACCGGCCAGTTCGTAATGCCCGGCATCATTGATTGCCACTCGCACATCGCCATAGACGGCAGCGTCAACGAAGCCGGCCCCGCGGTCTCTTCGATGGCGAATATCGCGGACGTCCTGAATCCTGATGACATTGACATTTATCGCGACCTCGCCGGCGGCGTCACCAGCGCAAACATTCTGCACGGCAGCGCCAATCCCATCGGCGGCCAGACGGTCGTCATCAAGTTGCGCTGGGGCAAACCCGCCAGCGAGTTGCCGTTTCAAGGCGCGCTCCCCGGCATAAAATTCGCGCTCGGCGAAAATCCCAAGCACTCGAATTTCCCCACGCCGCCCGGCGTCACGCCGCGCTATCCCGGCACCCGGCTCGGGGTGGAAGAAGTAATCCGCCAGGCTTTCATCGAAGCGCGCGAATACAAGAAGCAATGGGACGATTACAATCAACGCAAATCCGCCGGAGAACAAAATCTCATCCCGCCGCGCCGTGATGTCCACCTCGATCCTCTGGTCGAAGTGATGGAGGGCAAGCGCTACGTACACGCCCACTGCTATCGCGCCGATGAAATCCTGATGCTGATTCGCGTCGCGAATGAATTCGGTTTCAAGGTACGCACGTTCCAGCATGTGCTCGAAGGCTACAAAATCGCCGACGAGATCGCCGCTTCCGGCGCAGGCGGTTCCACTTTCTCCGATTGGTGGGCCTACAAAATGGAAGCGTTCGACGCCATCCCCTACAACGCCGCACTGATGGCGGATCGTGGCGTGATTGTGTCCGTCAATTCCGACGACGCGCAGGAAGCTCGCCAGCTCAATCAGGAAGCTGCAAAGAGTATGAAGTTTGGCGGCCTCTCCGCGAATGACGCGTTGAAACTCATCACTCTGAATCCCGCCATTCAACTGGGCATTGACGCGCGCGCCGGTTCGATTGACGTCGGCAAGGACGCCGATCTGGCGATTTACAATCACGACCCGCTCAGCGTCTACGCCGTGGTGCAGAAAACTCTGATTGACGGGCAAGTTTATTTCGACCGCCAGCGCGACATCGCCGAACGCGCCACGCTCGCGGCGGAAAAGCAATCTCTGCTGGATAAAGAAAGGAAAGCCGCAGAAGCACAGAAGGCCGAAGAAAAGAAGCCTGACGATAATTCTGAGAAGAAGCCGGACAAAAAGTCCAGCCAGAAAAAGAAACCGCCGCAGGCCGCAAGCTTCACCGGCAACGCTAGCGCTAGCGAAAATGCCGCGACCGGCGTAGCGGGAGGCGCGCGATGAAAATGTTCAAACTCAGCTGGCATGCCGCGATCGCCCTCGTTCTAGCGACGTCTCTCGCAATCCCAGCATGGCCGCAAACCGCCGCCACTACCACCGCGTACGCGATTAAAGGCGGAAAAGTTTTCACGCTGGCCGGCGCGCCCATCGAAAATGGCACGGTGATCATCCGCGACGGAAAAATCGCGGCAGTCGGCGCGAACATCGCGATTCCGCAGGATGCGCAAGTGATTGACGCGACCGGCCTGGAAGTTTATCCCGGTATGTTCGATCCCGTTACGCAGATCGGCCTGAACGAAGTAAGCGCCGTAAGCGCCACGCTGGACGTGAGCGAACTCGGTGATTACAACCCCGAACTCGTCGCCGCCACCGCCGTCAATCCCGCCAGCGTCCACATTCCAGTCACGCGCGCGAACGGCGTCACCGCGGTGATCGCCGCGCCCGGCACTGCTGGATTCGACTTGCAAAGCGGCGGGTTAATCGCCGGCCAAGCTTCCGCCTTCAACCTTGCCGGTTGGACCATGGACGAAATGCAAATCAATCGCTCCGTCGCGATGGTCATCAATTGGCCCAGCATCCAGACCGCCAGCTTCGATTTCGCCACCTTCAGCGTGAAGGAGAAGCCCTACGCTGACGTCAAGAAGGAATACGACAAATCAATCAACGCTCTCAGCGACTGGCTCGATCGCGCGCGCCACTACGCGCAGGCCAAAGAAAAAGGCTCGCCTGCGCTCTACGAACGCGATCTGAAACTGGAAGCGCTGATCCCGGTGGTGGAAGGGAAGTTGCCCGTGCTGGTGATTGCCGATCAGGAGCGCGACATTCGCAACGCGGTAGATTTCTGCACTAAGCAAAATCTGAAAATGATTCTGGGCAGCGGCGCCGAAGCGTGGAAAGTGAAAGATCTGCTGAAAGATAAAAAAATCCCAGTCGTACTGGCTCCCACCAATCGCCTTCCCGAGCAGGAAGACACTCCCTACGACAAGCCGTACACCGAGCCGTCCGAACTTTTCGCCGCGGGAATTCCCATCGCGTTTTCCAGTTTCGGCACAGCCTTCTCGCGCCGCCTGCCGCAATATGCCGGAACGGCAGTAGCCTACGGCCTGCCGCACGATGAAGCGCTGAAAGCGGTGATGCTGAATGCGGCGCAAATTTTCGGCCTCGCAGATCAATTGGGGACCCTCGAGCCAGGAAAACTCGCCAACGTAATCGTCACGAATGGCGACCCGCTCGAACTCCAAACTCAGGTCCGCTACCTCTTCATCAAAGGCCAGCTAACCAGCACCGACAACAAGCATCGCGACCTGTACGAGCAATATCGCAAGAGGCCGCAACCTGCGCGCTGATTAGGTCGGTTGGCAATTCGCTGGCGTGGGTTATAATCGCTTCCCATCGCATGACAAAAATAAAATTAACTTCGCCCGGTTCACCCATAGGAGAAGCCGTGCAATTCCTCCGCGCCCGTTCCAGCGTCGCATTATTCTTATTGGTCATCATCGCGCTATCCGTTGCCGGGTGTGCCACCACGGCAACTCGTCCAGACGAATCCGCCAAGAAGCCGGGTGCCCACCCCACTATCGTCTTCATGACCGACTTCGGCGTAGCCAACGACGCCGTCGCCATCTGCAAAGCCGTGATGGTCGGCATCGCGCCAGACGCTCGCATCATGGACATCACCCATCTAGTGACGCCCTATCAGATCGGCGAAGCCTCGCGCATGCTCGAAGGCGTCACTCCGTACTATCCCGCCGGCACCGTTTTCGTCATCGTAGTTGATCCGGGCGTAGGCACTTCGCGCAAAGCCGTAATCGTAAAAACAAAAAAAGGCCAATACTTCGTAGTCCCTGATAACGGCCTGATGACTCCCATCGTGGACAAAGACGGCCTGGAAGGCGCGCGCGAAATCACCAACCCCTCCTGGATGATCGGCGACAAAATTTCCTCCACATTTCACGGCCGCGATATTTTTTCGCCCGCAGGCGCCCATCTGGCGCTCGGCGAAGATTGGACGCAAGCCGGCCCGCCGGTGAACGAACTGGTTCGGCTGAATCCGCCGACGGCAACCACGGACGCAAAAGGGATCACTGGCGAAGTGATCGGCCTCGACGATCCCTTCGGCAGCTTAATCACAAATATTTCGGGTGACGATTTCAAAAAACTAGGCTACGCCCTCGACGAAAAAGTCACAGTGAAGATCGACAACAAGTCTTACACCGTTCCCTATGTGAAGACTTTCTCAAATGTGCCGGTAGGGAAGCCGCTGCTCTATCTTGATTCGCGCGATCGCGTGGGCTTCGCCCTCAACCAGCGGGATTTCTCGAAAATCTACAAAGTTACGCCGCCCGTTCCCATCTTCGTCCCGTCAAAGCAAAATAATTCACCTAGCCCGCGCGACCGTCGGCGGAATCCGGGCACCAAACATCGGCGCGCGCGAAAAACCTCCTAAATCGCATCGCATTCATCGGTGTGCTTTCATTAGTGTTCATCTGCGTTCGTTCGTCGTGCTTCTGACTTTCGAGATGTCCTGGTATCGCCCACCCTCCGCACTTTCGCCCCCTCTTCTCCACGTACGAAAGTGCCTAAAACGCTCTCCCCCAGGTACCAAAGTACTATGGCGCGGAATGGCACAGCCCGCGAAAATTCACTTTTGCGGGGGTTTACGTTTCATTTTCGGGGGACGGCGTACTACCGCCGTTGAGGATTATGGCGCCACTCACCAAAGATTCGCTCGACGTCGCACACTCCACCGCTTCAGACGTTACGGCTGCGCCCAGCAGCACCGCGCCGAAATCCGCTGCGCCCGCCGGACCAAGCTTGCGCGCCGACGCGCTGTCGCTCGAAGTTCCGGTAAAAGTCCACGGCTCGCGCATCACCGACGCTGCTCGCGGAGTCGCTCCGCACACTGAACCCTTCGAAGAAGAAACCGGCACCATGATTGTGTTTCCGCACGGCGGCGTCTTGCGCATGTCCACCGCGGTCACCGTAAGTCAAATGCTGGTGGTCACGAATTTAAAGACGCGCCAGGATGCGATTTGCCGCGTCGTCAAGGTGCGCACGTTTTCGAATATGCAGGGCTACGTCGAAGTCGAATTCACGCACCAGCAGCCAGGATATTGGGGCGTCCATTTTCCGTCTGAGGGCCCCGCGCCAACCACTCAGCCCGCGCCGGCCGTTCCAGCTGCGGCATCGGTCGCGATTCTCGAAGCGCCTGCAGCAGCTCCGCCTGTTCAAGCCGCGCCGACGCCTTTCGTAGCACCGCTACCGGCGGTTGTGACGCCTTCACCGGCCGTAGTGCAGCCGCCCGCCGCGCCAATTGCTCCTGCAGCGTTCAATCCGCCACCGGTGCCGGTGATCCCGCTTCCGCCCAGCAAACCCGAACCAACATTCGCTTCCTTCGGCACGCAGGAGAATGTGCAGCCCTTCGCTTCGGCCACTCTGGTCCCGGCCGCCGAACGTGTTGCGCAATCCTCGCCTGCCGCACCCGCGCACACCCGGCCGGAGCCTCTGCCGCCAACATTTATTTCGGAAACTCCTGGTGCCAGCGCGTCCAACGATGCGCTTGCCATCGCGCCGATTGATTTGCTCGCCGCACCGCCGATTGCGCCGCCGCCTTCGCTAACCATGACGGAGCTACGCGGCGACCAGCGCGGAATCGCGGTGGCCCCGCCGGCCGAAACATCACATCCAGCCGCTGCTGCGGAGCATGCATCCGCGGACGCTAAGGAAGCGCCCGCGCAAAGCTCGCGCGCCGTTTTCGGAACCTTCAGCGGTAGCGCAGCTCTTGGTGGCAGCCATTCAGTTTCCGTGGATGCCTTCGGCGCCCGCCTCGATGGCGGCAGCGAGTCGAGCGCGGAGCACACCGGAGCATCGCGCAGCAATAGTTGGATGTTCATCGCAGCCTGCGTCACGTTGTTATTCGCTACGGTCGTTGGCGGGGTTCTTTACTTCCGCCCGCACACGGGCGGCCCCGCGCACAACAGCGCAGCCAATCCGCCTGCTTCCGCCGTTCCGCAGCCGCTTGCGTTTCAAACTCCAGCTGCCGTTCCCGATGCCACCTCGCCGGAGCTAGCGCCCGCGCATAACTCCGCGACGCATCCCGTCGCTGTGCTAGCGCAGGCGCCCGCGATCAACCCTTCCATAGTTGTGAATGCCAACGATTCACCTAACGAGGGGCCCAGAATCGTGCCGAAGCCCGCATCGAATCTTCCGCCCGGTGCCGTGAAGGGTGCATCGGAAACACACCCGGTTTCTACGCAACGAAGTGACGGGGACCAAGCGGTGCAAGCGCCGTCGCTGGATGCGGCGCCCGGCGAAGGCTCTGCAAACGCTGGCGCTCTCTCCGGAATCGTTTCGTCCGACGTCGCTGCCCCGGCAGCGCCCGAATTTCGGCCCGACGGCCCCGTCAAAGTGGGCGGTACCGTCAAGCAGCCGCGCCTGATCACCCGCGCGATGCCCGAATATCCGCTGGTTGCGAAGCAAGCGGGCATTCAAGGTGATGTCGTCGTGAACACCACCATCGACCAGAAGGGCGACGTAGTTGACATGAAAGTCATTTCTGGTCCCGCGATGCTCCGCGGGCCCGCGCTCGCAGCGCTGCGCCGCTGGAAGTACGAGCCCTCTACGCTCAACGGCCAGCCCATCTCCGTGCAAATGCTTGTAACCATTAAATTCAGCGGCAGCCACTAGGCGTCGATGGTTGATGTTTGTCCCGCCCGCGCGATGCCAGCGCCACACTCTGCGTCCTGTTGCTTTTTCGCTCCTGCTGCATCCAATATAGAGTTCATGAATAATTAACCTGCGCCGCTCGAGGTGAAACAACCATGGCTGAAGCAGTCATCGTAAGTTCCGTGCGCACTGCCGTCGGTAAAGCCGGTAAAGGCACGCTGCGCGCCACTCGGCCCGACGATCTCGCCGCCGCAGCCATCAAAGAAGCGATAGCGCGCGCGCGAGGCCTCGATCCCGCCGAAATCGAAGACGTCATCATCGGCTGCGCCACCCCCGAAGCCGAGCAGGGCATGAACATCGCGCGCATCGCCTCACTGCGCGCTGGTTTGCCGGTCACTGTCTCCGCGATGACCATCAACCGCTTCTGCTCCTCCGGCCTGCAAGCCATCGCTCTTGCTGCCGAGCGGATAATCGCCGGCGGCGCGGACGTCGTCGTAGCGGGCGGCGCCGAATCCATGTCGATGATTCCCATGGGCGGCAATAAAGTCTCAGCGAATCCTTGGCTCACCGACAATCATCCCGACACCTATCTGAACATGGGCCTCACCGCGGAAAATCTGGCGAAGAAATACGGCATCACGCGCCAGCAGTCCGACGAATTTTCGCTTGCCAGCCATCAAAAAGCGCTCGCGGCCATTGCGGCCGGGAAATTCAAAGACGAAATCGTTCCGGTGGGCGTCAGCTACACCGTCCTCGAAGCCGCGGCGGCCGGAGCAACCACATCGTCTAAGCCAAAAACCGTGAAAGTTTCTTTCGATACGGACGAAGGGCCCCGCGCCGACACTTCGATGGAAGCTCTTGCGAAGTTGAAGCCCGCGTTTCACACGCACGGCACGGTCACGGCAGGGAACAGCTCGCAGACCAGCGACGGCGCAGCTGCCGCGGTAGTAATGAGCGCCGAGCGTGCCCGCGCGCTGGGACTGAAGCCCCTCGCGCGATTCCTCGCTTTCGCTACGGCAGGCTGTCCGCCCGAAGAAATGGGCATCGGCCCGGTCTACGCAATTCCCAAAGCGCTGAAACTGGCAGGATTGAAGCAGGATCAGATTGACGTGATCGAACTCAACGAAGCTTTTGCCGCGCAAGCTCTCAGCGTAATAAAGCTTTTGGGGCTCGACGCCGGGCGCGTCAACGTCAACGGCGGCGCCATCGCCCTGGGCCATCCGCTAGGCTGCACCGGCGCAAAACTCACGGCCACAATCCTGCGCGAACTAGAACGCCGCAAAGCCCGCTACGGTATGGTCACTATGTGCGTGGGCGGCGGCATGGGCGCCGCCGGCATTTTCGAGCGCGTCGCCTAACCCGAGCCGTTGATTTTGTCTCGGGCTGTGTAGCGGCCGGTCCCGTCTTGTGGGACCGGGCAGCTGTTGGTTCGCAGTTGCTCTTGCAGCTGGAGCGCCGCAGTCTAGCGCGCTATCGCACCCCTATTTCTTAGTCGCGGTGGCTTGCCAGATCAATTGATAAGGCGCATCCCCACTCTGATACGACTCCTCAATCTGAATGGTCTTCTCCCTAACATGCGAATAGACGGCCCGCATATGCATCGCGCCAAATTCAGTCCGTATCACCAAATTGTCGCCTTCCCATTTCGCACTCCCGATAATCGCTCCCGGAAAACCATTTCCCACCGTCACCGTGGTGTAGGCGTCCTTCATCGGATCCCACGTCAGCAGTTCGTGCCCGATCTCGTTATCCAGCGTGCTGTCCGCTTCAAAATCCGCAATGACCGAAAACCCGCCCGGCCCCAAACGCGCCTTGTACCACCCCGTTTGCTTCGCGCCGTTCCCAGTCGTCGGCGATTTCAAGTACTCACCGTCCATCGTCCAGTCGCCAAGCAGAAAATTCAGCCGCTGCATTTCCGGCCCCGGCTGCGGCGCTTGCATTGCCGGCGCGCTAGCGGGCTTCTCGCTTGAAGATTGCTGCGCCCGCAAACCAATTCCCAGCATCGCCACCAGCATCACGAACCACAGCATCAATCCAGCTTTGCGCATCGGAAAATTCCTCCTCTGAATTTACTTTGCGGCGGGCTTCCACAGACCAACGGTGTTTCCCGCAGGATCCTGTATCCACGCAAACGTCCCGGTAGGAATCGGCACCGGTGGCACCAGCATTTTCCCTCCGAGTTTCGTCGCCTTGTCAATGTAGCCCCGCACGTCATCCACTTCGACGTAAAAAATCGTGTAGTGAAACGGCTCGTGCCCCAGAGCAGTGATGTGCCCCGTGGGCCCCTTCCCGGCGTCAATCATCGCCGCCGGTCCAGCCTCCGCGATCTTCCACTCGAATAATTTCGCGTAGAATTCCTGCGTCGCTTTGCTGTTCTTGCATCCAATTTCGAAATGCACCACCGGATTTGCCATGCTCGCTCTCCTATGGCTCCAGAATTTTCTGAAATTGCGCGTGCTGCTGCGTTTCCAGCTGGGTCGCGGTTTCAGGGGCGATCAATCGGCAATACGCGAAACTGCCGTTTCCCCTCGATCCGGTAGGTCGCAAAGTCGGCATGATCCACGGTGAGAATCTCCGAAATCGATTCCCGCTTCGCCCGATACACCAGCGTAGCATCCGCGAAATCCATGGGACGACCCCAGTTACGTGACATCAGAGAGCGCACACTCCCGAGCTCGCCGTCCTCGATCGCGCCCAGCAGCAGCGCTCCGGAACGCACAAACTTCCAAGCCGCCTCCATCTCCGCGCGCGCATCGCCGACCAGATGAAATAGTTCCGTCAACACCGCTTCTGAAGTCAGCAAGGGAAGCCGCAACTGGCGAAAAGTGCCGACGCAAGCCTCGTGCCAGCGATCGCTGCGGTCCAGCAGCGCCAGAATCGCTCCCGTATCAATCAGCGTGCTAGCGGCCACGAGGCTCTCGCCGCCGCTGCAACCGCCGCCGAATCGTTTTGCGCGTCGTTTCCGCGCGGCGCGAATTTCCACTCGCCACAGTTCCCAGGCAATTTTCCGCGGCCGCATGTAGCGCGCGCTGCGTTTCGTCTCCCGCCACGTTCGCACCGCTTTTCTTCAGCCAATCGCGCACGGCCAAATCCAGCACAGAGGAAACCGGCAGCTTGCGCAATCGCGCTTCGCGCTCCAGATCCGACTTCAGTTCCTCCGACAATCGCCAGCTGTACACTTCCGCCTTCATGCACCACGTTGTAGTGCATTCGCAGCAATCTCGCAATCCCACCCCTCGGGCGAAAGACGAACTTCGACGGGCCACCCGAGTGCGATTTGCGGCATCATCTATCAACAATTGCCGGAATCAGAATCACTGGCGGGAGGGGGAATTATGCACAAATTAAGTTTCCTTGCGGCCCTGTGCCTCGCCTGCTGCTCCGCGCTCACAATTTCCGGCTGCAGCTTTTATCCCTCGGGAAGTTCCGGCCCCTCGGCAGGCGTCACGGTCGCGCAATCCACCGATCTCGGCGCCATCGGCTCCAATCCTAAAATTCTCGGCAGAGATGGCGGCTACAGCGGAGTCTTCGCAGGCTACGCAGTCTGGCTCTACGGCGACACCTTTCTTGCGAATCCCAATGCCGAAGGCCAAACCCTTATCAGCGATTCGTGGTCATTCACCAGCGACTTCAACGCCCAGGACGGCATTACCGCCTTCCAAGAACGCGAAGATTCCGCCGGGGCCCCCACGATGCTTCTGCAGCTGACCGCAACCGAGCAAGCTTTCAACGCCGCCCACGCGGGAAATCCCTGCCAGCAACAACCCTGCGGCGCGCGCTGGGCGCTGTGGCCCGGAGCGATGGTTGGCGATCCAGCCGGCAATCGCGCGCTCGTTTTCTATCAAATCGTTTCCGCGCAGCCCGGCAATTTCAATTTTCAGACGGTCGGCTACTCGATCGCCACTTGGCAAAATTTCGCGGACTTGCCGCAACGTCCCACCATCAATCCCACCGCCGAGCATCCCGATCTACTTTTCAGCGAGAATCAGCCGAGCTTCGGCTCCGCGGCTCTGATAGCTGGCGACACACTCTACGCCTACGGTTGCTACACGTCGCTGCTCAGCGTCGCCTGCGTCTTGGGGCGAGTGGATCTCGGCGCCGATGTTACGGACTTGAGCCAGTGGACCTATTATGCCGGCAATGGAAATTGGTCCAGCAAGCTCGGGGATGCGATGTGGGTTTTCACCGCGAACCATATCCTGAATGTCTCCTGGAACGATTACCTGCAAAGATACGTCGCTGTCTACAATCACCCACTGTCGGGCGACGTCGTGATTCGCACCGCTCCCGCACCCGAAGGCCCGTGGTCCGCCGAAGTGACGGCCTTCGAAGCTTTGCAGCCTGCGGCGGGCCAAAGCCCCGTGGACGACGCGCAAGCGCATCCCGAATACAACGTGAACGGCGGCCAAACCATGTTCGTCACCTACACGCACGGCACCGGTCCCTTCACCAGCGAAGAACGCCTCGTCTCCGTGCGGTTGCAACTCGCGCCCGCTTCGACACAGTAAATTCGCACTTGCTTTCACACCGAGCTGCACCGGAAGGGCCGGGCTCCAGCCCCGGAAGCCATGCGTCCCGACACCAGCTGCGTGTTTGTGCGATAAGCGCCGGCCTATTGTGTTACGCGGAAATGCGCGAGAGAATCGGGGCATCGCATCCATCACTCGGAGGCAAACCATGGCCACGGCCCCTGTCTCGCAGGTCCTCAATCGCGGCGGCGCGTTCCTGATCACTCCCTGCCGCCCCGAAGACGTCTTCACCCCCGCGGATTTTTCCGATGACCAGCGCCTGATCGGCCAGACTGCCGAGGAGTTCGTGCAAAAGGAAGTCGTCCCCGCGATCCCCGAGCTGGAAGCGCACAAAGATGAACATCTAATGGCGCAGATGCTCAAGAAGGCCGGAGAAATCGGCCTGCTCGGCGGTGGTATTCCCGAAGCCTACGGCGGCTCGGGTCTCGACAAGATTTCCGCGGCCGTCCTCGCCGAAAAGCTCGCCGGCTACGGCTCCTTCGCCGTCTCCCACGGCGGACACGCTGGCATCGGCACCGTGCCCATCGTCTATTTCGGCACTGAAGAACAAAAAAAGAAATACCTGCCGAAAATCGCCACCGGCGAATTGCTCTCCTGTTACTGCCTCTCCGAGCCACAGGCCGGTTCGGATTCGATGGCTTCGCGCACCCGTGCGGTCCTCTCGCCCGATGGCAAGAATTACATTCTGAACGGGCAGAAAATGTGGATCACCAACGGCGGCTTCGCCGATGTCTACGTCGTCTTCGCCAAAATTGACGGCGAGAAATTTTCCTGTTTCATCGTCGAACGCGGCACGCCCGGTTTCACAGCCGGTGCCGAAGAAAAAAAGATGGGAATCAAAGGCAGCTCCACCACCCCCATCTTTTTCGAAAACTCCCCGGTTCCGAAAGAGAATCTCCTGCACGAACCCGGCCGCGGCCATGTCGTCGCCTTCAACACGCTCAACGCCGGTCGCTTTAGCCTGGGCGCCTATTGCATCGGCGGCGCCAAGAAAATTCTGGAAGCTTCCTCGAAATATTCCAAGGAGCGCACCGCCTTCGGCAAGCGCCTCTGCGATTTCGGCCTGATCAAAGCCAAGCTCGGCGAAATGGCGATTCAGATTTACGCCATCGAGTCCGAAGTGTATCGCACCGCCGGCGTGATTGAAGCCGCCGTCTCCAGCCCCGATGCGGGCAACGACAAGACCAAGCAAGCGATGCAAGTTCTCGAGGAATACGCCATCGAAAGCTCCATCAGCAAAGTGGCTGGCAGCGAAATGGTGGATTACGTGGTGGACGAAGGCGTGCAAATTTTCGGCGGCTATGGCTTCCACGAAGATTATCCCGTCGCGCGCGCCTACCGCGATAGCCGTGTGAACCGAATCTTCGAAGGCACCAACGAAATCAATCGCATGCTCATCATTCAGATGCTCATGAAACGCGCTCTCGGCGGCGTTCTGCCGCTGATTCCCGCCGCGCTGAAGCTCGGTGAAGAAGTCCTCGCCGGACCTTCCTTCGAAGAAGCGCCGACCGGGCCCTTCGCGGAAGAAGAAAAATCGCTCGAGCAGGCCAAAAAGATTTTCCTGCTGGCTTCCGGCACCGCGATGCAGAGATTCCGCGAACAGCTGGCCGAGCAGCAGGAAATCGTGGCCTCGCTCGCCAATATCGTCATGGACGTTTACGCCATGGAATCCACGCTGCGCCGCGCGCAAAAGGCCAGCGCTGCTCGTGGGGAAGCGGCCAGCGTAATGTGCGATGCCGCCCGATCCTTCATCTACGACGCGATGGACCGCGTGGAAAAGGATGCCCGCACCGCGCTCACTGCGACCGCCGAAGGCGATACGCTCATCACGCAACTCGCCGTCCTGCGCCGCTTCTCCAAACATGCACCGCTCGATACGATTGCAATTCGCAGGCGCGTCGCCGAAGCTGTGCTGGCCCAGGATCGCTATCCATTCGAAGGTCGCTGATCGCTCGCGGCCGCAGAACACAACTCGACTGTTTGCGGTGTCATTTCGCCAGTTAACGATGCAGTAATCGCCGTCAGAGGCGAAAATAAGTGACAAAAAAAGTCTACAGCCCCTAGTTTCACTTCGGAATAGAGTCCCGCCGCCGCGAAGAAACCATTTTCCGCTTTAAGTCGATTTACAGTGCCGAGCCTTCCGCTGTCCTGCCCATTTTCAATCACTTACGCGCGGTCCGTTTGGAAACCTCCGTGCATCTATTCCTGTGAGGGTCGGAGGATCATGAAAACGCATCTTAAGAAATTGCAGACAATGCTGGTGGGGGTTATCGAAAAGGCGAAGGTACGCAAGGGCCTCTTGTCCGTTCTGGGAATATTCTTCGTTCTCCAGGTCTATTTCGTACGGGAATTAATCGCTGCAGAATTGCTCTTTGCTCTGGGCTTCGCGCTCCTGATGGTTTTGGGCGGGGTTATTTATCTCGCCGGCGCCATCGGCGAACGCGGCCTCGACTGGATGACAACGGGAGTTACGTTCAGCGCCGCAGTGGCGCGTCGCAGCTACGCGGGCCTGGAAGAACTCAGTAGAAAGCCATTCCGCCATCCACGTTCAGAGTCTGCCCAGTAATCGCGCTCGCCTGATCGGAGACCAGGAAAAGGGCCGCGGCGGCTATCTCATCAGCCGTTTGCGGCCTTCCCTGTAATATTCCCTGGCACATCTGCTTGAATAATTTCTCGCTGTCTGCCTGAAAATATTCGGCCAGGCCGCGCCCCAGTTCCTGCGACATCATAGTTTCTGGCACCGGTCCGGGACTCAGCGCGTTCACTCGAACTCCTTTGCGCGCGCCCTCCGCAGCCAGCGTCCGCGTCAATCCGATAAGCCCCGCCTTCGATGCGGCATACGCTCCGTTCAATTGAAATGCGGCCTTTGCCGCGATGCTCACGATGTTCAAGATCGAGCCGGAACCGCGCGCGTACATTTCCGGAAGCACCAACCGCGAGAGCAAAAACGGCCCGCGCAAATTCACCGCCATCACTTCATCCCAGCTGCGCGCGCTCACTTGCTCCATCGGCGCCACCGGCCCAAGCAATCCCGCGTTGTTCACCAGGATGTGAATCGCACCGAACGCGTTGCGCGCCTCGCGCACGATCCTTTCGCAGTCCGGCTCGCGCGCTACGTCTCCCGCCACCGCCGCCGCTTTTCCACCGGCATCCTGTATCTCCAGCGCCACCTGCTCGATTTCTTTTTCTGTGCGCGCGCTCACCACGACCGACACACCCGCCGCTGCGAATTTCTTCGCGATGGCCCGGCCGATTCCACGCCCGCCGCCGGTTACCAGCGCCACCTGCCCCTTCAGTAGCATTTTTCGCTCCCTCATCGGTGTCAGTGAACCGGGATAGTATCACGCAGGTTCAGTCGAGTTTATGGGCCGAAAGGACAGTTGGCGAATCAGGCACGTTGCATTCGCTTCATTGCCCCGCCGCGCTAGAATTGTGGGACGAGGCCGGAGCTCGGGCTGGGCCGTCGCGATGAACGCGCATGAAAAAAGGTGAACTCATCATCGGAATCGCTGCTCTCGCCTTACTCGTCAGCGCGGGCTGGCAGGTTGCGTCTTGCGCGCTGGCTAATCGCCAATTGGAAGAAGATCTGCGCGACTTGGCGTCACTCAACGCCGAACACATCGGCTTAACCGGCCCGGCCACGGATGACGACCTTCGTAACTCCGTCGTCCACGATGCGAAGGGGCTGGACATCGCGCTGGAGCCAGAGCAGGTGAAAGTGCAACATACTGGGGAAGGGAAATCGTCGGCCGTGCATCTCTCTGCGGACTACACAGCGCGTGTGAACCTGCTCGGTGTTTGGCTTAGGCTCCACTTCACTCCCTCCAGCGAGAGGCCGCCCGCGTAGAATGTTTTTGACTTTCTTGCGGCCGCCTGCTTTTTCTTAGGCGGGCGCAGTTGACATTGACTTCGTAACGACCATCCTTAACCGAAAACACCCGCGCCGTCGCGCTGCCCGCAATTTGATCTTGCGTGCTCGCATATCGTGTCAGCACCGAGGCCATTTTGGAGTACGGCGGCTCGCCGCTGCTTTGCCTGGCGCGAGGCTTGCCTCGCGTGCCTCTGATCACAGCGCTGCTCGCACGTCATATCGCAATCATTGGGGCAGGGTTAGGCACTGCTTCACCGGCCGCACGTCTTCACAGCGAGCGCGTGAATTTGCCGTTCCCGCAGCACACAGCGAATGCGAACAAAGTAGCCGCAAACGGCCTGTTCAGGTAAAATAAAGGAGATTTACGGAGAACGAATTGACGCTGACCCAAATCAACGGCACTAATCACGGAGCCAAGACGCTTGTGCGCGTGCGCCCGCGCGGCTTCTGCGCCGGCGTAGTTCGCGCGGTGGATATCGTGGAACTCGCGCTGGAAGCCTACGGCAATCCGGTTTACGTCCATCACGAAATCGTGCACAACCGGTACGTAGTGGACCAACTGCGCCGCCGCGGCGCGATTTTCGTCGAGTCCATCGAAGAAGTACCAGTTGGCGCAGTGCTCGTTTTCAGCGCGCATGGCGTGCCGCCCCGCGTTCGCACCGAAGCGCAAGAACGCCAGCTGCGAGTGATTGATGCCACTTGCCCGCTCGTAACCAAAGTGCATTTGGAAGCCCTGAAGTTCGCGCGCGAAGGGCGCACACTTCTGCTCATCGGCCATCGCGACCACCAGGAAATTGTCGGCACCTCCGGCGAAGCACCGGATCAGACCATCGTCGTCGGCAGCGTCGAGGAAGTAGATCAGCTCGTTGTTCCCGATCCGGATCGCCTCGCGTTTCTCACGCAAACCACTCTTTCGCTGTACGACACGCAGGAAATCGTGGCGCAGCTCCGCCATCGGTTCCCCACGATTGTTGGGCCCGCGTCGGATGACATTTGCTACGCCACTCAGAATCGCCAGGAAGCGGTCGAAGCGCTCACCCGCGAAGTGCAGTTGATCCTGGTGGTCGGCTCGGCGAATAGCTCGAATTCCAATCGCCTGGTGGAAGTCGCGAAACGCGCAGGTGTCGCCGCGCGCCTGATCGAGGACGCGAATGACGTGGATGGTTCCTGGCTCGAAGGCGTGAAAACTCTCGGCCTTACCGCCGGAGCATCGGCGCCGGAAATTCTGGTCGAACAAGTCAGCCAGCGTCTCGCGAGTCTGGGTTTCACCAACCAGCGCGACCTGGATCTGATTCGCGAAGATGTGCGCTTCACCTTGCCACCGGAACTTGCCGCGCGGCAAGCCGCGCACTAACGAAATTTCGCCGGCGCTGCAGTTTCAGCAACTCTGCCGCGCAGGCCGGCCCGGGCTAAATTAACCTAAGGAGCCTTTTGCGTGGCGGTAAAGATTGTCCGGCAGGCCAACAAGATCGCTCTGCTGGGCGCCCCCACCAGCGCGGCCGCAATGTCCGCCGGCCTGGAAGGCGCACCCACCGCGCTGCGCGCCGCAGGCCTCGTTGATCGCCTGAAAACCATCGGTTACGCCGTCGCCGATCTGGGTGACGATCCCGTTCAGCTTTACAAGCCTGACGAAGAAAGCCCGCGCGCCCGCAATCTCACGCGCGTGCTGGCCTCGCTGGAAGCGCTGAAGCCTCGCGTCGAGCAAGCCGTGAAATCTTCCGCATTGCCGCTGATTCTTGCAGGGGACTGCTCCGTCGCGCTCGCCACCGTAGCCGGCGCGCGCCGCTATTTCCGTAAAGTCAGCATGATTTACATGGACCGCGACGCCGATCTCAATACTCCCGCCACCACCCCAAGCGGATGCGTGGATGGCATGGTCGTTTCGCACCTCGCCGGCCGCGGCGCCGCGGAACTCGTGCGCTTCTGGGGCGAGCCGCCGCTGGTTCGCGAACCTGATCTGGCGCTTTTCGGTGTCGCGCGCCTCGATCCTCCCGAAGAACAGCTTCTGGCTACGTCGCCGCTACGCCGTTTTCTAGCGAGCGATGTGCAGCGCGTCGGCGCCGCGGCCGCGGCGCACGCCGCCATTGAACGCATCCGCGGCAACGGCTACCAGTTCGTCCTGCATCTTGATGTGGATGTGATCGCCGACTTCACGGCCACGAATTACCCAGGCACGGGCGGTCTTTCTCTCGCCGAGGTCCGCGAAGCCCTGCTGGTCTTCGCGCAACAGCCGGAACTCGCAGCGATCGAGGTCACTGCCTACAATCCGACAAAGGACCCCGACGGCAGCGGCGCAAAATTAATCATCGATCTCCTCGCCGAAGTGCTAGCAGCGCGCCTCAAGACTCTGCAAGCTGCTGAAGCGGCCGCTGCTCCTCCTCCCGTCGCCGCCGCAGCTGCCGCCGGACGAGGTTCCAGTGCGCCCCCGGAAAAAACCGGCTCTGCGCACGATTCAGCGCCCGCAGCCGCTCCCGGCGAAGCCTGGTCCTCCGATTCGCTCGACTTGGAATCCGACGCGGCCGCCTCGGCCGATGCTATCGACACAGCCGCCGACGCCTCCGACTCTTCCGAAGAATCGAGCGGCTCCCATTCCTGATTCCGCCCGCCGCCGTAAATCCTGCACTCCGTCGCGTGGCTCCATCGCGAAGCCCTATCCGTCCGTAATCATTTTCGATGTGGACGGCGTCCTCGTGGACACCCGCGGCTCCTTCCAGCTCACCACCCTGCAAACCGTAAAATTCTTCACCAAAAAACGCGTCACCGCCCGCGAACTCCATGCCTGGAAAAATCGCCCCGGCTTCAACGATGATTGGAAACTCTCGACCGCATGGGTAAACGATCTCGGGGCCAACTTCTCCTACGACGAAATTAAAAAGAAGTTCCAGGAAATCTACTGGGGCCAGAACCGCCAGGGAAACGTGCGTAAGGAGAAATGGCTCCTGCGCAAATCCACTCTCGCGCGCCTCACTAAACGCGCCGAGCTGGGCATTTTCACAGGCCGCACCTGGCAGGAACTGAATTACACGCTTGACCGCAACGACGTCCGCAGCAGTTTCAAGACCATCGTCACCGTAGAAGAAGTCCTTAATCCCAAGCCCGCCCCCGACGGCCTCGTGAAGATTCTGAACGGTCGCCCGCCCGCCGAAGCGCTCTACGTCGGCGACAACATCGACGACGCACTCGCCGCGCAATCGGCGCAAGTGCCGTTTCTCGCGATTCTGCCCAGAACGGGCGAGGAGCGCCGCCAGCGTAGTACGCGCCTGGGCGAACTTGGGGCGCTAGCTATCCTCAACGATATCAGCGAGCTAGAGGCGTGGCTGCGTAGGCCCGGCGCAACCTGAAATCGTCCCAGTACCTCCCTCCCACCAATTCTGTAGGATATTCGTTAGTACTAAACACGACACCGGTACCATTGTCCCGGCCGCCTCTTCCCCCCACACTTGTATGCAGAGGCGGGGCTTAGCCCCACATATACGTGACGAACCCGAACATTCGACCTGCTGCGGCTCGCGCCTTCATTCGCAGCCTCAACATCCTGCTCAAGTTCGCGCGGATGTATGATTTCGGTCATCCGCGCACCAAAAAACAATACGAAACGGCCTGGTCCGAGCTGCGCACCGCGCTCGGCACCGGCACCGAAAACGAAGCCGGTGTGCTGCTCGCGGTTTCCGGAGACCAGCTGCTCCTGGATGGCACGCCGCTTGAATCGGCCGCAGCCGAAAAAAGTTTCGCGCGAATGCTTTCCGCCGCAGGCATCGCCAGCATTCACTTCGCTCCCAAAGTTACCCAAGCCAGCCTCGCGCGCTTCGTGCGCGGTTTTCCCACCGGTACCGGTGCGAAGCCGGTGCAGCTCGCCGAACAACTGAAGACCGCCCTCCAAGGCGATCCGTACATTCACGTGAACGAAGTCTGCTTCGTTCCCGCCGACTCCGCTGTCGCACGCTCTACCGTCGCGCAGCAATTGGCCGCTCACACGCTCGGCCTGAATTCGCAAGCTTCCGATGAACTGTTCGCAGACCCAGAGCGCCTACTGCAATTAATCGTCGCTGCCGAAGGCTCCAAAGGTGGGGGTGGCGGTCGAGGTTCTGGCAGCGGTTCTGGCGACGGCGACGGTGAAGGCAATGGCGGGGGAAATGGAGATGGCGGTGGCGGCGTGGGTTCCGGCTACGGCACTGGTGGCTCAGGCTCCGGTCATGGCTACGGCCCTGGTGGCGGCTACGGTCCCGGCGACGCCGGACCAGCGAGTGGTTTCGGTGAGCCCGGTCCCGGCGGCGGTTTTCATTACGCGCCTGAAGCAGCAGAGATTACCCGTGATCTTCCTTCCGTCGGCGGATTACCCAGCGGTGCCAGCCCTGTTTACGTCGCCGGCGCGACCGAAGCCGGCCAAGCATCCGGCTCCGGCTCAGCAGAAGCCGGCAGCGGCGGCGGACCCGGTTCCGGCACATGGAATATCGTCGGCGGCAGCGGCGCGGGCACTCCCCTCGCGCCCGATGCCCCTGGCTTTTGGCTAAACAAAGGAATCGCAGGTTCTGCGGGCCCCAGTCAAGCCTCCGGTAGCGGACCGGCAGAAGGCGGCAACGTCGCGGGAGTCGGTCCCGGGCCTAGCTCCTGGAACATCGTCGGCGGCACAGGAGCAGGCACGCCTCTTCCTCCCGATGCGCCGGGTTTCTGGTTGAACAAAAACGCTGCGACCGACGCGGCCGCGGGTGGCTCACACCAAGCGAGTGGCAGCGCGCTAAACGACATTTCCCCAGTACAACTTCCCGGGGGCGATGCCGGCACAGGCGCAGGTACTGGTGGATCAGGCGGCGGTCCGGGCACAGGCTCTGGCAGGGGTTCCGGCAATCGTTCCGGTCGTGGCCCCGGAAATGGCCGAGGCAACGGTCCAGGAAGCGGCAAAGGCTCAGGTCCCTCCGGCGGCGGCAGTTCGAGCCCGCGCGGATGGAATCTAGCCGACGCCGTCAGTGAAGGCGTCCAAACCAGCAAGCCCAGCCGCTGGGGCAACGCCACCGCAGGTATTCGCGGCAACCGTTCCGCGCGCGCAGGCGCCGGCTCCATGGCAGTCGAAACCGGCTTGATGACTCTTCACGAGGACGAACTCAAGGGCATCATGCAAATGCTCGCGCAGATCGCGCGCACCAGCGAAGGTTCCGATCAAAAACTCGATTCGCAGCCTTTCCAGTCGCGACTTTCCACTCTGCCGCGCCGCGCCCGCTTCACCGTCAGCCAGGCGCTCTCCGCCCTGGCCGCGCAAGCGCCCACCGATTCATCGGACAAGCCCACACTGTTGAAACTAGCCGAGCACATCGCCATTCGCTTCGCCATGGAAAGCTACGAGCGCGGCGACATCGAAGTCAACGCCGTGCGCCAAGTCCTGGACGAAATGAGCCAGGAACTGGACAGCCTCCGCAAGATCATGGGCGTATACGAAGAAAAAATGGCGCGCCACGGTATCGAAGTTCAGTCGCACACGGACATGCTCGCCCAACAGTTCTGGGCGCAAGTGCCCAACGAAAAGCGCAAAGCCGTCCTGGAATCCGGCGAAGCATGGTGCGTCCCACCAGTTCAGATTCGTGAATACGTCGAAGGTCTGATCACCGCCGGAGAAAAAACCGAAGCCGAAAAAGTTCTCACGAACTACGCCAATTGCGTCACTCACAAATCGGCGGAAACGCGCCGCCAAGCTGCCATGGGCCTTGCCGAACTCGCCGGCACCTACGCGAAACTTGACGAGCGCCTGCTGCTCAGCACCATCCGCCTGGTCGGCGTGCAACTCGCCGAAGAGCGCGACTCCGAGCTCGAAAGTTTGGTTGGCGCTGCGTTCGTGCGCTTGTCGCAGGAAGCCACCAAGTCCCGCTCCTATCCGGCGATTCAGCGCGCCGTCGAGCTTGTGGAATACGTCGAAGCCGAACGTCCCGGCCTCGGCAAGAATCTTCGCCCCAGAATCGGCATCGAAGATCGCCTTCCCGAATTCATCGACGAGGCCCTCAAAACGGGTGAGGCGCCCTCCGGTTTGAAGGATCTGCTACGCCGCATGCCTGTGCCGGCCTCGATTCACCTCGCAGGCCGTTTCAATCGCACCGGCTTCCGCGAAGATTGCGACCTGCTCATCTCGATGATGCAAGTTCTGGATGTCGAGGGCCTGGAGAATCTACGCCAGCTTCTGCGCAACGGCGATCCCACCGAAGCCATCGAAACCTTGGGCATACTCGCGCGCCTCGACCCCGAACTCGTTGAACAGATTCTTCCCGAGCGCATTTCCGAATGGAAGCGCACCGCGCAGGATCGCGTCGTCCGTCAGATAGCCGCCAGCGGCGCTCCCGATCGCGGCCGCCTGCTTCTCAATGTTTTTGATTTTCTCGATCCGCTGATCCGCCCGCTTGCCGTGGATGAAATCGGCATGGCCGGGGATCAAACCGCTGATATGCGTTTATTGCGCATCGCCGAAGGCGACCTTCCCAAGGGCGGTACCGAGTATTTGCAGTTGAAAGCCATCGAAGCGCTCGGCCGCCTGCGTACTGCGGGCGCCGAAGCTATCTTGCGCAAGATCGCCGAGACGCGTCGCGCCTTCCGCTGGGCTAGCCCCAGCGAACTGCGCCTGGTCGCTTCGCAGGCCATGGAGAAGATCGATCCCGAATGGGTGCGCGCCTTCGTGCCGCGCAGCGGGCTGAGCGTCGCTGAATTTTCCATCGAACCGCTCGACGTGGATAAGGAGTCTTCGGCCATCCGCCAGCGCCGGTACCCGCGCCTCCGCCTCGAGCATTCCGTTGCAGCCACCACCACCAACCTCAAGGAAAATTGCCGCCTGGATATTCCCGAACTGACGCTGGGCGGCGGCGTGGCCGTCTGCGAGCAAAGCCTGCATCCCGGAAGCCTGGTGAGTCTGAAACTCACCACCTCCACGAAATCGGTGAAGGTGTTAGCCATCGTTCGCGACGCCAACACTCAAGCCCGCGCGTTCGAAGTGGTGGACATGGAACTCGAAGAACGCTCCAAGCTCCGCAAACTGCTCGTCAGCCTGGGCAACGTAATGAGACAAACCTCGCCCAAAGCCCGGGCCCGCCGCGGCACCCGCACTCTTATCACCCCAACGACGTAGCGTTTTGCCGTCGTAGCACCGCCCTGCCCGCCGCAGGAGCGCACTCCTGGCTGTGCACCCTCACGCAGCGCTAACCAATCCGCTCAAATCTGCACGCGATACCGCGAATGTCTCACCTCTCTCCGTCGCGCAGCGAACCACAGCGCGCCCAGCAGAACCGTCGCGATAATCACCAATCCGGAAATCGCGGAGCGCCGAATCCGGCCCTCCATCGCAAGCCAACCCAGCAATCCCAAAAATGCCGTCAAAAGATAACAACTCACCGCCACTTTCCGCGCCGTCCATCCGGCCGCCAACAAATAATCATAAAAATGCGCACGATCTCCGTGAAACGGCGATCGGCCCCGCATCACCCCCCGCGTCACGACCACCAAAGCGTCCAGTAACGGCAATCCCGCGATCAAAAACGAAAACAGCAGCGAACGAGCTGCGCCACCGTCGCTGTGGGCGCTAACGGAATCCAAGCCCAGAAATGCCACGCTGAACCCCAGCACCGTGCTCCCGGAATCCCTCATAAATATTTTCGCCCGCGGAAAATTGAAGCACAAAAATTCCGCGCCGGCCCCCAGCAAACTCCACGCCAACGCACGTCCATAAGCGCTCAGCGCCAAGCCGGGCAGCGCCGCGAACTCCAGCGCGATCACCGCCGCGATGCCCGCCGCTAATCCATCCACGCCGTCCAGAAAATTGAACGCGTTCCATGCGTTCGCGCAGCAGTTGCACGGCGGTTTCGCACGTCTTCCAAATACCGTTTCGAAGCGCCCCAGCCAGATACGCGAAACAATCGGGCTCACTGCCAGCAAAAACGCGAACGCTGGCACTCCCAGAAAAAAATACCAGCCGGTACGAAGCGCGATACGCCGCCGGAGTCGCCTCGGCGAGTTCAGCGAATTACAATAGAACACAATGAAACGAAGTTATTGCCCGCGCACGGGTCTCCAGCTTCCGGAGCCGCGTCCGGCGAGCGACTTCCACACACCCAGCAACGCCGCCAGATTCACAATGCAAAATGACGTCGGCACCGTCCACGGAAATCTCAGCGCCCGTCCTCGCCACAAAAATCCCAGTAAAGCCTCAGCGCAAAACACGACCTGCAGCAAAAAACACAACCGATAAAACGGCGCAGCAAGAAACGCGCTGCACAGCAGCATCCCCAGCAAGAAATAAGGCACCAGCCAGCGCAAGAGTTTGTGCGACCACAAACCCACCGCTGTCGCTCCATACGCAAACGGGTTCAGCAGTACTCCATAAATCCGCAGCGCTCGAAAATCCTTGCTGACGATCCGCACTTTCAACCGGAACATCGCTCCGACATCCACCTGCGAAAGCCGCGTCACCGTCACCGCTCGCCGTTCCAGCACGTTTCGCAATCCCGCCTGTACCACGCGCAGCGGCAGTTCGAAATCGTCCCCCAACTCGCGATGCAACGGCCGCCACAACCGTCGCCGCATCGCAAACAAAGATCCCGAAGCCATCGCCAAAATCCCGCGCCGGCTTTCCTCCTCGCGTATCCACGATTCGTAGCGCAAATACGCGCTCTCGTTCCGCGTAATTTCCGACTCGCCCGAGTTCAAATAATGCGGCGTCGCTGTGACCAACCCGATTTCCGCGTCAGCGAAATGCCGCACCAGCATTCGCAGCGCCCCAGAATCAAATTCACAATCCGCGTCGCTGAACACCAGAATTTCCCCAGACGTCGCCGCCACCAATCCATTCTGTATCGCGCTTTTCCCCATCTGTCGCGGAAACGAAATCAGCCCCACGCCATCGCCTCTATACTTGCGCACAATTTCTTCGGTGCGATCGGACGACCCATCGCTCCCAATCAATATCTCCAGGCGCTCGCGCGGATAATCAGACGCCAGCACATTTCGAATCTTCGCCCCAATCGCCGCTTCCTCGTTGTGCGCCGCCACAATCACGCTCACCAGTGGCAACGTCCCCGCGCCCGCGGCGAGTCGCGCGTCGGCCGAAGTCGTAGCGGCATCGTCCCGCGCCGCATCATCTCTCCGTCGCCCAAGCACACCCATCCACAGCAGCGGCGGATAACCCGCATACACGTACCCAACGATCGCGAAACATATCCAGAAACAAGCCCGGAATAAGATCAGCAAGCTGTCATCCTAAATGCCGTTGCGCCAGCGTCGCACCAGCCGCATGCCGGACGGCCCGACGTTCGCACAGTTCTCGGTATGTTATCAACTGGATCCCGCTGCGCGTCACCACCTCGCGCAGTTCCGGATCGGTCAACCAGCGAAACTCCGCCCCCCGCAGCGCACAAATCCGATCCATCTCCGAAAATCCTTTCTCGAAAAGTCCCGGATGGCAAGCCAACCCGAACGTGCCGCCAGGAAGGTGCGCCAATGTGCTGCGCCAAGCGTGCTTCAAGCGGTTCGCATGATGCCGGTCACGCGAAAGAAACGAAATCCGGCTCCCCGGCGAAATCAGCGCGCCGAAAAAAGTAGCTTGCACCGCCGCGCGGTAGGCTTGCACCGACAAACGTCGCAACAACCCACCTTCGTGCGGCCCTCCAAATCCGGATCCAAAGTCTCCAGGAATCCGAATTCCGGAACCAGGTGCATCTGCCCGTGCGCGCATTCGTGAATCAGGCCGCAGTATTCCGTCACATCGCCTGCGAAAAAAACTCCGGAATCAACGCGTAACCTCTTTCCTGCAGCAAACGCACCTGCGTGCGCTCGAACTCGCTCATCGCGAAGCGCGATTGATTGCTGCGAAAAAGTTCCCGCATGCCCGCCCCCGCGACGCGCCGCGAATAAAACAGCCGTGCCTCGCAGATCGCGCTGTAAAGATGCGGCTCGCTGCGCGGCGCGCAGCAAGAAAGGCGGGCGTGCAGAATTTGCCTGCGATGTTTTCTTCATAATTTGCGCTCTTTTAGGACTTCTTGCGGTGAAACCAGCCGGCGCGCGCGTCCTGATTGCCGCCCGCCGATACTCGATAATCTTCCTGCAATTTCAATTTACAATCTACGACGGACAGCCCACGATCTCGTTGCGAAGCGCCCCGCGGCTAGCGCCGCACGCCACTCAGTCCGCTGTTCCGGCCGCCGCGGCGAATCGCTTCGTCACAGGCTGCGCCAGCGGCGCAATCTCCAGCATCAAGTCGTGAATCGTCTCGCACACTTCGCTCACTTGCCCCGCGCTCATCGCTGAAAACATCGGCAGAGCCAGGCACCCATCCGCCGCCAGTTCGGTCTGCGGCAAAGGATGCTCCATCCCCACGCCCGCCTCGCGGAAATAAGGCTGCTGGTGAATGGGAGGGAAGTAGGCCTGACACGCGATCCCGCGCTCTCGCAATCCAAACATCAATCGATCGCGTGTGGATTTGCGAAACATCCCCTGCAGCTGAATCACATACGCAAACCAGCTCCGCTTCGAGCCCGCCAATTCCGTCGGCAGCGCGATCCCGGAGATTCCCGCGAGCCCGTCCGCGTACAGATCCGCCACCGCCGCGCGTCCCGCGAGCAATTCTTCGATGCGTTCCAGTTGCGCGAGCCCCAGAGCACAGTGCAGGTCGCTCAGCCGGTAGTTGAATCCCAGCCGCGTGTGCCGCAGCCACTCCGAATCCTCGCTGCGCCCCTGGTTGCGCAAACTCCGGCACACCGACGCCTGCTGCGCGTCATCCGTCACGATCATCCCGCCTTCCGCCGTGGTCATCTGCTTGTTCGGATAGAACGCAAATACCGCCGCGTCCCCAAACGTCCCCAATGGCTGCCCGCGATATTCCGCGCCCACTGCTTCGCAAGCATCCTCCAGCACGCGCAGATTAAATTCGCGCGCGATTTCCAAAATTGCGCCCATGTCGCAGGGCTGCCCAAAAACATGCACCGGCAAAATCGCCTTCAACACGTGCCCCGTGCGACGGTTTGTATGCCTGCACTTCATCCGGTCCCAAATGTAATCCGCCGCCAATATTTTCCGGATCGCCGCGGGATCAATGTTCAGCGTCGTGGGCGAAATATCCACAAACACCGGCAGCGCTTTTTCATACAGCAAACAATTCGCAGACGCCACAAAGCTAAAGGAAGTCGTCAGCACTTCATCGCCGCGTCCGATCCCCAACGCCTTCACGCACAAATGGAGCGCCGAAGTCCCGCTGTTCGTGGCCACCGCATACCGCGTCCCCACGTAATCCGCGAATTTCTCTTCGAATTCCGCGAGCTTTGGCCCCAGGCACAATTGTCCCGAGCGCAGCACGTTCGTCACATATTCGATTTCGCGTTCGCCGATGTCCGGTTGCGACAGTGGAATTCTCATGCCGCCTCCACGCCCGCCAGCGCGGAAATCTCCGCTGGCAGCATCACGGCAGCCGCGGAAGCGTCTGCCGTTCGTCCCCTTTTGAACTCCGGCGCGAATTCCCCCAGGTACTCCAGCAGCCCGTGGTAATTTTCGTGCGCCAAAAACGTCTCCATGCGCTCGATTTTCTTCAAGATTCCCGCGGCCTGCGCATTCTGCTCCGCCACCACCAGAATTCGCTCGTTCGCGGTCGCGGCCGGGCGCTCCCACTCCTCCCACAATTCCTCCGCGATTTTCTCGCCTTCATTCAGCCCCGTGAACTCAATCGCGACGTCTCGCTCCGGCTTCAATCCCGCAAAAAGCATCATCGTCTTCGCGAGCTCGTAAATATTCAGCGGCTCGCCCATATCGAACACAAAAGTTTCGCCGCCGTTCCCCAGCGCCGCCGCCCGCAAAATCAAATGCACGGCTTCCGGCACGGACATGAAATAGCGCGTTGCCCGCGGGTCGGTCACCCGTATCGGCCCGCCTTTCTGAATCTGATCCCAGAAAAGTCGCAGCACGCTTCCCGTGCTTCCCGCCACATTGCCAAATCGCACGCTCGAGAATTTCGCGCCGTGCGCGCGCGCCAGCTCCTGCACGCACAATTCCGTCAACTTTTTCGAAAGCCCCAGGTAGCTGCGCGGGCTTACCGCCTTGTCCGTGGAAATATTCACCAGCCGTGCCGCCCCGCATTCGAGCGCGGCCTCGGCAAGGTTCCGCGTGCCCAGCACGTTGTTTCGAATCGCTTCCTGCGGATGCAATTCCAGCAATCCCACGTGCTTGTGCGCCGCGGCGTGAAAAACAATCTCGGGCTTCTCCTGCCGCAGAATTTCGCGCAGCCGGTCCTTGTATACCAGGTCCGCCAGCAGTGGTTTCACGCGGCTCGCCCCCAACTGCTCGCACATCGCGCGGTGCACGTAGAACAGGCTATTTTCGGATTTATCCAGCAGCAGTAGCATCCGCGGTCCTGCCTCCGCAATCTGCCGGCACAATTCCGATCCAATGCTCCCGCCCGCTCCTGTCACCAGCACCACTTTCCCGCCCACGATTCGTCGCGTCTGCTGCACATCCACGCGAACCCCTTCTCGCTGCAACAAATCTTCAATGCGCGGGCGGCGCAAATCGCGCCGCGACACTTTGCCGTCCACCAGTTCCGATAGCGACGGCAGCGTGCGCACCGGAATGCCGATCTGCCGGCACGCCGCCAGGATGTCGCGCATCTGCACGCCAGTCGCGCTCGGAATGCAGATCAGGATTTCATCTGCCTCGTGTACGGCGGCCAGCCTCGCCAGGTCCCGTGTTCCACCCACCACCGGGACGCCCAGAATTGTGCGGCCCCACTTTTCCGGATTGTCGTCCACGATCGCCACAGCCCGGGAAGCCGCCGCCGCGTCCTGCGCCAAGTCCTTCAACAAGGTGATTCCCGCATCGCCCGCGCCGACCACCATCACGCGTTTCCCGTCCTTGCGCCACTCCGCGCGCTCCGTCTTCAGCACCCGCGCGCCGAAATGGAATCCGGCCCACAACAAAATTAGAAACGCCGCATCCACAAACAGCGCGGCCGCTGGAACCCGCAACGCCGGCAGAACCCACGCGGTCGCCGCGCCTGCGAGCAACGAACTCGTCGCAACTGCCTTCACGATTGAAATGAAATCCGGCACACTTGCGTGCTGCAACGATCGCCGGTAGAGCTGAACGCTCACCAGCCCTCCCAGCCTGAACACGATCATTACGCCCAAAGTCGCCCACAGCGCGCGGCCAGGCCAACCCACCCCGCGCGTTTCGGCAACAGCAAAAACTGCCAGCGAGTAAGAAACCGCCGCCAGAAATAATTCCGCGCCCAGCACCAACGCGGACCGATGCTTGCGCCAAGCCCAGCCAGCCACGCGCGCCACCGTAAATTGCGCGCTCGCCGCTGGATTCGCTTGCAAAGTCCAACTCGTTCTCGCCGGTGCCTGTGCAACCAAGAGGCTATTCATTTGTGACCCCGATTTTCCCGTTTTGTGCTGCTCAAACCACCCGCTTCGTCCCACGAATTCGGCCACGCGGCGAACCCACAAACCCGCCGTCGCCGCTATCCAAGCCACATGCGCATTCTACGTCAATCCGATTCCGCGTCCGAATTCGAAACCAATTTCGCCAGCATCCGAGGTCTTAACTTTCCAATTTCCTATTTCCATTTTCGCTTCTAACGTTATCAGTGTTGATCTGCGGTTATCAGTGGTGCCTTTGACCTGAACTCAACCCGGCCGTCTCCGCCCCGCCAGAGCACAGCTCCGCCGTCTGAGTCACAGCCGCACCCAGCACCCACACCTCCACGCCCGCGTTACGGTGACTCGGACCTTGTAAGCTGTTCGGAATGTTTACAAGTTTCTTTAAATTACGTCCGGCATCGGAAACGTACGCTTGTTCAGGACGGCCCCCAGTATCGGAACTCTTGCCGCTTCCAAACTTTCTTTGGCCATGCGCGCGGGCTCGCGCCGCGTGCTGTTTGACCCCACCACCAAAATGATTCCGTCGGTTAATTGCGTCAGCAAAGCGGCATCTCCATAGGTATGAATCGGCGGCGCGTCCAGAAGCACATAATCGAATTCATCACGCAACTCCCCAATCCGCGTGCGCAGCCGCGCCGGATTCAGCGCGCCGTTCGGCTCTTTTCCCGTCGCGTCAGCGGTGATCGGCCACAATTGGTTTCCCGAAGCCCGTCGCGCGTATTCGTGCATGGGTGTCGTGCCCTTCATCGCTTCCGTGAATCCCGCGCCGTTGGTGAAGCGAAAATGCTCGTGCAGCGATGGCGCCCGCAAGTTCGCATCCACTATGCAAACCGTGCCAGTCACTCGGTCCGCCAGCACTTCGCTGGCGTGCGCGCAAACCCAGCAGCATCCGGCGGCGCGATCCACCCCCGCGAACGTCACCGCGCCGGGCGCTTGTGCCGCTCCCGGCAGAATGAAGACGCGCTGCACTAGCTTCAGTACTTCATCGTCAATCACGTCATGGATCTTGCGGTGCCGCGCCGTGCCATTTGGCTGGACGTTGGGCCGCGTCGCGTCGCGAGCACCGTCTGCTGCTTTTTCGGCTTTCAGCAGAATGTCGAAATTGCGGCTTATGGTCTTTCCTTGTGCGCTTCCAGCGTTTCGGGCCTATCCGCAGTTTCCGCTTGACTCACGAATCCCGGCTTCAGATACAAAGGCAGCCGAATTCGCTGTCCCGCCGCGATGTGGTTCACGTCGCGAAGAGACGGATTCAGCGCTATTGTCTCTTCCAGCGTCTTCGTGTCGAACCGCTCCAGATGCTGCATGCACAAATCGAGCAACGTCGCATCTATTGCGGTTGCAACAGTCAGGATGCGATCGTTGTCCGATAGACCCGCCGCGATGCTTGATGGTCCCGGCGCAGTTCGCACTGCACTCCGCGCCTGCACCGGAACCGTCGGGCTGGGGGCTGGGGCGGCATCGCTGCCGCCTGCGTCTTCTCGCGGGGACGCGCACCGCTATGGTCGGATCAAACTACTGTGACCATCGAGGTGCCACAAGGAGCCTTATGTTTTGCGATCGCGGAGCGTTTCGCAGGGGCGAAAGTGGCGGATTGGCTCTCGCTTTCGCTATGGCGGGCGCGGCAACGGGGATGGTTGTCCTACACCGAGCGGCCTCAGCAATGCGGCTGGATACACTGGTAGTTTTGTTCGTGCCAAAAGGGGAATCGCGCCAGCAGGCTCAGGTGAGAAGACGAAGGTTTGCAGCTCTCAGCGCGAGTGCAAAATTGCACAGTCCAGAAAATCCGCGCGCGCAACAAGCCCACATCGCCAGTGGGTCACAACACTTACGCCGTTTGCCGGATTAGATTTATTGGCGCATCGCGCGCCACATCGCAACAATTCCGGCTCGGTTCCGAGCGAACGCCTCCCGGCCATCGCGCCAGAAGTAGGCATTGCTTATCGGCCGCACGCGAGAAGTGGATCGCGAATTTTGTCCGCACGAAATTCGATTAGCTGCCTCGGCCGGTGCTGCGCGTACGTATTTATTGTGTGCTGTATAGCACAACTTGCGCTTGTGCCGCGCGCGCCAAGGCCGGTAGAATCTGCATCCCTTCAAAAATCCCAGCTCAAAAGGATTTCGATGCCCAACGTATCGGAGGCGCGCGGTGATGTCGTGAACATCGTCGTCGCTGAAGCCAACGAGATGAATTGTCAGCTGGTGCAAAGCGCATTTCGGCCGAAGCGCTTTCGCGTGGCGGTGGTTGCCAGCGCGGTGAAGTCTTCGCTGACCGTGGCCTTGCTGAAGCAGTGCCACCCGGACGTCGCGATCATCAGCTCGCAACTGCACGAAGGTCCGCTGGAAGGTTTTCGGGTGCTGCGCGAGCTGCGCGCGCTGCAATCGAAGACACGCGCGGTGATGTTGCTTGCGTCGCGCGATCGCGACCTGGTGGTGGATGCGTTCCGTTGCGGCGCGCACGGCGTGATCTTCCGTGACGAGCCTGTTGAAACTCTTTCCAAGTGTATCCACGCTGTGCATCACGGCCAGGTGTGGGCCAATAGCGAGCACCTCGGCTACTTGCTCGATGCGTTGGGCCACGCCAAACCCTTGCACCTGCAGGATGCGCGCGGCCTCAACATCCTTTCCAAGCGCGAAGAAAATGTGGTGCGCCTGGTTTCCGAAGGCCTCACCAATCGCCAGATCTCCAGCGACCTGGGCCTGAGCGAACACACCGTAAGAAATTACCTTTTCCGCATCTTCGACAAGCTGGGCGTTTCCACCCGCGTCGAGTTGGTCCTTTACTGCCTGCAAGATCGTCCCATGGCGCAGGAAGAGATGGTCAGCTAAGCGGCGCCGCGTGATTTGTGAATCGTGATTTGTGCCTCGCGAAATGTGGCACAGCCCCTGCTTACGGTGTTCCTTCCGTTGATTTAGCCGCTTTGCAGATTTCAGTTGGCCATCGCTCTCTCGCCCGCGCGCGAAAACTTGCGCAGGCGCAAAAACGGCCGAAAAACTAGAGATTAGAATGGGTCGCTGATGTTTGTTTTCAGTCATTTGCGGCGATTTCTAATCCTGGAGCACTAGAGATTAGAATTTGCGGAGCCGCGCTGAGAGTGCTCGGAAATGGAGCAAAGGCGCGGGTGTTGGCTTGCGAATCGCCCGCTGTGGAGGGCGAGTCCAGCTGTTAACGAGGTGTACAGGCGTTACTTCCCGGAGAATCCTCCTGCGCGAATCTTTATTAGTGTTCCTGCTTGGTATGGCGGGTTTGATATCGAGGTGGACTGTATCGCCGCGGTTCTCTGGATGCGAGGCACGCGGTGGGCGAGTTATGTGAGTTCGTGAAGCGGGAAGATTCGTGCGTGTTGGTTGCGATGGAGGCGGTTGCGGCCTTTGGGACGGCGGGTGCAGCCACTGAGTTGTTGGGAACAATGGGGCGGCTCGCGAACCGCCATCACCGACGGCAGAGGGAAAAGAGCCGACGGGACGCCTGCCTCCGGCAGGCAGGCCGGCGCTGCGCAACGGCGACGGCGCACAGGCCAAGATTGCCTATGCCACCTTGGCGACGGAGTTGCGGTTAGATGGGGGATAATCCTGTTGATGATTGTACTGGTGATGGGTGCGACGGGGTCGGGGAAGACCACGGTGGGGAAGCTGCTCGCGTCGAGATTGGGGTGGGTGTTTTTGGATGCGGACGATTTTCACCCGGCGGAAAGTATTGCGAAGATGAAGGGCGGGGTGGCGCTGACGGACCTTGAGCGCTGGCCGTGGTTGGATGCGATCCATGCGGAGCTGCTGAAGTGTGCAGCGAAGAATTTGGATGCGGTGCTGGCTTGTTCGGCGTTGAAGCGGAGTTATCGGGAAAGGTTGGCGGCGGGGGTGGAAATGCGGGTTTGTTATTTGAAGGGAACTTATTCTGAGATCGCGGCGCGTTTGCGAGGGCGCACGGGGCATTTTGCGGGGGAGGGGATTTTGGCGGGGCAGTTTGCGGATCTGGAGGAGCCGGGGGAGGCTTTGGTTTTGCGCGCGAGTGATACGGCGGAGGGGATTGTTGGGGATGTGGTGGAATGGTTGAAGATTGGGTAGCGTTACGGCGATGACGGGCCATCGATGGCGCACTGAAGTGCGCCGCTACGAAAGCTGGGTCAAATTCAGATTCAAAGTCAACCACGCCCGCCTAAATAAAAGCAGGCGGCCGCTACAAATTCAAAGGCCACGGCGACTGGCGTGGCCGGGGCCGAAAAGGGACTGGGAAAGATTAATGGATTGCATGGAATATTTGGATTGGACATTGTTTGTAGGTGCAGGCAAAGTAAACATGCCGATCATCTCCCCGACGTGGTGATGGGCGCGAACTCAGAGGTTCCCTCCTAACCGCTGTAATTCGAACGCGACACTTGCTGACACCGTTGTCCGCAACGAATCAACCTTAGCAGCGCCGGCACGAAGGGTGCGGCGGCGTTTACGACAACGAATTCCTGAGGAGGAATTTATGACTTCGAGCAAGAAACTGTCCCGGATTTGTGTGTTGATGCTGTCTTTGGTTTCGTGCTTTGCATTTCCCTCGAACGCGGGAGCGCAGCCGGTGATCGCCGGCAAGTTCACGCTAACCAGCCCGGCGAAGTGGGGCACGCTGGTGCTGCCGGCCGGAGAGTACACCTTTGCGGTGGAGGACAGCGTGTCGCCGCCGCCGGTGATAATTTTTTCGGCGGATGGCAATGGCAAGGGGATTGTGGTGCCGGCGTTCGTCAGCGAGATTAAGCGCGACGATACGGCGAAGGTGACGATGGAAATGAGAGACGGAGAAGCGGTGGTGACCGCGTTGTACGTGGAGCGGCTGGGATTGGTGCTGCACTACGGCGCGGAGCGGGGGAATGCGGAACTGGCACGAAAGATGGCTGCGCCTGATTCGAAGATGAGCTCGTATTTGCAGGCGAAGTGAGAGTGGTGATTAGTAAGTAGTGATTTGTGCGCCGGTGCGGCGGGAGGCGGAGAGTTCGCTTGCTGCCGCGCCGGGGTTTTTTTGTGCGTGGTTATGAGGCGGATTTCGAGGAGCGTTTTACTTCTTCGGAGAGGATGATGGCTTCGGCGATTTGCTTCATGGATTTGCGGGTTTGGCGGCTTTGCTGCTGGAGAGTCAGGTAGGCTTGCTCTTCGGTCATGGACATGTCGCGTTGCAGGATGCCTTTGGCGCGTTCGAGGAGCTTGCGGGTTTCGAGGCGCTCGGAGAGTTGAGTATTGGCGGTCTCCAGGCGCGCCATTTCGATTTCGGCGCCCACCAGGAAGCCGACTGTGGAGATCAGTTGGATGTCGCGCTGTTTGTAAATGTGCGGGCGGATGTGCTGCAGGTTGATGACGCCGACGAGGCGGCCGCGGCAGAGCAGCGGGACTGACAGGAAGGCCTGGTATGAGTCTTCGGGCAATTGATTGAAGAACTTGAATCGCGGATCTTTGGCAGCGTTGCGCGAGACGGCTACGGCGGTGCGGTGTTCGGCGACCCAGCCGGTGATGCCTTGGCCGACGCGGAGCTTCAGGCGATCGACTACTTCCTGATGGGGATTTTTCGAGGCGCGCAGGACTAGTTCTTCCTGTTCCTGGACGTAGATGAAGCAGGAATCACACTTTACAAGGGCGACGGCGAATTCGAGGACGCGTGCGAGAACTTCGTGGAGTGGGTCTTGGCCGCTCGCGGCGATGCTGCTGCCGAGGTCGTGAAGCAAATCTACATCGGTGTCGTGTGTTGTTGTGGTGGTGTCCATATAGAAAGTTAGCGAGATGGGACGCGGAAGTCCAATCGCAAATCCGAATGCGCGGGATAGAGATTCTGGGCGGTACGCGGCGACGCTTGGGCGCGAGAGTCGCAGCCCTGACAATTAAGAACACGAGGCAGCGCCGGGGGAGAGCTAGTGTAGCGAGAACCGCGAGCGCACACGCTGGTTTTGAAGATGACCTCAGACCCGCGGCCGATCCTGCCGGTTGCGCGCGGAGTCAGCGGCGAGTTTAAATTGCGCGACCATTTGTTCGAGCTGTTTGGATAATCCGGACAATTCCTTAGCCGACTTAAGAGACTGCTGAGCGTTGGTGGAAGTACCGCGGGCGGCGTCGGCGACACCGGTTATGTTCTGGGTGATGTGTTCAGAACCTTTGGCGGCCTCGGTGACGTTGCGCGACATCTCGGCGGTTGTAGAACTCTGTTCTTCGACGGCGCTGGCGATCGTGACGGAGATTTCGCTGATTTTGGCGATGACGGAGCTGATGCCAGAGATGGCGTCCACGGCACCCTTGGTGGCGCCTTGCATCACGGCAATTTTGCTGCTGATTTCCTCGGTGGCTTTGGCGGTCTGCTTGGCGAGTTCCTTCACTTCACCGGCAACGACGGCGAAACCCTTTCCAGATTCGCCGGCACGGGCAGCCTCGATGGTGGCATTGAGTGCGAGCAAGTTGGTTTGCTCGGCGATGGAGGTAATGACTTTAATGACCTGGCCGATTTCGATGCTGGAATCGCTGAGCTTGGCCATGCTGGAGCTGGTGGCCTGGGCCGATTGGACGGCTTCGCCGGCCACGCGGGAGGCCTCATCGGCATTTTTGGCGATTTCGCGAATGGTGGCACTCATTTCTTCGGCGCCGGTGGCCACGGTTTGCAGATTCTTATTGACTTCCTCGGCGGCGGCGGAGACGACGCCGGCCTGCGCAGAGGTTTCCTCGGAGTTTGCGCCGATCTGCTGGCTGGAGGAGGTAACGTTCTCGCTGGAAGAACTTAGCTCGCCGGCGGCGCCGGACATTTCCTGAATCATGGCGCGCAGATTATTCTTCATTTTGTTGAGGGCGGCGACGGCCTGGCCGACCTCATCGTTGGAGGTGATCGCGATGTCCGCGACGGAGAGGTCGCGATCGGCAATGCGTTCTGCGAGGGCGGCGGAGGCGGCGACGGGTTTAACGACGAAGCGGCGCACGACGAACAGGACGACCAGGACAGCGGCAGTGAGGGTCATTCCATTGATTGTCATCAGGGCCATGCTGTTGCTGGAGGATTCCTGCTGCAGCGCAGTAACCGGAGCGGTTACGACGAAGGCTGCGCGAAGGTCGCCGACGCTCATGCCCTCCTTCGGATAACCAAATTGGTCCTTCTCGCCCGCAGGAAAGCCGTGGCAGAAAAGGCAATCCATCGTCAAGCGGACAGGTTGGGCGTAGCTGATAACTTCCTGACCGGCGACGGTGCGGCGTTTGTAGAATTCCGCCAATTTGGGATCAGCCTGAAACGCTTCGAGCGCCTCTTTTTCAAAATCGTCCGCAACATTTTTCGGATCTCTGGGGTGCAAAGATGGAGTGGTAAATTTCATGCCCTGTGATTCCGCGTACTCGCGGGCGACGCTCCAGGCGACGACGACGGGCACCTGTTTTAGTTCCTTGAATTGATGGTTGGGGACGTAGAGATCAATATTGGCGGAGAAAAAGACAAGGGCCTTGTCGGCCATGCCGTCGGTCTTGCGCAGCTTGTCCACGAAAGCGGCTTCGGCCTGTTTATTAATGCGGTTTTGTGTGACGAAGAAGCCTGCGACGGAAGTGACCAGGAGAGTGACGGCGATGGAGCCGGCGATCTTGGGAGTAAGTTTGAGATTTTCAAACATGGATGTATCTCTCCTGGGTGGCACTTCGCATATTTGACTTATCGGCGAATTTCGGGTGGGAGCGTAGTTAATTTTGTAAGAATGTGGCTACGGCCTGAATCGTTTTCCGGATTGGCACAGAGTAAATGGCAGTTTCAGCGCTTTTTTAGCGACAGACACGCGCTGGAGAGTAGCGTTTCGAGATAGCGGGCAGACACAAACTGGTTTGGCTTGTATCGGGGAAGATGGCGCGGAGGGGCAGCCGACGGAGTCGTCGGACGATCTGGTTCCGAGTCTGAAACGCAATTCCCGTTGTGGGTCGCGACGCCAAGACCGTGACGTGGACGAGCGTTGCTTTCGGCGCAGGTGGAGATACGGATTGACTCCTCGGGCGGAGCGGTGTAGCGTCGGGCGGTTTGGGCCCACTGCGTTTCAAATCCAGGAGGAACTTGTGAGATTGACGACTCTGACGGCAGGTGTGGGTGTGTGTCTGCTTGGTGCGGTTTCGGTGACGGCGCAGGCGCCGGCGCCGAAAGCGGAAATTGCTGCGCTGGAATTCCAGACGCCGAAGAGTGGAATGGTGCAGCAGTACGAGGCTGGACGGAAACAGAAAGTGGAATGGCACAAGCAGCAGAAGGACACGCAGCCGTTGTTCGTGTTCGAAACGCTGACCGGCGAACGCACGGGAACTTATCTGGTGGGGCGGCTGGGGCAGCATTGGGCGGATATGGATACGCCGTCGGTGACGGATGCGGCGGATCTGGTGGAATATCAGAAGGCGATTGGGGCGACGGTGGACAAGCTGGTGACGGCTTACTATGAGTACATGCCGAAAGTGAGCAATCCCCCGACGGAAATGAACGGGAAGTATACGGACATCATTACCTTTCACGTTCGCTACGGTCACAACGACGATTTCCGCAGCGCTATTGCGCGGGTGCACGAGGCGCGGACGCAGCTGAAAACGCCGACTCACTATAACTGGTATCACCTGGTGACGGGTGGGCCGGGTGGAACCTACGTGCTGACGATTGAGCATGCGAACTGGGCGTCGTTTGAAGATGATCCGGCGATCAAGCCATTGCGCGACGTGCTGCGAGAGGCATTTGGCGAGCAGGAAGCGATGTCTGTGATTGAGCGGATCAATAGCTCGGTGGAGAGCACTTACGACGAGCTGATCGAGTTTCGCCCGGATTTGAGTTATTTGCCGGCGAAATAGGGACTGCGGTGCGTTTGGTCACTGCAAGGTAAGAGAATCAACGCAGAGGACGCAGAGGGCGGAGCACAGAGGGCGCAGAGAAAACCTAATGCGCCCCGCCCTCACGAAAAGTAACGGAGGACAGATTTGACAATCGCCGTTACGAGGCGTCGAAGGGTTGAGATCGTGGCGAGAAGGGGCGCAGCCCTTCGATCCCGCGCCAGGGGATCTCAGGATGAATTGCGCTGTGGCGCGATTCGCGAGCAGCGCCCCTACCGTGGCTGCGTGGGGAAGAGGTTGTGGGTCATGGGCGAGGCCAGCCTCGCCTAGCTCGACCGCGATAAGTCTGCAGCTGTCACCAAAGCGGCGCCAAGCCGCCGCACTCCAAAATGGGCTGGACGGGGATCGAGCTGAGGGCCTTCGTCAAACATGGACAAGGGGATGATGCGCGGGCTAGAGTGGTTGCGCATTGCGACTTCGCTCTAGCGGGACACGAAAATTTGCGCTTGTGGCGCTCGCGGTGTTTGTGTTTTTGTGCGCGGCGGGCGGCGCGCTTTCCATTTCTGGCGGCATGCAAGATGACGGGTTGTTTTCTCCTCGTGCCGCGCAAGCCAGCGGGCTTTCTGCTTTCGGCTTGACGCAACGCACTAATGGCTCTTCTGCGGTTCCTACCTTTGAGGATATTTCCGCGCGGGCGGGGCTTACTGTGGCGCACATCGCTTCGGCTGAGAAAAAATATATTGTGGAGTCCATGAGCGGGGGCGTGGGGTTTATTGATTGCGATAACAGCGGAGTGTTGTCGGCACTAGTGGTGAATGGATCGACGGTGGAGCGCTACAAGAACGGCGGCGATTTGATGGTTACTTTGTACCGGCAGGTGGGGGATCGCGCTAGTGGAGCGCCGGTGAAATTTGGAGATGTGACGCAGGCGGCGGGGCTGACCCGCAAAGGCTGGGGCATGGGCGTGGCCGTCGCGGATTTCGACAATGATGGAGTGCTGGACATTTTTGTTACGGGGTACGGCGGGAACGCGCTGTATCGCGGGCGCGGAAATTGCACGTTTGAGGATGTGACGGAGAAGGCTGGGGTGCGCGGAAGCGGGTTCATGACGGGGGCGGCTTGGGCGGATTACGACAAGGACGGGGCCGTGGATATTTTTGTTTCGCGCTACGTGCACGTGGATTTGGATAACGTGGCGGCGTTCGGCACATGCAAATTTCGCGGGATCGTGGTGCAGTGCGGGCCTTGGGGAATGACGGGCGAAACGGATTTGCTCTATCACAATCGCGGGGACGGGACGTTTGAGGAAGTGTCAAAGAGAGCGGGCGTGAACGATTCCAACGGGTATTACGGGTTGGGCGTGGTGTGGGGCGATTACGATAACGACGGCTGGCCGGATTTGTATGTGGCGAACGATACGGGGCCGAATTTTCTTTATCACAATAATCATGATGGGACTTTTACCGACCAGGGAATGCTGGCGGGAGCGGCACTGAGCAGCGAAGGCGACGCGGATGGGTCGATGGGCGTGGATTTTGGGGACTACGATCACGACGGGCGGCTGGATATTTTTGTGACGAATTTTGCGGATCAGGAAGACAACCTTTATCACAATTTGAGCGCGAAGGGGTTTGATGATGTCAGCTGGAAGGCGGGAGTGGCGAAGCCGAGCTACCCTTATGTGAAGTGGGGGACAGGTTTTTTTGATTTTGATAATGACGGCTGGGTGGATTTGTTTGTGGCGACCGGGCACGTGTATCCGCAGATGGATCAGCTGGAGGGGATTGCGCGTTACAAGGAGCCTTTGCTGCTGCACATGAACAATCATGACGGGACGTTTACGGAATCGGCTGCGGCGGCGGGATTGGGCGCGGTGCCGGTGGCGTCACGGCGGGGGGCGGCGTTTGGGGATGTGGCGAATGATGGGAATGTGGATGTGCTGTTGTTGAATGTGGGCGAGGCGCCGACGTTGTTGATGAATCATGGACTGGCGGGGAATCATCGCGTGGAATTTCGGTTGGTGGGCACGAAGAGCAATCGGGCGGCGATTGGGGCGCGGGTGACGGTGCGGGCGGGGAAGCTGGTGCAGTTTGATGAGGTGCGCGGCGGGGCTAGTTATCTTTCGCAGAATGATTTGAGGTTGCATTTTGGGTTGGGGAAGGCGGCGAGTTTGGAATCCGTCGAGGTGTTATGGCCCAGCGGGGCGGTGGAGAAATTTTCTGGTCTTGCGGCGGATCGGATTTACGTTTTGGGGGAGGGGCAGGGGATTCGGGGAGCGACTGAGTTTGCGGGCGACGCTAAGTCCAAGGCGGCACTGATAAACGCAGATGAACACCGATAAAGGCAAGACGATGTGAAGCCCCGAGCGAGAGCTCGCGAGGCAAGCCTCGCGTGGCTCGACCGCGACAAATAGTCCATGGTCGCGAAAGCGGCGGCAAGCCGCCGCACTCCAAAATAGACTCGGCGGAGACCGACCAGCGACGTATCCCGTCGATGGCGCAGCGGGGCGATTCACAAGCAACCCCCCAGCCGGGGCTAACGCCTGATAGCGTTGTGCGAAATTAAAAAGGGCGCTGCGGTTTTTTGCGGCGCCCTTTTTTTTGCCGCGTACCTCGCCGTGCGAACCTTCGCGTACTAGAACAGCAGCTTTAGGCCGAACTGGAAGATGCGTGGGTTGTGGGCGGCTTGTGGCTGCAGGAAGCCGTTCCAGGCGGCGGGGCCAAGGCACGACGGGTCGGCGGCGGAATTGTTTGCGCCACCGAAGCAGGTCAGCGAGTTATTCGCGTCGCCGCCGCTGCCCGTGGTGCTGGCTGTGGAATTGCCGCTCTCCCATTGGGTGTGATTGAAGATGTTAAAACCTTCGGCGCGGAACTGCAGGGCAATAGATTCGTGGATCGGAATGTTTTTGAAGAGGGCCATGTCGAAGTTCAAGCGGCTGGGATTGTTCAGGAAGTCCCTGCCGGAGTCGCCGAAGGTGAGGCCCGTGGGCGCGGCAAAGGCGGCGGGATTGTAGAGCAACGGTCCGCTGCCGGGAACGAGTGACGCGAGAACGGCTGCGGACGGCTTGCTGTAGGGACTGATGCCGGTCAAATCGGCGTAGGAGCCGTTGGTGCCCACGCCGTTGCCCACGCCGGCGTTGTCGCCGAATACGCCGTAGAGAACGCTGAACGGCTGACCGGTATTGAAAGAGGTGATGCCGGAGTATTCCCAGCCGCCGAAGACTTTTTTCGACCAGCCTTCTTGAGTGAACCAAGGAATGCTGTAAACGTAGCTGAAGGTGAAAATTTGGCGTTCGTCGAAGTTGGAGCTGGCGCGGTTGCCGCGCACATCGTAGGAATTCACGAAGTTCTGATCGCCCCAGTCGGAGGAGTCATCGATCGAGTGGCTGTAGGTGTAGGAGGCGGAGATGACGAGGGGAGCGATGGTGCGGCGGATGGACACTTGCAGCGAGTTATAGGATGAATCGGCGCGATAGGACTTCGAAGTGATGGAGCCGAAACCGACGAACGGACGGAAGGGCGATGGGTCGTTGCCGCAGGCTACGGCGAAATTCTCCTGCACGCTCATAGGAGAATTAGTGATCGGAGTAGTTCCGTTTACGACGTTGTTATTGCAATCCGATTGAGTAAGGACCTGGCCGGGTTGATAGGGATTCTCGGCCGCTGGCGTCGGATGTAGTTGATTGCCGTCCAGCTGTAGGGAGAGATTTGTACCTTTGCTTCCGACGTATCCGATTTGGCCCACGGTGTTCTTGAAGAGCTCGCGTTCGATGCTCAGGTTCCATTGCTGGGCGTAGGGCCAAATGCTTTTCGTTGGGATGGAGAAGACGGTCAGAGGATAGGCTAGTGCGCCGCTGCCTCCGATGCAAAGGTAGCCGGTGGATTGAGCGCAGCCGTTGACGCCCGCAGCGATGTTGGGTTGCTGTGGGTTGAGCACGAACGGAGGGTTACCTTCCAGGGATTCGGTGTTGGCTTCGTTGCCGTTGCCGTGATCGAAGAAGACGCCGTAACCGCCACGCAGCGAGGTTTTTCCGTCGCCGAAAATATCCCACGCGAAACCCACACGCGGCGCGGGGTTGAATACGTGTCCTTGCATGCAAGTGCGGGGAAAACCTGACGTACCGCATTGCACGATGCCGTTGTACAGGAGGGGCGCGTCGGCTGGATTTGTGGGTGAAAGGAATACGCCTGTATTTGGAGGGGGCTCCACTAGCGCACCTGAACCGTTGGGATCGACAGCGGGCTCATTGGCCATTGTCCAAGCGGACGGCTCGAAGTTGAATGCATGGCCGTACTTCTCGTAATAATTGCCGAAGAGGCTCAAGCGTACACCGACATTAAGAGTGAGGCGCGAAGTGACGTGAAAATCGTCGTTGATGTAGGGTTCGACGTACTGGTAGCGGTTGTAGTATTTGGGCTCGCGATTGGGTTGGGAGAAGCTGGAGATGTTTCCGACGAGAAGATCGGCGAAGGCATTTCCGTTGGAAACGACCGAATTGGCCGCGTCGAAGCTGAGGGAGCCCTGGAGCCCGATGCTGGCGAATTCGTTCTTCTGAGCGATGACACCGTATGCGCCCATCTGCAGCGTGTGCTTGCCGAAAATTTTGGTGAGGTTGTCGCGAATGGTGTAGGTGGGATTCGCGTTGTTCCAGGGCTCATCGGAAGGATCCGCGGTGAATCCTGCACCGTAGGCGGCGTTTCCGGCGACCGAGACGGTGGGGAGTTTCCCGCCAAACTCAGGAAAAAGGCCCGTCATAGTCATGCTAGCCGGGCGTTCAAAGGGGCCAACGTTGGTCAGGTCAATGTGGTCGGCGGTATAGCTGAAGACGAATTCGTTCACCAGAGTGGGCGACGCGGTGTACGTCAAGCGAGCGACGGCGCTGGTAGTGGGGCCGACAAATTTTGTTTGGATGGAGGGCAGGGTGGCGTTGGACCACAACGTGGTGGGCGTGGTGGTATTCCAGGAGTCGTGGACGTAGTGAAACATGCCGCGCAAGTTGTTGGTGAAATTGTGATCCACGCGGAGAAGCTCTTCGCGCCAAAAGGTGGGTTGAGAAATGGACGCGTCGTAGCAGGCGCCGATCGTGGAAGGGCAGCCCGTGGTGCTGTTGGGAGCGCTAATCTCGGCGAGGATGGCTTGGCCGTTGGGGTCGATGGTCACTTGATTGTTGGGGAAGGTGTTATAGGAAGTGATCGCGGGATTGCCGGTGTTGGCGGAGGCTGCGGGGCAATCCGGATAAAACGCGGCCGGCTCGGGGTTGAGCACCATATTGGGATCGCCGCGGTAAAATACGGTGCCAGCCGCGGGGCAAACGTCGGAAAAATTGCCGCCGCGCTCTGCGTTGGATGGCACGGCTAGGTTGAAAGTGTTGGGGACGCGTTCGAGGCGCCATTCCTGCGAGAAGAAGAAAAAGGTCTTACTCTTATCCGTGTTGTAGTGCCCGGGAATGTAGATAGGGCCGCCGATGGTGTAGCCGAAATCATTTTTCTTGTAGGGAGGGGCAGAGGATGTTTGATCGAAGTAATTTCGCGAATTGAAAATGTTGTTGCGATTGAATTCGTAGACGTCGCCGTGGAAGCTGCTGGTGCCGGACTTCAGCTCGGTTTCCACCGTGCCGGAGGCATTGCGGCCGTATTCCGCGCCGTAATTCGAGGTCAGGACACGCACTTCCTGGATGGCGTCAATGCTGGGATAAACGTTCAGCGAGTTGTTGCTGCCATTGTCCATGTTGTCGCCGCCGTCGAGTTCCCAGTTATTGTTTTCGCCGCGGCCGCCGTTTACGGAATACACCGTATTGCCTGCGATACCGACTGTTCCCTCATCTTGTCCCGTTTGATTATTGACCCCGGGCGTTAAGGTGATTAGCTGCGCGAAGTCGCGGCCGTTCAACTGCAGCTGCGTGATTTCGGAGCCGGTGATGGTGCCGCCAACTTGGGCGGATTGTGTTTCCACCTGGGCGAGGCCCTGGCCGGCGACGACGACTTCGCTGGTGAGGGAGCCGACTTCCAAGGTGACGTCTATGCGCGCCTTTTGGCCAACCCGGAGGACCACCCCTTTGGCCTCGTATGTCTTGAATCCCTTGGCGCTGATATTGACGTCGTAGGCGCCGCTGGGCAGATAGGGGATGACCCAGTCGCCGTCGCCGTTGGCAGTGGTGGTCTTGTTCATGCCGATGGTGGCGTTGCTGACGGTGACTGTGGCACCGGCGACGACCGCGCCGGTGGTGTCATGCACGGTGCCGTTCAGAGTGGCGGTGTCTTGCGCGAGGGTGGCGATGGAGGCGCAGAAGAATAGTGCGATCAGGCAACACGCTTGGCGAAGAAATTTCATTTACGTCTCCAGGTAGCGCGTGGTGTGCGCTTGATTTGCGAGCCCGAAATACTAGTACCCGAACTTATGGGTTTTGCGCGAAACGGGGCGGAGGGCGCGGCGCGGCTGGCAGGCTGCGCTGGCGCGAGCGCGGGAACAGTTATCCCGGCAAACGGCTTCAAGTAGCGTGATGGACTCCACCCCAAACGTTTTATTAAATTTATTAAAACTGATTTATATACGGGAGTGGGGAGATGTCAAGCGAAAAACTTGGGGTCAGAACGGCGGGGGGAAACCGAGGTGGGATTACGACGAGACCGAAGCCGCGGCGCGGCGCTTACGGGAGAAGCGGGGGGAGCGATCACTGAGGTGCGACGAGGCTGACATCGTGGCCCTTTGATCCCGCACTGCGGGATCGAAGGGTGAATCGCGCTGCAGCGCGATTCACGAAGTGTGCTAGTTTTTAGCCGTGACTTGCGGCGACAAATTGCGCGTGGTGGTGTTGGCGGCTGCCGTTATTGCTGCGGACGTTCCGGTGGACTTGGCCGCCTATTCGCAGGCGCGGCAAGCTGTGCAATCCGGCGGAAAGATGCCGGCACAAGATGTGGCGGGGCTATTTGCGGAGGGGGAAGCGGCCTTGCGCGCTGGGGAATTGGACCGGGCGAGCGACGCGTTCAGGAAAGTTTTGGCGGTGGATCCGGGGGCGGCGGGGGCTTATGCGAATTTGGGCGTAATTGCGATGCGGCGGCAGAAGTGGGGGGAGGCGCTGGAGCTCCTGCAGAAGGCGGAGGGGCTGGCACCGAGCGTGGCAGGGATACGTTTGAATGTTGGATTGGTTTATTACCGGCAGAATGATTTTCGCGCGGCGATCGCGCCGTTTGAATCGGTGGTGCGCGATCAGCCTGCGTCGGCGCAGGCGCGATATTTGCTGGGGCTTTGTTATTTTTTTACGGAGCGGTATGGAGATGCGGTGAATGCTTTGGAGCCGATCTGGGCGAAGGAATCGTCGGACTTGAATTATTTGTACGTGCTGGGGAATGCGGCGAACAAGGCGGGGCAGAGCGATTTGGAGGAGCGGGCGCTTTCGCGATTTGTGGAGTTGGGGCAGAACACGGCTGAGTATCACATGTTGATGGGGAAGGCTGCGCTGAATCGCGAGGAGAATGATAAGGCGATCGCGGAATTGCAGCAGGCGGTGGAGATGGATGCGCGGTTGCCGTTTGTGCATTTCAATTTGGGGCTGGCTTATTTGACGCGAGCGGATTTTGAGAAGGCACGGGACGAATTTCTACGCGATGCGGAGATCGAGCCGGACGTGGCGTTTGATTACGACCGGTTGGGCGTGGTGTATGCGTATTTGCAGGATGACGCGAAGGCGGAGGAAAATTTCAAGCGGGCGCTGCGACTGGATGCGCACCTTTCCAGCTCTTATTTTGGATTGGCACGAGTTTACCAGCGGCAGGGGAAATTTTCTTTGGCCTTGGGGGCGGTGGATTCGGCTTTGCAGTCGGATGCCGATAATCCGAACTATCACAATTTGAAGGGGCAGGTTTTGATGCGGTTGGGGAGGACGCAGGAGGCGCGCGCGGAATTGGCTGCGGCTACGGGATTGTTGAATGCTAGTCGCGAGCGGCGGCACAACGAGTTGAACGAGGGAGCTTTGCCGACGCCGGAGCTTAGTGCTGAGCCGAAGGTGCGGTGATGCATCGTGCGTGGGAAGAGCGAAAAGGGAAAATAGAAAAGAGAAAATTGAAATTGCGGATCCCTCAGCGGCTGAAGCCGCTCGTAGGCTGCGACGGTTACGGCACGGCTGAAGCCCCGCCCTTCCCATCGCCGATTTACCGGATGGCTCTTCCGTGAATTGCCGTAGGCGTCGAGTTTTCTGGCGACGATTTAGCTCTGGGAGTTTAGAAATTTTGCGACTTCGCGGGCTGTGGGCATGGAGGGTTGGGCGCCGTTGCGCGTCACGGAGATGGCGGCTACGGCCGAGGCGTAACGGGCGGCTGCGAGGGGATTTTTGCCGGAGAGCAGGCTTACGGCGAGGCCGGCGTTGAAGGCGTCGCCGGCGGCGGTGGAGTCGATCGCTTTTACGGCGAAGGATGGAACCATTTCGCGGATGCCGTCGGCGGTGGCGATGAAGCCGCCTTGCGCGCCCATTTTGATCACGACATTTTCGGGGCCGCGTTCGAGCAGGAGATTGGCGCAGCGGGCGGCTGTTGCGGGCGTCACCGGCTCGGTGGGCGCGAGGCCGCAGAGGATGCGCGTCTCGCTTTCGTTGGGTGTGATCCAGGCTGTGACTTGTAGCAGGCCGCTCGGCAGTTCGCGGGCGGGGGCGGGGTCGAGCATCAGCGGGATTTTGTGGCGATGCGCGAAAGCGCCGAGAGTTTCAAGAGTGATGAGCGGGATTTCCAGTTGCGCGAGAATCATGCCGGCTTTGCGCAGCAGCGCGGAGTGCGCGGTGATGTCTTTCGGCTGAAGTTTGCCATTCGCGCCGGGGACCACGACGATGTTGTTCTGGCCGTCGCTGCCGATATTGATGAGCGCGACGCCAGAGGAGCCTTTCACAGTGCGAACGGATTGCACTCCGACGCCGACGGCGCGCAAGGCTTTCTTCAGCGCGGAGCCGAAGGAATCGTCGCCGACATTTCCCAGCATACTTACCGGGTGACCAAGTTTCGCGACGCCTACGGCTTGATTTGCGCCTTTGCCGCCGTGGAACGTGCGGAAATCCTTACCGATGATGGTTTCGCCGGGAAGTGGGACGTGATCGGCGGTGGCGACGAGGTCGAGATTGATGCTGCCGACGACTACGATTGGTTTACGCATTGTTGGTGTGCTCCTCCGAGTTCGCGGTTTACGGAACAAAGCGCGTCGGGCACTCGCAGCTGCGATTTTTGGAGCGACATCGGTTGTCGTTGCAACGCCGATGGCACACTGAAGTGCGCCGCTACGACGGCTACAGTAACGTCACAGACCAAGTAAGAGTGAAAACGGCAAAGTCAAAGACGCCCGCCTGAAAAGCAAAAGCAGGCGGCCGCTACAGAGTCAACGGCTACCGCTGAATGCGTTTCGCCGCGAGCTGTGCGGCGGAGGCTAAGGCTATCACTAACCGGCCCGAGCATGACGGTCGTCGGGCAGAATTTTTTGAACTTGTGGACAGGTGCCTCGCGGAGGGGCGTCGTGCTAATCTTTGGTGAGTTTTCGCGCGGTTTCTCTGTCGGCACTGCCCGGGTGGCGGAATGGCATACGCGGAGGACTTAAAATCCTTTGTCCTTAACGGGACGTGTGGGTTCGACCCCCACCCCGGGCACTTCATTCAAGAAAATTACGCCCTCGAATCCTCGAACACTTTGCGTCGCGTTGCGTCCGGCGAGCTACTTTTGCGGGAGCTTGTCTTCCAGTTCGCTGGCTAGCTTGTGGACATCGGTTGTGGCGGCGAAGCCTTGCAATTCGGTGTTGGAAGAAGCTACGTCCACTCCAAGGTGGCGGCAGATTTTTTGCTGCATCTCGAGCATGGTAGTAAGTTCCTGTTCGGAGAGCATGCCGACCTGCAGGTCCAGGTGGGAACGCCTTTCGGCCTGGCGGGTCATGCGGTTTTGGCTGATCAATACAAAAATAGTGAGGATCACGCTTTCCGATGAAATAACCAGGGCCAGGATACCGAAGGGGAATGGATCGAATGGCTTTACTCCCGGGATCAACTTCAGATTGATCGCGGTCCAAGTGAGCACCAGAAGGAATTGCAGCAGTAGGAAAGCCACGCTTCCGATCAATTTTGCGATTGCCTCGCTGATACGTTCGGCCGCGCTGCGCCGTTCAAGCGCGTCGTGCTCCAGTTTCGCGATCGCTTCAATGTTGTGCCCGGTGGGATTTCTCTTGGCGTGATCGGGCAAAGCGCTTGGCATGTTGGAATCCGCGATAAAGCTTACGATGCATTCTGGCATGCGCCTGTCGGACACCGCAATCAGGGTAAATGCGTACGCGCCGGGGTCGGGGAGGGTTACGCGAAAGGAACGGCCGCCCGGGAAGTGGGGGCCGGGCGGCCGTTTGCTGCAATTTGACGCGAGCTGAATCGCGTCTTAGGTTTTACTCATGCCCTGGCGGATTTGCGATACGCCTCGCGCACGTAGCCGCGCACGGTGAGAACCGGGCAAGGTGCATGCGAGACGACCTTGTGAGCGGTGGCGATGGGCAGGTGCGTTGCGGCGCCTGGGAAACCGGTGGTTTGGTGCACGCCGAGAACGATCAGGTCCGCGTCACGCTCTCTTGCGACCTGCAGGATCTTCTCCGCCGTTTCGCCCTGCTCGACCACGAATCGCGGCTCGCACCAGAGTTCGGCTTCGGCCGGGACGAGGTTGCGCAGGTGCTGTTCGGTGGCCTTAACGAGCTCGCCGGGGAGCAGCAAATCGCCCGGCGCTTCGTTCGCGATCACGTGCATTAGGGTGAGATGCGCCTGGAATTCCTCCGCCAAAGAGATGGCGTGAGCGGCGGCCCGCACGGATTCCGGGCTGAAGTCCGTCGCGTAAACGATCTCCTTGATCTTGCCGTCTGGCAGAAGCCTTCCGGGAGTGAATGGGCCGACCGTGAGTACCGGGCAAGGCGCCTGGCGCAGAATCTCTTCGGCAACGGAGCCCAGGATAAATTTCGCAGCGCCGGAACGGCCGCTGGTACCGAGGACGATCAGATCGATTTTATTTTTCTCAACTATATCGAGCACACCGGCGTAGAGATCGCCTTCTTCGATAAGTACTTGCGGTTCGAATCCGGCGAACGATTTGCGGAGAGTTTCCCGCTGCTCTGTTGCTTGGATTTCAGCAGCCTTTTCCAGGGTGGTCCAGGTGGCCGGCTCAGTCATGGGGTTGATGACAGGTGTCCGCATGTGCAGAGCGAACAGCTTCGCGCCGAAGCGCTTGGTCACTTCCTTGGCGTACGGAATCGCCGCATCCGCCGCTGGTGAAAAATCGGTAAGGAACAGAATGTTCTGCAATTGAATTCGAGTGGTGGTGTCAAGAGCCTTCATTTTGTGCCTCCTTGCTGCGTATCTTCGACTTCGTGTTTGGCCTAATCCCGGTTGCAGTTTGCCAAGAAAGCGGCCGAGGGGGATGTGACTGCCGTCACATTTGCACGTGCGACGGGTCACCGCCAGCATAGGCGGGACAGCGCAAGGTAGCGCCAGGAGGCCGATTATGATGAAGACTCAGGCCGAGACACAAATCAGGCTGCAGAACATTCTGTACCTCACGGATTTCTCGGGAGCCTCGGAAGCAGCGCTGCCATTTGCGGTCACCCTGGCGCGCGCGTACGGCGCGAACGTGCATGCTCTGCACATCTTGCTGCCAACGCCCTATCCTTACGCTTACTCGGCCCCTGGGCTGATCGCAGCCGCGCTGGAAGCCGAAGAGGAAAACGCTCAGGCGGAAATGCAGAAGGTTGACTCGCAATTGACCGGTCTGCAGCACGAAACGGATGTGGAGAGAGGGACCAGGATTTGGCCGGAAGTGGAGCAAGCGATTCAGGAAGACAACATTGACCTGGTGGTGGTGGGAACGCACGGCCGCACGGGTGCGAACAAGCTCATGATGGGTTCCGTTGCGGAAGAGATCTTTCGGCGATCGCCGGTGCCGGTGCTAACCGTAGGTCCGAACGTGCGTAGCGGTGCGCACGAGGGCGGGCGGTTCCACCGCGTGTTGTTTGCTACGGATCTGACGCCAGAGTCGCTCGCGAGAGCGCCATACGCCGTGTCGCTGGCGCAAGAAAATCAGGCGCTGCTGTTGTTGCTGCTGGTGATGCCAAAACCAGCGTATCCAAGTGCTGACGACAAAAAGCGTCTTGAGATGTGCACCTCCGAGGCGATGCAGTGTCTGTCCGATATCGTTCCTGACGATGCGAACCTCGAATTCTCGTGGGAAGCGGTCGTGGAATATGGCGAGCCGGCGGAGCGGATCGTGGAAGTCGCCAAGCAGCGCGGAGTGGATTTGATCGTGCTGGGGGTGCGAAAGGCTACGCATATGGACGCGGCGGTTCACTTGGGGAGCGCCATTGCACATAAGGTGGTGGCGCATGCGCCTTGCCCGGTGCTTACGGCGAGGGCGTAGGCTTCAGACTGTGCGCTTCGGTTTATCGTCGCAAGAGCCCGGTTTTGTGGATATCTGAGAGGGCGAGGCAAGCCTCGCCTAGCTTGAACGCGCCGAGTCTTAATTTGTCGCGAAGGCGGCGGCAAGCCGCCGCACTCCATATGGGGTTCGGCGGGGCTCTGTTGCAGATGTTTCAGTGCCGCGTTGGGGGCTGCGTTAGGGTTTTTGCAGAGCGGGGATTACGGCGGAGAAGTCTTTATCGCCGTAGCCTGCCGCGATGGCTTTTTCGAAATCGGCAATGGCGGGGGTGGCGGTGTTCATCTGTACTCCGTGGCGGGCGCCTTCTTCGCGGGCATAAGTTAGGTCCTTCGCCATCAGGCGCAGGACGAAATTTGGCGTGAAGTCTCCTGAGGCGGCGCGGGTGGTGAGCAGCTTTACCAGCGGGCTGCCTGGGGCGCCGCCGGTGAGGACTGCGACAGACTTTTCACGATCGAGGCCGGTGGCATCGAGTAATGCCATGGCTTCGGCCAGAGATGCGGCTTGCACGCCGCAGAGAAAATTATTCACGAGCTTCAGTGTCGCGCCGCTGCCGATGGGGCCGAGATGCAAAATGTCGCGGCTCATCACGGCTAGCACCGGTTTGACGGCAGCGAGAGCTTCGGCGCTGCCTCCTACGAGGAAGAGTAATTCGCCGGCGGCGGCTTGCGGTTTTGAGCCCGTTACCGGCGCATCGATCAGTTCGCATTCGCGTTTCTTGGCCGCAGCGGCAAGCTCGTGAATCCACGCGACGCTTACCGTGCCGGATTCGATGAGCCACCTGCCGGGGGCGGCGCCTGCCAGCGCGCCGGTGTCTCTATCCAGCCAGACGGCGCGCGAGGCGTTGTCGTCCGCGAGCATACTGATGATGATGTCGGCGCGCGCGGCGGCATCGCGCGGCGTGCGAGCGACGAATGCGCCGGCTTTCGCGAAGGGTGCGGTCTTTTCCGGATTGCGATTGTAAACCGCCAGCGGAAATCCGGCCGTGAGGACGCGCCCTGCCATCCCTGCGCCCATCAGTCCTAAACCCAAGATTGCTACGCGCGGCTTTGTCATTGATTGGTTCACCTTAGTGAAATTGGCCCAGCGAAATTAACCCAGTGAAATTAATCCAGTGAAATAATTTCGATTGGTGCGGGGTCGGCGGCAGCCACTTTTAGTGGATTGCGCAACGGGCGGCCGAAGCCTGCGAACTGAATTTGCATTACGTCGCCGGTGGTCAGGCGAATGCCTTCGCCGAAGCTCAGGCTGACGGCGCCGAAGAAATGAACGTGCACGTCGCCCGGGCGGCGGTGAATTTCGTATTTGAAATGATGGTGCTCCATGTTGCGCAGGCTGTGACACATTTCGGCTTCGCCGGTGCGGATTTTTTTGCTCCAGAGTGTTTTTCCGCCGCGTTCGATGGAGACATCGCCGGAGACGGAATCAAAGTCGGGATCTATCGCGAGTTCAGGCCCTAGCGAAGCGGTGCGGAGTTTTGAACCGGCGAGGTTCAGGTAATTCTTTTTTTCGAAAACGTGGTCGGAAAATTCGTTACCACACGTCATGCCGACTCGGCGCGGGCGGCCTTCGGAATCTATAATGTAGATTCCGGCGATTTCGGCTTCTTCGCCGCCGTCTTCGGCGTAGGACGGAACATCGAGCGGCTCATCGTGTGCGCGGAGAAGCGTGGCGGTGCCTTTGTAAAACCATTCGGGGGGCGTGCCGATTTGTCCGGCGGCGGGACGGCCGCCTTCGATTCCCCAGCGAAACATTTTCATGCTGTCGGTGAGATTTTCTGCGGCGATGGCGTGCATGTCCTGCCGATCGCGGGCGCTGCCGAGGTGCGTCAAGCCTGTGCCGGAAACAAGGCAGCGGGTTGGCTCGTCGGGGTGATCGATGGGGAGCAGGACGCGCCAATCGGATTGGCCTGTGTAGATGGGGTCGTAGTCGAGCACGAGGTTCGAGAGCTTCCGTTGCACAAGAGTGGTTAACTTCACTTTGTTCGCGACGGCTTCCTGCGCCAGCGAGTAGATGGATGCGGTCTGGTGGAGCAGGCGGAGACCTGGTTCCTCGACGAGGGCCACGGCGCGGTCGTTGTCTTTTGCGATTTGGATCAGTCGGGTCGTTAATCGGCTCATGGGCGGCGGCTCACTCCATCACTTCGAATTTTGCCAAAGCTTTTTCGTTTACAGTGAGGCCCAGGCCGGGAAGATTGTCGTCGAGATCCACGAAACCGTCCTTGGCTTTGGGCTCGCCTTCGAAGATATACCAGAAAAGTTCGTTGCCGACTTCGACGTCCACAATGGGGAAATATTCGGCCATCGGGGAATTCAGGCTGGCCATTACCACGTGATAGTTGTGCAATTGTCCGGCGTGGGGAATCACGGGTACTGAATATGACTCGGCCAGTGCGGAGATTTTGCGGGCTTGCGTGATGCCGCCTACGCGATTGGTGTCGAACTGAATGTAATCAACGGCGCGAGCTTGGAGCAGCTCGCGGAAACCGTATTGCGTGAACTCGTGTTCGCCGCCGGCGATGGGAATGCGCGCGTAGGATTTCAGTTCGGTGTAGCCTTGGATGTCGTCAGGGATTACGGGCTCCTCGAGCCAGCGCAAATTGAAAGGCTCGAGGAGCGGCAACATGCGTTTGGCGTAGTCGAGTGTCCAGCCCATGTAGGCGTCGGCCATTACGTCGATGCCATCGCCTACTGCCTGGCGCACAGTCTTGACGAGGTCAACATTGTGTTGCATGCCTGCGGCACCGTCGGTGGGGCCCCAGCCGAAGCGGAGTTTCATGGCGCGATAGCCTTCTTTTTTGTAGCGCTTGGCTTCGGCGGCTAGTTCACTTAGTTCGATGCTGTAGAGACGGCTGGCGTAGACGGGGATGCGCGGTTTGGTGCGGCCGCCGAGGAGGCGGAAGACCGGTTGTTTGGCGCATTTGCCGAGGAGGTCCCAGAGGGCGATGTCCACAGCGGAGATCGCAGCCATGCCGATGCCTTTGCGGCCGAAGGCCATGGTCTTGCGGTACATGTGCTGCCAGAGAAACTCGATGTTCCAGGGATCGGCGCCGATCAGCAGCGGCTTGAGGTAAAGATCGACCACTTGTTTTGTGATCGGCGGAGCGAGGGCGGCGTTGCCGACGCCTACCTGGCCGTCGTCGGTGAAAATTTCGACGATTAGCCAGCCGTGGAATGTGAACGTTTGCATGGAGGCTTCGGGGAGTGTGAGCAGGTCCAAGGGATTGGTGCAGAAATGCGGGGGCAAGGGAACCGTGTTGCCGCGCCAGCGAACTGCTCTTGTGCGAATTTCTTTAATCTTCATCGCGCTCCCTCACGAGTTGGTTTCTATTGCGAATTTTTGCGCTATGTTTAGCGGGGCGACTTTGGGCACGGCGATTAGTATCACCAGGAAAGCGATTACGTGAAAGGTGGCGGCTACTTCGAAGACGGTGGCGTAGCCGAAACCGTGATCTAACAGGTAGCCTGCTAGTTCGCCGAATAAGATCCCACCGATGGCGCCGCCGAAGCCTATCAGGCCTGCGACTGAGCCTACTACGCTACTGGGAAAAAGATCGGTGGGGAGGACCATTATCAGGGTGGACCAGGATTGCTGGCCGAAATAGGCGAGGCTGAAAATCACGATTGCCCAGGCGATGGGGGCTCGAGTGACCAGCAGGATCATGGGCATTACTGCGGCGCTGAGGCCCAACGAGATTTTGCGGGCTGTGTTTAGCGTGAAATTTTGGCGGACCAAGTAGCTGGAGGACCAGCCCCCGACGAGGCAGCCGATTCCGGCGGCGGCGTTGGGGATCCAGGCTACGGCGCCGACGGCTTTGATGTCGAAGTGGCGCACGTCATAGAGATATTTGGGGAGCCAGAAGAGATAGAAGTACCAGGCGGCATCGGTTAGGAATTTTGCGGTTACTACGCCCCAGGTTTCCTTGAAGCGGAGCAGATCGAGCCAACGGATTTTCTTCGTGGCGGCGGTGATTGCCGGATCGGTGGCTGGCGGAATTTTTTCGCGTTCTTGTGCGGTGAGTTGTGGGTGCTCGTTGGGTGGGAAGTAGGATTTGTGCCACCAGGCGGTCCAGAGAAGACCTAGCGCGCCGGTGATGAAAAAAATCCAGCGCCAGTTGGCGTAGAGCAGGATTACGGCGATCAACGGCGGGGCTATGACCGCGCCTACTGCTGTGCCTCCGTTGATTATGCCCATAGCCGTGGCTCTTTCGCTGACGGTGAACCATTCTGCTACCGCGCGGGTGGAGGTGGGAAAACCGCCGCCTTCGCCCATGCCTAGCGCGAAGCGGCTGACGGCCAGCATCGCGAACGTGATGGCCAGGCCGTGGCTGGCGCAGGCGAGCGACCAGAAGATCATTATTACTGTGAAGCCGCGGCGTGTGCCTAGGGCGTCGGAGAGTTTGCCGCCCCCGGCGTACATGAAGGCGTAGGCGAGGAGGAAGGCGGATTGGAGATTGGAGAATTGCACGTTGGTTAGGGGGATGTCTCGGCTGATGGCTTTTATAGCGACGGGGAGAGTTTGGCGGTCGAGATAGCTGATGGCAATCGCGGCGCTTACCAGGATTGCGATTCGCCAGCGCAACATTTTGGGGCTCCCGGGTGAATTGCTCAGGTAAAAAATGGCGCACCGAAGTGCGCCGCTACGTCGGCTACGTCAAAGTCCAAATCAGAGTGAAAACCAACGGCAACGGCTGCCCGGTCCCGAAAACCGGGACCGGCCGCTACAAATTCAAAGGCAAACGAGCCGGCGGGACGCCTGCCTACCGGCAGGCAGGCCAGCCCTACAGGGTCAACTGCTCCCTAGTGATTGTCGCGAGCCACGGGGGCGCCGCTTTTGCCGACCAAGAAGTCCAGGTCGGCGCCTAGATTTGCTTGTTGCACGTGCTCGGTGTAGAGCTTTACGTAGCCGCGCGCGGGAACTTGCGGCGGCGTCCATTGAGCGCGGCGCGCGGCTAGTGTGGCTTCGTCCACATTCAGGCGGATGGTGCGGCCGGGAACGTCGAGCGTGATCGTGTCGCCGGAGCATGCCAGCGCCAGCGGGCCGCCGACTGCGGCTTCGGGCGAAGCGTGCAGAACGACCGTGCCGTAGGCGGTGCCGCTCATGCGCGCGTCGGAAATGCGGACCATGTCTTTCACGCCTTTGCGCAGAACTTTTGGGGGCAGGGGCATGTTGCCGACTTCAGCCATGCCGGGATAGCCGCGCGGGCCGCAATTCTGCAGAACCATTACGCAGGTTTCATCAATGTCGAGATCTTCCCGATCGATGCGCGCGTAAAAATCTTCGATGGAATTGAAGACTACGGCGCGGCCGGTGTGCTGCAGTAATTCCGGGCTGGCGGCGGAGAGTTTGATGACGGCGCCATCAGGCGCGAGATTGCCGCGCAGAACGGCGATGCCGGAATTGCCTTTGAACGGTTTTGCGAATGTATGGATTACCTCGCGATTCCAGCAGGGGGCTTCTGCGACATTTTTCCAGATGGTCTGGCCGTTTACGGTGAGGGCTTCGCGATCCAGCGCGCCATTTTCGCCGAGTTCGCGCAGCACGGCAGGGAGGCCTCCGGCGTAGAAAAAATCCTCCATGAGATATTTGCCGGAGGGCTGGAGATTCACCAGGCAGGGGAGGTGTGACGCGAGCGTATCGAATTCAGCGAGCGTCAGCGGCACGCCGATGCGTCCGGCGATAGCGATCAGGTGAATCACGGCGTTGGTGGAACCGCCGATGGCGGCGTTGGCGCGGATGGCATTTTGAAATGCGGCGCGCGTGAGAATTTGCGATATGCGCAGATCTTCTTTGACCATTTCGACGATGCGGCGGCCGGTGAATTGCGCGAGAGTGTTGCGGCGCGCGTCCACGGCGGGAATGGCGGCGTTTCCTGGCAGGGCCATGCCGAGCGCTTCGACCATGTTGGCCATGGTGGAGGCGGTGCCCATGGTCATGCAGTGGCCTTTGGAGCGATGCATGCAACTTTCCGCTTCGAAAAATTCCTCAAGCTTCATTTCGCCGGAACGAACTTTTTCGGACATTTGCCAGACGCCGGTGCCCGAGCCGAGATCGTGGCCCTGAAATTTTCCGTTGAGCATGGGGCCGCCGGAGAGTCCGATGGTGGGCAAGTCGCAGGACGCCGCACCCATTAATAGGGAAGGCGTGGTTTTGTCGCAGCCCATCAGCAGGACGACGCCGTCAATCGGATTGCCGCGGATGGATTCTTCCACGTCCATGCTGGCGAGATTGCGGAAGAGCATCGCGGTGGGGCGCAGCAGAGTTTCACCCAGGGACATCACCGGAAATTCCAGCGGAAAGCCGCCCGCTTCCCAGACGCCGCGTTTTACCCATTCGGCGATTTCGCGGAAATGCGCGTTGCAGGGGGTGAGTTCGGACCAGGTGTTGCAGATGCCGATGACGGGGCGGCCGGTGAACATATCCTGCGGCCAGCCTTGATTTTTCATCCAGCTGCGGTAGAGAAAACCGTCGCGGTCTTTGCGGCCAAACCATTCCTGGCTGCGCAGTTTTTTTACGGTCATGAATGCGAATCTCCGCGCCGGTTGGGGCGCAAAATACTTGGTGCTATGTGCAGCGCTGCCGCCGATTGAAAACGTTTACTCGCGCGCCGCTGATTGCCACGAGGCAATTATTCTGTACGGGCGTCTGCGCGTGAGGTTTCCACGACTCGTGCGGCTCGCCGAAGCAAATCCGCCGTTCGGCAGTATCGCATTGCATTGGCACGAAACAAAACGGTGCAATGATATCGCAAAATGAATTGGGTGGCTGCGGCAAGTCAATGGAGGACATCCCGCGAGCCGGGGTGGGCGCAACCCTTCGAACCGACGCTGTCGGCTCTCAGTGTGAATCGCGCAGTAGCGCGATTCACGAATTCAACAGTCAATTCAACTGCAGGGGGCGCGGTTACGCGTGATTGAGGCGGACGAGGCAAGACTCGCCTGGGTCGTTTTGTTGGCGGACGTTGAGTTTCGACGAAAGCGGTGGCAAGCCACCGCACTCCGAAATGGGCTCGGCTAGGATCGAGTGGAGATCTTCGGCTGCGACCTTGGTGATCGGACACCCGCTGGCGGCGATCAGACTGCGAATCTAGCCGGACCAGCGGTTGCCGCGCAGATCTTTCCAGGCGCCGCCATTGGTGTAGCGTTCGGGGTAGAGAGCTTTGGAGCGCGGGTCTTCGGCGACGTCGAGCTGCAGGACCATCCACTTTGGATAGGGGACGCCGGGATCGGATGCAGCGTCTAGTTGGCGGATGTCTTCTGGCGCTAGCTGCAGGTCGACGGCGGCGATGTTGTCTTCGAGCTGATCGAGCTTGCGGGCGGCGACGATCACGCTGCTGACGGCTGGGCGTGCGAGCGTCCAAGCGAGCGCTACGCGCGCGGGACTTACTTGATGTCGCGCGGCAATTTCTTTCAGCGTGTCCACGACGCGGTAGCCCATTTCTTTATCGAAGGGAACGAACGCGCCGGCCTCGGCGTATCGCGTGCCGGCAGGAGTTGGGTTCGCGCGAGTGTATTTGCCGGAGAGAAAGCCGCCGGCGAGCGCGCTCCAAACGACGATGCCGATATTGTGGTATTCGGCGAACGACTGGAACTCGTGTTCGAGGCCGCGGCCGACGAGGCTGTAGTACATCTGCGCGGTGACGAATTTTTCGAGGCCCAGGTTCTGCTGCAGCATTACGGCGGTGGCGGCTTGCCAGGACATGTAGTTGGAGAGGCCGATATAGCGGACTTTGCCCTGGCGGACAAGGTCGTCGAGCGTGCGCAGAGTCTCTTCGAGCGGCGTGTTGCTGTCCCAGCCGTGAATTTGGTAGAGATCGAGGTAATCGGTCTGCAGGCGGCGCAGGCTGTCTTCCACTTCGCGCAGGATGTTCACGCGCGTGGCGCCGCTGTGATTCAGATTTTCGCTCATGGGCAGGCGGACTTTGGTGGCGAGGACGATTTCCTTGCGCACGCCTTTCAGGGCATTGCCGACGAGAGTTTCGCTTTCGCCGAGGCTGTACACGTCGGCGGTATCGATGAAGTTGACGCCCTTGTCGAGGGCGAACTTCACCATGCGCGTGGTGGCTTCCTGATCGAGGTTGCCCATGTTCATTTTGCCGCCGAACTGCATGGTGCCTAGGGCTACTTCGCTGACGATTAGGCCGGTGTTGCCTAGCTTTCGGAACTTCATTTTTTGTGCTCCTCTGCGCGCGACCTGGAATTGCGACAGATTGATTTGTTCACAGCGAGATCTGTGAAACGGGGTCAGCATATTAGGTCAGGGATTATAGTCCTCGCGAGTCGGGTCACCTAGAGGCTGCTTCAGAACACATGATTCATTCCCTCAGCGGCTAAGCCGCTCCCAGTATAGGGCGCCTACAGGACGGCTGAAGCCGTGCCCTGACGGAAACCAATACTTCTCGCATACACTCCAAAACCGCGCCCTGACGCAAGGCGAACAAGGTTCTTGACGAAAGATGACGGTGGACTGACTATCTCTGTCGGCGAGTTTGTTCGTGAGAAAGAGCAGAGCTGGCTGAGGAGCCTTGAACATGACCCGTTCCCCGTTTTACGGATTGGATTTCAGAAGGACTTTGCGTGTGGTGATTTGTGCGGCGGGCGCGAGTTTGGCGGCGTTCGCGTTGCTGATTTCTGCGATTGCGACGAGCGCTGCTGCAACGGGCGCGGCTTCGCAGGCGGCGAACAAGACGTTCCGAGTTTATTTCGTAGATGTGGAGGGAGGCCAGGCGACTTTGTTTGTTACGCCCAGGGGGCAGTCGCTGCTGATTGATACGGGGTGGGACGAGAACAACGGACGTGACGCAGACCGCATTGTGACAGCGGCGAAGAAAGCGGGGATCAGCAAAATTGATTACGTGCTGATCACGCATTTTCATGAAGACCACGTGGGCGGAGCGCCGCAGCTGGCGGCGCGAATTCCGATTGGGACGTTTATTGACCACGGCGAGAACCGCGAGACCACCGACGGGCCAACGGTGCAGGGATGGCAGGCGTATCAGGCGCTGCTCGCGACTGGAAAATACAAGCACATCACGCCGAAACCGGGCGACGTGCTGCCGATTGAGGGAATACGCGTGGAGGTGATCAGCGCGGATGGGGCTTTGATTGAAAAGCCGCTGCCGGGAGCGGGACAAGAGAACGCGGCTTGCAAGGAATCGGAGACGCGCCCCACAGATAAGACGGAAAATCTGCGTTCGCTTGGGACTTTCATTACGTTCGGGAAGCTGAGGATTTTGGATTTGGGCGACCTGACGTGGGATAAGGAAATGGAATTGATGTGCCCGGTAAATAAATTGGGACACGTGGATGTGTACATCGTGTCGCACCATGGCTGGCAGCAGAGCAGCAGCCCGGCGCTGGTGTACGGAATCGCGCCGCGGGTGGCGATTATGGATAACGGCGCTAAGAAGGGCGGCACGCCTTCGACGTGGGACATCATCGAGAAGTCGCCGCATTTGGAAAATTTGTGGCAGCTGCATTTTTCGGATGAGGGCGGGCCGGCGCATAACGTCCCCGCGGAATTCATTGCCAATCCGCCGGGGCCGGACGCGGGGAATTATTTGGAATTGACTGGTTTTGCGGATGGGAGCTTCAACGTATTTAATTCGCGCACGCAGAAAAAAAGGCATTATCCGGCGCGGTGAGCTCGTGGAAGTTATTTTAGTGGAGCGGCATGTGGCTCGACGAGCGGTTCGGGGATTGGTTCGATGCGGCCGAGCCAGAAGACGTAGCCGGCGATGCCTGCGAGCAGGAAAGCAGTGGCCACGACGAAGGCCCAGGCGAATGAGTGCGTCGCCGTTACTACGTATCCGGTGACGATGGGCGCGGCGATCGCCGACAGTTGATTTCCGAAATTTAATATTCCACCGAGAGTGCCGACGCTTCCTTCCGGTGCAATCAGCGATGGGATCGACCAGCCCACGGGAGCCGCGGCGGCAAGACCTCCCAGGGAAACGCTGATCCAGAAAAGCGCGCTGGTGGGTGTGTGCGCATGCGCGGCGCCCAGGATGCCGAGGCCGAAGGCTGTGCCTCCTACCAGGACGACTTGGCGGACGAGAGAAGCATCGCGTCCGCGATGGATGAGGGCGTTGACGAGCCAGCCGCCGATGAAGAGATCGGTGCAGGCGGCAAACAGCCAGGGAACGCTGGAATAGAGGACGGAGTGCAGCAAATTAATGTGCAGCGCCGTGGAAAGATAGCTGGGCATCCAGGTGAGCAGCAGGTAGAAAGTGTAATTGTAGGAGGCGTAGCCGAGCAGCAATCCTTGCACTTTGCGCTGACTTAAAAGGTAGGCGAGCGACGCGCCTTGGGTGATTTTGCCGCGGCCTTCGGCTTGCGCGCCGCCGCGCAGAATAAATTTGTGTTCTTCGGCCGTGAGGGATTGGTCTTCGCTGGGATTTCGGTAGAGCCAGTAGAACAATAAAAAATAGAGGAAGCTGAGAATGCCCGTGGCGGCAAAACTCCAGCGCCAGCCGAAGCGAATGAGCAAAAGGCCGAGCAGCGGCACGCCGGCGGCGGGACCTAATTTAGAGGCTGTATCGAAAATCGCGGTGGCGAGGCTGCGTTCGCGTCCTGGAAACCAGTAGCCGACGGCTTTGGAATTGCCCGGGAAGGTGGGAGCTTCACCCACGCCGAGCAGCAGGCGCGCAGCGAAGAAGCTGCCGACGCCGGTGGCGGCTGCCGCGCCGAAAGACGCGACGCTCCAAATGAAAGTGCTGACGCGGCCGACGAGTTTTACGCCGAAGCGGTCGAGCAGCACGCCGCAGGGGAGTTGCAGGGCGGCGTAGCTCCAGCTGTAGGCGCTTAAGAGGTAGCCGAACTGCACGGCGTTGATGCCGAATGCGGCGTGGAGAGCGTCTTGCGAGACGGAGATGTTCACGCGGTCGAAATAGTTTATGAGAACGCCCAAGCCCAGCACGCAGGCGATGACCCAGCGGCGGCGGGGATCGGGGGCGATTTGGTCCGGAATTGTTTCGGCGCGGGGCGGTGTCATTTGGTGGCTTGCGGTGCTGTTGCCGGGGAGATTGTAGACGAGGTGGCTTGCTCGCGGTGAAAAATGGTTTAGTGCGCGAGGAGTGGAGGCCTGAGGCAGTGGCGTCTGCTGCAAATCTATCGGCAACGTCGACGGCGCTACAAATGCAACTGCAACGTCAACTGCAACGGGGTAATGTCGCGGGCTGAGGCTCGGCGTCTTGGGGGGCTGTGGTTTTTATCGAAGATGGGAATCAAACGGATATATCATTGTGTGAAGCTTGGGGTTCGGCTCGGCCCCGGCACATTCAAATATGAATCGAAAAGACAGAGTATTCGCTTCGGTGGACCTTGCGGTCGCGGATGTCCCCGATGGCGCTACCGTCATGTTCGGTGGATTCGGCGGCGCGGGATTTCCCAACAATTTAATCCAGGGATTGGCGCGACGGGGAGCGCGGAATTTGCGCGTGATCAGCAATAATTGCGGGACCGGTGACGGCGAGCTGGGAATTCTTTTCAAGAACCGGCAGATACGGCACGTGGTGGCGGCTTTTCCGGGGCCTGGCGCGACATATTTTCAGCAGCAATTCGATGCGGGCGAAGTGGAGCTGGAACTGGTGCCGCAGGGAATCTTATGCGAACGGATGCGCGCGTTTGGGGCTGGTATTCCGGCGTTTTATTCGCCTGTGGGAGTGGGGACGGACGTGGCGAAGGGGAAGGAGGAGCGCGTGATTCGCGGCAAGCGATATATTTTGGAGCAGGCCCTGGGCGCGGATTATGCGTTAATCAAGGCTTATCGCGCGGATCGCATGGGGAACCTGGTGTACCGCAAGGCGGCGCGAAATTTTAATCCGATTATGGCGACGGCGGCGAAGGTCACGATTGTGGAAGTAGACGAAGTGGTGGAAACGGGGACGCTGGATCCGGAAATGATTGTGACGCCTTCGATTTACGTGGACCGCATCGTGGTGGCGAAGGGAATCCACAATGCCTAAGGCGCGGCTGACACGCGAGCAGATTGCCGAACGCGCGGCGCTGGAATTGCCGGACGGCGCGTATGTGAATTTAGGCTGGGGGATTCCGAATCTGATTGCGGCGTATGTGCCGAAGGATGTGGTGGTTTATTTTCACAGCGAGAATGGAATCCTGGGGATGGGACCGCGGGCGAAGACGGGCGAGGAAGATTACGATCTGGTGGATGCGATGAAGGTGCCGGTGACACTGGTTCCCGGCGCGGCCTTTTTTTCGCAGGTGGATGCGCACGTGATGACGCGAGGCGGGCATCTGGATATTTGTATCCTCGGCGGATTGCAGGTGTCGGAGCGTGGCGATTTGGCGAATTGGCGAGTGCCGGGAGCGAAGGGCGCGGGCGGAATTGGCGGCGCGATGGATATTTCTGTGGGCGCGGAGAAATTGATTGTCACGATGGAGCACAATGCGAAGGATGGGCAGCGGAAAATCGTGAAGAAGTGTAGCTATCCGCTGACGGCGATTGAGTGCGTGAATACGATTATTACGGATCTGGCGGTGATTGATGTGGGGGCTGATGGATTAGTGCTGCGGGAAGTGGCGCCGGGATTTACGCCGGAGGAAGTGCAACAGCAGACCGAGCCTAAGCTGCGTTACAGCGGAAAAGTTCCGGAGATGAAGCTGCGGGCGAAGTGATAGCGGATGTATTGTTACTGCGAAATCGGAGTATGACTTTTTGATCATGGACAACGGGACCATCGAACGGAAGAAGCCGCCCACTTATTGGATCGGCGAAGGGGGCGGATGGCTGCTGCGGCACGTGGTGAGCGGCCTGGCGGCGACGGGCATCACGCCGAATATGTTTACGTTTCTGGGTCTGGCGGTAAATTCGTGGGCAGCGGCGCTGTTTGCAATGGGATTATTTCGGCAGGCGGCGGCGGTTTTGTTTCTCGCGGGATTTCTGGATATGGCCGATGGGCAGGTGGCGCGGCGCGTGGGCCGGGTGACGGCGTTTGGCGCGTTCCTGGATTCGACGCTGGATCGGTATTCGGATTTGGCGTTGTACATGGGATTGGTGGTGCATTACACGCTGGTGGGGCGGCCATTTTATATGGCGCTGGCGGCGGTGGCGATGGCGAGTTCGTTCATGGTGAGTTATGCGCGCGCGCGGGCGGAATCGATAATTCCTTTGTGCAAAGTGGGATTCATGGAGCGGCCGGAGCGGCTGGTGCTGCTGATCATGGGCGGCGCATTCAATCGCATGGCGCAGGTGCTGTGGGTGATCGCGGTGATTTCGACGATTACGGTGATTCACCGCGTGGTTTATACCTGGCAGGAATTGCGCGCGGGGCGATCGTTGCCGGCGGCGGACGAGGCGCAGGTTTCTTGAGGCGGAAGTCGGCGTTACAAATTCAAAAGCTAAGTCAAATGCTCCCGCCTAAGAAAAAGCAGGCGGCCGCTACAAATTCAAAGGCAACGTCAACTGCGCCCGTCCCGCAGAGCGGGATGGCAGCTGCAAGGTCCAAGGCGCACAGCCAGGAGAGGAGGCTGTGCCACGTTATGATGCGCAAACTTTGATTACTTCTTCACTGGATTTTCCTTCAGCGACTCTTCAACTGGGTTTGAAACAATTTCCTGCACACGTTGGCGGAGTGCGTCGACTTCGGCGCGCGCGATCTTCGTTGTGTCAATCGTGTCGTGCAGATGAACCGTGATTTTTTCGGGATGCAGCATCCAGTGGCCGGTTTGGAAGAATTGGTAGGAGCCGACGATGCTTACGGGCACGATGGGAATTCCGAATCTTTGCGCGATGCTGAAGATGCCTTTTTTGAAGGGCTGGACGTGGCCATCGCGGGTGCGCGAGCCTTCGGCGAAGGCTACCAGGCTGACGCCGGAGTCGAGCGCGGCCTTGGCGCGCTGCGTCATGATTTCCAGGCCTTCGCGGCTGGGCGCGTCGGGTACGGGAATATTTCCGAAGCGGCCCATCATCCAGCCGTAGACGGGGACTTTGAAATGGGATTCGAGTTCGAAACCGCGCAGGAATTGCGGGATGGCGGAGTAGATTACGAACGGGTCGAAAAGATTTACGTGATTGCAGATGAAGATGCTGGTGCGGGTGGCGTCGAAACCTGGGGCGCGTTGCACGGCAAAGCGCGCGCCAGCCAGGCGCAGGATGTTGCGGAAGAACACGCGCTGCGGCCAATCGTTCTTTCTGGGATCGATGATCGCGCCGATGGCAATGAGAATTGTCCCGACTAGCGCGAAATGTAATCCGCTCGCGGCCCAGAGCAGCGCTGATCGGGTGTTGAGGTAGGCTTTCCTCATACGATCACGTCCAGCGCGGCGGAAAGAATTTCCAGGGACTGACATTCCAGGCGCATGCTTTCGCCGTCTACCATTACGTTTACCGGGCCAGTTATTTCGAAATCGATGCGCTTGGTGGCTACGCGAGAGGCGCGGGGATGATGGATATGTGTGCCGGTGAAGAGGCGCGGGAGTGTCCAGATCAGGCCGAGGCGGCCGATGGGACCCCAGCGGACGTATTCGATCAGGCCGTCGGTGGGATCGGCGTTGGGAGCGATCATCATGTGGCCACCGGTGAATCTGCTGTTGTTGAAGGTGAGGAAGAGGGCGGGGCGGCGATCCAATTCTTTTGCTTCTGCGAGACGGTGCGGAAATGCGAGATGCCGGAGCTGCACGAGGCGCGTGAAGACGCCGAAGATGTAACCGAGTTCGCCCCAACGCTTGAAGCGGCGGTTGGTGGTTTCGGCGACGTCGGCCGGGAAGCCTAGAGTGAGCAGATTAAGGAAATAAAGCACTCCATCAGAGTGGCGCAGGCGGATCACGTCGCAGGGGCGGCGGCTATTTTTTTTCAGGGCTTCGATGGTGTGTTCAACGCCGCGCTTCGTGAAGTCTTTCAGGAATGAATTGCCCGTGCCTAGCGGCAGCAGGCCCAACCTAGGGCGGCCGTGCGTTTCGGCTTCTGGGAACAGGCCGTTGATGATTTCGAATGAGGTGCCGTCGCCGCCGACGGCCAGGAAATTGCGGACTCCTTTGCTGTAGGCTTGGCGCGCGATTTCGGTGGCTTCTCCGGCGCGGGTTGTATGCTGGATGGCTAAATCGATCCCTGCTGCGCGAACTCTTTCTAACATGCTACCGGCGAGTTGTCCGGATTTGCCGCCGCCTGCCGCGGGATTCACAATCGCGAGAAATTTAGTGCTCACTGGGGCCAGGGCTCCGGCGCTGAAATGGCGACGTGGATTATAGCGGCACCACGGCGGAACGGTGGCGATTTTGGCGGATTTGTTCGGCCAACTCGGCGCGTTTGATTTTCAGGGAGGCGGTTAGCGGGAAGTCGCGGTCCCAGGGGAGATAGCCGCTGATGCGTTTGTAATTCAGCAGGCGGCGATTGCGCTGGGCGACGCCTTTTACCAGTGCTTCGGTAATTTCTTGCCCGCTTTCCGGATGGAGGACGAGGATGAGTTGTTCGCCGACCATGGTGCGGGCTGGCCACAGATAATTCGCGGCGAAGACGCAAAATTCTTTTATGGGAAGGCCGGCGAAATAGGTTTCGACGTCTTCAGGATAAATATTTTTTCCTTCCTCGGTGACGATCATGTTTTTCTTGCGGCCGAAGAGTTGGAGATGGCCGGAGGGGTCGAGGCGACCGAGATCTCCGGTGAGCAGCCATCCGTCCACGATAGCGTCGGCGGTCATTTCGGGATCGTCGAGGTAGTGCGACATTAGCGTGCGGCTGCGTACGGTGACTTCGCCGATGCCTTCGGCGCCGGGATTGGCGATTTTCACTTCCATGCCGGGGAGCGGCTTGCCGACTGTGTCTGAACGAAACGGCATTAGATCGTTCACGGTGATCGTGGTGCCCGCTTCGGTGCAGCCGTAGCCATTGCCTACTGGGATTCCCAGATCGTAGAAAAATTGCAGCGTTTCGGGTTCGGTGAAAGCGCCGCCCACGAAGAGGGCGCGCAGCTGGCCGCCGAACGCTTGGTGAACTTGTGGAAGCAGGGCGCGGCTGATTTTCAAATGGGGCTGGCGGCGCGTCAATGCGCGGTTTGTGGCGATCAGCGCGTTCAGGATCTTTCGCTTGCGCGGCGGCAAGTCCGCGAAACTTTGGCGCAGCCCGCGTTCTAGATTTTTCAGAACCATTGGCACAAGGGCCATGTAGGTGATTTTGTATTTTGTGAAGGCTTCGCGAATGAATTCGGGGCGCAGAGTGCGCAGATGCACGACTGTGGCGCCGCAGGTGAAGGGGCCGATGAAACCGACCATGAAATCGATTGCGTGATTCGTGGGGAGAATGCTGAGGTAGCGCACGCCGGGCCAGAACGGATAGAGCGAAGTGAGCGCGACGCATTGCTCGAGATAATTGTCGTGGGTGAGGACGCAGCCTTTCGGACGGCCGCCGGTGCCGGAGGAATAGACGATGCAGGCGGAATCGGTGCGTTTGCGCGGGATGAACGTTGGCTCGGCTGCGGCATGAAAATCTTCCCAGCGATGCGCGCCGGCGAGGTCGGCGTTTGGCGGGGCTTCGGTCACGAGCACTGTGCGGACGGCTAGATTTTTGAATTGCTCGGCTTGCGTAATTGCGCGCCAGAGGTGGTGTTCGACTACGAGGAATTCCGCGTGCGAGTGGGAGAGTAGCTGTAATTGTTCAGCGGCTGTGAGTTTGTAATCGAGCGGGACCAGGACGCCGCCGCAGAAGAAAATCGCATAGGCCGAGAGCAACCACTTGGACTGATTGGTCATTATTATGGCGGCGCGCGTGCCATCTTTTAGTCCAGCGCTTTGCAGCGCGCTCGCAAGGGGCAGCGCTTGTCGTTTGAATTGGCGATAGGTGAGGCGGGCGTTTTCGCGTTCGCGATCGGCTTCGATCAGGCAGATTTCGTCTGGCCAGCGATCGAGTGCTGCGCGCAGCGCTTCTCCGAGCGAATTGTACTGGCGGAGATCCAGCATTACAGTCGTGATTGAATCCGTTGGGCGAGGGTGCGGAAGTCGCTTACGCCCTGGAGTTCATAGTCGGGGAGCTCGATTTGGAAATGCTGTTCGATGCGGGTAAGGAGGTCGAGGGCCTGGAGACTGTTGATGCCGAGCTTTTTGAAGAAATCGTCGTCGGGGGAGAGTTCGGCGCGCTGCACTTTGAAATGTTCGGCGGCTAGGCGCAGCACTTCGTCGGTGGTTTTGTCCAGAGTGTTCATGTCTTGCTATCTTGCCACAATTTTGCCCGGGTCTGCATGGTTGGCGCGCGAAGCTAGGGGAGATACGGAAGCGCGTCGGTGCTTTCGACGAACTTGCGCAGGCCGGCGTCGACTGCGGGGCGCATGAAAAGGTCGCAAAAGATGTCGATTTCCTGGCGCAGCTCGTCGTGGGGGATCGGTTTGATGAACTTCTTGGCGGTGATGGCTGTGCCGCGATCGAATTTTTTTAGTTGGGCGGCGGTGGAACGGGCTACGCGCAGGGCGTCGCCTTCCGCTACCACTTGACTGACAAGGCCGACGGATTGGGCTTTCGCGGCGTTGATGCTGCGACCGGTTAAAAGCAAGTCGCGGACCACGGCGTTTCCGAGGTCGCGTTTTAGGCGGGGAATTCCGCCGAAGCCGGGAATCAGGCCCAGACGCAGCTCGGGGAAACAGAAGCGCGTCATTTTATCGGCGACGATCAGGTCGCAGGTTAGCGCGAGTTCGAAGCCGCCGCCGAAGGTGACGCCGTGGACCGCAGCGATCGTGGTTAGCGGGGATGCGTCGAGGGTGTTCATGACGTGATGGATGCGTTCAAGGAAATCGCGCAGTGCGGCTAGGCGTTCGTCTTTCGGAAGCTCGTGGGCTACGCGGTAGGTTTCGCGGAGATCAGCTCCGGCGCAGAATCCTTCTTTGCGCGTGCTGTTGATGATCAGCGCGTGAGCTTCGCGTTGCAGCGCGGGGAGCGCAGCGATGAATTTTTCCAGGTCGGCTAGTGTGGCGCGACCGATCTCGTTGCATGGGGCGCGGTTGAGGGTCAGCTCGATGGTGCCGTCGAGCACATGCCCCGAGAGTGTTTCGCCTTGAAAGATGTTCATGAGGATTTCTTTTGGTAGAGCGCTTCGATTTCTGCGCTGAAGCGCGCGGTGATGGCGTCGCGTTTTAGTTTGCCCATGGTGGTGAGCAGGCCGCTTTCCACGGTGAAGGGTTCGGGGACGACGTGGAACGCGCGAATCTGTTTGTAGTGCGGTTGCGCGGCGTTTACGGCTTCGACGGCGGATTGAATTTGTTGGTCGGTCAATTTGTTTGCGCCGTTGGTGGCGTTGGGTGTGACCAGGGCGCTTAGGAAACTGCGTTGATTGCCGATCAGGATCACCTGCTGGGCTTCGGGCAATTGCTGCGCAAGTTTTTCTTCGATGGGTTCGGGCGCGATGTTATGGCCCGAGTTCAGGATAATCAAGTTCTTAATACGGCCGGTGATCCGCCAGTTTCCGTTTTCGTTGGGCTCGCCTTGATCGCCGGTGTGGAACCAGCCGTCTTGCAGGGCTTTGGCGGTTTCGGCAGGGCGCTGCCAGTATCCGGCGAAAATATTGGGGCCGCGGACCAGGATTTCGCCGTCCTCGGCGCGCTTCATTTCCACACCGAGGATTGCGGGGCCTACGAAGCCGGGCTCGACTTGCGCGGGATCGTCGGCGGTGCAGATGGCGGTGGTTTCGGTGAGGCCGTAGACCTGCAGGACGGGAATGCCGATCATCATGAAGAAAAGTTGAGTATCAACGGCCAGCGGAGCCGAGCCGCAGATCAGGGCTTTCACGTTGGGGCCGATGCTTTTGCGGATGGCGGGGAACATCAGGGAGTTTCCGAGCGCTAGCCAGATGGGATCGCCGAACTTGGATTGTTTATTGTGGCGGCGGACGAAGGCTTGTTGGGCGCGGGGGAAAATTGCTGTGGCGAGACCGCCGCGTTCCTGGACTGTGGTTTGAATTCTGGCGCGGACGCGTTCGAGGAGCGTGGGGACGTTCAGGAAATATTCGGGTGCGGCTAGTTTGAGTTCGTCGGAAAGTTTGGCGAGGTCGGTGGAGAGCGAGAGGACGCTGTGACGCGAGAGCGCGGTGAGCAGAAGGATCCAGGACGCGGCGAAACAGAACGGGGCGTAATGGAAAATGCGATCGGGCTGGGTGCGCGGGCCCATTAGTTTGTCGAGTCGGGAATTCGTCGCGCTGACGATGTGGTTTACGTTTCCGGCGGTGAGGATCACGCCTTTGGGTTCGCCCGAGGTGCCGGAGGTATAGATGATCGAAATTACGTCCGAGTCTTCGTGGTGCATGGGCGGCTTGGGCGGAACCGGTTCGCCCGCGAACACGCCTTCGAGTAGCGAAATTTGCGGGGCTTGAGGCCACAACTTTTTTATTTCGGCGGCGATCACTGCGTCCAGGCAAATGATGCGCGAGGGCGTAGAGTCTTGCATCATCGCTACCAGTTCGGCGGGGGCTTGGCGCGCGTAGAGCGGCACGACGACGATTCCTTCGGCCATCAGGGCGAGGTCGAGCGCGGCCCAGGGAATGCTGTTTGGGGCGAGGAGCGCGCAGCGGTCACCTTTCTTGACGCCGCGGGCTAGCAGGAAATGGCGAGCTTGCTCAGTGAGCGCGAGGAGCTCGCTGCCGGTGACGGAGTGAATTTTTTCACCGTGAATTTCCTGCAGCACCGGCTCGGTGGCGGCATGATTCAGCTGGGCGAAGATATTTTCGACGAATGTCATGCGACGAGGACTCCGCTGTGTTTTTCCAGTAGTTTTACGAGGCCGGGGCCGAGCGGGGGAAGATAATCTTCCCAGCCTAAGACGCCTCTGCGCACGGGGAATTGCGGGTAGCGGCGCGCGACTTGCTCTTCGAAATAGGTGCCCATGCGAGCCATGAGTTGAAGATTGCGCGCGACAGTGCGTTCCATGGCATCGGGAATTTCTTCGGCTTGGGAATCGAGCGCGCGGAGGGCTGCAACGATTTTGTCGGCTAGGCCGGATTCGTCCACGCGCATGAGGAGATGTTCGTGGCCGCGTTCGCGCAGGAGGTTGCGGATGCGCTCGTCCATGGTGACCCCAGCGGAAGGAATGCCGGCGGGCATGGTGGTGACGATGGCGTGATAGCGCGAAGAGAGCAGGCGATCGCAGGCGCGCAGGATGCTGACGAGTTCGTACATGTTGAATTTGTCGGAGCCGAAGACGGGAGCGCCGCCTAGTTTTTGGGCGACGCGCTCACAGGCGTCGCGGTCGAGCATTTCCATGGCGACCATTACCGGGAAAACATTGCGCGATTTTTGATAACCGGCTACACCTGTGGCCATTTCGCTGAGATATTTTTCGTAGGCGGCGTCCACTTGCGAGCCGGAGCGATGGAAATAGATGGTGCGGTAGTAGCTTTTTTCGTATGCGCCTGCAACCGAGTGCGCTAGCCACTTCGCCAGAGATGCAGTGACTGGCCACCAGAATGGATTAATCGGGCAGACGGCGAGGAGAGGAGTCGTGCCGTTCCAGCCTGCATCGCGCAGGGCTTTGCGGCCGTATTCGGAGGCTAACGGCTCGAAAGTCCAGGCGGTGTCTGTGCCTAATTCCGTGGGGACGCCTAATTTGCCGAGAACGGCTTGCGACTCGACATTGCGCGTAATGATCAGGGAGTCGCGGCAGTAGCGGCGCGTCATTTTTTGCAGCAGCGGATCCATGGCGCCTGCTTCGGCGCCGTAGGCGATGCTTAATTTATTTTGCGCGGAGGCGATACCTAGAGAGCCGATCATCATTGTGGTGAGGGCGTTGGCGAATTTGCTTTTGAACATCGAGCCTTCGCAGGCTACGACGCCGTCGTTCGCGCGGACAACTCGGTGCAGGAACGGCGGGAAAACGTCTGGCAGGTGCACCTGGCGGGCGTCGCCGAAATATCCGCGGGTGAGGTCGAAATTCTGCGACATGACGCTGAGGGCAAGATTTTCGTCGCCGAGGATGCGGCGCACCTGGCGGATCATTTCTTCCACACGGACGTCAGAGCCGGTGTTGCGCGTGCCGTTGTAGCCAGCGAAGAGAAGTTTGAGCTTGGTGCCGGGCTGCCAGGCGTGTCCGGCGCCGAGCATCCATTCGAACTTGTTGAGTTCGATGAGGCCGCTGACCCAGGATTCTAGGAGCAGGTCGGTCATTGGCGCGAATCCGGGGAGGCGTTGGCCGCGCGGGAAGCGGTGTGCACGGGCGCGTCGGCGGGCCATTCGCGATATTTGAAGACGAAATGATTTTCGCGGCTGAAGCGGAGGAGCGGGAGGCTGTATTGCGAGAAGGGGGCCGGATGGCGGCCGAGTTCTTCGACGACGCGAGTGTTGTCGAAAACCGTGTTCCATAGAAGGTAAGGGAGGAAAACCTTCAGGAGCGTGGCCAGGCCGCCGATTTTTCCGGCACGGCCTGCGAGGGCGTTTACGATTTTCTCCGTGGATTTTTCAAAGCTGGGGACGAAGACAGGACCGCGTTTGTCTTGCGCTCTGGAGAGCGCTTCGGTTAGTTCGATGAAAGTTTCGGACTCGCGGCCGGACGAGAGATGATAAATCTCGTGCGCGGGATTTTCCTTTTGATGCAGCGTGGCGACGGCGTCGGCGACGAAATCCACCGGGACGATATCAATGCGATCGCCGGGGCGGAAGGGAAGCATCGGCAGGCTGGCGAGAAAAACGAAGGCGCGCACCATATCGAATTGATTGGTTTCGGGGCGGCGGCTATCGCCCAGGACGATGCTCGGACGGAAGATGGTGCGCTGAACGTCGGGCAACAGCTGATGGACCATGTGCTCGCAGAATTTTTTTGTGCGGGCGTAGGGATCGTAGTCGGAGCGATTCCAGTCGATGGCCGTGTCTTCCTGAACGACTTCGCTGGAGCGTTGGCCGGCGACCGCTACTGTGCTGACATGGCTGAAGCGGCGAAGGCCGTGCTGATCGCGGGCGCGCTGGGCGAGTTGGATGACTTCGAGCGTGCCGCGCAGATTTACGTTGAGGCAGCTTTTTTCGGATTTGCGATTCAGGGATGCAGCGCAGTGGATTACGGAGTCTGTCGTGCGCACGAGTTGCGCGTAATCGTCATTCGAGAGGCCGAAATGCGCGTCGGTGAGGTCGCCGCGAAAAATGCGGATGCGCGAGCGCAGCATTTCATCGAAGCGCGGAAAATCCAGATGCAGCTGGAGCGCGCGCCAGAGACGTTCCTGCGCTTCCTGTTCATCGCGCGCGCGGACGAGCAGATTCAGCGGGTCGGAATGGCCCGTAAGCAAATTCGACGCGATGTGCGCGCCGATATATCCGGTGGAACCAGTCAGGAGGATGGCCACAGTGATTGAGTTTCAGGATGCCGTTGCCGGACCCGAGCTTGACGAACCCGCTGCTCCCGCCGCGCCTGCAGCGGTGGTGGCGTTCGCGTCGTTGCGCGCTGCGAGCGGCACCGAACGCCGGGGACGCGATTCCGGCTGGCGTCCTTCGATGAGAGGATAACACCACTTGCGCAGAGCGGGAATGTGGACGTTGATCCAGTAATCCCACCAGTCGAGGGCGCGGGAATCGTAGCCGAAATCGGCTTGTTCGTCGGGGGGAAGCGCGGCACTGAGGCGTTCGACATTGGCGGCTTCGAACACGTGATCGTTGTGAAGGATGAAGGGTTCGAAGAGGGAGATGAGCTTGACGACTTTTTCGAGTTCGCGTTCCTGGCGAGCTAGCGGAGGCTTGGACGCGAACGGTTCCATGGTCCGGTTGATCGCTTTTACTACGGCTTTTTGCGCGGGGGCGGAGATAGCTTTGTAGCGTGTTTTGGAAACGGGGATGGCGTCAAACCGCAGACGCATGCGTTGCTGGATGTCGGCGTGCGCACGATAAAATTTTCGGTGGCCTAGGCCGGTGAGTTCGATGGAGCGGCGCATGTTGCAGGCGTTGGCGACCGAGGTGGCTAGTTGATAGACGCGCTGGTGGCGGTGAGTGACCAGGGCGGCGGAGATCAGAGTCATCCCGCGGCAGACGAGATCGACCGGGATGAGGTCGAGGCACTTCGACTCGTTGGTGGGAAGTTGGCGGAAGAAAGTTCCTAGCAGGTAGGAGAGCGAGGCGGAGGTGTTGATGCCTTCGTTCCAGCCCAGGAACGGTTTTTCGAGCGACGATTCGACGATTGCGGGGCGCACCACGGCGATTGCAACGGACGGGTTGGCGTCCAGGAAATTTCGAATCAGAGATTCGGAAATGCTTTTCGTGAAGGTGTAGGTGTTGGGCCAGCCTAGTTCGATGGCGCGGCGCGAAGCTGCGTCGGTAAGCGTTTGGCGGAGCCAGCGGACGCGATTTTTGCGGATTTGATTTTCGAGCGCGGCACCTTGCAGGTCTTTCGCGGCGTGTTCCTTTTTTTGCGCAGTGCGGCGGAGTTCGGCTGTCACTTCTTCGGATTCGGCGCGGGCTTCTGTTTCTTTGATGAGATTTTCCAGGGATTGCCATTCTTTTACCGCGTCGTAATTGGGAATGCCTCGCGGGCTGTAATTCTTGGGCAATTCTTCCAGGACGCGGCCGTCACGTTGGCCTACTACGTAGCAGGTGGAGAGATGCAGGAGCGATGCGTGCGCACATTCTTTCAGGAAATCGAGGACGTAGGCTGTGGAGCGGACGTTTACGGCGAGGGCGTCGCGCAGGTCGGGATTGAAATCGGTCAGGCCGGAGCTGTTGACGATTACGTCGAGAGTGCGGGAGAGCTTTTGCTGGTCTTGCGGGCTTAGGCCCAGGCCGGGTTTGCTGACGTCGCCATCCACGACTTCTATGTGATCTTGCAGAAATTCGGCGAATTTTTCGCCGTGGTGCTGGGCTAGCTTTTCGAAAACCGGGGATTCTTCGATTACGCGTTGCATGCGTTGCAGGGAAGTGTTGGCGCGGTTGTGGCGGACTAGCAAATAGATGCGGCCAATTTCCGGGAGATCCGTGAGCAGATTCGCCAGCCAAACTTTTCCGATGAAGCCTGTGGCGCCGATGAGCAGGACATTTTTTCCGCGCAAAGCTGCGCGGGCCGAAAAAACCGGATGGCCGTTGCGCGATTCGTAGTGGACTACGGGGACGTAGACTTTGGGCGCGGTGCGTTCGGCTGGTCTGATGGCTTCGTCCAGCACTTGTGGATTTTTTTCGAAACCGAGAATGCTGATTAACTTTTCGCGGGGAACCCGGCCGTCTGGTTGGCTGCCGGTGAATCTGGCGAAGGCGCCGCGCGGGCGGATTACGGGATCGAGAAGGCGTCCGGTAGCCATGCCTTCGCGGAAATCGAGGCGATTGGAGACGATGCGGAAGATGCCTAGATGCTTTGCCAGCGGGCGCATGATGTGGTCGAGGCCTTGGCTGACGAGGACGATTTCACCGCCTGCGGCTATGGCTTCTTGCAGTTTGGCGATGCCTTTTTGTTTCAGGCGCGGCTTCAGGAAATATTCGAAGAATTCTTCGCCCAGGAGGTCGAGGCGGTCGCGGCTGACTCCGCGGAGGACGGTGTGGAGCAGGCGCGTGGCGAAGACGCGGTCGGTAATGTAGAGGAACGGGCGGCCTACCGCGAGGACGGCCATGGCGCCGCGGCGCGTCCAGCGCTCGAGGAAGCTTTGCGAATTCCAGGCGAAGAAGCCGACGGGTCGGACGGCGGTGAGATTGAGCAGGCTGCCTTCGACGCGCCAGAAGACAGGCTCGCGCGCGAGTGCGGAGGCTGGTTGCGCAGGCCCGGTTAATTTCGAGATTTGAGCGTTTGAATTAGACTGCGACATCGTTGCGTGAGTTGATGCTGGTGATTCGGAAGTAGTGAAATTATCACGGTATTTGGCGGCAAGCAAGCGGGTGCAGACCAAGCGTGGTTCGGCGAAGGCCTGAAGATTTGCCGCAGAGGTGCAGAGAAAAGCGGAAGCGAAACTAGTCTGCGGGGCCGGCAAAGAGCAGCAGATTGCCGTCTGGATCTTTGACTATGAAATTTTTGGCGCCCCACGGCTGCTTTTTCAGTGTCTGGTGGAGGGTAACGCCGGCGGACTGGAATTCAAGAAACAGCAGCTTGATCTCGTCGACTGTGGCGACGGTCATGGATACCGACAGCAGTTGCTCGCGATCCCGGACCGTCGGCGCGATTACGGGCTGTGCAACACATCTAAGGTTGAGGCGTGCTGCGTCGCGACGCACTTGCGCGTAGTAGGGAGGGTCGCCGTAAGTGAACACGAGCGAAAAGCCTAACTTTTGCTGGAAGAATTCGCGCGACTTTTTGATGTCGGTGACGAATAGTTGCGGCTCGGCGCAGGTGATCGTCGCTTTGGATGGCGACGATTTTGCATTGCGCGACGTGGGAGAAAGTCCGGCTTTCAGGGCCTGCCAGGTATTGAAGCCGCGTTGTCTTGCGATCAGTTCTTGCGCGTCGCTGAGTTTGAAGTTCGTGGCCAGAATCTGCGCGTCGTGCATGTGCGAGAAACGAGGCAGCAACGCGCGGATTTGTGCGGCGACGGGATAGTGCTGTTCATGGTGCCAACGAAGGATGAGCTTGGCTTGCTTTTTGAGGTTTTCTAGATTGGGCATGTAGGCCTCCACGATGAGATCTCGTAGGTGGGCATTGCCCTTCGGCGTTGCGCCGATGCACCCTACATGCGCCGACAGAAGTATTTGCTGCCCTGCCGCTAAATGTCAACTGGGAACTACGACATCAAATGGCCCGAAAACCGGTTGAGCGGTGCGGCCTACGCCCGGGCAAGGTGGGGCGCAGCGAGCAGCGCCCCTACCGCGGCCACTCCTGAGAGTGACGGTGGGTGGCAGGCGAGGCCAGCCTCGCCTGGATCGTTGTGGCGGCGGACATTCGGTTTCTACGAAGGCGGCGGCAAGCCGCCGCACTCCATATTGGGCTAGGTGCGCGGGATTGGCCGGTGATTATTTTTCGGGCTTTGGGTAATTGAAGCGGAAGGATTCGTTGGCTGGGCCCGCTACGCCTCGGGTGTTGTACTTCAGGATGTAGTCCAAGTGTAGTGGGTCTTCTGGGTATGCTACGCCATCGGGATATGGGTATGGCGTTGTGGTGTGGAATGGCAGCGGATCGACTGTGTCGCCGTGGGCGGCGTAGAAGTCCATGTCTTTGGCGAAGCCGTTGGCGTAGAGGAAATAGTCGCGGGTCCAGCCGCTGGGAAGGTCGGGCAAGTGCGTCGAATCGAAATCTACGGAGACTTCATCGCCTGAGCCGAAGATCACGTACTCATCGTCGGTCTTCTGCACGAGTTCGGTTACATCGCCGTAGCGGGTGTAGTTGCCGATTTGACGGGCGTAGGGACCTGTGGCGCTGACGTCCTCGTAAATGTAAGAAAGATCGTTTATCGGATTGCCTTCTATTACGCGAGGGTAGCCGCGAAATTGGAGTTTGGCTTCGGCCAGGGGGACTTCGGTGAGTTTAAATTCGGTGTCTTCGGGAGAATTGTCCACGCGGATGCGGTCCCAATAGACGCGTAGATTTGTGGAGATGCGGATGAAGCGGGCGCCTGCGGGAATTTTTCCGGTGAGGTCAGCGACCATGGTGCGGGAGAGGCCGGCGGGGAAGCCCATGTCGTCAATCACTTTCACCCACTGGCCGGAACCATCTTGCACTTCGACGTAGGGGGGGGCCGGAGTGATTCCGGCTTGCCAGGCGGCGTACATGGAACTGGCGCTGAAATAATCGGTGAAGCCGTCCATCAGCAGGCGCAGCGGGCGCGAGGAATCCCAATCGCCGAGGTCGAGTTCGATCCAGTGCATTTCGGCGAAACCCGCGTAGGGAGCGAGCGGGAAATTCGTGACGTATTTGTGATCTCGCTCGCGGAGGAGCGGGAGGAGATCGCGGCTGTGATCGTCCCAGGCTCCGGCGGGGAGATGCGCATCGCGGCTGGCGATCACTTTGAATTGCGGGAAAGGGAGTTCGCTGGCGAAATGCTCGTTGGGATAGACCTCGACGTCGATCGGGTGATCTACCGCGAGCAGGCGGGTTTGGTCGAGATAGTCGAGTTCTTCCATCGGTTCGAGCATCTTGAAACGCAGGCGGCCTTCTTGCGGCTGGGCGAGCGAGCCGGTGACTTTGAAATATTCGGCGGGGTTGGGAATGTTGCGTTGGTTGGGGCCGGTCCAGTGGCCGACGATGCCGGGGCCGATCATGTCGGCGAGAAATTCGAATTTTTGGCCGTTCCAGACGAAGACGATGGGGCAGGAGCTCCCGCGGCGATCAATTTCTGTGACGAGTTCTTCTTTGTGCGCTGGGATTTCCAGTTCGTCTTGCAGGACGCCGGTGGGCCAGAGAAGGCGGAGCACGTCTGCTTGGCGTTCGGCGCCCAGGCCGGCGACGATGGGGGCGGGGCCTTGCCCCAGGTAGCCGGAGGCGCCGGGGATTTCCCATTTTTGTTGCAGGGCACCGGCGTAGAGTTCTACTTTTGTGCCGATGGCGGATTTGTTGTCGTTCTCGCCTTTTAGCGCGATGCGCAGCCAGTTGTAGCGATTGCCGCCTTCATTTTTTAACAGCACCGGAGGCAAGTTATTTTGCGTGACTAGGAGATCGGTGGCGCCGTCGCCATCGAAATCGAAGGCGATGATGCCGCGGGGATTTTTCAGCGCGATTTTGTCGAGGCCTGTCGCGGCTGTGACGTCGCGGAAACCGGCGGCGCCTTCGTTGCGGAGCAGGACGATGTGTCCTGCGCCGGAGAAATCTTCGCCTACTGCCACCAGGTCGATCCAGCCATCGTCGTCGTAATCGATTGGAGCGAGGCCCCAGGCGCGCATCCAGTCGAGGTCGGGAAGATTCACCCGTTCGAAAGATTTTCCGTTATTGTTGCGCCAGAGGCTCAGGCCGGGGGCGCCCCAGTGGGTGAAGGCCAGGTCCATCCAGCCGTCTTTATTGAAATCGAGCGCGACTACTCCTGCGGTGGGAGCGGGCATGTCGCTGCTCCAGGGAGTGGTGGCTTGGAAGGCGCCTTCGCGGGGATTTAGATAGGCGACGGGGGATTTTTGCCAGCCGGTGACGACGAAATCTATGGCGCGATCGTTGTTGATGTCACTGGCGATGGCGCCTACGGAGGGCGCGGTGCCGGCTAGCGCGGTTTCGGTGGTCCAATTTGTGAATGTGCCGTTGCCGTTGTTGCGCCAGAGGACGTTTCCTGGCGCTGGGGCGTCTGTTGGAAATTCAAACGGGCCAGCGGTGTTAGCTAACGGGAAATCGTTGAAGCGCGTGACGTAGAGATCGAGATCGCCATCATGATCGAAATCAATGAAGGTTAGGCCCAGGGCTATGGGGCCGGCTTGCGCTTCGGTGTCTATGCCGGCTTCTTTGGTGACGTCTTTGAATGTGCCGTTGCCTTCGTTGTGGAATAGGATCACTCGGCCGTTCATGCTGACGGCCAGGTCGGACTTGCCGTCGTTGTCGTAATCACCGACGGCGCAAGCCATGCCTTGGCCGTGGATATCGAGGTGGGCTCCGCGGGAGACATTGACGAATTTTCCAGCGCCGATATTCTTGTAGAGCGCGGAGTTGCCGCGGCCGTCTGCGTCCACCAGGAAGATGTCCGGTTTGCCGTCGCCGTTGTAATCAATGATGCAGGCGCCGCTGCCCAGGAATTGAGCGAGGGAACTGGCAGGGGACTGTGTTGCGGGTTTCGGGGTGCGAGTTTTTCGCACGGTGAGAGTTGCGCTGCCAGATGCTGATGGGGTGGTGTCCGCGGCGCCATGCAGTTGCGCGGTTGCGACGCGCGCTCCGGTAGAGCTTGGCAAGTTGGCGGCTTGCGTGACGTTGACGAAATGGACCGGCATCGCTTGTGGGACCGGCTCGGGGGCGGGCTGCAAGATTTCAGCGAGGGAATATTTTCCTTGCTCGCCGTAGATGAAGCTCACGGGCTTGCCGAGTTTTTGCGACGTCATGTGCTGGAAGCGATCGAAGTGAACTTTGGCTTCGGCGGTTTTGCCGCTGCGTTGCAGGGCTTGGGCCATGCCGAATTCGGCGGAAACCTGGAAGGGATTCAAGGTGAGCGCGCGCTGGTAGGCGGCGATGGCTTTGTCGTACTGCTGTTGCTGGGAATAAATCAGGCCCAGGAAATATTGCGTGTCGGCGTCGTAGGGATCGAGTGCGGCGACTTTCTGGAAATCGGCGATGGCGGCGTCGGCGTCGCCTCCAGCCTTTTCCATCAGCCCGAGGTTGAACCAGGCCCAGGGATTGCGCGGGTCGCGCTGCGCGGATTTTTGCAGAATTTCGCGGGCTTCGTCGAAGCGCTGCATGTTGAGGAAGGCAATGCCGGCGTTGAGGCAGCCGACGTCGGTCTGGGGGTCGAGGATGCAGGCGCGCTGGAATTTGCCCAGGGCTTTTTCGAATTGCTGGCGATTCATCAGGGAGACGCCGAAATTGTTTTCGCGGATTACTTCGGCGCGGGGATTGGCGGGAGGTTCTTGGGCTGTGGAATCGTCGTCGGTTTTTGCGATGGTGGGGCGCGGGTGCGCGTGTTCTTGGGGCTGCGATGGTTGCTGCGGCTGCGTGGGTTGCTGCTGTGGTTGCTCTTGGCTGGCTGCGATGAGTGTGCAGGCGAAAATCGTCAGCAAAATCGCGGCGCGGGTGATGCGGATCATTACGCTCCCTTTCTGATTGCGTGGGACATTCTACCGCGTTGGGGGCGGTTTGGCTTCGGCGGTGGAGTATTTTCGAGTGACGGGGCTCGTGAGGTTGGGGCGCGCCATTTCGTGCCTGTGGAATTTGCGAGCAGAGCGGGCGAGGCAAGCCTTGCCTAGCGCGATTTTTGATGCGGTTGAAACTTTGGCGGAAGCGGCGGCAAGCCGCCGCACTCCAAAATGGGCTCGGCGGGGCTCGGTTGGAGATGATCCACTTTTGCGCCACGGTGCGGCTTGCGGTGCGGCAATCGGGAGGTTGGCGCTCCGGGGAACGGCGTGCCGGTTGCTGCGTGCTAGACTTGGTTGCGTGATGAATTTCTTGCGCGTCGGCAAAATTCTTCGTGAGCGTTTCCTACTGAAGCCGCTATGAATGATTTGAACTTTCTTTCGGCGGTGGAGATGGCGGAGCAGATTCGCGCGCGGACTGTTTCGCCCCTGGAGTTGGTGGACGCGCATTTGGCGCGGATCGCGGAATTAAATTGCGGCCGCGAATCGAAATTGAATGCGTTTGTGCATGTGGATGTGGATCGTGCGCGTGAATTGGCGAAGATTGCGGAGGCTGCGCTTGGATTGCACTCGCGCGCGGATTCGCTGGGGCCTTTGCATGGCGTGCCGATTTCTGTGAAGAGCTCGGTGGATGTGGCGGGGTGGCCTTGCGAGTGCGGGAGCCGTTTGCGCAAGGGTTATGTGCCGTCGGAAGATGCGACGCTCGTGTCGCGGCTGCGTGGGGCCGGGGCGGTTTTGTTGGGGAATACGAATGTGCCGGAATTTTTGATGGCTTACGAGACGGGCAATGCGCTCTACGGGAGGACGAATAGTCCTTGGGATGTGGAGCGGACTCCGGGCGGGTCGAGCGGTGGGGAAGCGGCGGCGATTGCGGCGGGATGTTCGGCGGGGGGAGTGGGAAGCGACGGCGGCGGATCGATACGGATTCCGGCGCATTTTTCGGGGATTTGCGGATTGAAGCCTACGCCGGGGCGCGTGCCTTCGTCGGGACATTATCCTGTGTCCGCGGGGCCGTTTACGCAACTGGGCGTGGTGGGGCCAATGGCGCGGACCGTTGGGGACGTGGCGCGATTATTTGCGGTGATGGCCGGGTACGACATTGGAGACCCGGCTTCGGCACCGGTGCCTTTGCGGGCGTGGCGAGACGAGGAAATTCTGAAGCTGCACGTGGCTTATTTTGAGGATGATGGTGTGACTGCGGTGACTGCGGAAACCGCGGCGGCGGTGCGGGCGGCGGCGGAAGCCTTGCAAGCGCAGGGATTTCAAGTAGAGCCCTGGCGGCCGCAGAATCTGGATCGCGTGTGGTCGCTTTGGTGGAATTTATTTGGGCGCGCGGTGCAGATGGCTTTTGCTCCGACCGTGGAGGGGCGCGAGGCGGAGTTGAGTCCGATGTATCGGGCTTGGCGGGAGCGTGTGGCGCTGGAGCCTGCTCTCGATGGGCGGGAGTGGCTGAACACTTTGGTGGGGCGCGACGCTTTGCGCGAGAGTTTGCTGCGGCAGATGGAGACGTTTCCGATTTTATTGTGTCCGGCTTGCGCTGTTCCGGCGTTTCGTCATGGGGAACGGGAATGGGTGGTGCAGGGGCGCAAGGTGGAATATTTGAAGGCGATGAGTTATTCGCAGTGGTTTAATTTGTTGGGGAATCCGGCGGCGGTGGTGCCGGTGGGGCGTTCGCCGGAGGGGCTTCCCATTGGCGTGCAGATTGTTGGCAGGCCTTGGGAGGATGAGGCGGTGTTGGCGGTGGCGGCGAGGATCGAGGCGGCTACGGGAGGTTTTCGCAGGCCACCGACTGCGTAGTGAATGGCGCGGAAAGCAGATCCTTACCTGCGGCAGGCACGCCTCTCTACGTCCCGCGCCCGCCAAACTGCGGCGGGAAAGAAAAAGCGCGGGACTCCGTTCGGGATAACACGCTCCGTTAGCTTGCGGTGTTGGCGCGAGCGATCAGAAAGATCGCGAGGAAATAGAAGACGAACATCAGCGCTAGAAAAGCTTGCGCGCGTTTATTGGCGCCGGCGAATTCTTTCCAGACGAAGATGCCCCAGAGGGCGGCGACCATGGGGGCGGATTGGCCGATGGAGTAGGAGATGGCGACGCCGGTGTAGTTGGCGGCGACTAGATTGAAGACTGTGCCGGTGGTCCAGATGGCGCCGCCAAGCAGGCCGAGGACGTGGCCGTTGACGGGGCCGCGAAAGAATCCGCTGAATGCTACCGGTTCGCCCACCAGGGGTTTCTTCATGAAATACAAGTTCCACCAGAGGCAGGAAAGCAGTGCGCCGCCGGTGAGGAATACGGCGATGCTGTAAGGGCCGAGCGTGTTTCCGTGGGTTAGGGCGCGGGTGGAGAAGGGCGCCCAGAGGCCCATCAGGACGCCGGAGATTACGCAGACGATGATGCTCTTGCGCGAGGCTTCCCTGTTGGTACCGAGCTCGCCGTAGGCTTTGCCGTCGAGGATTACGGCGACTACGGCGCAGAGGACGCCGGCGCCGAGCATCATCACGTTGCCACGTTGCTGCTGCACGAAACTGAGAACGGTGCCGACTACGAGTGCGATGCCGATGGCTACGGGGAAGGCGATGGCCAAACCGGCCATGTCAATCGCGGCGACGAGGAGCAAGTTGGCCAGGTTGAAAATAATACCGGCCAGCAGGGCCCAGCCGATGTTGGAGAGGTCGGCGGAGCGGACGTTATTAAGGAAGCTGGTGGGGCCGTTGGTGGTGGAGCCCATGGTGAGGGCGTAGACGAGGGCGGCCAGGAAAATTCCGACAGCGTAGTCCCAGTAGAAGAGTTCGAAGCGATAATTCTTTACGCCTTTGTAGGTGTTGGCCCAGGAGCCCCAGCAGGTGGCGGAGACGATCATCATTAGCAGGGCGGTGCCGAAGGTAGTTGGCGTGAACATTGAGATCCTTTATTCGGATACGATTGAAATACGCGCCGGTACGACTGCAGAACCAACGGCAACGGCTGCCCGGTTCGATGAGGCCGAACCGGTCGCTACAAAAGCAAACCCACAATCAACTGCAAAGAGCCGGCGAGACGCCGGCGCTCCAAAGTCAAAACCTGGGCGCGCGGAATTAAAACGCGGCGGCGCCTTTTGGACTTTGCTGCTTGATCAGCGCTATTACTTCATCGTGTTTGGCCATGGCGCGGGCGCCGATTTTTGTGCAGCATAGCGCGGCACAGGCGTTTGCGAACAGGCCTACTTTTTGGCAGTCCCAGCCTTGCAGTAGGGCATACGAAAGTCCGCCCATGAAAGCGTCGCCCGCGCCGGTGGTGTCCACTACTTCCACTTTAAATGCGGGCACTCGGGCGATTTCTTTGGGGGTGGCGATCAGGCAGCCGTCTGCGCCCAGTGTAATGGCGATCACCGTTGGACCCATACGGAGTAGAGCGTGCGCGATCTTTTCGTAGTCGGCCTCGCCGGTTAGTTCGCGAGCGGCTGCTTTGCAGGGCTTCAGGACGTCAACCAGGCGAAGAGCGGTGCACAATTCCGCCTGGGTGCCGAGGTTGGACTCGGCGTAGAAGCTAGGGGAAACGTCGAGATCGAATATCACGCGGACTTTGGCGTCGTGGGCTACCTGCATCGCTTCTTTTACGGGACCGATGGCGAGCTGCGAGGCTTCGCTGTGGAAATGTTTCGCGGCCTGAATATGGGGCGCGAAGCGATGCAGCACTTGATAGACGGAAATTTTTCCGGTGACGTTGGGGAACATGTAAATGCAGCGTTCGCCGGCAACGTCCACGGGAATCCAGGTGAGGGCCGAGCGTTCGCCCTTTACGATTTCGATGCCGGAGAGATCCATGCGATCTTCGGCGAAGGCTTTCTGGATGATGAGGCCGTTTTCGTCGTCGCCGATCAGGCCCAGCCAGCCGGTGCTGACGCCGAGGCGAGCGACCTGCGTGAGATTGTTGGCGGTGACGCCGCCGGCGTGGATTTCCATGCGCGTGGCGTTGATTTTTTCTTCGGGACCGAGCAGGCGAGGTACGACGGCGAAATAATCCACAGTGCAGCTGCCGATTCCGACCACGTCTATTTTTAGTGTGGTGTCTGGCATGGGCTCGATCCCGACTACTTCGTCGCTGATGAATGCGCGGCGGGCGGCAGCGCCATCAGGTCAATGAACATCTTATAGAATTTTTCCTTGTTCAATTCTTCGGGGATGTTAACGAGCTGCTCGCCCAGGCCCGGTTGCGCGCCTTCGGTCCAGACCAGAACGTTGCCGTAGCCCGCGGTGTGCGAAATGTCGATGTCCATGAAATATTTCGTTTGCTCGGTGATGACGCTCGGATCGAGCCATCCGGCGACGGCCAGCTCGTCCCACATGAATTCTTCGTCGGCATATTTTGCCAGGTATTGCGATGCGGGGCTGGGCGATTTGGCGATTTCGGCGATCAGCTCTTTGGTCATGCGGGTTTTTACGGAAATATCCACGGTGGTGATGGTGATTTTGTGCCACGGGGCGGTGAGGACCATGTGCACGGCTTCGGGGTCCCACCAGAAATTAAATTCACGGCGATTTTCGGCGGCCCAATCTTTGGGGACGACGGGGGCGATGCTGCCGCCCATCACGACGAGCTCTTGCGCGAGTTCGGAGACTTGCGGATCGAGGCTGATGGCCTGTGCGATGTCGGTCATCGGACCGCCGGCGTAGATCGTGACTTCGTGCGGATATTTGTGGACCATGCGGATGATGAAATGCGCGGCGTCTTCTTTCTGCGCTTGCAGAGTGGGATTGCCTTCGGGGAGATCGGGGACCTCGAAGGGCAGGTGATATTTTCCACGTAGGCCGTCGCCGAGATTCATGCCGGGGCGGTGGCCGTTCCATGCGCCTTGATAGTGGACCGTGCCGTAGAGTTTTTCCCAGCGTTCGATCATTTCCATGCGATTGATTAAAGGATAGACCGCGCCGGGATAGACGGGGATGGCCTGGTGGCCGGTGAGTTCGAGCATGCGCAGCGTGTGGGCGACTTCTTCGTCGCGCCACATATCGCCGCTGACGACTGTGATGCCGAGCGTTTCAACGTTGGGCGATTGCAGGAACATCAGGATGGATTGCTGGTCGGTGGTGGCGGCGCCGCGGGCGTCCTGGTCAATGATCACTTTTCGTTTGGCTTGCGCGGTAGTGATGGATGCGGATGCTAGCGCGACTAACACGACGATGGCAGTTAACGGCACGATTCTCTTCAGGCCCATGGCAGTGATTGATCCCCTTGTGGTATTTCGGCTGAAAATTGTTTGCGGCTGGCTTCGCGTGAATGCGTTCCGGCGGCAGGATACCTGTGGCACCAACGGAGCTTATAGTTCTCCCGGGAGTGCGAGTCAAGGAAAAACCGCGTTTTTAGGGGTTTGGAGGGTTGTTCCGAAACGGGCCACGTCAATAGCGGATGTTATAATCCGCGGATGTTTGCGGAGCTCGAGACAACGCGGGAATCGTTTGTGCGGCTGCGATTTATGGTGATGCTTTCTGTTGGTGTTGCGCTCTGTCCGCTTTCCTGCCAAGCGCAAGGATCGGCGCCGGCGCAGCGGCCGGCGGCTTTGATTGAACAGGCTCGGGCATCGGCGGCGGCCGGGCGATTTACGGACGCGATTGCGGATTACGAGGAGGCGTTGCGGATTGCGCCGCGAAATCTGGATGCGGAAATTGGTTTGGCGCAGGCGTATCGCGGGGTGCGGAACTTTGATGCTGCGACGCTAACTTTGCAACAGGCGAGGCGCGAGCATCCGAAAAGCGCGGCGCCGCTGGCGATGCTGGGCGATCTGGATCTGGAGTTGCAGACTTATGACGCGTCTATCGCGCACTTGAGCGCGGCGCTGGCTCTTGCGCCCGCAAATCTAGACGCGCGCAATCGGCTGGCTGTGGCGTACAAGGCGAAGGGCGATGCGGCGGACAAGGCTACGGCGCTCGAGCAGATCGCCAAGGTGCTGGCCCTCGATCCACAAAATGCGCTGGCGCTCTATACCCGCGCGGAGATTTACGCGGATGAGAATCGCGACGGCTTGGCGCTGCCTGACGCGGAAAGAGTTGTCGAGTTGCAACCGCAGAATCCGCGGGGGCGTGCGCTGCTGGGGAAGATTCTAGTGCGCGCGCCTGGCGGTGCTACGCCGGAGGAAATTAAACAGCGCTGCGGCCGGGCGGTGCTGGCGCTCGAGCCGCTGGTGAATGTTGCAGGGGTAGCGGCTTCGGCGGCAGCGGATTCGGAGACGCTATTTTTATTGTCGCGCGCTTATCGTTGCGCGGGGCAGGATGAGAAGGCCGCGACGACCCTGGAGGAATTCGAGAAGTCGTCGCAGAACGACCGGAATACCAAGGAAAATCAGACGCAGGCGAAGCATCTGGTGCAACAGGCGGACGAGCTGGCCATGAAGAACGATTTCGCGGGATCGCTTGCGGTATTGCAGCAGGCGATTGCGATGGACGCGACCTATCCGGCGGCTTACTCGCAACTGGCGAAACTTTATTATTCCGCGGGGGACATCGAAAAGGCCAGTCATGCGATTGCGCAGGCTTTGCAGCGAGCGCCTTATCATCCGGAATATCTTTACGTGCAGGGCAAGATTTTGGAGAAGCAGGGCAAATTGGATGATGCGCTGGGGGCTTTCCAGCGGACTGTGTTGGTCAATCCGAAAGAGTCCGACGCTTACTTCGAGATAGGTGTGATTTACCAGCAGCGCGGTGAGCGCGCGAAGGCGCGGGCCGCTTACCAGAAAGCGGTGGAGATTTCGCCGGATGATGCTGATTACAAGCGGGCGTTGGCTGGGTTGAATGGCGGCCCGAGCGTTACGCGTTGAACAACAAAGTCAACTACGCCCGCCTAAAAGGCAAAAAGCAGGCGGCCGCTACAAAATCAAAATCAAAGTCAAAGACGCCCAGCTAAAGCTGGCCGCTACAAGTTCAAAATCTGGGGCCGGGCGCGTTTTTAGGCATAGTTGTCCCAGGCGGATTCGTCCGCTGGCGGGTTTCGTATCTGGTAAAATCCTGGCCCTATGCGAATTCACAAGGATTTCCTTTTCGCCGCAGTTTTTGTCGCTGTTGCAGGCGTTGTGGCGGCAGTGTCGCTGCACGCGCAAAAAACCGATTCAGTGGCGGAGCGGGTGGCCGCGCAGAACGCGCTGTTCGAGGAGCAGTACGAAACCGATCTGCGGAATTTTCCGGAGCGCGCGACGTCTTACGGAGACTATCGCTACAACGACAGGCTCGCGGATTATTCGCTGGCAGCGATCGCGGAGCGGCACAAGACCGACGAGGCGTTCTTGGCGAAGCTGACCGCGATTCCTACGACAGGATTCCAGGATCAGGATCAGCTTTCGCATGACGTGATGGCGCGCGTGCTGCAGCAGCGCGTGGCTGATTTCGATTTGAAAGAATATGAGATGCCTGTGAACCAGCAGAACGGCATCCATACCAGCCTGGCCGACCTGCCGCTTTCCGTGCCGCTCGATTCGGTGAAGCATTACGAGGACTACGTGGCGCGGCTGCAGCAGATTCCGCGCGCGCTCGAACAGACGAGCGAAGTACTGCGCGCGGGGATGCGGGACAAACTGATGCCGGTGCGGTTCTTGCTCGAGAAAATTCCGGTGCAGTGCGACGGGATTATTGAGGCCGATCCGTTTCTGCAGCCGACGAAGAAATATCCCGCGGACATTTCAGCTGAGGAACAAAAGCGGCTGACGCTGGAGATCACGGACGCGATTAACAAGGATGTGATTCCGGCTTATCGCACGTTTGCGGCTTTTGTGCGCACGGAATACGCGCCGCAGGGGCGAACCACCCTGGCAGTGACTTCGTTGCCCGATGGTGAGAAGCGCTACGAGAACGACATTTACGGGCGCACTACCACGCACATGTCGGCGGAGGAAATACATCAGCTTGGCCTGCGCGAAATCGACCGCATCGAGGGCGAGATGACCGCGATTGCGAAGAAGGAAGGGTTTGCCGACCTTGCTTCGTTCCGCGCGTCGATTGCAAAGAATCCGAAATATATTCCGACCAGTGCGGAACAGATCCTTGATGACTTCCGGCACTACATCGCGGAGATGGAGCCGAAGCTGCCGGAGCTTTTCACTTTGCTGCCGAAATCGCCGGTGACGGTGGAGGCGATTCCTGCTTTTCAGGCGGCTGCGGCGACGCATTACGTAACGGGAACGCCGGACGGGAAGCATCCGGGACGCGTGGTGGTGGCGACATCGGATTTTGCGAAGCGGTCACTGGTGGGCGATGAGGCGATTGCTTACCACGAAGGAATTCCGGGGCATCATTTGCAGCTTTCCGTGCAGCAGCAGCTCACCGGGTTACCGAAGTTCCGGCTGCACGGTTTGGGATTCAACGCTTACACCGAAGGCTGGGCTTTGTACGCGGAGCAGCTGGGAAAGGACGCGGGACTGTACCAGGACCCGGTGTCGGATTACGGGCGGCTGTCGTCGGAACTTTTTCGCGCGGTGCGTTTAGTGGTGGATACGGGGATTCATTCGAAGGGCTGGACGCGCGAGCAGGTGGTGGAATTCTTCCGCAAGTCTGGCGCGGTGGACGAGCCGACGATTCAGTCGGAGACCGATCGGTACATTGCCTGGCCGGCGCAGGCGCTCAGTTACAAGCTCGGGCAGCTGAAGTTTCGCGAATTGCGCGAGCGAGCGCGGACGGAATTGGGCGCGAAGTTCGACATACGGACTTTTCACGATGCGATGATTAATGGCGGCACTTTGCCTTTGGATTTGCTGGAAGCGCGGACGGATAAGTGGATCGCCGAGCAGAAATCAAAGTGAGTTTTGTTTGACCCGGCCGTCCGGAGATTTGCGAGCGGCTTCGAGCGCGATGGCTAGATCTTGCACGCCGCGACGGATTTCTTTGCTGTCCACCGCCGCGAATCCCAGCTGCAATCCCGTTGATGCGACATTGCCGTGGCTGTAGACGCTCAGCGGGATGACCTCTACGCTTCGCTGGGCCGCGGCTGCCGCGGCTGATTCACCGTTTGTGCCACGTTGCAACCAGCCTACTGTTTGCAAGCCCGCTTCAACTCCTGAAATTTCCAGAAGGCCCGCTAGATTTCGTTTTGCAGAGTGCAATAGGACGCTCAACCGCTCCGCGTAAATTTGGCGCATGCGGCGAAGGTGGCGGCCGAAGTGTCCCGCCGTGATGAAATCAGAGAGGATGGCTTGATCCATCAGCGGAGCGTGGCGGCGGGTGATCGAGAGTGTGGCGGCGAAGCGATCTGTGAGATCTGACGGGAGCACGAGATATCCGAGGCGGAGCGAAGGGAAGAGAACTTTGCTGAAGCTTCCCATGAAGAGCACTTGGCCGTGGCAATCGAGGCCTTGCAGCGCAGGGACGGGGCGTCCCGAGTAGCGGTATTCACTGTCGTAATCGTCTTCCAGAATCAGCGTGCCGGATTTGCGGGCGGATTCGAGAAGTTGGAGGCGGCGGGGAAGGCTCATCGTGATTCCGAGTGGAAACTGATGGCCGGGTGTGACGTAAACAAGGCGCGCGTTGCGCAGAGTGGCTTCGCCGAGCTTCATGCCTTCTTGGTCCAAAGGCACGTACGATATTTTCGCGCCAAGCGATCGAAATACCGCCGTCGCGCCGATATATCCGGGATTCTCCATGCAGACGCGATCGCCGGGATTGACGAGGAGGCGCGTGACGAGATCGAGGGCTTCCTGCGCGCCGGAGACGATGACCACTTGCTCGGCGACGCAGTTCACGCCGCGCGAAGTGCTCAGGTAGTCGGCGACGGCTTGCCGGAGCGGGAGGTATCCCAGCGCATCGCAGCCGAGCAGGAAATTGGTTGCGACTTTGCGGAGGCGGCGGGCGGCGACTTGCGCCCATAGCGTGGTGGGAAACAGATCCAAGGCGGGCAGATTGGGACGGAACGCGCGAGTGCGATGCGGCGCGAAATTCGGGAACAGACTGACGCGCGCGGCGTAGCCAGAAATCCTTCGCGGCTTCGTTTTTTCTTGCGGCGGTTGCAGCGGCTGGGAGCCGCGCGCGATCTGGAGTAATTCGTCGGGGAGAGTGCTGCTGACGTAGGTGCCTGATCCGGTGCGGGCTTGTACGTAGCCTTCGGATTTGAGCTGCTCGATAGCGTTGACGATGGTGCCGCGCGACAGGCGATATTGCCGGGCGAGATCGCGCGTGGCGGGAAGACGGGAAGCGGGGTGCAGGCGGCCCTCGAGGATGGCGGAGCGCAGGGAAGCGTAGAGCCAGCGGTAGGCGGGGGCTGCTGAATCTTTTGCGGGAAGCGCGAGTTCGAACGTGGTGGCTCGTTTGGCCATGGAAGTGGTACAGGCAGAATAGCATAAATGGACCTTGTGAATGGACCGCTATGGATTTAAGTTCGACACTGCGGGAGGAAGCGATGAGAGTTTACGAAATGGCGGGACGAAGCGCAGTTGCGGCGCTGTGTGTGGTGGCGGCGGGATTTCTGGGGTGGGAAGAGGCGCGCTCCGATACCCAGCGGGCGGAAAAGAGTGAACGAGCGCGAATCGTGCTGGCTGAGGCGCTTCCGAACATGGATGGCGGGCATTTGAAGGCGACTGTAGTCGAGGTGAATTACGGGCCGGGCGAATCGTCGCAGCCGCACAGCCATCCTTGCCCGGTCATTGGTTATGTCATCGCGGGTGCGCTGCGAACGCAGGTGCGCGGCGAGAAGGAAGCGGTGTACAAGGCGGGTGAAAGTTTTTACGAGCCAGCCAATGGCGTGCATGCCGTTTCCGCAAATGCAAGCGAGACAGAGCCAGCAAAGCTGATTGCTTATTTTGTTTGCGACCACGATGCGCCGTTGAGCGTGGCGGCGCCCGAGGACTCGGGGCCGGGAGGGAAGTGAACATGCGCGAGACATCGTCAGGGACGGCGACCCTGCCGCACGAAATTGCGAGCGGTGCGGGTAAAGTGAATTGGGAGCGGTGGGCAACACTTTACGCGCGATTGGCGCTCGGCGCTGCGTTCTTATCGGGAATAGCCGACCGTTTCGGTTTGTACACGGGGCGAAACGTGGGATACGGAAACTTTGCGGGGTTTGTGGAGTATACGGCGAAGGTTAATTCTTTTATGCCGGCGGCGACGATCCCGTTTTTGGCGTGGGCGGCCACAGCTGCGGAGTTGTCTCTGGGCATCCTGTTGATACTTGGTTTGTGGCCGCGTTGGGTGGCTTTGGCGAGCGCGTTGCTGCTGGTGCTGTTTGGAACTGCGATGGCGATTTCGTTTGGGATCAAGTCGCCGATGGATTATTCGGTGTTTTCGGCGTCGGCCGGAGCGGTTTTGGTGGCGGTTTACTCGGATCGAAAGGGCAGTGCGAAAACGTGAGTAGCATGATCCAAGATATTGTGGACGTGACCAAAGGAGGATTTATGGAAGCGCGATTTGATTTTATGAAGGCGGCGCCGGGGGTGTACGAAGCGATGCTGGGCCTGGAGAAATATCTGCAGAGCTGTGCTGTGGAACAGGGCCTGCTGCACCTGATCAAGCTGCGCGCTTCGCAAGTGAACGGCTGCGCTTACTGCTTGGACATGCACTGGAAGGATCTGCGGGCGATTGGCGAGAAGGAGCAGCGGATGTATTCGTTGGACGCGTGGCGCGAATGCCCGTATTACACGGAGCGGGAGCGCGCGGCGCTGGCGTGGACCGAGGCGGTGACGCTGATTACGAATGGTCACGCGCCGGACGTAGTGTACGAAGAGGCTCGGGCGCATTTCAGCGAGAAGGAAATTTGCGACCTGACGTTAGCGGTGGCGGCGATCAATGCCTGGAATCGGCTGGCGATTTCTTCGCGCACGGTTCCGGGAGGGTATCGGACTCAGCCGGCGAAGGCCGCGCACTGAATTCTGGCGCAGTGAGCGGATGTTTTTCCACGCGTGGCGCGCAGCATTCGTTGCGCGATGAAGTTTTGTATTTCGGGATTTTATCGAGTGTACGGGTGTGTCCGAGCGGGAAGCTAAATTCACAGGAGGAAAATATGCGTCGCACAGTACGGATGATGATTGGTATCTGCGTGTTAGGAATGTTGATCGGACCGGGTATGGCGTACGGGCAAGACGATCGCGGGGAAATTCTGAAGGTACGGGAGAGCGTGTGGCGGGCGTGGTTTGCGAACGACGCGAAGGCGCTGGAGAGACTGGTGCCGCCGGACACGATCGTGATCAGTTCCGATCAGGAGACGTGGAAGAACCAGGCTGATATTTTGCGGACGGCGGCGGAATTTCAGGCGGACGGCGGGAAATTGGTCCGGTTGGAATTTCCACATACGGAGATACAGCGGTTTGGCGACGTGGCGATTATCTGGACGTCGTATCTGGTGGAGACGGAGGAAAACGGGAAACGCGAGGTGGTTTCGGGGCGGGCCACGGAGATTTTCGTGCACAGGAACGGCGAGTGGGTGAATCCGGGGTGGCATACGGACAACTTCAAGGCGAAGTGACGTTTGTTCTGACACAGGCGCGAGCGACGGGCGAGGGTGTTTTATGCGATACAGTGTGCGGTATTGCACATATTTGAAGAGTGACGGAAGGCATAGTCGGGCTACCGTGGAACAAGCGCGGAATTCTGGGTCTGGAGGCCTTCTCCATGCATCGTGCACATCGTTACGTCGCTTCGTTGTTCTTAACTGCCGCTTTGGCGGCCCCCGTGTCAATGATGGCCGCGCCTGTGCCGCAAGATGCCGGCGTTCAGGTACGCGTCTACGATCGGGATCACCACGATTATCACAACTGGGATGACCACGAGCGTCACGCATGGGGATTGTACCTGACGAGCAACCACCGGCCGGATCACGAGTACGCGCACGCCAATCGCAGAGAGCAGAGGGACTACTGGAATTGGCGTCATTCGCATCCGGACTAATTTTTGGCTCGGTCAGTTTCTCGAACGAGGAAACCCCCGATGATGTGAGCGTCTGGTCCGTCAGCTTGCGGATCGGACGCTGTCGTCGGGGCTTGGCCTTACGAGAGTAGTGAACTTCGAAGTTGCGGTTCCCGCCTGTTAGAGCCTGCGTCGCACAACCAAAAATGATATTTGAGCGGATAAGACCGCGCCGACTTCGGGGGGCTCATGTTGTGGCTGCGGCTACGAGCGACAAAGTCACTGGAGCTGCGAACCCGTGTTTCCGAGCCGTGTGTGGATGTGGTGGAGGCAGTAGGCGAGGCAAGCCTCGCCTGGAGCGTTTTGTTACCGGACATTTACCTTCGACGAAAGCGGCGGCAAGCCGCCGCACTTTAAAAAAGGCTCGGCGCGGATCGGGTGGAGATGTTTGATTGCAGCGTGGCGAGGATCAATCTGGCGATCGCAGTACACGCAAACTTATGCCATCGATGGCGCACTGAAGTGCGCCGCTACAAAGTCACAGACTTCGGGCGGGGGTAGCCGATGAGGTAGGCGATGGGGACTCTGCTGCTGGGGTTGGCGCCCTCGCTCAGTTCCCATTGGTATTCGGTGGCGGATAGTTTTGCGATGATTTCGCGGAGTTCCTGGGGACGGTAGGTGCGCAGGCAGGAGACGACTCCATCGAAGAGCAGGACCAGCGGGATTATGGGAAGGACGTAGGTGCAGAGCAGGCGCGACCAGCGGAAGGGGCGGATCCACGGGGTGAACAAGAACGGAAGCAGCGCCCAAAGAATCATGTATGCGATTGCGGACGGGGCGCGGCGGGTGATTTCAAATATGCCGATGCCTTGGCTCGAATCCACGGCATTTTGCAGGATGGCGCGAGCTTCTTCGGGTTGAAAGTGATGGAAGGAGGTGAACATGGTGCGGAAGCCGCGCAATTCCGGAGGCACGTTCGTGGCGTCAACCGGAGCCGCATGGAAAGCGATGTGATTTTGTGAGGCGGCGCTGGCGGATTGGAACGCGCCGAGGTTTGGGTATTTATCAGTGAGCAGGATTTGCAGGGAGGCGTGATTGTTGGCATGCAGCCGGGGAGAAAGTTTCAGCCAGGGGCCTCCGCCTCCGGAGCACATGTCCACGATGATGGGGCTGTGCGTCGCGTCCAGCGCGGATTGCAACAGCGGGGCGACGGGGGCGTAGGCGCCGAAGAAGTTCATGGCGGATTGCAGAGTGTCGGTAATTTCATCGCGAAGGAATTTGGGGAACCACGGTTGTTCGTGGAGCTCGATTAGGTGTGCGCGGCGCATGGCGATTGGCGTTGCGGGTAGTATGCGGCAACGTCGACGGGCACGGCAAATGGATCGGCAGTCCTAGAGCGATGCAACGGCAACGGCGAAGGATTAGCGCAGAGGCGCAGAGGGCGCAGAGAGAGTCAAAAGATTTAACACAGAGCGCACAGAGAAAAACCGGAGAACACAGAGAAAGATAACGGCGCACAGGCCCCTTCGCGCAGGCTCTGGGCGGGCAGGGCTGTGCCGCCGTTAGTACATGATGGTGCGGGTCAGGTGATGGGGCCAGTCGGTGGTGTGATAGTGGGTCCAGATGCGGGCATCGATTTGAGGAATGATGATTTGGGCGTCGGGGGCGCGGAGCTTATTGATTTCCTCGGTAAGGAGCGCGGTGGCATAGATGCAATGGGCGCGGATTTCGATTTCTTGGGTGCTGTCGCGCGGGATCAGCTGGTGCGTATTGATGGCTTTTTCCAGAGCGGGGCAATACGAAGTGATGCCCATGAGGCGCAGGCCGACGGGCACGATGTAATCGGCGAAGGCGGTCATGGAGTGGATGTCTTCAATCTGGAATTTTCCGGATTTGTGCAGGCCGGAATACAGGAACCATAGGCCGAGCTGCGGAAGTTTGTAGATCTTGATTTCATGGCCGTCGTAGATACTGACGTCGTTGAAGCGCGGGAATTCCACGACGAGGCGGTCCACCATGCCCTGGCCGTGATCGTAGAGGCGCGGCGAGCAGGTGCGCATGAAATTGTGGAAGCGGCCGTTGTATTTCGCGGCGAGCACGGCGCCGGCCTGGCGCCAGAGCTCTAGCTTCTCATCGAGCATGGGGATTTCGATGTTGCCCGCGAAGATTTTTTCCATCTGCGGGCGAGTTAGCTGGGCGAGGTAGTGGCCATCGAGGATGGGGATGCCCTGGTCCATGGCGCGCTTCAGGCAGGCGACTTCGGCGTCGGAATCCGACCAGTGCTGGCCGGCGTAATCCACTTGAAATTTTATGTGGGTGGTGAAGTCGGTGAAGGCGGTGTCGATGACGTCTGCGACCATGATGAAATCGATGGTTTCGTCGGCATCGCCGGCGCCGACGCCCATGGGCAGGAAATAATCGGGCATGGGAAGTTCTTCGTAAGCCATCCACCCGGCGACTTCGACGAGCTTGTCCACGTTGGTGTGGACATCGCGCGAGTTTTCGATGACGGGAGGGAGGCTGTCGAGGACGGGACTGCCGATGGGTTTGGGCCAGCGGACCTTTTCACGTACAGGTGATGAAGTGGAGGCGGCAGCGCGCCGGAGGCTTTCGCCTCCGGCTGCAGCTGTGATCACTGAACTGGTTGCGGTTTGTAAAAACTGCCTGCGTCCCAGACGCCCCGAGGTCATTAGAAAATGAACTTGGCGCCTGCTTGGAACGCGAAGGGCGTGCTGCCGGGAGCAATCTGATTAATGCCCCGATAATTCGCTGCCGCCATTGCCGCCTTGATGCTTGCGACCGTGTACGGCGTGCAGCTGTAGCCAATCGCACCGGCCACCGAACCGACGAACGTGGGCGACGGCGCAGGCGTGTTGGGTGCGCAATTTGCGGAGTAGTCGATGGTGCCGTTCGTATCCGGATTGGAGTAAACGTTGCCGCGATTGGTGAGGTTGTAGAAGTCGCCCGACAACTGGACGCGGTAACGTTCACCCAAGGCGAAGTCCTTCTGGAGACGGGCATCCCATTCGGCGAAACCGGGCTGGTTGTCAGGATACCGATCGAGCAACACGGTCCTGCCGCTGGGCAGAGTAAGAGTGGGACGATCGTTGTTGTGTGAGTAGCCAGAATTGGCCACGCCGTCACCGTTGACGTCGACGTCGATGTAAAGCGGGTAGGGCACGCCGCTGTGAGCGATAAACGAAGAACTGACCGCGAAACCCTTCGGCAGTTCATAAACGCCCGCCGCCTTGAATTGATGTTTGATGTCCAGACCGTTGCGGCCGTAGTCCAAGGCGAGATTGAAGGGGTCTTGCTGGCCGAAGTAAGTATCGGTATCGCGCTCGCTCGCGCCATTGTCTTTATTTTCGGACCAGATGTAGTTTGCAAACACCTGGAAGTGGTCTGAGAAACGCTTGGTGACGTTCAAGACCGCCGATTCATAGTTGCCGTGCGCGTAGCTGGCAGTCGTGTTTGTGGTTGTGCTCAAAGTCGGGTCAAGCGGAGTGGCGCTGAAGCTACCGAACGCGTTTTGCAGACACGGCGTTTGGCCGGCAACAGCGCAGACGTAGTTGGTCTGCCCCGCAAGGAGGGTACGGCCGAATGCATCCTTTCCGTCTGGAATGAAGTTGCGGTACCAAGCTTCTTCCGAACCGTAACCGCCCGTCCGCAAGTGTTGCGAATTGACCCAGGCGAAAGTGGCCGTGACCGTCCAACTGCGGGCGAAAGTGTGCTCCACACCGGCTGTGAGGTTCGAAATCTGCGGATTCCGGAATTCCGGGTCGACCAGATTAGGTCCAGGGCAGCCATAAACGACGCCGTTGGATGGATCCGCCGTGGTGCAAAGCTGATTGACGCCCAACGTTGTGCTGCTGGGGAAGAGGTAGGGGAATCCAACTGCACCCTGAGCCTGCAATGGCAAGCAGGTTGGATTGAAGAAGCAGAACAGTCCGACAGTGTTTCCGCCACCTGCGGTAGGCAAGAAGAGCAGGGGAATCTGTGCATAGTACAAGCCCCAAGAAGCGCGGACGACAGTGGGATGTTCGTTAGAGCCCACGTTCCAGGCGAGACCGAGGCGCGGGCCGAACTGTTTGAAGTCGTCGGGAACGCGCTGGGGGATCGGAATCGTGCGCGTGTTGGCTCCGGTGCCGGTATAAGTCTCGCTGCCCGGGAACGCCGTTTGTGGCTGCGGATACCAAGAGCCTTCCCAGCGCAAGCCGTAAGTGAGAGTGATCCGCGGCGTGATTTGCCACTTGTCCTGCCAGTAGAGACCCAAGGCGCTGTTGTAATTATGATAGAGGGTGCCTGACTGGAATAGCGGCTTGCCGTTGAGGCCGAGGTTTTGAATCAGGGCGAACGGGCTAACGTTTCCTGAAGGGTTGTCGCCTGTGGGCCCGCCCGAAAGAATTCCGTTGAAGGCATCCAGCGAGCCGAACTCGTATTCTCCGGAGGACCAGCCGACGAAGGTGTCTTTGCGGTCGGTATAGGTGTCGGTGTCGCCGCCAAATTTCACATCGTGCTTGCCGAAGGAGTAGGAGAAGTTGTCGGCCGCTTCCAGCTTGCCACCGTCACCATTGATCGGAAGATAGTAGCGCTGGCCGAAATTGATGTCGGAACCGATCAGTACGGTCGGAGTTCCCGGTGCGTTCGAATGCCGCTTGCGAGTCTCGCCTTCGATGCTCAGGCGAATTTCGTTGACCTTGCGGCCGAGGACGGTGTTGAGGTCGAACGTTCCGCTGACGCCCTGGTTGATGAAGTTTTCCGTCTCGCTGAAGGCGGCGGGGACTTCGTTCTGGCCGAGGCCGCCGGTAAAGCCGCTGGTGTGGTTCCTGGTGCCGTAGCCGCGAATGCTGAAGTGATTGGCGGGGCTGAATTGATAATCGTAGTGACCGAGCACCGTGAAGAGATTCTGGAATTGGTTGCTGGACCCCTGCATGTCAGCCAGTGAATTTACTCCGAAGCAGGCGTTGAGGAAGGATTGACCCGCCGTCGGCGTTTTGCAACCTGCCGGAAGGGAAAACCCCGCATTGGAAGGACCAGGGAGCGGGATCTCAGGTCCGGTGCAGGTTGCGGCCGTGCAATTCTCGAAAACAGGGCCCGTAGAAGAAGCCAAACTTGCGGAGCAAGCGGCAATGCTTTCACCCGGGCAAAAATTCGTGGCGAGAGGGCCGTTTTCGCGCTGGATGTCGGTAGCGAGGAACAGGAACTGGCGATCTTTGTGAATGGGGAAGCCGACGGAACCCCCGAACTGGTTCTGATTGTCAATGTTGGGCGGATTGCCGATGGCATCGTTGGCGGTGAGACTGCCGCCGCGATAATACTCGTGAGCTTCGCCGTGCAGTTCGTTGGTGCCGGATTTGGTGACCACGTTGACCAGGCCGCCGGTGGCGTGACCGAATTCGGGGGCGAAACCGTTGGTGACTACCTGGAATTCCTCGACCGACTCAAGAGGCACCGTGAAATTTTTTGTTTCCAGTGAGCCGAAGAACTCTCCGAAGTAGTTGTTGAAGCTGTCCTGGCCGTCAATGACGAGCGCGGCGTAATCGCTCTGCTGGCCGCCGAGGCGGATGCCGCCGCGGAGGCCGGGAACGACTTGCGCGGAGGAGCTGAGTTCGGCCAGGTCGCGATAATCGCGGCCGGAGAGGGGCAGGCTTTCCAGATCGCGCTGATTGATAACCTGATTGATGCCGGCGGTGGAGGTGTCCACAACGCCTGTGGATTCCGCGGTGACCGTCACGGTTTGCGTCTGGCCTTTGACAGGGAGGGTTACATCAAGGGCCAGGCTGGCGCCGATTTCCACGTGGATGTCGGTGATTTCAGAAGCGGCGAAACCCTGCGCCTCGGCGTGTATTTTATAAACGCCGGGCAGCAATTGCGAGAAGGTGTAGGAGCCGGACTGGTCGGTATCCACCTCGCGCGAATATCCCGTGGAAGGATTGGAGATGATGACCTTCGCGCCGGGCACCAGGGAATGGGTGGTGTCGTAAACGTAGCCGCGGATTTCACCGCGCTCTACGGATTGCGCGCGAGCGCTGGGGGCGGCGAGGAGAAGACTCGCGAGCGAAAACACGACGGCCAGTGCTGCCAGAAACACAACCTTCACCATTTTCATCGTTACTCTCCCTCTGGGTGTGGAGCGATCGACTGCGAGATTTGAGTTGCCGGAATGCGCGAAGTGTTCGTTTTTCATGCTATTTGCCCGCCAGCCGCGAATTCAGCAGCTGTAGAAATTTTTCGGCATTGACGCCGGTGCAGACCTGCACGTTGGGTTCAACGTGGTCCACGCCCTCGATGATGTAGCGGTCACCGTGCAGCACGTTTCGTTCGACAGCATTGTGGCGATTGGCGACGGTTTCGCCGCGGGTAAATTCGCCGCGCGATTCGACGTCTACGTGCATCGCTTGGGTCACGACGATTGACGGATCGACCGCGGTGCCTACGGCGAGCGGGTCGTACATAGGAGAACCACCGCCCGCGCCGTACTTCGCTTCCTGGCCGAGCAGAAAAGTTAGAACTTTCACGATGAAATCGTTTTCGGGGCCGTGCGTTTTCGCCAGCTGATCGAGGTGCGCCTGGTCGTACAGAGTCTTGTCGCCGACGTCGAGGCCGACCATGGTCAAGCGCCAGCCGGCGTGGAAGACGATCTGCGCGGCTTCGGGGTCGTTGTAGATGTTGGCTTCGGCGGCGGCGTTCACGTTGCCGCCGGAAATCGAGCCGCCCATGATTACGACTTCCTTCACCAGCGGAACAATCGAAGGATCTTTCAGCAGAGCGAGCGCGATGTTGGTGAGCGGGCCGACGGGGACCAGTGTGATCTCGTGCGGCGACTCGTGAATCATCTGAATGATCAGGTCGGGACCGAAGCGCGGATCGGCTTTGCATTTGCTCGCGGGCAGATCCACGTTGGCCAGGCCGTTCGCGCCGTGCCAGAGTTCGGCGGTGATCAATTTTTGAAACAGCGGATGCTGCGCGCCGCCAGCGACGGGGATGTCGCAGCGATTGGTGAGCGACGCGAGTTTCAGAGCGTTTTCCAGGCCTTGCTGCGCGGTCACATTGCCGGGGACGACGGTGAGAGCGCGCACATCCAGTTCCGGCGAATTCAGCGCGAGGAGAATTGCGATGGCGTCGTCGGTGCCGGGGTCGGTATCAATGATGACTTTTTTGGGAGCTGCGGGCGGGGTGGCGCCGGCGGCAGAGCGCGCATTTTCGTCCGCGCGCGTCGCGGGAGTGCCGAGGAAAGCGGCCAGGGCGAGAACGATTGTGACGAATACGGAGAACGCTGCGCTGCGCGATTCGGAGCTGCGCGTGGCAACGCGCGCTTCTTTACTCACACCGCGAGAGCGGGGCGAGAATTTCGCGTCGCTACACTTCGCGAACTGCGGACTAATTATAGGAATCACTTCCGGACGAGGGCCCCCCAGCCCAAAGAATGGAAGCAGGCTATCCTTGGGTTCGCGCGGAGTCAACACGAAACTGAGAGCGAGCGAAAGATTTCCACAGACCGCGAATGAGTTCCACAACAGAACAGGGCTGTATGAAATTTGGAAAGAGCCTTCCGCAGCTGCGAGTGAGCGGGCACGGAGTTGCTATCTGCGGAGCGAGCTCGCGCGTCAAACTTGATGGTGTCGAAGTGCGCGGTAGCTTCGTTGTTTGCGAGCGAGTAAATCAGCTGCGTGCGGAAGTAGCGGCGCGAGCAGGCGAGGCAAGCCTCGCCTAGGTCGTTCTGTTGCCGGGCGGTAAGCTTCGACGAAAGCGGCGGCAAGCCGCCGCATTCCAAAATCGGCTAGGCCGGTGAAATTGGGCGAAGCACGATGCGGCAGTGCCGCCAAGCATACTTCTCAAGCGATGCGTTCGCGAGTCGATCTCGGACATTATCCAACAGGGTGTGACGTGGTACATAGATTGGATGTGCTGTTAGAATCTGTCCGGCAATGACACAGCAACGAATCCTTCTGCGCACGCCCCTGCTGATTTCTCTTTCTATCCTTATTATGGCGACTGCAGATGTGTCCGGCGCATTGCTGGGCCCATCGGCGCGCGCAGCGTATCGAACTTTGATTGCGACGCGCGGGCAGCAGGCTGCGCATCGACCGGCCCAGCCGGCGGCGCACGGGGAATCCGCTGGGGCGGAACAAGATGACACTGTAAGGTTGCGGCACCGCAGCGAGATCACGAATCCGTATCACGTGGAATTTCGCGATGTGACCGGCGCGGCGGGAATTCATTTTCATCACGAACGCGCTTCGTCGCCGCAGCGGTTGTACCCGGAGACGATGGGAGCGGGCGTCGGGTGGATTGATTACAACCAGGATGGATATCTGGACGCGATTTTCGTGAACAGCGGTTACACACCTTATTATCACCCGTTGGCGCCGCCGCAGCCGGCGCTGTATCGCAACAATCGCGATGGGACTTTTACGGACGTGACGGAGCAGAGCGGAATTAAGAGCGACGGGACGTTTTTCTTCGGCGTGGCCGTGGGCGATTACGACAACGACGGCTTTCCGGACATTTATATGACCGGTTACCGCCATTCGGTGCTGTGGCACAACAATGGCGACGGGACTTTTACGGACGTGACTGCGAAGGCCGGAGTGGGTGACGACGGAAATTGGGGCACGGCGGCGGGGTGGTTCGATTACGATCATGACGGCAAGCTGGATCTGTTGGTGACGAATTACGTGCAGTACGACGTGGATCATCCGGTGCTGTGCGGCGATATACGTCCGGGATTTACGGGAATTCCGCAGACCAGCGCGTATTGCCATCCGGACAGCTTTCACGGGAGCTCGGCGAAGCTATATCACAACAATGGCGACGGCACATTTACGGACGTCACCGAAAAAGCGGGTTTGCTGAACACGGACGGGAAGAGCCTGGCGGTCGTGCTGGCGGATCTGAACGGAGACGGCTGGACCGATATATTCATCGCGAACGACACGCAGCGGAATTTTCTGTACCTCAATAATGGTGACGGCACGTTTCGCGACGCGACCTATAAATCGGGCGCGGGATTCAGCGAGGACGGGCGCCCGGAAGCGGGCATGAGCGCGGATGCGGCGGATGTGATGAACAATGGGCTGATGTATCTCTTCGTGAGCCACCTGGATTTCGAACTGAATCGCATGTATCGGAATAATGGGGATGGGACGTTTACGGATTACACGATTGCTTCGGGGATCGGGCAGACGAATATTTTACGGAGCGCTTTTGGGGCGCGATTTTTCGATTTTGACAATGATGGCTGGCGCGACTTGCTGGTGATCAACGGACATATTCTGGACAACATTGCGCTGTACCACCCGGAAGTCCGTTACGAAGAAGAGAAGATCCTTTATCGCAATCGCGGCGACGGGAATTTCGTGGACGCTACGCGCACCGAGGGCGAGGATTTTCGCAAGCCGCGCGTGGGGCGTGGGCTCGCGGTGGGAGATTACGACAACGACGGGTGGCAGGATTTCCTGGAGAGCAATAACGGGGAAGATGCGCAGCTTTTCCGGAATGAGGGAGGCAGTTCTCCCGCGGCACAGGGAAATCATTGGATCGCGGTGCGGTTGATCGGCGTGAAATCGAATCGCGATGGGATTGGCGCCTCATTGAAATTGACCGCGGGCGATTTCAAGAGCTACGACCAGGCGAAAGGCGGGATGAGTTATTGTTCGGCGCAGGACCCGAGGATTTATTTTGGGTTGGGCAAGCATGAGAAGGTGGATTCGATCCTGATTCACTGGCCCAGCGGGTACGTGCAGGAGTTGAAAGATATTCCGGCGGATGTGATTGTCACTGTGACGGAAGGCGTGGACGCCAAGGCTGGGAAGTACAGAACCCTGCCGCAACGATAGCTCGTCAGCGTTGCCAACAATTTTTTGACGTTCACGGGAGTGGTGTGTTTCGTTTAGGTTGGCAGGAAGCCCGTGGCGACGATGTCATTGCCGCGGCGTTCGAGGATTAGTTGGGGAAGGGGTTTGGGAGGAGGGCCGTCCAGGACAGTGCCGTTGGTGGCGGAGAATATGCCGCCGTGGCACGGGCAGGTGAAGATGTGGTCGGCGGGCTGATAGAACACCGGGCAGGTGTGATGGGTGCAGAGACGGCTGAAGGCGACGTAGGTGTCTTCGGCGGGGCGAAGGAGGAAGCAGGGGCGGTCGTCGGCGGGATAGGTGAAAATTTTGCTGCCGCCCACGGGAATTTCCTTGGCTTGGGCGATTGTTTTTATTGGGTAGCCGGGTTTGTGTTTTTGCCAGTAGGCGGCCAGGGCGCCTGCCAGCGCGAGAATGCTGGCTGTGCCGAACCATTTGTGGAAGCCGCGGCGGGTAATCGGGGCCGGTTCCTCTCGTTGCAGGCGCTCGTAATCTGTTTCGTTAATGGCTCGCTCCTTGGATTTAGTGGCGCCGCAGCGCTTCGACAATTGCCGCGGTTAGCTCCTCGGCAGTAGGGGCGCAGCAAGCAGCACCCCTACCGAGCGTTCATTTCCCCGGCAATACTTAACGCGGGCACGGCATGCAGTGCCCCTACGAACTCCAAAGCGCACGGGCAAGATTGCCCTCCCTCGGCGGGCAGGCCAATGCTACGCGTCATGACGCTAGATGGCCTAGCTGCAGCCGCGTTTGCAGGACGTGCAGGATCGTGTCGCGGGCGATCATGCCTACGATTGCGCCGTCAGCCACTACTGGCATTTGATTGATGTCTTCGGTTTGCATGCGCTGCAGGACGCCTAGCGCGGGCTCGTCGGGCGTGGCGCAGTGGGCGCGGTCGAAGGGCATCATTACGGCTTGGATGGAGGTATTGGCCCACTCTTCGCGAGGCAAGGCGCGCGCGGAGGCGAGCGTGACCAGGCCAACGGGGCGGCCGGCGCCGGTAACGACGTGGCAGCGGCGTCCGGTGCGCAGGACTTCGTGTACGTAGTCATCCACGGAGATGTTGCGTTCGACGGTGGGCACGTCCTGCGTCATGATGTCGCCGGCGCGGACGCCGGTGAGCGTGCTGCGGACGGCGACTTGCGTGTAGCTTTCGCGCGCGGCGCTGAGTAGGAACCAGCCGATGAAGGCAGTCCAGATGCCGCCGACCCAGTTGCCGTTGAAGGCCTGCCACACTCCCACGAAAATCAGCGCGTAGGCGAAGAATCTTCCGGCGTAGGAAGCGATCTTCGTGGCGCGGGTGTAGTTCTTGGTGACGCCCCACGCGATGGCCCGCAGGATGCGCCCGCCGTCGAGCGGAAAACCGGGGACGAGATTGAACAGGGCGAGCATCACGTTGATTTCCCAGAGCCAGGTGCAGGCGGCGACGACGAGTTCGTTGCCGTGGAAATAGTGAGTCACCAGCCAGAAGCAGCCGCCGAGAAAGAGGCTCGAAAGCGGGCCGGCAATGGCGATGTTGAATTCCTGCAGAGCGCTGGCTGGATCGCGCGAGATGCTGGAGAGCCCGCCGAAGACGTACAGCGTGATGGATTGCACGGGAATGCGGTAGAGCTTGGCAATTACGCTGTGGCTGAGCTCGTGAAAAACCACTGAGCCGAAAAACAGGATGCTGGTGATGATGCCGAGCGACCAGTGCTGTTGCGGCGACCATCCCGGATGCTGCGAGGTGAATTGGGTGCGCAGCGAGAGGGTGATGAGCAGGAAGATGATGAGCCAGCTGGAATGCAGATATATGGGTATGCCGAAAATGCGGCCGATTTGAAAGCCGCCGGTGAGTTGGCCGGGACCGGTGCGATTTGCGGCGGAGGGCGGAGCGCCGGGGTGGTCCTGGTCGGGAGTGGGCGTGGTGGCCATGTTGTGAGCGTGTGGCTGAAGCCGATTCTAGCAGAGGTGGGGCGATTGCGGGGATGTGGCGACGGCGGGTTCGCTGTGCGCGCTGCGGCGCGCGTTGCGTCTGGATTTCCACGACGTGTTTGTGGGCGCACGTTTGTGGGCGCGTTGCGCGGGGTTTGATTGCGCGTGAGTTTGCTGGTTTGCGTTCGCAAGCCATTGAAAACGTTCGGTTGGCGGTCGCGTTGGCGCTTTGAGGCTTACTGTTTCCTCGATTGGTTTCCTGCCTGCTTTTAGTTCGATTGCAGCCCAGCGCACACGGAGGAACAGGCCATGGAAAGCGGGATTGGATTTGTGGCGGTGGCAGTGGCGATTTTTGTGTCGTTCGCGGTGGCGCTGGGGATGGAGTGGCTGAGTTTGGTTTTGCTCATGAAGGTGATGCCGTCGCGTAGTTCGCCGCAGGCGGTTGCGCAGAGGATAGCGGCGGTTTCGGGGTCGCCTCGGAACGACGAGTCGGAGCAGCGGGTGGCGTAGATTTCTTAGATCGCGAAGGCGGAACGGTCTTTGCGTCTGCTGAGGCGGGCACGGCATGCCGTGCCCCTACGACGGCAAGAGCAGAAGTGAAGGCGAAGTCGAGGGCAGAGCCAAGAGTGGCTGTGCCATGACGGTGATGGTGAAGGCAAGAGAGGTGACACATGCTTTTTCTGCGGCTGTTGTTGTTTGTCGTCAGCGTTGGGTTTTTGGCCGTGGCTGTCGGGATCGTGCTTTACGACATTTATCTGGCGTTTGAGCTGAATCGGATTTTGCGTTTGGGCGAGCGTGCGCCTAAGGAGTTGGCGGCGAGCCAAGTTGCTGGGACTGCAGGCGAAAACACCTCGTCGTCCGCAGCGGCAGGCGGGAGCGGGACGCCGCCGCTCGGCACCACTGCGGCGGTTGCCGCGACCGCTTCGCGTCCCGCGTTTTATCTGCCGCCGCGATCCGCTGGGCCGCAGCGGGCGATACGGTGGTCCGCTGCTGCGAAGCTCGTGGCGCTGGCTGCGGTTTCCAGTCTGCTGGGGAAAAGCATTCTGGTGGTGCCGGATGGCTTCGCGGCAGTGCGCTTGAGCCAGATCTCGGGGGTGCGGCCGGGAACTTTGTATGCCGGGACGCATTTGATCGTGCCGCTGGTGCAGCGCGGGCAGCTATTCGATATACGCGAGAAAGTTTATTCGACGGCGGCGTCGGAGAATCCGCGCGACAAGGGGCTCGAAGTGCTGACGGTGGAAGCGCGCGAGGGGTTGTCAGTCGGCCTCGCGGTGACGGTGCGCTACCGCGTGGATCCGCGTCATCTGGATTATGTGGATGCAAATTTGCCGCAGCCGATCGAGGACGAGATTGTGGCGCCGGTCGTGACCAGCACTTTCCGCGACCTCGCGCCGAACTACATCGTTCGCGACGTGTTTTCCACCAAGCGCGACGAATTTCGGCAGCGCGCGACGCAGGCGATCACGGCGCGGTTGGGCGAGGACCAAATTATTGTGAAGGAAGTGCTGCTGCGCAAAGTGTTGCTGCCCGAGCAGTACCAGCAGGGGCTGCAAGGCCTGTTGATGAAGGAGCAGGAAGACGATCAGGTGACGGTGGACCAGAGCATCGAGCAGAAAAAAGTGAAGATCGCGGAATCGCAGGCGGAGGCGCAGAAGGTGCGGCAGATCAAGCACGCCGAGGCGGACGCGCGCACGCGCGTGTTGATGGCGCAGGCGGAATCGGACGCAATGCAATACACCTTGCCGCTGAAGCAGAAACAGATCGAGCAGTCGCGGCTGGAGGCGGAGGCGCGCAAGCAGACCACTTTGGAAGATGCGGACGCGGCGGCGCAGGCGCGCGTGAAGAACGCGGAGGCGGAAGCTCAGGCCAAGGTGATTGACAGCAAGGCCGAACAGCAGCGGCGCACTTTGCTGGCGCAGACGCAGAACGAAGAGACCGTGCGGGGCGCGGAGGCGGCGGCTCAGGCGAAAGTGATCGATGGCAAGGCGGAGAAGGAAAAGCAGGATTTGTTGGCCGACGCGGAAGCGAACGAGATTCGCGTGACCGCGCAGGCGGGCGCAGAAAAAATGCAGCTGGAGGCGTCGGCGCTGAAGGTGAACCCGATGCTGGTGCAGTTGACGGTGGCGCAGCGGTTGAGCGACCGCGTGCAGATCATGATGGTGCCTACGGACGGGAAATTTTTCTTTACGAATGATGTGTTGAAGTCGGCGCAGGCTTTTCCGGGATTGAATGATCCGCCGTCGCGGGCTGGCGGGAAGCCATGATTTTGTGACGCTGCGAGATTGAAGAGATTCCCGGCCGGGGTTCTCGCGGCCTGTTCCGCGAGTAGGGCAGCCCAGTTCGGGAGTGACGCCGGCAAAAAACCCTTGCGGGTGGCACGGTGAGGACCAGGACACAAAGCGACGCGACCGCCGCAGCGAAGATTGCGTCCTGGAGCTGAGCCGCAGCCACCCTGCTGGCGTGAATTGAGTGAGAGCAGAAAAAAGAGCACCGCGAAGAGTCGCTGTGCCACAAAGGCAACGGCGGAGAACCGAAGAGAGATCCTTCGCTGCGCTCAGGATCACGAATTCGAGCAAGAGCACGGCCAGGAGTGCCCTCCTGCGGTGGGCAGGTCTGTGCCACGGATTAACGGAGCGGGCACGCGGCGCGGGCTGCGGTTCAGTTCGAGGATTCGGCGGTGTGCTAAGATGACGATTCGCGAATGCGATTTACGATTCGCGCACACTGATGCGGCCTTCCCGCGGACTTCCTCTCGCAACTCGCGTTGCGCTTCACACGATTCTGTTCGGTCTGTGGTTGAGCTTCGCACCGCATATGAGTTTTGCGCAGCCGACGCCCACACTGCCGAAGCCTTGGAATGATGCACTGGCAAAACTCGCCGACGAAGTTGCCGCAGCCGTGAGCCCTACTGGTGTGAAGCTCGTTGTGGAAAACGTGTCTTCGCTCGATGCTGTGCACGTTGGCGCGATTAGCGAGGCTCTCACTGAGCAATTGCGGCGTCACAGCTTCACGTTTCCCGCGACGAATTCCACAGCGGCGCAATCGGCGCTTCCATTGCAGCTTACGCTTTCGGAGTCCGCAACCGAATATGCGTGGGTGCTTGAGGTTTCCAAAGATTCGGCGGACACGACTTCGGTTCCGGCGATGATCGTTTCGGTTTCTAAATCAGCTTTCACCGAAGCTGAGCCAGGCGAGCAATCCTTGTCGCTCGAAAAGCGCTTCGTCTGGAGGCAGCGGGAAAGGTTTTTGGATTTCGCACTCTCCACAGATTCGTCTTCAGGGCAATCCTTGCTCCTGGTCCTCGACACAAAGCGGCTAGAAATCTACAAAGCTTCGGGTTCTGGATGGCAACTATTGCGCAGCACACCGATTCCGCAGATGGCGGCTCTGCCGCGCGATTCGGAGGGCACGATTAGTCCGAAAGAGAGGAAGATTTGGTTCAAAGGATTTGAGTGCGTCGGCGATCCGGATCTCACCGGAGCCGTGCAGTGCAAGATTTCGCCCCCGTCCCACAACCTTGTCACTCGCGTGAAGATACCGGGACTCCCCAACAGCTTAGGTACTTTGGTATATGGAGAATGCCGGGGCGAAACGCTCTCGGCCTACACCGGTGAGGGCGATTGGACGCAAACAGATTCGATCCAAGGCTATTTGATTAGTTTTAATCCAGTCTCAGCGGTTGCCGTTGGCGATGCGATACAAGTTCGTGGTCCGGTGATCTCCCTGCAAGCGGAACGCGATGTGAGCGCGGTGCGTGTAGTTATTCGCAATCTGAAGACCGGGGAGTACGAGGCTTATATTGTTACGGCGGCTTGCAGTAATTAGCGCGTTGGCGGGCGTGGTATTCGCGGCCTTACCCGCGCGGAGCGCGCGTCGGCCGCGGTATGGCGGGACTTTGCGCGTGGAGATTGCCGCTTCCATCGCGTCGCTTGATCCTGACGTGGCGGCTGCGACGGCGGAAGATGCTGCAGCGAAATGGCAGATCGATTCGCTGATTTTCGATCATCGGGACGCGGATGGCAGGTTCGCGGGCGCGGCAGGGAGCGGGGCGTTTCGTGTGACGGCTTTCGAGGCGGGGAAGCGAGCGGTGCTTGCGGCGAATGAGGAATTTCGTGAGGGGCGGCCGTTCGTGGACTCGATTGAGATCAGCATGGGGCGCGCGGCGCACGAGCGGCTTGTTGATCTGGAGTTGAACAAGACGGACATTGTGGAAATTCCGCCGCAGGATGCGCGCCGGGCGGCTGAGCAGGGCGTGCGCGTCAGCGTTTCGCAGCCGGATGAATTGTTGGCGCTGGTTTTTGTTGAACACGATGCACCGCGAGCTTCAGGGGGCGGCGCGTCGGGGAGCGCTGCTGGGGCCGCGGGTGGGCGCCCGATTGCACTGACCGATGGAGAGGTCATGGGGCAGGCGCTTTCGCTGGCGATTGACCGCGTGGCGATTGTGAATTTTATTCTGCAGAAGACTGGGGAGCCGGCGGGCGGATTGTTGCCACAATGGTCGAGTGGGACGGCGTTTTTGTTTCCGGAGGTGGCGCCCACGCAAGCGGATCTGGAGCACGCGAAGGAACTTTCGAAGGAAATCGCGGCGGCGGGGCCTTTGGTGTTGGGATATGATTCCGCTGATCCGCTGGAGCAGAGTGTGGCGGAGCGGATTGTGGTGAACGCGAAAGAAGCGGGGATGGCTGTACGGGCGCAGGCCCTAGCTGGTTCTAGCGCGGAAAAATCGCGCGGCGGCACGTTGCAAGCCGGGCACGTGGATGTGGAGTTGGTCCGCTGGCGGATGAGTTCGCCTTTGCCTGGTGATGCGCTCAGGGATTTTCTTTCGAGGATTTATGCAGGGCCGTTGGCCGGTGTCGAACCCGGAGCGTTTCCGGAGGCTCCTTCGCCGGAGGACATCTATAAGCAGCAGCGGGCGGTATTGAACGCTTATCGCGTGGTGCCGTTGGTTTGGTTGCCGCAGGTTTATGGGTTGAGCGCGCGGGTGCGCGATTGGAAGGCTCCGCGACCGGGGGAGAATTGGCCGCTCGCGGACGTGTGGTTGGATACGGATGCGGCGACGGGAGTGCAGTAAGCTTTTGGGGGTGAATGAGGAGTGGGAGCTTCAGCGGCTAAAGCCGCAGAGTAACTGCAACGCTTATGTCGTGGCTGGCGCCACGAAGCACAAAGATTGTAAGGCGCATAGGCAAGATCGCCTGTGCCACGAAGGCTAAACGTGACGTTTCGTACCAGGTTGTTCGTCAATTTTATGCTGGCGCTATTGCTGTCGGTGGGATTAATCGCGGTGGGAGTCACCGTCGTGACGCGGCGGGCGTTCGAGGAATTGAATCGCGAGCATAGCGACGCGTTGCTGGCGCAATTTCAGCGGGAATATGCGCGCCGGGGCAGCGAGGTGGTGGAGAGCGTGAAGGGGATCGCCGACGCGGAGCCGACGGTGCGGATGGCGATTGATTTGAGCCGGCCCAATGCGGATGTGTCGGTATACGTGAACGACGCGCACGGCGTTTCGAAATCGCACCAGCTGGATTTGCTGGATTTTGTGAACAACGACGGGACGATTATTTCCTCGCAGGAATCTCCGGCGCGTTTCAATTACAAAATGGAATGGGTGACGAAGCCGCAGGATTGGTCGGCGCTCGGCCCGTTCCTGACGAAGCTCGATACCGAAAACGGGCCGGCGCTGGCGTTGCTGTCCGTCGCGACGGTGCGCGTGGGCGACCGGGATTTGTATGTTGTGGGGGGCGAGCGGCTGGGGAAGGATTTTCTCGCTTCGCTGGTGCTGCCGGGGAATATGCGCGCGCTTTTGTATTTGAATTTGGATCCGGAATTTCAGGATGCGAATTTGCTGGACGCGAACGGGCCAGCGCCGGATGCGGATCGCTTCGCGCCGCTGGTGGCGAAGGAAAAAGCGGATCCGGTGGAGCAGTCCACGGAGATTCGCTGGAGCATTGACGCGGCGAGCGCGGAAATGTTTCATGCGTTGCCTTTGCAGGGACGGCAGAAGGAATTGCTGGGCGTGCTGTTCGTGGGCAGTTCGCAACGCACGGTCGTGAGCTTGGAGCGGCGGATTCGCTGGCTGGCTTTGGGCGTGGTCGCGGTCGGATTGCTGTTTGGATTGATGCTGAGCTGGTGGGGCGCGGCGCGCGTGACGCGTCCCGTGCAGAAACTAGCCGAAGGCGCGCAGGAAGTGGCGGACGGAAATTGGAACGCGCGGGTAAACGTGCGCGGGCGCGATGAAGTGGGGCAGCTGGCGGAGTCGTTCAACAAGATGACCGAGCAGTTAGTGGAGCAGCGAGAAAAACTGGTACAGGTGGAACGCGTGGCGGCGTGGCGGGAACTGGCGCGTCGCCTCGCGCACGAGCTGAAGAATCCGCTCTTTCCGCTGCAGACGACCGTCGAGAATCTGCGCAAAGCTCACGAGCAGCGATCCGGACAATTCGAGGAAGTATTTCAGGAATCCACGGGGATTTTGCTGGCCGAGATTGAAAATCTGAAAGCGATTGTTGGGCGGTTCAGTGATTTCGCGAAGATGCCGCAGCCGGAATTGGCCACCGTTAACCTGAACGAGATCGTGCGCACCGTCGTGAAGCTATTCGAAGGCCAGTTCAGCGCGGTGGGGCGTCCGGCGATTACTCCGGAGCTGCATCTCGAAGACGATTTGCCGCTGATTCAGGCGGACGCGACGCTGTTGCACCGGGCCGTTGAGAATCTGGTGCTGAACGCGATGGATGCGATGCCGGCCGGCGGCGTTCTGATGTTGCGCACAACGCACAAAGATGGCGAAGTGAAGTTGGAAATTTCGGATACCGGCACGGGACTCACGCCGGAAGAATCTGAGCGGCTGTTCACTCCTTATTACACGACCAAGCAGCACGGAACCGGACTGGGTCTCGCGATCGTCCAAGCGGTGGTGGCGGATCACGGCGGGCGAATTTCTGTGGAGAGCGAGACGGGCGTGGGAACTTCCTTCCATATTGACCTGCCGATCAAGCCGCCGCACAAGGCGCAGACTTTTCCAATCGTTTTCGAGAAAAAAGAAGACGGGACGTAGCCTCTCGTGTCCGCAAAAGCCCACATATTGATTATTGATGATGACGCGAACACGCTGGCATCGTTGGCGCGCGCATTTCGGTTGGCGGGGCACGAGGCAACCGTCTGCGACAACGCTGCACGCGCGCTAGAACTGGCAAGAGCCGAGCGCTTCGATTTGATTCTTTCCGACGTGGTGATGCCGGGGCGCGATGGGATCGCTTTGCTGGAGGATTTCAAGGCGATTGGCTTGGCTTCGCCCGTGGTGATGATGTCGGGGCAGGCTTCGATTGAGATGGCCGTGAAAGCCACGCGGTTGGGCGCTAGCGATTTTCTGGAGAAGCCCATCTCCAGCGAGAAGCTCTTGCTGACGGTGGAAAATGCGCTGCGCGTGCGGCATCTGGAAGAAGAAAACCGCGATTTGAAGCGGCGCTTGGGCCGGCATCACATCGTGTGGGCGAGCGCGGCGATGAAGGAAGTGATGGCCCAGGTGGAACACGTGGCGGCGAGCGAGACGCGAGTGTGCATACGCGGCGAGACGGGTACGGGGAAGGAATTGATCGCGCGAACGCTGCACGAGAAAAGCGGGCGGCGCAACGGGCCGTTTATTTCCTTGAATTGCGCGGCGGTGCCTTCGGAATTGATGGAGACCGAATTGTTCGGACACGAGAAGGGCTCATTCACTGGGGCGGCTTCGCGGCACATCGGGAAATTCGAGCAGGCGCATCATGGCACGCTGTTTTTAGATGAAATTGGCGACATGCCAATGACCATGCAGGCGAAATTGTTGCGTGTGCTCGAAGAGGGCGAGATCGAGCGGGTCGGCGGGGACAAGCCGTTTACGGTGGATGTGCGCGTGGTGGTGGCGACGCACCGCAATCTGGAAGAGCAGGTACGGCAGGGAACTTTTCGCGAGGATTTGTATCATCGTGTGTTTGTGTTTCCGATTGTGCTGCCTCCATTGCGCGAACGGCGCGAGGACATTCGCGTGCTGGCCGAGCATTTTGTGCGCCAGCTGGAAGAGCAGAATAATTGGAAGCTGCGGAAATTATCGCCGGAGGCGATTGCGGAGCTTGAGCGTTATTCCTGGCCGGGGAATGTGCGGGAGTTGCGGAATGTGGTGGAGCGGGTTTTGTTGCTGGCGCCGGGAGACTTGGTGGATGCCGAAACTGTAAGGCGAGCCTTGCCCGGGGCGGCTGGGATTGGCGCGTCTGCGGCGGGCGGAAAGGGATTGTCGGCTGCGGCGCTGGAGGTTGGGATGCTGTCGCAGCGTGTGGAGGCTTTTGAGCGGGAGACGCTGGTGGCGGAACTGAAGAAGCATCATCATCACATGACGAATACGGCGAAGGCGCTTGGTTTGGAGCGGAGCCATCTTTATAAGAAGTGCCAGCAGTTGGGGATTGATTTGCGGGCGATCCGGCAGACGGAGTAGGGTGGAATCGGAGCGGCGAAGCGAAACCCACCGCAACGGCTGCCCGGTTCGATGAAACTGAACCGGCCGCTACAAATTCAAAAGCAACGTCAAACGCAAAAGAGCCGGCGCTACTAAGTCAAATCCGTTTGCTACGAAGGCGTGTCTGATTTTTTTCGCGCAGAGATCAGATAGCTTGAGGCGATGTAGGCGAGCATGGAGGCGGCGATCGTGATCCAGAAGGCTTTCAGGTTCAGCGTCGCGGCAAAGGCAGCGATGGCCGCGAAAAATCCCCACATGAAGAGTTCGCCCACAAACGCTTGCTTCCAGCGAGGTTTGAGGCCGCTGTCGGGCAGGCGCGGTTCGAGCGACGGCCAGAGTCGTGGCACGCGGCGGCAGAATTCGCGGTAGGATTCGCCCTGCTCTTTTACCAGATTGGATTCTTCCAGGCCGATCAGGCGCAGGCAGAAAATTAAATTGCCCACTACCATCACCACGAATCCCACCCGGCAGGCGAGGAATCCCATGCCGAATGCCATCAGAATATTTCCGAGGTAGAGCGGATTGCGCACGCGGCGGTATGGGCCGGAGGCGACGAGTTTTTCGGCGCGCAAATCGTGATCCTGCATGACGTCTGAGCGCAGGTAGGACGTGGCCCAGGTGCGCAGCAGCGCGGCGAGAAGAGCCAGCAGGGCGGCGAAAGCGAGGGCGCAGCGCGCGAGTAGATCGGCGCGCGGTGAATTTTCGCCGACGGTCATGTTGATCAGGTATTGCACGAAGTTCACGTGGTCGAGCGCGTAGAGCCAGAAGCCTGCGCCGAAAATCACGCCGAAGATCCAGAAGCGATTGCGAAACTCGAAATCGGTGGCTTTCATGAGGCTCCCGATGCGACCGAATGTTCCGACGGTATGTTATACGCTCGATGCTGCTGGTTTGTTACCGGCTGTCGTTGCGCGACGTCGGCGGCTGAAACAGGCGGCTGAAGAGTACGTGCGACGGGAAGTAGACCACGAAGACGAGGAAAAGGTACGTGATGGCGAGGTGCGTGGGAGCGGGGCCGTAGGAGCGATGCAGGAAGGGATCTTTGACGGCGAAATTGAGATTTTGCTCGGGGGTGACGAAGCGCGAGGCGATCAGGACGGGCAGCAGGATGGCGGATTGCAATTTCCAGCCGCGGCGATCGTAGCGGAGGCGGGCGAGCGACCAGAGCAGGATAAAGGGCAGGACGATGTGGAAAAGCGAGAGCAGGCGAGCCCAGAGCGGGGTGGCGGCGTTGAAGAGATATTCGGTGCCGCCGATCAGGTGGTGGCCGAAGAAAAATCTAGCGGTCACGTCGAGGGTCCACACCAGGTCAATAAGTACCGAGGAGATGGCCTGGCTGGAAACCAGCAGCGCGTTGTTGGTGAACAGGCCGATGCAGGTGAGGATTACGGCGATGTCGCAGAGATGCAGGAAATTCGCGAGGCCCCAGGCGTGCCAGTAGGCAGCGAACCAGACCGCGAGCCACAGCAGCGCGACCCAGCGGAACCAATCGGGGATTTTCTCGCCTGGTGCTGGTGAGGTGTACATTTTGTGGCTGCGAAAGCGGCCATCGTAGCAAAACGGTCGCCGAAATCCCAATGAGGCATGGCGGTGGTTCGATTTCGGCGCGGGGATTGCGCGGACCGATCGTGTTTGGTTCAGGCGATGCGACGGTGCTCGCAGCTTATAGCCGGCGAGGCAAGCCTCGCCAGGATCGGGCACACCGAGGCTCCATTTCGTGCGAAAGCGGCGGCAAGCCGCCGCACTCCATATGGACCGTGGCGGACGGTGTCCTCGAACGCGGCTTTGAAAATTCCACATTTGTTGGCACGCGGCGTGAGCGCGTGCGAAGATTTGAATGGTGATGACGATCAATCCAGCTTGGTTTGCGGCGGGTGGCGCGTGCGCGGCGGGCGGGTTGTTTGCCTGGGGGGCGCTGGCGCCTGCTTCGCAGCTTTTTGGTTGGACGCTGCGCCGCTTGGACGATGCGAAGTGCATGGCCATCACATTCGATGATGGGCCGAATCCCACTGTGACGCCGGGAGTGCTTGAGCTTCTCGACCGACACAACGCGACGGCTTCATTTTTTCTGATTGGGCAGCGCGTGCGAAGGTTTCCCGGCTTGGCGCGGGAGATCGCGGAGCGCGGGCACACGATTGGGAATCACACGGAAACGCATCCGTCGCTTACTTTTTTACCGCCGGGGAGAATCGAGCAGGAACTCGAGCGTTGCGACGATGCGATTTTGGCGGCGACGGGGAAAAAAACGCGATGGATGCGGCCGCCCTTTGGTTATCGTAGCCCGCTGCTTGATTCGATTGTGCGGCGGCGCGGCGGGGCGGGTGTGGCGATGTGGAACGTCGCGGCTCGAGATTGGCGGACGCATTCGCCGCAGCCGGTCATTCGGCGCTTGCGCAGGGCGCGTGGCGGGGATATCGTCCTTTTACACGATGGAGATCATCGCGCGCTGGAAGGGAAGCGCGGGCACGTGCTGCCGGCGCTGGAATATTGGTTGCCGCGTTGGCGCGACGCGGGCATACAATTTGTGAATCTGGATGAAGCGCAACTTAAAACTCAGGCGGGCTAAAGCTCATGGATGAAAAAAGGTATTACGACGAGAAGCCCGAAACGAAGCAGATGACGCTGGTGTGTCCGCATTGCCGGGAAGAGGGCGTTTACCCTGTGCGATGGATGGCGCGGACGAAAAAGGGCGCGCTGCCTCCAGGCGGGAATGAAGATGACCGAGCGAAATTCGCGAAGGCGCGTTCGTATATGGTCCGCATGGACGATATGGTGGCTTGCCGCAACATTCGCTGCCGGAAACGGTTTGATCTCACGGGGCAGACGGTGATTCTGACTTAGGTTCTGTGTGCGTTACGAGTTGGCGGGGACGCCTTCGAGAATTTCGCGGATTTTGGTGGCGAGCGCTTTCAGATTGAAAGGCTTCTGCAGGAATGCCATGCCGCCTTCCAGCACGCCGTGACGGAAGACGCTGTCGTCTGTGTAGCCGGAAATGTAGAGCACTTTGAGGTCGGAGCGCGTGGCAGCGAGGCGCGTGGCTAGTTCGCGGCCGCTCACTTTCGGCATTACCACATCCGTGATGAGCAGCTGAATTTTTCCTTTGTGGGCGGACGCAATTTCCAGCGCCTCGACACCGTCGGCTGCATCCAGCACCTCATACCCGCGAGCCGTGAGATAGTCGCGGACAAGTTCGCGCACGCTTTGCTCGTCTTCGACGAACAATATGGTTTCGGTGCCGGGTTCGTGGCCGCTCGCAGGTTTTTCGGGCGCTTTCTTTTCCGCCGGTGCCTGCACCATCGGCAGGTATACCTTGAAAGTTGTGCCGTGGCCGACTTCGCTGTAGACCCAGACGTATCCGCCGCTTTGCTTTACAACCCCGTAGACCGTGGCCAGGCCCAGTCCGGTGCCGCGGCCTTGCGATTTGGTGGTGAAAAATGGCTCGAAGATGCGCGCTTGGGTGGCGGCGTCCATGCCGATGCCGGTGTCGCTGACGGTTAGCATGACGTAATCACCAGGGTCAACGACGGCGTGCTCGGTGGCGTAATCGCGATCGAGGTGCATGTTGGAAGTTTCGATGGTCAAGCGGCCGCCATCGGGCATGGCGTCGCGCGCGTTGACCACCAGATTCAGAGCGACTTGCTCGATCTGGCTGGGGTCGGCTTTCACGCGCCCCAGGTTGGCGCCGGGCAGAAACGCGAGTTCAATATTGGCGCCGATGACGCGCGAAACCATCTGAATCATTCCTGCGACGACTTCGTTCAAATCCAAAACGCGAGGCTGCAGTACCTGCATGCGGCTGAAGGCGAGTAGCTGGCGTGTGAGACCGGCGGCACGTTCCGCAGCTTGCTGGATTTGTTCGACGTTCTGGCGCGCGGGACTTTGGCGATCGCCGGAAGAGCCGGGCAGGCGATCGAGCAGCATTTCGGCGTGGCCCTTCACCACCATCAGCAGATTATTGAAATCGTGGGCGACGCCGCCGGCAAGTTCTCCTACGGCTTGCAACTTCTGCGACTGGCGCAGCTGGTCCGCGAGCTGTTTGCGGTCGGTAATGTCCAGCGCCACGCCAATCACGCCGATAATTTCGCCATCGGGACCGCGCAACGGGCGCACGTGCGATTCAAAGATGCGTTTTTGCCAGTGCAATTCGTAGGTGAGCGATTCCCCGGCGAGAGCGCGCCAGTGCGCGTTGATGGAAGGGTGCTGCGGATCGTCTGTCTCGAAATATTCGTTGAGTGTCTTGCCGGTTAGACCGCCCGACTTGACTCCCAGCGAATCGAGGCCCGAGCCCATACTGGAGGTGTAGCGCAGTTCTTTATCGGTGGTCCAAAGGACGGCCGGCATCCGGTCGATCATCACGGCCAGGCGCGCGCGGCCCTCGTGACGCTCGGTCTGGGATTTTTCCAGATCTTCAAGCATGCCGTTGATGGCGACGCCCAGGAACGCCAGTTCGTCGTGGCCCGGCACATCCAGCCGCGCGGAGAGATCGCCGCTGGCGCCGATTTGAGTGATGTTCTCGGTGAGGTTGGCGATGCGCGAGATGACAACGCGCTCCAGCAGATACAGCGTGACCGCACCGAAAACAAACCCCGCCGCAATCAAGAGCAGCAGAAACTGCACCAGGCTGGTGTGCCCCTGCTCGTAAATGGTTCTGGGTAGGAGGACACGGATGATCACGGCGGGCCGGCCGTAAATGTCATTTAACACCTGGTAAGCTGCGAGCGACTGGCTGTCAAGCGGGCGGACGAAATTCGGGGTACCCTTGGAGATAGCGTCGGCCGCTACGCGGAAATCAGGGCTCAGCGTGGCCGAAGCGAGCGGCTGCGCCTCGACGGGCATCAGCGTGAGGTCGCCCAGATGCTGAATTTCAGCGGCATCGAGCAGATGCCCCATGATCATGGATCCGGCGGCAGGCCCAGAGCCATCGCTCGCGAGAATCGGACGGGAATCCACCAGAGCTGGTCCGCCGGGAAGATCCAGAACCCCGGCCAGCTTGCCGCGGGCCGATTGCAAATTCAGGAGCGGCGACCCGGGTTTCAGATGGTCGTCCAATCCCCCGGGCAGGGGCATTTCGCCGCCGTGCGTCAGATCGAAGCCCTTGGCGAAGAGTCTGCGGCCATGAGTATCGAAGATCACCACGAAGCTGATTTTGAGCTCCTGAAATGTGGGAGCGGGGAATTCGGTTTTTACATAATTCGGCCGCTGGCCGCGAGCGTAATCGTAAGTCAAATCCCAGGTAGCGTATTCGCTGGTGGTCTGGTCGAGCGTGCTCAGTTCGTTGGCCAGGGCGCTGGAGGCGCGCTGGATGTCCCTGCTGGCGAAGTCTTCTTCCAGCTTGGCGAATCCGCGCATGAGGACGATACGGGAGAGCACGAATAGGCCGCTCACCAGCCCGAGCATGGTTATGCCGATAATTAGTAAGGTCTTGCGCCGTAGAGAGGACGGCACGCGAAGCTGGGCTATGTGGAGGGGAGCCAAGAGAAGCCTCAAGAGCAATTATATCTGGTGTCAGGTGGCCGTGGTTTTTGCGGTGTCCTAGTCGTACACGGCCGGTTTTGCCCGACGGCCAGAGGAAGGAAAGCGTGGCAGCCGGCGGCGAGAGGGCTTATCCTTCATACATCTCGCTGGGCGTGGGCAGGCATCCTTATTACTTAACCTTTACCCGATCACGTTGACGAGGGATCCGATGAGAAAGAGTCCGCTCCACCTACCGCAGGCGCTTCTACTGCTCTTGGCCGCTGGCTGCGCGCTTCCGGCCCTGGCGCAAGATGCGGGGCCAATGCCTCCGCCGCCAGCCTCGGCTGCCGCTCCCGCGAGTCAGTCTACGGCGCAGAAGACGCAGGACCCGTCATCTGCTGGCGCGGCTGCATCGGGAACCGCGGTTGCTCCGGCGCCCGCCGCCACTTCCCCTACTAATAGCGCCGGTTCTGCTCCCGCTGCTCCCGCTGTTTCGGCAGTGACGCCAGCTTCCAAGATCATGGTGCCGGCAGGGACGCACATTCCGCTGGTGCTGCACAATGCGATTTCGACACGCAGCGCGCGACCGGGCGACCCGGTGTACTTCGAGACTTTGTTTCCGGTGATGATTGACGGCAAGGTGGTAATCCCGGCGGGATCATACGTGAGCGGCGAGGTTACGGAATCGAAGCGGCCCGGGCGGGTGAAAGGCCGCGGCGAATTGATGATCAAGTTGACGACGATGATTCTGCCGAACGCCTACATGGTGAACTTGAATGCGGTGCCCAGCAATGCTGGGACGGGCGGCAACGAGACTACGGACAATGAAGGGAAAATAATCGGCGATTCCGAAAAGGGGCACGACATTGGGACGATCGCGAAGACGACGGCGGCGGGCGCAGGCATAGGGGGCCTGGCGACGCGGACTGGTACCGGCGTGGGAATCGGCGCGGCAGCCGGAGCCGCGGCTGGTTTGGCGGCGGTGCTCCTTACGCGCGGGCCGGATGCGGAGATGCCGCGCGGGTCTACGGTAGAAGCGGTTATTGACCGTTCGCTTTACTTGGATCCTGACAAGGTGCAGTTCACTGGGCCGGGGCAGGCTTCGTCGCTCGCAGGGCCGGCGAATCGCGAACCGGTGCGCAATCGCGATCCCTTTTAGATTTTCGCTGAGGCGCCTTTGGCGCGATTGTGTCGTGGTGACGACGGATTTCGGAGCCTTCGCGAATTACAGCGACAGCGCACTGCGCCGCTGCGAAATCAGGATGCGCTGCGGTTCACTTGCGCGTACGATTTTGCGGTGGCAAAACGTAGTGGCGAAAAACTCTCCGTGTTGAAATCTGATTTTCCGTCGACGATCCAATCGCGCATGATTTTTGCCGTGGCGGGAGCTAGCAGGATGCCATTGCGGTAGTGTCCGGTGGCGAGCCATAGGCCTGCGATATCGGTGGGACCGATGATGGGCAGGAGATCCTGCGTACCGGGGCGCAAGCCAGACCATTCCTCCACAATTTTCGCATCGGCGAGGGCCGGAGCGAGTTCCAGCGCGGCATCAAGGATCTGACGGACTCCCTGCGGCGTGACTTGTTTTACGAAGCCGGCATCTTCCAGCGTGCTGCCGGCGATGATGCGGCCGTCGCGGCGCGGCACCAGGTAGCCGTGCTGCGAGCGCAGGACTTTTTTCAGATGCACGGTTGTTGAATGCAGCGCGAGCATTTGGCCGCGTATGGGATGCACTGGGGCGTACTGGCGCAGATGCGGTTGCCGATGTGAATTGGCTTCGTGCGCGGCGTCTGCAATTGTGCTGCAAAAACTGCCGGCGGCGACGACTACATGCTTCGCCGCAATTTTCTGGCCACCTGCTATCACTCCGGTGCATGCGCCGCCTTCATAGAGAAGGGATTCCACCGCGCAGTTGGCGCGAATTTCCGCGCCGCATTGTGTTGCAGCTGCAAGCACTGCTTCCATGAGCAAGCGCGGATCAACCGTTGATTCTTCGGGTAGCCAGGCGACCGCGCGCGCATCTGGGCCCAGCGATGGCTCGTGCTTGCGCGCTTCGTTTGCAGACATCGCCGCCGCTGCTAGTCCGGCATGGTGTAATTCGGCGACCATTTTATCGCGGGCGTTCTCAGCTTGGGGGCCGCGGAAGACTTCGAACGTGCCGTTGCGCGCGAAATCCGTGGACTTGCCGGAGGCTTCTTCGATAGCGGCGACGAATTCTGGGTAAAGGCGCAGGCTTTCTATTCCGAGTGGAACCAGCGCCGCGGATTCGGGCGAATCCGGCCCCGGCGAGAGCATCCCGGCCGCCGCCCAGGAAGCCTCACGGCCTGGCTCCTGGCGATCGAGCAGCACGACGCGCAATTTTTCAGAGGACAGCTCGAACGCGATCGAGCCGCCGATCAGTCCGCCGCCAACGATGATGACGTCGTAAGCGCTCACCGATTCATAATATCAGGAATTGCGGCGCGGATATTCCCGGACTCGACGGCGGCCAGGGTTTTGGGTAGGAGCGCAAATGACGTTGCGAAATTTGGATTAAAGGGAGTCGACGAGTTCGACGGAGAGGAGGCGCGCCTTTTGGGCCAGGGTTTGGGCGCGGGACCAGTCGCCGGCTTTGCCGGCTTCGTCGGATTGGGCCAGGAAGCTGCGAATTTTTTCCTGCAGATCCTGCTGCGCGGCGCTCAGGACTTTGCCGGTGGCTTGCTGCAGATTTTTTTGCGCAACGCCGGCGTCTTCCACCGTGCTGCGGCGCATGCTGGCCTGATCGCCGGGCGAAAGTTGAGGCGAGATCTGCGGCGGCGGAGTGCGCGCGGGCTGCTCGGCTGCGGTATCCGAGGACGCTTCGCTAGGCTGGCGGTGCGGCGGCGGAGGCACCTTCGTATGCGCCGGCTCAACGGGCAGCGGAGCAGCAGCGGTAGCAACGGGAGTTGGCGGAGGCGCTACGGCTTCGACCGGCGGGAGAGCGTCGGTGTCGGGCGCGATGTTGGTGATGGGTTTGGAATCGGCGGTGGAGGGAGCGGGCGCGGCGATGACCGGCGCGGCGGCTTTCACCGTCGTGCGGTTACACCCCGCCACGCTGAACGACAGCCCGCTTAAAAAAAAGGCTGCCAGCAACGTGGATTCTGTTTTTCGGCTGGGCATTGAGCTTCTAACTTTTAACTAGCAACTGACTTCCAACTTCTCATTTCTATCTTTTCTCTTCAGCAAAGGGTTGACCGAAATCGCGATGCTTCCCCGGCGCGGCTTCCAGGGATCTCGCCAGTGGCAATTCCAGGCGAAAAGTGGTGCCGCGTCCCGGTTCTGATTCGAATTCTATCCGACCGTTGTGCAACTGCACAAATCGAAATGTGTTCGCCAGTCCGATGCCGGTACCTCCGGGACGGGTTGTAAAAAACAGCTGGAAAATTTTCTTCTGATTTTCGGGCGTGATTCCGGAGCCGGAATCGGCCACGGCGATCACGGCGAAATCGCCGTGGCGGCTCAGGCTGAGCGCGATCGTGCCGCCCGGACGTGTGAAGTCGCTGGCATTCAGTAGCAGATTAAGGACGGCTTGATGGATGAGCTGGCCATCCACCAGCACATGGGGAAATTCCGAGGGCAAATCCACGCGGAGTTCGATGCCGGCTTTGGCGATGGTGGGGCGCGCGGCTTCCAGCACATCGTCGAGCAAAATCCGCAGATCGGTTTCTTCGAGCTTGATTTCCAGCGGCTTGGTGAAATTCAGAAAGGTCTTAACGGCGCGATCGAGGCGATCAATTTCGCTATCGAGCATTTTCACGGCTTGCTGCGGCTCGGGCTCGACGGGCATATTGGCTTTCAGCACTTCCAGCCAGAGGCGCATGGAATTCAGGGGATTTTTTACTTCGTGCGCGACCCCGGCGGTGACGCGGCCCAGCGCGGCGAGGCGCTCCGAAACTTGCAGCTGGCTGCCGATGCGCTCGAGCGATTCCACGTCGCGCAGCGTGATGAGCGCGCCCATGGCGATGCCGTGCTCGCGAATTACTTGCGCGCTGAGGCCGATGCGCTGCGAGCCGTGCAGTCCGGCAAGCGTGATTTCCGCGTTTTCGATGTGGCCCACTTCGTCACCGTGGATACCCAGAGCCTCGCGCGCGGGATGGCCAGGAGGGAAAATTTCGCTGACGCGCAATCCGCGCAACACTTCGGAGCGTTGGCCGAGGAATTTTTCCACCGAGGGGCTGACGAGCACCGCGTTGCCGCGCGCGTTGAAAAGCAGCAGGCCGTCCTCCAGTCCGCCCATCACTTGATCGAGATTTTCACGCAGCGTGCTGAAAATTTCGCGCACGTCTCGCAATTGTTTACCGATGCCGATGATTTTGGTGCTCACCGCGCCGAATTCGTCGCTCCGTTCCACCGGCTCCAGATCGAATTCTCCGGCAGAGATGCGATCGAGTTGCGCGGAGATGCGGTCGATCGGCGCCAGCGAGGCGCGGCTGACGATCAGCGCCAGCAGAGTGGATAGCAGCACGGAAGCCAGCGCGTAATATCCCGCGGAGACCAAGCCGGGCGAAATTTCGTTGCGGATGAGGGCCGAAGAAAGCCCGATGCGAATGTCACCGAAGGGGCCATTGATGTTGAACGGCAGCGAATCTTCGTACACCAGCGGCGGACCGTAGAGTGTGCGCAATTGCTGGAAGAATCCCCCACGTTCCAGCGAGTCCACGGGCGGGCGCTGGGCGATTTTCTCACCGCGCAGACTGGCATCGCTGGAGACCAAGACGATGCCGTCAAGATCGCTGATGGTGATTTCATAGATGGTCGGCGAGTAACCGATCGCGGATTCCATCACGGAATTTAGCGTGCTGCTATTGTCGAGCGCGCGTTGCACGTAAGCCCGCAAATCCGCCGGGCTGGATGAAGCCGGAGATTCGCCGCGAGCTGCGGCGTCCGTCAAGGAATTCTGGCAGGCGAGATAGATTTGGCGCGCGACGAAGCGTGCGCGGTCATCGGCCTGGCGCAGCGTCTGGCGCGTAAGGCGCGCGATGTACAGACCGGAGACCGCAGTGACAACCGCCAGCACCAGCAGGGAAGTCGCCAGCGTGAACTTAGTTTTCAGGCTGAGACGCATCTCGTCGCCCCGCCTCGTATTCTTTTAATTTGTTGTGCAGCGTTTTCAGGCTAATTCCCAGAAGTTCGGCGGCGCGCGTCTTGTTCTGGCTGGTGGCGCCCAGGGTCTGCAGGATCAGCTCGCGCTCGACGGCGTCCACGGTGGTTCCGATGGGGAAGCGCAGCCCGCCCAGACCGGAGGTGGTCATGGCGGTGACGCGGCCGAATTCAGCCGGCAGGTGCTGGCGCGCGATCGTGCCGCGGTCGGAAGCGATGGCGGAACGCTCCAGCACGTTGCGCAGCTCGCGCACGTTGCCCGGCCAGGGATAGGACTTGAAGAGTTCCATAACGTCGGTGCCCACGCCGGTGACTTTTTTTTCGTGTTTATTGGAAATGTCGGCGAGCAGGTGCTCGACCAGCAGCGGCAAATCTTCTTTGTGTTCGCGCAGCGGAGGAAGATGGATATTGAAAACGTTGAGGCGGAAATAAAGATCCTGGCGCAGATGTCCATCGGCGACGGCTTGTTCCGGATTCTTGTTGGTGGCGGCGACGACGCGAACGTCCACGGGGGTTTCCACTTTGCTGCCGAGGCGGCGGACTTTGTGATCTTCCAGAACGCGCAACAGTTTGGCCTGCGTTTGCGCGGGCATTTCGCCGATTTCGTCGAGCAGCAGCGTGCCGCCATCGGCGAGTTCGAAGCAGCCGATACGGCGTTCGGCGGCGCCGGTGAACGCACCTTTTTCATGGCCGAAAATTTCGCTTTCCATCAGCGATTCGGGGATGGCCGAGCAATTGATCGCGACGAAGGGGCGATCGGCGCGCGGCGACAATATGTGAATGGAGCGCGCGACCATTTCTTTGCCCGAGCCAGTTTCGCCGGTAATGAGAACCGAGGCGGTGGAGGGCGCGGCGATTTCCACCTGGCGCATTACGTCCTGCATCGGTGCGGATGTGCCCACGAGCGTGCCCAGTTTTCCAGCGGCGCGGAGGTCGCGGGTCAATGCCACCACCGCTTGTTGATTACGCACGTGGCCCAGCGCGCGTTCGAGCAAGGCGCGCAGCACCGGAGGCTTCAGCGGTTTTTCGATGTACCAGTAAGCGCCGGCTTCGATGGCTTGCACGACGCGCTCGTCGCTGCCGCGGCCGGTAATTATGATGACGGGAATGCGCAGGATGTCGTCGCCCAGCTGCTTGAGCAGGTCGAGACCGTTCATGCCGGGAAGCTCGACGTCCGCAAGAATCAGGCTGGGCTGGAATTCCTGAAATTTGGCGAGCGCTTCTTCACCGCTGCCGACGCCGAGAATTTCCCAATTCCATTTGCGCAGCAGGGCTTCGTAGCCTTTGCGGGCGTTGTCTTCATCTTCAACGATCAGAATGCGCTGCTGGTTGGGAATCGGAGTGGCCATCGGAACTTTCAGCCTACCAGCAGTGCAGCGGAAATCCAATAGAGGGGCGGACGGGACGGCGAGCCAATCAGGATCGAGGCGCTTCCTGAAGTGGGACGGATTATCAGCGCCAATTTGGCGGCGGGAAGATCGCATTGGACTTAACTGTTTTATTGTTAGCAAGGGCGGGTGCGGTGCTCGGCCCCCGTCTTGCAGCTGCTTTCAACGGTGAGCCATGCAAGAGAACAGAATCGCGGCGCGCTACAACATTCAGGTGCCTTTGCAAATTAGCGTGTCGCAGCAGCAACCGCCGGAGTTCAACGTTGGCCAATTGTTGAACATCTCGCGAGTGGGGATGCTGTTCCGCTCGGAAATTTCGTTCGAAATTGGAACGGTGCTGGAATTGGCTTTTTGCCTGCCCGCGGAACGGGAGCGCAACACGTGCGTGCTTGCGCGCGCCACAGTGAAAACGCTCCGCGCATGGCAGTTGCCGGATGAACCCGCGCCGCTCTTTGGAATTGCGGTAACCATCGACCGCATCGACTTCGCGCAGCCTTCTACTTCGACCGCCGCATGAGCCTGGTTGATCGACACGCGAATTGCTGGTCCATTGCCACTCTGGGTAGATTCCCAGCTTGGATGAAATGAAGCGAATCCGGGCGAACTTTTGGTTCGCCCGGAACGCTCCGATTTGTTGCCTACAGGGTCATCACGATCGAGACGGCGTAGTGGACCTAGCGGTCATCACGACCATTGCGGTCTTGCGGTGCGAAAGCCACACCGCGGAACACTTCGCCTGCCTTCGCTGATCGCAGGGTCACGAAGTGGCCGATGAAACCACCCCAGGGATTGTTGTTCGTTGGCAAAGTGGTCGCTGAAAGGATATCGGTGACCTTCACCAGTTTGTTCGGGTCAGCGCCCGTGTCGCCGTTTGCGCTGATGGTGGAAGTGATCGCATAGATCGTTACTGTGCCGTCATGATTGTGCCGTCCGCTGATGTTGCGGCAGCCGCCCGTTGCGGGATCGATCGCGGCTGGATAATTCGGCACGCTGTACGGCACGCCGATGTTCAAGCCGTCTTGCAGGACGTAGAGCATGGTCCACGTACCGTTGACGAGGCTCCATTTCTGCAGCCCGGCGGTGGCCAAGCTCTGCGCGTCGGCGACGTTGCCATTGACCGGCGGGCTGACCAACGTTCCGTCACCTTCGTCGCAGACGTAGAGCGTATTGGGATCGGCGAACCACAGACCGAACGGAAACGCCGTGTTAGTGCTAGCAGCTGTGTTGGGGAATCCAGGCAGAATCGTCAGTGGCACTGTTGCAAGGTCCGCTGCAGAGCCCGTCGGCAATGTACCTGCGGTGCCCACCTGATAGACGGTGTTGACGCCATTGCTGCCGCTGCCTTTGCTGATATATACGGTGTTGTTAGAAATGGTCAGGCCACGGAAGTTGGTGTCCTTGCCCGCTTTGTCTGTGCCGAATTCCAGGCGCCCGATCATGGCAACGTTTGGCGGCACTGGCGGCGTTTGTCCTGGAAACAGCAGCTCGGCGCCGGTGGCGTTCACCAAGTCAATGCCATCGGGGGTGCTGGTCAGCTGCTTCTTCGAGAGATTGCCGCTGTTGTCGTTTCCAACCATGTAGTACAAGCCGTTCGCGCCCTTCTTGGCGGCACGACCATTATCTCCGCTGTAGGCATTCCCTTCGGTGACGCTGAGGTGGCCGTCTGCATCCACTTCGGCGACGAAGCGGTAGTAGGCCGTGGGTAGAGCGGCACTGCCCTGATACGTGGTGATCACGGGATTGGTGGGGTCGCAAACTCCCGGCGTGTTGGAAGCAGATACATCGAGCAAGTTTGGCGCGGTGGGGGAGACGGGGAAGCCGCCGCATCCCGGGCCTCCGCGATAGGCCATGAAGGTGATGGACCTGCCGTCAACCGAGCGATTCAGGGCGAGCTCCGATTTGGAGCTGAAGCTGGTGACCACTTGATCAGTAGGAATTGTAAGAGTGCCGAGCAACCAGCCATCGGTGGTGAGGTCATCCAGAAAGATCGGTGAGGTGACGCCGAAACTACCGTCCGAATTCGCATTGTTCCAGACGTTGTGCGAGTCGAACAGGTTCGGGGCTTCGCCATTGTCGGAAGCGATGCCGCAAGTGACCGTGACCGGCGTGGTGGTGCCCGCGGTAGCGGTTGGCACGTTGACCGTGGTGCTTCCGTTTGGCCCGCCTGCGCATCCGAGGGGCAAGGTCTCGCCGATGGTGACCGTCGAGGCTGTTCCCACATAGACGCTGCGGCTCAGCACCAGAGTGTCAGATTGAAATTGAAAACGGCCGAAATTATCGTCGTTGGCGGCTACTTTGCTTACTTGAGTTCCGGCTGCCAGCGCCGCTGCAACGGCGACGGTAATCGCCATTGGAATAATTTTTTTCTTCACGTATTTGGCCCTCCCGGGCGAGCAAAACGATCACACACGCGTACGGCCGCTCGTTTACGCGAACGTTAATATTGGGTGAAGCGTTTGTTGAAGTGCGGCGAGGCCTAAGTTCTGCCGAGATGCAAAGGCCGCTCCAGGACCAGCTCGAGCTTCATGTTCTGCGGCAGGGTAAGTTCTTGGCCCAGGCCGGAGGTCATCATGAATGCAGTCGCGGCGGAGATGGCTGCGCCCATAGCCGCGTCTTGTTTATTTTTGGATGCGATGCCGGGTTCGGCGCCGACGAATGCGGCTTCGGCGGCGGCGAAGGCGGCGTCTTCCTGCTTGCTGTTGGTGGCGCGTATTTCGCCTTCACGGTCGTAGAGCACTCGGATGGAATGAACCCCGGGGGCGTCGATCAAGTCGGCTACCAGGGGGATCCAGCCAGAGGAATCGTGGATTTCATCGAACGTGAGCCACAGACGCGCGCGGCCCACTTTTCCGGCGGGCTGAATTTTGTCAATGTGGCCCCGGACTTGCGCGCCGGCGGGCAGCGTGGCGCCTTCTGCAGTGGTGATTGGTTCGAGCGTGCGCGCGAGGAATTGCCTGCCCACTTTATCCTCTTTTGTGGAGATAGCGGTTTGCAGCGAAATCAGGAATCGAGTGCCACGAGCGGCGGCGTCGGGTGGAGTATCTTGGGCTTGGGGAGTTGGCTCCTGCACTTGCGCGTGGGTTGTTAAAGGCAAAAACACCAGCAGAATGCACATCGATGCGAAAATTCTCCAGCGTTTCATGAACTCCTCCAAATTTTAGTTTGGCGCTTTCAGCTGGAGGCGAAAGCGGGTACGTATTGGACTGAATATAACAAATCCTGCGCGGCGACGCGAGCGCCGCCTGCAAACACAGGCGGGCTTCCGGCGTCGCGGCCGCGCGGGGCGAAGACTGAGAAAAAACTGTACAGGAACGGGCGGGCGTGAATTATAATCCCGCCAGTTTTACGGGTTGCGGTAGCACACGCTCGATACTCCCTGATTCGGCCCCCTTCGAGTCCTGTGATTTTTTTTCATTGCGTCGTCTGCAGGGGGAAGAATGGGTGCTATCGTCGGTGCGGAACGATGGGCCCGGGGCTGTGCTGAGGAGGCGTACTTTGAAAGTGCTAGAACGTGCCGCTATCCTGATTGTGGCTGTCTTTTTGATTACAGCGGCGGCGTTCGCCGACAATAGCAAGCCGCGCCGCGCAGATGAGACCGCGAGCTCAGGCTCGAATTCGGCGACGAGTGCAGCTTCCTCGACCGACGCGACCGCGAAAGCCGCGGCTGCCGCGCCTGATTCCACAACGGCGAGCGGTGCTTCCGATGCAGCGGGCACGCCTGCAGGTCCTCCAGCCGCCGCGACGGCTCCTTGGCCGCTGGCATCACCTTCTGCATCGCCCAAACCCAATTCCGGCGCGGCTAAGTCGAATGCGGCTGTGGCCGCTGATGAAGATTCGGAGCAGCCGAATTTTACGCCCATGCCTGCGCTGGACGGCAATCCGGGACTTTTCACGCTAGAAACCGGTGAGACGCTGCCCAAGCATGGCTGGTCCCTGGGCGTCGGGCTCAACAAGTTTTCGCGCATGCCCGGGGACATCACCTCGCTGCAGCTGGTGCCCTCGGTGGGCTACGGCATCAACCGCTGGTTCTCGATATTTTTTCAGATCAACTCATGGGACTACATCCATGTGGGCGAACCGAGCCTCTTGAGCCTGTCGTCGGTCAATGCTGCGAACCCACAGTACAAGAACACGATTTATAACTCGATCATTCCTTCTACCGGCTTTCCGCCGGCCTATGTGGAGGATGCTCCGTTCGCTTCGCACAACGGCAGCGGCGTGGGGGAAATGGATTTGGGATTCAAGATTGGGCTGCTGTCGGAGCGGCGGGGGAAGCCGATCAGTCTTTCCATTCGCAATGATTTCTATCTTCCGACTAAGACTGGGTTGACGGACTTGCTGCAGAACCAGGTGCAATATGGGAAATTCAATTACGGAGTGGGCCTGGAGGCCAGCAAGACGTTCTTTCACGGCGGGATTACCGCGACGGCGAACTGGTCCTACCGATTCACGCGCGATTCCAGCTACACGGAGAGCATCGGCGGCGTGCCCGAGACGGTGGTGCTAAACCTGGCGGATCAGATGCAGGTGGGCGCGGGGCTTTTGGTTTTTCCGACGAAGCGCTTCCAGATTATGACGGAGTACGACGGCACGGTTTATATCGGCAAGGGAATTCAGAACACCACGTTTGGCGCGCGCGATCCCGTGGACAATATTATTGGCTTCCGGCTGTACGCCTGGAGGTGGGCGGCGATGGACATCGGCTACCGCTATTCGCTGGACCTGACGAATCATCGCGACCGCAACGGGTTCGTTATTAAGGTGGGCGCGGCGCACTGGCCGGAAAAGCCGCTGCCGCCCGATGTGGTGACGGCGTCCTGCGCGGTGGATAGAAATTCGGTGAAGGAAGGATCGGAAGATTACATCACCGCGAATGTCAGCGCCACGGATGCGAACGGCCTTCCTTTGACCTATCAGTGGACCGCGACGGGCGGCTCGATTAATGGATCGGGACCGTACGTGCGCTGGAATTCCACCGGTGTGGGCGCGGGCAGCTACACTTTGACGTCGCGCGTGGATAACGGCGCGGGTAAGAGCGCGAGCTGCACCGCGAACGTGACGGTGCAGCCGAAACCGGCACCGCCTGCGCCAACCATGACTTGCACCGCGGATCGTTCGACGGTGCTGGCCGGCGAGCGCGCGGAAATCACCGCGAATGTGAATGATGCGTCGGGGACGGCGATTCGATTTACATGGCAGGCCAACGCTGGGCGTGTCGTCGGCAGCGGCTCGATTGTGCAATTCGATACATCGGGCCTCGATCCGGGGACTTACACTGTAACTGGGCGTGCGGAAAATGAATTGCACAGCGCGTGCGATTGCACTGCCGCCGTTACAGTGCAGGCGCCACCGCCTCCGCCCCAGGCGAGCAAGGTGAGCGCTTGCGACTTCGCTCCTGGGAGCGCTGGCGCGGATAACGTGTGCAAACGTAATCTGGATGATGTCGCGGTGCGGTTGCAAAGTGATCCGCGCTCGAAGGTGGTTTTGGTAGGCTACGCGGATCCGCACGAAGCGCACGCCGCGAAACTGGCAACCGAACGCGCGGCAAGCGGCCAGAAGTATCTGCAGGACAAGAAGGGCGTCGACGCTTCGCGCGTGGAGATACGTACCGCGGCGGGGCAGGCGGGCGCGGGCAAGGAAAACCGGCGCGTGGATATCGTCTTTGTGCCGGATGGCGCATCATACTAATTGCAGGTTTATCGCAGCTGCTGAGGGAGAGAGGGAGCAGCAGAGCGCCCGGCCCCAATCGCGGGCGGTGGAGTTTATGCGAGCAGTGACTTAGGGAAGTCTGGTATTGGAAGCATCGTGCTGCTGCGCTCCAGAGTCGGCGCAGCCCGGTGCTCCGAATCGAACGCAATTCAGGACTTGCGAACTCGCGCGGATTCCGCCGCATTTTTTGCCAGGTGTTTACGGCCCGTATCTAACATGACTTCGCTTAACAGGTCTCTCCGGAATTTTCCCATCGTGCTGTTTGGCTCAGTTTGCGCGTGGTTGTGTGCGTGTGTTAGCGCGCCGCCGGCTCAGGCGCAGGTGTGGCAGGCCGTCGGTCCAGCGGGCGGGGATGTGCGCGCGCTCGCTAGCGATCCGGCTCATCCCGAGATCCTGTATTTGGGCACGACCGATGGCGCGATTTTCGCGTCACACGATGCCGGAGCCGAGTGGGTGCCGCTTGGGCTAGTGGGCGAAAACCAAAACGCGGTGGTGACGGCGATTATCGTGGACCCGCGCGATTCGGCGCGGCTGTATGCCGCGACCTGGACGCGCGAATCTGCCGGCGAAGGCGGCGGAGTATTCTTGAGCAGCGACGGCGGCAAATCGTGGCGCGGATCGGGGCTCGCCGGGCAGGCGGTGCGCGCGCTGGCGCAGGCTGCTTCCGATCCGGCAATTCTCGTGGCTGGCGCCCTGGATGGAGTTTTCTTGTCGCGCGATTCGGGCGCGACCTGGCAGCGGATCACGCCTTCCGGTGACGCCGAGCTGCGCAATTTTGATTCGCTCGCGATTGACCCGCGCGATCCGCAGGTAATTTACGCCGGAACGTTTCATCTGCCGTGGAAGACCACCGACGGCGGCCAGCATTGGACTGCGATTCATGCGGGAATGATCGACGATTCCGACGTGCTCAGCCTGCTGACGGACGCTGAAAATCCGCAGCGGATTTTTGCCAGCGCTTGCTCGGGGATTTACCGCAGCGATGATGCCGGCGCCGCCTGGGAAAAGCTCGAAGGTATTCCATACTCGTCGCGGCGTACACTGGTCATTCGTCAGGATCCGAGGCGCCCGGCCACCTTGTATGCGGGAACGACCGAGGGATTGTGGAAAACGGCGGATGCCGGAGCGTCCTGGCGGCGGATTTCACCGCGGAGCTGGGTGATTAATTCGATGGTGGTTCTGCCGCAGCTCAGCGAGCGCGAATCACGCCTGCTGCTGGGAACGGAACAGCACGGCGTTCTGGCGAGCGATGACGGCGGCGCCAGCTTCCACGCCTCGAACGACGGATTCCATCACCATCGCATCGTGTCGCTGGCGGTGGACGCGCAGGACCCGGAGCGCGCCGCCGCGGTACTGGAGAACGCGCCCGTCGCGCTCGTGATGACTCTGGACGGCGGCAAGAGCTGGTTGCCGATGAGCGCGGGGCTCGGCGGAGACGCGGCGCGGCAGATTTTCTCTTCTCCGGTTGGTTGGTGGGCCGCGCTTGCTGACGGTGGGCTGGCACGATTCGATGCGCAGCGAAACGTTTGGGCGCGCATCGGAGTGATTTCCGATGTTTCGACGGTCGATGCGGCGAATGATTCCTCGCGGGGTCGCAACGAGCTTCGCGCATTCCGACAAGTGGTGAACGATATGTTTTTCGGCGACTCGGCATGGTTCGCCGCTACCGACACGGGGCTTTTCGTGTCGCATGACTCTGGCAGATCCTGGACAGAGCTCCGCTTCGGGCCGGGTGAACTGCCGGTTGCATCGGTGCGCGCCTCGCGCGATGGACGCGAAATTCGCCTGGTATCTTCGGGCGGCATGATTTTCTCCGACGATGCAGGGCGCACGTGGGCTTGGCACGATCTTCCGCTCGAATCGGGCGGTGCGGTACGCCTCGAGTGGGCTCCGGACGATACGTTGCTGGCGGTGACGCGGACGGGTTTGTACCGTTCGCGCGACGGCAACAGCTGGATCAAGGCGCAGGCGGGATTGCCTGGCGGCCTGGCCGATGCGTTGCTGACGCGGCCGGAATTCTGGTTGGTCTCGATGCAAGCGGCGGGGCTTTACATTTCGCGGGACGAAGGCGCGAATTGGACGCGCGTGAAGCGCAGCACAACTCTGAGCACAAACGCCGGCGTCGCGCGCGGCAACGAAGCTCCATTCCCGGTGCTAGTCGCGGTCGGCTCGGCGGAACGGATTTACGCCGGGTCGGCAAATGACGGCTTTTATATGCTCGATTTTTCCGGAGATTCCGCGCCGAAATCGTTTTCCCCGGGCACCGCAGGCGCGACCAGCACGACAGGCGGCCATTGAACGGCTATTACAGGCGCGGAACGAATAATTAGCGGCGGCAGTTGAGAGCCAGTTGTAGCAAATTTCCCTCGTTGAAACTTCGACGTTCCCAACGTTGCACTACCTACGAGAAAATAGGGTTACAGCGCTGCGTACTATTACGGACTTGTTAATTGTTCCATTTCGACTCTACACTTCACTCCACGTTCTGCCGAATTAGGAACTAAACGATTGATGTGCGGGCAGATCCGGAAACGTTCCCATTTGGTGCTTGTGTTGCAAATAGATTCGGGAAACGAAAACGGGAAAGGGGAACGAATACCATGGCGGTGGGAACGGTGTTCACGGCGGAGCGCCCGATATCTGCGACGGTGTTGATTGTGGATGATGAGGATGCAACCAGGAGCTTGTGTCACGACGTAGTGACTGACTCGGGATTACGCACGCGCACGGCTTCGACGACGGAGCAGGCGCTGGAAATCCTGGACCAGATGCCGGTGGATATTCTGATTACGGACTTGCGCGTTCCGCAGATCGGCGGCCTGGAACTGTTGAAGCGCGTGCGCAGCACCTACCCGCAGACGGCCGTGCTGGTACTCACGCAGTACGGCACGATTGAAAGCGCGGTGGAAGCCACGCGTCTGGGCGCCGCGGATTACATCACCAAGCCATTTCACATCCCGGAACTGCGTAGCAAGCTGGACCGCATGATCCGTCTGTTGGACGTGGATCAGGAAAACCGCGTGTTGCGCGAGACGCTGCGCACGCGGCCTGGATTCGCCGATTTGATCGGCGTTTCGCTGAAGATGCAGCGCGTGTATCGCTTGATCGAACGCGTGAGCCAGCACGCTTACCCGGTGCTGATCCTGGGCGAGAGCGGCACGGGCAAAGAATTGGTAGCGCGCTCGGTGCATTTCTCGGGCGTGCGGCGCAACAAGCCGTTCATTCCCGTGGATTGCTCGTCGCTGGTGCCCACTTTGATCGAGGCGGAATTGTTCGGCTACGTCAAAGGCGCGTTCACGGGCGCGATGCACGCGAAACAGGGGCTGATGGAAATCGCCGATGGTGGCACTTTGTTCCTGGACGAAATTGGCGATCTGCCGTTCGACATGCAGGCCAAGCTGCTGCGTGCGCTGCAGGAAAAGGAAGTGCGGCCGGTGGGTTCCACGGACCGCATACCGCTCTCGGCGCGCATCATTGCCGCAACGAACCGCGATCTGGATAACGCGGTGCGTCAGGGAACTTTCCGACAGGACCTTTTCTTCCGGTTGAATGTGGTCCAAATCAAGATTCCGCCGCTGCGCGAACGAAAAACCGACATTCCCATCCTGGTGAATTCATTCCTGGAAAAATTCAGCGAGGCCAATGGCAAAATGCGCACAATTTCCGAGGACGCCATTGCGCGAATGATGGCTTATGACTGGCCCGGCAATGTGCGCGAACTGGAGAACGCCATCGAACGCGCCATTGCCCTGGGTTCCGGACCGATCCTGCACGCCGGCGATCTGCCAACCAATCTGCAGTACGGCACCGGCGATCGCTTGCCGCAAAATGACGAAATGCTGCCGCTCGATGAACTGGAGCGGCGCGCGATCCTGCGCGCGTTGCGCGAAGCCGGCGGCGACAAACTGGCCGCTGCCCGCATGCTGGGCATCGGCAAGACCACGCTCTACCGTAAGCTGAAGCAGTACGACGCCCAATCCCAACCAAATTGATGGCTCGGCAGCCGGCGGCCCGTACAGCCGAGCTCTCGCGCTAAGGCTCGGCGGATCGAACCCCACAAAAAATCCCTAGAGGGGAAGGTCTGTATCGAACTGGGAAGTTCTCCACTTTTCATTTTCCCTTGCATAGCCACCACGCTGATTCGTAGGGACTTACGCTAGCGCAACTTGGTCCAAATCATGCAATGAGTTTTCCATGCGTACCGTAGCGTACCATGCAGACCTCGGCGCAAGCACTCTTCGTGTGAACAGCGGTAGCCGCGAGCTGAAGTGCGCGGTCGCGCTCGGGGTCCTGCTTTCCCGTTTGCTGAGCATCGTCTGCCGCGGGAAGGTGGTCCGGTGAAGCAGCCTGCGGCCCCCACTCTGCCGGTGCAGATGAAGCTGCCTTCGGCCCGGCCCATGACAGGTCTCCAGTCACAGTTGAGAGTGAATGCGTTGTTTGGCGACGCCGGCTTCGCGGCCGTGTTTGACAGCAGCGCCGAAGCACTGCTGGTAGTGAGCGCGAAAGGAATCATTCAGCGGGCCAATCCGCGGGCTGGCGAGTTGCTGCGCTGTCACGAAGGCGACCTGGCGCAGGCGGACCTGGGGGAATTCCTCCTGGAGCCGCCGCGCGAGCAGTTTTCACAGTTGTGCGCTGTGCAGGCCGTGGCCAAGGAGCTGTCAAGCCTGGAAGGGGCTCTCGCCAACGGGTTCGCAGTGCGCATCAGTTTTCGCGCCGTGCTTGGGGGGACGCAGAATTTGCTGCTCTGCCTGGAAGACGGCGCGGTGGTGCGGCGCGCGGAAGGAAAGTGGCGGCAGGCGGAAGCTGAATTGACCAGCGTCCTCGACGCGATGCAAACCGGCACGATCCTGCTGGATGCAGCCGGGCGCATTCGTTTTTGTAACGCGCGTTTCGGTCAGTATTTCGGCATGGAGCGCCGGCAATTGCAATCTCTGGAATCCTTCGGGAACCTCACCGCGTTGGTGGCGCCGCGCTTTCGCGCTCCGGAAAATTTTGACGCGCCGTGGAAATCGTTTGCAGTAGGCCAGGGAGTTCCCGGCCATGACGAACTGGAAATGACGCGACCGACGCGGCGCATCCTGGAGCGTTTTGCGCGCCCGGTTCTGGACCGCGAAGGCCGTGCGGTGGGATGGCTGGAACTTTATTACGACGTTACCGGCGAACGGCAGATTCAGTCCAAGCTGCTGCAGACGGAAAAAATGGCCGCCGTGGGGCAATTGGTTTCCGGCATCGCGCATGAATTGAACAATCCTTTGACGGCCATCATGGGTTACGGGCAGTTGCTGCTAGGCCAGGGCCTGCCGCCCGAGCAGTATTCGGAAGCGAGCAAAGTGTTTCAGCAGGCGGAGCGGGCGCGGCGCATCGTAAAAAATCTGCTGTACTTCGCGCGGGAAAACGAGCCGGAGCGCACGCGCGTGGACTTGAACGAAATCGTGGAACGCACGCTGGCGCTGCGCAGCTACGAGCTGAGAGTGGAGAACATCCTGGTGGAATGCGAGCTGGCCGCGGACTTGCCGGAAACGATGGCGGATCCTTACCAGCTGCAACAGGTAGTGCTAAATTTGCTGATGAACGCGGAGCAGGCGTTGTTGCAGGAGCGCGGGCAGGGAAAGGTGAAAATCAAAACGCGCATGGCTGACGGTCATCGGATTGCATTGGAAATATCCGACGACGGCCCCGGCATCCCGCGGGAAATTGCTTCGCGCATCTTTGATCCCTTTTTCACCACCAAGCCACCGGGAGTGGGAACGGGGCTGGGACTTTCGATTGTGTACGGAATCGTGAAGCAGCACGGCGGGGAAGTGACATTTGAAAATCAGAGCGGCGGCGGCACGCGCTTCGCGGTGGAGTTGCCCGTACTGGAGATTCCTGCGGGCGAGCGCGAGCCGGCCGCACCGGAATTCGCGAGCGATTCACAGCCCGTACGCTGCGGACGGATTTTGGTGGTGGAGGATGAACCCAGCGTAGCGCAGTTGATCGTAGACGTGCTGCGGGAAGAGGGCCATCAAGTGGAGGCGGTGCTGGAAAGCCAGGAAGGGTTGGCACGGCTATCGCGCGCGCAGTATGACCTGGTGGTGTGCGATCTCCGCATGCCGCGGCTGGATGGTCCGGCGTTCTACGAGGCGCTGATTCGCGCGGGCAGCCCGGCGCAGAATCATATTCTGTTCGTCACCGGTGACACTCTGGCGCCCCGCACGATGCAATTTCTAGAGCGCAGCAAACTGCCCTACCTGGCCAAGCCGTTTTTGGTGGAAGAATTAAAGCTGGCTGTAAATCGCCGGCTGGAACGCAGCCGCGAAGCCGACGCGGTCACAGCGGGTTCCGCTCCAGGGAGGGGCCGGAATACATGAGGCCGAACGATAACCCGGCGCGAGTGCCCAAGGAACGGAGGGAGATTCTGGCCGCGCGAGGCGCGCTGCTGTGCATGACCGATTCCGGGCTTGCGGCAGAGCTCACTCGGGAATTGAGGCTCTGCGCCCAGGTGGGGACTGTGTCAGTCGCTGCGAACCTGCCGGATCTAATCGAACGCATCGAGCAGGATTCACCGTGCGTGATTCTGCTGGACGATGATGTGTTTCAGGATGCGCCGCTTTCCGAGCTCTTGCGGCAATTGACGAAATCCGCTCCCGTGATTTTGCTGGCGGCCGCGGAACGGCAGACCGAAATTCTGCGCATGGTGGCGGAGGGGGAAGTAGAATTCGTGGCGCGCCGCGGTGAATTTATTCCGCTGGCCGCGTGCCTGATGGAGCGGCGCGTGCGCTGGGCGCAGCGATCTGAATTGTCCGGAGGATCGCCCTGGGCGGATATGCCAGACGATGTGGCGGAGATTTTCCGCCACGAGATCAATAACCCGCTTACCGGAATTCTCGGCAACGCGGAGCTATTGCTGTCTCACGGGGTACGGTGGCCGGCTGCGGACACTCAGCGATTGCAGACTGTCGTAGATCTTGCGGTGCGGCTCCGCGAAACCATTCGGCGTCTCAGCGATGCGTGGGATAGCCAGACGCGTCTGCCAAAATCGCCGGCGCCGCCCTCGGCATCCGGCGTTTCGCTGGCCTGACGAAATTATTGCGGTGTGCTCTTCTGTTGCCACGCGGCGGCCGCTGCCCGCGCCTTTTCCAGTAGTGCATCAAGCTCTTGGCGCGAGAGAAATTGTCCGGCGAGGACCACTGCGGAAATTTTCCGCGTGTTTTCAATATTCTGTGATGGATCGGCCTCCAGCAAGACCATATCCGCGCGCCGGCCTGCGGCGATGCTGCCGATATCTTTTCTGCCGAAGAATTCCGCGGGATTGACCGTGGCGGATTGCAGAGCTTCCTGCGGCGTGAGTCCTGCTGCAACCAATTCCCGCAGCTCGGAGTGCAGGCTGCTGCCGGGGAAAACGTAGCGGTCGAGCGAATCACTGCCTGCCAGCAGGCGAACTCCTGCACGATGCATCTGGCCGGTCAATTTGCGGTCGTTTTCATATTGCCGCTCCCACCAGGCGGCGTCCGCCAGTTCCTTCTGCGAAGGCTGCCCCGTTAGGCGCCACTCTTTTTGCAGCGCGAGTGGAAGATAAGCCAGCAGCGGATCATCAGGTGATTGTTGAGCCGAGTGCGCCAGCTGCGAGATGGGGTAAAGCGTCGGCGTGACCCAGGTGCCGTTGTGTACAAACGTGGCCCAGAGCGCCGTGGCTTTCTGCGGGGAGAAGGTACTGTCCGCGTCGTCATACACGGCGGCATCGGAGCGGTCTCTTTTCGCGGCGGCTTGCAGCAGGCGCCGGCGCAGCTCTGCCTCCTCGTTCGAGCAGTCCAGCGCGAGCGAGCTATAGATGATGTGCTCGATGCTTTTCTGGCCGGCCGCCGATGCTTCGCTGGCGGTGACGGCTGTGGGAATGTGGCCCACAAACGTGATGCCGTCTTTTTTCGATTCTTCCGCGACCGCGAAATAATCTTCGCGCGAGAGCTGAATCACTTTGATGAAATCGGCGCCTTGTTTCTGCAGCGAGTCCACCGCGGCGCGGGCTTCCGCGGGGCTGCCGATCTCTAAAATTGAAGGGTCCGTCGATTTCGGCTTGCCCTGTCGCGGCGCCGGCACGAGCATCGGACCCGCCGCCACGATCTGCGGACCCAGCAGTGCACCGGATGCGATTTCGCGACGCCATTCCTGCAGCGCATGGAGGTCGCCGCCCATGTCCCGTATGCCAGTGATGCCATTCGCGACGAACAGGGGCAGCAGAACGTTCTTAGACCACGTAGGGTCGGCGCTGATTCCGGCGACGTGCGTGTGCAGGTCCCATAAACCGGGAATCAGGAACTTCCCACGCGAGTCGAACTGCAATTCGTCTTTGTGCGCGGGGCGTTTCGGGTCAGCGGAACTGCCGATCCATTCGATCGTGCCGCCGGAAACGAGCACGGTCATATCTTTCTGCGGCGGGCCTTGCGGATTAACGATGATGACGTGCGTGATTGCGACGGGAGCCTTCGCGGCGGAGTTCGGCGCGGGTCCTATGACGGCGCCGGGGCCCGGAGCGGACGCAAATCTGAGCAGCGTTGCACAAATACAGACGGCAAATCCACGTGGCAGAAACCGCACGATGGCACCCCTTGCTGCTTCTGCCCCGCTTAGACGCTACTTCGAGCCTTTTAGGTAGCGGTCAAACCAATCGATCGTGCGGCGAATCGCGTCAATTTGATTCTCGCGTTTCGCGAAACCGTGGCCTTCGTTCGAGTAGTAATGCGCGTCCACGGTTTTGCCGGAATCCTGCAACGTCCGCACCACTTGCTCGGCTTCTTCCTTGGGCACGCGAATGTCGTTGTCGCCCTGCAGCACTAGCAGCGGCGCTTTGGCGTTCTTGATGTAAGTGAGCGGCGAATCGGCGTCGTAGATCGCGCGGTCTTTCTCCGGATCGCCGAGCAGGGATTTTTCGTATTGCTGCAGAAAGGGGTCTTCGTGCTGCAGCATCGTGAGCCAGTTGATGATGCCGTATTCTTCCACGGCCGCGGCCCACACGTCCGGCGCCTTGCCGATGGCCATCAGTGTCATGTAGCCGCCGTAGGAGCCGCCGGTGATGCCGATTTTCTTCGGGTCCACGTAACCTGTCGCTTCCAGGAATTTCACGCCATAGATTTCGTCCTGCAAATCGCCGCCGCCGAGGTCCTTCACGTTGGCCTGCTGAAAATCCATGCCGTAGCCGGTGGAACCGCGCACGTTGGGTGCGATGCAGATGTACCCGCGCGTCGCGAGCGCCACCACGGCGCGATTGAAATAGTCAGTGGTCTGTCCGGTGGGGCCGCCGTGCGGCAGCACGATTGCGGGATTCGAGCCGTCGCGCTTCAGATTGAAGGGCACCCACACGAAAGCGCTGATGATTTTTCCGTCGAAACTTTTATAGTGCACCAGCTGCGAGCGCGGAATCTTCGCTGCGGTGAGGCTGGCGATGGCGGAGAAGGTTAGCTGGCGCGCTGATTTCTGCGCGATGTCGAAAACCCACAGATCGCCGGGCTGCGTGGAGCTTTGGTGCGAAACCAGCAGGCGCGCTCCCAAGTGTGCAAAAGGAGAGGGATTTCCGGCGTAGCTGTTGAGTCCGGCGGGCAAATTGATTTTAGCTCCGTGGCGCGTGGCGCTGTCGGCGAGATAGGCGTCGCTGCGGCCATCTTCATTCACTTCGTAGGTAAATTGCTTGCCGTCGGGCGAGAAGTCTCCCGCGTTTGCTTCCCACTTGAGGTCGGTGACCCAAGTCAGCTTTTTTGTGGTGACGTCAATTTCGGCGATGTTGCTGTAGCCGCCGGGCCGGTCCGAAGCGACGAGCAAGGTACCGCCGTCTGGGGAAACAGCGGATGCCATGGTGCGGTGATCGCCTTCGTGCGGCGACAAATTTTCCAGCGCGCCTGTCGCGGCATCAATGCGGTACGCGTCCGAATCGGTGAAGCCGGCGTTGAAGCGCGTCGCGTAGATGAATTTGCCGTCCGGGCTCCAGATGGCGTTGCTCCACAGGTGATCCGCTGTTTTCTCCTGCGTCAGGTTGCGCACGGCGCGAGTTTTCCAGTCGAGGACGGCGACATCGGTGGCGGAAGCGGTCTTCGGTTTGTACGCGAACGCGATCGTCTTGCCGTCGCGCGACCACACGGCGCCGATTTCGGAAATTTCGGGAGTGTTGGTCAAATTCACAACCTGGCCGCCGTCGCTGGGAATCGCGAAGAGGTCGTAGATTTCACCGCCGCCCTGATCGGATTGAAAGACGATCCATTTTCCATCGGGAGACCATGCGGCGCCGGACTGGCGATCGTCGGACTGACTCAGCTGGATCGGCCATCCGCCCGCAGCGCTTACTTTCCACAAATTGTTGCGGCCGGTGAGGTTCGTGCTGAATACGACTTGCTTGCCGTCCGGCGACCAGGCGCCGCCGCCCACAGCGCGCGTGTAGAAAAGATCGTCTACGGGAATCGGCACGGCTCCCAAAGCGGGCAGAGAGTCGACAGTTTTCGGGTCGGTGATTTCGCGCGTGTCGGGCGAATCCGAAGCAGCCAGCATGGTGATCGAGAAAACGAGCAGCAAGGCGAGTCGGCTGAATTTCACGAGGCCTCTCCTGGATAAGAGAATCGCGCCATCATATTTCGCGGTCGTGGAGACGTCAATGTGGCAGGTACGCAGCTTTGGGCTTCACTGGCGGTTGAGAATTGCTCGCTTTTCATCAGATCAAGGCAGTCGGGTGTCGGATGCGCGCGTTGGTTTGCGTTCGCGCACGGCGTGGCTCGGTTCCTGGAGCCACTGCAAGATGGAGGTTGTTAGAGGCGCGGCCTTTTCGGGGCTACGGATGAACTGCGAGCCGCTAGCACGAGGCAGCGGATGGCTACCGAGAGGTTGTGTTGCCGCAACGCGCACGGACGACTCGGCATGTGGCGCGGAGCTTTGCGGTGTTGGCAATGATGTGCGGCGCCGCGTTGCATGGGACGGCGCTCGCAACCATCGCAGGCATGAAGATGCGAGAGCGCTCCACTGGAAGTCGAACCTGGCGACGTTCCACTTCTTGTTTCGCCACACTGAAAATACTCCGGAGAGAGACGAGGACAATAAGCGCGCGCGCGTTTGCAATTGCTTCAGACGAATTCGTGATGCCGATGCGATCGCGGATTGCGCGGAGTTCACCCTATTCGCCACGGGAAGCTGATGGTTCGTCGAGCGATTGCGCGGATCGTTTGCAGCACCCGCTGTTTCCTTCCGGACCACCGCGACAGGCGCTACGACGTTCGGCGCGGCCGCGCGCTCAACGATTCGCGGTTCGACCGGCGCGGCGGTAATGGAGACCGAAGCGAGGCGGGCGATCATTTCGTTCGCAGCAGAAGACGCCTGCGGCTGGCGGTGACTCGGCGAAGGAAACACGATGGGGGCGTGCGAAATTCGCGGCGCGGCGGGACCAGCTTCCAGATCTGGCGAGTGAGTCGCAAGACGAGCGAAGGGCGCGCGTGCGGATTCGCCGGCGGCGGCTGCAGCAGCGAGAGGCTTGGGTTCGCAAGTCGCGATGCCGGACGCCGCGGTATCGAGCGGTGCCGACTGCCCGAAGGAAGCCGCTGCCGCGAAAAAGTCTGGAATTTCGGCAAGTCCCGGCGGTTGCCCAAGCGCACCTGAAAAGACGGCGGCATCTAGAGCGAGGTGCGGAATGAACGGCCCGATCTCGTCATATTGGAGTTCCCGGGCGGCTTCGCCGACGGTGCGTCCGGGCACGGGACGGATTTTTTCGCGCGCGGCTCGCATCAGGGTTTGTTCGCACAGCGCGTTGAGCACGCGCGGGAGTCCGCGCGAATAATGCGACAGGGCCTGCACCGCTTCGGGGTGGAAAACCGCGGCGCCCGACACGCCCGCGACGCGCAGGCGAGCGTCAATATATTCCTGAGTCTCCGCGAGCGTCAGTGGCACGGTACGGCAACGCAGCGCGATGCGCTGGCGCAGCTGGCGCAGTTCGGGACGCTTCAGAGTTTCTTCAAATTCCGGCTGGCCGCAGAGGACGATCTGCAGCAGGCTCCCCTCGCCGGTCTGCAAATTCAAAAGCATGCGCAGCTCTTCGAGTGCGCGCAGCGTGAGCCCTTGCGCTTCGTCCACGAACAATACCGGGGTCTGGCCCGCGCAATTACGATCCTGCAGCCAACTATGGAGGTGCGCCAGCGCGGTCCCGCGGCTCGCGTTAAAAGGAATGCCAAAATCCGCCAGAATCAATTCCAGCACTTCGCTGGCCTTCAAATGCGAATTGAAAATGAACGCTTTGGGGATGCGCTCCTGCTCGAGCCACTCCATCAGGCGATTGAGCAGGACCGTCTTGCCCGTGCCGACTTCGCCGGTAAGCAGAAGCAAACCTTTGCGCGCGCGGATGCCTTCGATGATCTGGTCGAGGTTGGTCTTGGTCTGCCGAGTGAGGAACAAGTAGCGTGGGTCTGGGTTGGCGCGGAAAGGATTGTCACGCAGATCAAAAAAACTGGAAAATAGCCCGCTCATAGGGGTCCTTGAGGGCGGGGAACTTATGATAGGTGAAACCACGCGCCGAGGCAACGCTTTTGCAGAGCCGAGACCGAGCGCCAGAGCTGGGACGGAGCCCGGGAGCGTCGACGCGCGAGAGAATTGACGCGCGCGTTATTCCTTGGAACAGTCCACAGCTACTTTTTGGAGCTCGGGAAGTCTTCGGTGTGTGATTCGCCTTTGCGGCCGAAGTATATGACTTTCCTGCCGGTGAGGAAGGCCCAGTACGCGATTACGCCTGCCGCTGCGGAGCGTTTCGCAAATTCTGGATAGCGAATCGTGTCTGCCTGGGCGCCGCGAATTGCGGTGAGCAACGTGGATTGCGAGAACTCCTCGGCGATGGGCGCCCGCGGAAGAATCATTTTTTCCGCGTGAGTCTGGCCGTCGCGCATGTAGAACGTTTCCGTGCCTCTCGCCAGGTCGCAGAAGTACGACTCGGTGCCGATTTCGAGCAGCCTGCGCACCACTTCTGGGAAGACCAGCTTGCCCGCCTGCGTTTCGGCCATTACCGCTTGAATCATGTTGGTGTCCACGCTCTTATTCCTTCGTATTTGAATTCTAACGCAGCCAGAGGGATAAGCGGCGCTCAGTCGCTTCTGCTGGTAGCGTTTCTGCCCTTCAGCACGAGTACCAGGATGCGGCCGTCGGACTGGAAGCTGCCGCCGGTTGCTGTGCTGGCTTCGGTGAGCGGGTCGGCGGGAGTCACATGGGCGCGCTGCACCACCAGCCCGGTGCGCGAAAGAGTGTCGTTGACATATTCGCGCTCGCCGTCAATTGCGGGATCAATCTTGTGCGTCACGCTATTGTTACGTTCGTCGCGCTCGAAGCCGGTGTCGTGCGTGGCCGCGACGCACCACAGCGGGCGGCCGTCCACCACGTAGGGCGATTTCCAGGCGCGCAGGTGATTGCGCGACATCGCCACGCGCACCGGCTCGGCGTGCGCGAAGCCGTAATCCTGCGGCCGGTCGAACAGGAAGAGCGTGCTCATCGGCATCGTCAAGTAATCTTTTTTCTCGAGCGAATCAATCACCGCGTTCATCACTGCGTCTTGCACCGAACGATCCACGCGCACCCAGCCGGCTCGCGCAAAAACTTGCACTACTTCCTCCGCCGTGCCCACGATCAATATGTTGACCATGTCACCGGGCTTGCCCTGCGAGTCGGAAACTCGTCGCGGAATTTTTCGCAGCAGCCCCGGGGTGATGAACGAAACTGGCGTCTCCGGAGGCCCACCGATGGCCATCGCGGCGGCTGTACTCAGCCCCGGATCGAGCACTTCGATTTTCACCTGGAAATTTCCCTTGGCGCCCGCCGCGTCGCGCAAGCTCTGGTTAATGCCCAGAAACAGCCGCCCCGCTACCGGCGCTTCATACTCCGTGCTCGCGCCGATCGCAAACGCTTGCGCGACGTTGTCGTCGCCCAGGCGCCCCACCAGCGAGCCGTGGCCTGCATCGCTCACTGGGTACTCGTGGACCAAATCGCCGAAGCCGCGCGCAAGCCCGTCTGGACCAAACGATCGGCCGTCGGGATGTTTCTTATCCGCGGGATAGGTGATCGTTCCCGTCGCGACGAGGCGCAGCTCTTCTCCGGCGCGCAAATCAATTTTTGTGTCTACCCACTGTTTGCCAGCGTCCACATCAACTTGGTAGGAGGTGACGCTGGCGGAGTTTGCGTGCAATGCTGCTGATGAGAGAGTGGATGCAGCGAAGACGATCGCCGCGACGATCGCCAAAGGCCGTCTAAAGACCGCCGTTACGAAGGCCTCGCGCATTAATCACCCGAAAGGTTCTTCGGCGATTTCAGGTTCAGCGTGGCGATCAGCAGCCGGGCGCATTCCGGCGCGGGCTCTTTGGCAAAGAGCACCACGCCCCTCGCATCCACGGGTTTCCCATACAAGATTGTGTTTGCGTAATTGTCAGGGCGCAGCGTGGACCCCGCCAGCGAGAGGCCCGCGAACAACCCGCGCGCGCGCGAGTAGGAAAACACCTCGGCGCGCATCCTCACATCGGTTTCGGCTGTAACGTTGCGGCCAACCGGGCCCGCCGCCACGGAAAAATCGGCTCCCAACTTTACCTTGCTGGTCAGAATGCTGCTGGCGGCGCGGTCGTTCATGAGTAGAAGAACGAAATCCGTGGCTTGGCCGCCCAGTTGCACGCCGAAACTGCCGCCTTCCAGGGCCATCATCGTCGGCGATCCCCACGGACCTTTGAAATTGGGGCCGCTGCGGCAAGTCATCAGGCCTCGCCCATAGCTCGCGCCCAGTACAAACGCCAATTTCACCACGGAGGGCAGCACCACCACGCATTCCGCTTTGCCGATAACACTCTTGGGAATGTCATCGGGGATGTTCATGATCTCTTTCATCACCCGGCCCGCATCTTCCACGCGGACACATTCTTTTTCAGCCGCAGGCGCGGTGAGCAAGAGCGCCGCAATCAACCCCGCGGCGGCAACAGCTTTGATCATCAAGTCTCCCGATGCGTTGGCAACAACCAGGGCCACACAAATGCGCTACCCGGCCCCGCGCAAGGTCCCTTCCATGTACGAAAGCGTAGTTTCCCCGAACCGCAGTGAATTCTACATGGGCGGAGAAGTCGCGGCAACACCACGGCCCGGTATGGCCCAATGTGACACTGTACGGCCCCAGGGGAAAGCGCTGTAAAAAGGCGGCAGCTATTTACTTCGGGCGCGAGTTTACCTACCATGTGCGGTGCCAGCGAAGCCGCTCCTGGGCGAGCTCTCACTTTGCTGGCCCCCGAGAAAGCAACTAAAACCGATGCCACGTGCCGCACGACTTGTTGTTATAGAACCTAATGGTGTTCGCCGGGAAGTCGCCATCACCACCACGCCGTTCCGTATAGGGCGGCAAGCCGGCAACGAACTGACCCTGCGCGACAGCCGCATCAGCCGTGAGCAGGCGCAAATCCTTTCCGTGAACGGCAACATGGTGCTGGAAGACATGGGCAGCCGGCATGGAACGTTCGTCAACGGCCAGAAAGTAATCAAGCACGAGCTGCAGCCGAAAGACCAGATCGATTTCGGCATGGCGGACTCCTACAAGCTGCTGTTCCTGGGCGAGGGCGCGACGATCGAGGAATTGGTGGAGCGCGTGGAAGCGCCGGCGCCGACGCATTCCGGTTCACGCGAGCTGTATCACCTGGGCGTGCTGCTGGAAGTGGCGCGCACGCTGGGCACAGGGCTTTCGCTTGAAGACGTGCTCACCGCCGTGGTGGATGCGGCCATTCAAGTGACGCGCACCGAACGCGGCGTTCTGCTGCTGGCGAACGACGCGCACGAATTGCAGATGATCGTAGCGCGCGACGCGCAGCGGCGCACCTTGCGCCCAGACCAGTTGCAGGTTTCGCAATCCGTGGTGAAGCGCGTGGCGCAGACGCGGCGCGAATTAATCGTCAGCGACACGGGCGAAGACGGCGGCATGAGCCAGCAGGAAAGCGTTGCGAGGCTTGAGCTGCACACGGTGATCGCGATTCCTGTGGACAAGCTGCCGGTGATCGAAACGTTGGATGCGACGATTTCGACGCGACAAGGCGAGTTGCTCGGCGTGCTGTACCTGGACAGCCATGTGCCGTCCAGCGCGTTCTCTGACCTGGACCGCGAAGTATTGCGCACTCTGGCGCGCGAAGCGGCGACGGTCGTTGAAAACGCCCGCCTGTTTGCTTCATCGCGCGCGAAGCAGCGCCTGGACCACGAAATTGAAATCGCCAGCCAGATCCAGAAGCAGTTGCTGCCGAAATCGCTACCCAATTTGCCGGAGGTCGCGGTGGCCGGTTCCACGCTCTCCTGCCACTCCGTTGGCGGCGACTGCTTTGATGTGATCGGGCTCGGCGGCGGGCGCCATGGATTTTTTGTGGGCGATATTTCCGGGAAGGGCGTTACCGCGGCGCTGCTGGCCACTTTGCTGCAAGGCGTTTTCTTCACCACCGCCGCGATGGATATCTCGCTGCCCGGAGTTTTTTCACGCGTCAATCAATATCTCTGCGAGCGCACGGGTGAAGATCGCTACGCCACCGTCTTCTACGGTGTTCTGGACAAGCTCGGCCGCTTCGAATACGTGAACGCAGGGCACGTGCCGCCGCTGCTGAAACGCAAGGCGGGCGGACTCGAAGGCCTGGGCTCGGCGAATTTTCCCGTGGGCATGTTCTCCGAAGCTGAATACCAGAGCGCGCGCGTGCAATTCGAGCCTGGGGATTTTCTGGTCATCTATACGGACGGCGTTTCGGAAGCGACCAACACTCGCAATGAATTGTTCGAAGAGTTCCGGCTGCGAACGATCGTGGAAGAATTTAACGGCGACAACGTGACGCAGCTCGGCGATGCCATTCGTGAAGGCATGCGCGTATTCACGGAAGGCGCGGCGCAGTCCGACGACATCACCATCCTGGTGATCCAGTACAAGGGAAACCCGTCGTGAAACGCAAGCCCGCTCAGCCCAGCGAAGTCGGTCTGCCTCTCGAGACGCTCGAGCAGGTGGTGGCGACGCTCAATCCAGAAACCGAGCCGGGCGAACTGGCTGCGCAGATGGTTTGCGTTCTGGCAGCTCCGGGGCGGTTGGAAGGGGCGCGGCTGTGGCGCGTGGTCGGCGGCTCACCATCGGTGTGGCAGGAAAGCGGCGACCTCCCCAAGGCGGACGCGGCGCGCATCGAGCGAATTCTCCAGGGGAAGGATTCAGGAACGAACGGCAACAGCTGCACGTGGGTGCTGGGACACGGCGCAAAGCCGGTGGGAGTCCTGGAGGCGTGGCCGAAGGGCGCGCTCGATCCCCGAACGCGCGGATGGTTGGAACTTTTCCGGCGTTATGCGGAAGTGGCTCTGGAGAGCAGCGAGCGGCGCCATGCGGTGATCGAGCTTTCCACGATTGTGGAAGCCACCAAGCGGCTCAATTCCACGCTCGATCTCGCCGAACTACTCAACATTATTTTGCAACTCACGACGCGGCACACCGGCGCGGAACGTGGCACGGTGTTTCTGGTGGATCGCGAGCGCAACGAAATCTGGTCGCTCGTAGGGTTGGGCCTCGACACGCATGAAATTCGACTGCCCATCAGTCGCGGGATCGCCGGTTGGGTGGCAGAACACGGCGAAACCGTGAACCTGGAAGATGCTTACGCCGACCCGCGATTCGAATCCGAAGTGGACATACGCCTCGGCTATCGCACCAAGTCGCTGCTGTGTTTGCCGATTCGCAGCAAGAGCGGCGAAACCATCGGTGTGCTGCAATTACTGAACAAAAAATCCGGCCCGTTCACGCACGCGGACGAAAACCTGCTGCGTGCGATTTCCGATCACGTAGCTTTGGCGTTGGAAAACGCGCAACTGCACCGCGACCTGCTGCACAAGCAACGCATGGAACGCGATCTCGCGCTGGCGCGCAGCATTCAATTGGGTTTGTTGCCCGAACACCCGCCGGTGCTCGAGGGTTTTGAAATTGGCGTGGCGCACCGGCCGTCGCTGGAAGTTGGCGGCGACTATTACGATTTCATCGCGCTCGCGCCGGATACGATTCTTACAGTGGTCGCGGACGTGGAAGGCAAGGGCGTCGGCTCCGCGATGGTGATGGCCAACTTGCAGGCGACGCTCCATGCGCTGCTGGCGCATCTGCATTCGCTCGAGCGCCTGGTGGAATCCTTGAACGACATGATGCTGGCCGATACGCGCGGTCAGAAATTCATGACCATGTTCGTGGGTTTGCTCGATCAGCCGCGCCGCACATTGCATTACGTGAATGCGGGGCACGTGCAGCCCGCAGTGGTGCGCGTGAACGGGGACGTCGAATTCCTCACCGAAGGCGGCATGGTGGTCGGCCTTTTCGCGGGCGTGCGTTACGAGCGCGGACACGTGAAGCTGCATCCGGGCGACGTGGTGGTCTTCTGCACCGACGGAATCACCGAAGCCAATAATTCGTCGGAAGAAGAATTCGGCACGCAGCGCCTGGTGGACCTGGTGACGCGCGAACGTCATCTGCCCGCGCAGGAGATTGTGCAAGCGGTCATGACGTCCGTGGATGCGTTCTCGCGCGGCGGAACGCACGAGGATGACCGCGTGATTCTGATCATCAAAGTCACTTGATTTTGCGGCGCCTCAGGGTTTGCCTGGATACCTCTCGAAAAAACTGACCACGCGGTTTTCGTATTCTGCCGGAGCTTGCCCCAACGCTGAGGCGTGCCGCGCTCCTTGCACGATCCACAGCTCTTTCGGTCCAATCGCTGCATCGTAGATGGCTTCCGCGTGGCGGCAGGGAATTCTGTGATCGTCCGTCCCGCAAATCAGCAGTACGGGGAACGGACGTTGCGCCACGGCTTTTTCCGGCGAGGCTTCGTCGGGATCAAAGCCCCCTGTTTTGGCTACCGCGCGCATGACGAAAATCGAAGCGGGACGGAATAGCGTCTTGCCGAGGATAGGACTCACGTCCAGTCCGGCGTAGTCGTACGTGACCTCACGAAGGCTTGCGAAGGGATCTTCGGCGGAGACAGCGGCGATACGGAGTTCGACGGCTGCGGATTGCAACGCGATCGCAGCCCCCATGGAAACTCCGTGTGCATAAAGATGGCCAACTTTTTCGCTGGCGTACAGCGCATCGGTGATTGCGACAGTGTCAACGCGTTCCTTCCAGCCGTACGTCGCCATGTCGCCGCCACTTTTTCCGTGGGCACGCGAGTCCATCATCACCACGCTGTAACCGTGGCGCAGCAGAAATTCGGCATGGCCCAGATCGCCGGTGCGATTGTCGGAGACGCCGTGAAAAAGCAGCACCCAATCGCCGTTCGGTGCGGGCGGCACGACTTTCCAGCCGCGGAGTTCGACGCCGTCGGCTGCGCGCACGGAGAAATCTATTTTCGTCGCCTGCGTACGCGTGAAAACTTGTTCTGCTTCCGCGAGGCGCTCGGGGTTCAGGTTCGCAGGATGCAGCACTCCTGGACCGATCGCATTCCCTATAAATCCGGAGGCGGCGGAGAGCAGAGCGAGCACGACGATCGCCATGTATGTCGCTCGGCGCAAGTGAACCTCTAAAGATGTTACGCAATTGCGCTGCTGCCTGTTTCAGTTGGGCACGGGAATGTCAGGTGGCCGAAACGAAGCCTACGTGCCCGTGGAAGAATAGTGCCGCGTGCCGAAATTCCACAGCGAGATTGCTACGGTGAGGAACGCAACAGCGACGACCGGCACGAACGAGAGGTATTGCGGCGAGACGGTGCGCCCCAGCATGCGCACACTGGGATAGAACGACGCGAGGCCGAAGGGAATAATCCAGCAGAGAAAGAATTGCACCACGCCGCTGTAGATCGAAAGCGGGTAGCGGCCGAAGGCCATCACGTTCCACACGGGCGGGTGGACGCCGATGCGGTCTTCGAACCAGAATGACACCGTGGTGAGAATCAGGAACACCGATATATAGATGATGCCGGCGCACAGCCCGAAGAAAATTAACATGCCAACTTTCGCGGGAGTCCACGCCAGGCCCAAATGGCGCGTCGCCCACCACATGCAGAACACTCCGGTTGCTACTTCCTGCAGCGATTCGATGCGAAAGGTTTCGAACAGCACTTGAAAGAGCGAGGAGATCGGCCGCAGCAGCACGCGATCGAATTTCCCCTCGATGATGTAATTGTTCCCGAAATCGTAGAGGTTCAGGCTGATGATGTTGAAGATGCCGTAAGGAATCAGCGAGAAGCCGTAGAGGAACAGCACCTCTTCGAAGCGCCACCCGGCTAGCTGAGGAACTTTCTGGAATAGCACCACGACGAAACTCAGCGCAAAGATCGTGGCGGCGAAGCTGGTAGCCAGGCTGATGAAGAAATCGCCGCGATAGCTGACGCGCACCTTGGCATACTGCGAAAAATAATCGAAGAACAATCCGAAATGACGCCGCGTGGCGTCGAGGAAGCCGGCCATTCCTGGTTTCTCCGTGATGGGCGTTGATGATGGCATGGTTTGCGTAGCGCCGGCGTCTTGCCGGCAGGTTCAGATTCGGAATCAGCGAAAAACGCCGGCGAGACACCCGCCTACCGGCAGGCAGGCCGGCGCTGCGAATTACCCTCCGTGAATTGTGATCTTGCGCGCCGCACGCTCCCACCACACATGCGCGAGCCAAAGCAGCGCGATCACCCACAGCCACTGAGTTCCCAGCGCGCGCAAAGCCGTCGCGCGATCCAGCTTGCCCAGATAAATCTGCAGCGGCGTGTAGGCGATATGCTCGAACGGCAGCCACGCCAGCACTTTTTGCACTCGGTCCGGAAAAAATGCCATCGGTATCAGTAGGCCAGAGAGCAATTCGATCAGCCAGTATTTCGCCCGAATCAGCGCGAGAATGGATTTCAGCGGAATCGCGCACGTGCCGATCATGAAATTGATCGCAGCCATCAGGAAGAAGCTGCCGAACACCGCCAAGATGAACAGCAGAAAATTCTCGCGCGACGCCGGACGTTGCACTGGAAATACCAGCGCCACCACGACAGCCGTGGGCAGCGTGAGCAAACCGAGGCGAAACGCGGATTCGCCGATCGCGCGCGAAATCCACATCCATTGCACCGAAACCGGCTTGATCAGGTCCATGGCGATCTTGCCTTCGATTACTTCATACGCCATTTCCTGATCAATCGTGTTCCAGTAGAACGAGCGAATCATCCAGCCGACGCTCACATAAGTAATCATCTGCGCCAGGTTGTAGCCCGCGATAGAGAGGCCGCCTCGGTACACGGCGCTCCAGATGAAGTAGTACACCGTGACGTTCAGAAAGTAAGTGATGATGCCGGTGAAGTAGCGCAGCCGGAAAGCCAAGATGTTGACGAACCCCACGCGCGAAAATTCCGCGTAGGGCACCAACGCATGTACCCAGCTGCTCATCGGCGATTGCTCCACCAAGCGACGATTAGCTTAGCTTGGCGCTCGACGTTCATAGAGCAAAGGTGAAATTCGTTAATTTGTGCCCGCTCTCGGAGAGCACTAACACATCCAACGCGTTTGAGATGGATATGCTGTTCGAGGGAATTCTAATCGAGAGTCCCCAGCGAAGCTGTTCATGCTCCATCCACCAGCCCAAAATCGGTGGAGTCTTGGTCACTGACAAATTGCTGACCGTCCTGCCGTTATCGCCGTCCATCCAGTCCGCTGTAACGCTAAAGTTGTTGACAAAATCGTCTAGCACCGTGCCAGTTGCAGAATTCGGAACAGAGGCAGGGCAACTCCCGATCGTTCCTTCGAGCGAGAATTCGATCTCATCCGGAAACTCGCGCACGACCTTTGATTTTCGACGGAATTCGACGCCCTGTTCTGTTTCGATTCGCTGCAGTCCCTTGAAAAACTTGCCTGTACCCGCCGTTCCAGAGAGAGCACCGCAAATGCCGTCGGTCTCGAATCGGTGTGCGGGCAAAACCACGACAGTGTCGTAGGTTGTCTTCTTGGCAGCATGTCCGGGGAGGGCTAGCCCCGCCGAAAGGCCCGCGAAAAACACCCACGACCTCGTTCGCGTCTTGAGTAACGCGGTCACACGCTCACCTCAAGATGCGCTTCGCCGGCGTAGATGCGTTTGATGATTTCTTCGATGGGCTCGTCTTCGATCAGCAGGTCGCGTACTTCCACTGCATCCAGAATCTTGCGGATCAGATCGGACGTGGAAACTTTCACGCGGTCGAAGCGGATGCGATACGTCAATTCGTCCACCTGGTCCACTTCCAGGCCATCGCGCGAGAAAGCGTCCAGGCAGTCGGCTTGCGTGCGGTCCTTCAGCACAAACTTAATCTGCTTGGTGCGCAGCAGTTGCTGCTTCAACTGCGCCAGGTGGCCGTCATAGAGCACTTTTCCGCGGTCAATAATCATTATCCGGCGGCAAAGTTCCTCGATATCGTCGAGGTCGTGCGTCGTCAGCAGGACGGTGGTGCGGAATTCGCGATTGATAGCGCGCAGAAAATGGCGGATGTGGTCTTTCGCTACCACGTCTAGGCCAATCGTCGGCTCGTCCAAAAACAGCAGCGGTGGATTGTGCAGCAGCGCCGCAGCCAAATCGCAGCGCATTCGTTCACCCAGCGAAAGTTTGCGAACAGGAGTGTGCAGGTAATCGCGAATGTTCAGAATGGCGTCGAAATGCTCCATGCGCGCGTCAAAATCGCGCGGCGAGACGTCGTAAATCCGTCGCAGCAGCTTGAACGATTCGATTACTGCGATGTCCCACCACAGCTGCGTGCGCTGGCCAAACACCACGCCGATGGTTTTCACATATTGGCGCCGCTGGCGGTAAGGAACGTATCCATTGATGCGGATTTCGCCGCTGGTGGGAACCAGAATCCCGGTGAGCATCTTGATGGTGGTGGATTTTCCCGCGCCGTTCGGTCCGATGTAGCCGACCATCTCGCCGCGTTCAATGGTGAATCCCACACGGTCCACCGCCGCGACCGTGCGGTAATCACGAACGAAGAGGTTTTGAATCGAGCCCCACACGCCTTCGCGCCGCTTGAACGTGCGGAAGTGTTTCGACAGTTTGTGGACGTGAATTAAGGAGTCGGCGCTCATCCAATTCGGAATTCTAGCATTTACGGGGGACGAGCGCTGATGCGGCACGAACTCTGACGCCACGGCCCAGCGCATCACCTGCGCCGCGCGCCTCCGCCACCCCGTCTGGCTGCTTAGACGTGAGAAAGTGGAATTCGGCGCGCAGGAGTTACAAAGGATTTGAGCCTGCCGCGCGCACAGGACCGTGCACGGGTGTAGGTCGCCGCCTAGCCTTTATGACAGACCGAGCAGTGCTTGGCTTCGTAGTTTTCCATCGTGACTTCGAACATATTGTTGCATCCAATACACACGCGATGGATCTTCGCGGGCGGCTTTTCGCCCCGTTTGGTCTCAGTGGCATGCGCGGGGTGCTGACTATCTTGTGGCTCGCTCATGGGCGGATTCTAGCATGAAGCGAATCGCCTGGGCCGCCGCAACTCGTCATCGACCCGCCATTGATGTACAGATCCGGCACAGGCCGCGGCCATGCGAGCCGAAGCACCCAGGCGGCGTTTGCGCAGGCAAGCCGCGAACGGGTCTGCTACAATTTTACGACTTCGGGGGAAGTCCGAGCGGTAGCGGTGCGCGAAATTACATGCCGGCAAACAACAAGTCAAAATTTGTGATTGCAGGCCTTGCCGTGGCCTTGGGTATCGTCCTGCTGATCGTGCTGGCGGAGCTGGGGCCAACGCCCCAGGTGCAGATTGTCAGCGTCACGCGCGAGGATTTGACGGCGTCCATCACCGGCAATGGCAAAGTGGAGCCGATTGCGCCGACAGTTGCCCGCGCGCAGTTTCCCACCTTCGTCTCGGACGTGAAAGCCGCCGAAGGGCAGCCCGTCCGAAAGGGCCAGTTGATTTTGACTTTAGACGCCGCGGACCAACGAGCGCAGCTTTCGCAAGCCCGCGCGGATTTGCTCGCGGCGCAGACGGAATTGCGCAACGCGCGCGCCGGCGGGCCGCCCGATGAAGTGGCGCAACTGCAAGGGAATCTGCAGAACGCGGAAACACAAGTTGCCAGCCTCGAGAGAACGCAGCAAGCGCTGACGCAGCTGGTCGCGAAGGGCGCGGCCACGCGGGACGAAGTTGCACAGAACCAGACGGCGCTCACCACCGCCCGCGCAAACCTGCAAACGCTCCAGCAGCGAAAAGCGGCGCTGGCGCAACGCGCCTCCGTGACCGTGGACGCCGCGAGCCTGCGCGTGAAACAGCAGCAGGACTTGGTCGCCGCGCTGCAACAGAAGGTTGCGTCGGCCACAGTGATCGCGCCGGTGGATGGAACCCTTTATTCGTTGCCGGTGCACAAAGGCGATTTCGTGAAGTTGGGCGACGTGTTAGCCGAAATGGCGGACTTGCGGCACGTGCGCGTGCGCGCTTTCGTGGATGAGCCGGACCTGGGTTCGCTCGGGCAGAATGAGGGCGTGCAGGTGTTGTGGGACGCGATGCCCAACCGCATCTGGAATGGCAAAGTGGAGCAAGTCCCTAAGCAGGTGGTGGCGCGCGGATCGCGTAGCGTGGGCGAAGTTCTGTGTTCGGTGGATAACGACAAAGTCGAGCTGCTGCCGAATGTAAACGTGGAAGTGCGCATTCTGGTTCACGAACAGCGCGGCGTACTGGTGATTCCGCGTGGCGCAGTGCGTTACGACCAGGGACAGCATTTCGTGCTGGCCTACGATGGCGACGCAGTTCACCGGCGAGACATTAAGGTGGGAGTCGCGGGTGCCGACAAATACGAGGTGCTTGCGGGACTGGCCCAGGGCGACAAAGTGGCGCTGCCCGGCGATGTGGATTTGCGCGATGGCATGAAAGTCCGAGCCGCGGAGGCTAAATGAGAATCAGGGACCTGAACAGCGCGAGAGTGGCGGGAGCACGTAGCGCAGCCTTGACGGCGATGGTGTTCGCGGTGATCGGCGTACCCACACCAACCGTGCAAGCCGCGACGCGAATCGCGTCCTCGCTCAACGATTCGCCCTACGTCGCTGCCGTATCCAAAGCGGACGCCACGGCTCAGATCCAGGCCGCCCAGCGGCAATTCAACGCCGGAAATTATTCGGCGGCGATTACTACGTTGCAGGCCGCCGTCACGCAAAATCCCAACAGCGCGGAAGCGTTCTACTGGCTGGGCCGTACGTCTTACGAAGTCCGCGATTACGACAACGCGATTACCGCAGCGGAGAAGTCCGTCGCGCTCGATCCCAAAAATTCCGTTTACCACCAGTGGCTGGGCAGAATCTACGGCGGCAAGGCCGACCGCGACCGCAGTTTTTCCTACGCGCGCAAAGTAAAAAAGGAATTCGAAGCAGCGGTGCAATTGAACCCTGACAATATCGCGGCGCGGCGCGATCTGGAAGAATACGATTTGCAAGCGCCCTGGGTCGTCGGCGGCAATAAGGACGAAGCGAAGGCGCAAGTAGACGCCATTGCCGCGGTCGATCCCGTAGCGGGTCATCTGGCGCGCGGCGTTTACGATTCGGACGGTGCGAAGAAATTCGACCTGGCTGAGAAAGAATACCGCGAAGTTCTGGCCGCCAAACCCGGCAAGATCGATCCGTACCTGGAAGTGGTCGCGTTCTTCCAGCAGCAGAATAAGCCCGCGGACATGCAGACGGCGATCGAAGCGGCAGCGCTGGTTGCGCCGAGCGATCCACGCCTGGGATATTGGCGCGGCGCGGCCTTAACTCTGGCCAATTCGAATCTCGCCGACGCCGAAAAATACCTGAAGGCGTATCTGGCCAGCACTCCGGACCGCAGCGATTGGCCTTCGCACTCCGCCGCGCGCGGATGGCTGGGGCGTGTGTACGAAGCGCAAGGCAAACGCAGCGAAGCCGCTGAGCAATATCGCGCCGCGCTGCAGCTGGATCCCAACGATAAGGACGCCAAGACGCGGCTGGACCACTTGGCGAAATCCGCGCATTAAATCCGTGAAAGATTCGCTCGAACCTCGCACCCCGCATACCGCATCTCATCCGGTGATGACTCCGCTCGCGCCAGCGCAGAAGACGACGCCAATTCTCTGGGCTGAAACCTGGAGCCTTGCTCTGCAGGAGCTGCGTGGCAATAAAGTGCGCGCCATGCTCACCATGCTGGGCGTGATCATCGGCAGCGCCTGCATCGTGCTGGTGGTGACGGTGGCGCTCGCGGGGAAGCGCTACATCGTGGGACAGATTGAAGGCGTCGGCGCCAACCTGATTTACGGCGAGCTGATCCATTCCGGCGACGCGCAACGCACCACGCTCGCCGACGAAATTACCCTGGCGGATATTGCCGCGATCAAAGCGGCTCTGCCGCACGTGGCGCAAGTGGCGGGCACCCACGACACGCCAATGACATTCGTGGTGAACGGAGTCAGCCGGCCGGTGGGCCTCGTGGGCGTCACCGACGGATTTCAGGAAATTCGCCGCCTGAACATTCTGCGCGGCCGCTATTTCGATGAAGACGACATGATCGCGCACAGCAAAGTGTGTCTGTTGAGTCGGGAACTCGCCGACCTGGCTTTTCCAAATGAAGATCCGTTGGGGAAGGATATTCGCCTGGGCGACCTCCACTTCACGGTGATCGGTGTGTTTCACGAGAGGACCGCCACCTTCGGGCAGACGGAAATCACGCAGAATTCCGTGCTGGTGCCGATTGGGCTGATCAAGTCCTACACCGGCGAGGATTTCCTGCGCACTTTTTACGTGCAAGCCGACCGGCCGGAAGATGTGCCGGGGCTCACCACCGAGGTCGCGCAATTTGTCAGCAGCCGCCATCGCCCGGGCGCGGAATATCGCGTGCAGAATCTGGGCTCGCTGCTGGATTCCGCGCGCAGGATTTCCCTGGCGCTGACGGTGCTGTTGATTGTGGTCGCGACCATCGCCCTGACCATCAGCGGCATCGGCATCATGAACATCATGCTGGTGACAGTGACCGAGCGCACGCGCGAGATTGGCATCCGCAAAGCCATCGGCGCGCCGCGCGATGCGATCCTCTATCAGTTCTTGATGGAAGCTTTCTTGATCAGCGGGACGGGAGCGCTGCTGGGGATCGCGATTGCCGTAACGATTCCGGCCGTGGCGAATTTTGCCATTAGCCTGGTTCCGGAATTGTCCGGCGTGCACATTCCAGTGTCGTGGGTCTCGGTGGTTCTGGCGTTTTTGGTATCCTGTTCCACGGGCTTGCTCTTTGGATATCTGCCGGCAAATCGCGCCGCGCGGCTGCAGCCTACGGAATCATTGCGCTATGAATAAATCGCATTCACTGAAATTGCTCACGGTTTGGGGCGCAGCGGCGGTGTTGCTGCTGACGCTTTGCGCCGCGTCTCCCGCGCGCGCCCAGGAAGCCCGGAAACTCAGCATGCGCGAAGCGGTGGCGCTGGCGCTGCAGAACAGCCGCGATCTGGCTCTGGCGCGGGTGCAATACTCCGTCGCGCTGAATGAAGCTGGCGTGGACCGCTCCGCGTTCCAGCCCAACCTGTATACCGGCTCTGGCGCAGCCTACACCTACGGTTTCCCATCCATCGGCGGGGGGCCTCCGGCGGTCTTCCAGTTGAATTACAACCAGGCGATTTTCGATCCCGTGCTGAAAGCTCAGCAGCGCGCCGCCGAAGATCACGCCAAGAACATGAAGCTGGAAATTGATCGCACGCGCGACGACGTGATCGTGCGCACAGCTGTCGCCTACCTGGAACTCGCCGAGGTGCGCCACTCCCTCGACTTGCTGCGCAAGGAACAAGTGAGCGCGGAAAAAATTCTGGGCGTCACGCGCGAGCGCGTCGAAGCCAACCAGGAACTCGCGATTGAAGTGACGCGCAGCGAACTAACCGCAGCGCGCGTGCAGGAGCGAATCATCAAGCTCGAAGGGCGTGAGGAAACACTTACGCAGCAGTTTCAGAACTTGACGGGCGTCGCCGACACGGAAGCGATTACAGTAGACACCGAAGAGCCCTCGTTCGCCAGCGATCGGCAACAAACTGAGCTGGCTAATCTGGCGATTCAGAGCGACCGCGGCATCCAGGAAGCGGAAAATGACCGCTTGGCGCGCCAGCACATTCTGCGCGGTGCCAAGCTCAGTTACTGGCCGACGCTAAGCGTCATCGGCCAGTACAGCGTTCTCTCCAATTTCAATAACTACACGAAGTATTACAGCGGCCAATACCAGGCCAACAATTTCGCGGTCGGCGTGCAGATTACGATTCCGCTGTTTTCGGCCAAGACGCGCGCGAATGTCGCTCTGGCCAAAAGCGAATTGCAGCTGTCCGAGCTGTCGCTGGGAAATAAGCGGCAGGAAGTTCGCCAGGACGTGCTGCAGAAACAGCGCGATGTGCGCGAGTTGGAAGCAACCTACGAAGTGGCGCGCCTGGATTTGAAGCTGGCGCAGGAAACCGTGGAACTGACGCAGGCCAAATTTGACCAGGGCCGCGCTACGCTGCGCGATATCGAAGAGGTTCGCCTGGACGAAAACGACAAATTCGTAGCGTTTCTGGACGCGGATTTCGCCCGCCAGCGCGGCCAATTGACGCTGTTGCGCGCTACCGGGCAGTTGGCCAAGGTGTTCCAGTAGCACGGAGCGCGAAAAGCATGGCTTGGGCTGAGTGCGGAAATCGAGTAAAATTAGGTGTTGCTGGTTAGTAAGAAGTTCATACGTCTTTTTGGATGCCCTGAGGGGGTAATATTTGATGGCGTCTGTAATGAAAACATTGTTCTTGAATCCGCCGAGCTTTGAGAAATTTGATGGTGGCGCGGGCTCCCGTTGGCCCGCCACGCGCGAGATCGAATCGTACTGGTATCCGGTTTGGCTCACATATCCCGCTGGAATGCTTGAGGGTAGCCGCCTGCTGGACGGCCCTCCGCACGGCATCACGCCCGCTGAAGTCGTCACGATCGCGCAGGATTACGAGTTTGTCGTGCTCTTCACCTCCACCGTCGGCTTCTGGAGCGACCTGAAAATGGCGCGGGCCATGAAGGAAAAAAAGCCCGGGCTGAAAATCGCCTTCGTCGGTCCGCAAGTGCAGATCAAACCCGCTGAAAGCCTGCTGGCTAGCCCGGACATCGATTTTGTGGTTCGTGGTGAGTTCGATCTTTCCGTCGTGGAGTACGCGCAAGGCAAGCCGCTCTCCGAAATTTTGAGCGTGAGTTACATCAAGGACGGACAAGTCGTCCACAATCCGCAGCGGGCGATGTTGCAGACCGCCGAGCTGGACGCCCTGCCTTTCGCCACCGACGTCTATCAGCGAGATCTCACCATCGAAAAATATAATGTGCCGTTCCTGCTGAATCCGTTCGTTTCGTTCTATACTACGCGCGGTTGCCCGGCTCTTTGTACGTTCTGCCTGTGGCCGCAGACGCTTTCCGGCCATGCCTGGCGGGTGCGCTCGGTGGAAAACGTAGCGCGCGAATTCAGGCAAGCGCACAAGATGTTTCCGCAAGCGAAGGAATTTTTCTTCGACGACGACACTTTCAATATCCGCAAGGACCGCGTGCTGGCGCTCTGCAAGGAATTCAAACCCGTGGGCTTCCAGTGGTCCTGCACCGCGCGCGTACACAGCGATTACGAAACCTTGAAAGCCATGGCTGATGCCGGCGCGCGTCTGCTGATCGTCGGCTTCGAATCGGGCGACCCGCAAATTCTGAAGAACCTGAAAAAGGGCGCCACCGTCGAAATGGGCCGCACCTTCGTGCAGAACTGCAAGAAAGTCGGCATCCACGTGCACGGTGATTTCATCATCGGTCTTCCGGGCGAAACCAAGGAGACTATCGAAAAGACCATTAATTACGCCAAGGAGCTGGATTGCGAGACGATTCAGGTTTCCATGGCGCACGCCTATCCCGGCACCGAACTTTACGATCAGGGCATGCGCGAAGGCTTTCTCGCCGGTGAAGCGATCACGGATGATCTGGGCCACCAGCTTCCGCATCTTGAATATCCGCATCTTTCGCGCGAATACATGGTCGAATCCGTCAACCGCTTCTACGACGAATATTATTTCCGTCCCCGCGTGGCCTGGCGCATTGTGCGCGAAGCTCTGTGGGATTCCCACGAACGCAAGCGCCTGTTCCATGAGGCCGTGGATTTTATGAAGCTGCGCCACGACCGCCGCAAGGTGGCCAAAAAAGGCGTGCAGAAAAAAGCCATGGTGCAAGTAAAAGTGCCCCCCATGGAGCCACAAACCTCCGGCGCGGCGGGCGATTCACACGGCGCATGACGTCGTCGCAAGGCCTGCACCTGAAAACCTACGTTTTCCTTTTATTTATGGTCACGTTCGGCCCGTTGGGCGACGTGTTTCTGGCCGACGGCATGAAAAAAGTGGGCGCGCTCAACATGCAGGATCCCGGGTCTGTATTTCATTTCTTCGCGCGGGCGTTCGCTTCCGGCACGGTGTGGCTCGGCGTTCTGCTGCTGCTCGCGTTTTTTATTTCCTACACCCTGGTTCTCTCCTGGGCGGATTTCAGTTTCGTGCAGCCGGCTTCTTCGCTTTCCTACGTGATCGTGGCTCTGCTCGGGCACTTCTTTCTGCGTGAATATGTCAGCCCGCTGCGCTGGGCCGGCATCGCGCTGCTCTGCCTGGGTGTCTTGATCGTCGGCTACACGCCGCCGCGGACTACTGAGCGAGTCTGATGGCCTGGACGGTTGCTCGCGACGCGCTGTTGGTGCTGGCGCTCGCGTCGTTCGCTTATTACGTGGTCGCCATCGTTGCTGCGCTGCGATTTTTTGGCCGACGCGATGCTGCTGCACTTCCTTCAGATTTCACGCCCCCTGTCAGCATCCTCAAACCGATCTACGGGCTGGATCGCGAGGCATACCAGAACTACGCGAGCTTTTGCACGCAGGACTATCCGGATTACGAAATATTGTTTTGTGTGAGCGACGATCAGGATCCAGCGATTCCAGTGATCGAACAACTGGCGCGCGATTTTCCGCAGCGCCGCATTCATCTCCTGATCGGTTCCGATCCGCTGGGCGTGAGCGACAAGGTAAACAAGCTCTGCCGCATGGCGCGCGAAGCTCGGCACGACATTCTCGCGGTCAGCGACAGTGACGTGCGCGTCACGCCGGAATATTTGCGCGCCATCGCCGCCCCCTTTCGCGATCCGGCCGTCGGCGCGGTAACGTGCCTCTATCGCGGGCTTACCGACGGCTCGCTCGCCGCGAACTTGGAAGCGATTGGCAACAGCACGGACTTCACCGCTGGCGTGCTGGTGGCGTGGCTGTTCGCGCCGGTGAATTTCACGCTCGGCGCCACCATGGCCACCACGAAAGAGCGCCTGGCCGAAATCGGCGGTTTCGAATCTCTGGTGGACCATTTTTCCGACGATTACGAGCTGGGCAATCGCATCGCCGCGCGCGGCCATCGCGTCGAGCTCAGCACTTTTCCGGTTTCCATCGTGTATCCGCACCAAAAGCTCGCCGACGCCTTCCGCCACCAGTTGCGCTGGAACGTGAGCATTCGCTTTTCGCGTCCCGCCGGCCACTTCGGCCTGATTTTCACGCAAGCATTGCCGCTCGCACTGCTGGCTGCGATTTTCGCGCCGTCCGCGGCGTGGGCGATTAGCTTGCTCCTGGGTTATCTGCTCCTGCGAGGAATTTCCGCGTGGGTCGTCGGCGTGTATGGCATGCGCGACGCCGGCGTACGAAAACACCTGGAGCTGCTGCCGCTGCGCGACGCCTTCGCCTTCATCGTATGGGTGGCGAGTTTCTTCCCCCAGCGCATCCACTGGCGCGGCCGCGAATTTTACGTCCGCGACAAGCGCCTGGTTGCGGCAGCTCCGCGCCAACCGTGACGCGCCAGGTTTAGAATTTAACGGCGCGCCGCGGGCGCAGGGAAGGTAGGGGCACGGCATGCCGTGCCCGCTTCTAATTATCCCTAGTCCGGTTTCTTCAGCTGCTTGTACAACTCGTTCGCGATCTTGAATTCCTGCTCCAATTCCTTCGAAGTAAGCCGCGTGCGCAAATACTCAACCGCCTGCTCCAGCCGATCCAGCGCCCGCGCAATATTGTCGGTATTGGTATGCGCAACATCACGCCACACTCCGTAAGGACTGCCCGCCAGCCGCAACATATCCTGCGATCCCGGGCCGGCAAGCGAAAGAGGCAAGCCGGTTTCGTCTGTCTCATCCTGCACCACGCGTGCCAACGCCACAGCCAGCAGCTGCGGCAAGTGCGAGACAATTCCCACCGCCCAATCATGCGTATCCGCGTCGCACCACACCGGCTCCGCACCCAGCGCGCGCACCAGCGCATGAAATCGAACCACGCGTGGATCCGGATCGTCTTCCGAACAGATCAACGCATACCGCGCGCCCGAAAATAAGTCAGCATCGGCCCGCGCGATCCCCGAGGTTTCTTTCCCCGCCATAGGATGCCCGCCAAGAAAGCGAGCACCGCCAACGAAAGCATGTTTCGCCGCCCGGCAAATTGCAGCCTTGGTGCTGCCAGTATCAGTCAACAGCGCGTCGCCACCAGCCGCCGCAGCAATTGCGGGAAGCGCCTCAATCGTCGCTCCAATCGGCAGCGCGATGTACACCAGCTCCGCCCCGCGCACCGCGCTCGCGAGATCGCCCGCAGCCTCCCGCACCGCTCCACGCGCCAGCGCCGCCTGCAAAATCTCCGCGCGGTCGTATCCCACAATTGAAATGTCCGGAAAATGTTTGCGCAGCGCCAGGCCGAACGATCCGCCGATCAGGCCGGTTCCGAGTATGGCTACACGGGAGAAGGGAACTGCGTTAGTCGTCGAAGGCACGCCGTAGTTTAAATCAAATTGCTGAAATTCGTCATTCAGCGCGCGGTGGAACGCGCCGCGCGTCGCTCGCTTGCAGAATCATCGGGCTCGACCACTTCCACTTGCGAAACGTCCTCGAGCTTTTCGATCTGTCGCACCAGCGTATTTTCCGCGCGATCGGCCTGCACGGTCATTTGCACGTCCAGAAAGTGGCCGTCTTCGCTCGTGTCTGCGGTCAGATGCAGCAAATCGAAACGGCGCCGGCGCGTAACTCCCAGAATGCGCACCAGCGCGCCCTCGCTCTGCTTCACGCGCAGTTGCAGGGTAAATTTCGTCACCGCGCAACCTCGCGCGCCACTTCATGCTGGTGCATCATTTCGGAATTCGAGCGACCGGGACCGACGATCGGCCAGACGTTCGCCTCCTGATGAATCAGCACGTGCGCAAGCACGGGCCCCGGTTCCGCGAGCAGCCGGTCGATCGCGCCAGAAACGTCGGCGCGATCTTCCACGCGAAACGCGGGAATGCCCATGGATTCCGCCACGCGGCAGAAATCGGGATTGTCGGAAAGATCCACTTCGCTGTAGCGCTTGTCGTGGAACAATTCCTGCCACTGGCGCACCATGCCCAGCGCGCGGTTGTCGAAGAGCACGATCTTCACCGGCAAATCGTAGCGCCGCAGCGTCGCCAGCTCCTGCAGGTTCATCATGATCGAACCATCGCCGGAAACATTGATCACCGTGGCATTGGGGAACGCGAGTTGCGCTCCGATCGCCGCCGGCAGGCCGTATCCCATGGTGCCCAGGCCGCCGCTGCTCAGATGCTGGGAGGGGCGATTGAAATGGAAATGTTGCGCCACCCACATCTGGTGCTGGCCCACATCGCACGCGACAATGGAATCATCGCCCGCGCGATCCGAAAGTTCTTTAAGAAAGCCGGGCGCGTACACTTCCGTGCCGGGTGCGGCATAATCCCACGCGTGCGTTTCCTTCGATGCAGAACATTCGCGCCGCCACGGCTCGATGTTCGCGAGCTTGCACGTCAGCGCTTTCAGCGCATGACGCAGGTCGCCGATCACCGGAACATCCGCTCGCCGCAGCTTGCTGATTTCCGCGCGGTCCACGTCCAGATGAATCACTTTGGCATTCGGCGCGAACGCGTTCAGCCGGCCGGTGGCGCGATCGTCGAATCGCGCGCCCACGCAGATCAGCAAATCGCAAATTTGCACTGCGTGATTCGCAGTCTTCGTGCCGTGCATGCCCATCATTCCCAGCGCGAATTCGTGTGTCGTGGGCAGCGCGCCCAATCCTTTGAGCGTGGCCACCACGGGAATGCGCGTTGTTTCAATGAACGCGCGGAATTCCTCCAGCGCATTCGCCATGCCGATGCCGCCGCCGGCGTACACCACCGGGTTGCGGCTCTCGCGCATCAGCGCCAGCGCGCGCGTGATGGATTCCTTGGACGGTTCGGCGATTTCTTCGCTCGTGTCGTCTTCGTGGAATTCGTATTCGGCCACGGTGTTGGCGATGTCCTTCGGCAAATCAATCAGCACCGGGCCAGGACGTCCCGAGCGCGCGATGCGGAAAGCTTCATGCACGATGCGCGGCAACTCCGCGGCGGTTTTCGCAAGGAAACTGTGCTTTACGACAGGCATGGTGATGCCGAAAATGTCCACCTCTTGAAACGCGTCGGTGCCCATCAGCGAAGTGGCCACTTGCCCCGTGATTGCAACCATCGGAACTGAATCCATGTAAGCGTTCGCAATTCCCGTCACAAGGTTGGTCGCGCCGGGGCCGGAAGTCGCCATGCACACGCCCACTTTTCCCGTAGCGCGCGCGTAGCCGTCTGCGGCGAGCGCCGCGGCCTGCTCGTGGCGCACCAGGATGTGCCGGATCTTCGAATCCAGCAGCGCGTCGTACACCGGCATGATCGCCCCGCCGGGATAGCCGAAAATCAGCTCGACGCCCTCGTGTTCGAGAGCCTTCACCAAAAATTCTGCGCCCTTCATTTGGCACCTCTTGCGGTCGCCGCCGTCTCCGGCTTCAACCAGGACATTTGCGCGCGCAATTCCGCACCGACTTTTTCAATCGGGTGGTTCTTGTCTTTCTCCAGAAGTTTGTTGTATACCGGGCGGCCGGTCTGATTCTCGAGGATCCATTCCTTGGCAAAAGCGCCGGACTGAATTTCCGTGAGAATTTTCTTCATGCTTTCGCGCACATGTTCGTCAATCACACGCGAGCCGCGCGTAATATCGCCATACTTGGCGGTCTCGCTGACGAACTGGTGCATTTTGGCGATGCCGCCTTCATAAATCAGATCCACGATCAATTTCAGTTCATGCAGGCACTCGAAATACGCGGCCTCCGGCTGATATCCCGCTTGCACCAGCGTTTCCCATCCTGCCTGAATCAATTCGCGCGCACCGCCGCACAGCACGGCTTGCTCGCCGAACAAATCCGTCTCGGTTTCTTCAGCAAAAGTCGTCTGAATCACCCCAGCTCGTGTGCCGCCGATCGCGCTAGCATAAGCAAGCGTGCGGTCAAACGCGTGGCCCGAATGATCCTGATGGATTGCGAGCAAGCAGGGCACTCCACCGCCGCCTTCATAAGTGCGCCGCACCAGGTTTCCCGGGCCTTTCGGCGCGACCATGGTGATGTCCACCGTCTTGGGCGGCGTGATTTGCCCGTAATGAATATTGAAACCGTGCGAAAACAGAATCATGGAGCCTTGCTTCAGGCTGGGCGCCACTTCGTTCTGATACAAAGCAGGCTGCGCCATGTCCGGCGCCAGCATCACGATCACGTCCGCGCCCTCCACCGCTTCCGCCGGGCCAGTAAGCTTCCAGCCGTCCTGCTCGGCCTGTTTCCACGAAGGACCGCCGCGGCGAAGTCCTACCGTCACATTCAATTTGCTGTCGCGCAAATTCAGCGCGTGCGCGCGGCCCTGGCTGCCATAGCCCAGCACGGCAATGCGTTTTCCTTCCAGCGCGCGCGGATTCGTGTCGGTGTCCCAGAACATTTTCGCCATCGTCGTTCTCCTTGTAATTGCAATTTCTACGCGGCGCTGGTTACTGCGCCCAGCGATGCCGATGTAACAAGCTTTGCGTATTTGGCCATCACGCCCGTGGTGTAATTCGGCGCGGGTGCTTTCCATTGCGCGCGACGCTCTTCCAGATTGGCCGCAACGTCCAGCCGGCGCGCTTTTACATCCAACGTAATAATGTCACCATCGCGCAACAACGCGATCGGCCCGCCGCTCGCCGCTTCCGGCGCCACATGACCCACCATCAATCCGTGCGTCGCGCCGCTGAATCGGCCATCGGTGATCAGCGCGATCTTGTCGCCGATACCTTGGCCCACCAGCGCGCCCGTCACCGCCAGCATCTCGCGCATGCCCGGGCCGCCCTTCGGCCCTTCGTAACGAATCACGACGACGTCTCCCGGCTGAATCTGGCGGCTCTGCACCGCCGCAAAGGCAGCTTCTTCGGAATCGAAAACGCGCGCAGGTCCGCTGTGCAACACTCGTTCGTGCCCAGCCAGTTTCACGACGCAGCCTTCCGGCGCGATCGAGCCATGTAGAATCGCCAGGCCACCATCGGCCTTGATCGGTTTTGCCAGCGGCCGCACCACTTCCTGTCCGGCCGTTTCGCTCGCGTCGCTGATTTCCTCGAACAGTTTTCGTCCCGATGCCGTGATCCCGTCTTTCAGCAGCCCCGCTTCGCGCAAACGCTGCCCCAGCACGCGCATTCCGCCCGCGCGGAACATATCCGGCGCGTTAAACCGCCCTCCGGGCTTCAAGTCCGCAAGCACAGGCGTTTTCGCCGAAATTTCATCGAAATCCTTCAACGTCAGCGGCACGCCGGCATCGGAAGCAATCGCCAGCAGATGCAGCACGGCGTTCGTCGAGCCGCCGCTGGAGGCAACCGAAGCAATCGCGTTGTGCAGCGATTCGCGCGTGATGATTTGCTTGGGGCGGATGTCGTCCTTCAGCAGCTGCATCACCAGCTTGCCGCAATCGAATGCAGCCTTGCCCTTGCGTGGATCCGTCGCCGGAATTTCATTCGCTCCCATTGGCGAAATTCCCAGAAACGTCAGCGCCATGGCCATCGTGTTGGCGGTAAATTGCCCGCCGCAAGCTCCGGCTCCAGGACAAGCCACGTCTTCCAATTCGCCGAGCTGCTTTTCGGTCATTTTGCCGGCAGCGCACGCGCCCACTGCTTCGAACACATCCATAATCGTGACTTCATGTCCGGCAAAATGTCCGGCCAGGATTGAGCCGCCATAAAGCGAAAGGGAAGGGAGGTTCAGCCGCGCCAGAGCCATCACCGTGCCGGGAATCGTCTTGTCGCAGCCGCAAATCGCCACCACCGCATCGAACGCGTGCGCGCGCACAAAAAGCTCGATCGAATCGGCAATCACCTCGCGCGACACCAGCGAAGCTTTCATGCCTTCGGTGCCCATGGTGATGCCGTCGGAAATCGTGATCGTGTCAAATTCGATGGGCGTACCGCCCGCGGCTCGCACGCCGGCCTTCACTCGCTCCGCCAGTTGGCGCAGATGGAAATTGCAGGGCGTAACTTCGGTCCAGGTATTGGCTATGGCCACCAGCGGACGCGCCAGATCGGCGTCGGTGAGGCCGGTAGCCTTCAGCATGGCCCTTGCGGGCGCGCGGGAAATCCCCTTCTTGATAGCGTCGCTTTGCATGTTGTCCTTAGTAGTAGGCGTCTGGGGGGCCGATAAGTCCAATTTGTAATTCTTCGCGAATTCATAAAATAAGCTTATAGCGGAATTCCGCACGCGGCGCTTGACGCTGGCCCTCCGCTTTCGTATAGTGGTGCCTCGTTAGGGTTTAAGAGGACATACAAGGCGCGTGGGTAATAGGTTTTATTACCGTTTCGCTTTTACTAGCCGCTTCCCTTATACCGGGGAGCGGGCCGGCGAGACGCGCGCGGAGCACCTAGCAATCAGTAACTAAGCACCGCACCAAGTCTTCCAAGCCGGCCGCGACCCTCAAAGGGAACGCGGCCTTTTTTGTTTTAGGGCACATTTTCAGCGCTCGATGCAAAGGGGAGAAGCGGGATGAGTGAAATCAAAATTGGCGATTGGCGCGCGAAAATTGACGCGATTGACACCACCCTGCTGCACCTGCTGAATGTGCGCGCCGGCTTTGCGCTCGAAGTCGGCCGCTTGAAGGGTGAGCGCGGCATCGCCCTGCGCGTCCCCGCGCGCGAACAGGAAATTCTCACGCGGATGAAGAAACTGAATCCCGGCCCGCTCGATAGCGAAGCGGTCGGCAAAATCTACAGCCAAATTCTGCACGAGTCCATACGCATCCAAGCCGATCACGGCCTGGGCTCGCCGCGGGTTCCGAAACGCGAGAGGGCGCGCCTGACCGAAAAGCGCCGCAAGGTGGCGGCGGCATGAAAAGCGTGGCCACAGCGCGGATCGCGTTTCAAGGCGAGCGCGGAGCCTTCAGCGAAGAAGCCGCGCTGAAATTGCTCGGCGCGGACGTCACGCTCGTGCCGTGCACGACGTTTGATGCCACGTTTTCCGCGATTCACAACCAGGCCGCCGATTTCGTGCTCGCGCCGATGGAGAACAGCCTCGCAGGCTCGGTACATCGCTCGTTCGACCTGCTTGTCGAGAGTGGCCTGCACATCGTGGGCGAGGTGATCATTCCGATTGTGCACAACCTGATAGGCATTCCTGGCGCAATGCTCGAACGCATTGCGTCGGTGGAATCGCATCCTGTGGCGCTCGCGCAGTGCGAGCAGTTTTTCATCGCGCATCCGCGGCTCAAGCGCATTCCCGCCGAAGACACCGCCGGAAGCGTCCGCGAAGTCATGCAAGTGGGCGACGCCACGCGCGCGGCGATCGCAAGCAAGCGCGCCACCGAGCTGTACGGTGCCGTGATTCTGCAAGAGCATCTCGAGGACGACCGCGAGAACTACACGCGCTTCTTCCTGCTAGCGCCATCCGCCGCGCAGCCGCGGGAATTGGCCGACGTGGCCGCCTCCGACAAAATCTCGCTCGTCTTTCAGCTGGCGCACAAGCCCGGTGCTCTCCATCACGCCCTCGAGCCTTTCGCCCGCCGCAACATCAACATGATGAAAATCGAAAGCCGCCCCGTGCGCGGCCGACCCTGGCAATACCGTTTTTATCTCGATCTGCAAGCCTCAGCTAGCGATCCCGAATTCGTGGCCGCGCTCGCGGAACTCGAACGCGAAGCAGTCGAACTGAAAGTTCTAGGCTCGTACAAATCGGCGGAAACAGCGCCGGCCGGTAAATTTGTTTCCGAGGGGATCCAATGATCATCAACATGGCGGTGGAAGCAACCGAAGAACAGATCGACCACGTCGTGAAACGCATCCAGGAGTGCGGTTTTCAGGCGCACCTGAGCCGCGGGGAGGAACGAGCCGTGATTGGAGTGGTTGGCAAAAGCGAAAAGCATCGCGGGGAACTGGAGGCGCTGCAGGCGGCGCCAGGCGTAGAAGAAATTATCCGCATCAGCCATCCGTTCAAGCTGGCTTCCAGAAATTTTCGCCCCGAAGGCTCGGTGATCGAGCTCGGCAAGGGCGTTTCCATCGGCGGCACCGAAATCGTGGCGGCGGCTGGGCCGTGCGCGGTTGAATCGGCCGCGCAGATCGGGGAAATCGCCGAAAAAGTGGCGCGCGCCGGAGCGAAATTGCTGCGTGGCGGCGCGTTCAAGCCGCGCTCGTCTCCTTACTCCTTTCAGGGACTCGGCGAAGAAGGTCTGAAACTGATGCGCGCCGCCGCGGACGACAACGGCTTGCTTGTCGTCAGCGAAGTAATGGACCCGTCGCAGATTGACGTGATGCTGCCCTACGTCGACCTGCTGCAAGTGGGCGCGCGCAACATGCAGAACTATTATTTGCTGCGGGCTCTGGGCGAAATTCAAAAGCCCGTGCTGCTCAAGCGCGGCATGTCCGCCACCATCGAAGAACTGCTGCTCAGCGCCGAATACATCATGGCTGGCGGAAACTACAACGTGATTCTCTGCGAGCGCGGCATACGCACGTTTGACACCTACATGCGCAACACCATGGATATTGCCGCAATCCCCGTGATCAAGCAGCTCTCGCACCTGCCGGTCGTCGCCGACCCGTCGCACGGGACAGGCCGCCGCGACAAAGTCGGTGCCATGGCCCGCGCCGCGGTCGCAGCCGGCGCCGACGGCCTGCTCATCGAAGTCCACCAAGACCCCGAACGCGCCCTCTCCGACGGCGCGCAATCCCTCTACCCCGATCAATTCGCCCAACTAATGGCCGAAGCAAGAATGATCGCCCCAGCAGTAGGCCGCCGCATCGCCGAGGAAACCGCGCAAAAGCGCGCCGCGGTGTGAGGCGTGCTGAAAATGAGACACATTCGCTGGAGTGCCAGCATTTGTCTCCGAATGCGCTTAACCTATTTGGCGGAGGTTCATGCCAATGACGATTCGGGTCGATCTTAACCCCGAGACCGAAGCCCGCTTGATTGCCCAGGCGCGTGCCAAGGGTCTGCCATTGGAAAAAGTAGCCGAGCTACTTCTAAACGATGCCTTGAACGGGCGTTCGCCATCTCAAGGGCGGTTGCGCGTAGAAGAGTTTCATCGCATGCTGAGCGCAATGGCAGAAGGCTCTGAAAAACTCCCCGATTTGCCCACCAAAATTTTTTCTCGTGCCAGCTTTTATGAGGACCGGATAGATGGCGGAGACGCCTTACCTCGTCGATAGGAATGTGCTTCTACGCTGGGTCAAGCCCGACCAGAGCGAGTAGCCCACCTTTTGCATGGTCAAAGGGCTTGCGAATCACGCAGGCTAATCACCGCGAAGGTAGCTCTTAAAAACCTTAGCTTTCTGGGCAACTGATGAGCTGACGGACGGATTGGCGCTCGGAAGCCATTCGGCGAATGAAGGCATCGCAATGTCAACGAGGGTCCTAAATATTTTGCTCGCGTCGCGGCTAGGCTGGAGGGCAGCCAAGTAAAACAAAATCCAAACCGCCACTCCAAATATCAGCAAGCAAGCCGACAGTCGCGGTCCGAAATCCAAACTGAAGACAGCCAACCGCCGGAACCAGAAGCCGATCGCAAGTCCGAGCAAAACAAACGCATGCACCAGTGCCACCAGCGCGCCCGCGAACGAGGTAAGGACGAGACTTTCCATGAACGCAATTTGCTCAGCGAACTCCGTTCGCAAAGACCCCGGAGCAAAATTAAGAATGTGGTACCAATAAAACACGCCGTCAACGCCATAAGTGGCTTCCGGGTAAAGCTCGTAGGTTGCAATGATGTTCCCCAACAATGTAGAGCGCTCGGCGTAGCGCTCGGTTCTGCCATCCTCGTCACGCCGAATCGGAAAGTCACGCAGATGCTCGTAACTTTCATAGAGTGCATTTTGCTGAGCAGTGGACAACGAAGCAGCAGGCCGGGGTCCGTACACGGCCATAGACAACTTTGCAACCCGTCGCTCGTTTGCGCGAAACGCCAAGCTCGTCAGCCACGACAAACGGAATCCTTCATAAACATAGAAGATCCACTGAATCGCACTGCTCAACACCAAGCCAAAGACGACGACCTCAGACACCAACATCGCCAGAGCACTCAAACCGTAAAGCGACTCGGTCACCAAGATAAATTTCATAACCAGAGGGTGAATCCCACTCGCGAGAACGATACCGGGGAGAACGACGCGCCGAAACGTGTCTGACGAAAACACATCTTCAATGGGTTTCACGGGCGCAGGCCTCTCCTTCAGCGCGATCCTTGTCTGCTGTCGCTATGTTTTCCGACTGGGTTTTTGGGGCTTGGGGTCAGGTACGTCTTCTGGTCGGCGAGGTGGGGAGGGTGCAACGTCCTTCCAGGTCCTGTCGTCTTTCGTCTTGTCTGGCGTTGTCACGATCGCTTTAGCGGCCATGTGAGGCTCCTTCCTACGAAAGAATGATTTCATCGCAGAGATCGCTAACCCACGACTCGGTCCGAGATCTTCGTGGGTTTGTAACCACGGGTGGGGCGATCTTATCTTAGAATCAGTTATCATTCCATCTAATAGAGTCGAGCGGAAACGAACCATTCGATATCGTCCGAACGAATTCGCCAGGAACTTGCAGGCGGCGGATAATCGACGGGGCGTGTTTCATAACACCGAGTCCAAAACTGCACGCTGGGCTGCGGTGAGAGTGCGACTTGCGGAAAATCTAGCGACGATCGCTTGTGAACGATGGGTGGCTTAGCCATCTGCCTCTTCGACCAGCGCTCGCCGATACAGCATATCGTTCACGCCGCTACGGGCTTGTGGGTATGGCCTGATTTTGCGCGACTGCTACTCTGCCTCCATCAAGAGCTAGTACGCAGTACGAGCCGAACGGGTTTGGTGGATTGAGACGTTAGGAGGAAACGCGCATGGCAACACGCACATTGTCTGTACCGGATCAATCCTGGGGAGCCGAGCATGAAACCAAGAACGAAGCGCACTCCTCCGGCGTCTCCTGGCCTGCGGTAATCGCCGGAGCGTTCGTCGCCGCGGCGTTGTCGCTGGCGCTGCTGGCTCTGGGAACCGGAATCGGGCTGTCCGCAATTTCCCCCTGGGACGGCGCAGGCGCATCCGCTTCCGCCGTAGGCAAGGGGGCAATCGTCTGGCTGATCCTCACTGAGTTGATCGCGTCGTTGCTCGGCGGCTATCTTGCGGGGCGCCTGCGTACAAAGTGGGTGAACATCCACACCGACGAAGTGTATTTTCGCGATACCGCGCATGGTTTTCTGGTCTGGGCCGTAAGCTTGGTTATCACGGCGGCGTTTCTGGCATCCGCAGTCGCCTCGGTTGGAAGAAACGCACGCGCCGGTGCAACGGCCGCAGAGGGCTCCGGTACGGCGCCTTCCCGAGCGGCCTTTAGCGCGAATGAATATCTCGTAGACTCACTGTTGCGGACGAGTTCTCCCAGCGGCGCACAAGACGACGCCGCACTGCGCGGCGAGGTTGGACTGATTTTCGTAAACGCCGTGCGTCAAGGAAATATCCCAGCCGCAGACAAAAGCTACCTGGCGCCAGTAGTGGCCGCAAGAACAGGCGTCAGCGAACCCGAAGCCGAAAAGAGAGTGGACGATGTGTTCGCGGAGGCGATGCAAGCGGCCGACACGGCGCGCAAGGCCGCAGCACACACGATGTACTGGACCTTCCTCGCGCTATTAATTGGCGCTTTCTGCGCGAGCTTCGCCGCAACCGTCGGAGGAAAGCAGCGCGACCGAGTGATCATCGTCTGACGAATTTCAATTCCATAGGAGATCTGACCAATGCGCTCAATCATATTGCTCCTGCTGGGTGTTCCAATCCCTTTCATCATTCTGATCGGGCTCTTCAGCCACTTCTGATTTCCAGTCTGCGACCTCGCCTGCGGTCAGTCTGCCGCAGGCAACGCCGTAGGCGCCACACGCGCCCATCACCTCGTCGTCGTCGGCCAGTCTTGCCCGTCATCGAAACCACCTCCTCGCTTCTCTGAGGGATTCGCGCCGCAGTTCCAATTGTTCTTGCAGCTTAAAAACTAAACTCCGACAATCGTGTTAGTGAGTAGGTCGGAACCCGAAGCCGAAGATCCTCGTCGGCTCGAACATTCACTCCTTCGCGATTGCCCGGGGGAACAGGATGCACAGCTTCAAGCGGCGCGCGGCTGGTGCAGTTTTATTCGCAGCGGTATTCTTCCTGCGATTTCTCGCGGTCTCCGCGTCCGCACGAACCCCTGCGCCGGCCGGAGTTGAAGACATGGTCGTAGGCGTGAACGTGGTCAACCCCATGCGCTCGAGCGTGGCCGATCAGAACACGCTACTCAGCCAGCTCAAAGCCGCACAAGTGCGCATAATCCGCTGCGGCATCTCGAACGACGACAAAGGCATCGATTTTGCCAAGCGCGCCGCCGCGGGGGGAATTCACATCCAGCTGATCGTCGGCCCGCAGTACGCACCCGGCGCGCCGATGCGTCCCTATCACCCCGATGTATACCCGGCCATGTGGAGCGGGCATCCGCTCTCCTTCGCTGACCCCGCGCTCTCAAAAGAAAACTTTCAGAAACTGTTCGACAGCCTGGATGCGAACGAAATCACCCTGGGCGGCGTCGAGCTAGGCAACGAAATAAACTGGGCGGCGTTCAATCCCGAATTCCCGCTACCGGGCGAGGGAAAAATTCTCAGCAGCGAGGATCTCTTGCATGATCCCGAAGGCAAACAGATCGCGAAAGGTTTTCTGCAGTACATCAAAATTTTAACGGTCCTCAAAGAAGTCCGCGACAACTCGCGCTTGAACCACAGCACGCCGATCATCTCCGCTGGCATGGTTAGCGCCGAAGATGGCGCAAAGCCTTACAACAATAAGAAGGAAGACATGGTCAGCCTCGCCGCCACTATCGCGTTTCTCCGCGCCCATGGCCTCGATTCACTCGTTGATGCCTACGGAGTCCACAGCTATCCTTCCGCTTCGCAGCCCGGCAACCCCACCGCCGCGGCCCAGCGCGCCGCCCGCCTCAACAGCGTTGATCTCGCCGAGTGCCGCGCATCAGGCAGCAAAGAAGGCAAGCCCTGCTGGATCACCGAATGGGGCTTCCCGAACAAAGACGTCTCCTGTCCGCCGAACGAAACCGCGCGCACGCTCCTGATCGAAGAGGTGCGCAGCGATTTTGCCGCAGCCGCCGCAGAACATCGGCTCGCAGGCATCGATTACTTTTCCTGGGACTCCGATCCATGGTCCAAGACGATCGATGCCGACAGCGTCTATCGCTGCGGAGCGTTAACAGAGAGTGGTCGTGCGGCGATCGCTCCCGCCGGCGAGGAAAAAGCTGCGAGTCCAACCGCCTCGATGCGCAACCGCGTCGGCGTACCGCTTGTCGCGCGCGGCCCAGCTCCGAACATCGCCGACAATTGGTTCACAGAAATCCAGCTCCCGAATACCCTTTACCGCGGCTTCACCGCCGCCGGCACCACCTTCGCCGTTGACGGCAAACATCCATACGACATGGGCGGCAAGGCCGCGACGGTGCTGAAGCCGGGACCGGCCGGCAATCCCGATTCCTGTGGCCAATGGATTCAGCATGTCGAACTGGAAGGCAAGACTCTCTGGGCCTGGGTGCACAACGAAACCGCCTGCGACTACGCGAAAGACGGCCAAACCCACGCCTCCATGACCATCGCCACTTCTACCGACTACGGTCTCACATGGAGGATTAAAGGCCCGATTATCAGAAGCACCGAACCCCCGGCCGCAGGCAAGGAAACCGGCGACAGTTGCGCCTCCGCGGTGCGTGGCCCAGACGCCTACGATTACGCCTTCTGCATGCATAACGGCTCTCATGCCTGGGAAGGCGGCTACGGTTTCGCAGCGCGCGCGCCTGCCAACGATCCCGGCCCGGGCAAGTGGAAAAAATATTTCAACGGCGAATGGAGCGAGCCGGGCGTTGACGGCAAATCAACTAAAGTGGACGGATTGGGCGTGGCCTACTGGACTACCGCTCACCAGTTCCTCGGCCTCAATTGGGTCAAAGGCGGCGTGGGCCTGATTGCCTCTCCGGATCCGCTGCATTTCACTGCCGCCTTGTCCCAGCCTCTGATGCTCGCCGAACCGGGAGATTGGTCGCGCAAGAATGGACTCGAGCTGCTCTCCTACCCCAGCCTGATCGATGCACACACGGGACTCAACCAGCTCGCCGACCAATGGCTGCTCGCGTATATGTATCTGCAGCCGGGTGAAAATTTCGGCAAACGCTATCTCATCTTTCGCCCAGTGGATATTTCCTGGTCGCGCGCTCCAGGTGAACCGCAAGTCGGCGAGATGCTCACGCATTGGTACGACGCAGCCGCGCACGACCACTGGGCCACCACCGCACCGGTGCCCGGAAACTACACCGCGTACAAACTGGTAGCTGAGCTCGGTTACGTGATGACCGCGCCGCCCGAGTCCCAACAGAAATCCACCGAATTGGAAGAATGCTTCAGTACATGGCCCGGCCACCCCGACCACATCCTCATCCAGAAGGGCGTCTGCGAAACCCAAGGCTACAAGCGCCTGCGCGGCGCCGGCTTCGTCTTCGCCGCCGAGCAGGCGAATACCCAGCCGTTATATCGCTGCTACTCCGATACAGAAAAATCCCACTTCGCTTCTAACAAAGACGACTGCGACAACATGGGCAAGCGCGAAGCGCTGCTCGGCTACGATCTGAGACAGTAGTCGGCCGCGCACCGCAGGCGTTTAACTTTCAGTTCTGAACTGTTAATTCTGAACTCTGAACCGCTTGATGCTATACGCGCTTGGGCGGCGTGGAAGGCTCTGCCACGCGCTCAGTTTCCATTCGACGACCTTACGCCATGCGTGCCTGCACAGCCGTTGGCCAAATACAGACTTCTATGTATCGCTCTATTTAATTGGCGCTTTTAATCTTGAGGAGCTGACCTGAGAGCCAGATGCCAAAAACCATACTCCTGGCAGACGACAGTCCGATAGTTGGCCAGGCCCTCTACAGGTTGCTTGCAATCGAAAAGAATTGCGAACTGTGCGCGCAGGCGGCCGACGGCTACGAGGCAATTTCTCTTGCCAAGCAATGCAAACCCGATTTGGTAATCCTCGACCTATCCATGCCGAAAATGAATGGACTTGAAGCCGCACGTGAGCTGAAGAAAATCATGCCCACGGTTCCCATTATCCTGCTCACGCTTCACGCCAGTTCCGTGAATGAATTGCTCCCGAAAGATTTGTGCGTCGATTTGGTGGTTCCCAAGGGCGACCTGGGGCGTTTGATGGACCATGTGCGGAAGCTGCTCTTCGCGGAAACCGGCGAGCCGGCGGACGATTCCGCGACGCTGTGATTCAGAAGTCCCACCAAGATCGTCCAAGAATTGCGGTGCATAGTCTGCAGCGATGGGACCGCACTCTCACCGCACGTGAGGGTAAGCGCGTTCAGGCGCGCGGGAGAAAAGGCTTAACCGCGCTTCTAGAACCGGAAAACGAAGCCGGCCGAAATTCGCAGGTTATTTTGCCGGCCATTTACGCCGTTCGGAAAATGCGTCAGATAGTAGTCAGCTTCAAACGCGCGGATGCCGATATGGTGAGTCACATCAATATCCAAGCCGCCGCCGGCTATCAGCGCAAAGGAAGTATATGAACCGGATGCGCCGCTGAGCGCAGGCTCATAGGTGCCAGACGCGTGCGCTCCGCCGAGGAGCACTTGCGCGAAGGGAAGCCAGCGATCGGATTTCCGCAGCGTGTAGCGCGGCCCGAAAAGGTACGAGTACAGCGTCAGGTCCTCGCCCGTCGCGTTGATATTCCCCGCATGCTGGCCGCTGAATTCGCCCACCGCGCTAAAACTGTGGGTGAAGCTGTATGCGGCCCAGATGTTGCCGCCATTCATGGAAAAGCAGCTGCACCCGCCAGGAGGCCCGTTGGCGCGCACGTAGTTGTAATCGATTCCCACCTCCAGCGGCGGATGATCCTCCTGCGCGCCGGCCGCGGCAGCGAACATCATGATCGCTGCGAGTCCGCAGAGGATCGGCACAACCGATTGCAATAGCTTGCGTACGTTCATTCTCGTTTGTCCTCTCAACTTCGCTAAACGCCTCATTGGACCACCACCGTAACGGTCGTTGATGGATGCAGCGTGCCGCTCGTTCCCGTGATGGTGATCGTGTACTGGCCCGCGGGCGTGCTCAGCCCCGCGAATCCGCCGTTGCAACTGGACATGACCAGCGCCGCCACCGCAATCGCGCCGACGCTCAACACCACCCTGGCTAGCCGCGCCGGCGGACGCCTGCGCAACATCGCTCCCATCATCGGAATCATGCTCATAACGATCAGCAGCGAACCCATGACGGTCGTCGACCACATCGGGTTTGGCGGCAAGGAAGGCCGCGAAGGCATTGGCGCGGGCAATTGCGCCGAAACCGGCGCGAGCTGAATCGTCATGATCGTCTGCTCGCCGTCGGCTCCTGGAGTCACTGTCGCCGGGTTGAACGTTGCGGTCGCGCGCGGCGGCAATCCGGTCGCCACCAGAGTCACCACGTTGGTGTACGAACCACCCAGCGGCGGCACCGTCACAGTAATCTGCACCGAGCCGCCTTCGCTCACCGTGAACGGCGTTTGCGGCGCTGTCACGGTGTACGCCGCTGTCACGGTTTCGTCTTGCGAGCCGGACGTCGAACCCGTAAACGCCGTGTTGCCCGAATACACTGCATAAATATTGTGATCCCCCACGGTCAGCACCGCAGTCGTCATCATGGCGCTTCCTGCCGCAGTTATGGTCACCGTCTGCAGCAGCGTATCCGCACCGCACGGATTGCCGCCTCCGCCGTCCGGATGCACGACGGAGGGTGCTCGCGCACTTCCGCCAACTTTTCCCCCGTCGATGTGGTGCACTACGGAGTCGTCTGACCCCGCATCGCAGAACGTAATACTGCCGAGTGCCGTGCCCGTTGGAACAGGCGCTACCGTCCCCGTCAGCGTGATGGTCTGGCCTGACGCGCCAGGACTCGGCGAAATCGTCAGCAAGGTCGTGGTGCTGGCCGCCGCGGCGATTGTCACGGTCACAGGATCGGAGACGGAAACTGCGAACGAACCAGTCCCGGTGTAAATCGCACGGACAATGTTCGCGCCCACCGCGAAGCTGGAGGTCGCTAGGGTCGCGACCCCGCTCACCCCGAGGTTGCCGGTGCCGAGCAGAGTGCCTCCACCGCAGGTGGGTGTTTCCGGCGTCGCCGCGGCGCGCGTTTTCCATTGTCCCGGCAATCGGACCGTCGCTGGTCGCGTGCGCGTCACCGAGACTGGCCCATCACCGCCCAGGCAGAAATCCACGCTGCCCCATGTCTCGCCGGTAGGCGTGGGAGTGATCGTCGCGGTCAGCATCACCGTCTGCCCTGCAAATGCCGGATTAGGTAACGCTGTCAGTGCCGTCGTCGTCGGCGTCAGCGTGGCAACGCCAGTCCCGCTCACCGGCACCGATTGCATGCTGGTGGCCGCCGGACCGAGACTGTTGTCCGTCAAAGCGACGGCTGTTTCATAACCGCCAGCCGTTGGCGGCTCAAACACCACGCCGAGAATGCAGTCGAGGCCGGTCCCCAGCGCGGATGACGTCGAGCATGAATTGTCCGGCCCGCTGAGGTTGAATCCGGTGGGCGGTGTGATCGCCGCAAAATCCAGCGCCTGGTTGCCGATGTTCGTTACGGTTACGTCTTGCGGTGCGCTTGGGGTATTGACGTTCTGCGGGTCGAAACTGAGTCCCAGCGGAATCGTGCGCGCATATAACAGCATCACCTCAGCCTCGGGATCGACCACCGCGAGATTACCCGTCGGATCCACCGTCAGGTCCTCCGGAAAATCGGTCGGGATCGCGTAGGTTGTGATGATGCCGCTCCCATCCACTCTCCTGATCACGGCGTTGCCATTGTCGGAGATGAATAGGTCGCCGCCCGCATCCACGCTTACGAATCCTGGAAGATTCAGCTGCGCGCTCGTCGCCAGCCCGCCGTTACCGCTGGAACCTGCCCCCAGCCCATTGTTTCCGGCCACGGTCGTGATTTTCCCCGTCAGGTCCACTCTTCGAATCACGTTGTTGTGCGTGTCCACGATGAACAAGTTTCCGGCGCCGTCTACGCGCACGCCTAGCGGATGATTCAATGTCGCGCTCGTCGCCGTTCCGTTGTCCCCGCTATAGCTCGCTGCGCCCGAGCCTGCCACGGTGGTGATGATTCCAGCCAGGTCCACCTTGCGGATTCGATTGTTGCCCGCATCGGCGATGTAAAGATTGCCCGCGATGTCCAGTGCGATTCCGTGGGGTTGGTTCAGCGCGGCATTCGTAGCGGGTCCGCCATCCCCGGAAAACCCGCCGGACAGCCCATTATCGCCAGCCACGGTGGTGATGGTTCCGTTCATGTCCACTTTGCGGATTACGCCGTTTCCCGTATCTGCGATGTACACGTTCCCAGCGCCATCCAGAGTCACGTCTTCAGGACTATTCAGTTCTCCCGGATTGGTTGCGGTTCCTCCGTCCCCTGCGTAACCGCACGATCCGTAGGTGCCCGCATATATGCCGAAGTCCTCGTCTTCGCTCGCGATCCAGATCACGCAGGCTGCGTCGTCGGCTATAAAAATCGGGCCGCCTAGGTAAACTCCCGCTCCCGCTACCGCCACAGCGACCGGGTCTGAGAAACCGTCGTTGGATATCGGCCCCGATGCCAGCGCCGGCAGAAAAGCGGCCTCAGCCGCGTTACCCGTGCCGGACAGCGGGACGGCCAAAACCTCTCCCAGACATTCATCAAGGATCTCGACGGCTCCCGTGCGCATGCCCGGCGCGGTGGGCTGAAACGTTACCGAAACCGTGCAAGGCGATATCACGCCACTGCACGTTACGGCGGACTGCGAAAAATCCAGCCCCGAATCACCCGTCGTCAGAACGTTTACATTCGAGATTTCTGCTTCCGTCACTGAGAACTGCAGCGTCGCCGTCTGGCTGCATGGCGCCGGCGCCCCGCTCTGGCACACATTGGCGTATCCCATAGGCACCGAAATCGTGCTGAACTCGATCACGTCACTGTTAATGTTGTCCGGGATGAGTAGGTCGTAGTTCGAATCCACCGCAAAATAAGTTGCCGCGCCCAGCCCGCTCGTCGCGAGCGTGGTTTGCAGCGCGAGCGGCGTAATTTCCACGATCACTGCGCCTTCTCCGCTCTCGGCCACATAGACGTTTCCTGCTGCGTCCACAGCCACGCCCCTGATGTTCGATAGCGACGTTCCCACATTCGTGCCCTCGCCGCCAGACGGCGGAAATTTCACGATGCTCGAAAGCGATTCGTCCGCCAGGTACACGTTGCCCGCGGCATCCACGGCAACATCCACCGGACTGTTCAAGCCAATCTCGAAATTGCTGCTCGCGCCGCCGCTGGTGATCTTCACGATGTATCCGTCTACGTTCTCTGTCACGAACACGTTGCCGTTCGCGTCCACCGCCAGCCCGTCCGGCGTGAGCACCGAGGCAAGTGCGGTCGCTGTTCCGCCACCGGCCAGTATCTTCACCACGCGGCCGTGGCCGCTGTCGCTTACGTATAAATTGCCCGCGCCGTCCACGGCTACGGCCAAGGGAGAGCTCAGCGTCAGTGGCGCCGCGCTCACCACCGTCTGCGTCCCGGTCGGCGTGATCTTCACGATGCGATTGTTGCCCGTGTCCGCGATGTACAGATTCCCGGAGGAATCCACGGCGGCGCCGTTCGGCCCGCCCAAGCCCGTCGTCGGAACCGTACGCTGCGCCCCGAGGAACGATACTTGCGCGGGCAACGACGCAGCACACAGCAGGGCCAGTCCCATTAGACACTCGAATCTGCGGCTAAAAATTCCACGGAGAATCTGGCTCACGGACGACGTTGCAGTGAATTTCACGAAGTTCCCCCAGGACGGCTTGGCACAATCTTCCTGCACTATCGTCTCGTGCCGGATTTACTTTAGGGGAGCAACGAATTTATTTTGAAATTGCCACTGCTGAGGAAGGTGAATTCGCGGTGAATCTCAGTGGCACAGGTTCAATCTGAAACGATCGCGGTCTTGCAGCTGGCTCACATGCTTTTCAACTCTGAACTGTTAACTCTGAACCGATTGTTAATTTGTATTTCCTGGATCCCGATTCGACACAATTTCTGAGTTGAATCCAGCAGTTCAGAATTCCAGACGCAATTGAAACGCAATCATGCGTGGTGTGCTATCACCGCCCAGGCCAACGCCGAGCAGGCCAGTCGGCGGAGATGTCGTGTACGTAAGCGCTCCAAACCCTGTTTGCGTCGTGCGCTTCCCCGGAATGCCTGCCAGCACCATGCTCGGCAACGCGAAATTGGGATGATTGAACACGTTGAAGAACTGTGTGTCGAACCGCAGTTTCACGCTCTCAGTCAACGGAAACGATTTCGTAAGGTAGAAATCGCTCCACACAAAATCGGGACCGCGCAGTGCGTTGCGGCCAAGATTCCCGAATTGACAGTGCGCTGGGCTGTCGCCTCCTGCGCACATCCCAGTGCTCGGATCAACGGTTGACGCAAACGCGTCGGGATTGAGCCACTGCACTGTGCCCGGTTGCGTGACGCCTGGAATGGGATTGTGTTCGTACAGCGGTACCCCCGGAACGCCGCTAGCGAATTGCGGCCCACTGCCGTTCACAATGCCGCAGGTCTGCTGCGGCTGTGGTGGTGGCGGCTGCTGTTGGCATGGTGAGGAGTAGGGCGTGCTTAGAACGGAAAACGGAATCCCGCTGTGCCAGAACACGGTGCCGGAAACCTGCCAGCCGTTTAGCACATATCCAAGAGCCCGTTTCTCAACCTTGAGCGGAATTTGATAGACATACTGCGCGTTAAGATTGTGGCGGATATCGTAATCGCAAGGACCGTAGTCGCGGGCGAGTTCTCCGGGCAGCGGCGACAGGATCCCGCCCGCTGAAAATTGCAAGAAACCACCGTTTGAAACGGTGTCCATGCAACGGCTCCAGGTGTAGTTGATCTGTCCCATCAGGCCGTGTCCCATGCGCTTCAGAGCGGTCATCTGCAATCCATTGTAGTGACTGTTCGCGCCGGTGGAGAGCTGCGTCACGGCTCCGAATCGGGGATCGGTAGGCTCGTTATACGGAAACGGGGCAAAGCATCCATCGCAAGATGTCGTCGAGCTCAGATACCGCAGATAGCCATTCACTTGCGTCAAATACGGTTGGTTCACCGCGCGCGTGCCAACGTATTGTGCGTGGATGCTTCCCGTAGCTCCCAACTGATGTTCCAGGCCAAGGCTCCACTCCATGAAATAAGGTGCGTGAAGTTCGCCATCCGGCACAGCCGTGATGGCGACTGGAGGAAGGCAACTCCCGGAAGTCGCTTGCGCCGAAGCGCAGGAAAGCTGTCCGAGGGGAAAACCCGAACTGAAGGTTTGATTGGCCTGAACGAGTGCATCAATCGCGCTGTCGGGCACTCCCGGCGCGATGGCTGTGCCCCCGACGGTTCCAAGAAGTCCGCCTTGGAAAGTCTTCACATAGGGTGGGTTCACGCCAACCACATCGGCGATACTGCCCGGTAAAATATCACTGAAAATTCCAAAGCCTGCGCGCAGCGCGGATCGTGGCTCAAACTGCCATGCGATCGCCGTGCGCGGTTGCAAGGTCGCGAGCGGCGTCGAGGAAAATACGTGGCCCAGGCCCGTTTGAATGGCGGAGTTCAAGGGCTGATTCACATCGTGCGAAATGGAATCGAAAGAGCCGCTCAGTCGAGCGATCTCCCGGTGCGGATTCAATGGGTTGGAATTCACGGTATCTCGGACTCCGAAGGTCCACGTAAGCGTCTTGGTCACCTTCCAGGTGTCTTGCGCGTACAGGTCGAGGTTCAGAAAGTTGAACGGCTGGTTAGGTGACGTGGGGAAAGTCTCTGTTGCCGTGGACGCTACCCCGTAAATGTACTGCGGAAGGTCGGTGTACGTGACGGTCGGGACCGAACCCTCACCGAAATCATAGTCGTTCAACCGCAAGATGCGAGTATTCGTGCCGAAGCGAAGCTCGTGCGCGCCGTGGCTCCATGCGAGGTTATCGTTGATAAAGAATCGCGAGGCGCGTCGTCCCTGTACCCAGGTATTGTCGAGTCCGCCCAAGGTGGTGAATGGCGCGTTCGCGCCGCTGCCCTGCAAGACAATCGGGAATGCGGCGAGCGTTGTCTGAAGATCGCTCGGGCCAAACAGGCTCTCGTACCATGAAAATGCCGGGTTGAAGTAGTTCACCAGATTCTGCGAAAACACGTGCGTGTAGCCCGCTGCGAAGGAGTACAGCGGTTGCGGGGAAAGCGCGTCGAACAAAGGATTGATGGGATCGGTCCAGGCGGCTTGCAGCCCGGTATCCGCCTGAAAACGATACCAGGTGGTGTTCTGTTCATTGATGTTGTAATCGATTCGAGCCGTCTGCACTTGTTCATGATCGTCGCTTGAATGCGAGACGCTCTGGCGATTGGCGCAACCATTGCCATCGTTCGCCACGGCGGGCGAACCTCCACCAACATCAAACGGGCAGCCGAGAATCGCGAGCGGCGTTCCGCTTGTATTTCCGTAGAGCGAAAACATTTTTTGATAGAACGGCACGGACTGTGGCGATGGCTGATAGACCGACCCTGTGACGGAGTCGGTTCCACCCAGCGGAAGTTGCCGCAACACATAGCTCGCGAACGCCGCGGTTGGAACGGTCGTCGCGGTGACAATCGGCAGCGCAATCCGGACCCACTCGCTATCGAAAAAGAAAAACAACTTGTTGTGAACAATCGGGCCGCCCACGCTCCCTCCGAAGTGGTTCACGGTCGAGCGCGGTTTGTGATTTCCAGCAGTGGCGTTCGTGAAATAGTCGGCCGCGTTGAACCGCGAACCGTTCCACAATTCGTAGAGGTTTCCGTGGAACTGATTGCTTCCGGATTTGGTGACGTAGTTGACTTGCGATGCGCCGTAGCGCCCCTGGTCAACCGCGTAGGAAAGCGTATTGACGGTTACTTCCGAGATTGAGTTTAGTCCCAGCACAAGGTTCGTCGACAGCCCGCTGTTCAGGTTCGTCAGCGGATCATTGGTTTCCAGGCCATCCACGATATAGCCGTTGGAAAGAGCAGGGAGTCCGTTGAACTCGACGTTGCCGTATCCGTTCGTGCCGCCCACGAAATCATTGCCGCTACCGGCCGTGTTGACCAGTGCGCCGGCTGCAAACTGCAGCGGGTAGGTGAGGTCGCCGCCCGGGTTGGGCAGATTTTCGAGCGATTGTGCATTCAGATTTGTGGACGTGTTCGCATTAGCGGGGTTGATCAGCGGAGCCTCAGCGGTTACTTCCACGGTCTGATTTGATTGCGCGACCTTGAGGACGAAATCAACAGTCTGCGTCTGTCCCAAATTGGAAAATACCGCCCGATTTTGCTGCGTCGCGAAGCCTGCCGCTTCCACTTGTACCGCATAGGTCCCGGGTTTCAGTTGCGGGAAGTTGAACCGCCCTGAATCATCGGTTTTTGCTCCGCGCTTCAGCCCGGTTTCCTGATTGGCGATCGTCACCGTGGCACCGGCCACCGCCGCCCCGGTGACATCGCTCACTTGTCCCACAATGGCAGTCGTGGTTTCGCCTTGCGCCAGCATTTCCATCGGCAGGAGAAGCACCGAAGTTAGCAGAAACAACGCGGATGGAATATTGCGCAACATGGCTTAACCCCGAATGATTAGCTATATTAACGCCAGTTAATTACGAAAGTAAACGTAGATTTATATGATGAAATTTCGAACCTTCTTTAACCCCCGGACGAGCGCCCGACGAATTTGAGGGTTTTAATGTTCTCGTGTTGAACTCTTACCGTGATCTCGCTCTACTTGCTCCGCCGGCATCGAAAGCATGTTTCGCGCAAGCATTTTGGCGCCTGCCCGGCGCGGGAGGGCACTCTTGGATTGCAAGCGGCAGCTGGCATACAGTATGCGTTCGCATGTCCGGAATGAATGCCCAAGAGCGAGAGAGTGGATGCGCCGAATGGCAGCGAAGTTGACGGTGTCCAGTTTGGTCTTCACGTGGGTCGCCGGCATGTATTTTGCGAAATTGGCGCGCCCCTCGGCGTCCGGCAAAACTTCGAAGCCGGGTGCGGTGACCGGCGTCATTGATGGCGTGTCGTTCGAAGGGGATCAATATTACGTACACGGCTGGGCTTGCCAGGAGGGCGAGCGCGGTTCCATCAGCATCAACCTCTACGCGAATCACCCGGCGGGTGCGAAGCCGCCGGGAACGTACGTCATGGCAGATACGGCCAATCTCGCGAACGAGCCTGCCGTCGACCACGAGTGCCACGATGCCAACGGCGGCAAGCACAGATTCCACACCGCGCTGCCCAACCAACTGCTGAGAACTTTCCAAAACAAAAAAATCTACATACATGGCATCGCGCTCGCGGGTAACGTCGAGAATTCTCTGCTGGCGGGATCGGGAAAGTTTTCATTTCCTGCACCCAAGTGGCCGCCCGATCCGCCAACGCCCAATTTGCTAGACGGTCCGCGCGCCGCGGCGTTCGACACCCAGAAGGAATCCTGCGAGCAGATTGATATCCCAGACGCCGCCGCTCGCGCGTTCAAAGACTACAAAGGGACGATCCATCTGATCGCTTCACACTATGTAACGCGCGCGGGCCTCGGACCCACGCTCGAAACCGCGAAACATAATTGCCAAGTGGTCTACAAATCGCCGCACGACGGGAGCATCGCGGATTTTAACGACGCCACATGGTTGAATTCGTTCTACAACGTTGACGGCAAGCGCATCGTGGCGCTCGGCCACATGGAATATCACGGTTGGGAGCACCCCGGCATGTGCGCTCAGAAAACTGACACGGCCGCCTGCTGGTATAACGTGGATACCTACAACCTATCCGATGATGGCGGCTACCATTTTGCCCGCCAGAAACCGCCCGGAAATTACTTCCTCAGCCTGCCGGTTAAATACGAAGTGGATCAAGGCCCGGAAGGCTACAGCGTGGACGCGAACGTCGTTAAGGTCGGCGAGTGGTACTACGATGAAGTCTATTCGTGGGCTTGGCCGCCAAAGTGTGGCGGGGGAAAGGGGCAGAAGCCGTGCCTCGTGCCCGATGGCGCGTGCGCGATTCGCACGGCGAACATTCTGGACCCTGCGTCATGGCGCGGCTGGGACGGCAAGGATTTTACGGTCTAATTCCTGGATCCCTACCGAGCCCCGGTGACAAATGCAAAGGCGCATGTTTGCGCCACGGTTCCTTACCTGGATTATTCCACGGGAATCAACTATCACGCGGCGTCGCATCTTTTCGTTGCGACACTGTGGAACCAAGGCTCAGCCGGTTGGGGACCGATCGGCCTCTATTTTACAACCTCTCCGGACTTCATTCATTGGAGCAAGCCGGAGCTGGCGATGACGCAGAATCAAATGTTCCGGCGCGAGCCGGAAGGGAACTGGTCGTACGCATATTTTTCGCTCATCGATTCAAAATCGGCGGACTCCAGCTATATGACGATCACCGATAGTCCCTACTTGTATTACGTGCGCTCGGACGGCAACCATCCACCCTACCAGCGAGTGTTGTTTCGCCAGAAGATCAAGCTGGATTGGTTCGCGGCATTGCATCCGGAGCCAGCCGCGCCTGCGAGCAGCCACCATTAACGCAACGCTTTGTCAGGGGTACGGCCCACCTGCTCGGAACAATCCCACCGTGATGCGATCAAAAGCAATGAATGAAGTTATAAGGGTAGTCGAAGGCGCGCCCAATCAAAGAAACGCTTTTCGCCCGCGCCCTTAAAAGAACAGCTGTACTATTTTTCGTCGCAAAAAAAGTACAGGTCGCGGTCGACTTTCGGTCAGTTACACAAATCCATCCCAGCGTACGACTGCTTTTCCATTGCCATCTTGGGAGCATCGAACGGAAACGACAATATGGAGATGCACGAACGATCGAACGATGCGTGCCGGCGTCCAGCGCTGATGCCCATCGCTGTGCGCCGACGTTGCATGGTTCACCGGTCGCGGGCTGCCGGTCACGAATCACGATCCACTCATCGCTCGCCACCGTCGCCTTCGGCGCGCGTTCTAATCGCTACTCAATTATTAGAAACCGGCCGAACCTGCTTATAACCAATGCCAAATGCCTTTCTAATCGCTACTCTTTCGGCTGTTTTTTTCCGCTCTCTCGAGCCGCGCTGCGTTAGCACACCGCTATTTCTAATCGGCTTCGCCGCGATTAGAAATCGCCGCAACCCCATGAAAACAAACGGAGGGCTGTCATTCTAATCGGTCGACATAAACGCGTTTCGCGCACACTTTTGGCGCGGCTTTTCCTGAAAGCGCCGTTCTCCCGAATGGCGTTTTGCAGCGTGCTCGACCAGGGCAACGACGTGCGCGAAAAGCCACCCTGAGGCCTGCCCGACGACCGCTTTTGATCATTAGAATCCCCTCATAACGTGCAATAGCGCACAGTATTGGTGCGTACCGAACTTCATACTGGGGTCTTCCGAGCTACTTAAGGAGACTTCCTGTGCAAAAGTTTGCGGCATTGCTGGCAGTGCTGACGGGTTTGGGTGCGTGCGCGGTCGCCCAGGCTCAAACGGCAGCTTCGTCCGAGAGCAGTCATATCGTCATCTACCGAGAGAACGTGGTGAGCCGCACGACTCGAGCGGTGAGCTATAAACACCGCAGCGGATCCACAAAAATTGATTTTGCGGGCACCGATTTGATGGCCTCGGCCCAAGGTGAAGCGCGCGTGGATAGCAAACGCGGCGCGCTGGAAATCAAAGCGGAATTTTCCGGCCTCGAGCGGCCCACGGCCTTCGGCAACGAGTATTTGACCTATGTGTTGTGGGCAATTTCGCCGGAAGGCCGCGCGGTGAACATCGGCGAAGTGTTGGTGGGCGATAACCACCGCAGCAAGCTCGACGTGACCACCGATCTGCAGGCGTTCGCGATGATCGTAACCGCGGAACCTTATTATGCGGTGCGACGCCCCAGCAACGTGGTAGTGCTGGAGAATGTGATTCGTCCGGATACCGTCGGAGCCAGCGAAGCGGTGGACGCGAAATTCGAGCTGATTGATCGCGGCGGATACATCCCTACAGGCTATAACTTCGATCCGGTTGTCTTGAGCGCCCAACTACCTCTGGAGTTCTATGAGGCGCGCAATGCGGTGCGCATCGCTCGATCGGCTGGAGCGGAGACTTATGCAACCACCAGCTATGGGAACGCGGTCGCGCAATTGGCGGTGGTGGATGGAATGGCGGGGATGCGGCACGTCGAGACCAAAGAGCTGATCGCGAAATCGCGTGAGGTAGTGCAGACGGCCGACGACGCGCGCGAAATCGCAGTGAAACGCGAAGATGCGGATCGCTTGAACGCCGAGCGGGACGCGGCGGCTGGACAGGTCGCCGATGCCAACGCCAAGTCCGAGGCGGACATGCAGGCTAGGCGGCACGCGGAAGAAGAACGGGCCGAAGCCGACCGGCGTCGTGCGGATGCCGATCACGCAGCGGCTGCGGCGCAATTGCAGACGCAGGCCGCCCAAGCGGACGCCGATCGCAATCGAGCAGCAGCTGCGAATGCGGATCAGGCCGCCGCTGCAGCACAGTTGGCGGCGCAGGCTGCCCAAGCGGACGCGGATCGCAATCGGGCCGCGGCTGCGAATTCTGACCAGCAACTTCAGCAAGCCGTGCAGGATCGTGAGCAACTGCGCGCGAAATTGCTGCAACAGTTCAACGCCATTCTCTCGACGCGCGACACGGCTCGTGGGCTCGTGGTGAATTTGTCTGACGTGCTTTTCGATACGGGCAAGTACACGCTTCGTCCGGGCGCGCGAGAGAAACTGTCCAAAATTTCCGGGATCGTTCTGGCTTATCCGGACTTGCGATTGGCCATTGAGGGGAACACTGACAGCGTCGGCGGCGACGCCATGAATCAGACCCTATCGGAGCAACGCGCGAAAGCGGTGCTCGATTACCTGGCCTTGCAAAACATTCCCACGGCGTCCATGACGTCGCAAGGATTCGGCAAGACACAACCAGTCGCGTCGAATGACACGGCGGAAGGGCGTCAACAGAATCGCCGCGTGGAAATGATTGTCTCGGGCGAAGTGATCGGAACAACGGTCGGGCCTGTGTCGCAAAATCTATCGCCGGGTAGCCGGCCGTAGATTTTCTAGGTTCGACGATTCGAGCAGAGCTGCAAGTTAACAGCTAAGAGTTGGCAGTTGGAAGCTAAGAGTTAAAAGCGAAAGGTCACCGATTACTGAACGTCGGTGACCTTTCCGTTTGTAAAGATCACTTTCATGTCGGGGTAGAAGTACATTTGCTTCGCGCCCAGGTTGACGATTTTTTGCGGCTGGCCGAGGATTCCGATCACTTGGTCAGTCGTTTGGCCCAGTGCAATCGTCTTCGGCGGCGCGGAGGATTGCGCGGGAGCCTGCGCCGCCGGAGCAGCATTATCAGCAGCCGGCGCGTCCGGCGCGTCGGATTCCGCCGTGACGACTTCCTCGATCTCTTTCATGAGATCGTCGGTAGGAGGAACGACGTTTTTCTGGAAGGGGAATTTCAGCTGGCCGTAGTAACGCACGTCGTTGTAAGGATCGCTGTAGAATACAAAGACGACGCCGTCCGGCTTCACGATGTAGTCGGTGACCCAAAACTTCTCACCGGTGACAAACTTGCGCTGCGCAATAGCGGTGGTTTGCTGGTTGGCCGGCGCGAGAGCCATGCCCCACGCCATGTTGGCTCCGAATCCGAAAGAGATCGTCCCGTTCTTGTAGGTGTTGGTGGGCGGGGCGACCGCTTCGGTGCTGGCCATCACCAGGCCGTCCTTGTGCAGGTCAAGTACGGAGCCTGCTGCCGCAATATCCGACTTGTCCGCCGTCATCTTGGTGCGCTTGAACTCGGCGGTGAGGCGCTTTTGAATTTCCGTGCGCTGGTCTTGGCCACGAAGCGCTGGAGCTACACATGCGAGTGCGACCGTGAGTGCCAGTACCGGGGCAAGATAAAGTATTCGGCGCATAATCAGCCTCCTCTTGAGCCGCAACGGCAATGCCAGTTTGAAGTGCCGGCCAACCGGCGAATAAATTACACCCACTGCCGTTCCTACGCAATTCTGGCGCGTTACAGGTTCGTGACAATAATGAGTCGCCACGCGCGCTCCTTCACGTAGCTTGTGCCAGCGCGTGTTTCATTCGTCTCCCTGTTCCGCGATGAACGCGTCCACAGTGAGTACCCTCGCCTGCGCCGGGAAAATCTTCCCAGTGAGAACGCGGTGAACTTCGGGATCAGGGTCGAAGCAGGCGTCCTGCAGGACCACGCAGTGGAAATCCAAGTCGGCGGCGCGCCGCAGTGTGGAGAGTGTGATGCCGCTGGTAGAAATTCCGAAGAACACCAGATTCTCAATGCTGCGCGCTCGCAGAATCAGGTGCAGCTGGTTCTCCGAAAACGCGCTGACGCGCTGTTTGTAGACCATGAGATCTTCCGGGCGCGCGACGGCGCTGTCAAATTGGGCGGAGGGCGTGCCGATTACGAAGAGATTGCTTTCCTTAACGCGCTTGAAGCGGGATTCGGTTTCTGGAATTTCAGGATGGCCGGCGGAAAACCCCAGTCCCACGTGGATGATGTGAAATTGCTTTCTGCGCGCAAATTCCACGGCTTTGGCCGCGGCGGGGACGACAGCTTCGGCAGCCGCGACAAATCCGAAAATGCCTTTCTGAAAATCGAGAGTAAGCAGCGCTGTCTTTTTTGGATCCAGTTTCATGGTTCTCCCTTTGTGGTTTATGTGATGACGCCCAAAATCAGCGCGACTCCTTCGAGACGGCCGGCGGGTTTCTCGCAATGCCCACGCTCGCGGGCTAGGCTTTGCGTTTGGGTCTATAGGTACAAGACCTTATTTACAGGCACTCCCTCAGCGTGTGATACTTTGCGGTCTGGGGGACGGAGGTACGTCCATGCGCAGCTCGATTCGTGTAGTGTCGCTTTTCCCGGCGATTCTCGCCGCGGCCCTGTCTTGCGTGCTTGCAGCGCCAGCATTCGCCTTGGGCGACGACAAGCCCGTCGCGTCGGCTACCGCGAGCGCGGCGACGGCGCCAGCTACTGCGCCCGCCAGCGCACCGGTCGGCAAGGCGGCTCGGCCGGACCGCGACAAGAAAGTTTACACTAACGATGATATTGATCAGATGTGGCCGAAGCCGCAAGCGGCGACGAGTGATGCGCAGATTTCTGCGGCGAGCTCGTTCACACCGTCTTCTGCACGACGATCCGTTGTGGTTTCGCGCGTCGCGAGCGCCACCACCGCGCCACCGAGCCGCGAAAATGATCCCGCGTGGTACGCGGCGCAGGTCGAATCGCTCTACGCGGAACTGGAGCGGCTGAGCAGCAGGGAAGCGAGCTTGAGTGATTACCGGGCGACGGGATCGGATGCCGGGGTGACGATCGGGCTGCAATTCGGCGCTCCGTGCGAAGGCATCACCACGGACAACGCTATTCAGCAACTCGCAATTCGCAAGCAGGAAATCGAGCAGCAGATCAGCGATTTGCAAGACGCGGCGGAACAGAACGGCATGCCGCCCGCGGTAATTCAGGACCCGTCCGAAGTTCTGCAAGCCGCGCGCAAGCCGCTCAGCCCCGGACAGGAACGAGCGACGCTGTTGCAAAGGCAGAGCGACCTGATCGGCCAGCTCGACGGCGTGCAGAATCAGTTGGCGGACATGGCCAGCCAGGCCGCCGCACAAGGCATCGTCCTGCTGCCTCCCACCCCACAGTGGGGCGGCAACCTCACCACCGGTCGCATCCAATCGCTCGATAACCGCGCCAGCCAAATCCAGAACGCCCTCGCTGAGAATGAGGATGCCGCCCGGCAAGCGGGCGTCGCGGCGTCCGCGCTGCCGTAGACTTGATTCCTGCACTCGCAGAATAGTCGCGAGCACATTGTCCCTAGGAGCGACGATACTTTCTCTTATTCAGCGGGTTCGAGTCTTCTCCGGCGAACGTCTATTTCGCCTTCCCGTTTTCATCGTTCACTGACCGTCGTACAGCCTTGATTCGTCCATTTTTACAGGAAATACCCGAGGGGAGAGCTCTCTTGCGGCGACTATCATCTTCTTCGCCAGCCCAATCTCATAGACTAGCGAGGTGGGTTGTGAGCAAACCTTCAGCGATACGTTTCGTGTTTCTCTCCCTTTGCGGCGCCGCTTTCCTGCTTGCGGGCTTGCCGTCGAGTCAACTCAAAGCTTCGGTCGCGCTGTCACCCGTGATGAATCTTCAGCCTGGCGATGAACCTGCGGCCGCCACTTTTTCGGGCAAAATCGTTTCGCAGAATGGCGTCCGGTTCATTCTGCGCGATGATGCCAACGAGGTCTGGTACCACTTGGACGATCAGGCGCAGGCACAGAAATACTTCGGCAAGGACGTTGTGGTGACCGGTGTACTGGACGGGCGCTCGGATATGATTCACGTGCGCAGTATCGTCGAGGCAAAACCTTGAGAGAGAGCGTCGGAGCGGCGAACAATAAGGCGCTTTTTCGTGAGCTGATCAGCGAGGTTCGCTGACAGCGCGGGCAGCAGGTGGGGAAAATGCCGGACGAGGTGCGGTGGGGTCCGCAGCGGGCGACTGGTTGATGACAGTGACTCCCGAGGACGCCCAGGCGAGCCGGCCGTCGCTCTTCGCGACTTCCGCCACGATTTTCGAGAACAGGCGATCCTGCATTGTGGTGCGCTCGGTATAGTTCACCACATAGTTGACGGTGAATTCCAAAGATCCGGAATTCACTGCGAGCGCGGCGATGGGCTCGAGAGGCGGGTTTTCAGTGCGATAGTCGTCACTGACAGCGTTCCACGAGTTCTGTGCCTCGACAAGGTATTCGCCAATCACCTCATTGGCAACTCGTAAAAGCATTGTTCTGGCTAGTTCCGCATCGCTGGTGATGGTGAGCACAACTTTAATCTGGTCCCAGATGAAGCGGAATCCTTGCGAGTAATTAAAAACGGAATTTTTCAAGACAGTGTTATTCGGGATACGCACGATGCGTCCGCTGTATAAGTCGCGGCCAACCCAGCTGCCGACTTCCATCAGAGTAGTTCGCAGCAGGGCGATGTCAATCACGTCGCCGCGGGTGTCGCCGATCTGAACTCTGTCTCCGACGGCGTAGAGTCTCGAAAAGCCGATGGAGAATGCGCCCGCAATACTGGCCAGCACATCTTGCAGAGCGACAGCTACGCCCGCGCCGGCGATACCGAGGGCGAAGCTGAGGCGACCCAGGCGGTCTTCAAAGAGGATTGAGAGGAATAGAACAATCGATATGTATCCGGTGAAGACCACGAACTTGCGAACTCGATAGCGCGCATCGGCGCGGCCAAAATGGCGGGGCAGAGTCTGTTCAAGCACACGAAAGCCGGTGTGTATGAGCAAGATGCCGACAATCGCCGCGACGCACTTGCCGAGCAGCGAAAGCGAAGCAGCGTCTTTGAAGAGTTCTTTCATTCGTTCACTATCTTACTCACGTTGCGGCCAGAAATGCAGGCGCGTCAGGATTTTTTCTTCCGTTTCTCCCACAGCTCCATGAACAATGCGACGGTGGCGGGTCCGTAGCCGGCATAGTGATTGTTCGCGTAGGCGTAGACTTTGATGCCGCGCCGCGTGGTTTGGTAGCAATAATCCACCCAGTGGGACAAAGCAGCGCGGCGATCAACGATGGTCTTGTCCCACACTTTCGTTTGCTCTTCGATTCCTTTGCGATCTCCCAGCCAGCGCACATAAGTGAAGTCGGAGGTAATGGGATCGAGCCGGCTGGTTAGCTCCGTAATGCCTGGCATCCACGATTGATCGATCACTGCCAGCGCGACGTTATGTTCCCGCAATACCTCGGCGAATTTTTCATCGAGCCAATTCTTATTGCGGATTTCGAGCGCGAATTGATGGCCTTTGGGGAGTTTCCCCAGGAAGGGACGCAGGCGCGCGAGGAACTCGGCGCCGGTCTTGAACTTAGTGCGGTTGAAATAGGGAAACTGCAGCAGCATCGGTCCGAGTTTGTCTTCTCCTAGGCCTTCGGCGGTCTCAATGAACGTCTTGAAATCGTCGTCGCAATCTTCGAGACACTTTTCGTGGGTGATCACTTGGGGGACTTTGAGCGCGAAGACGAAATCGGGTGGAGTCTTATTGGCCCAGCCGGTGATGGTGGAGCGCGCGGGCGTGCGGTAGAACGTGCTGTCCACTTCGACGGTGTTGAATTTCGTGGCGTAGTAAGTGAGAAAATCGCGCGGCTGCATTCCGGTGGGATAAAACGTGCCTTCCCAGCCTGCAGCGGTGAATGCGGACGTTCCTACGCGAATCTCGGCTTCGATATGAGGCGTCACGATGTGCTGAGCCTAGCGTACTGGTTGACCGCGGAGCAAGCTGGCGTTTTGTGCGGACACGATGGAGGTGGTTGACGAACTTCGCTTCCGCCAGTAAAGTAGTTTAGGGTCGTGCGAGCGACCCTTTTTTGTTGTCTCCCCTCGGCTGGGAGGTCGTACAATTGGCAGTACATCAGATTCTGGATCTGATTATCCTGGTTCGAGTCCAGGCCTCCCAGCCAACTTTCAAAACGCTCTGAATTTCCCGACGATATTGTCCGCGGCGTGAC
>Ga0181520_10000053_pt1 | contig 211105 bp, 174 predicted proteins | sample PEATcosm2014_Bin_29_FD_132451 | JGI IMG/M metagenome (GOLD analysis project Ga0181520, IMG submission 132451) | Peatland microbial communities from MTU Mesocosm Facility, Houghton, MI, USA - PEATcosm2014_Bin02_30_metaG | ecosystem: Environmental > Terrestrial > Soil > Wetlands > Peat | place...
GATTGCCGCCAACTGGAAGATGTACAAGACGCCCGCCGAAGCCAAGGCCTTTGTCGATGCCTTTTTGCCCCTCGTTGCGCAGCACACGCGCGATGAGATTGCTCTGTTTCCTTCGCCCGTGCTGCTGCCCACAGTGATTGCCGCCGCCAAGGGAAGCAATGTTGCCGTCGGCGCGCAAAATATCCACTTCGCAGAGGAAGGCGCTTACACCGGCGAGACCTCGCTCGGCCAACTGAAGGCCGTGGGCGGAACGCATACGCTGATCGGCCACTCGGAGCGCCGCCAGTACTTTGCTGAGACCGACGAGATCGTCAACAAAAAGCTGCACGCGGCGCTCAAGCATGGCGTTGTTCCCATCGTTTGCGTAGGGGAAGTGCTGGCCGAGCGCGAAGCCGGTAAGACCGCCGAGGTGCTCAAGACTCAGATCACCGGCGCATTTGCCGGTATTACAGCCGCAATGGCCGCGCCGATTGTGATCGCCTATGAGCCTGTCTGGGCCATCGGCACCGGCAAGACCGCGACGCCGGAGATGGCCGCCGACGCGCACAAGATCATCCGCGCCGAAGTTGCCAAGCTGCTCGACCCGGCAGTTGCCGCAGCGGTACGCATCCTTTACGGCGGCTCGGTCAAGCCCGACAACGCTACCGCACTGATCGGCCAGGAAGAGATCGACGGCGCCCTCGTCGGCGGCGCCAGCCTCAAACCGGATTCCTTCACCGCCATCGTCAAGTACTGATCATTCAATCCAGACTGGGAGCCTCAGATCTCAGGTCAATAGCATCTTACTGATAGTGTAAGGAACTTCCGTGCCCCATCCATTTCACGATCTTTGTGAAATGGGTGGGAATCAACGAAGCTAACCGCACAAAAACGGTGAAAATGCTTTGAGACCTGGGATTCCGCCATTCCGCTCAGAACGGCTCTTTGCTTCCCCCGCCGCAGAGTTCGACAGCGTGAGAGAGCGCCTTGGCCACGCGGTCGGCGAGATCGGCGTCGCTGAAAAAGAGAACAAACCCATGACCATTCGCGCGACGCAACATCAATGCGGTCACGGGTGGGTTGGTCGAAGTAATGACGAGTTCGGGATGGCCGTTCTTCGATAGCCTCTGGGTTTCATATTGTTCGTAGGGCTTGACCACAATGTCGTTGACATCGCGCAGCGAGAACCCATCATTGCCGTCAGTTGTAGTCCTGCCATTCGATGTTTCCTTCATGTGCATCGAGATACTGCATTGATTCTGGTCGGCAATCACGTTACTAATCTCGTCTGTGAAGGTAACGGTTGCACCAGCGCCGTTGGTTGAATCCTGGGCAAACTCAACGTAAGCGATCTTCCCGCGGCCATTCAGCTTGTTCTCTATAAATTGCATCGTTGCAGCCAGCGACGGCCCGTTATCAACGGGCATCGGCGGAGGCGGAACGGCGGTTTGCGCGATTGCAATTGCCGCGGAGAGCAGCAATACAAGTGTTGCCAAGAAAATCAATTTTCTCATCATACGCTTCCTTTAGAAAGGTTCCTCGCTCTTTCCGCCGCCGCACAGTTCGACGGCATGAACCATCGCCTTCGCCACGCGGTCGGCCAGCGAGGCGTCGTTGAAGACGAAGACATTCTCTACGCCATGCGGCTGACGCACAACCAGCGCCGTCATCCCAGGCGTGCAGGAGTTGACGGTAGTATCTGGATGTCCGTTCTTCGCCAGCCATTCCGTCTCATATTGTTCCCAGGGCTTCACCACTATCTCCTGCACGGCGCGCAGCGAGAATGAACTATCCTCGCCCTTGTTGTTTTTTCCGTCGCTGTACGCGATCCACCGATAGGCGACCGAGTGCTTTGCAAAAAAATGGTAGGAGATGCCGCACTGGCCCTCGTTAGCCACAAGATTGCTGATTTCATGCGTGACCGTATCCTGCCAGTTCATGCCTGCGAAGCGCGTGGACTGGGCGTTGTCGATCCAGGAGGACTTGCCGTTGTCATTCAGTTTCTCCTGGATGAACTGCATCGTCACTGCCAGCGATGGCCCGTTGCTGACGGGATTGGGCGGAGGCGACACGGGCTGTTGAGAAACTGCCGAACCGGTCGACAAAACCACAATACAGGTGGCAAAAACAACACGCAACATCTTCTTCATAAACTCTCTCCTAAAAACTTTCTTTGTTGCCGCCGCCGCAGAGTTCGACGGCGTGCAGCATGGCTTTGGCGACGCGGTCTGCAAGATCATCGTCGCTGAAGTAGAACGAGTTTTCCTCTCCATGCGGACGGCGAACGACTAACACCGATATGGGGGGATTAGTGGATAGAACATTGGCACTACTGCCTTTCTTTGCATAAAATCCATTTCTGTACTGCTCGAAAGGCTTAAGCACAATCTCCTGGACATCGCGCAGCGAGAAAATGTCATTCTCGTTCTTGGAAGTCGGGATTCGCTTCTCCCAATACCACGAACCCTGATTGGTCGTTTTCCAGTGGTAGGAGATACTGCATTGTTTCTGGTTAGCCACAACATTGTTGATCTCGTTTTGAATGGTTTGACTCCATGTACTCCCATTGCTATCGCTGCTGGTGTCCTGGTGGATCGCGAAGAAGTCAACCTCACCGATTCCGTTCAGCTTCTCCTGAATAAACTGCATGGTCTCGGCGAGTGAGGGGCCATTGTCTGCGGCCGCACTGGTTTGAGGTTTCTCGGCGGACTCTGCGCCCTGCGCCATCATGGCCTTCAGTTCGGCCTCCGTTGCGCCAGCCTGTTTGAGCGCAACCAACGCGCCGATGGAGGTGTCGAACTTATCGGTGGTGGAGCGAATTTTGTTGAGAACCACGCTCTCCGGCATTCCCACTTGAAGCAGCTTCAGCACTGCGCCGTTGGCGGGCGAAATATCTACAGGTCGCGGCGGCGGCGCAACTGCCTGCTGCGCCGATAACGTCAAAACGATCCCAGAGAACAAACTCGCAGCTAGCACGCTTCCGATCTTCACGTTCTGGTCTCCCAATAAACTATTTGCGTTATTGCTGATTATTAAAGGCCATCTCCGTCACGCTGCTCTCCGCCTGGTCGGCTTGCTGCCGCTGTTCATCGAGCATTGACTGAACATCTTCGCTCTCTGCCGGAGGCTGATCCACGGGCATGGGCGGCGGCGTGATGGCTGACTGCGGAGCAACGGGCAAGCCATTCTGGCCCTGCTGGTCGCGCAGTGTCTTCAGGCCGGAGTCCAGTTGAGCGCGGAAGTTATTCTGCATCTCCTGAAGGTCATCGAGCGGCAGGACGACTGTGAGTCCAGCGGGACAATCGGCCTTCCGGCTGCTGACCACCGTCAGATCGGCGGTTACATCTCCATCGGGCGGCACGGCTGCCAACTTAATCACATCACCGGCCGAGAGTCCGCAAAGCTGTCCTTCCGTGGAGGATACGTTCAGACTCAGGCCCACCACAAAAAGATGGCCGGCCACCATCACCTGCGGCAGACCGTCCAGCATTGGCGCATCATTTGGCCGAGCCGCGGCGGCATTCTCAAAGGCCAACTGCTGCTTGACCTCCTCGGCGATCATCTGCTTGATCTCCGGAGTAATCGGCGTGTCTGCTGGAGCATAAGCCTCATCGCCTCCCGCCTGATCGAAGTCGATGATCTGCGCCTGCGCGTTTGCACTGGTCGTGTCCGCAGTTTGGCTGCCGCTGACTGGACCGCCTCCGCCAGGGCAACTGCCTGCCTGTGCGCCGGCATCATAAGCGTTGGCGAGAGTCTGCCCAAGATAGTAGTCGGTCAGCCAGTTCGCTCCGCTTTGGTACGCGCCTGATGGGTCAAAGTATCCGCTGTTGCAGGCGAACCACGACGAACTCGCCCAGCCCCACATATACGCCGCCGCATTCTCCCACGGGTAATATGCCCATCCGTAAAATGCCGGAGCATACGTGGCTGCTGGAACGTAATTCGAGCGCGTTGCGCCGTGATACTGATACTGGGCATACGAGCGCGTGAAGCTGTGGCCATCATGAAGATACGATCGCTGCACATAGTTATGGCCGTTGTAGGCGACCGGATGCTCATAGTACCCGTTGCGCGCGCCTACCGAGACCAGTCTGCCGCCACCGGGTCGCTCGCTGATCACCATTCGATGACCCAGCGGACCGCGCGCAATATCCATCGTAGGCGTATGCACCGAGGCCAGCCGTCCGTCTCCCCGGAAGATGGCAACCTGACCATGTGCGCTGACCGATGCCAGCGTTCCATTTGGACGTACATCGAAGTTGCGCCCGTTGGCCGCCGTCACTGTCAGCCTTCCATTCGGATGCACCGCCACCTGCCCCGGAGGAATCGACCGTTGATTCACACCAGTCAAGCCGCCACGCGCGGTATTCACCTGATGCAGAACCGATTGCGATCCTTCTGCTGTTAGTTTGGAGTTCTCTGCGCCGGACCTGCCGCCAGTCGCAGGCGCGGGAATGCTGTAAACAGGATGCGAAGTATGGACAGATGCAACTGCCGGCGAAGAGGGCGACGGCGTCCTTGGGGTAAATGAATTGCTCGCCGGGGCGGGACGAGCAGACGGAGTATAGTTTGCGCCGGTCGAGGGACGCGGCGTATAGGTGGTCACGCCGTTTGAAGTTCTCACCTCTGCGCCGCTCACCACTCCTCCGCTCACGGAATGTGTCCCGCCCGACGAACCTGGAGTATAAGTGTGCGGCGTGTAGACAGTGGGGGCACTCGGAGCAGGCCGAGAACCCGGAGTACCGCCCCCCGGCGTATAGCTGCGCGCCGGTGCCGAAGGTTCCGATGGCCTCGCGCCGCCGTGTGCCGGAGCCGGATTGTACGACGGACGGCCAGGAGCGGGCTGTGGATGATATGCCGGCGCTGGCCTCGGAGCCGGGGGATGGTATGCCGGCGCAGAGGGATGATAGGCCGGAGGATGGTAAGCCGGAGCTGGCGGATGATAAGCCGGTGGGTGGTAGGCCGGAGGCGCGGCTGCCGCCATCACCGCAAATGACAACAGCATCAATGTCAGAAAGTGAAACCTTTTCACACGAAAACATTTATCCATCGTCCACCCCAAAGTGCATCAGTTAACCGCAAAACCGCCACGCGGGTAGAATATCCTTGCAGACTGTATGCGAAACCATCAGGATTCTACCACTTTTTGAGATTGGCGAGATACCGGCTTACTTGAGCTGATCAGCCGGCACTGTCCATCCTTCTTTTTCTCCCTTGTTCTGCTCCTTGAGCCAATCCATCAGCGGCTGGAAGTATTCGACAATCGCCGAGGCATCGGCCTTGTCGCTGCCGGTCATCACTTTGAGCGCCTCCGGCCAGGGCTTCGAGCAACCCATTGCCAGCATCGCATTCAGCCGCGCGCCGGCTTCCTTCGAGCCATAGACCGAGCAGCGATTCAGCGGTCCTGTGTAACCCGCAGCCTGACACATGGCGCGATAAAACTGGAACTGGTAGACGCGGGCCAGAAAGTAGCGCATATACGGCACGTTGCCGGGGATGTGGTATTTCGCTCCTGGGTCGAAGTCGGCCTCGGTGCGCTCGACCGGCGGGGCGATGCCCTGATATTTTTCGCGCAGCGCCCACCATGCGCTGTTGTAATGCGCAGGCGTCACCTGGCCCGCGTAGACCTGCCAGCGCCATTTATCGACGAGCAGGCCGAAGGGCAGAAAGGCAATCTTGTCGAGCGCCGTGTGCAGCAGCAGCGGAATATCGGCGCTGGTTGGCGGAACCTGCTCGATGAGGCCCAGTCTCTTCAGATAATCCGGCGTCACATTCAAAGCAATAGAGTCGCCGATAGCCTCATGGAAGCCGTCGTTGGCGCCGTTCTGAAATAAGTACGGCTGGTTGCGATAGGCCATCTGATAGTAGTTGTGACCGAGTTCGTGATGCACGGTGACAAAGTCGTCGGCGGTGGGCTGGAAGCAGGCCTTGATGCGCACATCGCGCTGGTTGTCGATATCCCACGCGCTGGCATGGCAGACCACATCGCGGTCGCGGGGATGAGCCAGCATCGACCGCCGCCAAAAGCTGTCGGGCAGCGCATCGAAGCCGAGCGATTTGTAAAAGCCTTCGCCGTAGCGGACCAACTGCTCCGGAGTGGTGATGCGCGCCTTGAGGATCGCGCCCAGATCATAAGGCATAGGGCCGGAGGGCGGCGCGACCACGTCATAAATGTTGCCCCACTCCTGCGCCCACATATTGCCGAGTAGATCGCCGGGGATGAGGCCATCGGGCCGTCGCGCGGCGTCGCCGTACTTTTCGATCAGCTTGCGGCGGACATAAGTGTGCAGCTCCAGATAAAGCGGCTCGACTTGCTTCCAAAGGCGTTCAATCTCGGCTGAAAATTCTTCGGGAGTCATGTCGTATTGCGAGCGCCAGAGTGCGCCTGTGTCGGCAAAGCCCAGCTCGCGCGCTCCCTGGTTGCTCAACTCGGCCAGTCGCGCGTAGTCGCCGCGCATCGGCTTGCCCACCGCGTGCCAGCCAGCCCAGAGCGTCACGAGTTCTTTTGGATCGCGGCTCTGAGCCATCTTATGATCAAGCTCATCGATGCCCATGCAGTGATCTGGATCAGTGTCTGGGCAGTATTTTCCGCGTCCATAAGCGGCATCGAGTTCGGCGGCCTTCTGCGTGGTTTCAGCGCGCAGAGCGAGGTCTTGCGGCGCAGGCAGACCGATGCCCAGCTTGAGTAGCAGCAACTTGCGCTGGGCGTCGGCGGGCAGCGGAAGGCCGTCGAATTTGCGCGCCTCATAAATCAGCGCCGTCTGCCGCGCGATTGCCCGGTCGTTGGCCTCGGCGACAAGTGCGACGGTGTCGTCGGTGATGTAGGTCTCCTCGACCCACGAAGCGCGGTTGGCGTCAATGCTGATTGCGCCCAGCTCCTTCTCGGCGCTGGCGATAAAGGCGAGCGCCTCAGCGACGGTGGGTTTGGCGGCGGGCTGATTTTGCGCCAGTACTGCGGGCGCAAGCAGGAGCAAGACCACGAGGGCCAGCAGGGAGGGGAAGAGGCTGCGGATTCTGATGCTCATAGCTGAGAATTATATGCGTCCAATGCAGTATCACAGCTACTGATCGTGTATTTGTTTTTGTAGGTGAGGGTTCGCAATATTCATGCGCAACAGTTCAAGAGTTAATGGTGTGCGCCATTATCGTATTGCTAGCCGTTTTCACTCAAAGGGGCTGTAGCCCATTTGTCACTCGGAGCCGCAAGGTTCTTGAAGGAGTGCACGTACTGATTGTTGACTACTGCACAGTGAGAGTCACGGTACCTGTAGTGGTTGTCGTGCCTGACGTGCCGGTTACGGTGATGGTGTAGGCTCCCGCGGTAGTGCCGGAATTATTGGTGCCTGAGATGCCTCCGTTAGTACCGCTGCTACAGGCAAAAACACCGCCGACAAGAGCAACGAACAGCCCCAGAATACCAAAGATCCTCCGCCAGCGGCGATGCTGCGCCGGAATGCCGAAGAGCAGCAAACAGGCCATTGCCGCGCCGCCCGCCGCGTACCAAGGCAGACGTGGACGCTGGGGATAAACAAGCGCGGCACTGGCGGCTGCTGTGGTGGTAATGGTAAGTGTGGCTGTATTGGCCGCCGTGCCGCTGATGCTCACTGGAGTAGTTGTGCCAAAGCTCAAAGTAGGCAAGTACTCTGCGCCGGATGGACTATTTGTGATTGCCGCGGTCAGTGCCACGTTTCCGGTGAAGCCGCCGCTGGGAGTAATGGTGATCGTTGATGTGTTGCCGCTGGTTGCGCCGGGAGCGGAGATTGTCACCGACGAACCGCTGACCGTAAAGCTGGGAGGGAGTATGACTGTTTCATTCAGAGTGTTTGAAGTGCTGGCCAAAAACTGCGCTGCTCCCTGATAAGCTGCTGTGATCGTGATATTGCCCGCCGCTGCCGGGGCGGTGCCGTTGTAAGTCGCAACGCCGGAGGAGTTCAAAGCCGCTGTTTGTGTCGCGGAACCGATGGTGAAGATGACATTGCCAGTCGGCGTTGTGGAACCGCTTGTTGCTGAAACTGTGGCTGTCAATGTGTAGGATGCATTCGTGGTCAGCGTGCCGCCGCTGGGATTGATCGTGAGGGCTGTGGTGGTGAGAACAGGGACAAAAACAGACTCATTGAGCGTGTTTGAAGTGCTGGCAAAGAACTGTGTCGTCCCCTGATACGCGGCTGAAATCGCGAAACTTCCCGCCGCTGCCGGGGCGGTGCCGTTGTAAGTCGCAACGCCGGAGGAGTTCAATGCTACTGTCTGCGTCGAGGAACCGATAGTGAAGACAATATTGCCAGTCGGCATTGTTGAACCGCTCGTAGCCGAGACTGTTGCTGTCAAGGTGTAGGATGCGCTCGTGATCAGCGTGCCGCCGCTAGGATTGATAGTGAGAGCTGTGGATGTCAGTGCCTGACCTGACAGCGCCGTCGTACCTGAGACGCTGGAGCCGTAAATGTTGTTACCTGGGTATCTCGCATCCACTAGATGCGTTCCTAGGCCGATAGGCGAAATGCCGCTTGCCGTCGCGCTTGCCATCTGCGTCAACTGCGCAGTAAATACCGACACTGTATTGTCGTTTAGATTCGCTACGGCCAAGTCCATAGAGCCGTCTTTATTGAAATCCCCAGCCGTAATCCCCCACGGGTATTTGCCTGTAGTCAGACTTGGTGACGCGGTAAATGTTCCGTCCCCGTTGCCTAGAAGAATGGTTATCGTATTGTTATTAGTGTTCGATACGGCCAAGTCCGCTTTGCCGTCCCCGTTGAAGTCCCCTACTGTGATGGATGAGGGACCGTTGCCTGTAGCAGGACTGGCCGCTGGGGTAAATGTTCCGTCCCCATTGCCGAGCAGGATTGTTACAGAGTTGCTGTTATAGTTCGTCACGGCCAGGTCCGCCTTGCCGTTCCCCTTGAAGTCTCCGACGGCGACGAATAAGGGACCGCTGCCGGTAGCAGGACTCGCCGCTGGGGTAAATGTTCCGTCCCCATTGCCCAGCAGAATCGTCAGAGTGTTGCTGCCACTGTTTGCTACGGCCAGATCCGGTATGCCGTTTCCATCGAAGTCCCCTATCGCGATGGATTCGGGATTACTGCCTGTAGCGGGGCTCGCCACTGGGATAAATGTTCCGTCCCCGTTGCCCAGCAGAATCGTCAAAGTGTTGTCAATACTATTGACAATGGCCAGATCTTGTATGCCGTCCCTGTTGAAGTCACCCACAACGACACCTGAAGCGCCATTGCCGGTGGCAAGACTCGCCGCCGGGGTAAATGTTCCGTTCCCATTGCCCAGAAGAATGCTCACCGTATCATTAGTGTTCAGCACGGCCAGATCTTGTATGCCGTCCCCATTAAAGTCCCCTACAGTAATGGAATTGGGTTCGGAGGCTAGCGATAGACTCGCTGCTGGTGTATATGTTCCGTTTCCGATGCCCAGCAGAATCGACACAGTGCTTGATTGATTTGCAACGGCCAAGTCTGGTATGCCATCTCCGTTGAAGTCACCAGTAGCGATCGTGTAAGGTTGGCTACCCGCCGCGGGCGTCTGGGAGTTAAGCCAGCTCAGAGTCCTTTGTCCGGCCCCCAAAGAGGCTGTTCCCAGCACCTTATTACTGTAGCTTGTATCTAGAAAAGACACGATACCTGTTGGTGAAATAGCCCCTTGCCCGGTTACTGTAGTGGTGAGCGTGTAGTTGCCCTGAGTGCCGGTTTGGCTGATCGTCGTAGTGGAGGCGTAAGCAGCGTTTACCGTTAGCGCCAACACGCTGGAGGCGCTCGCATCGTTATTGGAGGTGCCCACGAAGAGCGCCTTGTAGCTGTGGCTGCCGATCCCCGGGGAGAAATTCAGGATCGCAATCCCCTTGCCGGTCAACTGGCTCGTGCCGAGAAGATGAACATCCTCGCAATAAGCAGCAGTTGCATCGCAGAAATTTACCTTTCCGCTTGTTACCGCCAAGGAACCGGCGTTCACCTCCGCGGTCAAAGTCACTACGCTTCCTGCTGTAACCGATGTGACCTGAGCACCGGCTGAAGATATCGCAAGCGTCGTCGTCGTTGACGTCGGCGGACCCATGACAGTCAGGGTAAAGTGCGTGATCGCGTTTAGTGCGCCGGAAGTCCCAGATATTGTGACCGTGACAGTGCCGAGCGTGGCGGAGCTGCTTGCGACCAGTGTGAGTGCGCCGTTTCCGGTTACAGGGTTTGCACTCCACGTTGCTGTTACACCACTTGGCAAGCTGGACGTCACGGCCAGCGTTACGCTTCCGCTGAATCCGCCGGCATCTGTCACTATGACGGCGGTTGTGCTGGCTCCGCCCTGGCTGATCGAAAGCGAAGTTGGCGAAGCCGTAAGCCAGAAACCCGGCAGTTGTGGTCCAGCCAGCGAATTAATCAGGTTCTGCCCACTCGGACTTCCCCATCCAGTCACCAGGTCGTATCCTGTAACGGCGCTGTACCATACCGGCTGGTTGGCGGTATCGTTATTTCCGCTGGTGATGTCGTGAAAATTGCTATTGTAGTTAATACCTTCGCCAAGTGAATAGATCGCCTGATTGATAAATCCCAACCCGCCTTTGGGTGCAGTGCCAATCCCCACAGCCTGCTGATTCACCAGCGCCATAAAGCCCGCCCAGCGCGGAGCCGCAAAGCTGGTGCCAGCCCAACTTCCTTCACATTCACCCATATCGCAAGCGTAGTTGTCGAAATCGCCTTCCATGGCCACGTCCGGCGCATTTCGCAAAGTGGAGGAAGCATTATTGAACGAATTGGCCACTCCAATCTGCCAGCCAGGAATCAAGATTCCATCTGGGCTGATGCCCCCGCCGCTGCCATTTCCGTAAGAATTCCACGCAGTCTCCGCGTTCCATGAGCCTCCAGCGCCATTCGTTGTCAAATGGGTTCCGCCGACTACTGTCGCGTATGCATCTTCCGCCGGATAATAGTACGGACTGACTGTCGCATCAAAAGCTCCGTCATCACCGGAAGCGATAAAAAGACTTTGGCCCTGCGCAGCAAACTCCAGGAAAAAAACATCGTCCGTCGTAGGATCATCTGGCGTCCAACCCCACGAGACGCTCAATTGCTTGGCAAGGTTCTCAGTTGCCATTTTGTTGAATATATTTGCGTCGTCGAGTCCATTTGCAACATTCCCAATATAGACGCGAACCTGACTCAAACCAGGAGCCATTCCAATCGCCTGCACGATGTCCAACACCTGTTCTCCATCGTCGCCGCTTGTGGGCGCCCCATTTGCGCCGTCCAGAAGTACGTTATTGATTGGAACCGTGTAGGTCTGTCTTACGTTGCTAAATGTCCGATTCACATCGCTGAGGTCGTAACCGTCAAACTCAAAGAGTCCGACCGCTTGACCAATGCCGGTGAGTACTTTACCGCCGTAATACGCTGCCCGCATATCGCTGCCGAGGTATGAACCTCCTGGACCGGAACCTGTGACATCTGCGATTGGCTGTCCTTCCGCCGCTCTTTTCACCATGGGGCGTGGTAAAGAGAAGTTGTTCAGGCCAGCTATGTGCGCCACTGCTACGCTCAGATCAAGTGAAGGCTCGCGATCCGGCGAAAAAAAGTCGCGACTTTCTGTGGGGTGCCGGTAATAATTCATCCTTACATTGAAAGCATTTTCAACCTGCGCAACCGTGCCGCTGATGGGCACAATCAGGCGATTCGCGGGCGCATTGGAAACTGTAAAGCCATGTGCCTGAGCGAAAGCAGCCACGGCCTGGTAGTCTTCCGCCGTGGGACCGAACTGCTCAGTGAATTGATCGACAGTGAGGAAATGGCGGTAGTCGGGACTAGATGGGTCGTAGAGCTGGCTCAACAGACTGGTGAGTTTGCTTTGGTTGCGCAGCGGCAGCACGATGGTGAGGTTCATGCGCTGCTCAGGCGGCAACGAACCCACCAATGCCGCTTGCCTGCTGGAAACCGCTGGCCGGAGATGGTGCTGCAATACTTGGAGCGATTGCTGTGCTTGACCTTGAATAGCGAACAGGCAGAGAACTGCGAAGACAGACGACAGAGCGAGGATCTTGACTTTCACTGACTGGCTCCGATCGAATTCAGGAATTGGAGTATGCCAACCAATATATTCCAACTGACTAGGCTGATGCAATGGTGACGTGGGAGTGAAAGATGACGGTCAGTCAAAGTAGTCGCGATAATACTTGCGATTGAACGAGATAAGGTAATTCACTGCAAGAACAGTGAAGTGCGGTCAGTGTGGGGCGGGTCGGAGTTCGCGGACTTCCCACGAACTACAAATGCGAAGGATATCTATCACGGATTTGGCGCATCCAAAACTAAACGTAGGAATTTCGCCCGCCGCCGATTAATAGCAGTGAATCCTGTTCTTGATGACCAAGTTAGAGAGTCCGCGCTATGGACGTAAAAAAAGGGCCCCCAGGGTGGGAGGGGGCCCAAGTTGCTTTGGTTCTCTCGCGGTGCGAGAGCTTGGTTGGCAGCCCACTCTTCAGGTGGCTGCTGGTACGGAAAAACCCCTTGGGGGAGGGGATGGGCTCAATCGGGCCGCTCCGCACCGGACAAAGAAGCCGCAGCACCACCTTGAGGGGAAGGCGCGGGTTCCTGGGCTGCCAAACTGTTTTCCATCAACCGGATATGCACGCTGCTGGAATGGACGGGGCGATCATCATCTTCGCTGCGGGCATTGCCTAGAGCTACTGCATGCATACGGTAGACGGGAATCTCATGTTCTGTGACAAGGTAGCGCTTGACCGCTTCGGCTAGACGCTCGGAGTTCTGGATTCCGACGGCGCCGGCGGCGGGCGAGTGAGCTTCTACTTCAAGGATGTAACCCGGCTGGCCATTCACCTGATCCGCCAGATCGTCCAGACGCTTGCGAGCCTCAGTCGAGAGGACGGGCTGTCCGCCATGGAAGAATACATCCACTTCAGCTTTCTGTTGGTAGGTATCCAAACTGTTGACGGCGGTTGTCAGCGTGTCTACGTGGTTCATTGCGTGCTGAGCTGCATAATTAGCCCGATTGGCCTGTGAACCTGCGGTTGTTGCCAACTGGTTCGCGTCGTCAGCTCTGGACTGCGCTCTGCTAATACCTGCTTGCGCACGGGCGTCCACGTCCTTGATGTCTTTGGCATTCCGGCTGTTGACCTCACCCAGTTCGCCGAGTTGATCGTTGATGGGGTCTATCTGCTTCCTCACCCAATTTTTGCGGGCGAATGGGTTCATGTGTCCCCAGAAGCCTTCTTTGGCGGGTTGAACCGGTGCTGCGGTGTATGGGACGGGCCGCTCATCCTGCGCCACTGAAGAACTGTCCTGAGTATTCTGTGCCGGTTGCGACTGCGCCGAGGGATTTGAGGGGGTTGGGGAGGGCTGAACATCCTGGGCAAGCGCTGGGAGGGCTATGGCCGAAGCCAACAGAAGGATTGCGAACTGACGGCAGAGCAAGTTGTCTGTGACGGAATTGATTGGCTTCATGTGTACTCCTTTTCCGAAGCTTTCTCCACGAACGGTTCGCGGAACGAGCAAACACGCTCATTCGCTTTCTTCAATAGCAAGCGGATCGCCAAAAGCGCGGCTTCGGAGGAGTTCTACAGTTGTTCATTTGAATTCATAAAGTTACACACAAGAATCCCCTAGAGACTCCTTGAGATTTGGCTTGCCGTTGGGTTGTAAGGAGGGTAATTCATGCCGCGTACGGTATTTTCTACCTTGTCGTCAGGGATGCAACTCGTCAAGCAGCAGCTTAGCTTTGGCAGCCAGTGTGTGCGCTCCATCCACGTCGCCGGAGGCCAGTGCGGTCTTGGCCTGCTTCAGATACTCGCGGATTTGAGAAGCGATCTTTTGCTTCTGGCCGCCGAGTCCGTGGTCTGAGTCATTCAATCCACGTCCGATAGCAGCGATTGCGTCCACCGTTTCATTGCGCAATTGAGAGCTGCCGCCCGAAGAGAGCTGGCCGATCACACTCGCGGCGGAGTTCTGGTTTACGGCGCTGGGCGGCTTTTGTTCCGCCGGCGGTCTGGGCTTATGCCGCACCTTGATGGGGGGGGCAGACTTGATAGGTGGTGCCGAAGAACTCGTCAAATCCAACGGCGGCATTACGATTGGTGGCGGTGGGGTTGCGGGGGTGGTCTTGATGATGGGAGGCTGAAAGGGAGGAGGTTGAACCTGCCGATGGAGCCTGATGTGGATACAGGCCGTTAGGAAAAACGGCAGCAGCCACGCAGTGCTCCGAGCGTGCAACTTCATCTAGTAAACCCTTTCTCCTCTTCAAATACGTTTTGATAAGACTCCCGGCGCGTCCGTTCGACGCCGGCGAGTGGAATTCGCAGTAGAAAAACCGCGCCACCAGCAGGGTTAGATTCCACCGCGATACTTCCATAGTGTAACTGAAGGATGCGGTAGGTCATGGCCAGACCGATTCCGCTTCCGCCGCTCTTGGTCGTGAAATAAAGGTTGAATATCTTTTCGCGAATCTCCTCGGGGATTCCCGGCCCCTGATCGATGATGCGCAGCAGGGCATTTCTCGGCCCAGGAGACGAAGTGCGGTCGCCCGCAACGCTTTGAGTTCGCTCCTCTTCGAGAATAACCTCAAGCGTGCCGCCGTCGGGCATGGCCTGGGAGCCGTTTTGAATCACATTCAGCACGGCCTGCTTGATCATGTCGGCATCGATATTCGCATGGAGCGGCTTGGAATGCATCTTGCTGATTAGGTTTATATGATGTGTCGATAGCTCCGCCGCTGCCAGAGCAAGCACCTGACCGATGACCGCGCAAATATCCTGCTCGCGAAGTTGCAGTTCCACCGGGCGGGTGAAGTCGACAAGCATCTGCACAACGCGGTCAAGGCGATGAATCTCGGCTTCAATCACCTCCAGGTGGCGGATGGCCGGAGCGCTGGCGTCGCCAAGCTTGGTCTTGAGCAGCTCAATGTGAACGACGATGGCGTTAATGGGATTCTTGACTTCGTGGGCCACGCCGGATGTCAGCCGTCCGATGGCGGCCATGCGCCGTGAAATCTCGATTTCTGATTCGATCTCTTCCGCTGACTCCAAATCATGCAAGGTGACGAGTGTTCCCAAACCCGCCTGACCTCCAGCGTCGTGGATGAAATCCAGCGACACATGAATCCGTCTTCCAGCCTCGGTGAGAATCTCCTCCTGAACCAAAGGCACGCCGGCGTCGAAGGCTTCGCAGACAGCTAGGCCGAGCACTGTAGTGCGGTCGAAGATATCCTCTAAATGCTTGCCGAGAATGCTTTCAGTGACACCTGGTAGAAAACGGTGGGCCGCTTCAGAAACCAGTACAGCCCGCCCTTCGCCGGTAAAAAGGAGAATTCCATCTTGCAGGTTGTCCAGAACCCTGTCGAGATTCTCCTTCAGTGCGGAGAAGACCTCCTCTACATTTCGTATACGCTGGCCGAAGCGCTCGATTTTCTTCGAGACGCGCGCCGCCATATCCTGCCTGAGCACTTCGTCTCCGCGGCTCGGCGCCTCCTGACTAGAAGCTGCTTCATGACCGGCAGTCCAGAAGTCGAGCTGCCTGCCAATCTCAACTATCGGGCGCAGAGCCACATTGCTGAGCAAGAAGGCAGCCGCCAGAGCGATTGCCAGAGCGAAGGCCATGTACTGAATGGCCACATACAACCAAGGGGTATAAACCGCGCGCAGAAAAGTAGTGCGAACTCCAACGTGAACGGTCACAAATGGCTTGCCGTTACTCTCCAGCGGAACCATTACGTCAAATACTCTTGGCGGACCGAAGACCGCCTTTATCAACTGAATAGGATTGGCGTCAAGAAGCTGATTCAGGCCGGGACGAACCGGCAGTGGATTGTCTTCATTGTCGGGATTGGTACTCAACAGCGTGTAGGAGCGGTTGTCGCCGATGTTGATGTCGTAAACAGTGAGCGAGTAGCGGTTGACGGATTCGATTACTGCCTGCAATCGGGCGTTACTACGCACCGCCTCGGCCTCAAGATTGCGCAACTCCACCGGATTGCCTGGATCGACGGTGCGTCCCTTGAGTCCGCTTTCAAGAGCATTTTGCAGCGCAAAACGAATCTGTTCGGCCACCATCCGATTGGCGTCAAAGGATTGCTGGACAGCCGAATGAAGAAGCTGGCTGACGTAAACCAGGGAGAGTATCGTGGTGACGGCGAAGACTAGAGCAGTGATGGCCAGCACGAGTTTTGTTTTTAGGCGCATGGCTCAGCCTTGTTTATCTTCTTGCGCGTGGTTGTATCCCTTGAGCTTATTGTGAAGGGTTTTGGGGGTCACACCTAGAATTTCAGCGGCGCGCGTCTTGTTTTGTCCGGCAGCCTCCAGTGTGCGCATAATCAACATCTGCTCGGCCTCATCGACGGTTGTTCCCACGCGGACCGACACCACGCCTGAATCAAAAGCTTGCCCAAAGGTTTGCTCGGCGTCGGATTGTGTTCTGGCAAAGCCGGGAGGCAGATGGCCGACATCGAGCGGCGAGCCATCCGGGCAAAGAATCACCGCGCGCTCAATTACATTGCGCAACTCGCGGCCATTTCCGGGCCATTCATACGATCTCATCCGGTCAAGCATCGACGAGGCCACGCCAGATACCCGGCGGCCATGCTTTTCATTCATATCGCACAGCATGGCCTCTGCCATAGCAGGAATATCTTCAAGATGTTCGCGCAACGGCGGCATGGCAATGTTAAATACATTGAGTCGATAGTAGAGGTCTGCGCGTATATGTCCCAGTGCAACGGCTTGTTTGGGATCGCGGTTGGTCGCCGCCAACACGCGCACATCCGCATCCTGCTCTGTGCGCGCGCCCAGGCGGCGGAATTTGCGCTCCTCGAGCACGCGCAGCAGAGTTGTTTGCGTAGCCAAGGGCATTTCGCCTATTTCGTCGAGAAGCAGAGTGCCTCCTTCGGCGAGTTCAAAGCAGCCCAGCCTTCGCTCAACCGCGCCGGTAAAGGCCCCTTTTTCGTGTCCGAAGATCTCGCTCTCAATCAGCGTCTCCGGTATCGCCGCGCAGTTGACCGCCACGAAGGGATACGTCTTGCGTGGGCTCAAATCGTGAAGTGTGCGAGCCACCAACTCCTTGCCCGTGCCGCTCTCACCGGTAATCAGCACGGAGACGTTGGAGGGCGCAACCTGCTCAATCAATCCGAAGATCTCCCGCATCTGCCGCGAGTTGCCCACCAGCGATCCAAGAACTCCGGTCTCGCGCAGCCGCCGGCGCGCAACCTCCAGTTCAATCTCGGTTTCGCGCTGTCGCGTAGCGTTAGCCAGGATAGTGCGCAGGCGCGTGGCGTCCACCGGCTTTTGCAAAAAGTCGTATGCGCCTAGTTTCATCGCATCCACTGCCAACTGGATCGATCCCATCGCGGTGAGCACCACGACGGCCATCTTCGCATTGAGGCCGGAGTCGTCCTCGGCCAGCTTTGTCAGCAGGCCAATTCCATCCAGCCGCGGCATTTTAAGGTCGGTCACCATGATGGCGGGATTCCACGCTTGCGCCTTCTCCCAGGCCTCCACGCCGTCGCGCGCTGTTTCGGTTGCATATCCCCAGCCTGCAACCAGCTCGGAAAGCCCCATCAGCGCATTCGGCTCGTCTTCCGCGATCAGGACCTTGACGGCACTTTGCATAGCAGCATTTTACACAGCCTGCGCGCTTATACTCATGCTTGATTTGCTCATGTAATTTCCGCAACGAGGTAAACCGCCCGAAACGGCTATCAAACCTTTATTTCGATTTCACTCAACTTGTCCGATATACACCCCATAAGGACCCAATTTGAATTGCCCCATCGACTCAGGATCGGCAGCGCCGGGAGTCTTCAGCAAGGTTTTCACCTTGCCGTCCGAGCCGGGAATACTCAAGCTCACTGTCTGCGGCTGCGCGGTGAAGTTGACCGAGACGACCACTGCCGGTTTGCCCGGGGTCTGACGCATCCAGCTCAACACCTTGTCATTAGCGGTATCGAGCATACGGTTGGTTCCGCTCGCCAAGGCCGCATTGGTCTTCTTGAGCCGGATTAGAGATTTGTACCACGCCAAAAGTGAATTGGGGTCACTTCTTTCCGCCTCCACATTGATTGCCGCTGCGACTGGCGGCACCGGAAGCCACGGCGTTCCTTTGGTAAACCCCGCCTGTGCGCTCGCATTCCACTGCATCGGCGTCCGCTCCCCATCGCGGCCTTTCTCCTTTGGCCATCCGGTGATGCCGATCGGATCTTTTACGTCTTCCTTCCTTGTTGGCGGAGTTGTCGTCATACCGATCTCGTCGCCGTAATAGAAGAGCGCCGCTCCCCGGCTCGCAAACAGAATCGTCGAAATTACTCGTTGAATGTCCACGTCATGAACTCCGTCGCCGTAGCGCATATCCAACCGCGGATTGTCATGATTATCGAAGACTATCAGCGGAGTATTGCCATTGATCCCGGTCTCGACATCCGTCAGTCTGGCGCGAAACTGGGCCACGTCCAGCTTGTTGATTAAGCCCACCTGCATATCCATCGGGAGTTCGAACTCGGGCTTGTTCTTCGTTCCATACATCTTCGCCAGTTCCGCGATATTCGGCAGGTAGGTCTCACCGATCATGACGCGCTGACCGGGGAACGCGTTCGAGTTGAAGGCGTCCGCGGTCGCCCGCATCTCCGCGACCACATCGTGCAATCCCGGCTGGTTGTCTGTCTTCGAATTATCCAGTTGAGGATCGCCGTAGGCGTTAATGACTAGGTTGCCATTGTTGTCCTTAATCACGCCCTCATCGGCCAGAGTGGGATCTTCGTAGAGCGTGGTAATCGCATCGAAGCGGAAGCCGCCCACTCCGCGTTGCAGCCAGAAGCGAACAATCTCCTTGAAGGCCTCATGCACTTTGGGATTGTTCCAGTTCAGGTCCGGCTGCTGGATATAAAACTTGTGATAGTAGTACTGCCGCGTCTTCTCATCCCACTGCCACGCAGTATGGCCAAACAGAGATTGCCAGTTATTCGGCGGCGCGCCTCGGTCAGTGGCTGTCTCACCCTTGCCGTCTCGCCACACATACCAGTCGCGGTAAGGGTTCGTGCGCGATGATCGCGACTCCAGAAACCATCTGTGCTGATCTGAAGTGTGGTTCATCACCATATCCATCAGCACGCGGATATGCCTCTTGCCGGCTTCGTCCACCAAGCGGTCGAAGTCGGCCAACGTGCCGTACTGCGGGTCGATGTTCTCGTAGTCGGAGATGTCGTAACCGAAGTCCACCTGCGGCGACGGATAGCAGGGCGTCAGCCAGATCGCATCTACGCCTAGTTCTTTCAGGTAGTCAAGCCGCTGGGTGATGCCGTTCAGGTCGCCGACACCATCGCCGTTTGAATCTTGAAAACTGCGCGGGTATATCTCGTAGATCACGGCATTCTTCCACCAGTCACGCTGGCTGGAGATGGCCGAATTGGAGGCTTGGGAAGCGGTTTGCGCCTCGCTGGCTTGTGATGCGGCCACAAGAACAAAAGCAACGGCGCAGGTTGGCAAGATCAGGACGATTCGCTTGATCCAATCCATAGTAGTCTCCTTCACGCTTACTTTGAAGTGTGAACCTTTCAACTTTTTATCAGCTATTGCGGCACCACCGGCAACACCAGAGCGGAAGGATGCGTGGAGTCATGCAGAATTGTGTTGGTAGCCTTGATAAAGATTGAGCTGGTGCTGGCGGACTTACCTGTATTCAGATTGCGGTCGAAGCGCGGGAAGTTGCTGCTGCTCACTTCCAGACGAATTCTGTGACCCTTAATGAAGACATTGCTCGTGGACCACATATCAATCTTGTACTCATAAACTTTGCCTGGAACAATGGACTTGGCTACTAAAGTAGATTCGCGATAACTCGCACGCAGAATTCCTTCCGTAAGATTCTGTGCAAAGCCATTGGGCCACACATCCACTAATTTTGCGGTAAAATCCGTGTCGACTGCCGAGGAACTGGCATATAAGTCGAGAGTCACTGGTCCAGTGACTTCAAGGTCTGTCTGCAAAGGCTCTGTGGAATAAACGAGAACGTCTGGGCGAATCTCGACTTCTTTCTGATCGCGGGGGCCGGGAGCAAGGTGCGTTGCGTCGCAACAGAGAGGTCCGCCGACGGTGGGCACGGGGTTGGCGGGATCGTAGATGATCTTGTCTGCCATTTCCTTTTGCGAGATAACTGCGGAAAGTTTACCGTCTCCGGATGCGCTGTTCGCATTGCCCGCGGAGTGCAGATAGTAGCGCGTGTTATGAGCGCGTGGGAGCGGCCATGCATCCTCATCGCGCCAAGTATTCTCGCCCATCACAAAAATTCTAACCGACTTGTCAGAGGCGAACTGATTCTGCTTGCCCTGGAAGAGATAGTCGTACCAGTCCAGAGTAACTTCGTTCTCGTCGAAGGGAGCTTCGGGGCCGAAGTCTACTGCGCCGATGGTTCGTCCGCTGCCGGAGTGGCCGCCGATGGTGATGAGCAGACGCTGGTCCTTGCGCGCGGCGTCATTGCCGGCGTACGTCCGCAAGCCTGTGAAGTTGCGCAGCGAACCGCCCTGAAAGATGTCGTACCAGGCTGTGATAGTCAGCGCGGAAACCTGAATCTTTTCGTAGTTCTCTTCAATGGACCATTGCCTCCAGTAACTGTCATAAGCCGGATGATCGAGCCAGTCTTGAAAGTACGGCGCCAGAGTACGGGTCAATCCCGCGCCGTCAGGAATGGGCTTGATGTTGAAGACGGGAAACTGGCTCAGCGGCAGAACCGCGCTGCCTACAATTGCGTTGGTATTTTGGCGTACGGTGCGGTTAAAGGTGTCGACAGCCAGTGACGCAGTCCAGGATTCATTGAACCACTGCTCGAATGCGCCGCCTTGATAGGTCCAGTTCTCGTGGTAGTTCGAGGCGGTGATGGTCGGGCAGATTCCGGCCAGATGCGGCGGATGACTGATGGCGGCCAGCATCTGCGTGGCGCCAACGTAGGAGCCGCCGAACATACCCACCTTGCCGTTGGAGTGAGGCAGCGCGGCGGCCCACTCAACAGCGTCATAGCCGTCATCACTCTCATGCTTGAAGGTGTACCATTCGCCCTCGGAGGTAAACCGTCCGCGCACATCCTGCGCCACAACCATGTAGCCGCGTGCCGCGGCATGGCGAGCAAACGGCGCGGTCGTGTCCTTGTTGTAGGGTGTGCGCTGGAGCAGAACAGGAAATGGTCCATCTCCAGCCGGCAAATAAATGTCCGCGCGGAGCGTTACGCCGTCGCGCGTCGTCATCGCCACGTTGCGCTCAATAACGATATCGCTTGCGGTTTGTGCTTCGCATGGAAGGCATGGCAACAGAGTTACGGCGAAGACAAGCAAATACAGATTCTGTTTCAGCACGAATTCCTCCAGAGTAAAAGCCGAATTTATTTTAATTCGACTCTACACATCTCGCTGCAAACTGTTCAATGCCGTTCTCAAGCAATAAGTTTTCTCTGCCGCTTCAAAAAAACGGATTTCTTCACGCTAATGCTATATGCAGACTGTGCGGGCCGCGTCCTTCAACCTGGGTTGTTGCATAGGTGGATTGGCCGACGGTCTCCATTTGTAGATTGATAGGAATGTCGTCGATGAGTCCATTGTTCGCGAGGCCACCTGATGGCAACAGTATTCGCAGCGTGACCTTATCGGCGCTACTGGTGTAGTCCAGCGCGAGGGTTTTTCCGGATTGACGATACTGGTAGAAAACGTATCCGCGCGAGGCGGGATAGCGTAGACATACGTCGGCTTCGTTGACGCCGGCGGCGAGCCATCGCGGCGAAATCCGCGCCGAGCGCAGACCTGCGCTTGTGTCTTCTACACCGGCCAGCCCCTCGAGCAATGCCGCCATGACGCACCCAGCTCCCCAGTTATTCGGCATACCTGTCGAAACGTCGTTCCGTGGCGGAAGAAACGGCGGCATATTGGAGAGGGTGATTGCAATGACAAACCACTTTGCATAAGTGTCCATGCTTTCCAACTCGAGCGCAGCAATTGGTATGTCACTTTTGCGGGTAGTGAAGCTGGTGATCCAGACACCTACATTGTCAATTAACCCGGAGCGGCCTCGCCACGCGACCTGCATCCGTTCCAGCTTATTGGTCCCGTAGCGGTTGTTGAACTCATCATCTTCGGGTGCCCAGAAGGAACCTAAGTTGACGCCGCGTTCCATATATTCGACCTGCTTGTCGCCATCCTCATAATGAATCGTAAGCTTGCCGAGGGTTGCGCCCTGCCCGGAGGATGCGTGCAGCAGATAAAAGCTCCGGCATGGTTTGTGAACGGGAACTTGCGTCTTGTTTGCGTATCCCGGTGAGGAGGAGACGCCGATGCAAACGCGATAAGCATTCTCCTGCGCGGATGCGATTTTGAATGGCACATCGCGAAATATCTGAGCGCCCGAGGGAAAGTCAACGAGATAGTTATCGGTTTCGTTGACCCATCCAGGTACGCTATCCGCTCCCTTCCCTGTGTCGCAGTTGGCTTGAGCACTTATATTAATCGGAATGAATTCGGTAGGCGGACGCTCCGGTTGCTTGCCGCGCAGAATGCCGGGAAGAAAGTCGCGATGGCGTTTTGCGATTTCATGCAATCGCCGCAGAATATCCACGCCATATTGTTCGAATCCATGATCAAAGGATCCGCGCGCCAGTTCGCCAGCGGTACATACCAGCACGCCGCCGTTGACGTAGTCCCACACGTCTTGCTCCGCGCCGAAGCCTTTCAAGAACGGCGGATAGATGGAATAGAATTCTCCGGGCGAACTCTCCGGCATCTGCTTGCGAATGGCTTGATAACTCTGAATGATGGCTTGGGCTTGTTGAAGAGGAATGCCTCGGTTCAATGAGTAAGCGTTGGAGAGCGAGAGCTGGGAACTCATGTCCACGCCATGATCGGGCTTGAACTCGGAGTCTTCGGGAATCCAGTGCGTATAGAAGCTCCCATTCCAGGAGAGGCGATTCAGGCGCTGCTCCATCTCATCGGCGAGCTTGCGCATCTCGCGCGCATCCTGCAACCGCTCTGCCGTTTCAAACATCGCGGCGAGTTTGCGACATCCGGCGATGAAGCCGGTGTTATCGCCGAAGAATATTCCGAAGTGCGTCTTTTGGAGATCGACGACCATGGCGTCGCCGCCAACCAGCGCGGCTTCGCTCTCGCAGAGAAAGTCCCACGTATCGATGGTGAGACCGCGCTTGAGAAGGCCATACTTGATGGACCAGCGATATGAATCTGTTGTACTGTAATGCACGGCCCGCAGGGCGTGGTCGAGATGCTGTCGCATCCAGGCATCATCTCCCGTGGTCTGCCAAACCATGTGAAGAGCTTCAAGAAAGTAGTATTCAACGTGGTTTTCCACTGGCGCGCGGCGCAGACCGAGAAATCCTCCATCCGCCGCGCGAGAGAAATCGCCGTACTTGAAGCGCCGGTCCCAATCATTTTCAGGCGGCGTGCGATCCAGATGGTTCTCCCAGATCATGCCGTCTTCGCGCTGCGTTACAGAGAATATCTCAAAGCCCTGGCGTACCTCCGGCCAATAGTAACGCATACCTTTCAACGTGTTTGTATTGTCCATGAGCCAGTCGTCCCAGTACTCATATACCTGTCCATCATGGCGGCGTGCGCCCGCGGGGCCATCCGAAGCCAAGGTCCAGTACAAGGTCTCAAGCAGATGTTGATATTCGCCGCTCGGCTCGCGAATTCCGGTTTGCGCATCCAGGGAGAAACTGGCTCTGCCTTTCAGCTTTCCATCCGCATCCTCAAGCAGAACGGAATGAGTGCCTAGAGCACCGCCGACGCGGAAAGTAGCCGGCAACATTAAGCGCCGATCAAAATAAACTATGCCGTCTCCATCGATAGCAAGCAGCCGGCCATCATCATTGCCGAGCACTGTGACCTCATCAAGTGGATGATAGACACTCTGATCGGGCGCAAGTGTGAGCGGCGGCGCGTCCGTTCCCGGCAGCGATTGCGCATGGATGAGCGACGAAGACCGAGCAGCGAGCAGGCTCGCCGGAAGTGCTTTAAGAAATCTTCTTCGCGACTGCACCGGTGCCGCTCCTTGTCATGCCATGTGCACGGAGACATCATCTGACGTCAAACCGGCCTTCGATTTTGCGCTCCCTCGATGAGCTGCCTACAAAAAAAGTGCGCGTCCCCGCAGACGTAACCCACCGCTTCTGCGCGGTAGACCAATACTGCAACTGACGCAGCGGAATGCGAATGATTACTTGCTTTGATTCGCCGGGAGCAAGATGAATTCGCTCAAATCCCGCCAGAATGCGATCAGCGAATTGGACGCCAGCCGGTGAGTGCGCGGGCTTTTCAAGATACACCTGCGCGACTTCATCTCCGGCGACAGCGCCTGTATTTCGAATCATTACGGAAACATCGAATCCACCATCTGCCGCGACGTTGGCTTTCGCGTCTGCATAGGAAAAGTTTGTGTAGGACAAGCCGAAGCCGAAGGGAAACAACGGCTCAATGTTCCGGTTGTCGAACCATCGATAGCCAACTAAAACGCCTTCACTGAAAGTTGTCTTTCCATTCACTCCCTGCGAGGAGCGCTCCGGGAATGCGGGATTTTGGGCTGGTGTATCCTCGATCCGCTTGGGCCAGGTAAACGGCAGACGACCTGCTGGGTCCGCTTGGCCGAGAAGCAGTTTCGCTGTGGCCCATCCGCCCTCGTCGCCCGGCCACCACATCTGCAGTACGGCCCTTACTTGACTTAGCCAGGGCATTGCCACAGGCTGGCTGACATTCAGCACAACAATCGTGTTCGGGTTTGCGCGAGCAACGTCGAGAATAAGCTGGTCCTGATCGCCCGGCAATCCAAACTCCGGACGAGTCCGGCTCCACGCAAATACGATTGCGGTCTTTGCCCGTCGGGCAGCATCGATTGCACTGCGATAATTCTGAGCTTGCTCTTGCGGCGTTACCCAACTGACTCTAACCTCGACCGGAGCGTTCGAGCTGTCCGGAGCCACTTCGATCGAGATTCGATGTGGGCCTGCACTGAGTTCCATTGCGGCGCGGAGATTGTCCAGCCCGTCGAGCGTCGGGAAAATGTTATCTTGTCCTGCCTGCGTCAGTTCTCCATGAATCCAGTTGAACCAGTTCTTGGCAACGACCGTCGAGTCAATCTTGAGTTTCCCGTAGCAGCCAAGAAGTTGGAGATGTATCCGGTATTTGCCGCTCTCTGGAACCGTGAGCGTGCCGGTCCATACGATGCTTTCATTTGCCGGTAACGCGGAGCCGCCTGCACGCGTGAAGTTCACTTCGCCATCCACGGTAATTGCGTTCTCATTCCAAACGCGGCGCTCCAGCCCCGGTTCGCCAAAGTGCGAGAGATAACGCGCGGGGATTACTTCACCCTCCATGTCGTCTGCCGCCGCATAAGTCACGTGCGCGCTTGCTGCCAATTTCTGAATGGCCTCCAGCGGTCCAATTTCGAGTAATGGAAGTCCAACAGCTTTTTCGCCCAGCAAACCTACAGCTATCGTCTGACGCGCACCGGGGCCAATCATCGCAAGGCCTTCCAGATCACTGGATTTCAGCGGAAGCGCGTGACCTTCATTCTTCAACAAGACTGCCGCATCGATGGCGGTCTTCTCGACGATCTTTGCGTCTTCGGCATCCTGCGGCGGTGTGATTTCCAGATGATTTTTTCCGTCGAGCAAACCAAATTTATTCATCTGCAACAGCACTCTGCCCGCAGCGCGATTGATCGTATCTTCTGAAACAATGCCTGCGTTGACAAGCTTCTTCAAATCAGTTGTTGGCCAGGGTTCAGGAGAGGAGCTGCCATTCTCTTCCATTGTTTCTTCGGGCAATCCCGCGTCGCTCAGCGAGGAGCCCTCCGGCATTCTATCCTGGACGGTCTCGCGATTTGGCCCATTTACAAAATACGACGGTCCCGCAAATGTATCTGGGAGCGGCCCCGGCATTTCAACATCAAGGCCGTCGTTGATAAAGTCGGTTGCGTGTGTCGCGCCCCAGTCGGAGGTCACAAAGCCCGCAAAGCCGTTCTCATCCTTCAATATCTTCTTGAGTGTCTCTGGATTGCCGCAGGAGTACGGTCCATTGATCCGGTTGTACGAACACATGATGGATGAGACGCCGACCTTGATGGCCGCCGCAAAAGGAGCAAGATAGACCTCGTGCAAAGCCTGATCGTCGATGAAGACATTCGCGGCGTTGGTGTCGTATCCGATAAAGTGCTTGGCTTGCGCCATCACTCCTTGATGCTGGATTCCCTCGATCTCAGCCGCACCTATCTCGCCGGTCAGGAATGGGTCTTCGCCAAATGTGTTATAGCCGCGGCCATAAGCGAAATCCCGATCGATGTTGATAAAGGGTTGCAGCGCCACGCTTACGCCGCGTGATCGCGCCTCCCGTCCTATGACCGAGCCATTGTCGCGAGCATCCTCGCGGCTGAATGTTGCTGCAACTCCCATGGTGGCTGTGAGCGCCATTGCTGGTACGCGCGTCAACACTCCCGGAGGGCCATCGGCAAAGCGCATGGGAGGAATGCCCAGCCGCTTGATGCCCGGCAAGTAGCCTGCTTCGCCCTGATTGGTTGTGGCATCTTCTCCCACGCCGTGAATCATGGCGATCTTCTCATCGAGCGTCATCTCGCTCAGAAGTTGATCGACGCGAGCGTCCCCCGTGATCGTAGCTTGTTGCGCGCCCGCGAATTTGAGGCCAAGACTTGTTAAAAGAAAAGTAAATGCTATAACTCGCGCAATGTTGCGGCAATTCTTCATTATGGACAACGATATCCTTCCATCTTTCAACGGTATTTCCAGTTTAGTATTTTGACGAAACAGAAGTTTATGCCAGCGGTGCTCGTAAAGAATATTGCTGGCCGGTGGAAGGCATTCGCCGCCTTCCACCGGTCTTAGTTCAGTTAGAACTCAAAGCGACCACCGAACTGGAGGATTCTAGGATTTTCAGCTTGATAAGCTTGCCCCATAGTACTGTTCGGAGCCGAACCAATAGGGAACGATCCGAAGCCATTGAGATTTGCATGGTTGAAGGCGTTTAGTGCTTCAAACCGCAAGTTCAAATGGCTCTTATGATCGCCTATCCACGGCAGTTCAATTTTCTTCTGAAGATTCAGATCCACGTCCCAGTAGCCGGGACTATTGAAGGCATTGAATCTCTCGTTGCCTTCGAGGGTCTTTGGGTTGGGCGTAGTAACCCATTGGAACGGGCATAACGGATAGGCTACCGCGCCTCCATTTGGATTGTATAGGTTACCTGAAGTTGCGACGCCGGTAGTGCTAACACCGCAAGCACCATTGAAGATACCGGCTGCCGACTTGAACTGTGAATTGGAGTACCTGCCATAGTGCAAACGGCTGCCCGGTTGGAAGACCACATTAGGCAAATTGAGTTGACCGTCTTGAGTTCCGCCTTCGTTCACATCCTGACTGGTGTAGACAGTGAACGGGATGCCATCCTGGGCGATGACGATTCCGCCCAGGGACCAGCCTTTACTGATGAACGACTCTCCATTAGTTAGTTGATACGTCCAGGATAATGTGATGCGTTGCCTCACATCCCCATCAAGGTTCCCATATTCCGTTGTCGCAGTATAAGGACTGGCAGCTTCGCCGGATCCGGGCATACCCAAGGCATGAGACCACAAGTAGGAAGCTGCCCAACTCGCGTTACCTTTTCGTTGCGTTGCGGTCAAGATTAGAGCGTTGTAGTTTGAGGTGAGCAGGTTGCGGATAAGCTGAACATTATTCACTGCGGCAAACGGCGGGGCCACATACCCCGGAGCCGTCGAGCCAAGTGAGCTTCCAGGAGGTGCGTTGTATTCTGCGCTCGAATAGAGCTGATTGTACGAGTACGATCCGGTATACGTCGCGCCAACCACAAACCGGTCAGGCAACTCCTGTTCAAGGCCAAAGCTCCATACAACGGTTGAAGCAGGCTTCAATTTGGGGTCAACGCCATAGAGGCTCACAGAATACGGCGTACTGTTCGATTGCAACGCCAAGCCTTGCGCATTGAATCCATTTACCGTGATCTTGGGGTAGGGAATTCCAAATGGAGGAGTAATCCCTTGAGTTCCGGTCCAGGCGAACGAGTCGGGTTCTCCGGCTATTCCGCTCATCCCGGTCCAAGGCTTGCCTTGAGCGACGCAATAAAATGCGCCGCAATTAAAGTTGTTGTCGGCATCGTCGAGTCCCAACGTAAGTCTCACCGGAGTTGTTGTTGGTAGATTGGAAGTGATCTGGTTCAGGCTGATCGAATCCTGAAACCATCCGATTCCACCGCGAACAACGGTTCCCTTGGTGAAACCCGGAGACCATGTGAATGCCGCTCTGGGCAGGAAGTTCCAGACCTGCCCGCTGGTAAATGCCTGATTGGTCAGATGGGCCGTCGCACCGGCTACCTGTGCATACAAAGTAGAACCCGTGCCAAGAATTGTATTTGCATACGGTGATGCATTCTGACCGTATACAGTAGGATTTCCGAAGTCATCCCACCGGATGCCATAGCTCAACGTCAAATTCGGCTTGATCTTCCAGTCGTCTTGAGCGTATAAGCCAAACTGATTTTCCTCTGCGCCCAGAATCTGACTCTGGTATTGGCCTGTTTGGGCCGAGATGGTGTAGAGGGCGATTGAATCCGCCTCCCCTTGCAGCATTTGAAGAAGGTCTGTAAACACAGCATTCCATGGCGGCGCAAGCTTTACCGCCGCATTGTCCCAGTAGTTTCTGATCTGCGTCTGGAAACCGAACTTGAAGCCGTGCTTGCCCTTATACCAATCAACATAATCGCGAAGGGCAAAGATATGCTCTTTTGTGTCTTCACCAACGAAGGGAACCGACGGGCTTTGTTGAGGGTTCCCGACAAAGCCATCCGGCGTTCCGGGATCCTGCCAGAACAGGAACCCTAATGAGTTCTTCGGATAGATGGCGTAATTAGGGTTAGCATTGCCGCCATTCCAGAAGCGATCCAGGCCGGCATTGAACTGATTGATAAAGTTAGGCGTGAACAGGTGGGAGTAGCCAGCAGAAAAGTAGTAGGTCTGGCTGGGCGTCTTTGTATCGAACGCAGGGCGGGGATCGAGGTAATCGGAGTTCTGTTGAATACCGAAGTAGCTCACATAAAACTTGTCTTTATCCTGGTTGAGGGAGTGGTCAAAGCGTAGGTTATATTGCTGGCCAGTGATTCCCGGATTCTGATTGAATTCACCGCCTTCGGTCACAGTCAGGTTGCATGGCAAGTTGAATGTGGAAGCAGTTCCGCACACCTGGCCGAATCTCTGCGCAGTGCCTCCTGCCGCGATGAGGGCGGCATTCGGATAGAAGTCTCCGGCAGTTGATTTAGGGGTTCTGTTCGAGAGTCCGGTGTCAGGGTAGCCGAATAGTGAAGTGTAGGCCGTTGTCTTGAACCCTGTGGGCGCAGTTTGAGCCCATGCGCCTATCCCAACGCCTGGATCGGCGTTAATCCCTGTCCCGAGTGCACCAAGTGCGCTCAGATTTTCGATCCGTTCAATGGAGCCAAAAAAGAAGGTGTTCTTTTTGATGATCGGGCCGCCAATCGATCCCATAAAATACTTGCGATGGAAGGGCGCAACACCGCCAAAGTCGGGCGGTGCTTCAAAGGGCTTTGAAGTATAACTGATGTCAAAATCACCATGGTACTGATTGCCGCCGGACTTCGAGGTCATGTCCACTTGCAAAGAACTGGTAGCGCCATTGTCCACCGAGTAGCTAATGGTCTGCAAAGCTATCTCGGAGAGCATATCCGGATTAGGAACCATGTTGACCGCGCCCGTATTCGTCGTGCTGCTGATGGGAATGCGATCCAGTAAATAGATATTGGAAGTGTTGGGACGTCCATTGGCGCGCGCATCGGGTGAAGCCTGCCCGATTGGAATATTCGTATTGGAACTGCCAGTCGTTTCGATGGTTCCAACGATTCCAGGCGCGATGCGCAGTGTGGTCAAGGTGGCCCGGTCAGGCATCGGCAAATCGTCCAAATCTTTGGCCTGTAGTGTGAATTCGAGCCGGGATTCATCCGGATTCAAACCTGATTCAGCGGTGGTTACTTCTACAGTGGTAGTTATCCCGCCGACCGTCATTGTGATATTCACGCCCGCAACCTCATCGGTGGATATATGCCGTGTGGCCGTTGCCTTCTCAAAGCCAGCCGCTTCGACGGTAATCCTGTAGTCGCCTGGGAGAAGGTTGACAAAGTGGTAGGCGCCAGTTTCGTTGGTTGTAGTTTTGTCGGTAATGCCTGTTGCGATGCTGGTGAGAGTAACGGTCGCTCCAGAGACAACAGCTCCTCCAGGATCCGTTACTGTGCCTTGTACGTTGGCGCTGTACTGCGCATGGCATAGCGGCAATAGGCAAACCAGCATCGCCAACGCGCCACACCGGGCTAATAATATCTGCTTTGCGGTCACTTTTGATCTCCAAGAAATCGTTGGCAATTTGTACTCAAGTTCATGAATTTCGCTGGGGGAGGGAAATTCACCCGGCCTTGCCGTTAGCCCGGTGGTTGGCTGTAACCTCCGCCGCGTCGGTCTGCGCCGACGACGGTGAGTATTCAATTCAAGTTTGGCTTGCTTGATCTTGCAGTTTCACGTAATGCACTGTTGCCTTGGGTTGCAATGCCCGCGAGCGCCTATCTCATCCGACCGATGACTCGTTGCCGCTTGACGTTTCCATCTTTGCTATTTGCCAGCTTCCAGCGTGAAACCTGTTTAGATCGTTAAGATCAAACACTCGCTGGAATTCATGCTGAAGTCAAGACTGCACCAGTTATGCAACGGTTACTCTCTGCTAATGACTTTCTTTGCAATATGTTTCCTGTGAGAAGTAACGGGTTCTGGAGGTGTTTCCTGCTTGCAACCTGCTCTTTTGCTTGATAGCATTAAATTGCAAAGGAGGTGTTTGCCATCTCCACCCATGCGCAATCCCCGAGCGTAGTGGAAGAAATCCAGACAACGCTGGCTTCTCAGACCTTTTCCGAGGCTCCTCTCCTGGCCAGGCTCCTCAAATATTTGTGCGATAACCACTTCAAAGAAGACAAGAGGACTCTCAACGAATACAGAATCGGCGTGGAAGCTTTGGGGCGTCCGGCGGATTTTGACCCCGCAAAAAACTCCAGTGTGCGCGTTGAGATGCACCGGCTCCGTCAGCGGCTGAGGAAGTATTACGAAACTGAAGGCGCGAATCATGCGTTAAGAATCACACTAATAGAGGGCAAATACGACCTTCAATTCCTCAATCGCGAAGATCATCTCACCTCTTCTGCCAGCAAGACTGTAGTAGCCAATGGCTCCGGGAAGACCACCGATATGCTGATAAGCAGTCGGTTGTTTCATCTTTCACGCAAAGGCATGGGACTCGCCGCGTTAGTTGTGGCTGGGCTTTCGATCTGCTTATGGACCGTGATCGGGGCGCGGTCGCGCATGAAAGTTGCTACCAACTCAGTCGAGCGCTCTGCGGCGTTTTTTGGCTACCAGCCGACCACGACAGCAATGGACGGGTCTGTGCGCATTCTGGCCGGCTATTCAAAAAAAGATTATCTCGATCGAAACGGAAAGGTCTGGGGAAGCGATAGATATTTTCGAGGCGGGGACGCGGTTGAGTTGAAGCTTCCATACATTCAAGGAACAGCGGATCCAACCATTTACCGCACAGCTCGTGTTGGAGAATTCAGCTACGACATACCCCTAAGGCCTGGACAATACGAATTGCGGCTGCACTTTGTGGAGACGACCTTCGGCCCCGGCACATTTACCGGCAGGGGAGAGAGCAGCAGGCTTTTTCTCTGTTCACTGAATGGGAGGCCGATATTAACGAGTTTCGATATTCTGAGTGACTCGGGGGGAAATTATAGGGCGTTAGTGAGAGTCTTCAAAGGTGTTTCAGCCGGCAGCGACGGAATGATTCATCTCGAATTCCACCGAATCTTCGATCAACCGATCATCAATGCCATCGAGCTGGTTCCTGAAGTTGGGGGAAGGTTGAATCCTGTGCGGATTGTGATGCAGGAGAATTCGTATGTCGATCATGCCGGAAGCCTTTGGTCCTCCGACCAGTATGCAATCGGAGGCGTGTTAGTGACTCACCAGAATCCCGCTACGACGGCTGCCGACTCCCACCTCTTTGACGGAGAGCGCTTTGGGCATTTCGATTATCAGATTCCCGTGGCCCCAGGCCGTTACACCGTATCTCTGTATTTCACCGAAGCATATATAGGCGCAGAAGCTCCAGGGGGGGATAATGGAGGACGTATCTTTGATGTCTATGCAAATGGCGCGGCATTGCTGCGCAATTTCAATATTTTTGAAAAAGCCGGTGGACCCAACAAGCCGCTAATAGAAACATTCCACAATATCGAGCCGAACGCGGCCGGCCTGATCGATCTGAGTTTTGTTCCGGTCAAAAACTACGCGTGCTTGGATGCTATCGAAGTGACGGATGAGTCCAAGTAAAGCCGCAATTCTCGTCACTGCGCCGGCAAAACTTTGATGGTGCGCAGCCATGTTTCCACGCTTTGCGGCCATGCTGTTACCGGGAGCGCAGTGCGGCGCAAACCATAACCGTGCCCTCCCTCGGCATAGATGTGCAGCTCCGCTGGTACTTTGGCCTTCTTGAGCGCGAGAAAGTAAGCGACGGCGTTCTCGACGTGCACCGGGTCATCCTCGGTCTGCACAATGAATGTTGCCGGAGTTTCCGCCGAGACTGCAATCTCTGGATCAAAAGCGAAGTTTCTGTTTTCGATGGTCAGATACGCGGGATAGACAAGAATGGTGAAGTCCGGGCGGCAATTGAGTTTGTCTGCGGCATCAATCGGGTCGTACAAATGCAGATTGAAACGAGTGCTGAGAGCAGCAGCTAGATGTCCGCCAGCTGAGAAGCCCAGCACACCGATCCTGCCGGGATCAATGTGCCACTCGGCGGCGTGCTGGCGCACCAAACGCATCGCGCGCTGCGCGTCTTCTAAGGCAGTTGAGGATTTGGGATATGGGCCTGAATCGGGCACACGATATTTGACCAGGACGCAGTATAAGCCCGCCGAGTTGAGCCAATCACAAACCTCCTGACCTTCGATGTCGATTGCCAGAATGTTGTAACCACCTCCAGGGAAAACCACCACTGCGGCGCCGGAGTTCAATCCCTCAGGCGTATAAAGCGTCAGCGTTGGTGTTGAAACATTAGCAACAACGAGGATCGGCCAGCCCGCAACCAGGTGCTCATTTCCCGTGAGCGTAGAACTCTCCGCAGGCAGATTCAACTTCGATCCAGGAGCCTCACCCGGCCAGAGTGGGATCGTCAAGTGGCTTGGCGTCCCGGCACTGATGGTCTGCCCCGCCGTACAAACCCCGCAAAGCAATGCCATTCCCGCAAATAGAAGAAATTTCTTGCCGCTCATGCGATGATCCTCATTGACGATCTGCATTGCGCGCGGGCAGCTTCGCAGAGTCTGGACCGAAAGACGGTGGCGCGGAACCGGCATCATGATTCGGTCCATCGGTCAGCCTAAATTTCAGCTCATTTGCGTTTTGCAGCGTATCCCAATCGAGCCACCAATTACGCACAGGTTTACCGTCAATCAACAGACTCCCAATGTAACGCTTCTCTGGAGCACCCGGCGCGGTGATGCGCAGCATATGGGAGCCGAGCTTCAACTCCGCTTGCGAAAAGACCGGAGTGTTGATTGTGAAGCCGCCAACTGCGGGTATCTCCGGATAAAGACCAAGGCTGGCAAATATCAGCCAGGATGATGTTGCGCCCAGATCGTCATTGCCTGGTTCGCCGTCCGGCGTCGCGGTAAAGAGATCGTCGAGCGTCTTGCGCACGACCTCCTGCGTTCGCCACGGATGGCCCGTCCAGTTATAGATCCAGGGATTGCCGAAGCTGGGTTCGTTCGCGATGAAAAAATACGGGCCGCCGTACCAGGTGCCATATTGGCTGAAGTAATCGTCCAGCCGCTTGCGCGTAGCTTCCCCTCCGCCAATCGCGGCAACCAGATCCTTCAGGTTGTACGGAATCATCCACGTGTATTGAGCCGCATTTCCCTCCACAAAGCCGTCAATCTTTTCCGGTTTGAAGTCAGGAAGAAACTCGCCATTTGTGCCGCGGGCGCGAATGTACTTTGTCTCCGGATCAAAAAGCTTGCGCCATTGGTCGGAGCGTTCAAGGTATCTATCGGAAGTGGCTGAGTCGCCGAGTGACGCGGCAAACCGCGCGATGGAAAAGTCGGCGTTTTCGTATTCGAGCGCCACTGAGGCAGGGCCGTTGATTAGCCCGTCATTGCCGATGTAACCATGAGCCAGCATTTCGGCGAGTCTGGGGCGCTCGAGAAAAAGGCGTATGTGCGTCTCGGGGCGGTCGCCGCCGCGGAGCATCGCCTGGAGCGCGGCTTTCGTGTCAAAATCGTGTACGCCAAAGGCATAGATACTCGCTATGATGCCGTCCGACGGATCACCCACCATGCAACTGCTTTCGTCGTTCGCGATAGGCCAGATCGGCAGCCCTCCGCCCTGCTCCGCATCGTTAACCAGCGACTGCGCAATATCGCCGGCAACCTTCGGCATGAGCATCGAAATCAACTGGACCTCGCTCCGATAGATATCCCATCCGGAATAATTCGCATACTGAGTGCGTCCATGCGAGTTATGAATCTTTCCGTCGAAGCCAAGATACTCGCCGTTCACGTCATTGAAAATGGATGGATGCAGAAAGGCATGATAGAGCGCTGTATAGAAGGACTTGCGCCGCTCATCATCGCCGCCGGAGACGACGATATGCGCGAGCTTCTCATTCCAAGCCGCGTAAGCCTCGCTGCGCACCTTGTCGAAATCCCAGCCGGGGATTTCCTTTTCCAGATTCATTTCAGCGTTCGCAACACTGACAAAAGATATGCCAACTTTGAGGTGAAGCGCCTTCATGCCGCGATCAAATGCCAGATATCCGCCGGTGCGCGGACCGCTGGATGAAACCATGCCGGGATTTACTTTCATCTCATCGAAGGAACCGGCTGACTGCGGCGTCTCTTCCGTCTCGATCACAAAATAAACACGATACCTATTCTCAAGGTTACAAAAGCCACCGCCGGCTACGTAGCCTGTCACTCGGCGGCCTTTGATCTCGATCTGCGCATCGTAAACATGGTTGAGATTGCGGCTTAGATCGATGAGCAGTGTATGCGCATCGACGCCCGCCGGATAGCTGATCTCCGCGATGCCCGAATGAACTTCAGCCGTAATTTGGATCGTGACGCCGGAATCCAGCTTGACCGAGTAATAGCCTGGATGCGCAACCTCATCGCTGTGTTTGTAGGTGGCGCTGTAAAGTCCCGAACGAACAGGCGGAGGCTCCGTAGGCAGGCCAAGCATCGGCAGAAGCGGCACATCGCCATAGACGCCGCAACCGGTGCCGCTGAGATGCGTTAGGCTGAAGCCGCGCGTGGAAGGCCTTTCATAATGGTAGAAAGGCCCCTCGACGGGATCGGGACTCCAGTAGAGCATTCCAAAGGGGCGAACCGCGCCGGGAACGGTGTTACCGCTGTCCTTTTGTGAGGAAATCTTTGTGCCGATGAACGGGTCCACCCAGGATGCCAGATCAGCTTGCGCGGCGGCCGCGGTGGAGAAAAACAGCAAGAAGAGAAGTGGTGTTTTCAAGGAACGCTCCTGATCGCAGAATCCACTTGCCGTCACGAACCTTACGCATTCCAAAAAAGTATCACAGTAAAGAAAAGAAGCATAGTTGAATCTTTGGATTGTTCTTCTTGACAGTGATAAGCTACAGGATTTACTGTACGTTGGCCATACGAAATGTTATTTTTCGCGCGGCGAAACTTCAAGTATTACCTGGAGGCTTTATCCAAATGACACACCGCGGAACAATGAGATCCATAATCGGATCCGTATTTGCCTTGCTAATTGTGCTTGGCTGCATTCTCACCAGCAGCATCATCGCGTTTGGACAGCAGACTACCGGGTCCATTGTCGGCACGGTAAAAGATCAACAAGGCTCAGTGATCTCCACGGCCACCGTGAAGGCAACTAACGTGGAGACCGGATACTCGCGCTCGGCGCCGTCTAACAGCTACGGGGAGTACCGCATCGATTACCTTCCCGTTGGCCAGTACACCGTCGAGGCGAATGCGACCGGTTTTGAACGCTTTGTGCAACAGAATCTCGCCCTCAACGTAGACCAGACGCTGACGGTTGACATCCCGCTGACAGTGGGTGCGCAGAATCAGACCATTACGGTCACTGAGGCTCCCCCGGCGGTCAATACCTCTGACGCGGTATTGGGCGTGACCATTGAGCCGGCCCAGGTCATCGGCCTGCCTCTGGTAAATCGCAATGTGTACACCGAACTTTCCCTCACGCCGGGCGTGATGGCCAATAACATGAGTTCCTTCGCGAACCCCAGCGGCTCGCCGCAAATGACCGTTGGAATTGCCTCCGCTGATGTCCAGGTCAACGGCTCGCTCGACTCCGGCAACGGAACCGTAGCCTTTTATCTGGATGGCGGCAACAACATCACCGGTATGCGCAACTACGGAAACCCGGCGCCCAACCCCGACGCGGTCGAAGAGTTTCGCGTAGAGACCAGCGCATTCGCGGCGCAATACGGCCAATTCTCCGGCGCTGTAGTTTCGGTCATCACCAAGTCGGGAACAAATAAGCTCCACGGCAGCTTGTTCGAGTTCAACCGTAACACCGATTTCAATGCATGGCAGTGGGGTAACCCGAACTTAGCTTTGGGCAAGGCGCCTTACCACCGCAACCAATTTGGCGGAGCCGGCGGCGGCCCCATCAAGCACGACAAGGCCTTCTTCTTCGCCAGCTATGCCGGTCTGCGCCAGGTACTGGGAGTACCGGTCACAGGCGGTGTGACGCCCACGGCTGCCGAACGCAAGGGCGACTTTACCGGGGACTCGTTCACGGTTTACACCCCTGGTGCCACGCACATCGCCGCAAATCAGGTAAAGGGAACAAACAGTAGCACCAATTGCCTGGTTCCCACCCTGAACTGCATACCCTCCGCTCTCCTGGACGCAACCGCTGCGAATTTATTGAACATAAGTAACACCATCGGTGTTTCCGTTCCGTTAGGCTCCGGCGCAGTGCAAGCGAGCGGCGGCCAAAAATACACTGGTGTTTACGTCCAGCCGACTGACTCAGACGAATTCCTGGGTAAGCTGGACGATAACATCGGCAACAAGGACCATCTGGGAGTGACCTACTTTTATAGCAATACCAAGTCAACTCCCAGCGGAGGCGGCAATATCAATTGGACCGGAAATCAGGACAAGTCGCTTCAGACGAATGCCAACATTAGCGACGTTCACACCTTCACCCCCAGCATGGCCAATCAGGCATGGCTGACATTCACGCGGGCCATGGCCGGACGCGTACTCGTTCCTGTGACCGGCCCAGCCAACCAGACCCTCGCCAGTTTTGGCTCGAACTTCCAAATCCAGGGACCGAACGCACTGCCCTATCTAACCATCGGCGCCGGCTTTAACACGGGCAACCCGAACGCCGGCCCGGTCACGGGTTCCGACAACTATGAGCTGCGCGACCTGGTCAGCATCACCAAGGGCAAACACAACCTCTCCCTTGGTGGTGAGTTCGCTCTCGACAAGACCATGTTCTATGCCAATCTGTTTAATTATGGCACCGTTGCCTTCGCGACCTCCGCGCCCACCAGCACGGGGAATGCGATTGCGGACTTTGTCACCGGCCAAATCAGCGCATTTGAGCAGGACTCGCCTTATGTCACACATCTGAGCACGTGGCACACGGCGGTGTTTGCGCAGGACAACTACCGCATCACGCCCCGTTTTACCGCCAATATCGGACTTCGCTGGGACATCGATACGCCTCCCGTCGAGGCCCATAACAGGACGGAGACGTTTGTTCCCGGCCAGCAATCCACCGTTACTCCGACTGCGCCGGTGGGCCTACTGTTCGTTGGAGACAAAGGCATGAATCGCGGCGTCATCAGCACGCAGTTCAGCCACATTTCGCCGCGTCTCGGTTTTGCATGGGACCCGTTTGGAGACGGCAAAACCTCGGTTCGCGCAGCAGCGGGCATCTTCTACGGCAATCCCAGCGGCAATGAGTGGAACCAGCCCGGCAACTCCATGCCCTTCGCCATTCGCAACGGCTTTGGCAACGAAACATCCCTCACCAACATTTACAATGTCGGATTCCCAAGTCAGGCATCCGGTGGCGGCATCTTCCCGTACACCTATTCGCCGTCGGCTCCGAAGTTCTTTCCGAGCCAATCCATTGAAGCGATCGGCCCGAATTTTAAGGATTCATCGGTCTACCAGTTCAACCTTAGCGTACAGCGGCAATTGCCTTACAGGGTTAGCGTTACGGCTGCTTATGTAGGCACCTTGGGCCGTCACCTGTCAACCTTCGTCGACGCCAACTACGCGCCTTACGCAACTGTCAACTCTTCCGGCGGCACGTTAGTCGGCGGTGTCGGCACTTCATCTGCAAGCACCGAGCAACGCCGTCAATACGATGCCGGCATCAACCTTACTCCCGGCACCTTATCCTCGATCACCTACCTGATCTCAGACCAGACCTCCAACTATAACGGGCTTCAACTCTCGGCCACCAAGACACTGGCACGCGGTTTCTCAGTCAGCGGTTTCTATGTCTGGAGCCACGCGCTGGAAAGCTCAAATATGTTGGAGAATGGATTGATGACCGCGCAGGATTTCGGCGTGCTTGGCAAGCCCTTCACCCCATCCAACAACTCCATGGGCGCTGTCGGCGGCGGCCTTCGTGAAGAATATGGCGACATGGATGCTAACCATGACGACAATGCGGCCATCTCCGGCATCTGGAATATCGACTACTACCGCGGATCGAACAAGATCGTGAAGGCAGCGGTCAACGGCTGGACAATCTCATCGGCCGTCTATTTGATCAGTGGCGCGCCATTTACGGTCTCCACGGGATCCAATAAGAACGACGACAGTGCGGGCAATAGCCGTCCCAACGCGGTTCCTGGAGTTAACCCCAAGCTTAGCCCGCACCGTTGCCGTGTGTGCTCCACCAATAGTGAGACAGCGGCATGGTTCAACAACGCAGCGTTCACGGCCAACGGGCCTGGCTTGGGCATCGGTCCTGGTCTCGCCGACGGCAACGTGGGACGCGACTCCCTGAACGGACCGGGCCTCAAGGACATGGATGCGGGCCTGTTACGCAACATTACCCTCCCGCTTGGAACAGTCTTCCAGTTCCGCGCCGAAATAACCAACGTGATGAACTGGGTAAATCTCGCCCAACCGTCCTCCGGGAACATCGCGGCGGCCTCTAATGGCACCATCACCTCAACCGCCAACTCATCCAACGGCGACACCCAGCGCATTATTCAATTGGGCGGCCGGTTGACCTTCTAAGGCCATCCCTGTCGCTGCAACATCAACGGCCGGTCACCATTTGCCAAAGGTGACCGGCCACTTTATTTCATCTCGCAATTCCGTTTTTCACTGTCATTGTATGTACTATATGTACTATGAAGGGAGCAATATGAATCGCTCTTCCAGACGTAGTTTTCTCAGAGATGCGACTATAAGTGCGGCGGTCTGTGCTTCGCGCCCACTTTTTAGCTTCTCGGAGCCTTCCAATTCACCCTTCAGGATCTCCGTCATCAACGATGAAATCTCGCAGGACTTCGATCGCGCCTGTTTTGTTGTTGCGCATGATTTCGGCCTGAGCTGGATGGAACTGCGCTCAATGTGGGGCACGAACATCACAGCACTGAGCGCCGCGCAGATCGACGACGCGCAAAAGATACTCGCCAAATACCATCTGCGCGTAACCGACATCGCCAGTCCGCTCTTCAAAACCGATTGGCCGGGCGCGCCGCTCTCGCCCTATAGCGCGAAAGGCGATAAGCATCTCGCCGCCGAAACGACCTTCAAACAGCAGGATGAGATTTTGCAGAGGTCGATCTCCTTGGCCAAACAATTCCAGACAAACAAGGTGCGCTGCTTCGATTTCTGGCGACTGGACGATATTGCTCCATACCGCGCGGCGATTGACGAAAAGCTACGCTCCGCAGCCGAGGCCGCGGGCGCGCAAGGCGTTCTGCTGGTGCTGGAAAATGAGTTCGAGTGCAACACTGCCACCGGGCGCGAGGCCGCGCGAACACTGAATTCGATTCCAACGCCGCATTTTGCGCTTAACTGGGATCCCGCCAATGCTGTCATGCGCGGCGAACTCGATGCCTTTCCCGGCGGCTGGACGGCCTTACCGAAGGATCGCATTCACCATTGTCACTGCAAGAATGCCGTGAAGGGCGCGGGCGGCAAGATCGAGTGGTCGCCGGTCGGCAAGGGATTCATCGACTGGACGGCGCAATTCCGCGCGCTCAAGCAGATCGGCTATCGCGATGCCGTCAGCCTGGAGACGCACTGGAATGGAGGCGGCACGCCCGAGGAATCCTCCCGCATCAGTTGGGCGGGCATGAAGCAGGCGCTAATGGATTCCGGCCTTCTTTAGTCAATACTGTCCAGTCACGACCGTTGTCGAAAGCCTAACATTTGTTTGCTCGATGGAGTGCAGAATGGTGACTCGACGTGAATTTCTTGACACACTGGCGACCGGCGCCGCTGGATTGGCAATCGCTTCAACCGCCAAAAGCTATAGCCAGATCCTCGGCTCCAATGATCGACTCAATTTTGCGGTTATCGGTCTGAATGGCCGCGCCTATGCTCATCTTGACGCTCTCAAATCAAATCAGAATACCGCCCGGGTCTCGCATATTTGCGACGTGGACGGCAGCATTCTGAAAAAGTTTGTAGGCGACTCCGAGCGGGTGTTAGGCTATGCGCCTTCCGTTGACAAAGACTTCCGCAATATCCTTCCATTGAAGGACGTGGACGCTATCACCATATGTACGCCCGATCATTGGCACGCTCCCATGGCCATCGCCGGCTTGCAGGCGGGCAAGCACGTTTACGTTGAAAAGCCATGCAGCCACAACCCCGCCGAAGGTGCGCTGCTCGTCGAAGCGCAGCGCAAGTATGGAAAACTGGTGCAGATGGGCACACAGCAGCGCTCTGCCGCGCACGTCATCGAGATCGTCGACAAGATTCACAGTGGCCTGGTCGGCAACGCCTACTACGCCAAGGCCTGGTACAGCAATACCAGAAAGTCAATCGGGTTCGGCAAGCCCGTGCCCGTTCCGCCGCAACTCGATTGGGAGCTGTGGCAGGGCCCCGCGCCACGCAGGCCTTACACGGATAACATCCATCCGTACAACTGGCACTGGTTCAGGAACTATGGCACCGGCGAGGCGCTCAACAACGGCACCCATGAAGTGGACGTGTGCCGCTGGGCGCTGGGCGTGGATTATCCTCAGCGCGTTACCTCCTCTGGCGGAAGATACCACTTCAAGGACGATTGGCAGTTTTACGACACTCTCGTCACCAGTTACGAATATCCCGGCAAGATGATCTCCTGGGAGTGCAAGAGCTGCCAGGGGATGAAGTTCTACGGACGCGATCGCGGTGTGGCGATCATGGGGACCACGGGCTCGGTGGTGGTCGATCGCGGCGGCTATGAAATTTACGACTTGCAAGGAAACAAGACCAGCGAAGTCATCTCCAACGTCGCCGCCCCCAGTGCCGACCGCATCGGCAGTGACTCCATGACCATCGCTCACTTTACTAATTTCATCGACGCCATCCGCAAAGGGGAAAAGCTCAACGCACCCATCGACATTGGCAACGTCTCCGTCACCACGCTTCAACTCTCAAATATTGCTTGGGAGGTCAACCGCGAACTCCAGATAGACCCGAGCGATGGGAAGATTCTCCACGATCCGCAGGCAATGAAGTTATGGGGGCGCGATTACGAGAAAGGCTGGGCGCCGCATCTCTGAGGCGCGTACTACTCTAATAACCTCTGAGTATGTCGGTCGTGCTGCGGCACTTCACAGGTGTCGATCTGGGTTGCGCGCCGGCTTCGAGCGAGACGACAATTTTCAACTTCCATCACTTGCTTTAAGAGCACCAGTTATGCGACCAGATGCTCGACACGGTGAATCTGTATCTTGAGAGTCAAGGCATTCGCATCAGAACAGGCACGATTGTCGACGCGACGATCATCCACGTGCCGAGATCGAACAAGACCGAGAAGAAGCGCGACCCAGACTCGTCGTCTAAACTTCGCTTTTGTTAATTTTCTAATGCTTTAGGGTATTCTGGAGTCGGCAAGGCAGTAACAGACATAGTTGGAAGGGTTACTGGCGGAGAGACTGGGATTCGAACCCAGGTTAGAGTTTCCCCTAAACACGCTTTCCAAGCGTGCGCCTTCAGCCACTCGGCCATCTCTCCACATAGCAATGCGCCTTATTGAATTTACCATAACGCGCCGATGCATCGCCTTGTCATGCTCGTGGCACCTACAGCCTACTCGGACAGGTCCGAGATGTGGCCCATCTTTTCCCTCTTGGTGCGCACGTAACGCTCAAAGCTATCTTGCGGCTCGACCTCGGCGGAGACGCGTTCAACCACGGTGATGCCGGCCGATTCCAGAGCCGCGACCTTCGCAGGGTTGTTGGTGATTAACCGGACCTGTGAGATGTCGAGCTGCTTGAGGACTGCGGCCGGCAACTCGTATGCGCGGCAGTCGGCAGCAAAGCCCAGCTTGATGTTGGCCTCGACCGTATCCAGCCCCTGGTCCTGCAACTCGTATGCTTTGAGCTTGGCCATCAAGCCGATGCCGCGCCCCTCCTGCTGCTCATAGATCAGAATGCCCGCGCCTGCCGCGGCGATCTGCCGCATGGCCAGCTCTAGTTGCAGACGGCAATCGCAGCGCAGCGAGCCAAATACGTCACCAGTGAGGCACTGCGAGTGGATGCGCACCAGCGGCGGCGTGGAGTGAACATCGCCCATTACGAGCGCTACGAGGCCTTCCGCTTCCATCTGGCCGGCACTGCCAGATGGGGCCTTCTCGCAGGGGTGCAGCTCATTTGGCCGGTCCTCGAAGCCCAGAATGCGGAAGTCTCCCCAGCGGGTGGGAAAATCCGCCTCGGCGACTTTCTTCACGCTCTCAAATCCCATGCTCCCATTTTACTTTGCTGAGGGTGCAAGCGCTGTTGCGCTACTCCGGCGGTCCCACGGAGACAACAAAATACGATGCCGGCTCGCTCGCGCTGGCGTTGGTGATGGAGTGGTCGTCGCCCGCAATACACAGTCCCATCTCGCCTGCCTTCAGTGTGCGCGTAACTCCGGCCGTCATCAGAGTTACCGCGCCCTGATGCACAAACCACATCTCGGTGTGCGCGTGATGATGAACCGGTTCAGGTGGCGCACCCGGCGCAAGCGCAGTGAAGTGCGACTCAAGACGGATATTGTCCGGGAGCATCCCAGTCAGAAAAGGATGCATTGTGCGCAGCGACGGCTGCTTTCCACTGGCTGCGCCCTGCAGGTACTCGCCTGAGGTCAACTTGCTCAGGGTATGCGGTGCAGCTGTGGTTGATGTTGCCGCTTGAGCTTCAGCAACCGGCTCCAGCGCCGGTACGGCCAGCGTCATCGCCAACAAGGCTGAAAAATCACGTCGATTCATGGTTCTCCCTTCGTGTAGAACGGATTCTAACCTCCGTCCCCTCTTTTTTGCTATACTTTTATAGTTCACCAGAGTGCGGAGGTGGCGAAATTGGCAGACGCACCAGCTTGAGGTGCTGGCGCCCACAAGGCATAGGGGTTCAAGTCCCCTCTTCCGCACCAAATCTCTTTCGTCCGGTCAGCCGGACTGACTTGGAAAGCAGCTCAGAAGATGCATATCGCTCTCGTCCTCGTTACCATCCTGCACATCTTTGTATGTGGAGTTCTGATTATTGTGGTTCTGTTGCAGCAAGGCCGCTCGGCCGATCTGGCTGGCGCCTTCGGCGGCCAGGGTTCGCAGACTGCATTCGGCCCTCGCGCCGCTGCCAATGTGCTGACTCGGCTCACCACCTATTCAGCGATCCTCTTCATGTGCACCTCGATCGCGCTTACCGCGCTGATGGTTCATACCACCTCCGGCGGTTCGCATTCAGTATTGAGCAATACCAAAACCGCGCCCGCCTCAGTCCCCGCCAAACCGGGCAAGTAGGGAAGCGAAACAGTTTCTCCCCTCCAGATCTGAGATGAACGGCAGGCTACGAGGCCTGCCGTTTCTGTTTAGCAATTTGAAGTGGATCATCGTAATTCTGCAAAGCAATTTCGCAAGGGGGGAACTGAAACGGTTACTCCGCCGCAAACCGCTCCCGAATCAGCGCCAACGCTTCGTCCGCAGTCGCAACTGTCCCTTCCAGTTGCGCATCTTCCGCGGCCCGCAACATCTCTTTGAAGCTCGCGCCCGGCTTGTAACCAGCCGCAATCAGCTCGCGCCCGGTGATGAGCGGACGCGGGCGCACCGTCTCTTCCGGCATCGTCTCCCAGCGCTCGCGCACAAACTCCCAGTGCTCCAGATTGCCGCTCCCCGCAAGGCAATCCATGCGATGCAGCGCCAAGTGCTCAGCAAAGTTCTCCAGCCGGAAGAAGCGCTTTAACGTCGAGGCCTTCATACGCGGCGCGTCGGCAAAGCGCATATGATTTTCGACAAGCGAGAGCGTATGTCGCGTTTCGTCGTTGGAGAAGCGAAATCGCCGGCAGATCTCCGCGCTCATCGCCACGCCCACATCCACGTGCCCGTCGAAGCGAATCCGGTCGGCCCGCCGAATGGTCGCCGGCTTGCCCACATCGTGCAGCAGCGCGCCCCAGGCCAGCGTCATCGGGCAATCCGCCTCCAGTTGCTCCAGCAGCAGCAGTGTATGCCGCCACACATCGCCTTCGGGATGAAACTGCGGCGGCTGCTCCACGCCCTTCATCCGCGCCGCCTCCGGCAGAACCTCGGCCAGCAGGCCCGTCTCATCAAGCAACTCGAAGGCCCGCCGCGCATGGCCCTCTGTCAGCATCCGGGTCAACTCGTCGCGTACGCGCTCCCGGCTCACCGCCGCCGTCTTCGGCGCCAGCCGCCGCATCGCCGCAGCCGTCTCCGCCTCCAGAGCAAACCCAAACCGCGCGGCAAAGCGCACCCCGCGCAGCATCCGCAGATGGTCTTCCTCAAAGCGCTCGGTCGGCTGCCCAATCGCCCGCACCACGCCTGCCTCCAGGTCTGCGAGGCCGCCCACATAGTCAATCACAGCAGCGCAGAGATCGACCGGGTCGTGAAGGGTACGGGCTTTAGCCCGTACATCTTGACCTGCGAATGAGGTGGGCTTTAGCCCCTGAGGGAAAAGCCGCTCCGCATCCAGCAGCAGCCCATTGAAAGTGAAATCACGCCGCCGCACATCCTCTTCGGCGCTCGTCGTATACCGCACTGCATCGGGATGCCGTCCATCGGAGTAAGCCCCGTCCGACCGGAAAGTCGCCACCTCGGTGATTCCATAGCCGTCCTCATTGCTGTCGGCCACCAGCACCACGCCAAAGTGCGCGCCCACTGCAAAAGTGCGCGGAAAGAGTTCCAGCACCACCTCCGGCGTCGCGCTCGTTGCCACGTCATAGTCCATCGGCTCGCGCCCCAGCAGCAGGTCGCGCACGCATCCACCGGCGAGATATGCTTCGTGTCCAGCGTCACGCAGGGCCGCGATAATTCCGAGAGCCGCATCGAATTGGCGATTGGCAGTCATCATCGCTGCATACTATTGTCGCCTGCGCCGCCGTCCGGTGGGAAACCGCAAATCGTTTCACTCTACCCACACGATAAACTGAACTAGTGAGCAAGCGCGGCCTGATCCTCGGCATTGAATCCTCCTGCGACGAGACCGCTGCCGCCGTCGTCGAGCTGGGCGCGCGCACGCTCTCCTCGGTCGTCGCCTCGCAGATCGCCACTCACGCCCGTTACGGCGGAGTCGTTCCCGAACTCGCTAGCCGCGAGCATCTTCGCGCCATCGTACCCGTCGTTCGCACCGCGCTTGCCCAGGCCGGCATCACACTCGCCGACCTCGACGCCATCGCTGTCACCGCCGGTCCCGGTCTCGCCGGAGCCTTGCTGGTCGGCATCACCTACGCCAAGGCTCTGGCCTTCGCGCAAGGCCTGCCGCTCATCGCCGTCAACCACCTTGAAGGTCACATTCACGCCGTGCTGCTGCATGAGCACGAGTCCTCACAACATTGTCATCCTGAGCGGAGCGGACCGGAGTCGAAGGAACTGCGTTTTGACAATGAACCGGCGTTAGCATTAGTCGTCTCCGGCGGTCACACGCACCTCTATCATGTCAGCCCAGCCAGTGGCACATGGAGTTACTCACTCGTAGGCCGCACTCTCGACGACGCCGCCGGTGAAGCCTACGACAAGGTCGCCAAACTGCTCGGCTTCGGATACCCCGGCGGTCCCTGGATCGACGCTCTCGCCCGCTTCGGCAATCCCCACGCCGTGCCCTTTGCGTTTTCGCAGATCAAGCCGAAGGTTCATCTTGCCGGCAAGCCCCCACGCACCAAGGCCGCGCGCACCGCGCCCATCGCCGAACTCGATCCGCACTTCCTCTTCTCCTTTTCCGGCATTAAGACCGCCGTTCTGCGCTATGTCGAGCTGCACAACCTGCGCCCTGATGCGCAAGCCCGCGCCGCGCGGCTTTTTACGCCTCAGACTTGTCATCCTGAGCGGAGCGGAGCGGAGTCGAAGGACCTGCGTTTTCTTATTCAACCTCCCCAAACCAAAGAGGAAGCTCTCGCGCTTTGTCCGCAGCAGATACTTGATCTCGTTGCCAGCTTCCAGTGTGCGGTGGTAGGCGACCTGATGAAGAAGACCTTCGCCGCTGCTGAATCTCTCGGCGCGCGCCGCATCCTTATTACTGGAGGCGTCGCCGCTAACCGTGAACTTCGCGCCCGCTTTAGCGCTGAAGCCGCCCGCAGAGGCTCGCGCGTAGCCTTCCCCACACTGGCGCTCTCAACGGACAACGCCGCGATGATCGCCGCCGCCGCATGGCCCCGCTACCAATCCGGCAACTTCGCCGCAAGCGCGCTCTCCGCCGATCCATCGCTGGCGTTGGGGCTTTGAACGAGGAGTAGAATAATAGTAAAGGAGTTGATTATGCCCCAGAATAATCATTCCGAACCAGTGCCAACCGTGAAAAACGGGAGCCATAGGCCATTTGATCGGGCGGGCGCAAAGGACGGTTATCAGCCGTCGAGAGCGTTGACTAGCAATCCTCCGCGGGGGCGCTTCGTCGTTCCAACAACGGTGCCGGCTAAATCCGCCGCTTCTTCCGCCGTGAAGTCTGGTAGCTAGAGTACTCAATGAGCGATGGTCGCGAAGAACGTGAGGAGCGCGAGAAGCGCCGCGAACTGGAAGAGCGCGAAGATCGCGAGGACCGCATAGATCGCGACCGCATTGATCAGTGGCAGCCGGAGCGGAGAGAATCATAATTCACGTGAAGCGCACAAGCTGAAACAGGCCTCGACCAGTTTTCCGATCGAGGCCTTTTTCTGCTTACTGATTTTTACTTAGCCTTCGGTCCTGCCGCGCGAATCGCCTCGGAGGCATCGAACTGCTTGAAGTTCGCCTCGAAGCGCGTCGCCAGATCAGCAGCCGTCTTGTCGTAAGCCGCTTTGTCGGCCCAGGCGTTACGCGGATTCAGAATCTCCGCCGGAACGCCGGGGCAGCTCACCGGAATGCTCAACCCGAAGGCCGCCTCGGTGACAAACTCCACCTTGTTCAGCCTGCCGTCGAGTGCCGCATTCACCAACGCGCGCGTAATCTTCAGGCTCATGCGCTTGCCGACGCCAAACTTGCCGCCGCTCCAGCCGGTGTTCACCAGCCAGCACGAGGCCTTGTGCTGCGTCAGCCGCTTGCCCAGCATCTCGGCGTAAACCCGCGGAGCGAGCGGCAGAAACGGCGCGCCAAAGCAGGCCGAAAACTCCGGCTCCGGATCCTTGCCCATCCCCGCTTCCGTTCCCGCCAGCTTGGCGGTATACCCCGAAAGAAAATGGTACATCGCCTGCTCCGGTGTCAGCCGCGAGATCGGCGGCAGCACGCCGAAGGCATCTGCGGCCAGGAACATCACATTCTTCGGATGCCCGCCCACGCCGGGAATCACCGCGCCCTCGATGTAGTCCACCGGATAGGCCGCGCGGGTGTTTTCCGTCAGGCTGATGTTGAAGTAATCAGGCTTGCGCGCCGCGTCCAGAATCACATTCTCCAGCACTGATCCAAAGCGAATCGCGCGGAAGATCTGCGGCTCCTTCTCCTCGGTCAGGTCCACGCACTTGGCGTAGCATCCACCCTCAAAGTTAAAGATACCGGTCGCTCCCCAGCCGTGCTCATCGTCGCCGATCAGCCTGCGCGCCGGGTCCGCCGAGAGCGTCGTCTTGCCGGTGCCGCTCAACCCGAAGAAGAGCGCCGTCACGCCATCCGCGCCCACATTCGCCGAGCAGTGCATGGGCAGCACATCTTTATTCGGGACGATAAAATTCATGACTCCGAAGATCGATTTCTTCATCTCGCCGGCATACTTTGTTCCGCCGATCAATATGATCTTGCGCGTAAAATCCGCTAGAATGAATGCCTTTGAATTCGTTCCATCCCGCTCCGGCACAGCCTCAAATTCCGGCGCGGCCACCACGAGAAACTCCGCTTTGTGAGTTGCCAGCGCAGCCGCATCAGGCCGCACAAACAAGTCGCGCACAAACAACGCGTGCCACGCATACTCGCTGATGACGCGAATCGGAAGCCGGTAAGCCGGATCAGCGCCGCAATACAAGTCCTGCGCAAACAGCTCACGTCCTTTCAGGTGCTCCACCACGCGATCCAGCAGCGCGCCAAACTTCTCCGGCGCAAACGGCTTATTCACTTTGCCCCAATCGACAAGCTCGTGCGTCACCGCGTCATCCACGGTGAACTTGTCTTTGGGACTCCGACCGGTTCGCGCGCCGGTCACTGAGACCAGCGCTCCGTTGGCAGCCAACTGGCCTTCGCCGCGTTTCAGCGACGTCTCCACCAGTTCAGCCGCACAAAGATTTGCATGCACAAGCGGTCCTGCTGCCAGCGCCTTAATCGCATCCACTCCGGACACACTCATATCCATTACTCCAGATGCACCCATAGTAGGTAGAACTCCTTCCGCACGAGGAAAAATTAAAAAAGATTCATGTACCATTGTGCCATTTATTACCGTCATATGGGAAATCCACAGGGCAATCGCTTTTGAATCGTTGAAGAGTAAGGGTTTACCGCAGACTTACCAGCCGGATCGTCTCCATAAAAACATCCCCGTCAATCGTCAGGCTGCGCGCGCTGAGCTTGTCCATCGTGTCTTTGTCGGTGTGATGATAGCTGTTGTTCGGACCGTAATTCAGATCGATCACGTCAATCGACGGCACAGCGCGTTGGACAAACGGCAGATGATCGTCGCTTACTGCCAACTCCTGCTTGAAGAAATACTTCTCGTAGCCGTACTTCTTCGCCGCCTGCCGCACCACATCCACGAGCCACGCCGTTGATTGGCTCTCGCGCTGAATCTCCAGGTCTTTGTAACCGATCATGTCGGCCAGGATGAAGGCCTTGATCTTCGGCAGTGTTCCGTCGCGCGCCCATTTAGCGGCCAAGTGACGCGTGCCATAGAGTGAATCTTCGTCAGTCCACTTGGATTCAATCGATTCTTCACCATCGTCGAAGACCAGCCAGACCGAGTAGCCGTCGAGCTTCTTTCCGCCCGCGGCTTGCGCGCGCAATTGATCGGCAATCGCCATCAACAGCCCGGTCGTCGAGCCGCCGTCATTGGCTCCGACAAAGTTGATGTTCTTGAGCCAGTAGTTGGTCTCGTAGTGCGTGGCCAGCACAATCACGCCGTCTTTCTTGCCGGCGAAGTGCACAATGAAGTTGCGCATCGGCACCGCTCCGATGGGCGTCGAAGCGGTGAAGGTATCCTCTTCAAGATTGTCGTGCTTGAAGTGGTCGCGCAGAAAGGCCTCAGCCTTCAGATGATTCGGGCTGGTGGGCCAGCGCGGCCCGATCGAAACAAACTGCCGCGTATACTCCAACGCTTGAGCGCCGCTAAAGTGCGTTTGCGCGGGAGCAGCGAATGGCGAAAGCAGGAGAAGCCCAACAGAAGCCATCATCCAAAGAATCGATTTTTTGAAATTACGCACGGGAGGTGTACCTCAGGGGCTAAAGCCCAGTTCCTTTTGGAAGATTTCGCGCGGTCCCTACGGGACTTTGGGTCATCAACTGATGCTACCCAGGACTGCGCTTGGCTTGTCCTGGGCTATTATCCATTGCTCCCTCCGGAAGCATAAATACCAAATTCACTTTGCCTCCTTCTTCTTCCGTCGCGCGGGATGCACCCACCACGCCACGCCAATGCCGATCAGATAGAGAACCAGCATCGGAATCGCATAGATGCACATTGTCCACGGATCGGGGCTGGGGCAGATGATTGCCGCTACAATAAAGACCCCCAGAATCGCGTAGCGGATGTTCTTCCATAGAAATCTCGGGCTGACAATTCCGAAGATCGCCAGAAAGAAAATCAGAATCGGCAGCTCGAAGCTGATGCCCAAACCTAAAATGATCGAGAGAAAAAAGCCCGTGTACTCATCGATCGTGACCATCGGCGTGAAGTTCTTCCCGAAGTTCACTATCAGGATTTGCAGCGCCCCCGGCAGCACATAGAAGTAGCCGAAGCTGGCGCCGGTCAGAAACAGCCCCACCGTCGCCAACATGAACGGCACCACGAATCGCTTCTCTTTCTGATAAAGCCCCGGCGCAATAAAGAGCCACACCTGATAAAGAATGAACGGCGAGGCCAGAATCGCTCCGCCGACCATAGAAACCTTCAAGTCCAGATTCAAGGCATCCATCGGGTGCGTCATCACCAGCGACTTGCCGATGGCCTTCAGCGGCGCCTGGATGTAGCCGACGAAGCGGTCATGAAAGCTCCAGACCGCCGCAAAGCCCACAGCTAGAAAAATCGCCGAGCGAACGATGCGCTTGCGCAGCTCGTCCAGATGCTCCATCAGGCTCATGCCCGGAAGCTCCGCGCGCTCGGTCACCGCCTCTCGCGCCTTGCCGATCGCCTCCGCCGGATCAACCATTGTCGCTCTCCGGCTTCTTGCGAGGCTTCTTCGCGCGGGCTGGCTTCGATGGTTCCGCTCCCGTCTCCACATCGTTGACTGCTGTTTTTTTTGCCCTGACGCGTACGGTCTTCTTTGCCGCCGGAGCCTCAACTGGAGCTTTGCCTTGCTCCATCATGCGCCCTGGCCGCTCTGCCGCAACTGGCTCACCTGTCGAAGGCGGATGAATCTGCGGATACGGCTCATCATGCTGAAACTCCGCCGACGACACCGCAGGATAAACAGCCGCTCCCTGATAAGGAGATTCAAGCGATCCAACGGGTGCCCCAGGTCCCTCGCTTTTGGGGACGTGGGAATCCACTACTGCCGGAGCTGCCAACGCCAGCGCCTCATTCTTCTTCCGCCGGTCATCCTCCTCGGCCTTGCGTAGTTCATCTTCCATCTGGAATTTGAAGTCGTTCGAGGCCTTGCGCACCTCGTACATCAGCTTGCCAATCTGACGGCCAATCTCCGGCAGCCGCCGCGGCCCGAAGACCACCAGCGCCATCACCATCAGGATCAGAGAATCCCACATCCCCAGGCTGGCAACTTCAATTGGCGGCGATGTCATCATGAAGATTCATGATAACTTCCCACACGCAGCCCTCACAAATACTGGTGCCCCACCCTCGCGACGCCTTTGTTTTTGTCGCTAGGGTGGGATACCATATGCTACTTGAACCGCGTATTAACCCTTTGTTACAATATCAATCAGTGAGTGCGGCCTCAACCGATCCGGATTCTGTGAATCCAACGGTTTTTGTCCGCGTCTCACTGAAAGAAAGGCTTGCAACAACCCCGTGGATGGGGGCTTTGCTGAATGATCTTGCCGGAATACAGGCCAGCCTTAGACAGCGCCAGTGCATCCTCTGCAAGTCGCGTATTGCTTTCAACATCCCCGTCCGCTGTCTTCTCTAAGAAGACGAGTTGGACTGAAGGCGGAAGACTGTGAATCTGTTACTCGAAGAACCAACGGCAGTTTTGCCGGAGGCTGGCAGCACCTGCAGCCTCGAAAATTATCTCGCGCTCCCCGATCACACAATGGACGGGCGCATTGCGGAGGCGCGCGCCAAACTCGGCGCAACTACCCTCCTGCTCGGCCACCACTATCAGCGCGACGAAGTCATCCGCTTCGCTGACTCGACCGGCGACAGTTACAAGCTCTCCCGCATCGCCGCTGAATCCGACGCGAAGTACATCGTCTTCTGCGGCGTTCACTTCATGGCTGAGAGCGCCGACATCCTCGGCCACGCCAGCCAGCAGGTTATCCTGCCAGACCTCAACGCTGGCTGCTCTATGGCCGATATGGCGGAGATTTCTCAGGTCGAAGCCTGCTGGGAGGCTCTCGAAGCTCTCGGCCTCGCCGATGAAACCATTCCGCTCACCTACGTGAACTCCGCCGCCGCCATCAAGGCCTTTTGCGGCGAACGTGGCGGACTGGTCTGCACATCTTCAAATGCCCGCGCCGCCTTCGAATGGGCTTTTCAGCGTGGAAAACGGATTCTCTTCCTACCCGATCAGCACCTCGGCCGCAACACCGGCTTCGAGATGGGCATTCCCCTCGATCAGATGACCGTCTGGGATCCCTGGGCCGTTCAGCTCGGTCAAAATCAGGGCGGACAAAGCCTCCACAGCCTCGCCGCCAGCCGCATCCTTCTCTGGAAGGGCCACTGCGCCGTTCATCAGCGCTTCCTGCCCAGCCACGTCGATGCGATTCGCGCAAAGTATCCCGGCATTCAGGTCATCGTTCATCCCGAGTGCCGCTTCGAGGTCTGCCAAAAGGCCGACGCTCTTGGCTCCACGGAGCGCCTCATCGCGCTTGTCGACCAAGCTCCCGCAGGCTCCATCTTCGCTGTCGGGACTGAGATTCATCTCGTCAATCGCATGGCCCGCCGCTTCGCCGAGCAAGGCAAGAAAATCATCACTCTCGACGACACCGGCTGCCTCTGCACCACCATGTACCGCATTACGCCGCAGCACCTCGCCTGGGCACTGGAAAATCTCGTCGCCGGCCGCGTCGTCAATCGCATTCAGGTCCGCCCTAGCGTCAAGCGATGGGCGCGCGTAGCCCTCGACCGAATGCTGGAAGTGGGGTAAAGCAGGGAATAGTCCCTACTCCCTAACGCACTGGTTTGCCCTGAACTTCGGCCGGAGTCGTTTGGCGAACCTTATCTTTTGATTTTGGAGCGGGGAAATGAGCGGCTTTGAGCAGTTTGCCGTGGCCATCGAAGGTCATCGTCCACTGCATGAGCCGAGGAAGCGTCGCTAGATCGGTAAAGAAAATTACGGCGCCACCCTGCGGTTGAATCGTCAGTCCGCCGGAGGGAGCGGCGGGCAGTTTTTGAATTTTGCTCTCCTCCTGAGACTCAATCGAGGGACGCGCTCCCGCCAGTGCGGCGTAGCAGAGGCCGGTAGCAAGCCACTCGGGAGCCTTCTCCGGATGCTCCTCGTCGCGGATGTGATTGAAGACCGAGACAGTCTGCGCGTTAATGGGCGCGGGCGAGAAGAGCGAATAGCCGCGGCGCATAATGGGGACGATACGAACCTGACCTTGGCCGCCGCGCGGAATCGACGCCGTAAGGATGCTCTCGCTGCCGTTGCCGCTGCGTTTGAATTGCATAAAAAGATGATTGGGCAGCGCGGAACAAACTATTTGCTGTGAATTCCATTTGTCTTGATCGAATCTGAATCCTGCTGCGCGAGCGCGCTCGGTGATTTCAGCATCCGCATCGGTTGCCAACTCGCGATCCTGCGGAGTTATCTGATCTGTTGCGAGAAAGTCGACGCGTACGGCAGAGGGAAGGGAATCGCCTCCGGTAGCGAACAGCATGGGGTGATCCGCAGTAGGACGCACTAGCCGTGGCTGAGGCATCGATGTACTCGCTGCATTCTGGGCCCGCAAGAGGGCGCCAAGCAGCGCGTAACTTAATGCAAATGCGACCCCAGTGAGCGCAGCGGAGAGGATTCTGAATTGTCCCATACTGCCCTCAGGCTACCACTATCGCAGTTTGGTGGAGAACTATAAAAATCCAAAAGGGGCAGCCCATTTCAGGCTGCCCCTTTTGGCCCAGGAGGAGGGTAACTTCGCCGCTGCCTTGTGGCCTCGGCGCAATCAACAGATCAGGCTCATTAGCCGATCAATTTCCCGCCGGGTGCGTCGCGGAGTGTCCGGCTGCTGGTTTATGCGTGGGTGTCGCCGGCTTCCTTTTTTCTTGTTGAATTTCGCCTTCGCGAAGCACAATCTGCGCGGAGGCATTCGTAGTGTCGGTGGCTGGAATCACAGTATATGAGTCGTAAGTTCCAACCAGCATAGGAGAGACCGCGGGCGGCAGCTTGTACTCGAAGCCAACTGCGGGTATTTCTTTCTCTTCCAGCGGCTTTTTCATGCTGACGATGAAGTCAGCAACCTTGGCGGTCTTGGCGTCCTCGGTTACGGCGACCTTGATAACCGTAGCAGATGCATCCGTCACGATTCCCGGAACCGGCGTGATCTGATCTTTCAGCAACACCCAGAGCTTGTCGGCATCTTCCTTGACTCCGTTAGCCAGGATGAATTCCTTGTCTGCCAGATTCAACTTCGCAGGGTCGTTCCCCACCAGTGCGTCGTGCGCAATCTCAGCCTGCGTAGGCTTGGCCTTGATTGTCGGAGCTCCACCAGCTGGGAAGACGCTCGCTGCCGCCTGGGCCTTGATGTCGTCCAGCCCATCCAGCTTGCCGTGATACTGGATGTAGTAGTATTCCAGTGTCTTTTCAAACTGAGCTTTGAAGTTGGCGGGAACATAATTCCACGCGCGTGCGTAGAACCAGATTGCCTGCACCAGATCCTTGCCGCTCGGCTTGGTATAGCATCCTGCCAATTGCAGTGTGTCCTGCAGCCCCGCACCGCTCTGAGTTTGATCCGGCGGCAGGAGCATCAGTTCGTTGCGATATTCGGCGATGGCGTCCTTTATATCCTTCGTGGAAGCAGTATCGTCCAGCGCGATGGCCGAGTGAAAGACAGGGTAGGTTCCGCCTGTCATCTTCTTCCAGTCATCGGCGGAGGTGCCAGCGGGTTTGGGAGCCGCAAGCCCCTTCTTCGCCAGAGAAGCAGCGTCATCGCAAGTCTGCGGATCAGAACTCAGACCGGTCTTCTGGTTTATGCTGCGGTTGCACTGTAGCTTCTTCACGATAACCGAGTAGAGGATGGCCTTCATATTGCCAGGGTCCGCCTGAAGCAAGCGGGTGGCTGCGCCGAGGGTTTTATCGGCATCTTGAAGGCTGTAGTATGTGTCAATGAGCGTATCGAGAACAGCATTCTTGACGACGCTCTGCGGATAGTTCTGTAAAAAACTCTCCAAAGTTTGAGCCTTGGATTTGGCGTCGGTTTGCCCTATGGCGTTGTTGTAGGCGTTGAACTCAGCTGGATCCTTAATGGTGATCGAATCCTGGGCTCGAAGCATGGGCGCGGAGAGGAGGCTCATACTCGCCAGTGCCATCACAGTTGCGAAGACTATCTTCTTCATTCAGTGCTCCTGGGAACTGCCAAAATGTAAATCAATGTTCGAAGTCTCGTTCAAGGTGTGCTCGACCATTCAGTTTCAATTGTATTGAACAGCCTAGCGCCGGGTACCGGATAAACGATACCACGGTTTCGAATAAGGTGTTGGATAGATTATAGAAAGCTGTACCCCCTGTGACAAGCAAAGTTGTAAAAATTCAGAAACCCGGAAAATGAGCTCAGGGTTGCCGAGCCTTTGCGGCCAATTGGATTTTGGCCCCCCTCAAAGCGAGGAGTCCTAAACCGTTCGCGGCGCCACTAGGCTTGGCTGCATTCTGAGTACATACAATATTAGACTCCGAAGCCGGGAAAACTGTTCCCAGCTTTATTGCAAAAGGCGCACCAGTTCCACTTGTTCCGCCAGAAAGGCATCGTGCCCGTGGGCGCTGGTCATCTCCCGGTAATCGGCCTGAACGCCGGCGGAGCGGATGGTATAGGCAAAATCGCGCACCGCGTGGGGCGGAAAAAGCCAATCAGAGCTGATGCCGACAAAACTAAGCCGCGCGCGAATCCCGCCAAAGGCCTGTTCCGGCGAGCAGCCGCCGCGCAGCGGATCCCAGATGTCCATGGTGCGCAGGATGGCTAGGTATGAGTTGGCGTCAAAGCGGTCGATGAACTTTTCCCCTTGATGGTCGAGGTAGCCGGCAATGTCAAAGCGTCCGCCCGTCAGGCCTCCCTCCCGCTCGGCTGTGCCCCAGGGGTCTTCGCCATTGCGATTCGGTTTGCGTCCAAAACGCTCGTCAAAGAGCTCCGCGGATTTGTAGCTGAGCATGGCGATCTGGCGCGCAAAGGCCAGCCCGCGGCGCGGAGGACGCTGCGGCAGATAGCGGCCACCCTTCCACTCCGGGTCGCGCAGGATAGCCTGACGTTGCAGATGATTGAGCGCCAGCCCCATCGCCGAGAGCGGAGCAACGCCGATGATGACCGCGTGCTCGACGCGCTCTGGTTCGTGGATCGCCCAATCCAGCGCCTGCATTCCGCCGATTGAGCCGCCCAAAACCAGCCGCAGCCGACGAATGCCCAGCGAGTCCAGCAGTCGGGCCTGCGCCCGCACGTTGTCGCGGATCGAGACTAGCGGGAAATCCGGTCCGTAGATTTTGCCCGTCTCCGGATCCACCGACCCGGGTCCTGTCGAGCCGTAACAGGAGCCCAGTAGATTGATGCAGATGACAAAGTCGTGGTCCAGTGACAGAACCGCGCCGGGAGCGAAGATCTCCGGCCACCACGAGCCGACCAAAGCCGAGCCGGAGAGCGCGTGACAGACCAGAACAGCATTATCGCGTGCCGCATTCAGACGACCGTAGACCGCGTAATGCAGCGTCACGCCGTTGAGCGCACGTCCGCATTCCAGCAGCAGCGGCTCGTCGAGCACAAAGTCGCCTTCATAAGTGGGCGCCAGCACCGGCTTCGCGGGTGGCGAGATGCCGGTACCGGCCCGGGTTTGAGATTCCTTCACAGTAACCATTGTGCTACATCTCCCGCCTATCCTGCTTTACCCTTTGGATACCTGGCCGTTGACCGCCTCGATTGCCTGATCCAGATCGGCCACGAGATCGCGTATATCCTCGATGCCCACCGAGAGCCGAACCAACTCCGGCGTCACGCCGGTAGACTTCTGCTCCTCGACCGATAGCTGCGCGTGAGTCGTCGAGGCCGGATGTATCACCAGCGATTTCGCGTCGCCGATATTCGCCAACAGCGAAAACAACTTTAGCGAGTTAATCAGCTTCTTGCCTGCCTCATAGCCGCCCTTCACGCCGAAGGTCAGCAGTGCGCCCTTGCCGTCAGGCAGATACTTCTGCGCCCGCTTGTAGTATGTGCTGGATTCCAGGCCGGGATAGTTGACCCACGCCACGCCCGGATGCTTCTCCAGATGCTTGGCCACAGCCAGCGCATTCGCCGAGTGGCGCTCCAGGCGCAGATGCAGCGTCTCGATGCCTTGCAGAATCAGAAACGCATTGAAGGGCGAGAGCGCCGCGCCGGTGTCGCGCAATCCCTGCACGCGCGCCTTGAGGATGAAAGCCAGCGGACCGAAGGCCTCAATGTAAACCAGCCCGTGATACGACGGATCGGGCTCGGTGAACTCCTTGAAGCGTCCCGAAGCCGCCCAGTCAAATTTCCCCGCATCCACAATCACGCCTCCGATGCTGGTTCCGTGGCCGCCAAGAAACTTCGTCGCCGAGTTGACCACGATGTCCGCGCCCCACTCGATGGGTCGCACCAGCGCCGGCGAGGCCGAAGTATTGTCGATCACCAGCGGCAGCTTGTGCTCGTGCGCAATCGCCGCCAGCTTCTCGATCTCCACCACATCCAGCTTGGGATTGCCCAGCGTTTCGGTATAAATCGCGCGGGTCTTGGCATTGATGAGCTTGCGCAGGCCGTCAAAGTCGTCCGCATCTACGAATTTCACAGTGATGCCCAGCTTGGGCAGCGTGTAGTGAAAAAGATTGTATGTCCCGCCGTACAGCGATGTTGTCGAAATAATCTCTTCGCCGGCAGACGCCAGCGTCGTCGCAACCAGCGTCTCCGCCGCCTGCCCCGAGGCCACGGCCAAGGCAGCCGCTCCGCCTTCCAGAGCCGCCACGCGCTTCTCCAGCACGTCGGTTGTCGGATTCATGATGCGCGTATAAATATTGCCAAACTCTTTGAGCGCAAAGAGCCGCCCCGCGTGGTCCGCATCCTGAAAGGCATACGAAGTGGTCTGATAAATCGGCACTGCGCGCGAGCCGGTCGTCGGGTCGGGGGTTTGGCCGGCATGAATGGCAAGAGTGGCAAGGTGTTGCTTGGCTTCGGACATTGCATTCTCCTTCTGGGGTTGACGATTCAATCATTTCCAAGTTTAGGATGGGTGCCCCACCTTCGCCGCGTTTTTGTTTTTGCGGCTAGGGTGGGATTTCAGGTTAAATGAGCAAACAAAACGGCCCGAATCCTCTTCGGACCGGGCCGCCTGACTTCAAGATCGGTTGCGTCTCGCGCATCTACCTCTCAAGGGCCACACGGACAGGTCCGCACTCCATGCACATACACATGGCCATGACCTCAGTTCCGTATTCCCTTGACTTCAACATAAAAACAGTATTCACGGAATGCGGCGTATATGTCAAGCTCTTTCGCCAACTTGCGAGGTTGCTCACTCCGCAAAATGCGAGTGCCCCATTCATTTCACGTTCTTTGTAAAATGGGTGGGAGACCACCATACTATTCCGTATTCCCTGCCTTTTCCGCCTTCCAAACATACGCCCCCGCCTGCGGCAATCCAATGTGCGCAAGCACGCGAAAGACAAATTGCCGCGCCATCTCCGTCGAGTCTGCAGGTTTGTTGTAGAAGGCCGGGATGCACGGAAAGATCACCGCGCCTGCCTCGGCTGCCAGCGACATATTTCTGAGATGGATGCGATTGAAGGGCGTCTCCCGCACGCAGAGAATCAGCGACCGCCGCTCCTTGAGCGTCACGTCAGCGGCGCGGGCAATCAGAGAATTGGCCAGTCCGTGCGCAATCGCAGCCAGTGTGCCCATCGAGCAGGGCAGGATGATCATGCCATGCGACGGATAGCTGCCGCTGGCAATCGCCGCGCCAATGTCAGCGTCAGAGAGCTGCAAGATTTTTGCGGGCGGCTCACCAAGCAGTTTTTCCAGCAAATCATTCCGCCCACTCACGCCCAACTCCTCAGCCATCACCCGCAATGAGTTCTCCGACGCGACAAAATGGACACGCGCAACTCTCTCATCAGATTCAAGAGCACACAGCATCTCGCGGCCAAGGACCGCTCCCGATGCGCCGGTAATTGCGAGAGTGAGATTCATGGCTTCCAAGTTGTGACCACCCTTCATAAGTTCATCAGATTCCCGCAGGAAAAATAAAGTTCAAATTTCAATTCCTACTGAGATACCCGATTCTTTTTCTTATTTTTACCCATACAATTTTGCAGATAGTGGGGTAGCTGCCTGAGTACAGTAGTCTCTACATATAGCGGTTGTTGATTTTCCAGCTCCGGAAGTTTACCCGCCTTATCTGGGAACGTGGCAGGAGTTTTGCTCCTCATTTGCCGACGAGCAGGCCTGCGCTTTTCCTAGGCTATTATCGATTCTCCCACCGGGAGAAATGCACTTGCGGTTTTCATCTACCGCAGGCCGAAATGCCGGCGGGGGGCTATTACCACTCGCCGCTGGTCAGGTACGCGTGAATCGAAGCTGCCGCCTTGCGCCCCGCGCCCATCGCTAGGATCACAGTGGCGCCGCCGGTGACGATGTCGCCGCCGGCAAAGACGCCGCGCTTGCTGGTGCGCATCGACTCCTCATTGGCCACGATGTAATTCCACTTATTGGTGGCGAGATCGGGCGTAGTGCTCTGGATCAGCGGATTGGCGGTGGTGCCGACGCCGATGATGGCGACATTGGCGGGCAGCACAAACTCGCTGCCTTTGATTGCGACCGGGCGGCGGCGTCCGCTCTCGTCCGGCTCGGACAACTCCATCTTTACGCAGCGCGCGCCGGTGAGCCAGCCTTTTTCATCACCGAGAAATTCGACAGGGTTGGTTAGCATACAAAACTCGACACCCTCTTCGCGCGCGTGTTTTACCTCTTCGGCGCGGGCAGGCATTTCAGCATCGGAGCGGCGATAGACGAGCTTCGCCGTGCGCGCGCCCAGCCGCCGCGAAGTGCGCACTGCGTCCATCGCTGTGTTGCCGCCTCCGACCACGATCACGTCCTTGTCGCGACAATCGTAGACCGGCTCATCATATTCATCGTGCTGATAGGCGCGCATCAGATTCACGCGGGTCAGAAATTCATTGGCTGAGTAGACGCCGTTGAAGTGCTCGCCGGGGACGTTGAGAAATTGCGGCAAGCCCGCGCCGGTGGCGACAAAGACCGCGTTGTAGTGCTCGTCCTGCATCAGTTCGTCAATGGTGACGCTCTTGCCGACGACGACGTTGGTCTCGAATTCAACGCCCATGCGGCGCAGATTCTCGACCTCGCCGCGCACAATCGACTTGGGCAAACGAAACTCGGGAATGCCGTAGACGAGCACGCCTCCCAACTCGTGCAGCGCCTCGAAGACGCGCACACGATGGCCCTTCTGAATCAGGTCACCGGCGGCGCTCAAACCCGCAGGTCCGCTGCCGACAATCGCCACGCTCTTGCCGGTTGAAGGCGCAATCGCGGGCAGGCCGAGCTGGCCGCTCACGCGCTCGAAGTCGGCGACAAAGCGCTCCAGATTGCCGATGGCCACAGGCTCGCCCTTTTTGCCGACGATGCATCCGCCCTCGCACTGGTTCTCCTGCGGGCAGACGCGGCCGGTGATGGCGGGCAGCGAGTTGTCCTCGCGCAATTTGGCCGCAGCGGCCAGATATTCGCCCGCCGCGATCAGCGCGACGATCTCCTTGATCTTCACGCCCACCGGGCAATCGACGACGCAACCAGGTTTGGCGCAGCCGATGCAGCGCTGGGCCTCGGTCACCGCGTCGGCAGCTTCCAGGCCCAGATTCACTTCCTCAAAGTTGCGGCTGCGCAGGGCAGCATCCAGCTCCGGCATACGACGGCGCAGAATCTTCATGCGTTCCTTCACCGGGAGTACATTCATTGCGGAGCGGGGCAGTGGGCGTGATTCAGACATAATGTTTTTCTCCCGCGGCCAACTCATCGCGCAACTCGGCCAACTGTTCGTCCTTGTGCTCTTGGAACTGCCTGAGCGAGCGGCACTCTTTTTCGCGATACATGGTGTTGCGCTGCATCAGCACCTCAAAGTTGACCATCGATGCGTCGAACTCCGGCCCATCGACGCAGGCGAACTGGCTCTTTGTGCCCATCAGTACGCGGCAGCCGCCGCACATTCCCGTGCCGTCCACCATGATGGAGTTCAAACTGACCATCGTCTTGATGCCCAGCGGCGTGGTCACCTGCGCAACGGCTCGCATCATCGGCACCGGGCCGACGGCAAGAACAAAGTCGATCTTGCGTCCGGCTGCGATAAGTTCGTTCAGCTTCTTTGTAACCAAGCCTTGTTCGCCGTAGCTGCCGTCGTCGGTCATCACGTAGGTCTCGCTACTCGCCGCGCGAACCTCATCTTCAAAGACGACCATCTCGGTATTGCGCGCGCCTTCAATAAAGACCACGTGATTGCCGGCGGCTTTGAGCGCGTTGGCCGTAGGCAGCGCCATCGCCGTGCCCACGCTGCCGGCGAGAATCACGACTGTTCCGAAGTTCTCGATCTCCGAGGGCTTGCCCAGCGGTCCGACAATATCCAGAATTGAGTCGCCCGTCTCCAGGCAGTTGAGCAGCGAGGTGGTTTTGCCGATCCCTTGCACCACAATCGTGACCGTACCGGCCAGCGGGTTCGACGATTTGATGGTGAGCGGAATGCGCTCGCCCTTCTCATGCAGGCGGAGAATGATGAACTGCCCCGGCCGCTGCTTGCGCGCAATGCGCGGCGCCTCAATCACAAACTGCTTGATGTTGAGGCCGACAGCGCGGGCTTCGACAATCTTGTACATGGGCAAGAACTCCAATTTAGCCGGACCACTTTATTTGATTATTCAGTAATTTGGAAGGGTTGGGGTGTGATGTGAGTCACCTGGGAATGCGACGAGCTGTCGGGAAGCGGTTCCGAAGCGGGACCTCAACCTTAAGTTTTGCTCGAAGCAAGTCAGTGAATTCCAATATTCAACCTATATTCATATCGGGCGAAACGAATTCCCGGATTTTGAGCATATTGCTTCAGCAGGTATTGATGGGAAAAACAATACCAACCATCAACTGCTTTCTCCTAATTGGCTTGACAGAGCTACGACCATGGCTAAGATTACGGGGCAGACTAAACACTCCCCCCACAACCGATTGAAAGGTAAGGACAATGACTCATATGCGATCTTTTCGTGTAATTGGATTGGTGTTTATCTCATTTGCGATCAGCCTCACTGCGGTTGCGCAATTTGGAATTACTAGAAAGGCCAAGGCGGGAGCGGGGGATGCTGGGCCAGCCGTCAGCGACTCGGCCATGCTGATCCAGAACAAGATGCTGGAGCAGTTCAAGTTGACCAAGACCACAGCCGACCGCTCGGATATCGTCACGGCTGGAGACATTGTCGTGTTGCAAAAGGACGGGCTGATGATGTGCAACACGGCTTCAACCTTCGCGTATGCCAACAGCTATGACAATGGGGTTCTGACGGCGAATCAGAGCGTGAACGGCAAAGCCATTGCACAGGCGATTGCGGTATCTGCGGCGAAAAGCTATTTCATGAGTAAAGTCGGCATGGGCAGCGGCCTCTCCGGCGGCGCTGCGGATGCTGCCCATGCCGCACAAGCCGCGCAGGCCAAAGGCACCTGCACGTCGCGCAAGTTTGTAGGAGGCGAGAAGTTTTGGGTCACCGGAATTGTCGCCCGCAATGACGGTGTTGTTGTCAGCGTATTCAGCGATCCGTATGACAACGCCCGTTTCTATGGAGATATTCTGATCTCTTTTCCTGTCGATCCAGCCGCCGCTGCTGCCGCACCGGCCCCGGATAACGCAAAGATGAAGAAGGGGGCAAAGGCTTCAGGCGCGAGTGGGCCGGTGGCGCGCGTTGTGCCCTCGCCGGATGATTTCATGAGGACGATGTCAGAGGTTATTACGCTGGATAATGCCAACGACCAGGTCGCGCAGCCGGCACCTGCTCCGGCGGCTGAGGTTGTTGCGGCAGCGTTGCCTGCTATTCCTCCTCCGCCGCCGGCCGATCAGCCGCCGCCGACGATAGAACCGGGCCAGAGCAGGGACGATGTGAAGGCTGCCTTCGGACAACCACTCCGCATGGCAAAGTTCGGGGTAAAGGAAATCTACTTCTACAAGGATATGAAGGTGACCTTTACGAATGGAAAAGTCAGCAATGTTGAATAATCCCCGCGAACTTTAGGTTGTCAAAGGCAGATTCAATGCGATACTAATCGGTGCAAGGGAAAAGAGGATCCGATGACGATGCAACTTCTCCGCAGTGCCATTCGGTATGGCTCCGCAGTAACAATTATTTCTTTGGTTTTTGGGTTAAGCTGCTACGCTGGCCAGTCTAGACCAGCGCCCGCACCTCATCCGGCTGCGCCAAGGCCCTCCGGTGGCGGAGCTTCGCATGGCCCGGTTGGCGGTGGCGGCTCTCACGGTCCAACAATGGGCGGGGCCTCACACGGGCCAACAGCTTCCCATGGACCAACAGCGAATGGTCCGTCTGCTTCGCATGGGCCAACGGCCAATGGTCCATCTCCATACCGGCCCGCCACCACCGGACCAACTGCAAACGGTCCGTCTGCCTCGCATGGGCCAACGACGAGCGGCCCATCGGCGAATGGCCCTTCCGCGTCTCATGGTCCTACCACTACCGGCACGACCACGCATGGACCAACTGCGAATGGACCAACTACAGGCGGGACTACCACGCACGGACCGACGACCGGAGGGGCGACCAATAATTTTGGTGGTGGTAGCAGTAACGGGCTAGGCGGGATGGGCGGACAGGGCGGAGTGAGCGGCAACGGGCTGGGCGGGCTGGGCGGGGTAAGCACGCATGGACCAACTACAGGCGGCACCACCACGCACGGACCGACGACTGGCGGGGCCACTACACAGACGCATGGACCAACGACGGGCGGGGTTGCCACTCACGGACCGACGACTGGCGGGGCCACGCACACCACGGATAGCGGAATCACGCACGGACCAACCACCGGCGGCGCACAGACCACTTCACACTCCATCGGCGGAAACCACACGGCGACAGGGGGGGTAGCGCCCAAAGGAAGCAATACACACATCACTAGGAGTGGCGGCGCGATTACTAAGAGGCCCAACGGCAGGGTCAGCGATGTGCATGATGCCCGCCGCGGCATGGATGTCCATCACGGGTTGAACGGCAATCGCAGGATTGCCGTCGAGCGCCACGACGGCAGCCGATTGGTTGCGGAGCGTGGCCGCCGGGGCTTTGTGGAGCGCCGCTATAACTACCACGGCCACGATTTTGACCGGCGTGCGTACTACTACCACGGCCACGAATACAATCGCTATTACCGCGGCTATGGCTACCGCGGGGTGGACTTGCATATTTATGCGCCCGGCGTCTACTACGGCCCCGGCTTTTATGGGTGGGCCTATCATCCGTGGGTGACGCCCATCAGCTTCGGTTGGGGATGGGGAGGCAGCCCCTGGTACGGCTACTATGGAGGCTACTTTCAGCCGTATCCGGTCTACGCAGGCGCGGCATTCTGGCTGACCGATTATCTGATTGCTCAGGATCTACAAGCGGCCTATGCAGCGCATCAGGAGGCGGGCGAGGTGGATGGCGCTCCGTTGGCTCCCAGCGGCCCGCCGGCGCTTTCTCCGGATGTGAAGCAGCAGATTGCTGACGAGGTGAAGAACCAGTTGGCGCTGGAGAATGCAGAGGCGGCGCAGACCGCGCAGCACCAGGATGTGGATCCCGCTTCCAGCGGAATTGCCCGCATATTGTCTGACGTATCCAATGGTCGTCCCCACGTTTTTGTGGATGGAAGCCCGCTGGATGTTACGGACGCCAACGGACAGGAGTGTTCCATCAGCGATGGCGACGCCATGCTGCTCAAGGATCCTCCGGCTCCCGACGCAACCACAGTGCAGTTGATTGTGCTGGCCAGCAAGGGCGGGCAGGAGTGCCCTAAATCCGCATCGATAACGGTGCAGTTGCCTGACCTGCAAGAGATGCAGAACCACATGAGAGAGATGGTGGATCAGGGACTGCAGGAGTTGCAATCCAAGCAGGGCAAGGGTGGATTGCCGCAAGCGCCGCCGTCAGCACAGGCTCCGCCGGTTCAGGCCGATTTCGCCGCGATTGCGCCACCGGCCGACCCGTCAGACGACGCCGATCTTAAAGCGCAGCTTCAGCAGGCTGACCAGTCGGAGAAGGATGTAGCCGCCGAAGCGCCACAGTCGAATTGAGTGCGGTAAACTAAACAGAAAATCGGGGGAGAGGATCATCAATCCTCGCCCCCGATTTATATCAATCAGAAAAATTATCAGCTTCGGCGTTTTCCGCATAGGCGCGCAAAGCGCCGGATTCCAGAGGTCAGGCTCTACGCGTAGCTAATGGGATGCTTATCGAGCCACTTCTCATCGCGCACCTTGCCGATGTTCTTCATCGCGCCCTCGGCGACGCTGGCGCCCAAATGACGGCTCTTCCATGCGAAGCCCGCACCCAGCCCGACGACGCAACCCAGCAGACCGTATGCCAGCGTGATCGATGTCGGCGAGGATTTCTTCCGGCAGAGCGGATAGCCGACCAGTACGCCGACGCAGGCGCCAATCGCGGCGGGAACCAGCGCGCCTTTGACCGACTCGCCAAGATAAGGAGCAAGAGGCGCGCCGTCGAGGAACTCATCCTGACCCTCGCGCGCTCCCTCGATTCCGGAGCCTACCAGCCGTTTGCCGTATTCGGCATTGGATTTTACCCACTCTCCCAAACTCATGGGACCTCCTTGCAACACATCTCAGTTTAGCAGATCATTAAATGGCTGACTCATGCAGTAACTCCTGTCACACCACATTGTGAACGCAGCACACGCAATGCCGCGCTCAGTCTGTTGCGCATTGGCAAAATCTTAGGACCATTCTGCCTGAGCCTGACATAATTATCTGCAAAGCGGGTTCAAAATGCGGATCGCCTATGTACTGACTTCGCTCGGCATCGGAGGAGCGGAAAGGCAGGTGTTGGCGCTGGCTGAGCGCATGAGGGCGCGCGGTCATACGGTCTTGCTCGTCGTCTTGCGCGGCTGCCAGCCGGAAGAGTGGCCTGTGACGCTCGATCTCGTCCGCCTTAATATGCGCAAATCTCCGTCGGGCCTCGTTGCCGGCCTATGGAGAGCGCGCCGCAGCCTGCTCGGTTTCCACCCCGATCTGATTCACAGCCACGTTTTCCCGGCCAACATTGCGGCCCGCCTATTCCGGCTTTCGCTTCCCTCGGCAACGCTTCTCTCCACCATTCATAACGTCTATGAAGGCCCCTGGCCGCGCATGATGGCCTATCAGCTGACGGATTTTTTAAGCCGCCACACCACCTTTGTGAGCCAATCGGCCGCAGATCGTTTTGTGTATCTCAAAGCCGTTCCCGCCAGCAAGGTTTCGGTCCTCACCAACGGCATCGACATTGCAGAGTTCGCGTCCAGCGCGGAGCGCCGCGCCCGCCTCCGCGAGCAGATGGGGGTGCGCGAGGAGTTTGTCTGGCTGGCGACTGGCCGCATCGCGCCCGCCAAGGATTATCCCAACCTGCTTCGAGCATTCGCGCAGATCATGGTCGCCGTTCCCAATGCGCGTTTATGGATCGCCGGCGAGACCTCCGGTTCAAGCTCTGCGGAACTTCAAGCTGAGTCGGGAGCATCCGTTCGCTGGCTCGGCCTGCGCCGCGATATGCCCGCTCTGCTCGATGCCGCCGACGGCTTTGTGCTCGCCTCGGCCTGGGAGGGAATGCCGCTGGTTGTTGGCGAAGCGATGGCAATGGAGAAGCTGGTGGTCGCTACCGATGTGGGAGGCGTACGCGAGTTGGTTGGAGAGGCTGGAGTGATCGTGCCGGCGAAGAACTCGGATGCGTTGGCCGCTGCTATGCTCGACGGGATTCGAAGAGAAAAAGAAGAGCGCGGATTGTTGGGTTGTGCGGGGCGGAAACGCATTGCGGATCACTTCAGTATCGACGCCAAAGCCGATGAGTGGGAGGCGCTCTACTGCTCGCTGCTGGCCGAGAACGATGAACAACTCCGCGAATGATACTCTTGTAGACAATTACGTCCGTCGACTTTCGTCGCCGTGAAACCGGCTCCGCGCAAGGCATGGGGGATGTGGAATGCGAGCATTATTTTTCGTTCGAATGTTCTGCTGTGCGCTGTTGAGCTTGGCAGTTGGTTTGGCCGAGGCGAAGGCGCTGAATCCGAGTCTGTCGCAGAATACCGTGCAAACGCTCGATCACGGCTGGCAGTTCCGGCAGATTACGCCCACATCAAAGGAAGCGGACTGGCTTCCCGCTACCGTTCCCGGCGACGTGCACCTCGATCTACTCGCCAATAAGAAGATTCCCGACCCATTCTTTCGCGACAACGAGTCCAAGCTGCAATGGATCGAGAATGAGAGTTGGGAATACCGGCTGAGCTTCGACGTTACGACGGCGATGCTCGTGCGAAGCAATGTCGATCTGGTCTTCGAAGGTCTCGATGCAGCCGCCGAGGTCTATTTGAATGACGCACAAGTGCTGACCGCGGACAATATGTTCCGCATCTGGCGTGTGCCGGTGAAGAGCCACTTGCACGCCGGTAAGAACTTGTTGCGCGTCGTCTTTCCATCGCCCATCAAGGCCGCGCAAGAGGCTGCGGCCAGCGACGCATTCCGCCTGCGGTCGAAGACAGAAGACAAGACCTATATCCGCAAGGCGGCTTATGAGTATGGCTGGGACTGGGGTCCGCGCTTCGTGACTAGCGGCATCTGGAAGCCGGTGCGGCTTGAGGCCTGGGACAAGACGCACATCAGTGACTTCGCGATTCATCAGCGCGATGTGAGCAAAGCTGTGGCGCATCTGGATGCGGAGGTGGAGATTGACGCGGCCAGTGCCGGCCCAACGCGCATTAACGTGAGCTACTGGCAAGTGGGTCTTCCGATTGCCGGCCTACCTCCCTTTGTCACAACAACGGCCAATCTCCATGCAGGCCGCAACATAATTGATCTGCCAATCGAAATTCAGAAACCCAGGCTCTGGTATCCAGCCGGCTACGGCGAGCAGTCCCGCTACGATTTCACAGCCTCGGTAAGCGTGGGACAGAGAGCAGCGGACACGCGTGTGGTTACGACCGGCCTGCGCTCCATCGAACTTCATCGCGAACTCGACCAGTGGGGCCGCAGCTTTGAGTTCATCGTCAACGGCATTCCCGTCTTCGCCAAGGGCGCGGACGTGATTCCCTTCGACAGCTTTCCGAATCGCGTGACCACGGCCAACTATCGCCGCATTCTGCAATCGGCGCGCGACGCCAATATGAACATGATTCGAGCGTGGGGCGGCGGCTACTACGAGAGCGACGAATTCTACGCCATCTGCGACGAACTGGGCATCATGGTCTGGCAGGATTTCATGTTCGGCAACGACTGGCAGCCCGGGACATACGCATTCAAGCAGAACATCGAAGCCGAGGCCGAGGATCAGGTGCGCCGCTTGCGCAATCACCCCAGCATTGTTTTGTGGTGCGGCAACAACGAGACCGAGCTGGCCTACAACTGGGGTACGCGCCCTTCCTTGCCCACGGATGTGAGGCTCTATATGTGGCAGGATTATCTCACCGAGTTCAGCGGCATCCTGCCCAGAGTTGTAGCACGGCTCAATCCGGAGACGCCCTACTGGCCAAGTTCGCCCAGCGCCGATTACGAAGCGCTCAGCGAACATTACCAGAGTGGCGACCAGCACGATTGGAGCGTCTGGCACGGTCGTGTGCCGTTTACTGATTATGAAAAGCACCACTACCGCTTCGTCAGCGAGTACGGCTTTCAATCCTTCCCGGAGATGCGCACCGTGGAGAGCTTTACTCAGCCCGAAGATCGCGCGGGAATTTTTACTCCGGTGATGCTGGCGCATCAGAAAAACAACGAAGGCAACTCGCTGATTCAGGATTACATCAGCAAGGATTATCCCGCGCCCAAAGATTTCGCCAGCTTTCTCTACGTCAGCCAGGTGGTGCAGGCCGAGGGTATCAAGATCGGCGCGGAGCACTGGCGCCGCTCGCGCCCGGAGACAATGGGTTCGATCTTCTGGCAGTTGAATGACTGCTGGCCGGTGGCCTCGTGGTCGTCGATTGATTACTACGGCCGCTGGAAGGCGCTGCAATACTATGCGCGCCGATTCTATGCGCCGGTGATGGTTTCGCCGCACGTCGAGGATGGCTCGCTCAAGGTCTACATCGTCAGTGACAAAGTCAAGGCCGAACCGGCCACGCTGCGCGTGAGCCTGATGGATTTCGACGGCAAAGTGCTGCTCGAAGAGACACACGCCGTCGATGTCGCGCCACTCACGAGCAAGGTTTATCTCGATTGGCCGCTGAAAAAACTCGCCGACGCGGGCGCTGCTGACACTTCGCGGGTCTTCGTTGTAGCTGAACTCTCAACAGGGAACGCGCAACTCTCGCGCAACCTGATCTATCTAGCGCCGACCAAGCAAGTGCATCTCAAGCCGGCACAACTGAAGGTCGAGGCCACCGGCGCAAATGGCCGTTATAAGATTCGCGTCAGTTCGCCGGTTCTCGCGCGCAGCGTTTATCTCTCCTCTGGCGATCTCGACGTCGAACTCTCTGACAATTACTTCAATCTTCTCCCCGGAGAAACGGCAGAGATCACGGCCACGAGCGCGGCTTCGCTCGATGCGCTCAAGGCGCAGTTGAAGGTCATCTCGCTCACCGACGCCTTCGCAACCATCGGCGAGACGGCCACGGTGACGGCCGACAAGTAAATCAATCGTCAAAAACAAAAAGGCCGAAGCATTACGCTCCGGCCTTTTTGATAGGATTGCTATCGGTTGATTAGAAGGAGAACACGGCCTGGAAGAAGATGCGTCGCGAGGCCGCGCCACCGGCGCCTGAAAAGATGCCGCCGGCAAGATTCGTTGATTGATTGAAGTTCCGCGAGGTGATGGTTCCCGTCGGCGTTCCCTTGTCGATGTCGTTGAAGAGGTTTAATGCCTGAGCGCTGAAGGTCAGCGAATACTTGCGGCCGGTGCTGTTTCCGCCGCCGCCCATTCCCATAGGCCCGCCAAAGCCGCCGCCACCGCCAGGGCCACCGCGTCCTCCACCACCGCCACCGGGGCCGCCGCGTCCGCCACCACGCCCACCACCATCTGGAGGCGGGCCTCCTGGGGGTTGGTCACCGGCTGCCTGATTGTTTGCGGGAGCAGTTTTTGGTCCGAGGCCGAATCCGCGGCTGATGCGCAGATTGACGGCGACCGCCGAGGGACTGTTACCGAGGTTGACCGGGATGGGCGTGTAGCCGCTTGCCGGTGTTGCGTTAAAGCAACCGTAGGAGGTCTGCACGTCGCCGGAATTGGTGCAGACAAGAGGGTCGGCAGCAGCCGCTGGCCGCTGATCGCCAAAGTTATTCAAGAAGTCCGTGGGCAGCGTGATGTTGAAGGGGCGACCGGACTGCGCCACCATGAACGGACTGAAGCGAATTCCCCAGGGAGCGCTGTAATTGCCCATCATGAAGAGCGAGTTGCGAGTGACAAAACCGGCTCGCCCGTAATCCTGGTCCAGATTGTAGCTGTTGGTCGCTCCGCCGTTGCTGTTGCCGTTGGCAAACGACAAGCTGTAAAAGCTAGTTAAGCTCAGGTTCTTGGTGATCTTTGAATTCACGCTGACGATGAGCTGATTTTCCTTGAAGATCGCTTCGGGGTAAGTCTCGTTGAGGTATCCGCCGGAGCTGTTCTGCGGAGTTCCACCGGTAGCCTGATTGGCGTTGCGCGTTACAACTTGGTGAACGCCGAAGGTGTGCATATAAGTGAGCGTAAGGCTGGTGCCGGAAAAAAGCTGCCGCTCCAGGCTGACGCTGCCCTGTTCGTTGTAGGGCGAGTGATAGTGCGGATCAACCTCGTACTGCACTGGAGTTGAAGCGGTGGATGTTCCCTTGGTGCTGGTGCAGGTCGTCATGTCGATCACATCCAGCGACGTTGCCGTGGAGGTGCAGGTCGGATTGTTCAGCACGATCTGACTCTGCACGTGCGAGCGGTTGATGCCCAGCAGTGTGCGGCTGTCCAAGCGGTCATAGAAGAAGCCGTATCCGGCGCGCAGTACGGTCTTGGCCTTCTTGTCCTTGCCGTTTCCATCCAGGGCATAAGCAAGCGCGGCGCGCGGCGCCCAATCGCTGTGGTCCGAAATATGATTCTGCGACTCCCAGCGAAGACCGCCGGAGAGCGTGAGGCGGGGATTGAACTTCCAATCGTCCTGCACATACCAGGCCATATCGAAGACATTGGCGAGAACGGAATTCTCTCCGGTTGTGTAGCTGGCGGAGGTAGGACCATCGCCTTGCGCTGGCGCCGCCCAGTAGTTGAAGCCTTCGAGTGGATTGTTGAGCGCAAGCCCATTGGCCATTGCCTCATAGCTCGCCGGCGTGGCAAAAGTGAACGAGCCATTGAAATTTGCATTGGTGAAATTGGCGTCGCGCGAGTCGCGCAAACGGGTGCCGAACTTGATGGCGTGAGCGCCGTGGCTCATGGTCGTCATATTCTGAAACTCAAGGCGCGTGGTGTGATCGAGACTCGTCTGGCCGGGGAATCCGCCTCCCGTGAAATCGCCTGTGACGCTAATTGTGCGCGCCGCTGAATCGGGATAATGATTCTCATTCTGACGCTCGTACTGGAAGCGGCTTTCGTTGACAATGTGATCGTTGATGATGATCGCGTCGCTCATCTGCACGGTATGATCGGTGTTCGATTCATGCCAGGAATCGCTGGGTAGCGATCCGAAGTTCAGATCGCCGTGCTCGGACTCGGACCAGAATCCATAGCGCGCTGTGAAGGTATTTTTCGCTCCCATCTGCCAATCGATGCGCACGGAAGCATTGTCGCGAATGCGTTGATTCGGGAGGTTGACGCCGTAATTCGTGTTATCCACGTAAACGCCGGAGCTGTTTTCCAGCACCGCATCGGGAATCAACCACGCATCAATGTTTCCGGTGTTGCGCTGCTCGGCGCTGACGAAGAAGGAGGCCGTCTTGGAGATTGCTCCGCTGACGGTGCCGTTGAACTGGTAGCTGTAATACGGCGGAATGACTGGAACGAATGGGTTGCTGGTGTTGAATGACTTGTCGTTGCCCATCATGAAAAATTGCCCGCGCAACTTGTCGGTTCCCGGCTTGGTGAGAATCTCGATGCGCCCGTAACCGATGCGGTCGAACTCCGCGGAAAATGGATTCTGATTGATGCGAATCTCGCGGATTGCAGACTTGGGCGGCAGTTGCCCGCCGGTAAATCCATCGATGTAAATCTGTCCGCCATTCGGTCCCGCCGAGGGTCCGGCCAGCGCCGTTAACTCATTCGACAGCTCGTCAGGATCGTCCGAGAGAGCGTCCAGGTCCTTGTCCTTGAGAACGAGGGCGTTGGCGTTGCCGCCGGCCTCCACGTTGACCATCGGCGATTCGTCGGTGACCGTAACGCTCTGCTGCTCGACCGCCAGAGCCATGGATATCTTTACGTGCAGAGCCTGGCCGGCCACAAGCTGAATCGGTTGCGACGCAAAGCCGGCGAAGCCCGGAACCGAGGCCAGTACAATGTAGCTGCCGGGGGTGAGATTATTTACCTCGTAACCGCCGCCGGCGTCCGACGTTGCCGTAGCAACGGTTTGTCCGGTCGCAGTAGTGATCGTCACGGTTGCGCCTGGAATCAACGCGTTCGTTGGGTCATAGACGTGGCCGCGCAAAGTAGCTTTTGCTGTTGAAGCTGGAGTCGCCGCAGGAGCCACAGTCACTGCTGATGGCGTCGCCACCGGCGGTGCGGTTGGTGTTTGCGCAGGTGCGGCTTGCGGCTGTGCTGGCGTCGCGGGAGTCTGCGCTTGCGCCGCGGTCACGCTGGCCGCGCACAGCGCAAGAGTAATTAAAAAATGAGTAAAGCTGAACAGTTTTGGATACACGTTGTTCCTCGTTTGTTTCCGATGAATGATTGATGATCGCTTATTGAGCAGCCGCATCTCCTGCGCCCGCGCCGGAGTTCAGGCTCCAATTGGAAAGAAGGTTCTGGCTGGCTGCGGGAGCTTCAAGCAGCGGCTCAACGCCAGCCAGCAGCGTGATAGCCGAAACCTCGTCTGTCCCGTCGGTCGCCACCAGCATCACTGCATCGCCCTTCTTCAAATCGCCGAGTTGAATCGATGGCGCACGGTTGAGCAACTGCTGCGGATCGCCAAAGCCGCCTTGTCCGCCATTCCGTCCGGCGCCCGGGCCGTTTGCGCCCGCAGGAGTTGCGCCGTTTGCGCCACCCTTCAATCGCATCGCCAGCATCTGCGCCATGCGATCATCGAGCCGCCGCATCTGCGACGCCGCAGTGATGTGAATCGTGACCGGCTTCTTGGTTGCAAGGTCTTTGACCATCAGCGCCGAGGCGGGCGTATCCAGCGTTACAACCGTTCCCGCGATATTGCGGAAGCTGCCTGAAACCACATCTTCAGCGGCAATCTCCGTCCCGTCTGCATTCTTTGCGCCGCGTGCGCGCAACTGGTCGCCTACGCGAATCGCATCAATCGGCGCGAGTTTGGATTCGTCAAAACGAACCGAGGCAGGCGCATAACGCTTGAGATTCGTCGTCTTGGTAATACGAACCGTGATCGTCTTGGCCGTGGCGCCTGCGCCGCTGTTCAGCATAATCACGCCCGCCGCCGCATCCACGTTCTTCACCAGACCGCCCACGCCGCGCAGTTGCCAGTCCTCGCGATCCTTCTGCTGCTTCGCGGCCAGGTCCGCCTGCTTCACGGCGATAATCCGCAGCGCCTGCAATGTTCCGGCAGGAGCGTTGGGGTCCGGCTTCACCAGCGCGCGGTCGCCAACCGTCAGATCGCTGAAGGCAATCTTTTCGGCGGCGCTCAAATCTTTGGCTCCGGGTGCAATGCGCAGGAGCACTGTCGTTGAAGGTACATTCACCTGGCGAAGATCGCCGGCGTCGGTCTTCACAGTGAGCGTGCTGCCGTTGATGGCAGTGATCGTTCCCTGAAAGGGCACGGGAGCCTGCGCCTGCGCTGCCATTGTCAACAGAGCCAGCGCCACGATCAATCGCACACTCATTAGCGGAATCCTAATCTTCATCATCTTTCCCATCAACCGATCTCCATCGGACCGCGTTTTGTCGCGTCCGGAATGCGAGGGATTCACAGTCATTCTGTATACGAATCAGACCGCCAAAAAGTTCATAAGAACTACCACACTGTGGCGAGCCTCTCCCTGATCACAATAATTCGGCAAAACGGATGTTACTTAGAACCTCTTTACGATCTCCTGAACAATAATCTGAGGAAGGCTAAGTGGATCATCTGCAAGTTGGTATTCAATTTTCGTTTGCAGTTCTTCCACAGCCTTCGGCATTTTTCCAGCTACGCGAAGGACCGTTCTACGATCCAGCGCTTCGGCAGCACGACTTCAGTTGTCAGTTCTCAGTAAATGATCCCGGTGTTCGGTTGGTAGTCATGCTTTAATTGTGCGCGTCGGAGGGGAAAGAATCTGCAAAGCCCATTTGTAAATTTGCAAATGGTTTAGGATAAAGAGATTAAGTCCGATCTAGAACGTAAACCCTCAATATGGACAAGTCCATCCCGTTTCTAACCATTCTTGAAACGCTCACTTGGTAAGCTACGAACTCTATGCGAGCGTCCGCATGTACGCAAATTTACCAGCCGCGGGTTTGGAGTTGGTCCTTCGCTTCGATTCCTGCGGCTGCAAGGCCTTTCATAGTGCCGGTAACCTGCTCGCTGACTTCGGCGAGAATCTTTGGGTCGTTGTAGTGTGTGGTGGCCATGACAATGGCTCCGGCGCGGCTGACTGCCTCGGCGCGCTCCTTGGGGTTGTTCTCTACATCGAGCGGCGTGGACGTGCCCTTCATGAAGATTCCTGAACCAACGAAGACAGCTTCGGCGCCGAGCTGCATCATCAGAGCGGCGTCGGCTGGAGTGGCGATGCCGCCGGCGGAAAAATTCGGCACGGGCAGCTTACCGGATTGCGCCACCATGCGGACTAGTTCGTAGGGAGCCTGATGGTCCTTGGCGGCGGCGTAAAGCTCCTGCTCGCTGAGCACGGTGAGAGCCTTCATCTCGCGCGTGATCTGGCGCATATGCTGGACAGCGTGGACGACATCGCCGGTTCCCGCTTCACCTTTGGTGCGGATCATGGCTGCGCCCTCGGCGATGCGGCGCAGAGCCTCGCCCAGGTTGCGCGCGCCGCAGACAAAGGGCGTTGTGAAGGCGTGCTTGTCGATGTGATGCGCCTCGTCGGCGGGAGTGAGAACCTCGCTCACGTCGATGAAGTCTACGCCCAACTCCTGAAGTATTTGCGCCTCGGCGAAGTGGCCGATGCGGGCCTTGGCCATGACGGGAATGGAGACTGCCGCGATGATCTGCTTGATGAGGCCGGGCCGCGCCATGCGGGCGACGCCGCCCTCGGCGCGAATCATCGCCGGGACGCGTTCGAGAGCCATGACCGAGGTCGCGCCGGCCTCTTCGGCGATGCGCGCCTGCTCGACATTCATGACATCCATGATGACGCCACCCTTGAGCATCTCGGCCAGGCCGACTTTGAGGCGCAGGCTGGTGGCGGAGTTGTGATTCGATGCGGACATGGCGTTAGGACCTCGCGTGGGGGTTGATTTCAGGGTTGATGCTTCGTCAGAGAGCAACGTGACGCTACCCTCAGTGTAACAGCGCCGGAGAAGTTGTGTTTTATGGTGCGATACGACAGATGATCATCAGAGTTCTTACCGCCGCGCTCACGGTATCCGGCAAACAGCCAGCGCGCCGTTATGCCAGCGGCAATCCAACCCGGTCGCTTCAGGATAGGCGATCAACACCCAATCCACCCCAAACTCCACTTTGAGCCGCTCGAAATCCGCAATCTGAAAGTGCCGCCAGCCCTGCTCGGCCTTAACCTGCCGCTCCCACGTCTCAGCCAGCGCCGGAACCTGCGCCACCACCGCCGAATCCTTGATCTCGTCGGCCAGTTGGCTGCGCTCAGCCAGCGCGCGAAAGCCGTGATAATCCTCACCCGGGGCGGCAAGGTACTCCGGGTCAAGCGCAAAATAAGCCTCTGTCGGCGTATTCAGGCGAATCCAGTCGAGGGCTTGTACCCAAGAGTTCTCCGTTGGCTGGCCGGGTAATTCGAGATGTTCGCTCGCGTTGAATAGTATTTGTTGCGACAGAAACATTCCCCCGTTGATCGCCGCCAGATAGACAGCCCAGCGCCATATGCTCGCTTTCAGCAGATATTTTCCCAGAAGGCAGCCGCTTACCAAAGCCATGAAGAGATAGACCAGATGCAAAAAGCGCATTGGCTGCAAGGGCGTAACCCGGTTTAACGACGGAATGCCCAGCAGGATCATCGCCACCGCCAATTGAAAGATTCCATAGAAAAAAACGGCCAGCGCAAAGCGTTCCAGCATCCTCTCGCCGCGTCTGCGCGCGATGCGCCAGATCAGCCAGAAAAGTAGAAGCGGCGCCACTGCGCCTATCCACTCATACCAGGCCCATCGATACAAGCTCAGGGAGCAGTGCAGGTTCACTGCCTCATGCCATGCGGGAGTGGACGGCGCGAAGACCCAGCCCAGCGGAACAAAGCTAGCTGCCCAGCCGCCTCCAGTGTTCGGAATAAATCGCCGCCAGCCGCCTTTCTCCTCCAACATCGCTATTGTCAGGAAGAAGCAAAAGGAACTGCCCATCACGGCCATGATCGGATGCAGTAGAAACGCCGCCAGCAGCAGCGGAAGCGCCTGCCATCTCTTCCCGGAGAGAATCCGCCAAACCGCCAGAAGAATAAAGCCCGTTGCGATTGAGCGCGGATGCAGATGCTGATCGACAATATACAGCGCTGTTCCTGCCACCGGCAGCGTGAACATCGCCGTCGCCATAGCCACGCCTGCCCACTGAGCCCGCGTCTCGCTGAAGAGCCTCTGCGCAATCAGCCGGCATCCGCAGACAATCAGCATGATCGACGCTATCTGCAAAAGCAACTCCGCGACCGCTAATGGAATTGCGCTCCAACGCGCAAAACCGGCCACCAGTGCATCAAAAACGCTGGCCTGCATCTGCAGCCGGAAGAACTCCGCATTATGCGGATAGAGCGCCGGATTCAGACGGGCCTTTACAGCGGCAAGATAAATGCCGTCGTCCTCCAGGCCGGGATGGTAGCCCATCACCGCAAAACCCAGCAGAGTAAAAAAAATGATCAGTAGAATGTTGACCGGATAGTTGCGCTTCAACCGCATGAACCCCGTATACTCAATTTACGCATGTCGTCAGATATAGCTTCATCCTACACGCCCACCGGCGGCGCGGCAACGCGTTCGGCACCCTCATCAGCAGTGAACTCAGAGCTCCGGCGCAACTTCGCGCTCGTCATTCCCGCCCTCCGCGAGGCGCAAAACCTTCCCGGATTACTCGCCCGCATACGCGCCGCTCTTGATTCCACTGAGGCCAATTACGAGATTTTGGTTGTTGACGATGACAGCCGCGACGGCACCGAGGAGATCGTCTCCGCCATTTCCCTTGCCGACCCGCGTGTGCACCTTCTCATTCGCAAAGGAGAGCGCGGCCTCTCCGGAGCTGTCCTCTACGGCTGGCGTCACACCGATGCAGCCATCCTCGGTGTCATGGATGCCGACTTGCAGCACCCCCCGGAGCTTCTGCCAGCTCTGCTCTCCGCCATTCGCACCGGCAACGACATGGCCATCGGCAGCCGTTACACTGCGGGCGGTGAGCTGGGCAAATGGAATCCCATCCGCAAACTGCTCTCCACCCTCGCCGTCTGGGCCACATGGCCCATTCAGCGTCCCGGCGTTCGCGCCCATGACCCCATGACCGGCTTCTTTCTTCTCCGCCGCGAGTGCATCGACGGCATTGAATTCCAACCCTCCGGCTTCAAGCTACTCTTGGAGATTCTCGTTCGCGGACGCATCCGGTCGGTCGCAGAGATTCCACTTGCCTTTGGCCTTCGCGCTCAGGGCACGAGCAAAGCCAACTTCAAAGTCGGCTGGGATTACGCCAAGCTGCTGGCCCGTCTCTACGCGGAAAGATTCGGCTTTCGCCACAAAGGACGATAGCTCAAAAACTAGGTGCCACATCCATTCACGCACTTTGTGAATGGGTGGGAATCCATGATGCACATGGTTCGGGATCAAAACAAGAAGTCTTTACAACGCCGGCAAAATCATCCGCAGCAGCAGAAACCCGCCTACGCCGGCAAAAAACACCAGAGCCATGCGAATCCCTGGCTCGCGGTTCACCTCCGGCACCAGGTCGGTGGCCGACACATACAGCGCCACGCCCGCCGAAACCGGCAGCCCATACGCCAGCCAACTCGGGACCATCTGGATCACCAGCACTCCGGCCAGCGTCGCCGCGGCCAGCACAATCGCCGAATACAAAGCCATCGTACGGCTGCGTCCGCTCGCCAGCATCACAGAGGCCATCGTGAAGCCCTCGGGCGCTTTGTGCAGCAAAATCGCCAGAAAGATCAGCCAGCCCAGCCAGCTCGAAACCAGAAAACCCGAGCCGATGGCCACGCCGTCAAAGAGCGCATGAAGGCTCAGCCCCGCCATCACCGAGTTGCCCGTATGCTGCGAAACAAATTCGCCGTGGTGCGTCTCTTCGCCAAAGTGAAAGTGCGCGTTGATGGTGTGCTCCAGCAGATGCACGATGCAATAGCCACCCATGATGAGAGTCGGTCCAATCATCGAGTTCGGATTCAGCTTCAGCCCCTCAGGCACCATTTCAATCAGCGCCGTGGCCATCAAAAAGCCCGCGCCCAGCGCGACAAAATAGCGCAGATAGCGCTCCACGCCCCGCGCCCGCACCAGCACAAATCCGCCGGCCATATCCGCCAGCGCGGCAATCGTTCCGAGAATGAGAGAGAGCTTTAGCATACGCGCCTACCCGCTATGCCGGATGTGCATCACATCCCCATCCTGCACAACGTACTCCTTGCCCTCCAGGCGCAGCGTACCCTTCGAGCGCGCCGCGGCCTCCGAGCCAGCCTCCAGCAGCGCATCCCAGCGAATCGTCTCGGCGCGAATGAAATGATGCTCCAGATCGGAGTGAATCGCACCCGCTCCCTGCGGCGCCTTCGAGCCTGCCGGAATCGTCCACGCGCGGCACTCATCCTCGCCCGCCGTGAAGAAGCTGATCAGCCCCTGCAACTCATAGCTCTTGCGAATCAGCCGCACCAGGCCGCTTTCATGCAGCCCATAGCTCCCGAGAAACTCCGCCGCTTCTTCGTCGTCCATCTCCGCCAACTCGGCCTCGACTTTGCCGCAGATCGCTGTTGCTCCGGCGTTGGGACGATGCGCAACCTCGTCCAGCTTGAAGCGACTCACCGCCGCATCCAAATCGTCGCCCAGCGTCATGCTTTCACTAATGTTAAGTGCATATAAAATGGGCTTCTGCGACAAAAACATAAAGCCTTTGATGAGCTTCTTCTCCTCGGCCGTCATCTCCAACTCGCGCAGCGGAATCTCTTTTTCGAGAGCCTCTTTTGAGCGCAGCAGCAACTCCTGTTCACGCTCCAATTCGCTGGTGCGCCCCTTCTTCAAATCCTTTTCCAGCCGCTCCAGCCGCTTCTCCACTTGAGTGAGGTCGCTGATCATCAGATCAAACTCGACGCTCTTGATGTCGCGCAAGGGATCGATCGGCCCCACGTGCGCAATCGATTCCTCCTCGAAGGCCCGCAGCACATGAATCAGCGCGTCCACATTGCGCAGGCTGGTCAAAAACGCCGTTTCCTTCAGCGCCTCCTGACCAATCGCCGCCACATCCACAAACTCCACCGATGCATAGGTCGTCTTCTTCGGCGAGTAGAGCGCAGAGAGTTTGTCAAGCCGCTCGTCGGGCACACGCGCCACGCCGATATGCTCCTGACGCGAGTGGCCACGCTCTTCGAGTTTAGCTTTGGTCAGAATCTTAAAAAGAGATGTCTTGCCCACTTGCGGCAGGCCAATGATGCCAGTCTTCATGAACTTCCCATCGTGCTCTCGGCAGAGTGAGTTGTGCGCACGAGAGCCTCTTCGATGATACAGGAGCAGGGAATAGCGAGCAGTGATCAGGAATTAGACGTACGGGAACCAAGCCATACTCCAGCTTGATGCCGTCATTTGTAGATTGCGAAGCGAGTCGGAGAGGCTCGTCTTGCTTCTTTATCACTTGGGCGGAATACCGCGAACTCCAAAGCATATACGCGCTGAGCATCTTAGGTCCGTGTTTTCGGAACAGGAAATTAAAGAAGCCCTTGCGCGCAAGCTTGTAAACTGAATCAAGGCAATGTTCGACACCTCAACCAATGCGGAGTCTTCTGTAGAACCGGTTCAAACGCCCGAACCGATCATCGCCTTCAGCCACGTCGGCATCTCCTTCGATGGCCGATCGGTCCTGGAGGACGTGAGTTTCCATGTCAATCGCGGCCAAACCCTTTGCATACTCGGTCGCAGCGGTGTGGGTAAATCGGTGGCACTGCGTCTGCTGATGGGCTTTCTTGCGCCGGATGGGGGTTCCATTCGCGTGGAAGGCCAGGAGATTACAGGCATCGATGAGGAGGGTATGCGCACCATTCGCAAGCGTGTCACCATGGTCTTCCAAAACGGCGCGCTCTTTGATTCACTCAGTGTGCGCGAGAACATTGCCTTTCCTCTTCGCGAGCGCGGTGATTTGAGTGAAGAGCAAATTCAGCGGGAGGTAGACCGGCTGATAAGCCTGGTCGGAGCCGAAGATGTAGTGGATGCCTTTCCGGCCAGCCTTTCGACAGGCCGAAAGCGTGCCGTGGCCATCGCACGCGCCTTGGCCGCGCGGCCTGAGGTAGTGCTGTACGACGAGCCTACTACGATGGTTGATCCGATCATCGCCCGCCGCCTCGGCGACCTTATTCAACGGCTCAAGAGGCATCTTGGATTCACCAGTATCGTGGTTACCCATGATATGCGCTTTGCCGCGCGACTGGCTGACCTGGTGCTCTTTCTCCATCAGGGCCGGGTTCAATATTATGGTCCCTTGCAAGGATTTCTTGCTTCTCCCGACACCCATATTCAGCAATTCCTTGCTCTCGACGCCTACCTATTACCTTCGGAATAAGGCGCCTCCCACACCGTAACTGCCTCCAAACGAATTCTGTTGCGACGATTCTTCACTTTAAGCCATTCTGTCTTTGTCGGCTCGAGCGAAGATAGGAACGGTTCTGTAGGCTCTCGATCGATGGTTTGTGACTCCTGTCACTCTGGAGAATTAGAATTGCTGTATACTTTTTTCTTGCAGGTTTATGCGTCGCATGGTCCGATGAAGTCTCACAGCGATGCTTTCTCCCCAGGATTGGCCCGATGCTGTCAAATCAGCACCATAATGGGCTTAATGATCAACAGTACATTCCGCGATGATTTACTGAACTACGCGGCAGTCGATACGCGATTGATTTTTCAACCGGGTGAGAATAACACTGCAAGCTCCGTTATAGCGATGAGATTCCCTCGTTTTTGTAGGCTATGTCACATATTGGCTTCGATTCGGCATGGGCGGGATTATCGTTGCGTATGGCTTCCTGATCTAGTTTTTTATCGGGAAACGTAAGAGATTTTTCTTGCGTCTAACCTCGTTGTTACTGGACTGTGAATCGGTTATGGCAACATCGGCTTTCTGGCAGAGGTTTTCTGCTTCTGTTTCTTCTTCGCAGGATAGGGTTGGAGCGTCAGTGCGAGAATCTATGCATGGAGCACAGGGCAAGGCTAAGGTTTGGATGGCTCTGGATGCACTGACCATTCTCGCTTCCGCGATGATTGCCACGCTATATAGAAAACATCAAACACTAATGTCGGGCATCAGAGAATTTTGGCACGGCACGCTTATCCCAAGCCGTACCATGGGATTCCTGCTTGCCTTTTTGTGCTTCTTCACTATCACGCTAATTGTCACCAGCCGACGCATGAATCTGTATACGCCCACACGCCTCAACCATGCCCTCAATGAACAGCGCCTCAGCATTCAAGCCTGTCTTACCTCCGGTTTGTTGCTCACTGGAACTCTTTATCTGGCACATGCCGAGGACATCTCCCGCGCCATTGTTCTGGTCACCATAGGGCTGGTCACCATCCTCCTCAGTCTGCGCCGCCTGCTCTACCGCATCTTGCTGTATCGTAATTTCGAGCGCGGCATTGGCACGCGTAACGTGCTCATCGTAGGCACCGGACCGGAGGCTCAGGCCCTACGCCTTCACTTGGATAGCATTCCTCATCTGGGTTATACGTTCAGGGGATTTGTTGCATTCCCCGGCGCAGCCGCCAGCGATGATGTGATCGGTACCCTCGATACGCTCTTCCAGCACACCCGCAAGCAGTTTGTGGATGAGATATTTTTTGCGACCCCCTGCGAGCGCAGTGTCTTCCAAGATATTCTCGGGCAAGCTCGCGCCTTTGGCGTGGACCTGCGCATCGTCCCCGAAATGTACGACGGCCTTGCCTGGAACAATGCTGTCGAATACGTCGGCCAATTTCCTACAATCCCGCTCCATTGCAGCCAGACGCCTGAAGCGGCGCTGCTGTTGAAGAGAGCGCTCGATCTCGTCTTTTCTATCGGGGTGTTGATCCTTTTTTCGCCGGTTCTGCTGGCCGTCGCCATTGCGATCAAGCTGGATTCCCCCGGCCCAGTCTTCTATCTTTCCGAACGTCTCGGCAAGAAGGGCCGCGTCTTTCGCTGCATCAAGTTCCGCACCATGGTCTATGACGCGGATGAGCGGCGTTCAGGCATGATGCACATGAACGAGCGTGAAGGCGTCCTATTCAAGATTTCGCACGATCCGCGAGTTACAACACTGGGCCGTTTCCTGCGCAAGTACTCGCTGGATGAGTTGCCGCAGTTCGTTAACGTGCTGCTCGGCGATATGAGCGTCGTTGGTCCTCGTCCGCCCATCGGCAGCGAAGTCCGCGAGTACAAGCTGAGCCATCTGCGCCGCTTGGACGTGACCCCTGGAATCACTGGCCTGTGGCAGGTGCAGGCCCGTCAGGATCCCTCCTTCGACAGCTATATCTCGCTCGATGTGACCTACATCGAGAACTGGAGCATTTGGTTAGATTTTCATATCATTCTGCGCACTATCGGAGTTGTCTTTGCCGGAACCGGAACGTAGCTGGCTTGCTCAAGGGATTAAACTGGAAGTGTGAAGATCGCGCTGGCCCAGATCAATCCTACCGTCGGAGATTTCAACGGAAATCTTGAAAAGATTCTCGCGGCCAGCCGTCTCGCTGCCGCTCAAGGCGCGCGGCTCACTGTATTTTCCGAGTTGGTCCTCTGCGGTTACCCTCCAGCAGATTTTCTGGAAAAACCATGCTTCCTCGCCCGCTGCCGCACTGCCGTCGATGAGTTGGCCGCCGCTACACGCAACCTGTCTACTGCTGTCCTGGCTGGCGTGGCTCTGCCATCAGGCGAGAGAGAAAGCGGAAAATCGAGGTCCCCGGCAACGGATCTTGGTTGCTGGGGTGATAAGCCAGCCGTTAACGCCGCTGTCCTGCTTGATCGCGGCCGCCTGCTCTTAGAGCAGCACAAGCGCCTCTTGCCCTTCTACGATATCTTCGACGAACAGCGCTACTTCGCCCCGTCGAACTCGCAGAAGGTTGTAGAGTTGGATGGCGTACGTCTGGCCGTCACCATCTGCGAGGATGCATGGAACGACAAGAACTTTTGGCCGCGCCGTTTGTACGCCGTTGATCCTGTCGAAGAGTTGATGCGCCAGCAGCCCGCCGTGCACATCAACCTCTCTTCGTCGCCCTTCTGGCACGGCAAGCGAATGCTTCGCCGCCAGATGCTCTCGGCCATCGCCAAGCGGGATGGTGTGCCCGTGCTGCTTTCAAACCAGGTGGGCGGCAACGACAGTCTGATCTTTGACGGCTCCTCGCTGGCCCTCAATGCGCGCGGAGAGTTGATTGCCCAGGCAGCATCTTTTGAGGAGGATCTGATCGTTCTTGATCCCTTCGCCGCTGCGCCGGCGCCAACGCCCGAAGACAATGACACCGAGGCAGCTTACCGAGCTTTGGTCCTCGGCACACGTGATTATGTACGCAAGTGCGGATTCAGCAAGGCGCTGGTGGCCTTGAGCGGCGGAATCGACTCCGCGCTGGTGGCGGCCATTGCCGCCGAGGCCCTGGGCGCGGAGAACGTCATCGCCGTCGGTATGCCCAGCCCTTACTCCTCCGCCGGCTCTATTGACGACAGCAGGGAACTGGCCGCTAACCTTGGCATCCGCTTTGAACTGATCGGCATCAGCGGCCTTTTTGCCGAGTTCACCAGCGCACTTGGGCCACTCTTCGCCGAGACCAAACCCGATACCACCGAAGAAAACATTCAGTCCCGGATTCGCGGCGTCCTGATGATGGCGCTCTCCAATAAATTCGCAGCACTGGTACTCACTACCGGCAACAAGTCGGAGATGGCCGTCGGTTACTGCACTCTCTACGGCGACATGGTCGGAGCTCTGGCGGTCATCGGCGACCTGGTGAAGACGCGCGTCTACGACGTTTGCCGCTGGATCAACCGGGGCAGGGAAGTCATTCCCCGCGCGATTCTCGAAAAACCGCCGTCGGCTGAGCTGCGCCCTGACCAGAAGGACACCGACTCGCTGCCGCCCTACGAGGTTCTTGATCCCATTATCGAGGCCTACGTCGAGCGTTATGAAACTCCGGAGATGATCGCCCAGGCAAACGGTTTTCCACTCGAACTAGTCCAACAGGTGGTGCGCCTGGTCGAGCGCAGCGAGTATAAACGCCAGCAGGCCGCCCCGGTCCTCAAAGTGACCAGCAAATCCTTTGGCATGGGCCGCAGATTTCCCATCGCCGTCAAAGTACAGGTGTAACCTAAGAATGGGGAGCCATCCCGCAGTTTAGCTTTTGCAATGTTCCCGTAGTTAGGCTTTTGCCATGTTAAGGAGAAACAACTTGATCCGTCCTTCCATTCGTTTTGCCGGCGCATTGGCGCTGATTGCCCTCTCTCTGCCCGTCATAGCCCAGCAGGATCTGCCCGCAGCGCCCGCACCAGCCGCGTCCGTATCAGCTCCCGCTCCTGCGCCAATCCTGCCCAAACCCGATCCCGCGAATTTTACCGCTGCCTCGCCCACGGCTGAGACCGTCAATGCCTTTCTACAGACCGATTGGGGTTACGATGACAGCCGTATCTGGGAGGTCTGGTCAATTCAGAAGACTCCGGAGCAGGGCGTCAGCAAGGTGACCGTTCTAGTGGGAGATAAGGCCGGCAAGCAGAAGCCCAGCGTCGCGGAGTTTTTTGCTCTTCCCGACGGCAAGTACATCATCGCCCAGAACGAACTGATTCCCTTTGGCGAACATCCTTTTGCGGATGCGCGCGCCATTGCCCAGCTGCGCGCTGATGGACCCTATCGCGGCTCTGCATCGAAGGACCTTGAGATTGTCGAGTTTGCCGACTTTCAGTGTCCCCATTGCAAGCTCGCGCAGCCCAACATGGATAAGCTGGTCGCGGATTTTCCCAAAGCCCGCATCGTCTTCCAGACCTTTCCTCTGGAGTCGATTCATCCTCAGGCCGCGCGAGCTGCCGCATACGGTGTCTGCGTGACCAAGCAGGGAGGCAGCAGTGCCTTCTTCACTTTTGCCGCAGCCGTTTTTGACGGTCAGGACGGGTTGGCCTCCGCCGACGGCGCCACTCTGACTCTGAACAGCGCCGTGGTCAAGGCCGGTCTGGACCCAGAGAAGATCGCGGCTTGCGCCTCGGAACCGGCAACCTCCGCTTCGGTAGAGGCTATGGTCAAGCTGGCTACTGATCTAAATATCCTTGAGACGCCCACGCTGCTGGTGAACGGACGCCCGGTTGCGGCCAACACACCTTATGACACCCTCAAGCAGATCATTCTGTTCCAAGCCAAACTGGACGGAGTGGCTGCCCAGTAAATGCTGCGTTCTCCCATCCTTTCTGCTTGTCTACGGAAAGGATGGGAGGCAACAATACCGAATCCGGGGTCTGTCATCCGATTCCGCGAGGGCAGCGACCGCCAAGCGCGCCACAAAAAGCGCTCGCCGTTCTTTTCTTTGCTCCCCCAGTCTTCACAGTGCTTATAGTTCATAATTGATAAATGCAGCCATATTGGAAACGGACTGGGATGCTGCTGGTGGGAGTGGCTATCGCAGGTTTGCCGTGTAGCAATATGCAGACGGCCCGCTCGGCACAAGTCGGGGCGCGCGTTGATGTACAGTGGCAACGCGAAGTTAACCGAGCCTCGCGTGAAGGTTCCGATGCGCGAGTATTGATTCTGGAGATCGACTCGGGACATCTTCTTGCGTCGGCGCACCTCGCCGAAGCGAGCCGAACACTGGCGACGCCTGGATCGACATTGAAACCGCTGATTCTTTACTACGCTCTTGCCTCGGAAGGTTGGGATGCGAAACGCCGGGTTGTGTGCAGCCGTCAGATGCGGATTGGCAATCACCAGCTCAACTGCACTCATCCATTGGCTGATCCGATGGACGCGGAAGAAGCGCTTGCCTGGTCGTGCAACTCCTATTTCGCAGAGTTGGCAGGCGGGATCTCACCGGAGAAACTTCGTCGCGCGCTTAGTGCGCGAGGGCTATTGGCAGCCACGGGACTGACCGCGCAAGAGAGCGTGGCCGACTTTCGCCAGCCGCGCACACGAGAGCAGGTTCAGCTTGCCGCGCTAGGTGTGGAAGGGATTCGCGTAACGCTGCCGGAGTTGGCGGAGGCTTTCCTCAATGAATGCAGCGATTCTAACTCAAATCACTGGTATTTGTGCGCGATCCGATTCTTCGTCATGGAATGAATAGAACCGTCGCGACCTAAGTCTCGCCGTAAAGAATCTGCACGTCTGATAACATATATTCTGTACACCGCACGCGAATACAATACTCTTTACTGCTTTCCCTGTTGTTCATATCGAATAAGAACGTACTGATGCTTGGATGTATGCTGTAGACTCTACATCTTATAGCGTCCCAGATCCTCGTCGTTCAGCCCTTCCAGCCAGCCGCGCAACTGCTCAGCAACCTGTCCTTCAGGCTGACCTGAAGTATTCAGTTTAGCAGCCTGCAAGACTTGCTCGGTGATATAAATCGGACAATCCGCGCGCAATGCAAGTGCGATAGCGTCCGACGGCCGCGCGTCGACTACGATCGGTTCGTTACCCTGGCGAAGCCATAAGGATGCAAAGAATGTGTCATCCTTAAGTTCCGATATAACAACACGTTCAAGCTGCGCTTTCAAGTGATTGATTAAATTATTACCAAGATCGTGTGTCATGGGGCGCGGCACTGCAACTTTCTCAATTTCGATTGCGATTGCGTTGGCCTCGAATATCCCTACCCAGATTGGCATCACCGTTTCTGAGGCCACATCTTTGAGCACAACAATAGGCATACTAGTGGTCGGATCCAGCGTTAGTCCGCGTATTCTTACTTCGACATCCATGGATTCCCTCACCGTTTCACTCTGCAATTTTAGACTGTCTCGCCAACCAAACTGTTGGGGTGCGTGGCAGTAATCTTCACCTTCTGATATGTCCCAGGAGCAGGCGCAATCGGCTGAGCACAAATAAAATTGACCGGCTTGTTCTGACTGCTACGTCCGATAACCTGCTCGCGAGCTGGATTGAATCCCTCAACCATCACTTCGATTATTTGACCTAAGTGTTTGGCATAGTTGACGCGTTGAATCTCTCTCTGGGAATCAAGAATCGATTGAAGCCGGAGAACTTTTTCCGCTTCCGGTATTGAATCGATCATCGTCAATGCCGGCGTGTTAGGCCGGCCCGAGTACTTGAAGCCGAAGACGCAATCGTACTCGACTTCGGCCAAAAGGTCCATAGTCTGTATGAAGTTGTCCGCAGTCTCGCCCGGAAAACCAACGATAATATCCGTCGAGATTGCAATGGGCCGGCGCGCGGCTTTGATCCACGAAATCCGCTCCAGGTAGTCCTCACGGGTATACTCGCGATTCATTGCACTTAAAATCTTCGAGGAGCCGGATTGCACGGGCAGGTGTACGTGATCGCAGATCGCGGGTACGGCATCGATGGCCGCAACAATATCACGGGTAAAGTCGCGTGGGTGGCTGGTCATGAAACGAACTCGGCGAATGCCTGCAATTTCTCCCACGGCGGCCAGCAGTTCCGCGAAGCTCCGCTTCCCTTCCGTGTCGCGATAGCTGTTCACATTCTGGCCGAGCAATTGAATCTCGGTGAAACCTTCGTCGGCAATACGCCGCGCCTCAGCGAGAACTGACTCAGATCCGCGGCTGCGCTCCTTGCCTCTGGTGTACGGAACCACACAATACGCACAGAACTTGTCGCATCCTTCGATGATAGTGATATAGCCGCGATAAGGATTCTGCCGCGAGGTGAATTCAGTCTCGAAGGTCTCATCTGTCTGACGGTCGTCAAGGCCCGTGATCCGTCTCTCACCGGCTTCTAGGCGTACAAGCATCTCCGGTAAACTACGGTACGAGGCTGAACCTGAGACCAGCGAAACGTATGGTGCACGCTCGAAGATCTTCTCACCCTCCTGCTGCGCCACACAGCCCAGCACACCGAAGCGCTTGCCGGCTTTGTGCAGTATTTTGTGGTCGTTGAGGCGATTGAAGACCTTTTGTTCTGCTTTATCGCGGATCGAGCAAGTGTTATAGAGGATGAGGCCTGCCTCATCCTCCGACTCCACCTGCCGGTACCCCTCGTGCTCCAAAGTGCCAATGACTTTCTCTGAGTCATGGGCATTCATTTGGCAGCCGAAGGTCTCTAAATAAAAAGTTTTGCCGGTTGCCATAGCAATCTTGAGTATAGCGCGATTAGCGAAATCAATCTTTTGCAATCCGCCAATCGCTCTCAAATTGCCTTTACTTCTTCTTGATCCAAATCTCCACGCGCCGGTTCATCTCTCGTCCATCGCTGGTGTCGTTCGAGGCAACCTGTAGCACAGAGCCGTACCCGCGCACTACTGCGGGCTTGATTCCGCGCTGGACCAGTTCACTCTCAACTGTTTTGGCTTGGTCTAAAGACAGCGCTTGACTCGCTTCCGGTGTGCCCAGATTGTCAGAGAACCCAAAGAGCAATATACGGCTTCCAACACCTTGCTGGTCCGCGATCAGAGAAGCGATCCGGTCCAAGTCTGCCTGAGCCTTACTGTCCTGCTCCGATTTTCCGGCCTGAAAGCGAAAATCTGTTGACAGCCGTTGTGCGCCCTCGGTCAGCAGTTTGTACTCTTCCGGCGCGCCATCCGATACTGTCTGAGCTATTGGCTGCACATTCTGAGAGACAAATCCGCTTTCTGCAACCACTTCCTGGCCTTGTTTAGAGAGTGTGAACTCCACAAACATTTGCATATATTTGTTCCGGGCGGTGCCTGGTGTATAGAGATAGAGCCGTCTGGAGAGCGGATAGTCTTCCGTCGCGACGGTCAAACGAGTGGGCTTGAGTGCCTCTGCTCCCTTATCCGATACAGCAATGGATTTCGTATTATGGACATCTGGAAGACTGACGAAACCTATACCGTTCGGATCACCAGAGACGGCGTCGGAGAGTGCATTACTATTTGCGAAGCGCCGGGCCGATGTTGCCAGTGACTTTCCAGCTAACACTACGTTGTTGAACGCCTCGAAGACTCCGGACTGTTCGTCCCTTGCGTATACCTTGATAGCTCCGCGTGAAGATCCCACCTGCGACCAATCGGTAATATCGCCGGCGAAGATGCGCCTGAGTTCATCCTTGCGAAGCTCGCTGATATGGTTGGAAGGGTTCACAATCACTGCAATTCCATCAAGTCCGAGAATATGTTCGCTGCCGGCGGATGTCATATTGCCTAAAGTAACCAGTTTGGCTGCTTCGTCCGGTTTGATCCTCCGCGAGGTCATCCCTATGTCACAAGTTTCCTCGGCTAGTGAGGTAAACGCTCTTGTGGAATCACTTGCGGTGATTTCAATCGAGGAGGGATCCGTATCTCCGGGCAAAACTCCTTCAACGATCTTTTCCTCCGAATTTGATCCAGGAATAATCTGAAGATTCGTTGCTCCTTGAGATTGAAGAAATGCCTGAGCTAAAGCTGGTCCAAGACGATCTCCAACAATGTCAGAACCCGCCAGACGTAGAATCGCATTCCGATGAATCAGCTTTATCTCAGCTGCGTTGGCGTTTTGCGGCGCCTTGATCCAGTCCTTACCCGCAGCGACAACGAGAAATGCGATACAAACTAAAGCCAATGCCAGATCGGAAAAGATTGAGTTCACTTTTTGGCGCGGCTCCGGTCTTGATCGACAACGCACTAAAACACTGTCTTCAATTCTGTCTTCCCTGGGAGCAACATACATATTTTCGACGGCTGGCACAGTGTTGTCTTCCCTTGGAGCAACAAATCGATCCTCATTAGCAGGCCTAAGTCTGCCATCCTTGAGAGACGCATACAGGTTATCGATGGGAGCTAGATGCGTATCCTCTTTCGAAGCAGCATATAGATTTTCGACAGGCGCCACATTTTTGACATCACTGAGCGCCATATCGATGACGTCAGTGAGAGCCGAATCGCAAAGTGGACAAGAGTTCATGACTTCATTTTCATTAGAAAAGTCTTCATGATCGTCCGCGAGCGCGCATTTCCCGTAGTTAGTGCAGATTCTCTGAACCATGGTCTCTCACCTTCCTGGGTCACGGTTGTGCTTGGTACCGTGGGCCTTCCTGCAGTACGCGATCAGTAACTAGAATATGCGCGGAACTGCAACACTCGTAATCTACACTTATATTGTTACTGGTGTGTAGAACATTTATACATTCGGTCAGTACTATGGTAATGAACTGAGCCAAAGTGATGCGCGTCACTCAGGATCCATTGCGAAATTGGCGGCAAACATGATGATTTACTGGATTTTGCGGTCATTGAGAAGGCACTGTGGTCTAATCGTCGATCACTCCTGACTTGGCGCCAAATGCATCAATCGCGACCGCCTCAAAGACTCAAATGGCTCCTGTTCCTTCCGTTGCGCGAGGCTTTTGCCGTTTGCACCTGCCATCGGCGAGAATGAAAGAGCTGATGACTGAGACCGCACGCACCTTCGAGCTTCCTTTCACCGACGTTCCCGGTGCGCTCGCCGAGATTCGCTCCGGGCGTATGGTTGTCGTCGTCGATGACGAGGACCGCGAGAACGAGGGCGACCTGACGCTGGCCGCCGAGTTTGTCTCGCCCGAGGCGATCAACTTCATGGCCCGCTATGGCCGCGGCCTGATCTGTCTGGCGATTACCGAGGAGCGCGCGGATTATCTGCGTCTCTTTCCCATGACGCAACAAAACTCGTCGCGCTTTGGCACGGCCTTCACTGAAACCGTCGAGGCGCGCGAGGGTGTAACGACGGGCATCTCAGCAGCCGACCGCGCGCACACTATCCGTACGGTGATTGATGCCCGCTCGACGGCAGCCGATCTCGCCCGTCCCGGCCACGTTTTTCCGCTCCGCGCGCGCAAGGGCGGCGTGCTGGTGCGCGCCGGACAGACCGAGGCTTCGGTCGATCTGGCGCGGATGGCCGGGTTGAATCCGTCAGGAGTTATTTGCGAGATCATGCGCGACGATGGCGAGATGGCGCGCATTCCCGATCTGATTCCTTTTTGCAAGGAGCACGGGCTTCGCATCCTGACCGTTGCCGAGTTGATCCGCTATCGGCTGCGCCACGAACGCACCATCGCGCGCGCGGGCGAGAGCCGCATCCAGACTCGTTTCGGCGAATTCCGCATGATCGCCTACGAGAGCGAAGTGAACGGCGGCGAAAGCCACATCGCGCTGGTGCGCGGCGACCTCTGCGCCGATTGCCCAGCCTTCGCTACAGGAGAACCGAGCGACGGCGCAGAAGCGCGGAGGCCCTGTGAGCGCGCCGTTCTCGTCCGCGTTCACACTCGCTGCACGGCAGGCGATCTCTTTGCCGCCGACTGCCGCTGTCGCGAGACGCTCGATCAATCCCTGCGCATGATCGCTGATGAGGGCTGCGGCGTGCTGCTCTATCTGCACAACACCTCGCGCGGCTTTGAGATCGACCATGTCCCGGCGCCGGCCAGCGCCTTTGATGCCAGCGGAGCGGCAGTGAAGGCCACGCAGGACTCTGACTCCAGCCGTCTGATTCTGCACCAGGAGCTGCGCGCGCGCGAAGGACAGCAGGCCCGCAGCGGGCGCATTCTGCGCGCCATAGGACTCGGAGGCCAGATTCTCTCCGAGCTTGGCATACGGCGTATTCGCCTGCTCTCGAATACCCCCATGCACATTCCCGCGCTCGAAGGCTTTGGTCTGGAGATCGTCGAGCAAGTGGCAATTCCGCTGGAAGAGTGCCATCGAGTATTGTGAAGCGCATAATTCTTCAGTTATTCATCGAAATCTATCCTGATCAAGCCATTAGTGGTCAGTATTGACCATTTCAAACCACCCGCTGCGTGTAAGATCACAACACAGTCTAGCGGTGAAGAATCGTCATTGGCTCCAATTGCGGAACTGAAACTTCGCAATCGTTGTTTGTGATTGCAATAACGCTCTTCGAACCACCACTCTGATGTGAGGAAAGGTTGGATCTGATGAGCGTTCATCTGGTCAATCCCAGCGATAATGCATTTGGCACCGCGGTCATCACGCCGCGCTGGTTATTTGTGCTTGCGGCGGCCACGCCCCAGACGGCAGGAGTTCCAATCCTCGTCGATGAATCGCTGGAGCAGATTGTGCCGGAGACCATTCAGCCGGGTGATATCGTTGGCATCAGCGTCCACACCGGCAATGCGCTGCGCGGATACGAGGTTGGAAGAATGGCGCGCAGCCGGGGCGCTTGGGTGATCTATGGCGGAATTCATGCCACGCTCTTTCCCGATGAGGCATTTGATCGCGGGCAGGCGCACGCGGTCGTGACCGGGGACGGCGATATCGCCTGGGGCAAGGCGGTCATGGATTGCATGGCCGGCAAGCTGGAGAGGGTCTATGACGGCGGGCGTATTGGCGGCAGCGAATTCCTGGCCGCGCGCTGGGATCTGATGAACCCGGAAAAATATATGTGGGCCTCGGTGCAAACCATTCGCGGCTGCCCCAAGCACTGTTCCTTTTGCAGCGTCTGGCGAACCGACGGGCAGAAGCCGCGGCAAAGAAAGTTTCAGAGCGTGGTGGACGAAATTGTAACTCTGCGCAGGCTCGGTTTTCGCTTTATAGCCCTGGCTGACGACAACTTCTATCCGGTGACCTTCACTGATCTGCGTCTGGCTCACGAGCAGGGCAACACGGCCAGAGTGGAAGAGCTGACTGCCATTCGCGCTGATCGCTTTCATCTGATGGAGGAGCTGGCCCGCTTGCCCAAGGATATGGTCTTCTTTACTCAAATGACAATGGAGGCTGGCGAAGACACCGCCTTCCTCGATGCAATGAAGAAGGCTAATATCAAAGGCGCGCTGGTGGGGATCGAAGCGGTAACGCCGGAGGGACTAAAGGCAATCTACAAGGACTGGAATCTCGCCGGCGATGCGATGGCGAACCAATTGCAGACCTTCAAAGAGCACGGCGTTCACGTGCTCGGTTCTTTCATCTTCGGGCTGCCCACGGACCGACCTTCGACCTTTGACGCGACAGTGGCCATGGCGCAGAAGGCGGGCATCACCTTTGCCCAGTTCGTCATGATGACGCCTTTTCCCGGCACAGTGGATTTTGCGCGCTGGGAAAAAGAGCAGGCCGTGAATCCTACGCTAGTCGGCAATGTGCCAATCACTCGCTACTGGCTGATTCCCTCCGCCGTTCGGCCCAAGATGTTTACGCCTCATCCTACGATGAGTTCAGATGAAATCAGAATGCGCACACAAAAAGTATGGGACAAGTTCTATAACTGGAGGGCAATCTGGGAAAGGTCCGCATGTTGCCCGACAATTACCTCCAGAATCGCATTTATCTTTCTATCCAAGCTCTACCGGCAGATGTATGCGGGCACGGGAATTTCGACCGACAGCGCGCGCCGCAAGAAGTCTCAGGCTGGAGCCAAGTGGACGGCGCGCCATTGCAAGAAGCTATTTCGGGCCAAGCCAATGCCGGAGCTTGAGCCGCGCGTGTGGGCGCCGGATTTGATTCCGTCCATTGCTCAGGCAGCGTTTGCCGGCGCGGATCAAGCAGAGTCCTGAGCATAATTCCGTAGCTCACCCGCCGTTTTCTTCCACCATATCTCCCTCGCCCGGAGCCAGGAAAAGATTCGCTTCCAACCCATGCTGGCGCGTATAGAGATCGTAGTAGCGACCGCGCAGCGCATACAGCTCCGCGTGGCTGCCGCGTTCGACAATGCGACCGCCCTCAACGACGAGAATTTGATCGGCGCGGCGAATTGTCGAGAGCCGATGCGCAATCACAAACGTCGTCCTTCCCTGCATCAGTTGGCTCAAACCGGCCTGAATCATCGCTTCCGATTCGGAGTCGAGCGAACTTGTGGCCTCATCCAAAATCAAAATCCTCGGCTCGGCCAGCAGTGCGCGTGCAATTGAGAGCCGCTGGCGCTGCCCGCCGGAGAGCTTCACGCCGCGCTCGCCGACAATAGTGTCGTAAGACTCCTCATAGCGCTCGGCAAACTCATCCACGCGCGCCGTGCGACAGGCAAAGAGAAATTGCTCTTCAGTGGCGTCGGGCTTTGAAAACAAAATATTCTCCCGAATCGTCCCGTCGAAAAGAAACGACTCCTGCAAAACCACGCCAAGCTGCGAGCGAAAGGTATTCAGGTCCACCAACGCAAGGTCCACATCGTCCACAACGACGCGGCCTTTGGTTGGCGTGTGGAAGGCGCAGAGCAAGCTGATGATCGTCGATTTGCCCGATCCCGACGAGCCAACCAGCGCGGTCACTGTGCCCGGAGTCGCCTCGAAGGAAATGCCATGCAGCACAGGCCTCTCCACCTCATACGCAAACTCGACCTCTTCAAAGCGCACCGTGCCCTGAATAGGCGGCATCTTCACGGTGCGTCCTGTGCTCTGGTTCTCTTCCAACTCGGCCATAATCTCGTTGGTGCGGTCGAGTCCGGCGAAGGCCTCCGTAAGTTGTGTGCCGATATTCACGATTTGAAAGACCGGCGCCACCATGACCGCCAGAAAGACGTTGTATTGAAAGTAGTCGCCGACCGTCCATGTACTCTTCAGCACGAGATTTCCGCCCAGCCACATCACGAGCGAAGACACCAGGCCCAACACCGTGGTGGAGGCGGCAGATAGCGAACTGGTCATGGTCAGCGACTTCATCACATTGGCGAGCAGCCGCTCAACGCCAACGGAGAAAACACCTGCCTCGCGCTCTTCAGCGTGATAACCCTTGATGACGCGCACGCCGCCCAGCGACTCAGTCAGGCGGCCCGTCACTTCGGCATTGATTTTGCTGCGTTCGCGAAAGATGGGGCGGATGGTCTTAAAGCCATACTGTAATACGATGACGAATGCTCCAACCACAGCAAAGACAGTGAGTGTTACGATGGCGCTTCGATGCAGAAGAAAAAAGAAGACCATTACGGCTGTCAACATCCCGCCCACAAACTCCACAAGCCCGGTGCCGACCAGATTGCGCACACCCTCGACATCGGTCATAATGCGCGCCACCAACGTGCCGGTGCGGTTCTCGTCATAATAGGAGACCGAAAGCAGACCCACATGGCGCTGCACCTGCCTGCGCATCTCGGCAATCAGCCGCTGGCCTGCCTTGGAGAGCAACTGCGTCAGCGAGAATGAGGTGATAGCCTGTACCACCATCGCTAAAAAGACCAGTATTATGATTTGGGGCAAGAATGTCGGCTGCGGATGGAGTTGAGAAAACACCTTGTCCACCAGCGCCTTGCTCTCATAGGGCAATACCAGTCCGGCTACTCGATTGATGGCCATCAGCACCAATCCGGCCAGCAACAGCCCCTTTCGCGGCGCAACCAGAGAGCGAATCTGCGGCCACAGTTTTTTCAGATTGGGTTTGCGCTTGGGCAGATCGCTCTGGCCTGCGCGCGCTCCGCGTCCGTGCGCCGTGCGTTCGGCGCGCGCGCCCATGCCCATTCCGCCGCCGTGCCCCGGCAGACCACCCATCCGCTAGTCCTTCCCGGAGCTGCGCACAGTGATAAAGGAGCGCACACAGAGAAGCATATAAATGAACAGCAGCCAGAGCAGCGCCAGCTTTGCCAGCAATGCGGTAGCCGCAACATCATCCAGAGGCTTGGAGGATGTGACGGTGCGCATAATTTCCGCGAAGGTTCCCACAAATCCCAGAAGTCCAATGGTTACGTTGATGTGCATGAAGAGTCTGCGACGGTTCTCATCTGGGCTCATTGCCAGCACGCCGCCGACGCCCAGCACCAGGCCGATCCCCGCAGGAATCAGCGCGGTGTAGTGCGTGTGGCCGGTGCCAAAGAAGCCAACCACTCCCAGCGCAATCATTAGAACCGCAAAGAGCAATGTCACTTTCGCCATGTCAGGCCTCCGTTCTTCATTCTTCACCCGCACCCAGTCAAAAATCCAGTGAATTCTACATCTGGTCCATGTTACTTCAATCCACGTTTCAAATGATCTCCGGCCCCAGCAGGTCGTCCATCGTTTCGCGGCGGCGGATCATCCGCGCCTTCGCGCCCTCCACCAGCACCTCGGCGGGACGCATACGCGAGTTGTAATTCGAGCTTTGCGCCATTCCATAAGCTCCGGCATCGAGAATCGCAATCAGATCTCCCGGCTCAACCGGCGCGAGTTTGCGGTCGTGGGCAAAAAAATCGCCCGACTCGCAGATCGGTCCCACCACATCCACCGCGCGCGGCTTCCCTGCCCTGGGCCTCACCGGCACAATCTCGTGATAAGCCTGATAGAGCGCGGGACGGATCAGGTCGTTCATCGCCGCGTCGGTAATCACGAATGTCTTTTTGCCGTTGCGCTTCACATAAAGTACACGCGCAACCAGCGCCCCGGCCTGCGCGACGAGAAACCGCCCCGGCTCCATCACCAGCCGCCCCTCAAAGCCCTGCAATGCCTCTTCAATCGCTGCCGCGTACTCGCGTACTTTGGCTGCTGCGTCAAACTCTCCCTGGCGGTAGTTGATCCCCAATCCTCCGCCCGCATCGATGGCCTTCAACTCAATGCCTTCGCGCTTCAGTTGCCGCACCATCTTCACCACGCGCGCCATCGCCACGCCGAACGGCCCAGCAGAGAGAATCTGCGAACCAATGTGAACACTGACGCTGTGCGCCTCCAGCCAGCGATTGCCCGCCGCGCTCTTGTAAATCGTCGGCGCCTGTCGAATATCCACGCCGAATTTATGCTCGCGCAGCCCCGTCGAAATGTATGGATGCGTCTCGGCAAAGACATCGGGATTCACCCGCAGCGCAAAGCGCGCCTTGCGCCTGAGCCTGGCCGCCCGCTCGCCTAGCAACTCCAGTTCACCAGCGCTCTCCACGTTGAATTGGAGAATCCCCGCCTTCAGCGCAAGATCGATCTCTGCAGCCGTCTTGCCTACCCCGGAGAAGACAACCCGGCCCACAGCCTCCGGCGCGCCGGCCAGCACACGCGCCAGTTCCCCTCCGGAGACAATATCAACCCCCGCTCCACTGTCCGTGAGCAGCTTGAGTATCGCCAGCGCGGAGTTGACCTTGATCGAATAGCAGACCAGGTGATCCCGGCCCGCAAAGGCCTGCTGAAAGAGCCTGAGCCGTTCAACAATCTGGTCGGCGGAATAAACGTAAAGCGGCGTCCCGTAGCGCTTGGCCAGCGTTTCCAGCGAGACTTTGCCGCAATGCAGGGCGTTCGCCGACTGCGGATAATGAAACGGTCGTGGCGAAGAGATCGAAGATGGTGTCAAGATGAGCTTCCAGAGAAAAGATTCTCTCTTGAGCCTACAGCATTTCGCTGCTCGATTCGAGCGATTGGCTCCTCATCAGCCAACCGCGCATCCTCGACCATGCCCAGGTGGCCACCCATAAGGATAGGGCGATAGTGACGAAATACAGCCATCCCAGTAAAGGATGCGCACGCATATCTTGACCGCTCCACGGCCCGGGATGAAGATAATTCTGATAGACACTTACAAGAAACATTGTCGGATACACGCTAGCATAGTAAATAAATACAGAGGCAAGAAAAATCAGCGATTCTTTGCGTAGCTTGCTTTTTATAATAGATGCAGTGGCGAGAACCAAGGCTCCTACGATGCATACAACCAAAACCGCCGGCAACCACCAGAGATAAATGACGGCGGTGATTAAACCCGCATACGCAAGTGAAAGCTGAGCCGACCTCTCCTGTAGGCCGTAGCGAATCGCTGAAAAAAGAGAAAAAGCCCACAAAGCGCTGCCGATCAAACCGAGCGCATTAAAGACTGGCATCCATAGTTGAGGCGGCCGATGTAGCGCATTCATTCCATGGATCGCCATTTGAAACCAGCCGGATACCCACGCCCAGGCATAAAACGCTGCTACAAAGGCGATGGGCCGCCGCCAGAAAAGCGAGATCGCCACGCCGGAGATTGAGAGCCAGAACCGCAGCAGCCCCTTCTTCTCTTGAAGCTCGACTAGATCGCCCACCATGGCGGCGGCCCGCTCTTTACTCGTTACCCGTCTCAAAATCCATTCAGCAATTGAAGCAGTACGCATGAGCGCCTCCAAGAAGATCAAGCCCATTGAGCAGGCTTTGATATGCACGCTGTGCACTGACCACTGCGACAAGACCGGCCTTGGTCAACGCGAAATATCGTTTGGCCCGGCCGCCTCGTTGCGGCGTGGCCTCTCCCAGCCAGGAACGCACGATTCCCTTTTCCTCCATGCGGTCCAGTGTTGTATAAAGCGCACCTGGAGCGGGGTCGCGCCCGGTGCATTTGGCTATCTCGGATCGAATTGTCACCCCATAAGCGTCCTTGTCAAGGCGCAGAATCGCCAACAGAACGACCTGTTCAAATTCACCGAGAGTGGCTGGAGGTTTCATTACAACTACAATGTAGTATATATCCTGGATTTCGTCAAGCACTCCCTGGAATTAATTCGGAAGCCGCATTCAGCCTCTTCGCGCCTCGGCCTCGGTCAGCCATCCCCGGCGCAATTTATCCGCGGGGATGTTGGAGAGATATGGCTTGATGTCGAGGATCGGCGTTCCCTCCAACATATCCACGCCGCGCACATGGAGCTTGCAATCTTCGCGGCGCAACAACTCGACAATCGTCAAGCCGATGGGGTTAGGCCTACGCGGCGCGCGCGTAGTGAAGATGCCGTGAGGCCGGTCATCGCTGGGCGGAGTCACCAACAGATCAAATCCGTCGGAACGGTCGAAGGTCCACAGCACGATCAGATGCGAATAGCCTTCAATGTCCGTGAGGCCGAGGGCAAACTCCGGCAATATCTCCAGCACTCCCTCTTCCGAGTGCTTTGCCCCCAGCCCCTTGGGAATCGCCGAGGCGTCCGTGAAGGGGCTGCGAACATATCCAATCGGCTGCGGCGTGAACATAAACTAAAACCGCCCCATCTTTACGCGAACCACCACCGGCTTGTCATGGAAGCAGAGGCCGCGGTCGGTCTCGTCGCCATTCAGCAGCTTCGCCGGCTTCCAGACGCCGTTCTCATATGCACCCTGCTCGGCGGTAACGAACTCGCTGTGAATCCACGGCATCTTTCCGGGAAGATGGAAGATGACGCTCGCGTCCACGCCGGTCACCAGGAACTCATCCGGTCCGAGTTGCGCCACCAGAGCTGTTCCATGCGCATCCTTGGTTCCCGGCGCGCGCTCTCCGTCGCGCTGCGGAAATCCAAAGGCAACCGTTGCCTGCCAGCCGCCAAAATCGAGTTCCTGTGTGGCCTGCCCCGGCTCCTCGACCGCCGTCTTGAGCTTGCCGTCAAACTCCAGTTGGGCAATCTCACGATCCATCGGGCCGATCAGCGCAAAGTTGTTGGCGTGCGCCTTCCATGGCTCGTCGCCCAGAATATTCCAACCTGACTGATCGACGCCGAAGGGCGAAAAACCGATGCCGCCCTCGCCAAGCATGTAGTAGAAAAACTTAGCGAAATTATCGCTGCGCGCGGTCTCGGGAATCATCAGAGGATTATCGGGACGATGATAGGTGCGAAGCAATTCCCGGTAAAAGCTGGAATCCGAGCCGTAGATATCCGGGCCAATCACGTCGATGGCGGGCGCGAGAGCCTTCCACAATCCAATCATCTTCTGCACTGGCCCGCCGCTGGGATACTGGATGCCGGGAAGAACAATCTGACGCTGCGGCAGTTCCTTCACCGGAGGACTGATCCAGACATTGATGTAGAGCGGGATTGCAAACTCGGCCTTGCCGGCCGCGGCAATCTCATTCATGTACTTTGCCTGATGGTAAACCTGGAAGGTCTCGTCTGCCTCCGTTCCAAAGACCTGGCTCCAGCTTCCCGGCTGCTTGTGCGTCGCGGCCAGCAGATCGGCCGGCACGGCTCCGGCAAACTCACGGTTGGCCTCGGGTGAGTTGTCGCGCACGCTGCCGAGGTTGCCCGATTCATTCTCCACCTGCACCATCAGGATCGTATGTTGCTCACCGTCGATCTGCTTCAAGTGGCGCATCAGAGCGGTAAATGCCGCCTTGTCCGCCGCCAGCGTGTTGCGCGAGATCGGCGAGAGCACGTCGATCGGTTCGCCGTCGGGTCGGATGGTATGCGGGAACCGCTTCGTATCCGCCTTCACCCAGGCCGGAACATAATGCATATTGCCGTTCTTCCAGGTGCCGAACCACAGGAAGATGAGATGCAAATTGTGCGCCCGCGCGCCTTCGACGAACTGGTCCACATTGCTGAAGTCGAAGCTGCCCTCCCGCGGCTCAATCTGCTCCCAATAGACAGGCGTCTCCATAGTATTGGCGTGCAGAGCGGCCATCGAATCCCATATCTGCGGAAGTTCGCTGGGCCATGCGCTGGAGTTATGTAGCTGCCCGCCGAGCATCAGGTACGGACGGCCCTCCACAAACAATGCGTAGCGGCCGTCCTTCTCCACGATCCGCGGCGCTTCAACGGCCAGAGCCAGCGGAAGCGCAACGAAGCCTACTAAAGTGCAAACGAGAAAACGAGGAAGAACGCCAAGACGCATGGAAAGAAACCTCCTAGGGAAATGTAATTCTCTCAAGTAGTTTGCGCAAGCTCATCAATTACGCATCAATCCGCCGGAGCCATTCGATCAACAGCGCTGTGTGGACCTAGTAGGTCAGTGCCTCAGCCCTGATAGCTTGTCCTTTGGAGGAAAGGAAACGCCCTAGCGGATTATCGTTGAGTGCTTTGAGTCCAGCTACCACGCACTCGGCATTCAACTCCGCTCCCGCACGGCTGGTGTGCGTATGAGGATCGGCGAAGAGCAGTTCCACTTTAGCCTCGCCCAACGCATCGTAGCGCCGCGCGATAATTTCGTTGAGGTCAATAAAGGAGACCTTTGCCGCAGCCGCGGCCTGCATCGCCCAGCCGCCATAGGTATCCGCGTTGCGTGCAACCTTTCCGTTTATCCATGTCTTGCGGGGAACGGGCGAACAGACGATGGGCGTTGCGCCCTTGGCGAGCGTATCGGCAACATACTTCCGCATATACCAGCCGTATGTGTGAACCACTTCATGCTTCTTCGTGATAGGGTTGTCGATCTCCTTGCTTTCATCACCCACCCCAGGGAGTGTTCCGCGCGCGCGGCTGGTGTCGTCCAGCGGCCCGGAATCATTGTGGCCGAATTGGATGAGAACAAAGTCCCCAGGCTTGAGCATGGCGAGTAACTCATCCCAGCGCCCCTCGGTGATATATGTACGGCTGCTCCGACCGCCGATGGCGCGATTGACGACGTTGATCTTGGATAGGTCAAAATAATCAACCAGAGGCTCTCCCCATCCCCACTGTCCGCCCGCGCCGTCCGCATTGCCGTTGCGCACCGTTGAATCACCAACAAGATAGAGGCTCGGTAACTTTGGATTTGCCGCAATAGGTAATAGTGCCTTCACCGTCGCGCCCGGATCAGTAGTTGGGGGAATGATTCCTGTCTTTGCTCTTGCTTCGGGTGATGCAGTCGGCGGGGTAACCTGACTCTGGGCCATTGCCCTTGCACAAAACAGCAAAGCCATAGTAATACCGACAATTACAAAAATTTTCTTCATCTACAAATGGTACCCCTCATGGGTGGCTGGCTCAAGCAGGCAGCAAATCCTGCCGCTCTCAGCCTTCAATCTTACGCAGCCACTCGGCCATCAGCTCCGCAGCTTTGTGTGGTTGTTCGTACGCGGCAAAGTGCCCCGCGTCAGGCAGCAGATGAAACACGCAGTTGCCCGGCGCAGTGTGAAAGATCTCCATCTCCGCAGGCGCAACTCCCGGATCTTCGCCGCCTGCAATCGCCAATACGGGAACGCTGATCGTGGCCACATCCGGCACCGAATCAGGCCGCGTGGCCAGACCCGCCTGCACGGCAACCAGCGCCTCAGGAGTAATCGTCATGCGAACGCGCAAGGCAGTCACAATCTCCGGATGCAGCTTGCGAGCAGTCGCGCCGATCAACGTCTGCGCCATGCCGTCAAAGAGCGCCTCACGCTTGCCCTCTCGCGCTTGAGCGATGGTAGCGGCGCGCTTCGTCAGATTGGCCTCCGCGTCCGGTTGCGGCTTGGAGCAGATAAAGGCCAGACCGCGCACCCGCTCCGGCGCTCGACGCCAGATCTCCAGCAGCACATAGCCGCCAATCGAGCAGCCGGCAAAAATTGCATCGCGCAAATGAAGATGATCGAGCAGTGCGAGAACATCCGCAGCCAGCCGCGCCACGCTCAGCACCGGCGCATCAGGAACCTGCGCAAAGCCGCCCACCGGCAACCTCCCCAACTCCGACCCGCCATGCCCGCGCAAATCGGGAACAATTGCGCGCACGCCCGACAGTTCTTCGCTGAGCGGCCGCCAGTACTCCCTGTCAATTGGCGTGGGATGAAGAAAGACCACAGGCAAGCCCGCCCCGCTCTCGCGATAAGCCAGCCTCGCTCCGTCCGATAAATAGGTCGCGCTCATAGCTTGAGAATAGCCTACGGCATCGAGCGCGGCTCCTCGGGTATGCCGATCCAGCAGGCCACATAAACCACGCCAACCATCCCGCCGGAGAAGAGCAGTCCGAGCGCCGCAAAGATGCGCACCAGCGCCACATCCCAACCGTACGTCAGTGCCATCCCGATGCAGACCCCGGCAATCTGACGGCCCGCAAGCGGACGAACCAGCGGTCTGCCTGGAATATAAGGCGTGGCGGAAACCACCGTGCCGCAGCTTGAACAGAAACGCGCCCCGGGCGGCAACCCCGTCCCGCATTGTTGACAAAAGACAGCCATCATTCATTCCTCCCTAACTAAGTTTAGATACGGCAACTCTGCGTCGGCGGTTCCATTCAAAGTGCCGAGACCAAACGTGATCAGATTACCAGCGAAGGCTCTTCTTCACCATGATGCACGTCATTTCGCGGCAAACACAGCTTGACTGTTGTATCGTAAGTGGAAAGTCCCAAAGGAGGTTTTGTCCGTGAGTATGCACGATCTGATGGATTGGTTAAGACAAATTTCCTTGCAATTTTGGCTTTTTCTGGCCATAGTGCCATTGGCTTTGCTCTGGAAGCTTAGAAAACCTCTGGCTGACCGCCGCAAGTCACAGATAGCAGAGAACTGGCCCACAGTACAAGGCTGCCCAATATATGCCCACGTAATGAATGCTGTGATCGAAAACAGACCTGAAAGTTATAATGCGTCCTTTACGTACTACTTCAGCGTGAACAATAACGGCGAGACTGAATATTATTCCGGGGAATTCTCGCACATATTCTCTGATGAAGAACCGGCACAGAAGTGGCTAGATTCTATGAAAGAAAAGAAAATCCCAATTCGCATCAAGCCCGACGATCCTAACGTCTCAGCTGTGCTCTACAAAGACCTGGTAGCCAAGTATCCCATTCCAATCCCCGCGATGTTAGAGAGCGGATTGGAAGTTTCGGAGGCAGGGTCTAAGCTGCCGTATTTTCTGCGTATGCCAACAGAGGTGATGGCCTCACTGATCACATTGGCTTTCTGCTTTGGCCTGGTGGATCATCTCTACCGCATTCTGGCGGACAGACCACTCTACCCCAAACTGTTTATCGGACTTTGGATAGGATTTGCCGTGGTAATGATTCCGTTTGAGATTTGGTTCAGCCATAAATCAGGAAGGATTTTTGGGGGACTGCACAAAGGTATCAAGGGGCCACCGTTATTACGCATCTCGAACTTTGCACTCAATTTCTATTTCGCTTTCAATTGGCTTATTGATGGAACGAACTTCTATAAGTATTTCCATCTGCACAGAGATCGGTTCGATCCGATGATAAACGGCGCGTTTCTCGCATTAGTTCTTGGAAATTATGCAGCCTCTCTCTACAGAAGACTGGAGCGGATCGAAGAATCACCTGTCAGTTCCGTGTCCGTTCTTCATCACGAATGAGTCACGTACCCCGGTAAGCATTGCGCAGCCGCTTCCGCGCAATATCCGCTCGCGAGGTATTCGGCCCGGCATCAATCGCCATCTGATAATCCTTGACCGCAACGGTGCGTTCACCGTTCATGTCGCGGCACTCGCCTGCAGCCAGCAGCGAACGAATCTTCAGCTCTGGGCTGACATTCCTCGTCCATGCAGCCTGTTCATAAGCCTGCGCCGCCTCGCCAAAGTGACGCTGACCGCGCAGCGCGTCGCCGAGTCCAAAGTAAGTTAGCTCCCGCCGCGCCTCCGAAAAGTATCCCGGCCTCGCGTTATCAGCCACAATCTCCCGGTAAGCCGCCACTGCGCCCATCCCCTCGCCGGCATCCTTGCGCAGATTGGCCTCCTCCAGGCAAAAGAGATAATCATGCGGGTACTGGCTCTTCAGTCCGCGCACTACCTGAATCGCCTCCTTATATCGTCCCTCGCGGCGCAGAAACAGTGCAATCGTCGTCCGCGCCTCCACGCTCGTAATCACGCCGCGATCACCGGCGTCGCGCAGCATTTCCAACCCGCGCGTCTTCGAGCCGGTGATCCCCGCAAAGCCAATCATGACCTTGAAGGGCCAGGGCAGCGCGCCCACCACATACTCGTAGACTCCCGTCACCAGCTTGGCGTCCACATACTCCGGGTCCAGTGCGAGAACGCGTTCTTCATCATCTTTAGCCTTCGTTGCTAGACGGAATCCCGCTCCAAATCCTCGCTCCACCATCGCTATGTAGGTACATTTGAGGCTGCGCACCCAGCCGCGCGCAAACAGCGCGTCAATGTCGTTCGGGTTGCGGTCAATCCGCCAATCCGCCTCGTGAATCGCCACGTCGGCCAGCCCTAGAATGCGGTCGCGCGCCTTGGGGTCTTCCTCAGTCGCGTGGCGGCCGGTCAGGAAGCCATCGTTCGCATAAAATGTCGTGTCCAGCAGATCGAGCCGGTAAAGCTCCTGAAACAGTACTGCATTCAGCAGCAGCGCCGTCGCCTGCGGATCGCCCGGATGCGCCGCATGAAAGCGCTCGAAGCGCTCCACCGCCCCCGGATAATCCAGATTGTAAAAATGTTGATAGGCCTCGCGCACCAGCGGGTCGCGGTTCATCGGATTGGTATGCGCTTCCGAAGCCCAGCCTACGCTCGTCGCCAACAACACCATTCCGCTGATCTGCAACCACCTCGTAATGCTTCTCAAACCCAATAGCCCTCTTGGTTATGGTAATGGATTCGCGTTCCGCCGCTTTCCACTCTGTTTCGCCGAAGTTAATAATCCCTTAAAATGGAAGTATGCCCATCTCCGACCGCCACAATCCGAGCTTTGCCTCCGCCCTGCCTCCTCTTGTGGACTACGTTGAAGAGGCCCGCAAGCGTTTGATCGTAGCGCTTGACCTTCCCGACGCCGCCTCGGCTCTTGCGCTGGTCGGCCAATTGGAGAAGAGCTGCTGCTGGTTCAAGGTAGGCCTTGAGCTTTTCACCGCTGCCGGTCCCGCCGTGATCGAGCCGCTTGTCGCGCGCGGCCACTCCGTCTTCCTCGACCTAAAATTCCATGACATCCCCAACACCGTTGCCGGAGCGGTGCGCTCCGCCGCAAAGCTCGGCGTCAAGATGCTGAACGTCCACGCCGCCGGTGGACCCGCGATGCTCTCTGCCGCCAGAGCCGCTCTCGACGGCATCGACAACCCGCCAGAGTTGCTTGCCGTCACCGTTCTCACCAGCATGGATCAGGAGCAACTCAAGGCTGCCGGCGTCAGCCGCTCACCCGCCGAGCAGGTCGAACTGCTTGCCCGCATGGGCCTCAACGCTGGAATTCGCGGCTTCGTATGTTCGCCGCTAGAGGTCGCCACTCTGCGCGTGCTCACTGGCCCCGAAGGCGTACTGGTCGTCCCCGGCATACGCCCATCTGGATCATCCACCGGCGATCAAAAGCGCATCGCCACTCCCGCCGAAGCCCTCCGCCAGGGTGCCAGTTACGTAGTCGTAGGCCGCCCTATAAACCAGGCTTCCGACCCCGCCGAAGCCGCCGAAGCCATCCTCAAAGAGATGGCAGATGCGATCAGCGGCTAGAAGGTAGAGCTGCCCGCCATTGTTTATCGTTTATGTTTTGAAAGGGCACGATTTCAGTCGTGCCGTAAACGACCAAAACGAACTGGGCTTTAGCCCCTGAGGGATGCGTCTTCCACGAATTCCTTCGCTACCTCGGCAGCGTCTCTCGCTCCCGCGAATTCATAAAGCCGCGCCGTTCCCCCTGCGAGCGCAGGTTGGGGTCGTGAATCGGCGGCTGGCTCTCCTCGGCATTGAAGCCGCGCGCCAGCTTGGGATTGGGCTTGAACTTGGGCGGCCCGCCATAAAACTGTCGCGCATGGCTTACCACCATCCCTGCTCGCCCATGCATCGGCCTCACAATCCCGCGGACCTGCACTTTCATGTCGCGATATTTGCGCAGCTCACCCACCGCTTCGCGATCCTCCCACAGGCTCAAGAAAGTAAAGCGGCACTGCTCATCCGGCGTCTGCGGCGAACACACATCCAGGAAGCGCGTCCCATCCGGCAGCTCCACCACGTCATAGATGTGCGCCGTCACGCAAACATCCTTGTCCATCATTTTGGTAGCCTCTTCCGCCGTCACGCACGGCTTCGGCTTGCCGGCAAAAGCCGACCCCGGCGCAAGCAAAGCCAAAAGAACAATCCACCCCACTCGACCGAGCGCCACAAAAGCCTCCAAAGATGATTGCCGCAATCGTAACGCGAAAGGGGCGGAATGAAAAGCGGTTTACGGCATACGCAAAAAGTTCAAAGAATCAATTGAAATGGCAATCGAGATAAGAGTCCATAGTAACCGAGACGGTTGTTTCAACTTCAACCGCCTTGCCATTCAGCAGATAGGGTTTGTATTTGTATTTGCGAACCGCATCTAGGACCGGCTTCCTGAGCATTGCCGGTCCTGAGACAACATTGGGATGAAGAACATTCCCGTTTATATCAATCTCAAACGCTACGATTACGGTAGCCATGACGCGAGCTGCCATTGGAACACGTGGACAGATGATGTCAGCCTTGTGAATAAGCAGCTTTTCCGCAACTCCAGACGCAATCCCAATCTGTTCCGGCTGAAGCTTTGCAGCTGAATTTGCCCCTGCCTGTGCCAACAAGCCAGACACAAGAATCGCCGAAAGAAGTACGATGCAAGCGAAAATCTTCATGGCAACCGATTCTACGCCACCAGATCGCGACAAGAGAACTACCGTATCGCCGCCAATTCCGCGCTGTTGGCGCTCTCCCCATAGTGGCTCGTCACATAGTTATCCAGTATCGTCTTGAACTCCGCCACAATCGTCTCGCCCTTCAGCGTCGTATAAAGTTTTCCGTCCACATAGACCGGAGCTTTAGGCTCCTCGAAAGTTCCCGGCAAGCTGATTCCCAGATTCGCGTGCTTCGATTCGCCCGGTCCGTTGACCACGCAGCCCATCACCGCCAGCTTCAGTTCCTCGACGCCGGGATATTTTTTGCGCCACTCCGGCATTGACGTGTGCAGGTAGCTCTGAATCTGCTCGGCCAGTTCCTGAAAATAAGTGCTCGTCGTCCTTCCGCATCCCGGGCAACTCGTCACCTGCGGCATGAAACTGCGAATCCCTAGCGACTGCAAGACCTGCTGGGCAGCCAGAACTTCTTCCGTCCTATCGCCACCCGGCTTCGGCGTCAGGCTCACGCGGATCGTGTCGCCAATCCCCGCCAGCAGCAGCGGCGCCAGTCCGGCAGTTGATGCAATCAGCCCCTTCGCACCCATCCCCGCCTCGGTCAACCCCAGGTGCAGCGGATACTCGCAGCGCGCAGCCAGATTCGTATACACGTCGATCAGGTCGCGCACCCCGCTCACCTTTGCGGACAAAATAATCTGGTCGCTGCGCAGCCCATAGTGCTCGGCGGCTTCGGCCGAGTCCAGCGCGCTCCGCACCATCGCCTCCATCATCACCTCGCGCGCCGGCAGCGGCTGCGCCTGACGGCTGTTCTCGTCCATCATCCGCGTCAGCAGCGATTGATCCAGCGAACCCCAGTTCACCCCGATGCGCACCGGCTTCTGGTTCTCCACCGCGCACTCGATCATCACCTGAAAATTGTCGTTGTCTTTTTTGCCTATAGATGCATTGCCCGGATTGATCCTGTACTTGGCCAGCGACCGCGCCGTGGCAGGAAATTTTTTGAGCAGCAGATGCCCATTGTAATGAAAGTCGCCGACGATGGGCACACGCAGTCCGCGCTTGTCGAGGCCTTCGACAATATGCGGCACCGCAGCCGCGGCCTCTTCGTTGTTCACCGTGACGCGCACGATCTCCGAGCCGGCCATTGCCAAGGCCGCAACCTGTTCAATCGTGCCGTGAACGTCCGCCGTGTCGGTGTTAGTCATCGACTGTACGACGACCGGAACCTCCCAGCCCACGCGAACCTGCCCGATCTTGACCGTCCCTGTTTTTCTGCGCTGAATCTCTGCCATGCCTCTAGTTTACCTGCAAATCCGCATCCCGGCCTACTTGCTAATCACAATCACAGTCGGACTGACGCATCCTGTCGGCTTCCCTCCAAGCGATTCCCGCGCGGTACTAATGTGCGTAATCAACAAGATACGAACTAATCCATTTTCCTGTCATTGCATAAAGCTATAAACTCGTCTCCAGTTTCGAATCATCGATGGACACTGCCGCTGTTGCTGGATACACTAACATTCAGTTAAGCGCAGATCTGAAGATGCGAGGCCTCTCACCGATTTGATGACCTCTCAACTGTCGTACACAGGATTTGTCTGGAAGAATCTTTGGCGAAGACGGCTGAGAACTCTCCTGACACTTTGCGGAATTGGCATGGCCATCGGCGCCTTTGTCGGCCTGGTGGGCTTTTCTCGCGCATTTGAACAGGAATGGCTGCGCATCTACTCCAGCAGCGGCACTGACATTGCCGTCATTCAGCAAACCTTTCTGAATACCTCCGTGGATGAATCGGCGGGAGCAACATTGAAGGCCTTGCCCCTGGTGGAGCAGGCGACGCCCGTGATCTTCAACGTGATGGACCTGACGCCGGAGGTAAATGCGCTGGTCTTCGGCTGGAAGGCGGATTCCTACGAATTTCAGTCTCTCCAGTTTCTCTCGGGAGGGCCTTTCCACGACGGCCAGCGCGAGGTGATGCTGGGCGAGCTTCTGGCCGCCAACCTGAACAAGAAGACCGGTGACACGCTGGAGATTCAAGGCTCTGCCTTCAAGATTGCCGCGATCTATCACGGCGGATCGGCGCTGGAGGCGGGCGGGGTCATCATGCCGCTGGACCAGTTGCAGCAACTGAGCAGCCTGCAAGGCAAGGTCTCCACCTTTCACGTACGGCTGCGCTCAGCGCCATCCGGTGAAGCGCCGGAAGCATATCTGAAACGAGCGCAGGCGCAGATAGAGGCGGCGCTGCCCGGATTGCGCGCCGTTCCCGCAAATGAGCGCGCCAGCAACAATGAGTTTGTGCGGCTGGCGCACGCATCCGCCTGGGGCACCTCGTCGATTGCCCTGCTCATCGGCATTCTCGGCATTGCGAACACTATGGCCATGTCGGTCTTTGAGCGCACAAGAGAGATCGGCGTCTTGCGCGCTCTGGGCTGGAAGCGGCGTCAGGTGATGGTTCTGATTCAACTTGAAGCGGTGGTGCTGGGCCTGGGCGGCGGCATACTTGGCATCGCTATGGGATGGTCCGCCATGCGACTGTTAGCCATCCTCCCGCAAACTGCGAACATCGTGACGGTGTCGTTTCCCTTGCCGCTGCTGGCTGAGGCTTTGGGAATTGCCATGCTGGCCGGTCTTGTCGCCGGAGCGCTTCCCGCGTGGCGCGGTGCGCAACTCTCCCCCGTGGAGGCGCTGCGCCATGAGTAATTTCATCCTGGAAGTGCGCAGCCTGCGCAAGAGCTATGACGAGGGACGAATAGAGGCCTTGCGCGGCGTCGATCTCTCCATCGCCGCCGGCGAGCACGTCTCCATCACCGGACCGAGCGGCAGCGGCAAGTCAACGTTGCTGCATATGCTGGGGGGATTGGACACTCCAACCAGCGGTGAAGTGCTCTTCAAGAATGCAAAAATTGGCGCGGGTGTTGATCCCGACACCTACCGCTCACAAAGCGTAGGATTCATCTTTCAGTCCTTTCATCTGCTGCCCACACTGCGCTCCATCGAGAATGTACAAGTGCCAATGCTTGCCATCAACGGGAAAGATCGCGCCGCGCGAGCCGGCGATTTGCTCAAAGAAATGGGACTGGAGCAGCGCATGGGGCACTATCCCAATCAACTCTCGGCGGGTGAGCGGCAGCGCGTGGCGATTGCGCGTGCGCTGGCCAACGGACCAGAGATTTTATTGGCCGATGAGCCGACCGGAAACCTGGACAGCTTGAATGCGGCGCGCACCATGGAAATTTTGATTGGGATTCAGAAGCAACGGGGGATGACGCTGATTGTGGTTACGCACGAGAATGAAATCGCGCACATGGCCGCGCGGCAGATTCATATGCGCGATGGAAGGATTGAGTCATGAAGGTCGCGCCGGTCGTGATTGCCGCGACGACGTTGTTGCTCGTCGGAACTATGCTATTGCCGATGGCCGCGCAAGTTCCTGATGCGCTGACTGCGCAACGCCAGCGCATCGAGTCGGCGGACTATCGGGCCAGCGGCCATCTGATCCGCGTGGATGCGAACGGTAATCGCCTCAGTTATCCCATTGCCATCAAGGCGCACTGGTTTCCCGGTATGCTGCGCGTCTACATTGAGCTTGGATCGAACTCAAAGACAGTCGCGGATTCATTGCTGCACGGTCCTATTCCCGTTCATATTCTGCTCGAAATGCGGCCCAATAGGCCAAATGTGGTCACAATTGCTCATCCCGGCGACTCAAATCCGGTTATTCTTCCCTTCGACAAGTGGTCGGATGGACCGCTCGGCGATGGATTCAACTACGAAGATTTTCTGGAAGTGAATTACTTCTGGACAGGTCAAACTGTGCTGGGCAAAGCTAACTTGGGCGCACGCGATTGTGAGTTGGTGAGGAGCACGCCGGGCGCGGCGGACAAGACCCACTACACCGAGGTCAAGAGCTGGCTCGATCGCGGGACAGGCTTTCCGGTGTATGTGGAGAAGACGCTGAAAGGCGGCACGGTGAAGGAGTTTACAGCATTCGGCCTGCGTCAGGAGGGCGGCCTTTGGTCGGCGCATCAGATTGAGTCCAAGACGCGCGGCCAAGCCGGTTCTACGCTGCTTATCATCGACCGCGGCACGCCTAGGGCAAAGCTCGGCTTGAAGGATTTTAGTCCCGCGCAACTGACGCGCTTTTAGGACACATCATGATTCTGTTTCTCTATGTTCTCGGCTTGGCTGCGGCTTTGGTGGTCGGTGGTTCAGTGTACCAACGCATCGGCGCGCATCACGACCGCTGCCGCTACACGAGCAGTGGCCGCTGGATCGACATTGGCGGCAAACGCAAGCTCTACCTGGTGGAAAAGGGATCGAGCGGACCTACCGTACTTTTTGAAGCGGCGATTGCAGCCACCAGTCTGAACTGGTTTCACATTCAGGAGGCTGTCTCACGGTTTGCGTTTACGGCTTCTTATGATCGCGGCGGACTGGGCTGGAGCAGCCCCTGCCGCACCGCGCGCACCCCCGCCAACATCACCGCTGAACTGCATCAGATGCTGGAGGGCGCGGGTATCGCGCCGCCCTACATCCTGGTGGGACATTCATTCGGAGGGCTGGTGATGCGACGTTTTGCTCTCGATTATCCCGAAGAAGTAACCAGCGTGGTGCTGGTGGACCCCATGCGCTGCGAGGAGTGGCCGCCGCTCAATCCCGGCAAGCAATCCGAAATAGATCGCGGCAAGAAGCTCTTTCGCGTCGCCATCCATGCGGCGCGCATTGGATTGGCCCGCTTGGCAGTCACTTCGTTATTCCTGCGCTCGGGCCGCACTGCGAATCAGTTGGCTGGAGCCGCCGGCAATGGCGGCCTGCACGTGCTCAACCGCATCAAGAGCGAGGTGGGCAAGATGCCGCGCGAGGTCTGGCCTGTAATCGCTGCCCATTGGTCCCGGCCAGGCAACTACGCCGGAATGCGCAGCCATGTAGAAGCTGTGCCCGACACCGTACTCGAGATGCACAACGCCGAGTCCATCAAAAATATCCCCGTGCTGGTGCTGACTCCCGGAAAATCGACGCCGCTTTCAGAGGAAGAAATCAGCCGCATCGGCAACAGCGCGCAACAGGTGATCGCCTCCAGAAGCGCGCATTGGATTCATCTGGACCAACCCGATCTGGTGATCGATTCCATCCGAGAGATGGTGCTAAGCGCCGAGGCGCTGACAATGGCCAGTTGACGATGGCAGGATGACGATTGAAGATTGATCCGCAAAGGCAAAGTCCTAAGTCAGGATAGAAGTCCCTTGGCCAGAGCGCGAATGCCGAAGTCGAAGCCGCGATCAGTAAAGTCGCCGGAATACGGCAAAGACTCATACAGATGGGGGAATTCTCCGTGCGGAAAGTTGCGCGAGAATTCCTCCATCTCTTCGCGACTCGGTTTGTTATCGCTGTTGGCGAGCATTCCTACACAGCCGCGTACCGCTGCGGCAATCACATTCATCCCGAAGAAAGCCTCTGCCGGTGGCAGGCCCGCGTCGCGCAGAATGCCGATCAGCAATTCAACGGGACGCATTGCGGCAACCGTCGCCGGACCGCGCGCCAGCACGATGGGCAGTGCGTTGGCGTGAGCCAACATCGCGTCGCGGTAAGCGCGCGCTGCGCAGAGGATGCGCTCGACTGGCGGGTATGTGGAATGATCGACCGAGAGATCAATGGATGCCATCACCGCCTCAACAATGGCGTCGAGCAGCGCCTCTTTGTTGGGGATGTGATAATAGACGGCCATCGGATCAACGCCCAGCTCGGCCCCCAGACGGCGCATGGAGAGGGCTTTGAGGCCTTCGCGGTCTACCAGCGCAAGCGCCGTTGCGACGATCTGCTCGCGTTTGAGCGGCGCTGCGGAAGCTTCGCGACGCTTGCGGCGTAACTTCTTGATTGCAGCCACGGGTCACAGCTCCTTTGGTTCATTCATCGCGGAATATCGAGCGAGTTAATTATACACTGTAGAAATTACAAGTATCTATAAGAAAAGGAGATAGATTGCTTGAATTATTTACTTAAGAAAATAATTCGCTAGGGCTTGACAAATACTCTACATTGTAGAACCATAGAAACAGATTAACTTCTACGGCGTAGAACTCGCGGTTGGAATGAAAGGAAATCTACCTTGCGCGTCACAATCTTGAATGGTGAAGCAGTAAGCGACTCAGCCTTTCAGGAGTTTCTCACCGAGCTTGCAAAGCATCTCACTGACTCAGGCCATGCGGTCACCACACTCGACTTGCGCGAGTTGAATCTGAAGGGCTGCTCAGGCTGCTTCGGCTGCTGGGTGAAGACGCCGGGCGAGTGTGTCAAGCGCGACGACAGCGCTTTAGTTTCTCGGGCTGCTATCAAAGCCGACCTGCTGCTGCTGGCCTCGCCGATGAGTATGGGCTTTACTACGGCGCTGCTCAAGCGCGCCGCCGACCAGATGGTTCAGTTGATCCATCCTTATTTCGTGATGGAGGGCGGCGAGGTGCATCATCGCGCGCGCTATGCTCATTATCCCAAGCTCGGGCTGTTACTTGGCGTTGGTAGCGACAGTGACGCTGAAGACATCGAAATAACCCAGGCGATGTGGACGCGAATGGCGCGCAACCTAAAATCGCGGATGGTATTCACCGCGGAGACGAATCGTTCAGCCGAGGAGGTCGCTGATGAAATCGCTCTTGTTGCTTAATGGCTCGCCGCGCGGCGAGCGCTCCAATTCGATGAAGATGCTTTCGCGCGTCGCAGATGGCTGGGAAGGCGGCGGAGGCGAAGAGCCGGAGGTGTTGCATCTGGCTCGCAAGTCTGATTTCGACCGCGCCGTTACTGCCTTTGCCGAGGTCGATGTAGTGCTGCTCGGCTTTCCGCTTTATACCGACGCAATGCCCGCGTTGGCGAAGGAATACATTGAGGCTCTGGCTCCCCGCACGTGCGCGGATGGCAACCCGAGACTAGCATTTCTCGTGCAATCCGGCTTTCCAGAGGCGAGCCACTCTCGTCCGCTGGAGCGCTATCTGGAAAAACTGGCGCGGCGGCTTGACTCACCCTGCGCGGGCACGATTGTGCGCGGCGGGGGAGAGGCGCTACAGATGATGCCGGAAGAGGCGAACAAAAAGCTGTGGTCGCGGCTGCGCGTTCTCGGCGAGCAACTGGCTCGCGACGGCCGCTTCGGCGCTGCGGAGTTGAAGGCCATCGCAGGCATCGAGCGGTTTTCGCCGCTGACGACGGCGCTGCTCACGGTTGCCGTCAGGCTGCCGATTGTGCAGTTCTACTGGAATATGCAACTGAAGAAGAATGGCGCGTGGGAGAGGCGGTTCGCTGCGCCTTATGGGCAAGCCCACCGGTAACTTTGAAATTTCCAATCAATCGACCATTTCATAGGCCCGCGGAGTGCCTCGTTTCTGTACACTACTCCGGTCGCAGACGCGCGCGGCCCCACTACCAGGAGGCCGGTTGCCGCATACTCCTTCGATTCGTCAGTCATATGCTGAGAGTTTCCGCTGCATCGGTTCCGACTGCGAGGAGACTTGCTGTCGAGGCTGGGCTGTTCCCATCGACCAAGCCTCCTATGAAAAGTACCGAAGGCTGCCGGCAAGCCCGCTGCGCGAGTTGATCGACGCCAATATGCTGATGACGCCGGAGTGCTCAAAGCCGTCCAACTTCGCCAAAATCCGTATGAATGGCGAGAACCAGTGTCCATTGCTGACGGAAGATCGCCTCTGCCGCATCCAGTGCGAACGCGGCGAGAAGTTGCTTTCGCACGCCTGCGCAACTTACCCGCGCATTGTGCAATCGATTGCGGGCATACAGGAGACAGCGCTGACACTCTCCTGCCCGGAGGCCGCGCGGCTGGTTCTGCTCAATCCAAATCTGCTGGCGCAGGAGCTGCTGTCGGAAGAAGAGTGCGACGCGGGAGTTGAAGATGCGACCTGCCTATCCTCGCCTAGCTTCTGGTTCTGGCCCATCCGGCGCGTGGTGTTGGCGCTGATCGGTAATCGCGCATACCCGCTCTGGCAGCGGCTGTTTCTGCTGGGCATTTTTTGCCGCCGGCTGGACTCGATCAACAAAGACGAACTTGCGCGAAGCGTTCCCGCCTTTCTCGGCGACTTTGAAGCCGCGATTACATCCGGCGCATTGCTGTCGGCCATGGAGACACTGCCTCTGGATCGCGCGGCGCAGTTGGATGTGGTGCTGCGAATGGCCGGATTGCTGTTGCATCGCTCCAATGTAAGTCCGCGATTCGCAGAGTGCGTACAGGCCTTTACGACGGGCATCGGCAACGGACCGGGCGCAAGCCTGGAGAGCCTCACAGAACACTACACGCGCTCGCACGACCACTACTTTGCGCCCTTCTTCGCGCGTCATCCGCATATTCTGGAAAACTATCTGACGAACACGATTCTTCGCTGCCGGTTTCCCTTTGGAAATGATGATGCGCAACCACTTTTAATGGCGCGGGAGTACGCACTGCTGACGGCGCAGTTTGCGCTGATGAAGGGATTCCTGATCGGCGTGGCCGGCTTTCATCGCGAGGCGTTTTCAGGCGGACACGTGGTCTGCACCGTGCAGGCCATCAGCAAACACTTCGAGCATCACCCAGAGTTCCTCAATCTCACCTATGAGCTATTGAGGGAGAGCCAGATGGATGGCGCGCGAGGTCTGGCGATTCTGCTTAGGAACGCCGAGCCGAAGCCTGCCCGAGCCGCATCGCTTGGGATACACGCGCCTGCGCTGCAAGTGGATACGAACCCAACGAATCAAGCATAGAAGCTACACTCTATTCCCTGTTCCCTGCTTCTTCGCCAGCCGCGCCAGAACCGCAATCTCGCGCAGCACCTGAGTGAGCGGACGGGCCGGTGTGCCCCAGAATACAGTCCCAGGTTTATGGCCTTCGTTGGTGATGGTCTTGCCGCTAAGGACGCCGGCTTGGCCGCCGAGAATGACGCCGGGGCCGATGTGTGCATGGTCGCCGATACCCACCTGTCCGGCGATCACCGCGCCATTGCCCACCGTGCAGGAGCCGCTGATGCCCACACCGGAGACCAGAATCACGTCCTCGCCGATCTCGCAGTTGTGACCAACGTGGACCAGGTTGTCAAACTTGGTTCCCCGGCCAATTTTTGTCTGCTTGAGTGCGCCCCGATCAATGGTGGTGTTGGCGCCGATCTCAACATCATCTTCAATCAGCAGTGTGCCTTGCTGCGGGAACTGCGTATACGCGCCGGTGGCCGCGTCGCAGACGTAACCGAAGCCGTCGGCTCCGAGCACCGCACCGGCATGGATGATAACGCGGTTGCGCAGCGTGGTTCCGGGATAGAGAACTGCGCGGGGATAGATGCGGCAGTCATCTCCTATGCGAACGCCCTCGCCGATAACCGCGCCGGCTTCGATGAGAGTTCTGGCGCCGATGCTGGCCTTCTGGCCGATGACAGCGCAAGGGCCGATGGCGACATCTTCGCCGAGTTCCACATCTTCGCCGAGGATTACTGAAGGATGAACGCCGTTGGCGGCGAGTGTTGGCGCGAGGAGTTTGGCGGCGCGGGCAAACCAGAGGCGCGGCTGATCGGTTTCGATGACGCACTTCGCCTGCGGGAGATCGGCGGGGGCCTTGCGCAGAACAACCACTCCGGCCTGACTGGCGAGAGCTTTGGCGGCGGAGGCGACGTCGTCGGCAAAGACGATCTCATAGGCTCCTGCCATCTCGACGGAGTAAACGCCCTCGACCTGCTGCTGCGGATCGCCTGAGACCAGTTTGCCGCCCAATGCTTCGATCAGTTTGCCCAGTTGCATACGTCTCCCCTTAGTACAGTCCCGGTTCACCCGCGGGCCTGGTCTTCCAGCGTCGGTGAATCCAGAGCCACTGATCAGGATAGCGCCGAATCCAGCTCTCGATGGCGCTGGTACATTGCTGCGTAGCGGCGAAGATGTCGGCCTCATCGTCGCCGGTGCGCTGGATGACCAGCTCCGTGCCGAATTCGAGGACGTAGCGGCGTTCGGCCTCTTCCCAGAGCATAAATCCAGGTAGAACAGCCGCGCCGGTTTTGAGCGCAACGCGAGCCACGCCCGAAGCCGTGCAGGCCTGATGCCCGAAGAAATCCACGAAGACGCCCTGCGGCGGCGTCATATTCGTGTCCATCAGAATTCCGACCGTCTCGCCTTGGCGCATGGCAGTGAGCAAGCCGCGCGCGAAGTCGTCCTTGGGCAGGACGTGGTTGCCGTGGAGGCAGCGAATGCCGTTGACGAACTCATCCAGGCGGCGGTTGTCGAGAGGCCGCGCGACCATGCTCATCGGATAACCCATCAGCGAGTGATAAAAGCTCGACAGCTCCCATGCGCCCAGGTGAGCAGTGACGATTAGTACACCTTTGCCGCGCGCCCTGGCGGCCAGATAGTGATCCAGGCCTTCAGTGCGTATCAAGCCGATGGTGTTCTCGCGGGTGTAACGGGCCATGCGGCAGAACTCGACAAGCTGCCAGCCGAGATGAAGGAAGACGCCGCGAAGGATTCCGTCGCGCTCCTTCGCGGAGAGTCTGGGAAGAGCCAGTTCCAGATTTCGCAGGCCCACGCGGCGCAGACGGCCATGAAATCGAAGAACACACCACGCCAGCACACCGGCAACACGGCGCGCCCGCTCGCGCGACAGCCGCCCCAGGGCGCGCGCAACGATCAGTACCAGACAGAATTCGAGATTCTTTCGCATCGTCGAAGGCAATGTTCAGTTTAGCCCCTCGACCGGGAGCTCGTCCCGCAGTTGCGTTAGCCAAGACTCTAGCCGCTTTTTGTTTTGCGGCCAGAGCGGGTTTCGCGGCATACGCCAGGGAAACTACTTGCGATTCCGGGCGGTAATAAAGTAGTGCGCCACGGTACGGACAAAAGGCACTGCTCCTTCGGGAACCGCGACATCGCCTTTGAGAATTGAATCGAAGCTGTGCGCCTGCCCGAAGTAAACTTCAGTGTCCTCGCCATTTTGGCTGACGCTGGTGCCGTCAAGGTCGATGCCGGCAAAGAGGCCCTTGTTGCGCGAGTAGCTGAGCAGCTCGGCGCCCATCTTCCAATCAGTAGAAGCCTGGCCAGCGCGGCCCACCGGACCTGCCGCGGCAGAAGCGTCGCCGCCAATCTTGAATTTGTTCTTCAGCAGGTCCTGCAAGCCGCGATCGTTCATCGCCACCAGGACAAGGTCGGTGGACTGCCCGCCGATTTGCAGACCCCACGAGCCTCCGGCCATGCGGATAAAGACCGGCGCGCTCCAACCGTGACCGGTGCGGCAAGTGACCACGCCCTGGCCGTACTGCCCGCCAAAGACAAAGGCACCCTTGATCATTCCCGGCACCACGGCAACGCAGGTGGCCGACTGAAGAATATCCGATGGAATGCTGCGGTCCGGAGCGCTCATAATCTGTTCGATGACCGCTTGAGCGGCGTCAATGCGCGACTGCAGATTCTCCTTGGAGGAGGCTGCGAAGACGGCGGGGGAAAGTATGAAACAGAGGCAGATGAACGCGATTGTCTTCTTCATATCCTGTCCTTTTCTCTCCGCGGCTCAATGCGGCGCGGATGGTTGATTCGTTGAAGTTAGGAGTTGTTTTGACATATCAGGGCTGCGCGGTCTGGGTACCACGGCTAGATACTCGGATGAGTCTGCCCTCGCGCCGCGAAGCGATAGCAGGTCTCACCCATTTAGCCTACAGCATCCCAGTTGGGGCGCGCATCCATATTTTGACGGGGCGACACTGAATCAGTACCTGAAGAACTGTTCTTGATTCTTCAATCTAAGGATACAAATGGGAGAGAGTTGGATTCAACTGACTGGCGGAGTGCGGGTGCAAAGAGTTTTAAAAAGAGGAGTTCCCAGGCACCACGGGAAACTTTGCCGTCTGGGAACTCCTATTCCCCAGATCTTAATGTCGTTTCTGCAAACGATTATCAAATAAAGACACCCTTCGCGTCTGGTCAGTTTTGCACAGTCGCGACATTACGAATATCGTGCAGAGAAAAGTAACCTTATTAAGTGCTGACAAGTAATCGGTTACACGGCGAGTAAGGCTTCCTTGAACTCTGTAATCGGCAGGGCGCCGATCTGAACTCGCCGAAAAATAGGGGGAGGGCTACTATCAAAAAACAAAATTTTGAGACAACGAAAAAAAGAGGAGTTCCCTGGCTTCATGGAAAACATGCGGCCTGGGAACTCCTTTCCCCAGATCTGCGTTGTTTCTGTAATTGAGTTTCGCGGATGTGTCGAAACAGCACAAGATTACGGAAGCAGTGTAGATGTAAGTAACCTGTTTTATTACTCATGAGTAACGGATCGCTGGCCGGATTCGAGATAGTGCCGACGGTCCGTCTGGCGGCGATCAGCCTGACGGCGATCATCCCGGCGACGATCCTCGTTATCGGCAATCAGCAGCGATCCGTTCAATGCCCGCATGGATAATTCGATCCGGTTGTCCGAGCCTGTCTTGCGCATTAGCCGGCCCACGTGGGCCTGGACGGTTCGCTCCTCTATGCCCAACTGGTTGGCGATCTCGCGGTTGGAACTGGCGGTGAGGATCAAGTCCAGCACCTGGCGCTCGCGTTCGGTAAGGTGAAGCGGCGGGTAGGTAAGGCTGGTATCTTTATTTACCAACAGCCTGTCGATCAGTTTGGAGAGCAGCCGCCGCGATGCCCAGATCGAGCCTCGTGTAACCTCTTCAACGGCCTGACGCACAACCCGCGGACCAGCCTTCAAATCCAGGTAAGCGCGAGCGCCGGCCCTGATCGATTCCAGAACCAGTTCGTCGTTACCCTCCGGGCCAAGGACGATTAGCTTCATCTCTGGACGTTGGAGGCGAATAATCTCCAGTATCCCTACTCCAGCCGGGGAGGAGTTCAGGTCAATGATCAGGTACCCCAGTGTGTTATCTGACAACAGTTCTTCAAGCTTCCCGATGATAGGCGTCAGTTGAGCGCCGCCATCGCCGGAAGCGCCGGCAAAGATGCTGGCAAGGCCCGCTAAACGAAGAGGCTCATCAGTGAGAACGCCAACGCGAATCAGTTCAACCTTACTTATCGAAGAATCCATGCGCCTCCCAACAGAATCCACTTTCGAGCGCGTCAGGAGAATTTCAGACTTCTCCCGCTTCTTCAAGCGATACAGCACAAACCCCAGATCAGTTAGCCTGCATACACACCGCATCAGCCCTATGAGCTTTCGCGAGTCGAGCAGTACATTGCCGACTATCTTTATGGGATGTCGCGATTATATTCAATGTGGAGGCAAATGTGAAGAAAAGATTTTCACTCCGCATGATGCAATAGATGCTGAGCATCGCTGCGAAGTTTCCGCGGGCGATATTTTCGGCTGTTACAAATGATTTTAGCCCCGGGTATTCCAAAATCGCTTCAAATCCTGTAGCATCAATGCCGTAGGTCGTGGTAAAGTCAAACTAATTGCGCCAGCGAGGTTACCCGAATGATTAAGCAGGACATCGTCCATCACGTGATTGAGCGCACGGGCCTGCCCCGCACCAAAGCGGAAGCGGGCGTAGATACGGTCTTCGAGGGCCTGAAGCAGGCACTGACGGCCGGTGAGCGCATTGAGCTGCGCGGCTTTGGCGTCTTCAGCGTCCGCGCGCGCAAAACCGGCATCGGCCGCAATCCCCGCACCGGAACCGAGGTCAGCATCACGCCCGGCAAAGCTGTGCGCTTCAAACCGGGCAAGGAGTTGCACACGCTGGAGAACGCGGCGGCGAAGTAAAGTTGGGCGGCGATGAAATTCATCGCAGATTGTGGCTCAATTGGGCTACAATCTGTGTATGGCTACGAATGCCGTTGTCCGCTCCCGAATCAGCGTTGATGTAAAAGAGAAGGCCACAGCCGTGCTCGAAGAGATGGGCCTCACGGTCTCTGACGTGATGCGCATCGTTCTGACACGTGTGGCCAACGAGAACGCTCTGCCCTTCGAGATGAAGCCCAATAAGCTGACACGAGAGACGATGCGCAAGACAGCGAAGGGCTTGGAAGTTCATCAGGCCAAGGATGCGGCTGATCTCTTCAATAAGCTGGGCATCTGATGCGAACGCCAAGCTATTCAAGCCAATTTCATCGCGACATAAAGCGGCTTCAGAAGAGAGGCAAAGACCTCGAAAAGTTAAAAAGGCTGATCGAACTTCTGCTCGCGGCGCAGCCCTTGCCGCCGCAATACAAAGATCATCCGCTCAAACTCAATTGGGCCGGATACAGAGATGCCCACGTTGAGCCAGATTGAGTGCTTATCTACTCCGCAACCTCCGAGAAAGTTCACCTCGAACGAACGGGAACCCATGAAGAGCTATTCGAGAATGATTGAGGCAGAAAATCCAATACAGGTCAGTAAAACATCTAACGCCCTGTCGGGCGGCCGTTCTTACGACCCAGTCGACCTTTTCTTTCGCCTAGGGACTTCTTTCCGCTAGACGCTTTCTTTGTTGTTTCCTCTAAGAAATAGCACAATCCTCCTTTCTTTTCCTCTTCAGTTAGATTTCTGTTAAGTCTGTTGACTGTCAGCTCTGCAGACGATCTCCCGTTAACAACGCGCACCGATACGGCAGGAGAAATAGGGGTCTTTTCTTTCAGAATCTCGTAGTTGTTCTTGTCCTTTTCCGGCATTCTATCCTCATCCAAGAACTTACGTGAATAGCGGGTCCGACAGATTTCTAAGCTAAGGCAGGAGCGGTCCTCAGGGCTTGCTAGTCGAACTGTACGTCATGTTCAGAAATCCTGCCATAACATAATTTCACAATCCTCACATTAGCCGCAGCGCATCCACGTCCACGACCAGATTTCTGCGCGGAACTTGCGCGGCGTCGGCGTGGGTCAGCATTCCGCGCAGGGCGGCGTTGAGCGACTTGCGCGAGGCTGCCTTGAGAATCAGGTGAAAGCGGTAGACGCCCTTGATGCGGGCGATGGGCGCGGTGCAGGGGCCGAGCACGCGAACGCCCTCCGGGGCTGTCTTCTGAAACCATTTGCCGAGCAAGGCTGACCAGGCGGTCGCCTCTTCGAGTTTCGGCGACTGAATCAGCACATTGGCCAGCACGCCGAAGGGCGGATAGTGCATCCAGCGACGGTACTTCAGCTCGCGCTCGACGAAGCTGGCGTAGTCGTGCGTGCTGGCGGCGAGAATCGCGTAGTGATCGGGATAGTAGGTCTGCACGACGACGCGACCGGGCAGCTCACCGCGACCGGCGCGGCCTGAGACCTGCATCATCAGTTGGAAGACGCGCTCGGCGGCACGGAAATCGGGCATGGAGAGCGAGTGGTCGCAGCCGACGACGCCGACCAATGTGACGCCGTGAATGTCGTGGCCCTTGGCGATCATCTGCGTGCCGACGAGCAGATTGATTTCGCCGGAGTGGAGGCGGGCGAGCAGCCGCTCCATATCGTACCGGCCACGAATCGTGTCGCGGTCCATGCGGCCAATGCGCGCGGTGGGAAAGATTTTACCCAGACGTTCTTCGCCTTGCTGCGAACCCGCGCCGAGATAGTAAAGGTGCTCACTATCGCACTTGGGGCAGCGAGCGGGAACCGTGCGCCGGTAGCCGCAGTAGTGGCATTCGAGGCGTTGTCCCTCACACGCAATTTCAGCATTCTCACCCGAAGGCTTATGGTGGGTGAGCGCAATGGCGCAGTTCTCGCACTCCAGTTTGTCGCCGCAGGCGCGGCAGATCACGGCGAAGGAGTAGCCGCGGCGATTGAGCAAGATGAGCGCCTGCTCGCCTCGATCAAGAGCCTGCTGCGTCTGAGCAACCAAGGCACGCGAAAAAAGCTGCTCTTGAGACGTCTCCTGAAACTCGCGACGCATATCAATGAGTTCAACCTGGGGCAGCGGGCGGTTCATCACCCGGTCACGCATCTCGATGCGTGTGTATTTGCCCGCCGCAGAGTTCTGCCAGCTCTCAAGCGACGGTGTCGCCGAACCCAACACCACAACAGCGCCTTCGATCTTGGCGCGCATCACGGCTACATCACGGGCGTTGTAGCGCGGCGTCTCCTCTTGTTTGTAACTCTGATCGTGCTCCTCATCGACGAGAATCAGGCCGAGATGAGGCACGGGCGCGAAGATCGCCGAGCGCGTGCCGACAACGATGGGCGCGTCACCCCGCCGGATGCGCCGCCACTGCTCGCTGCGTTCTTCAGGCGTGAGCGCGGAGTGAAGCAGCGCGACCTTTTGCCCGAAGGCCGCGTCCAGCAGGCCAACCGATTGCGGCGTGAGGCCGATCTCCGGAACCAGCAGAATCGACGAGAGGTCGCGATCGAGCGCCCGCTGCATCGCCGCGAGATAGACTGCCGTTTTGCCTGAGCCGGTGACACCGTGCAGCAGGAAGGGATGGAAGCCGCCCAGCGCCGTCGCAATCGAGGCCAGCGCTTCCATCTGCGGCTCGTTGAGATGAAGCGGCCCCGGCTGGCTTTGCAGGCCGCCGAGATGGAAGATGGCCGGCCGCTCGTCAATGCGAACCAGTCCGCGGCGGACGAGGGTTTGCAGCGTGGACGAAGGAAGCTCTTTGCGCCGAAGCTCGGCCAGCGGCAGCTCATTGTCGCAAGCCGCCAGTTCAGCCAGAATAGCCTGCTGCTTCACGGTCAACGCGGGCAGCCGAGCTTCGGGGATCAACACGGCGAAGCGCTCCATACGCCGCGCATCGCGCTCGACGGCGGCTGTCTCTCGGGCAATCCATTTCTTGCGCGTGAGGCTGGCCAGGACGGGCAGTGTGGCTGCTGTCGCTGTTCGCAGCGTGGAGACCTTTACCGGCTCTCCCGAAGCCAGACGCGCGAGCACACGCCGCTCCAGATTCTGTTCCTCGGCGGAGAGCTTGTCGCGCCTCTTGCCACGATGCTGGACTGCTGCGCCAATTCCCTTCCCTGAGTCTCCTTCAACGCTCGCTGCCAGCACATCGCGGCCCAGGTCGGTGATGCGGTAGTAGACGGTCCGGCGTACCTCGGCCATCAGCGGCAGCATTCCGCGCAGCACCTCGCCAAGCGGAGCCAGGTAATATTGCGCCATCCACTCGCCAAGCTTGAGCAGCGGCTCGCTCAGCAGCGGTTCGTCATCGAGAACCGCTTCGAGATAACGGATGGTGAAACCGTCCGCCGCATTGGCGGCAAGTCCGGTCACCACGCCGATCAGCTTCTCATTGTTAAAGGGAACGATCACCCGCGCCCCGCGTCGCGGCAGTTGCCCATCGCGCACCGCGTAGGTAAACGGGCGATCCAGCGGAACAGGCAACGCGACTTCGCAGTAGGCGGTCATCGGAGGCAAGATTCAGTGTAGGGGATTAGGCCGAATGTATGCGATCTGGATGGGGCGCGCGATACACTTGGCTTGGAAAGCGAGTTTGAGTTGACTTCTGAAGCGAAGGATAAATTGAACAATTTTTTTGGCGGATTTGCGCGGGGCACGCGACCGATTTTGCTGCTCGATTACGACGGTACGCTGGCGCCGTTTCGCGTGGATCGCTTTCAGTCACGCCCCTGGGCCGGGGTGCGGGAGCTGCTACAGCGCATTCAACGGCAGTTGCGCACACGTATGGTGGTGATTACCGGAAGGCCGGCGGCGGAGATTGCGCCCATGCTCGCGCTCGACCCTCCGCTGGAGGTGTGGGGCTTGCACGGGGCCGAGCGGCTTTATCCCGACGGGCGGAGAGAACTCGAGCAGGCTCCGGCTGCGACTCAAGTCCGGCTGGAAGAGCTACGCGAATATCTCAAACGCGACAGCCTGGGCGGACTCTTTGAAGACAAGGCTAATGGATTGGTGATGCACTGGCGGGGAAGATCGCGCAGGCAGGCGGAGCAGATTGAAGAGCGAACGCGGCAGCTTTTTGAGCCGCTGGCGAGGCTTGAGGGACTGGCGCTTCTGGAGTTCGAGTCTGGCCTCGAACTGCGCGTGGGCCGCAACAAGGGCGAAGCGGTCAACGCGATTCTGGCGGAGACAGGTGAGGTTGGACCAACTGCTTTTTTGGGGGACGATCTCAGCGACGAGGCGGCGTTTCGTGCTGTGAATCGACTCGGTTCGCGCGGGCTGAGCGCGCTGGTGCGGCGCGAGTGGCGTGATACGGCAGCGCAACTTTGGCTGCGTCCGCCAGCGCAATTGAAAAGCTTTCTTACAACCTGGGCCGACACTTTGGAATCGCTCTTCTGAAGCAATGCGCCTTTGCAGGTTATCCTATTAGAGAGTGATTCGATTTTCTTCTGAGGTGACATCTAAGTGCCCACGCCCAAGCGCCCCCTTGTTCTGACCATACTGGATGGATGGGGCTATCGCCCGGAGACCGCCAACAACGCCGTCGCGCTGGCGTGCAAGCCCACCTACGACACGCTGCTGCGCGAGTACCCCAATACGCTGATCCAGGCCTCGGAGCATTTTGTCGGCCTGCCGGACGGGCAGATGGGCAACAGCGAGGTCGGCCACCTGAATATCGGCGCGGGGCGCATTGTGCAGATGGACATCACTCGCATCGATTTGATGGTGCTCAACAATACGCTCAAGGATAATCCGCGCATCATCGCGTCCTTTGAGCACGCGCGAGAGAAGGGCCGCGCGCTGCATCTGATCGGCCTGGTGTCGGATGGTGGCGTTCACTCGCACGAGGAGCATCTCTATGCGCTGGTCCGCGCGGCGCGCGAGTTCGGCCTGACGCGCGTATTTATTCACGCCTTCCTCGACGGGCGCGACACGCCGCCGACTTCCGGCATTGATTATGTCGCCAAGCTCGAACAGAAGCTGCGAGAGATCGGCGTGGGGCGGATCGCATCAGTAAGTGGAAGATACTACGCGATGGACCGCGACAAGCGCTGGGAGCGGCAGCGCAAGGCCTTCGACGCGATGGTCGTGGGCAAAGGCGAGTGCTCGACGGCCACCGACGCAGTGAGCGCGATTCGCGAGAGCTACAACAACGGTGTGCAGGATGAGTTCGTTCTTTCCATTACGATTGTCGATGAGCGCAACAATCCGCTGGCTCTGATTCGCGACGAGGACGCGGTGCTCAACTTCAACTTCCGCGCCGACCGCGCCCGTCAGGTTACACGCGTACTCACACGCGAGAGCGGAATCAATGCCGAGGGCGGCCGCAATCTGGATTCATGGGAGTCGCTCGATCAGACGATTCCGCGCAGCGAACTGCCGAAGAACTTGCACTACACTTGCATGACGCAGTACGACGAAAAGTTCGTGTTGCCGATCATCAGCCCGCCACAATCGATGGAACACATTCTCGGCAATATGCTCGCTGCCGCCAGCTTGCGCAATCTGCGCACCGCCGAGACGGAAAAATTTGCGCACGTGACATTTTTCTTCAACGGTGGTGTCGAGAAGCCCTTTGCCGGTGAAGAACGGATTCTGACGCCTTCGCCCAAGGTTGCGACGTATGATTTGCAGCCGGAGATGAGTTCCGTGAAGGTCGGCGATAGCATCGAGAAGGCAATTCTCGACAACAGCTTCGATGTAGTCATCTCTAATTTTGCGAACCCCGACATGGTCGGGCACACTGGCGTTTTACCCGCGGCAATCAAGGCTGTGGAAGCTGTGGACCTGCAACTGACGCGCCTTTACAAAGCAGTGCGCGAGCGCAACGCCATCTGGATTGTCACCGCAGATCACGGCAACTGCGAGACGATGGTCGATCCCATCACCGGCGAGCCGCACACGGCGCACACCACCAATCCGGTGCCGCTGATCTATGTGGCTGAAGAAGCCAAAAACTTCCGCCTGCGCCCTGACGGTTCACTGCGCGACATTTCGCCGACGATGCTCCGCCTGCTTAACCTTGACTTGCCTAAAGAGATGAGCGGCGCCGATCTGCGTGTACCAATTGCGAAGTAAAATCAGAAGCGGCGGATAACATACTCGCCGCCGCGCACTATAGCTCACTCTGAAACAGGACGGAATGAATGCTCTTCAACTCACTTCAATTTGTCCTGTTTTTCATTGTTGTCACGATTCTCTATTACACTCTTGATCATCGCTGGCGCTGGAAGATGCTGCTGGCGGCCAGTTGCATTTTTTACATGGCGTTTATTCCCGCCTATATATTCATACTATTTACAACCATTCTGATCGACTATTTCATGGCAATCATGATTGCCCGATCCACTGGGCGCAGGCGGCTGATATACTTGCAAATCAGCATTGTCAGCACTTGCCTGGTCTTGTTTATCTTTAAGTACTGCGCATTATTCGGCATGACTGTGCGCGAGTTGCAGGCCTTGATTGGATCTGCGCAGGACTTTCCAATTACGCATATTATTCTGCCTATCGGACTTTCCTTTCATACCTTTCAGAGCCTGAGTTATGTTATCGAGGTATATAGAGGAAAGCAGGAGCCGGAACGCAACTTCGGCATCTACTCTCTCTATGTCATGTTTTATCCGCAACTGGTCGCCGGACCTATCGAGCGCCCGCAGAATCTGCTGCATCAATTCTACGAGGAACATAGATTCGAACTTCAGAATCTCTCCCGCGGACTTGCGCTGATCGCCTGGGGAATGTTTCAGAAGATGGTCATCGCGGACCGCGGCGCGGTTTACGTTAATGCTGTCTATAGCGGCTGGCAGTGGCAATCCGGACTCTCACTGCTGATGGCAACGCTGCTCTTCGCTGTGCAGATATACGCTGATTTCGCCGGCTATTCCTCGATTGCTATAGGCTGCGCAAGGGTGATGGGATTTCATCTTAGTGCCAATTTCAATCATCCTTATTTTTCCACCAGCTTTGCCGAGTTTTGGAAGCGCTGGCACATCTCGCTCTCCACATGGTTTCGCGACTATGTATATATTCCGCTGGGAGGCAATCGCGTTTCCGCCTCGCGCTGCTATCTCAACCTGCTGCTCACTTTTATGATCAGCGGCCTATGGCATGGCGCTAACTGGACCTTTGTCATCTGGGGAGCATATCACGGCCTTCTGCTCATCGCGGAAAAGATTTTCACCGGCATGGGGTGGCATTATCCCGGAAACATGATTGGCAGGATTCTCCGGCGCTCGGTTGTATTGCTCGGAATCTGTATTGGCTGGGTTTTATTCCGTGCGGAGAGCCTTCATGCCGCACTATCGATCCTTCGACGAATCTTTACTGGAACTTCACTCAGCATATCGAGCATTGGCGACGCCATCTCTCAGTGGGCCGGTGATACATCCTCGATTGCACTCGCGTTGGCCGCCATTCTCTTCATCGCTGTTCTGTTTGGCATCGAAGCGAGGCAGGAGTCAATTGCGGAAAGCAGGCGCGCGGTCTACTATTCCTCATTGAAATATCAGTTTGCCGCGACGGTTGCGCTCTTTGAGGCCATCATGCTCTTCGGCTCGCTCCGTTCCGCGGCTTTTATCTACTTTCAATTTTGACATTAGGAAACGGCTATGCTCTTGAGTCAAGCAGCGAAGAACGAATCGGAAGCGCGGCAAGGATGGACCTATCTCGGCAAAATGGCGATTGCTGTATTCGCGATTCTAACTTGTCTGGCGACTCTGAAGTTTTTTACTGAAGATAAGTTCGCGCCAAAGAACTCCGGCCTTGGCGGCGCACTGGCTCAGCCCCGGCTGGATTTGTTATTGGTCGGCTCGTCGCACTCGCGCAAATCGTACGATATGCGACTACTGGAGAAGCAGACCGGCGTTGCAAATTCGTTTCTGATTGCATATGACGGCGCCGAACTGAGCACCATATCGCAGATGCTGGATTATCTGGTAGCGCGGCCTGAACATTGTCCCCGTTATCTGGTGGTGGAGGCGTACAGCTCATTCCTTGCTCGACGGCCTGATCTACAGGACCCGCGATATTTTGCCGATGCGCCGCCTTCCTTGAAGCTGACTATTCTTCACTCCTATCTTGCTGAGTGGGGTTACCGATCTGCTTTACTGGATATCTTTGACCTAGTGGTTAACCGCGGCAATGAGGAAATTATTACTTATCCTGTTTATGCGCCGATTATGGAGAGTAGATCGTACAAAGGTGGAAGGACCGATTTTTATTTTCCCGGAATATCTGTAAGTGAGTTTACTGTGCTGAAGGCCAAAGTAAATGGAAATGTTCCAAACCCGTCCCAGCTTTCAGCATTTTACCACATTCTCGATCTGGCGCGCACTCATCACATTGCGGTGATCTTCATCGATACTCCGCTACCTTTGCCTGTCTCTGTTAATCCTGATATTCAGGCGCTGAAGAATGACTTTAAGCAGATTCTCGGCGCGCGCCATATCTCTTATATAGACGGCGACCAGGGCTATCCGATTGACGAGCCTGAACTGTTTTCGGACAGCAATCATCTTTCCTCGAAGGGGCGCGAAGAGTTCTCGCGGCGTATCTCGATTGTATTGAAAGCATGGATGGCGTCAGAGGCGGCAGCCGGATATTGACCAGCGCTGGCCGCACACAAAAAATAAAGGCGAAGCCATTGCGGCCTCGCCCTCGTTGTACTGCACTTGAATGCGAACTTTATGCCAGCGCGTGATGGCGCTGCTGCGCGGGTTCATCGATCGTCATTAGATAGCGGTCAACGGCGGCAGCGGCTTTGCGTCCTTCGCTGATCGCCCAGACCACCAGCGATTGTCCGCGGCGCATATCGCCGGCTGCAAAGACATTCTCGACCGAGGTCTGGTAGTTGTTGGCGGCAACATTGCCGCGAGCATCGAGAGCCACTCCGAGCTGCTCGATCATGCCAGCGCGTACTGGACCGAGAAAACCCATCGCCAGGAGAACCAGATCGACATCGAGCGTAAACTCCGAGCCTTCGACCGGCGTGAAGGTGGGCGGCGGACCGACGCGGATGGCGTGCAACTGCTTGACGTTGCCCTTTGCGTCGCCGGTGAATTTAACGCTGTTGACGCTCCAGTCGCGGATTCCGCCCTCTTCATGCGAGGTCTCAGTCCTGAGTTGCAGCGGCCACATCGGCCACGGTGTCGAGGCTGCGCGCTGCTCCGGCGGCTTGGGCATGATCTCGAATTGATGAACGCTCTTGGCGCGCTGGCGCAGGCTTGTGCCGAGGCAATCCGCGCCGGTGTCGCCGCCGCCGATGATGACCACGCGCTTGCCGGTGGCGAGGATGTCGAGAGCGGGATCGAGTTGATCGCCTTCGCAGCGGCGATTTTGCTGCGGCAGAAATTCCATTGCGAAGTGAATGCCCTTCAGCTCGCGTCCGGGAATCTTGAGGTCGCGCGGCTGTTCGGAGCCGCCAGCCAGCAGGATCGCATCATAGTGCTCGGTGAGCGCTTCCACCGGTACATTGACGCCAACGTGCGCATTGGTCACGAAAGTGACGCCCTCGGCGCGCATCTGCTCGATGCGGCGGTCGATGACGTGCTTTTCCATCTTGAAGTTGGGAATGCCGTAACGCAAGAGGCCGCCGATGCGATCGGCCTTTTCGTAGACCGTGACGGAATGCCCTGCGCGGCGCAACTGCTGTGCGGCGGCCAATCCCGCGGGTCCGCTGCCGACAACAGCGACGCGCTTGCCGGTGTTCTGCTCGGGCGGCTCGGGATGAATCCAGCCCTCGTCCCAGCCACGCTCGACGATGCTCTTCTCCATCAGCTTAATGGAGACGGGCGGTTGGCTGATGCCGAGCACACAAGCAGCTTCGCAGGGCGCTGGGCAGATGCGTCCGGTGAACTCGGGAAAATTATTCGTCGCGTGCAAGCGGCGGATCGCCGGCTCCCAGCGGTTGTTGTAGGCGAGATCGTTCCAGTCGGGAATCAGATTGTTCACCGGACAGCCGGTGTGGCAGAAGGGAACGCCGCAATCCATGCAGCGCGCCGCTTGCTCCTTCTGCTTCTCTTCCGGAAATGGCTGATAAATCTCGAACCAGTCGTGAAGCCGTTCATCGACGATGCGGCGGGCAGGCTGCTCGCGCTCTATCTCCAGAAATCCTGTCACCTTACCCATGCTGCACCTCGGCTGCCGCCGCCACGGGCGACGGATTTATTGGGGAAACTGGGGGTGTTGCTGGGGAGTAATTACCCTCATTCCCTTCGTTCCCTTCTTTGCGCGCAATACCCAGCACGCGCTTGTATTCATGCGGGAAGATTTTAATGAAGCGCGGCTGCGCCTCTGCCCAATTCGATAAAATCCAGGCTGCGCGCGGACTGCCGGTGTAATCGCGATGGCGTTCGAGCAGGCGGCGCACCTCGGCGATGTCTTCAGCAAGCACCAGCGGCTCCAGATCGACGCTCGTCGTGTTGCAGCGGCGCGCGGTGAAGTCGCCCTGCTCGTCAAGAACAAAGGCGCGTCCACCACTCATGCCGGCGGCGAAGTTGCGTCCGGTCTTGCCGATGATGACGACCATGCCGTTGGTCATGTACTCGCAGCCGTGGTCGCCCACGCCCTCGACGACCGCGGTGGCGCCGGAGTTGCGCACGCAGAATCGCTCGCCGGCGATGCCGTTGAGAAAAACCTCTCCGCTGGTGGCGCCATAGAGCACCACGTTGCCGACGAGAATGCTCTCTTCGGGAAGGAAGCTAGAGTCCTTAGGCGGATAGGCGATGATGCGCCCGCCGGAGAGTCCTTTGCCCATGTAATCGTTGGAGTCGCCTTCCAGTTCCAGCGTTACGCCGTTGGGCACGAATGCGCCGAAGCTCTGCCCCGCCGAGCCGTTGAACTTGAAGTGAATCGTCTCATCAGGCAATCCAGCCGAGCCGTAACGCATGGCGATCTGCCCGCCGAGCATAGCGCCCACGGTGCGATGCACATTGCGAATCGCGAAACTGGCTTTGACCTTCTTCTGCGATTCGAGTGCCGGAGCGGCGGCCTCGATGAGTTTGTGATCGAGCGCGACATCCAGGCCGTGATCCTGAGCACAGCTCTTGCGGCGGGCCACGCGCGATGGCACGGTAGGCGCGTACAAAATGGAAGAGAGATCAATTCCCTTGGCCTTCCAATGCTCGTGCGCAATGGCGGCGTCGATCTTGTCCACGCGGCCGACCATCTCATCGACCTTGCGGAAGCCCAGCTTGGCCATGTGCTGGCGAACCTGCTCGGCAACAAAGAAGAAGAAGTTGACCACGTGCTCTGGAGCGCCCTGGAAGCGCGCGCGCAAGACGGGGTCCTGTGTCGCAATGCCCACCGAACAGGTGTTCAGATGGCACTTGCGCATCATGATGCAGCCCATCGTAATCAGCGGCGCGGTTGCGAAGCCGTACTCTTCCGCGCCCAGTAGTGCCGCGATCACCACGTCGCGTCCGGTGGAGAGCTTGCCGTCGGTCTGCACCTTGATGCGCCCGCGCAGGTCGTTCAGCAGCAACACCTGTTGCGTCTCGGCCAGGCCCAACTCCCACGGCAATCCCGCGTGCTTGATAGAACTGAGCGGCGATGCGCCGGTGCCGCCGTTGTCGCCGGAGATCAGCACCACATCGGCGTGTGCCTTGCTGACGCCCGCGGCGACCGTACCCACGCCCACCTCCGAGACCAATTTTACGGCGATGCGCGCCTTCGGATTTACATTCTTCAGGTCGTAGATCAACTGCGCCAGATCTTCGATGGAGTAAATGTCATGGTGCGGCGGCGGCGAGATCAATCCCACGCCGGGAATCGAGTGGCGCGTCTTGGCAATGATCGCATCGACCTTGTGTCCGGGCAGTTGTCCGCCTTCACCGGGTTTTGCGCCCTGCGCCATCTTGATCTGCAACTCGTCGGCATTGACAAGATAATTCGTCGTCACGCCAAAGCGACCGCTGGCCACCTGCTTCACAGCCGAGCGGCGCAAGTCGCCATTCGGATCGCGCTTGAAACGCTCTTCATCCTCGCCGCCCTCGCCGGTGTTGGACATTCCGCCAAGCCGGTTCATGGCAATCGCCAGCGTCTCGTGCGCCTCTTTGCTGATTGACCCGAAGCTCATCGCGCCGGTCGTGAAGCGCTTGACGATCTCTTTTGCCGGCTCGACGTCATCAATCGGCAGCGGCTTGTCAACGTACTTCAGTTTGAGCAATCCGCGCAGCGTGCAGAGATGGCGGCTCTGGTTATCGAGCAGGTCGGTGTACTCCTGGAAGGTAGCCGGATTATTCTGCCGCACCGCCTGTTGCAGCTTGGCAATCGTCTCAGGATTCTGCAAATGATACTCGCCATCCAGACGGAACTGATATTGGCCGCCGACGACCAATTCAGTCTCCGACTCAGTCAGCGGCTGGAAGGCGTACTCATGCTTCATCAACGCCTCGCGCGCCAGCACATCCAGACCGACGCCCTCGATGCGCGACGCCGTGCCGGAAAAATACGCGTCCACCAGCGATTGATTCAACCCCACGGCCTCGAAGACCTGAGCGCCGCGATAGCTTTGCAGCGTACTGATGCCCATCTTCGAGAAAGTCTTCAGCAGGCCTTTGTTGACGGCCTTGATGTAATTCTTCTCGGCATGAGGGCCGGTGATATTGTGCGGCAGCAGACCCAGCCGCTTCAGGTCGTGGACGGTCTCGATGGCAAGATAGGGATTGATCGCGCTCGCGCCATAGCCGATCAATAGAGCAAAGTGCATGATCTCGCGCGGCTCGCCGCTCTCGATAATCAGTGCCACCTGCGTGCGCGTCTTCTCCTGCACTAATCGATTGTGAACGGCGGCCATCGCCAGCAGACTGGGAATCGGAGCGTAGGTCGCATCGACGCCGCGGTCAGAGAGAATCAGCAGCGTATAACCCGAATCAACGGCGTGCGAGGCGCGCGCGCCAAGATCGTCGAGCGCTTGCTTGAGGGCCTTTTCGCCGTCAGCGGCGCGGAAGAGCGTCGGCAGCGTCGTCGCCAGCAGATCTCCCGAAGAGACGCGCTTCAGCTTCTCCAGATCGCGATTGGTCAGAATCGGATGAGGCAGCTTCAGCGTGTGGCAATTATCCGGCGCTTCGTCCAGAATGTTGCGCTCGGTGCCGATATAGCTGATCAGCGACATCACCAATTCTTCGCGAATCGGATCGATGGGTGGATTGGTGACCTGCGCAAAAAGCTGCTTGAAGTAATTGAAAAGCGGCTGCGGGCGGTCGCTCAGGCAGGCCAGCGGCACATCGGTGCCCATCGAGCCAACCGGCTCCATGCCGGCTGAACCCATAGGTCCCAGTAGCACCTTCAAATCCTCTTCACTGTAACCGAAGGCGCGCTGGCGGCGCAGCAGAGGTTCAGTCTTCGCAGTTACATTGCGCGCCGGCGGCTCCGGCAGCATCTCCATCGTCACCTGCTGCTCCTTGAGCCATGTCGAATACGGCTGCCGCCCAGCCAACTGCTTCTTGATCTCCTTGTCAGAGATGATGCGCTGCGCGACGGTATCGACCAAGAACATACGGCCCGGCTGCAAACGTCCCTTTTTGAGAATGTCTTTGGCGGGCACGTCGAGCACACCGGCCTCCGTCGCCAGCACCACCAAATCATCTTTGGTGACAATGTAGCGCCCAGGGCGCAAACCGTTGCGGTCGAGCGTCGCGCCGATCACGCGGCCATCCGTGAAGCACAGCGCCGCCGGTCCATCCCACGGCTCCATCAGCGAGGCGTGATACTCATAGAATGCGCGCTTGTCCTCGTCCATGTCGGGATTGCCCGACCACGCTTCAGGCACCAGCATCGCCATCACGTGCGGAATCGAACGGCCCGACTGCACCAGAAACTCCACCGCGTTGTCGAGCGAAGCCGAGTCGCTGCCGCCGGGCATAATCACCGGATAGAGCTTGTCGATCTCAGCGCCGTGCAGCGGACTCTCCAGCACCGACTGGCGCGCATTCATCCAACTGATGTTGCCGCGAATCGTGTTGATCTCGCCGTTGTGCGCCAGGTAACGATACGGATGCGCCAGCTTCCAGCTTGGAAATGTATTCGTCGAAAAGCGCTGGTGAATCAGGCACAACGCGCTCTTCACCAACGGATTGGCCAGCTCATAATAGAACTTCTCAATCTGCGGCGCCAACATCAGGCCTTTGTAGACAATGGTGCGGCAGGAGAGCGAAGGAATATAAAAATCCTCGCAGCCCTCGATCTCCGAAGCGATGACTTCATTTTCCGTGCGTCGGCGAACCTTGTAGAGCAGCCGCTCGAAGCTCTCCTCGTCCATCCCCTCCGGCTTGCCTACAAACAACTGCTCAATGTAAGGCTGCGATGCGCGCGCCTCGCGGCCAATCACCATGCCGTTGACCGGCGTATCGCGCCAGCCGAGAATCTTCAGCCCTTCCTCCTGCGCAATGCGCTCCAGCACACCCTCACATTGCAGGCGGTTGTGTTTGTCCACCGGCAAGAAACACATCGCCACGCCATACGCGCCCGCCTCGGGCAGCGGCGGCATCCCCAGCACGCCGCACTCATGCGCAAAAAACTCATGCGGAATCTGAATCAGAATCCCCGCGCCGTCGCCCGTCTCAGGATCGCAGCCCGCCGCGCCGCGATGGGTGAGGTTGATCAGCACCTCAAGACCTTTGCGGATAATCTCGTGGCTGCGCTCGCCGCGGATATTCGCGACCAGCCCCATTCCGCAAGCGTCATGCTCATTGCGCGGGTCGTAAAGCCCTTGCGGTTTTGGTGTGCGGGTACAACAATTCGAAGTCTGCATGGCAACCTTCTCGACTGATATTTTTCCTGCGAAGTGCATTTCCGGCCGCTGCGAAGCGAAGTATTGGTCAAAGACACAAACGCCGCGCGATTCCGTGAGGGGAAATCGCCTTGTCCTCATTGGCGGGCCTATCGCAGCAGGCCCAGCCGCATCTGGGCTAATCTGGAGTCTCTAGTATAAACAAAAATTTACAATCTCGCGAGTCTCACTCGCGCACCCTCCTCCGCAGGCCTCTCACAACCGTTGCAACGGAGAACTACTCGGCCTTGGCCTGTTCTCGATTGGGTTGCGTCCCCGCGATCTTACCGCCATTCAGCCGGAAACTGATCGACAGCGAAACCCTGGCCGCCACCGGCTTGCCTTCCTCTGTCCTCCCCGGCTCAAAGAGATATTTGGCCACAGCTTCCAGTGTATTTTTTTCAAAAACTGGATCAGAGCAGTGAAGCAGTTTGATCTCCCGCGGCTGGCCGCTCTCATCCACCACCAGCGAAACCGCGCAGAAGCCGCTGAGATGCCGCTTTCGTGCCTTGTCGGGATACTCCGCTTCAATGTGATTGATCGCCTTGGGCGGGTAAGCCATCTTCGCCGGCGGCTGGTTTACAATCTGAGCCAGTTTCGCCATCTGTGCAGCTTGCTGTGAGCGAACAGGAATTGCCGCAAGCGCAACGAGCAACGCTGTCGTACATAAATGTCGCAATGATCTCTCCTGAGGGCTATAAGAAAAAATAACATATCAGCCCCAAGGTCTGTCACTATAAATCAAGTATTTTCAGCAAGGCATCTACCGTCAGCCGATGATGTGCGGCTATTCGTTTTAGTATGCTGGAGAGCGTTCCGGTCTTGATCGGATCGTGATAGGGAATGACTTCATGGTTCTCGCCGTCTCGCTGAGTAGTCACTCGGATATGCGAACCCTTTTGCCGGGTCGCTTCATACCCTAAAACGCCCAGCGCCTTGACTAGACGAGGTCCGTCAACGTCGCGCGGCAGTCGCATCAGGCCAGTACTTCATCCCGCACAAAATGGAGACGGATGACTTTCGGAGCCTGCATCGTCTCGTCAAAGTAGCAGTGAACGGCCTCCTTGACCATCGCGCGCAACTCCTCCAGCGTCTCTCCTTGAGTATGGATGCCATACCCCAAAGCATTGGCTGTGTAGCCGCCGTCCGCCTCGTCCTCGCGCACCTCGAAGATGATCTCGCTCATCGAAGGAAACCCCTTCCTGCCTGCATAAATGCTACACCGTTAACAAATGAGAAACAAGGTTAACCCTATTTGCTCGGATCGTCGGCATATTCCAGATGAACGGCGACCCGGACCGCCACAGCCTTCCCGTTCACTTTGCCGGGCTTGTATCGGGTTTCGAGCAGCGATTTGACAGCCGACTCTTCCAATTCCGGCCGTTCGCAGTGCGTCACCTGCGGATCAGAGGCCTTCCCCGTTGCGCTGATGGTGAGCACGATATCGCAGAAGCCGTTCCCCTGGGGCGAATTGAACGCGGCTGCTCCATATCCCTCGTCGGAATATCTGATAATTTCAGGCGGAGTAACATTTTTGGTGAGCGGGTACACGCCATCCGCGCCGGGATCGGAGGGGGTAACTCCTGGCGGCGCGATGAATGCGTGACGAATCGGCGCAACCGGATCAAAGCAATCGGGGCGGTTGTAATTGATCACGACACTCTCGTGAAATTCCACTGGGTCGCCGTCCTCGGTTGCCGCTGGTTTGAACCTGTATTTCGCTACCGTTGCCACACTGCTTTTCGCAAAGGAAGGATCGGAGCAGCGGACCGGCTTGATCTCCTGTGGCATACCGTTCACATCCACCGTAAATGAAATCAGGCACCGCCCATTGATCTTCTGTGCCCGCGCCTCTTCTGAAAACTCCGCATCCGCAACGTCAGGAGTCGATATGTGAATCTGTTGCTGATTGAGCATCTTCGGCGGGATGACCTTCTTCACTACTGGCGCTTGAACGCTGGAATTGTCAGCATTTTCATACTCGGAATCCGCTACTTGCTGCGCGTAGACGAAACCAGGCGCCAGAGCCAACATTAGCGCAATCATCGAGAATTGCCGCATAGCTTTCTCCAGGAAATCTGTAGCGTATTATTCCACCAACCCCAGCTCCCGCAGCAAAAACGCATAATCCAGCGCGATCTCCTTCAGATAGTCGTAGCGACCGCTCGCCCCGCCGTGGCCAGCCTTCATATTCGTCACCAGCAACAGCGCGTTATCATCCGTTTTGAGCGTGCGCAGTTTGGCCACATACTTCGCCGGCTCCCAATACATCACTTGACTGTCGTTTAGTGAGGTCTTCACTAGCATCGCCGGATAACTCGCCGCTCGCAAATTGTCATAGGGCGAGTAACTCAACATATAAGTAAAATACTCGGCCTCATTCGGATTTCCCCACTCCTCATACTCCGGCACAGTAAGCGGCAAGGTTGCGTCCAGCATGGTATTCATCACGTCCACAAAGGGCACGTGCGAGAGGACGGCGCGAAACAACTCCGGCCTCATGTTCACCACCGCGCCCATCAGCAGCCCGCCCGCACTTCCGCCTTCGATGGCTACGCGAGTCGCGTCGCCATAACTCTCCGCCGTCAGATATTCCACGCAGGCAATGAAATCCGTGAAGGTGTTGAGTTTCAGCAGCATTTTGCCCGCGTCGTGCCAGGGTTCACCCATGTCGCCGCCGCCGCGGATGTGCGCGTAGGCCATCACCACGCCGCGATCCAGCAAACTCAAGCGATTCGAGCTGAAGCCCAGCGGCAGCGAATATCCATAAGACCCATAGCCATAAACGTACAGCGGATTCCTCCCCGGCTCGCGCCTGTCTTTCCGATAAACCAGCGACACCGGAACCATGACGCCGTCCGCCGCTGTGGCATAAACTCGCTCGCTTGCATACAACGCGCGCTCAAAGCCGCCGGGAATCTCCAACTGCTTCAGCAGCGTCGATGCCCCCGTCGCCAGGTCGTATTCGTAGACCGAACTCGGCGTCACCAGCGACTCGTACGCATAGCGAAAGACCTGCGTATCGAAGACGCGATTCACGTGCGGCTGCGCGTTATACGCCGGCTCAGGAAAGCTGATCTCGTTCGTCTTCGCGGCCTGTGGACCCTCGCCGCTAAAGCTCCATACGCGCAGTTGCGGCAACCCCTGCTCGCGTTCGCAGGCAATGAAGAAGCCCGCGAACAGGTCCACCTCTTCGATCATCACATCGTCGCGGTGCGCAAGCAGCTCGCACCAGTGTTCGCGCCCAGGTGTTGCTGCTGGCGCAGTCACCAGCCGGAAGTTCCGTCCGCAATCATTGGTGCGGATGAACCACACTCCGTTGCGATGGTCGATTGAGTATTCATGCTCATCTTCGCGCGGCGCAATGACTGTGAACTGTCCTTCCGGCTGATCCCCGGGCAGCACCCACGACTCGGTCGTTGTATGGCTGGCTGCCACCATCACCACATATTTGCCATCGCGTGTGCTGTCGGCGTCCAAGTTGAAGCGCTCGTCCTCTTCCTGATACACAAGCACATCCGCAGTGTGCGGCGCGTCCAGTGTGTGCCGCCAGAGTTGGTACTGGCGCTTCTGCTCCTCGTCTTCGACGGTATAAAAAAGTCTCCGGTTATCCGCGGCCCACACCACCGAACCCACGCGCTCGACCTCACCGGCCAGCGTCTCGCCTGTCTCCAGATCCTTCACGCGTAGCGTGTATTGGCGGAAGCCGGTCGTGTCCGTGGTGTAAGCCAGCCAGCGCCCATCCGGAGAGATGTTGATTGCGCCGATGGCGAAGAATGCTTGCCCCTCGGCCAGTTGGTTGCCGTCCAGGATCACCTGCTCCGTAGCATTCTCTTCCGGCCCTGTGGGTGTTCCCGCCTTGCGGCAGTGGATCGCGTACTGCAATCCCTCTTCGGTGCGCGTGTAATACCACCACGCCCCGTCGCGGAAAGGGACCGAAATGTCGGTCTGCTTGATGTGCGCCAGCATCTCCCCGTAAAGCTCTTCGCGCAAACCGCACAGCGGAGCCATCACCGCCGCTGCGTACTCGTTTTCCGCCTCCAGATAAGCGGTCACCTCTGGATTTTCCTTCTCGCGCAGCCAGACATAGTCGTCCGCCAAAACTCTGCCGTGCAGTACCGTCTCTTTGTGATCTTTGCGGGCAACGGGGGGCGGGGCGACGGGGGAGGAAATACGATTCATAGCCCTTCCAGTGTAGTTCAACGACGGCTATCAGTTGCTTGCTGTCTGGAACATTCGAGGACGCCTAATCTTTGAAACAACATTTAATTGGTAAATAATAAACAATCGCAATTTGTCTATTATCAGTTAGATAAAGGATAAACTTAAAGTTGCATAACGCATCAGCAATCATTCATTTACGCAAAAATCTAAACAATTCTTTCACAGGTCTTTTCCGGCCAAGGATCGCGCAGCAGCGCGCCGAGAGCGAAGTCGCTGCCGAATCGTTCGACTTCGACTTCGGCCATGCGAATAGGGGCGGCGATGGACTGGAAGGCAGGAACGGCGTCTGAACCCATGAGCTGGGGAGAGACGAAGAGTTGAATGCGGTCCACTAATCCAGCGGCGAGCATGGCGGTGTTCAGCCGCGTGCCGGTTTCAGTGAGCAAGGTCAGTATGCCCTCTTCGCCCAGTTTGTCGAGAACTTTTTCGAGCGGGACGCGACCGGATTCAGGTGGTAAGACCTCAATTCGGACACCTCGCGATTGCAATGCTTTGATGCGAGCTTTGTCCTCGGAGACAGTAAAGACGACGAGATCGTTCTGCGACGTCGCAACCAGCTTGGAGTCGAGCGGAATGCGCAGAGCCGAGTCGAGAACGACACGCAACAGTGGGCGGCGGCGGCGCAGGCCACTGCGGTCAGTGAGCAGCGGATCGTCTGCGAGGACTGTATCAACGCCGGTGAGGACTGCGTCGGACTGATGGCGGAGTTGCTGAACAGCGGCGCGGGCGGCTTCGCCGGTAATCCAATACGGCTCACGGGCGGCTTGTTTGCCGGGTGGCGGCGCAATTCGGCTATCGAGAGTCATGGCCACCTTCATTAAGACAAACGGACGGCGACGCTGAATCCAGCGGGCAAAGCCCTCATTGATGCGGCGTGCTTCGGCTTCACAGACTCCGAGATTGACTTCAACGCCAGCGGCGCGGAGGCGTGCGAGGCCCTGGCCGGCTACGGCGGGGTTGGGATCGATGGTGGCGGCGACGACGCGGCTGATCCCGGCAGCAACCAGCGCTTCCGTGCAGGGGCCGGTGCGGCCGGTGTGGTTGCAAGGCTCCAGCGTGACGTAGGCGGTGCCGCCGCGAGCGCGCGGGCCTGCAGCTTTGAGGGCGGCGACTTCGGCGTGGTCGAAGAGATCGTACTCGTGCCAGCCTTCGCCGACTAACTGGCCCGCGCTGTCGAGGATGACGCAACCGACAGCGGGGTTGGGTGAGGTGAGGCCGATGCCACAGCGAGCCAGCTCGAGGGCGCGCTGCATGGAGTGCTCGTCTTGATCCACCGAAATCCCCTCAGGGCTAAGGCGCATATCCTTGCACTGTCTTAATGTACAGACAAAAGCCCGTAATCTTCAACGATTCAAATTCGATGCCCCATAGTTTAGGGGGCTTTGCATCCATTTGAGAATCAACAATGCTACAATTTTGTCCAAGATCTGCGTACTGAATCTCGGCTGCTGTAATCAAAGCCAAGCTCAGAGGTTCGGGAGGAAGCCATGAAGATTCTTCGTGCAGTGAATAGTAGGGGTTCCACGATAGAAACTGCCGGATATTTTACAGTTCTTAACTCGAACACATGGTTTCCCGCCTCACATATGCCGGATGACTTCCACTATCTCGCAGACCAGCCCGATCAGTCTGATATTCCGCAAGCACTTGAGAATCATACTGAGAGTCCAACAGTACCGTCTCTACTAGGGACACCAACTATGCTATCGCAGTACATGGAACTGAGCGCCCATGATCACAGGCTTGTGCGGGTAGGATTGATCGTTTGGGCGACAATTGTGATCACGTTTATTATTCTGTGGTGGCTTTTGAGCCATGGTAATTTCCCGGATATTGTTCCGGGGAAATGCTAACCCGTAATAAACATTCTTCTCAAAGCCACTGCACTTTGGGGAATTTCACGATTTCCCGAATCATTGATAGTGCGTGGTTGCGCGATGTCACCCCAGCAACGAATCGACAAATTCAGTCGGCGAGAATTCAATCAGGTCGGTCATCTGCTCGCCAACGCCGGCGAAGAGGACGGGCAGGTTGAGTTCCTGGGCGATGGCGACGGCGATGCCGCCTTTGGCCGTTCCGTCGAGCTTGGTGAGGATGATGCCGGTGACGCCCGCCGATTGCGTAAACTGGCGCGCCTGGTTGAGGCCGTTCTGGCCGGTGGTGGCGTCCATGACGAGCAACACTTGATGGGGCGCGCCGGGAATCAATTTGGCTGCTGTGCGGCGCATCTTGTCCAGCTCGTCCATGAGGCCGGATTTGGTGTGCAGGCGGCCGGCGGTATCCACTATCAGGTGGTCGATGTGGCGGGCTTTGGCGGCGCTGGCAGCGTCATAAAGAACGGCAGCCGGATCGCCGCCGTGGCGGGTTTTGATCATCTCGACGCCGGAGCGCGAGGCCCAGACCTCCAACTGCTCGATAGCCGCCGCGCGAAAGGTGTCGGCGGCACAGAGGAGAACGGAGCTTCCCTGGGCGCGGTGCCATGCAGCGAGCTTGCCTGCGGAGGTGGTTTTGCCGGTGCCGTTGACGCCGACTAGGAAGATGACGTTGGGATCGCCTACTTGCGGTAAAGCGCCAGGGCTGCTGGAGATGGGTGCTTCGAGGATGGCGCGGAGCTGAGCCTTGAGCAGCTCGCGCAGCTCGTCGCCGCCGGCGATGGCCTGACGGCGGGCGTGGTCGCGTAGAGCATCGAGGATGGCTGTAGTAGTTGCGACGCCGAGGTCGCTGGTAAGCAGCGCGGATTCAAGCTCTTCGAGGGTGGATTCGTCGACCGTGCGAGTGAGGGCGACGATGGTTTCAATCTTGCTGGAAAGCGACTCGCGTGTGCGCGAGACGGCTTGCTTCATGCGGCTGAAAAAGCTGGGGTTATCGTCCGTGCTGGAGCCGGGCGCGGGAGTGTCTTTTTTGCCGCCGAAGAACTTCATCATCAAGTTGAGTTTAGAGCATCGGAGCGACGGAGAGGAATTCAGTGAGAATGGAATGCAATTTCTTCACAGTTTCACAGTTTCACGGAAAAAAGGGGGGTGGGGGTACCCCAAAAGCAGGCAATAGGGAATAGGGAATAGAAAAGCCCGGAGGTTTGGTTGGTGGTCATGGATTTATTGTGCGCGTTGGAGAGGAAATAATGTGCAAAATATCTTGATGGGATTTCCTGGGAATAAAGAACAGAGAGCAGTAGAAGGAAGAGAAATTGGGGGTACAATTGGGGTATGTTTCTAGCGATTTTTGCGATGCGCGTGCTGGAAGTGATGTTCTTTACCGGGCTTGTCGGATCGACCATTGTTGTCCTCATCAGCTTTGTGGAGGACGGCGTGGAGCTGTTCGGCAAGGATGAGCCGCCAGAGTCTCGCGCCTGACGGTTGGCTTGCCAGCCTGCATTTTCATTGACTCCGCTTCAATCAAGAAATAGAATAACCGCAAGGCGTCTGATGATAATAGAGCGAAACCAGAGCTATTATGTCCTGTTGAGTTTATCGAAGGCCGCCGCTCCCCGGTGGCCGCATCGACATGAATGCATGGTTTCGCGATGCGTCAACATTGATTTAACTGTAGTCTTTTCAACCCCAGAAAGCCGGCCATCGCGCCGGCACTATTGCGATGGCATCTAACCGGACAATCGCAGCTCCCATGTCAAACCGCGTGCGGCTCATCGTGGCCTCCTCGGTGATGCTGACGTTTATCTCCTTTTGGCGGGCGGCTGCAATTGTGCTGTGCGATTTAGGCTCGTCGGCCTTCTATGCCGGAGGCATAGCCGAGCAAGCTGTGGGCGCGGCGGCGCCGTGGTTCATCCTGGGCATCATGCTGTTCAGCTTCGCTGTGCGCGCGGTTTACGTCGAGAGCTGTTCGATGTTCACGCGCGGCGGCGTCTACCGCGTGGTGAAGGAGGCTTTGGGCGGCGGCTTTGCCAAGCTGAGCGTTTCAGCGCTGATGTTCGATTACATTTTGACCGGGCCGATCTCGGGTGTTTCGGCTGGGCAGTATATTACAGGCTTGATGAATGAGTTGATTACGGTGGCTAACACAAGCCACTGGCTCCCTCCGGCGATGCTGGACGCGCATCATCACCCCTTCCAATTCAATATGGATTACACTTCGGCGGTCTTTGCCGCGGCGGTGACGATTTACTACTGGTGGGAGAACATCAAGGGAATCGAGGAGTCCAGCGGCAAGGCGCTGCGGGTTATGCAGATCACCAGTGTGATGGTGGCGATTCTGCTGCTCTGGGGAGTTTTCTCGGTGCTTGTCACACCGGGCGCTCATCTGCCGCCGCCGCCGACGCCGTCGCATCTTAAATTCAGCAATGAGGCTCTTGGATTTCTACAAGGACACGGACTGCCGCTGCTGGGCCTCTTCGGCATTCTGATGGCCTTTGGCCACTCGGTGCTGGCAATGAGCGGCGAGGAAAGTCTGGCGCAGGTCAATCGCGAGATCGAGCATCCCAAGCTCAAAAATCTCAAGCGCGCGGCGATAGTCATCGCTATTTACAGCTTGATATTTACAGGCGGCGCGACGCTGCTGGCCTCCATGCTGATCCCGGCATGGGAGCGGACGCACATCTATCAGGACAATCTGATTGCCGGTCTGGCGATGTACATGATCGGCCCGCTCTTCTGGCGCATTGCCTTCCGAATCTTCGTGGTGCTGGTGGGCTTCCTGATTCTTTCGGGGGCGATCAATACATCGATGATCGGCTCGACCGGCGTATTGATGCGCGTGGCCGAGGACGGCGTACTGACCGACTGGTTCCGCAAGCCGCACGCGAAGTACGGAACCAGCCATCGCATCATCAACATGGTCTTCATTCTGCAGATGACTACGATCATCGCCAGCCGGGGCAACATCATCATGCTCGGCGAGGCCTACGCCTTCGGCGTGATCTGGTCATTCACCTTTAACAGCCTCGCGATGCTGGTGTTGCGCTGGAAGTACCACGGGGAGCGCGGCTGGAAGGTTCCGCCGAATATCCGCATCGGCAAGACAGAGGTTCCGGTCGGCCTGATTTCTGTCTTCCTGGTGCTGCTTTCGGTGGCAGTTGTGAACCTGTTCACCAAGTCGGTGGCCACGGTGAGCGGCATTGTCTTTGCCGCCGCATTCTTTGTGATCTTCACCATCTCCGAGCGCGCCAATCAGCGAAAACACGCACTGACGGCGCGGCAGATGAAAGACCAATTCCAGCTTGAACACCAGGACACGGTGAGCCGGGAGTCAGCGGCGATTCGCCCCGGCGGCGTGATGGTGACAATGCGCGATGCCGCCAATCCGCTGGCGCTGAAGTGGACGCTGGCGCACACCAGCACCGAAGAGCAGGACGTGGTGGTGGTGAGCGTGCGCATGATGGGCGTGGGCGGGCCGGAGTATCTGAGCGCGGAGGACCAGAGCTTCAGCGAACACGAGCAGATGGTATTCACGAAAGCCGTCTCCGTGGCCGAGAGCTTTGGCAAGAAGGTCTCTCTGCTGGTGGTTCCCGCTGGGGATGTCTTTGCCGCGCTGGCGCAGGGCGCGAACTCGATGGAGATGGACTCGGTTGTATCAGGGGCTTCATCGCTGATGAGCGCCGAGGATCAGGCATTCCGCATGGGACAGGCCTGGGAGGCGCTGCCGGAGCCTAAACGGCAGTTCAACTTCTATGTCATCGGCCATGAGGGCGAGACCAAAGTATTCTTCATCGGGCCGCACGCTCCATCGTTAAGCCCGGACGACGTGCAACTGGTGCATCGTCTGTGGCTGAATATGCGACGCGATCCCTCGATGCAGGATTTGCACCACAGCGACATCATCACATACGCGCTGACACATCTGGCCGGCCAGTATGCACGAGAGAAGCAGGAGATACTGCGCGATCTGCGCAACTGCCGTGCCGCGGAGACCTCTGGCTCCACTCCGCCGCGCTCCTCGGAGATCTCCGGAAATATATCCCTGCCGGGACTGCCGGGGCGCTCACCGCGTCCGCCACATTATTTGGGAATTTAACCCGCGAAGACATCTCCGGGCTTCCAGCGCACGACATTGACGGCGGGATCGATCAAGGCCGCCAGATCATCGGGGGCTCCGGTGAGCGGCGGGAAGGTTCCAAAGTGCAGTGGAAGAACGACCTTCGGTTCGAGCAGCCGAACCGCCAGCGCCGCCTCCTTTGGGCCCATGGTGTAATGGCCGCCGATGGGAAGCATGACGACCGTGGGCTGGTATAGCTCGTGAATCAGATTCATATCACCGAAGACAGCCGTGTCGCCGGAGTGGTAGAGAATGGGGCCGTTGGCGATGGTCAAGACAAATCCCGCGGCGACTCCGACTTCATGTGTGCCCTGCTCATCCTGCGCGGCGGAGGAGTGCTTGGCTTCGACCATGGTGGCTGCCACATCGTCCAGTTGCACGGTGCCGCCGAGATTCATGCCGATGTTTTGGGCCGCGCCTTTTTTGGCCAGATAGGCTGACAATTCATAGATTGCCACGACAGTGGAATTATGCGCGGCGGCAACGGGAACAACGTCGCCGATATGGTCTCCGTGGCCGTGCGTCGCGAGGATGTAGTGAATCTTTTCCGGCAGCCGAAAGCCTTTGGGATAAGCAGGATTCGATGCAATGAACGGGTCGATGAGGATGTTCGTACCCTTGGCGGTCTGGATGAGCACGGTGGCGTGGCCCAGCCAGGTGATGCGCGTTCCCTGCAAGTTCATGTGGTCGCTCCTCTTCGAGGACTGAGGGACTAAGGGACTAGGGACTAAGGGACTAGGGATTGTTTCAAGCGAATTGACTTCATGAGTGCTCCGAGAAGCCTGCCTACATCATTGCACAGGGATTCAGTTGTCTGAAGACTCGCAGACGCACCGAATCCTAACTTTTTTGCGATAACAATCTGAGTTTCAAGCTCCGAACACGACCCACGAGCATGGCCTAGAAACTGAACATATTCTCCTTTTGTTGCTCGGCCATATCCTTCCGCGATGTTGCTGGCTATGGAAACTGAAGCTCTACGCATCTGGTTGGTGAGGCCAAAGCGTTCGGAATCTGGAAATGCCGAGGTTAACTGATAGACACTAACCGTCAGTTCGATTGACCGCTGCCAAACAACGAGTTCTTTGAACGATTGTCCCATCGTTATTTACCTCAGTCCCTAAGTCCCTAAGTCCCTAGTCCCTCAGTCCCTGTCTTCCAACGCCTTCAGCGTGTGATGATGACCTCCGAGACGCTGTCCTTGGCGAGGAACTGGCGATAGCCGGACCAGGCGGCGAAGAGCCGCTCGATGCTGCGGTTGGTAAAGGCGCGCTGGATGGGGAACTGCGGGGCCAACTGCACTTCGACCTCATCTCCGGGGGTGACGTGGAAGCGGCAATGGGCCGTCTCCTCTCCCTGGGTGCGGGTGTGAAAGAAGGCCAGGAGCTGCCCGTCGGGATTGACGGCCTCGTTGAGGCGCTGAACCACTGGGATCACGAAGGCTTCCGGCAGATAGTCGAGGGTGGTCCAGAGGAGAACCACATCAAAAGTGCGACCGGAAAAGTTGAGCGCGTGATCAAGAAAGCCTTCGACATCCCAGATCGGCTTGCCATCCTCGTCCATGCCTCTTTGCCAACTGCCTGAATAGGCATCACTGACCAGATCGGCCAGGAAGAGGCTGTGTCCGAGGCTGGTTAAAAAGTTGATATTGGCCGAGGAGGTAAAGCCAATATCGATGGTGCTGAGACCTGATTCCGTCTGAAGGCGCTTACGCAGAGCCGCCCATGCGCGGGAGTGGCGCGGCACCTTAGGTCCGGTCAAGCCGGGGAAGGAGGCGGGGGGGACGCTCTCCTGTTTCTTGTCAAACCAGCGGCTAAGCAACCTTGAATCCCCTTGCATTCGAGCCTATCAGAGGCGCCCGCACCCATGCTTGTTTCTGTCAGTAGCCGCCATCAAACTGCGGCGCGAGAGCGTCGCCGCTTCCCTTGGCAACCCCCTGAGTTAAATCCACTTTGCCGCGGAAGACGGCATTATCCTCAACCGCGAGGCGAAGGGCGCGTATGTCACCATCGACCTGACAGCCGGCGCGCAGTTCGATGCGACCGCTGGCGACCAAATCGCCCTGGACACGGCCCAGAATCAGAATGTCTTTGGCGGATAGGTTGGCGGCAATATTTGCGTTCGGGCCGATGGTCAACCGGCTCTCCGTGAGGGTTATAGTCCCCTCCACGCGCCCATCCACAGTCAAGTCTTCACTGCCCTTTACTTCTCCGCATATCACAATGGATTTGCCGATTCGGGCTGGAGCGTTTTCCCCTGCCATAATGTGTGTTCCTTCCGGGGGCCATCTTTGAAACGCGCTCAGAATTTGCGGCAACCTGAGCCTCTGGCCCGGCTGCCGCTCCCTGAAGTGAAAGCGGTCCGCTTCGGTCTACAAGAGTTCTCAACTTGCAATTGGCCCTGCACGCACTATACGCAACTCGGCGCATAGGTTCAACTAGAGAGTAAAGAAAACTCTCAACATTGAATATTAAAAGGAATTGAAAGTACCTCCAAAGTGAACTCAGGCCCGATAAACTGGAGAATATGCGCGGAGTTTTGCCATTATTCCTGCTTTGTTGCTGGAGTGTTACTTTTGTGGGCCAGCCCGTTGGCGCAGCCGCGCTTTCGCCAGCGCAGGCGCAGGCGCTGGTGGGGCGAGCACTGGCTGCCGAGGTGCGCGCGGCTCAAGAAACGAACCATCCGATGCGCTACCGGCTGCGGAGGTCAAGCCCGCGGTTGACCTCGACCAAAGAGATTATCGAGACAAGGGACGGGGATGTGGCGCGGCTGGTAGCGACCAATGACCAGCCGCTCAGTGTTGCCGACGAGCAGCAGGAGCAGGCGCGGCTGGATACGCTCTTGAGCGACCCCAGTCGGCAGCGGCATCGCCGCCAGAGCGAGGAGTCCGACACGAGGATCGTCATCAAGCTGCTGCGAATGCTGCCGCAAGCCTTTACCTACGAGTACGCAGGCGTCGGCCAGGGGCCGTCGGGTGAGGTGCAACGCTTCCGCTTCCGGCCCAACTCTGGATTCAGCCCGTCTGACCTGGAGACTCAGGCGCTGACGGCAATGACCGGAGAGATATGGATCGACGCCGCCAAGGAGCGCGTGGCGCGGCTGGAGGGCCACCTACTGCAGGACACAGATTACGGCTGGGGGATTCTGGGCAAGCTGGACAAGGGCGGCTGGGTGGTGATCGAGCAGGCCGATGTGGGCGCGGGGCAGTGGCGGATTGCGCGCTTTCAGATGAAGATGGAGTTGCGGATACTCTTCAAGACCAAATCCTTCGACACCGTGCAGGAGATGACGCACTATGCGCCGGTCGCGGTGGGGATGGATTACCGGCAGGCGATTCAGATGCTGCGCGGCGTGGCGGGCGGGCGGTAAAGCGGCTCAGTAATGACAACGGCCCCATCCGCTTGGGTGAGGCCGTTGTGGTTATGAAGGAGCCTGACTACATCTTGGCGAAGACGATGACCAGGGTGAAGAGAGTGAGAGACTCGATCAGCGCCAGACCGAGGACCAGGAAGGTGAAGATTGCTGGGCGCGCTCCGGGGTTGCGGGCGACTGCTTCGACGGCAGAACCGACTGCCCTGCCCTGACCGAGACCGCAAAGACCGGCGGCCAATCCCATTCCCAAGCCGGCGCCGATCGGCACCAGGTTGGCGACGGCAGTACCGCCGTCAGCGAAGGCCGGAACGGCAAAGCAAAGCACCGACAGGGCCATGAACACATATTGAAGTTTCTGCATATTTCTCCTGCTTCCCTGAATTGACCGCCAGTGGGTGGTTGAGGCTCACCGTGCTGGCCCCCTCACGCTTGCGGCCTACCGTTTGCCCGGAGCGGAAGCGCTCTCCGGCGGAATCTTTGAAACAGTGAAAGGGTGAACAAGTGAATGAGTGAAAAGCGAAATCCAGCTCATTTCTTACTTCACTTTTTCACTTCTTCACTCTTTCACTTCACTCTTTAGTGCTCGTGCGATACCGCCAGCGAAAGATAAATCATCGTTAGCAGCATGAAGACGAAGGCTTGAATCAGGGAGACAAAGATGTGCAAACCCAGGAAGATCACAGGAATGCCGACCGGAACAAGCGAGAAAAAGACCATCGTCACCAGATCGCCAGCAAACATATTGGCATAAAGACGAACACTGAGCGACATGATGCGTATCACGTCGGAAAAAATCTCGATAGGAAAGATCAGCCATGCCATCCACCAGACCGGTCCGGCGAAGTGCTTGAGATAGCCAACCGGCCCTTGTGCGCGAATGCCGTGGAAGTTGTAATAGAAGAAGGTGGGAATGGCCAAGCCCAGGGTCACCATGATCGACGTGGTGGGAGCCGTGATGCCGGGGATCAGGCCGGTGAGATTGTTGATCAGGACAAAGAGGAAGATGCAGGTCACGTAAGCTTGAAAGAGCTGGTAGCCGTGGCCGATGACCTGCTCGGCCTGACCGCCGATGAATTCATGAAGAGCCTCGGCGATATGTTGCGCAGGATTGGCCCGCTCCACCGAGAGAGTCAGCCGCACGAGAAGGAAAAAGGCGATGAGCCCTCCGGCCACCAGCAGTTCGAGCGCAAAGGCCTGATTGATACCCAAAGCCTTTTCCGCGGCGACGGCAGGCGAGAGGCCAATCGATTGAAAAGCCTTGGACTCGACGCCCATCAGGAGGGCGTTCAACCATTGAACAAGCACAAACGATTCCGGCATGAAAAATTGAGTCTTTCCGTCTCCGAGCGGGAGATTGCCGCCGCCGCGAAGCCTGTTTCAGTCTTGTTTCGCCTTTGCTTCGGTTACTCGCGCAGCAGGCGTAGTGCCTCCCAGCCGATGGTGAAGACCGCCAGAGCCAGACCACAGAGCAGCGCCGCAACCGAGCCGTGGAAACACTTCAGACTACCATAAATCACCCCGGCGAAGACAGTGAGCCGGAGCAGAAAGAAGAGAACGACTGCGGGAGCGCTCGCCGGGGTCTTCTGGCGGTCCATTCTGGCGTTGATGAGGCGGACGAGGCGCTGCCACTCCCAGATGCTGGCGGCCGAGATCAGCGTCCCAGCGACGAGCATGGCAGCGTTGCGCCAGCCGCCTCCGATCAGCACTGCGATAGCTGCAACGGCGCCTAGAATCAGCGTGTTACGTAGCGACCTTTTAAGCATTGCATCAAGGTCTGCCTGGGTGAGGTCAACGATGGGATGGGTTGGTTCGGTCATGATGGAGTTTCGCTTCCGCCCTCTCCAGTTCCGTTCTGGGTCGAGTCTTGCTTGCGGGAATTCTTCTCTGTGTCGAGAGCCATTCGTATCATATAGGCCAGACCGGCAACGCTGCCAAAGATGACTCCGGCAATCATCATCCACTGTTGATGCAGGTGCTTATCCGCCTCCCAGCCGACCAACCCCCAGATGGCAACCGATGCAGGCAGCACGAAGGCGAGGTGGAGCAGCTTCTCTGCCTGGACGTAGGTGGCGAGACCGCCGGAGGATTTGGCGGGCGGCTTCGACTGCGGAATGGCACGATGAAAGGGCATCCATCGTGATTATCTACGATGAATGCCCTGGAGTGCGAAATGGGGCGGAGTTATTTGTTGGATTTCCAAGTTGCGAGCTTCCAGGCTTTGATCCTGTATTTGCCCTCGTCCTCCGATAATTCATTAAACTGAAAGGTTTTGTCTATTGATCCTGGTGCAAATCCAGTGCCCGTCGCGCCATTCGGCCCGTGCGTCGTGACCATACCTCCTCCGCTTGTGGTCACTGTGGTCCTAGCCTCATAGTAGTAGACCTTGCCTGCTTCAGCAGTGAAGGAAGTCACGCCAACTGCCTTTTTATTACCTTGTGCATTCACGCACAGATGATGGACACCGGGTGTAACATTCAGAACAAAATAAGAGTCGCCGTAGTTGGCACCCACCCAGTTTCCGTCCACTCCGTAGCGAACAGTGACCAAATGGAAGGAAGCTCTCTCGTTTTGTTCTTCTACAAAGATGATCTGCGCACTACCAGCTGGAGGAGGTTCAGGCGCAGGTTGATTCTTCTGCGTGCTGACGTCGAACTTTATGCTGTCATCGCCGCAGGCATCCGGCAGGATGGTCTTGGCACGAGCGTACACCGCCGAGAGCAGCGACGCACTGAGGAGCAGTAAAACTAATCTGGATTTCATGGCCACATCGTAAACGACAGGACGGCTGGCGTGTCAATGATTCTTTGCTTGCGGGCCAGAATTTTCCTAAGCGCCGCGCCACGCTACGAACGATATACTGGCTATTGAAGCCGCAACGCGGTTCATGCAAAGGAAGATACGAGTGTTTGATTCGGAGTTTGAGCAAGGCCTCTTCGATCTGCGCAGGGGAAAACTGGAAGAGATTGTGAAGCTGGGGCAGGCGGCCTATCCCAACCACTTCCCTGCCTCGCACACCATTCCCGCCGTGCGCGCCGAGTGGGGCGAGGCGACGGCAGAGGCGCTGGAGTCGCCGCGCGTGACGGTGGCCGTTGCAGGGCGGATCATGGCGATTCGCGCGCAGGGCAAGGCCGGCTTTGCCACGCTCCAGCAAAATGGAGAGCGGTTGCAGATTTATGTCCGTCTGGACGCTGTCGGCGAGCAGGGCTTTGCGCTTTATAAACTCCTGGACCTGGGCGACCACATCGGCGTCACCGGCTACCTCTTCCGCACGCGCACCAATGAGCTGACGATTCACGTCGAGCGGCTGACCTTCCTGGCGAAGGCGATGCTGGCCTTGCCGGAGAAGTTTCACGGGCTGGCCGATGTCGAGTTGCGCTATCGGCAGCGTTACGTGGACCTCTTCAGCAACCTCGATGCCCGCGAAGTCTTCGTCAAGCGTGCAAAAACTCTCAAGGCGCTGCGGCAATTCTTTGACGAGCGCGGCTTTTTAGAAGTCGAAACGCCGATGATGCAGCAGGTGGCAGGCGGCGCGGCGGCGCGGCCCTTCACCACGCACCACAACGCGCTCGATCTGGATTTGTTTTTGCGCATTGCGCCGGAGCTTTATTTGAAGCGGCTCGTCGTCGGCGGATTTGACCGGGTTTACGAGATCAACCGCAACTTCCGCAACGAGGGCGTGAGTACGCAGCACAACCCCGAGTTCACGATGCTGGAGTTCTATCAGGCCTACGCGAATTATCACGACCTGATGGATTTGACCGAGGAGCTGATTGCGTTTGTGGCGAAGGAAGTGAACGGAACGACGATCACCAACTTCGGCGGCGTGGAGATTGATCTGGGCAAGTGGACGCGGCTGACGATGGTTGAGGCGATTCTAAAGTGGCTTCCTGAACACTTCAACCCGCGTCCTAGTCATGATACTTTTAGCAATAACGAAAACTTAGCAGCATGGATCAAGAGTGTGTTGCTAACAAATCCCAACTGTGAATTATTCTACAGACGTGTTGACACCCGAAACCTCAATGATCTGGCACCTGAAGAGTTTTTTCCTGATTACAGTAATCTATATGAAATCGGGTGGGATCCGAAGGAAGGCCGCTCAGGGGATAAAGGTAGGAAGATAGCGGATTTATTCGAGAGATTCGCCGAGCCTCACCTCATTCAGCCCACAATCATCTACGAGTTTCCAACCACGATCTCACCGCTTTCGAAACAAAAACCTGATGATCCTGATTGGGTTGAACGGTTTGAGTTTTACTGCGGCGGCTTTGAGCTGGGCAACGCCTTCAGCGAATTGAATGATCCGGTCGAGCAAAAGAAAAGATTTGAAGACCAACTCGCACAGCGAGCCAGCGGCGACGACGAGGCCCATCAGATGGACGAGGATTATGTGCGCGCGCTGGCCTACGGGCTGCCTCCGACCGGCGGTGAAGGCATCGGCATCGACCGGCTGGTGATGCTGCTGACCGGGTCAAAATCCATTCGCGATGTGATTCTGTTTCCATTAATGAGGAACAGAGAACAGGACGCGAAGTGAACATTCTCTTTATCGGCGACATCTTCGGCAGCGCGGGGCGCAGGATTGTGCGCGAGCACATCGGCCACTTGCGTGAGGCGCACAATGTCGAGTTAATTATCATCAATGCCGAAAACGCCGCCGGGGGCTTTGGATTGACGCCGCAGCTTGCAGAGGAGCTCTTCGATCTGGGCGCGGATGTGCTGACGACCGGCAATCATGTCTGGGACAAGCGCGAGCTGATCGACTACATGAACGCCGCGCCTGCTGAGAGCCATGAGCGCGGGCGGCGGGTTCTGCGTCCGGCGAATTTGCAGCCCGATCTCCCGGGCCATGGCGTCTACCAGGGGACGACGGCGAGCGGTGTGGAGTATGCGGTGATCAATCTGCAAGGCTGCGTCTTCATGAACACGCCGAGCGACCCCTTTCACGCTGCGACTGCGCTGCTGGAGGGGATCAAGGCGAAGGTTATTGTGGTGGATTTTCACGCCGAGGCGACCAGCGAAAAAGTGGCGATGGGATGGCATCTGGATGGGCGCGTGACCGCCGTGCTGGGTACGCATACGCACGTGCCGACCGCCGACGAGCGCGTGCTGCCGGGAGGAACTGCTTACCAGACTGATGTGGGGATGAGCGGGCCTTACGACAGCGTGATCGGCGTGGAAAAAGAGCTGGTTCTGCGCAAATTTCTGACCGGAATGCCGGGGAAGTTTGAGGCCGCCAAAGGAAACCCGAAGATGTGCGCCGCGCTGGTGACGTGTGATGCGGCGACGGGGCGGGCGACACGGATTCAGCGGATCATGATGGGGGAGTGACAGTTCAGTTCTCAGTTGTCAGTTAATGCCATCACTCCTGACCGAATCGGCAGCTTATTATTTTGAAATGCGCTCCTTGACCCCAACACTTACGCTCGACACAACTTTGCTGAAGCCGGGGCTGCGTCTGGCTGTCGGGCTTTCCGGCGGAGCGGATTCTGTTGCTCTGCTGCGCGCTCTGGCGGAGCGGAGCAAGGAACTGGGGCTGGTTCTGCACGCCGCCCATCTGCACCATGGGCTGAGGGGCGAAGAGGCCGACGGCGATCTGGAGTTTGCACGGGCGCTGGCGGCGGGGCTGGGAGTTCCCTTTCACGAGGCGCGAGTGGATTGCGCAGCCGAAGCGAAGGCGCGCGGAGAAACGATTGAAGAGGCGGCGCGACGGCTGCGTTATGGATGGTTCCGGCAACTGATGGCCTCGGGCGAAGTGGAGGCTGTGGCCACGGCGCACACGCGCGACGATCAGGCGGAGACGGTTCTGGCCAAGTTTCTGCGCGGAGCGTGGACCGAGGGGCTGAGCGGGATTCATCCGGTGATCGAGTTTCCCGAAGGGCGGATTCTGCGGCCGCTGCTTGGCGCGACGCGGACTGAGATTGAGGCATATCTGGCTGCGCTCGGCCAGAAATGGCGGGAAGACTCCTCAAATCAACACGTTACATTTACGCGCAACCACATTCGCCACGAGTTGCTGCCGCTTCTGGAAGGATGGAACCCTCGGCTGCGCGAGCATCTGACGCAGATGGCGCAACTTGCGCGGGATGAAGAGGCCTGGTGGCAGGTGGAAGTAGACCGACTGGCGCTGCGGATTCTGTTGCCGGGGCGGGCGGTAAGGGGCGGAGGGCGCGCATCCGACGAAGGGTTGGCGCTGGATGTGAAGCGACTGGCGCAACTGGCTCCCGCGCTGCAAAGACGTCTTCTGCGCCACGCCGCAGAGAAGCTGGGAGCGGCTATCGATTTTTCCGCGACCGAGGCGCTGCGCACGTTGGCGCTGGGCGGGCGTGCTGGACAGCGATTGGAACTGGCGCAGGGCTTGCGCGCGGAACGAACGCCGCGCGAGTTGCGGCTGACCGCTGGGGGTGAGCAAAAGGAGAACGCAGCTGCCGAATACAGCGTCGCAATTCCCGGCGAGGTGATGGGATTTGGGGTGCGGCTACGGATTGAAGCTCTGGAGTCGGCTGGGGATCGGGTGGCGACGCTGCGCAACTGGAGACCGGGCGACCGCGTCCGGCTCCGATACTCCTCCGGGCCGCGCAAGGTGAAGGAAGTGCTTGAGCGAATGCGGGTTACCGGATCCAGCCGCTCTCAGTGGCCGGTTTTGGAGGTTGAGGGGCGCATTGTTTGGATGCGTGGAGTCGATCTGGAACCGGAGAGCAGTATTTGCGTTGTAGCTACAATTATAGAAGAAAATGACATTTGCAGCGGTGAATGATCCAGTTCGCTGAATTTTGTTCCACAGATACTTCCCAAGGAGGTTTTCCAGCTAACTTGTCGATGTGGATGGAGTGCAATTGACCTTCCCGTAATGAAAACTGCGGAGGGAAACATCATAGGTGGCGCGTGGACCGGCCCGAATTGCTTAAGAAAACACCGCGTTAAGAGTACAATTGAATTTACTGTTTTCGAGGGCGGCGGCGGAGAGTTTTCAGCCGCAAGAGGAATTGTGTACTTTCTGTGACTTTCCGGAATGTACCGGCGTCTAAAAGGTGAAGCAGGCTGTGCTGAAGGGCCGGTCAAGAGCTTCTGCAACACCGGAAGAGAGGGAATCTGGTGAATTCTACCGTAAGAGCGGTCACGTTCTGGATACTGATCGGCGCCTGCGTGGTTATGCTTCTTAGCTGGGTGTCGAAGGGCGGGGGCATGGGCGCCAAGGATGCGGAGATCAGCTACTCCGACCTTGTGAGCCAGGTGAAACAAGGCAAGGTGGCCGACGCCGAGGTCCAGGGCACGGAGCTGCATGGCCATATGAAAGCCACGCCCAAGGAGCAGTTTCATACCCATGTGGGCGAGCACTACGAGCCTCTTGAGACTGCATTTCTGGCTTCCGATGCGCACTTCTCCAAGAAGGCCGAGCAGAGCAATCTTATCCCTCTGATTCTGATGAACGGGCTGCCGGTGGTTCTGCTCGGCTTCCTGTTCTTCTTTTTCATGCGGCAGATGCAATCGGGCGGAAACAAGGCGCTATCGTTTGGCAAGAGCCGCGCGCGCCTGCTCTCGATGCAGCAGAAGAAGATCACCTTCAAGGACGTGGCCGGTGTAGATGAGGCCAAGGAAGAGCTGAAGGAGATCATCGAGTATCTGAAGGAGCCGGCGAAGTTCCAGAAACTCGGTGGCCGCATTCCCAAGGGCGTGCTGCTGGTTGGCCCTCCGGGAACGGGCAAGACGCTGCTGGCGCGGGCCGTGGCCGGCGAGGCGAATGTTCCATTTTTCTCGATCTCCGGTTCGGATTTTGTGGAGATGTTTGTCGGCGTGGGTGCAAGCCGCGTCCGCGATCTCTTCGAGCAGGGCAAAAAGAACGCTCCCTGCATTATTTTCATAGACGAAATTGATGCCGTGGGGCGCCATCGCGGCGCGGGCCTGGGCGGCGGACACGACGAGCGCGAGCAGACGCTGAATCAACTGCTGGTCGAGATGGACGGCTTTGAATCGAATGACGGCGTGATTCTGGTGGCCGCGACCAATCGGCCTGACGTGCTGGATCCGGCGTTGCTGCGTCCCGGCCGCTTCGACCGTCGCGTGGTGGTGGGGTTGCCCGATGTGCGCGGGCGCGAGGAGATACTGCGCGTTCACGTGAAGAAGGTTCCTGTCTCGGACGACACCAATTTGAATGTGCTGGCTCGCGGGACTCCCGGCTTTAGCGGAGCGGACCTAGCCAACATGGTCAACGAGGCCGCGTTGAGCGCCGCGCGCATGAATCGCAAGCAAGTCGTGATGTACGACTTCGAGCTGGCCAAGGACAAGGTGCTGATGGGCGCCGAGCGCAAGTCCATGCTGCTGACCGAGGAAGAGAAGCGAGTGACCGCCTATCACGAGGCCGGCCACGCGCTGGTTTCGTTCAAGCGCGAGCACTCCGACCCCATTCACAAGGTCACGATTATTCCGCGCGGCATGGCTCTGGGCGTAACGATCTTTTTACCCGGCGACCGGCACAATTACACGCGGGAGTATCTGGAGGCGAAGCTGGCGATGTCGTATGGCGGACGCGTGGCCGAGGAGATATTCCTCAACCAAATGTCGACCGGCGCGGGCAGCGATATTGAGAGCGCAACCGATCTGGCCCGGCGCATGGTCTGCGAGTACGGCATGAGCCGCCTTGGTCCGTTGACCTTCGGCAAAAAAGAGGAGCAGATTTTTCTGGGTCGCGAAATTGCGCAGCACAGGGACTTCAGCGAGGAGACGGCGCGGCAGATTGATCTGGAGGTGAGGCGCCTGATCGACGAGGCCTACCAATCAGCGCACACCATCGTCGAATCGAACGCCGACGCCATGCACCGCATCGCCGCGGCCTTGCTGGAGCGCGAGACCATTGACGCCGAAGAAGTGCGGATGCTGATCGACGGCCTGGAGTTGCCGCCGATGCGCTCGGTGCTGGCTACGCCTTCAGATACTGGCAGCGGCGATGTGCAGCAGGTGCTCAAGCCGGAGAGCCGCGGACCGGCATATCCGGAAGGCTCGCCTTCGCCGGCGTAGGCGGCTCGTCCAGTGAACCAGAAGAATCAAGGGCCACTCCGATGGAGTGGCCCTCACTGTCTTGCACAGAGCGCGATCAGAAGATTTTGTAGCCGAAGCCCGCGCTGACGCCGTAGGGCGAGAGTGTTGAGTTGCCCCACCAGGGATAGTACTGATACTCGAAATCCCCGGCGCGGAGACTGAGCCGCTTGGTCAGCTTCAGATCCACGCCTCCGCCGAAGGCGAAGGTTGTGAAGCTGCCGGTACCCAGAGGCACTCCATAGTAGTTGCCGAGGTTCATGTTGGAGTAGCCGCCGAGGGCTTTGGCGTAAGCGGTCGCCTTGCCGAGGCGGTAGACGGGAACCCTGGGGCCGATCAGATAGTTGTCCTCTGAGACGCCATAATACTGATTGAAGCGCTGCCAGCGGCCCTCGGCCTCTATCTGCACCCAGCGGTTGAGCTTTACATCGACAAATGCGCCGATGCCAAAGAGCGGCTGATTAGCGGATTGCGCGAGGGGGTAGCAGATGACTGCTCCGCAGAGCAAGGTACCCGCATAATCAGGCTGAAAGACTGAAACCGTTCCGCCCGCAGTAACCGAGAACTGACTGGAGGTAGCGGACGGAACCACTTGCGCGCGCGCGGCAACTGTCCATGCGGCAAGCAACATCAGGAGCAAGACAACGGCTGATCGTTTCATGGGCGGATATTTAGTCCATTTCAGGCAAATCTTCGTGCCAGGGAATGAGTTCAACGTCAGGTTGCGAATCCACAAGCCGGAGTTCCGGGGAAAGCTATCCGGCTCGTGGATCTTGATGGTTATCACTACGGTTGTGTTGGCGGGTTCTGGTTTTCCGCGGGCGGCTGTTGTTGCTGTGCGGACGCATCTGGAGCAGTTGGAGCGGACTGCGCAGGCGCGGCGGATGGCGCAGGCTGCAACTTCGAGAGATCATAACGCTGCAACTTGTAGAATACCGGCGTCAGCTCCAGAGGCATCTTGTCGCGGGGATTCATGTAGGCGTAGATCTTTGCGTTGACCTGATGCACCTTGTCGTCCCAGGGATCGGTCTTGAGCCAACTGTTGAGTGGCAACGCGGGACGCTGGGCGAGATCATCCCAGTTCAGCTTGATCGCCATGTGGAGCAGATCAGACATCCACGGAGTTCCATCGTCCTTGAGCATCGAATCGCCGAGGGTAGGCGTGTTGAGGGCCTTCAACTCTTTTGCCCGGTCAGTCAACTGCGCGTAGTAAAGGCCTGCGGAGGGAAGACGATCCTTGTACATGGAGTTTTGTAAATACTCCATCGCCTTCTTGGCGGCCTCAGCGTTGTCGTGGGCCGAGTGGTTCATATCGATCTTCTTGAAGGTCGCTTCATCCGGGAAGAGCAGCCGGTCGTTGAATGCGTAACGGGTATCGATGTGGTGGCCCAGGACGATGTGCGCCAGTTCCATAGCCACGACCGAGGCGATGGACTCCTCGTTGGGCAGTGTATCGATCAGCCCTTTGCTGATCAGAATAGTGTTGCCGACTGTAGTGGCTTCAATTGTGGTCGAGAGCAGAATGCGGGTATGAACCTGGTCGGTAAACGCCAGGTTGTTGGGTACCTGCAGGTTGATGACGATCTGATCGAGCACTGTGTTCTCATAGCCGCCTGGGGTCAGCGGCGCCACGAGGCCGGCTTCCACCAACCTGTCGATCACGTTGTTTTCGGCCTGGGTAATCCAGGCGCGCGAGGCTTGCAGAGGACCCACGTCCTGCGAGTCGTCGCTCTTGTCGACGGCGTCATCGACTTTGACGCTGACATTCTCGCTCTCTCGCGTGGGCAGCTTGAGCGAGTAGCCCCAGAAGTGCGTTTGCGCCTTCAGCCCTGCGGACTTTTCGTCGCCCTTCACTTTATGGGTTTCTTCGACGTACACGGCCACCGGCAGCCAGATTCCCGGCTGAATGTTCATCCGCCAACTATCGAAGTGAAAGTAGAGATTCGCGCTGTCTTCGGATTTGGACTCAGTGAATGTTCCATTGAATCGGACGATGTTTCCGTCTTCGTCCTCAATCCAGATGCGCCCATAGAACCGGCCTGGGTCTTTGACAGCGGGCTTGGGATGCACGTCGTAGACCCAAGTGCGCACCGTGCCGAGAAACTCTCGCCTGACAAAGCTGAATTCATAGTGCTGGTTGTCGAAGCCCCTGGGATCCATAAACATCATCTCGGTAAAGCCGAGCGGGTTCGTGGTAACGCCCGAGTCCAGCTTGAGAGCTTTGGAGATTCCAGTAATAGAGGCGAGAGATCCCTTGAAAAAGCCGCGTTTACTGCTGGCAGCGGTCTTCGGCTCGTAGGTCTTGTCGAAGAAACCCTTGCCAAAGTCGATGCGGCTCAACATATATTCATCCGAAACTGGCACCTGATAGAGCTTGACGTCCGGCCGAGTATTCTGAATATAAGTCTCCACCAGCGGTGTGCGCTGCTGGATGTTCTTGATCAACACCTTTTCCCGGCCGATGGCCTTTTCCACCAGCGCCGCCTGTTCCGGCGTGAGCTGGTGGGTCTGCGCGTACTTTTGCTGCGGCTTTTTGGCAAATATGCCCAATGCGTGCACGCAGGGAGCGCCCAGGGTGATGATCAGGAGTGCGAGGGATAACTTCCGAAACGTCATGTCAGGCTCCTAAACTGGTCTGTTTCCATTCTACTTCCGGTTGCTCGCGCCGCTCCTGTCTCGCGGTAGAGCATAGCCATTGTTCTTGCATTCAATTCAGATGTTACGCCAATTGGAACGTAATAGTAACGTTGGTTGTCATATCCACCGGCTGTCCATTGCGCGTGGCCGGACGCAGAACGCGTCCCTGTTGTACAGCGAGCCGAGCCTGCTCGTCCAATCCGTGACCGAGTCCCTGCACCACACCCACCACCTGAATACGCCCGTTTGCAAAAAAAGTCACGCGCAAGATCACATTGCCTTGAATCTTTAAGCTGCGGGCCTCCTGGGTATATGTTGGCTTTGGAATGGAGACCTCTGGCTGTGTGGGGGGTGGTCCGGCAACAGCCTGCGGAACCTGCACGACGGCAGTGGGCGCTGCGGAGATTCCGACCGAAGCGACCTTGCCCACTGTGCCGGTATTCGATCCGTATTTGGTTCCATTGCCGATGCCCGTCGAGCCGACCCTTCCGTGCGGATCTATCGCCGCACCCTGCATACCTCCATAAGGATTGCCGATGGCAGCTACAGTGGCCGGTCCTTTGGCATTCGGATTGGGAGTAACTCCAAACGCATCGCCAAAATGGACGGGTTTGGTGGAGGCTTTGATGTGGTTGTCCTGAGCAGGCATGGCGGCAGCCATTATAGGCTTGGGCTGCGGCGCCAATTTCACCTCCGGCTTGACTTCCTTGATATTCGGCAGCGCGGGTTTGGTTTCCAACTGAATCGGCTTCAGATCAGGCTTGGGCTGCACCCTGGGCATGATAATCTTCGGCTCTTCCATCTTCAGCAGCGGCTTCTCCTCGACCTTGGGTGGCGGAGGCAATTTCACCTTGGGTGGCGGAGGCGTCGGCTTGGACGGCACAATCAACAATGTCTCCTCATACTTATGTTGATCGAGTGTCTTCTTTGCGGATACACCAAGAAAGAGCATCAAAGCTAGGATTATTCCATTGATCACCGCACTGGTAATAAACGAGCCTGCGTTGCGCTCGGGCTCGGGAAGCAATCCGAAGGTGGCTCGTCTGGACCTAGCTTTTACCGGCATAGTTTCAGTCCTCGTTCATAATCATAGCGGCTTAGCGCCTCTGCTACTGAGTGGTCGTTTATCTGCCGCGCGGATAATCGCGATCTGTCCGCGACCGCCGCGTGACGGCAGTTTCTGACTTCAATGGGTGCCTTGCAAAAGTCTACGAGTATTTTGACAGAATGGCTAAAAAGCGCAACTGTCCGTCTCATTTGCCGAGCATCTGTCAAACGGTTCGAGCCACGCCATGCACAGCACGAGCGAGCCGCGCATGAGACGAGCATATCTCTTCCAATCGCAAAACTCTCTCGATTATGGTGGTTACTGTCGGACGAATGCGGAGATATTTTATTCACAGCTAGCATGAATAGCAGAGTAAAAGCGGCGCCGAGACCGACGTCTGCTCCGGCCAAATCCGCTAATCTGCGATATCCTGCGCACAACGGATTGGCGGTCTGCTTGAACCTGAAGAGTCGCGCACTCCAATAGAAGTCCGAGGCGTAAAAAATCAATACAATCCCTCGCTCCGCAGGGGGAAGTCCAAATTCAATGCCTGCAAAAGAATGCACCCTATTTCTACCAAAATGCGATTCGGGCCAGAACGAGTTAAACGACTGGCCTGAAAGGTGAGCCGCCTTGTTGACGGTCTGCGGTAGCGACGCCAAACTTCTTCAACACCGCCCTCTGTATTAGACTTTAGGCTATACCAAAAGGATTAGGGAAGGGACAGTTTTTTATGAAGATATTGGTTACGGGAGGTGCGGGGTACATAGGTGGTACTGTCGCCGGATTGCTGGCTGAACATGGGCACGAAGCTGTTGCATACGACAACCTGAGCCATGGACGGCGCGATCTTTTGCCGGCTGGGGTGAAATTGGTGGTGGGAGAACTTGCTGACCGGCAAGCCATTGAAAATCTATTTATTGCGGCAAAAGCCGAAGGAAAGCCTTTCGACGGCGTTCTGCACTTTGCCGCGCTCATCGAAGCCGGCGAATCGATGGTCCATCCCGAGGAGTTTTTTCGCAATAACACCGCATCGACGCTTTCCCTGCTTGAAGCGATGCTCGCTCATGGGCCGAAACGGTTGGTCTTCAGTTCCACAGCCGCAGTTTACGGAGAGCCGGAAGTTGTTCCCATCAAAGAGGATGCTCGGCTGCTTCCGACCAACGCCTACGGCGCGTCGAAGCTGCTGGTGGAGCAGATGCTGGGCTGGCTGAACCAGATTCACGGCCTGCGCGTCGCTTCGCTGAGGTACTTCAACGTGGCCGGAGCGCCGGAAGGGACAAGCGGCATAGTCCGTGGCGAAGCCCACGAACCGGAGTCGCACCTGATTCCTCTGGTTCTGGATGTGGCGCTGGGACGACGCAAGTCGATCAATATCTTCGGCAACGATTATCCCACCCCGGACGGCACCTGCATTCGCGACTACATCCACGTCTCCGACTTGGCCGATGCGCATCTGCTGGCACTCAAGGCACTGGAGACCGCGCCGGAATCTGAGAGCCGTCTGATCTTCAATCTGGGCAACGGGCGAGGCTTCAGCGTTCTGGAAGTGATTGAATCGGCACGGCGCGTCACCGGCCATGCCATTCCCACAGAGCTTTGTCCACGGCGCCCCGGCGACCCCGCCGTCCTCGTCGCCAGTTCAGATAAAGCCATCCGCGAACTGGGATGGAAGCCGCGCTACACGCAGCTCGATGAGATTGTGCGGACGGCCTGGGTCTGGCATCAGAAGCGACATACCAAGTAATGGATGGAAATTATCCTCCAATCGTGCTATTCTGTAACTGAATTTAGTTGCAGATCGAGGACGTTTGTCCAAACTGCAAAAATCCCAATCTCGGCTACTTGCCAAACCCGTGGATTACACATGGGATGAGCTGTTGTCGCTGATGATTGCCCTCGGATATGAACTGCGTAGTTCTGGCGGTTCAGGCAGAAAGTTCTTCGATCCTGTAACCAGGGCATTGTTCTTTATGCACGAACCTCATCCGTCGAGAATTCTCAAGGCGTATCAGATTCGTGCGGTTATTCAGTTTCTACGCCAAGAAAGGAGAATCCCATGAGCCAAACGCTCCAATACAAGGGCTACGACGGCTCGGTTGAATATAGCGCCGAGGATCGCGTACTGCATGGATCGCTGCTAGGCATTCGCGACGCCATCGTCTATGAGGGAACGGATGTAGGCAGCCTGGAGTCCAACTTCCGCGCCGCCGTGGATGAGTACCTCGCATTCTGCGCGGAGGAAGGCAAGGTGCCTGATCAGCCCTTCAAGGGCAGCTTCAATGTTCGGGTTGGACCCGATCTTCACAAACAGGCAGCTCTGTTTGCCGAAGAGCACAAACAAAAGCTCAATGCAGTGGTTTCCAGGGCGCTGGAGGAGTTTCTGACGCAGGCCCACGCACAATGAAATCGACCGAAACAGTCTACTACCATCTTGATCCCGACAACCCTCCTGTCTTGACCGCTGAAGAGCAGCAAGCGTGGATGAAACTTCAGGAGATGGGCGATGAGGATATCGACCTGAGCGATATGCCTGAGCGGACCACCGGCTGGCGGCGCGTCTCCGATCTTGTTCCGGCGGAGAATAAGCAGCAGATTACGCTGCGGCTGGACGCTGATCTGATCGCCTTCTTTCGAGCGACCGGACGGCGCTACCAAAGCCGCATCAATGCTGCGCTGCGCGAGTACGTGACCGCGCAGAAGAAGACAGCATAGTCTTCGCGCTGCTTGTTCTTCAACTTCCAGATTGACACCGGCCCGGAATGCTCCTAATCTCAGGATATGGAAGTGACCCTCAGCGTCGAGCAGGAAGCCCAACTCTCGCGCATGGCCGCGCAGGCAGGCCGTGGAACTGATGAGTTGGCGCGTGAGGCACTCGACCGCTATCTGACGGAAGAGGCTTGCTTCCATGCCGCAGTCCGCGCCGGACAGGATGCCGCCTCGCGTGGCGACTTATTACCCGCATCCGAAGTATGGGCAAACGTGGAGCGAGAATTGCAACTCTGAGAACCGCGGATGCCCGATCCCATGATAGTGCGATGGACAACACCTGCGGCGCAAGACCTTCAGGGGATTACACGCTATATACGAAAAGACAGTCCCACCGCTGCACGGGCCGTTGCCAAATCGCTCTTCGATGCAGCCAATAGCCTGGACAACTTTCCGTTGAAGGGACGAGTGGGAAGAATCGTGGGCACAAGGGAGCTTGTGGTTCCCGGCTTGCCCTACATCATCGTCTATCAGTTGACGTGCACAGCGATCCAAATCCTTCACATCTATCACGGAGCACGGAACTGGTCAGCCGAGCAATAGTCCAAGTCCTCGCCAAACGGCACACGCCGACAAAGCGATTTGCTGCGCGTCAGACCCGCCAGTTGTCCGCGCGCCAACTCTTGATGCGCTCCTTGATCTGCTTGCGGTTCAGATTGCCTTCCAAAGCCTGCTTGGCAAGTTCCACAACCTCGTCGTCGGCGGCAAAGCGCAGGCCGATCAACTGATCCTCGGTGAGGCGGTAGATCTGCGCGTGCCAAGCGGCGGGGGCCAGTGCCTGCAAGCGCAGCCGCTCCTCCAGGCGAATGACGCGGTCCTGCACCTTGAGCGAATACATTCGAATCTTGATGACGGGAATGAAGACCGCAATCGAAAGCACCACATACCACGGACCGGCAAAGTAGTCGTCTGCCCGATGATGAATCATGTGGAAGATAGCGAAGGCCAGGTTGGCAGTCAGCACGATAAACACGAAAGGGTGAAACAACGGATCGAAGCGGGCGTGATTCTTGAGATTCTGTGGAGCGGATTTACTCATTGGAAGCCCTGATTTCTGACAGGCCGGAGTTGGCTGTGATGGTCCCACCCGTTTCCGAGGGGACGCCGACAGCGGCGCTGGGGGCCTGCACACCTTCGCTCATGGAATTTTGCGCGAGACGAACCGGTGCTGTCAATTCCCATAAGTTATCCGAAGTAAGAATCAGCGGATGCTTAGGGACAATATGATGGCGCCCGCGCACTAAATAATCGACGAAGATTCCCACGGCAAGGTAAGGGTTCAATGCCGCAATGGGAAGAACATAACCGGTGGTGGAGAGCGATTCCGAGATGCTTTTATTTTTGCGGCTGTGGCGGCGATAGCCGGGAATCTGCGGAATCTCATAAACCGTGATTTGCAACCCGGGATGCTTGCGGGCGTAGCGCTCCAGTTTGTAGACGATCTGATTGGGAGTGGTCATGCCGGCATCGGGAAAGACGCTGCGGGAGAAAGCTCCGGGAAAGTAGAAGTCCAGGACTAGTCGCGCAAAGTCCGAGCAGTTGTTGAAGAGAAGGCGGAAGTGCGAAATATTTTCGCTGCTATTCATCATCGCGATGAAGGCATCATCCTGCTCCTGGGTAGTCTCAAAGCGGAAGGCATAGATGCGCCGTTCGTAGGAGACGCCAACCAGTTCAGTCCAGCCGCCGCGCGTAAAGCCGCCCGAAGGCAGATATTCTCCGAGGCTGAACAGATGAGCTTCGCGATAACGGCTGCGCAGCCGGTTGACTGTCTCTCGATCGCCTCGCGGGGGTACCGCCGCGGTGTTTTCAACGGAATACAGGTACGGAACAAGCGGCATCGCAATCCAGTCATAGCGGTCGATACCCTGATAGCGGGCAATAACGGAACCCATCTCGCCGGCGTGGCAGCGGCGCAGTTTGACGGGAGTTTCCGCGCAGATTCGCTCGAAATAGATGGCGTTGTGGCCGGTTGGGTTGACCGAGCCGAAGAAGCCATACGGCTCCTCCATCAACAGAGCAGCCTGTGCGCGGCCCCGCGCGGGGATGAAAGCAAAAATCGTAATAATTATGAAAACAAATGCAGTTGTGCGCGGCTTTCGCGTCGAGAGCATCGGTCCTCCGTAATCAGACTCCGGAACTGCCTTTCAAAAACTTCAACAGGTGGGGGATCCGGCTGTATGGTCAATGGAATACAGGCCGATTAGCTTCCGTGTGGGAATCCTCCGTAGAGAAGTGAGTACTATTGGTCATTTTGACACCAATTATCAGCGAAAGTAGCGAAGGAATCAAGGGAATCAACAAGAGACCGGCGAATTGCAGCGGGTTTACTTTATATTCTCAAACACTTCCGGCGTCCGCGAGTAGCGAATAACATCAACAGTGGACGCAGCAACCAGACCTTCCTCAACCATAGCGTCAAGAGATGGAGCAAGCCGCGCGATCTGCTCTTCAGTGTCGATAACACACATCTGGATGGGCGCATCTTTTGTGCGCGGCCAGTGGCTTGAGTGGCGAATCCGGCTGGCCGAGCCGTAACCCTCGATGCCGAGAAGAACGAGCGCCTCGGCAATGCCCAACTCCTTGCACTTGAGCAGAATCGCTTCATGCAGGAGCTTGCCCTGCCAGCGGTCATTCTCGCCGAAGTGGATGCGCAGCATACGAGCAGCAAACAGTTCTTTCACTGGGATTCCCCCACTTTTTCCAGCGCGGGCGGTGTCTCGGTTTCCAGCGCGCGATAGGCGTATTTGATAATGTCCACGTCGGAGAAGACGACCAGCCCCTCCTGCACCATCTGATCAACGATGGGGAGAAAGGCGCGCAACTTTTCCGCAGTGTCGATGGTCGAGAGCAGGATGGAGGCGTGGTGGGGATGGAGCAGAGGCTGGTCTTTGTGGACGCGGCGGTGCGCCCCGTAGCCGAGGATGCCGCGATAGACGGTGACGCCGGCCAGGTCATTGGCACGCATCGCCTCCACCAAGGCTTCGTAAAGCGGCTTCGACTTCCAGCGGTCTTCCTCGCTCAAAAAGATGCGCATCATCTGCGCCTTGCCTTCGATCTTGAGATGAGCAGGTGTGAGCGGCTCTTTGGGCTTGGAGAGTTGGGCCGGCTTGGCGACGGTGGTTTCCTGCATCTCGATCAGCCCGCTCCCGGCCAGCTCTTCCAGCTTGCCCAGCAGCGAATCGACCTTCTCGCGGCTCTCGATGAACTCAATCTTGATGGGCAGACGGTCGGAGATCTCGACCAGATGCGCCGCGTGCATATGATGATCGGCTCCGAAGCCGGCGATGCCTTTGGTGACGGTGGCTCCGGCTACGCCGCGATAAAAAAGGAAGTCGAGAATGCTGGAGTAGAGCGGCGCACCGTGATGGGTGGCTCCATCGCTCAGGTAGATGATGACTTTGACGGCTTTTCCGGGCTGCAACATTTAACTCTCCGCGATCAACTGAGAATTCTACACTCAGGAGATGCTCTCGGCCAGCACTGCGCCCAGCCAGGTGGCGGCGAGGCCCAGAATCAGGCTGCCGATTGCGTAGAGCGAGGCCATGGCAAAGGCTCCTGCGCGCAAGGTGGATAGCGTCTCCCATTCGTATGTGGAAAAGGTGCTATAGGCGCCGATGAAGCCGACTGGAATCAGGAAGCGCCATGCTGAACTCAAGCCCGCACGCTTGCCAAGATAAGTGAGTGAGAAACCGATGATGATACAGGCGGTCAGGTTGATGACGAAGGTGCCGTAAGGAAAGCGCGTTCCCATGCGACCGGCCACCGTCGAGCCGACCCAGTAGCGGGCGATGGAGCCAAGCGCGCCGCCGGCGGCTATGAGCAAGTATTTCTGCACGAGCGATCTCCTTATTCGATCATATTGGTCTCGGGGATCGCGCCGCGACATAACTCCGCAACAGGATACCCTGTCAGGAGTCATCATCTGTCCGGCCAAAGGGAGGGACAGCGGTTAAGGGTGAACTCCTTCACCACTGCTATTTATTAGACGGCGGAATGAGGACGGATGTCAAGGCAATCTCGCGTCTCCGGGAATAGAAGCAGCGACATATTTTCTTCTATCACGCCACCATCTACAATTGAGCATCCCCGCTTACTCTCTGCGGGGTAGCCCGTGGTGAGTCCGATGTCCACTGCACACACATCTCCGGCTTCGTCTCCGCTCAATGGCTCCGTCCTGGTGCTCATCCAATTTGATGTGTGCGAAGAACTCCTTCTCGATCGTCTTCAGCAAGCTGTCAATGCCCGCACCGCACAGTTGTCGAGCATGAAGCATTCTGTGCCTGCATACGTCCGTTACCAGAGACCGCCCGTTGTTGAGTCCCTTGAAGCGCTTGTTCTGGAAAGTGGCGAACGCCTTGAAGGCGAGATCAAGTACTACGATTATGGCGTCGTCAGCGTCGTCTACCAGTTGCCTTTTTCGGGCAATTGGGAGAGCCTTGTCAAGCTGGCCAGCCGCTGGGTCTGGGACGTTGATTTCGCTTCGCACGTCGAGCCTATCGTCAGACAAAAGCTGCAACGCGCGACTTCATCCATGGTCAAGCCATACGCGCGTTGGCTTAGCGAAGATTACTTCATCTTCCATGTGCGCGAAGTTGCGGGAACGCCTGCTGCCGACGAACTGATCCGCGAGAACGAGCTGCGGATTGCCCAGATCGTTCGCGGTGACCGGCTGAATCTATCGAGCGGCGAATGCGCCGAGGTGCTTCATTCGCAGATATCCTATTACACATCCGATGTGGCCGTGATCGGCTGGAATGCCGCCTTCCTATACGACAGCGCGGCTGGAGCCGAAACCGCCATTCAGCTGCTCGAATACGCCAACTCCCAGCTTCTTGAATTCCGCCACTACGACGAACTTTTGTCCGGGATTCTGGACGGCGTTTACTCCTCGTTGGAGAAAAAGAAGGGAAGATTTGCGCGCTGGCGGCTGGCTCAATCCGCGGCCAACCTGAACACTGTGCTGCTCGACGTGGCGGAGCTGACAGAGCGCGCCGATAACGCGATCAAGTTTCTCAGCGATATGTTTGCCGCGCGGCTCTACAAGCTGGCCGCGGCCAAAGTTGGTGTCCCTGATTACAAGAACCTTGTCGAGCGAAAGCTCAAAACCGCCGAAGACCTGTACAACTTCATGGTCGAGCAGTTCAACCAGAGCCGCGCCTTCTTTCTCGAGGCAACAGTCGTTTTGATTCTACTGGTTGAGCTTTTCTACTTCTTCCGAGGCAAAGCGTTGTGAAAGATCAAACGTTCGTCATCTGATTTGGAATCCATCTCACGTGCCCGACCCTTCCGCAAAGTGCTAGTAAGGATGGGCACGGATCAATCTGTTGGACTGAAAAAAGCTACCTGTCAGTGCACGAATAACAGGGGTCGATGGAGGCTTGGATCAGCGGCGTATCGGCAAGGCGCGCGCCTTTGACCATCCAGCGAATCGCGGGCATCACGGCAAAGGTGGGCGTGCGCACGTGGACGCGAGCCGGATTGCGCGATCCCTCTTTCCATGAGACCGAGTACATGACCTCGCCGCGCGGAGCTTCCACGCGAGCCGTCGCCGTTCCAGTGATGAAGGCGAACTTTTCGCCCTCAGTGTGGATTTCGCCGGGAGGCAGCTTGGCGAGCGCCTGACGAAGAATCTTGCAGCTTTCCATTATCTCGAGCGCGCGAACCAGCAAACGGGCGCGCACGTCGCCATCGGGCTGAACAGGAACATCGAATTCCATCTCCGCGTAAGCCGCGTATGGCGCGGCTTTTCGCAGATCCTGGGGCACACCTGATGCGCGCGCGACGGGGCCGACAACGCCGAGCGCAATCGTCTTCTCAGTGGTCAGTACGCCGATGCCCGCGCAGCGCGAGGTGGCCGTGCGGCTGGTAGTGAAGATGGGAATCACGGTGCGCGCCATCTCCAGCTCCAGCGCCTCGACCATCCTCAGAATTGATCCGGGATCGATGATGTCTCTGTTGACGCCGCCGATGCGATTCATCGAGTAGTTGACGCGATTGCCGCTGATGGCCTGAAGCACGTCCATCACCTTCTCGCGCAGCTCGAAGCAGGTCATGAACATCGTCTTGAAGCCCATGAGTTTGGCGGCGATGCCGGCCCAGAGCACGTGCGAGTGCAGCCGCTCCAGCTCCGCCATGATGACGCGAATGTATTGCGCACGCGGCGGCGGGGTAAGATTGGTCAGCTTCTCCATCGCCGAGCAGAGCGTGAGCGTGTGGATATTCGAGCAGATGCCGCAGACCCGCTCCATCAGCGCGATGACCTGAATGTGGTTGCGCGTCTCGGCCAGGTGTTCGATGCCGCGAAAGTTGAAGCCGATATGCAGCTTGGCGTCGAGAACCGTCTCGCCTTCGCAGATCATATCCAGCTTGTAAGGCTCTTCAAGCGCCGGATGGTATGGTCCCATGGGAATTTTGTAGCTCATTTGTTCTCCTTGCTCACGGCCACGGCGTTGCCAGCGATCACGACTTCGCGCAGGTTCACACCTGTTGTATCGCCCTGGCGCAGCAGCAGGGGTTCGTACTCGCGTCCAGTGAATTCGAGACCATACTCTTCATGAATCTCGCGCTCGATCCAGTCCACAGCCTCACAGATATCGAAGATGCTCTCGATGGATTTTGCTGCGAGCGTGAAGCTGAAGCCCATCAATTGGCCGTCGAGATCCCAGTGATACTCCAGACGAAAACCCTCGTCCTTGGGAAGCTCGTATGCGGTGATGGTGATGAAGCGGGCGTGCAGCGCGTTCATCGCTTTGGCGAGTTCGCGGATGCTCATGCCGTTGAGCGTGAGCCAATGCACGCCGCCTTTTTCGGCAAAGACTTCCCTGCTGCCAAGTATTTCCGGAATGCTTTCGAGCGGCATCATTGTGCTCCTCCTGCAACGGGGTTGGCCGCAGCAGCGGCGGGCGGCTTGACGGTCTGCTTGCGGGCAAGGGTGTAGGACTTTTTCAACTCGCCGACGGTGAGGTAAATCGGCGGGCACTCCGAGTCCTGGCTAAGCGCGTGCTCTTTGCAGCCCTCGACGCAGCGTCCGCAGAAGGTGCATTGGCCGGGTTCGTAGCTCCAGGTGAACTCGCCCTTGCCGGCTTTGAACTCGATGGCTTTGGCGGTGCAGCGCATCTTGCAGATGGCGCAGCCGGAGCAGAGCGCGGGGTCAAAGCGCACCAGGCCACGGTAGTGTTCGCTCACATCGGGACGCAGCGGAAAACGCATCGTCCGCGAGCCGCCCCAGAGGTTCTTCCACATCATAGTCAGAATATTCATGCTCTAAACCTCGTAAAAAGCGCGGCGGCAACGGCCAAAACCGCAAAAATCAGCGTGCATTGCCAGTAAAAGCGCACGGTTGTGTCGATCTGCAAACGCGCCGTGGCGGAGGCCACCACCGACAAGAGCAGCACGATGGCAAACGAGATGGCGACGAAGACCAGAGCGGCAACCCACCAGAGCGTGAAGGCCGGAGCGATCAGCGTGGCGACGAGGCCGGTGGCGGCGACCCATTCCAGTCCATGCGAAAGCTCCCACATGGCCAGTTCGGGACCGGCGTACTCAACCATCGGACCGGAATAAATCTCCTGCTCGGCGTTGGGCAGCGAGAAGGGATTCAGATGCAGCTTGGCGGGCAGGCAGACGATGATGGCGACAATGCCCAGCAATCGCAGCCAGGAAAACGGCAGTTGCGCCAGCGCCGAGAGGCTGAAGGTATGCTGCGAGGCGGCGATGGAGACGATGGCCAGCAGGAAGACCACATTGTACGAAACGCTGAGGACGGCCTCGCGCGCCGAACCGATTTCGCCGAAGATGGATCGCGACGAGAAGCCAGCTGCGATGATGCACATCGACGGAAGTTCGAGCAGCGCGAGAAGCAGGATCAGGTCACCCTGGAAGCCGCCGCTCGCAGGCAGCACCGGCAACAGGCCCACCGCGCCCGCCGCAGATGAAACCGCAATCAGCGGCCACGCCTTCATCAGCATTCCGCCGATACCGTTGCGCGGAGGCGTGCTCTTGCCCAGCAGCTTGATGAAATCAAAAAACGGCTGCATGAAGGGAGGCCCGATGCGCCCTTGCATCCGCGCCACAGCTTTGCGTTCTACCCAAAGAAAGAACCACGCGGCGGGCACGGCAAAGAGCAGGCCGGGGAAGATGAGCAGGCGAGCTAGTGAAGTAATCAAAGTGTTCATCATGCCCGCACCTCTTCCTTCTCTGCTTTACACGCGCATCCACCCGCGCAGCATGAGGACTCACCTATCGGAATCATTACCGACTCTTTGGGCGGTTTGTTGCCACGAGCGGCCAGTATCTCCGCGGCCTTGGCGACGCCAAGAATAATCGCATCGGGGCGAGGCGGGCAGCCGGGAACAAAGACATCGACGGGAATATGCTTGTTCAGCGGGCCATCCAGTGTGCGGCTGTCGATGAAGACGTTGGTCGTCGCTGGGCAGGAGCCAATGGCCACCACAGCTTTGGGTCCGCAGACCTGCCCATAGACAGTGCGAATGGCGGCGGCAGCGTTATGCGTCACCGGCCCCGTGACGCAGAGAATGTCAGCGTGGCGCGGCGAACCTTCCAGGCGCACACCCAACTGCTCGGCGTCGTAACGCGGCGAGAGCGAGGCCACAATCTCAATATCGCAGCCGTTGCAACTGCCCGAGTTCATGTGAAAGAGCCAGGGGCTGTGGCTGCGGCTATAACACATCAACTTCTTCCAAAGATTCATAGCCGGCCTCCCAGCAATTTCTGTAATAGATCCGGCCAGACGCCGGCGGCGAGAATCAGCACGACCAGCGAGACGATGACGGTCTGCAAAATGAACGGCTCTCTGTTTGGATGCGGCGGAGTTGCGGAGGGATCAGGCTCGTCCGGCGGACCCCACCAGTTGCGGGTCAGTGCCAGCACGTAAGCGATCAACGCGAAGATCGACGAGAGTATGAAGACCGCAGCCAGCGGCCAGCCGATTTGCACTGCTGTTTCATAGAGTCTCCAGCGGCCAATGAATCCCATCGTCGGCGGAATGCCCAGCATCGCCAGCATTCCAAACAAGAAGCCAAAAGCCGCTACCGGATAGCGCGCGGCCAGACCCTTCGGTTCGCCTTCCAGCGCGCCATCGGCTTCAGGACCAGCGAGGCAGATGAAGAGGAGGGCTTTTGCGAGGGCATGAGTCGCAGCGGCAATCACTGCGCCCTTGTATCCGATAACATTCAGCGAGAAGACTCCCAGCATCAGGAAGCCCACATCCTCGATGGTAGAAAGAACTAGCAGGCGTTTGAGGCTGCGCTGCGTGAGCATCAACAAAGCAGCGAGGAATGATGTTGCTGCAGCCACTCCCAGCCACCAGCCTTGCGGCGCGAGCGAAGCCGGAGAAATCTGCGCGGCAATGCAAAACTCGCCAAAGGCTGCCATGTCGACAACCGCGATAATGAGGCCAAGCACAAGAGCAGGCAGTTCATCGGCAAGCGAAAGCAGCCAGAAGAGGAGCGGCACCGCGGCCAGCTTGACGACGACGCTGGTGAGCAGCAGCGCGCTGGACAAAGCCGGATTCTGCGCGTTGTAAAGCAACTCACTCGCTACCAGCGAACCGGCTGAGATCAGCACTACAACGAGGTAAGTAATTTTCGCGGCCAGTGTCCGCGCTGCCATCCAGACTCGCACAATCGTCAACAGCGCGCCGGCTTCGAGCAGCCCCAGCCGCAGCCATGGATTCGCAACGAGAAGCCCTGCTACCGTGAGACCGCCGACAACCAACATACAGGGCCATGCCGGAATCTTACACTTTGTGCCGCTGACAAACGAGGCAAGCAGAAGCGCCACAGAAGCAGCTCCAACTGCGGCGATTAGCAGTATTGGCATATGCGGCTCGATTGCTATTGCGCCGCCGGACAAATTGGACTGCACTCCAGGAACGACCCAGCGTGCTACTGCGAAGACCGTTGCCGCCAACACAACAACCAGCGCCAGCGCATAACGCTCCATCCACGAAACCACCACGCCCAGGCCGCGCGATACAGCTTCCAAACCGCGCCATACGCGCAGATAAACCGCATCCACATTCGACCAGCGGAAGAACTCGTGCCAATTCTCAAGAAAGATGCTGGAAAAATCCCCTGCCGTCAGCCGTCCGTGATCGGAGAGCGGCTCGCCGCCGGTGAAGACCCCGCCACCCGCCAGAGCCGCGCCAGCCGTCTGCGCAGGACGCGCCACATAAGCGATCGCGTAGATCAGCCCGCCCAGAATCAGCGAGACCACGGCCAGCACCAAACCGCCCATCGTCGAGAAGCTGCCCGCATCCGCCGAGAGGCCAAACCAAGTCACATTCACCGCGCTCATTTGCAGCGCTCCGAGAATCGGATTGAGCAGATAATTGACCGCCAACTGCGGAGCGACGCCCAGAATGACGCTGCCCGCTGCCATGAAGCCCATGCCCCAAACCATCGTCGGCGGAGACTCATGCGCATCTTTGGTCTTCTCAGTCAGCGGACCGAGGAAGACGGCGCTGGTAGCCTTGGCACCGAGGAAGACCGTTCCCAGACTGACTGCCCAGGCGACCATTGCGGGGACCGCCCATCCCGCCTGCAACGCCGCCGCGTAGAGCATCCACTTGCTGGCAAAGCCGCTCATCAGCGGAATACCCATCATGCTGCCGACGCCGATCAGCCAGGACAATGTCGTCTGCGGCATCTTCTGCGCAAGACCGCCAAGCTGGTTCATGTCGCGCGTACCGGCGGCGTGCTGCACCGATCCGGCAGTTAAAAACAACCCGCCCTTGAAGAAGCCGTGATTGAGGCAATGCAGCAGTCCGGCGGCAATCGCCAGCGGCGTGCCGATGCCGATGCCCATCATCATGTAGCCGATCTGGCTGACGGTCGAAAACGCCAGCATCCGCTTCAGATCGGTCTGCACCATCGCGTACATCACGCCCACGGCCATTGTCACTGTGCCGATCCAGACGAGCGAATCACTGCCCCAGGCGAAGCCGCCATTCACAGGCCACGCGCCAAAGCTGTGCATACGGCAGGCGAGATAAACGCCGGCCTTCACGTAGCAAGCCGCGTGCAGCAATGCGCTCACCGGAGTCGGCGCGGCCATCGCTTCGGGAATCCATGTGTGTAGTGGAACCTGCACGGATTTCGCCACCAACGCCAGCAGCATCAGCACGAAGACGCCGCCGGTGAAGGCGTGAGCCACGGCCGGATCGGTCCACAGCGCGCTGCCGGTGCGATGGAAGACGACCAGAATCGCCGCCAGCAATCCGTAGCCCGCGATGTGCGTCATCAGCAGCACCTTGCGCGCGCCGGCGACGGCCTCGCGATTGGTGTACCAGAAGCCCACCAAACTGAAGGAGCAGAGGCCGACCAGTTCCCAACAGAGATAAAAGAAGAAGAGGTTGGCGCTGTAAACCAGTCCGACGAATCCGGCTATGAAGACCAACATCGAGGCGTAGAAGCGCGTCGCGGACTTGTCGTGGGCCATGTAACCGATGGAGTAAAGGAGCACGAAAGCGCCAAGTCCGGTCCCCATTAAAGCAAAAAGGACGCTGAGCGCGTCCACGTGGAAGACCAGAGCAAGCGGGCCGTCCCAGCCGAAGACGTTCAGGTCAACGGCCTGCCCCGCCTTGACCGAGCCGATCAGCGCGGCGACTGAAGCGACAGCGGGCAGACAGGCGAGGAAGGCGAGTATTCCCTTAATCCTTGCGGAACAAAACTTTGCGGCGAGAATCTGGAGCGCGGCGCCTGCCAGAAGCGAGCACGGAGCGATCAGAATGAGGGTTGCAGCGTTCATATCTATTTATGCTAGTTTGCCGGAGTTCGCCGAGATGTGACGTACCTCACCTTTAGGTCCATCGTATTGTAATGTGAGACGAACCAGTTTTCAGACTCAAAGGAACCGGGTGATGAGATGGGAATTTCGTCACAGTTTCACAGTTTCACAGAAAATAGGGGGGTGGGGGGTAGTGCCAGTTTTCAGTTGACAGTTCTCAGTTTTCAGTTAAAAAGCCCGTGGGTTTGGTTGGTGCTCATGGATTGATTGTGCGCGTTGTAGGGGAAATGATCTGCAAAATACTTTCATACGAGTATATTGGGCGTGCGATGCAGTTTTCACTAGTTAAACAGACAGCGGATATAATTCTTGGATGAGTTCTCGCGTTAGTCAGACGGGTTGGCGGGCATGAAGAGATTTCTGCGCCTTCTGCGCTACGGGCTGCCTTACACCTTCCAATGGCTACCAGGTGTGCTGCTGCTGGCGATGGTGGGAGCACTTGACACCTTCCGCGTTCTCCTCTTCCAGCCCATCTTCGATCAGGTTCTGAGGCCGGACGCGCCTGAAGGCCCCATCCTGATTGGTCTGGCAAGAAGCCCGTGGCACTTTGACCTGAGACAACTGATCCCTCATTTTCTACACATCCACAATGCGTGGGATGTCGTGGCTTTTGCATTGGTGGTATCGACGCTGACGAAGGGGCTGTGCGACTACGCCGGCACGTGCCTAGTCAATTACGCCGGCCTGGGCACGATCACCGACCTGCGCAACCACCTTTACGAAGCGACGATGCGGCGTTCGTCGAGTTTCTTTCACAAGCATCCAACCGGCAGCATTCTCTCCACGCTGATAAACGACGTGGATCGCGTGCAGGTTGCTTTCAGTTCTATCATCAGCGATTTTCTACAGCAGTTCTTTACTTTCGTAGTCGGGCTGATCTTTGTCGTTCGCCTTGGCGGATGGCTTAGCCTTTCTCTGCTGGCATTTATTCCGGTTGTGGTTGTCTCTGTACGCAAGATCGGCAGGGAGGTCCGTACTCGCACGCGTACCGGCCAGGACAAGCTGGCGGAGATTCAGAATATCCTTCATGAGACGGTCTCCGGCAATCGCATCGTGAAAGCCTTCAACACCGAGTTGTGGGAGATACTGCGCTTCAGGAGCGCTTCCAAGCGCCTCTTCCGCGCCAATCTGCGCAGTGTGCGCATTCAGTCGATCAGCTCGCCGCTGATGGATTCGATTGGAGCGATCGCCATTGCGCTGATGCTGTGGATTGGGCGCGACGAGATTCTGCACGGGCGCATGACTATGGGAATCTTCGGCGCCTTCATCATCCTGCTCTTCAAGCTCTACGATCCGGTGCGGAAGTTTGCCTTCTTCTATAACAGCTTTCAGCAGGCGATGGGCGCTTCGATTTCGATCTTCAGCTTTTTTGACGCCGAGGACGATGTGAAGGAGCGGCCGCACGCCGCGGCGATGAAGCCTTTCAAAGACTCGATACGATTTGAGAATGTGGGCTTCTCTTATTCGACCGAAGAGGGCGAACATCAGATCTTGCACAACGTCGATCTTGAACTGCGCACCGGCGAGCTGTTGGCGCTAGTGGGACCGAGCGGCGCGGGCAAATCGACGCTGGCCAATCTGATTCCACGCTTTTTCGACGTAACCAGCGGACGTATTCTGATCGACGGCTGCGATCTGCGTGAGCTGACGCTCGGCTCGCTGCGCCGCCAGGTGGCGCAGGTGACGCAGGAGACGATTTTATTCAATGACACGGTGCGCAACAACATCGCCTACGGCCAGCCGGAGATTCATCGCGATCACGTGGAAGAGGCGGCGCGCAATGCGCTGGCGCACGAGTTTATTTTGGGGATGCCGCAGGGCTACGATACGGTGATCGGCGAAAAAGGCTTCCGGCTGAGCGGCGGTGAGCGGCAGCGGCTGGCGATTGCGCGCGCGATTTTGAAGAATGCGCCGGTGCTGATTCTAGATGAGGCTACTTCATCGCTGGATGCGGAGAGTGAATCGCTGGTGCAGGCGGCGCTGGCGAATCTGATGCAGGGACGAACGGCGCTGGTGATTGCGCATCGGTTGAGTACGATTCGCCGCGCCAACCGGATTGCTGTGCTGGAGGACGGGCGGATTACTGCGATTGGGCCGCATGAGGAGCTGCTGACAGCTTCATCGACTTATCAGCGGCTTTATCAGTTGCAGTTCATGGATGTGCCGGAAGAACAGGGGATAGGGAGTAGGGATTTGTAAGAGCAAAGGAAGAAGAATATGCCGATTTATTCGATGACAGGTTTTGCGCGCGCGCAGGTTTCAGTGGCTCTACCCAATGAGGGGCAGTTGAATTACACGCTGAGCGTGAAGAGCGTGAATCATCGCTTTCTCGATGTGCAGTTGCGCTTGCCAGCGGGGCTGGACGCGCTGGAGATGGAGCTGCGCAAGGCGGTCAAGGATGCGCTGCTTCGCGGCCACGTCGATCTGACGCTGGCGCTCGATCGCGGCAGCCAGCAGACGGCGGGCTACAATCGCGAACTGGTGAATGGCTACCTGGCGGCCTTTGCCGCGGCGTGCGAAGAGCATGGACTGGGCGGGCAGCCGGATTTGAATGCAATTCTGCGGCTGCCTGGAGCGTTGCAAAGCGAGAATCGCTCGAATGGCGATGAGGATCAGGCTGCGCTGACGGAGAGCGCATTGCGGGAGATTGGCCCGCTGCTGGCGGAGTTGAAACTGATGCGTGCGCGCGAGGGCGAGGCGCTGGCGGCAATTTTGCAAGGTACGCTGGACAGACTGGCTGAGGCTACTGCGGGCGTAGCGGCGATGCGCACGGAGGTTGAACAGCGCTATCAGGAGCGGCTGAGGCAGCGGCTTGAGGCGGCTGTGGGCGAGGAATTTAACCGGCAGCGGCTGCTGGAAGAGGTTGCTGTGATGGTGGAGCGGAGCGATGTCTCCGAAGAGCTGGAGCGGATGACAACGCACATTGGTCACTTTCGCGAACTGCTGGCCGGCTGCGGTGAAGTGGGCAAGAAACTAGACTTTCTGTTGCAGGAGATGAATCGCGAGGCCAACACCCTGCTCTCGAAGACCGGCGGCGCGGGCGGGAAAGGAACGCGAATTACCGAACTGGGACTGGCGATGAAGTCGGAGATCGAAAAGGCGCGGGAGCAGATACAGAACGTGGAGTAGCAGTTCACAGTTGTCAGTTTTCAGTTCTCAGAATTGATCCCGAAGTGCGGAGATTTTTGGCCGCAGAAAACAAAAAGCGGTTTGTCTTTTCCTGAAGATTGCCGATAATCCGTCTGAGAACTGTGAACTGTTCACTGACAACTGTCCAAAGGACGCACAATGGCAGGAATACTTTTTATCATTTCGGCGCCGTCGGGTTCAGGCAAGAGCACGCTGGTCAGCGAGGTGCGCAAGCAACTGACGGGGATTGAATTCTCCGTCTCGTGGACGACGCGGGCGCCGCGCGGCTCAGAGCAGAATGGGCGCGAGTACAACTTCACCAACCGCGAGGAGTTTGAGCGAATGATTGCCGCGGACGAATTCCTGGAGCACGCAGAGGTCTTCGGCAACTATTACGGCACGGCGCGCTCATCGCTGGAACAGGCAACTCGCGCTGGACACGATCTGGTGATGGATATCGATGTGCAGGGAGCGGCGCAGGTGCGGACGAAGATGCCGGAGGCGGTAAGCATCTTTGTGATGCCGCCGAATCCCAAGGTACTGCGCACCCGACTGCGCAATCGGAGCCGCGCCGAGGGCGTGGAGGATGAGGCAGAGGTTTACCGACGGCTGAGCGAGGCGCGCAAGGAGATTGAGAATTATTGCGAATACCGCTATATTCTGGTTAACGACATTCTGGACCGGGCGGTGGCGCAACTGGAAGCCATTGTGCAGGCGGAGCGGTTCTATCGCAACGACGAGCCGATCGCCTTCCGTTCGCGGAGGGTGTTGGAGGTGGCGGCGGCCTGTTTGCAGACCAACTCGCAGGAGCGGCTCAAACCCGTGATCGATGCCTTCGAGATTGGCATACCGCCGGATCAGCAGCAGTTTAATTTTGGAGAGGACAGCGATGACGATTGAAACCGGATTCGATTCGAACTACCGGAAGGTGATGGTGGCGGCACGGCGCGCGCGCCAATTGCAGAGCGGCTCCCACGCTCTTGTTCCCACCCACTCCAACAAACCCTGCCGCATCGCGCAAGAAGAGATTGATGCTGGAGTGATTGCGTACGAAAAGACCGAAACTCCGGTGGTCAAGCCGCTCGTGGATGGGCCGGTTATTTCGATCCTTGCCGGCTAGGGTTTCTACCATTATCAGTGGAAACCGGCTACAATCGAGCCATGAGAGTAACGGTCGGCGTCTCCGGTGGAATTGCCGCGTACAAGGCGGCTGAACTTGTGCGCGCGCTGCAACGCCAGGCCCTCGAAGTCCACGTCGTCATGACCGAAGCGGCAACCCGGTTCGTCCAGCCGCTTACTTTTGCAGCGCTCACCAGCCATAAAGTTATCACCAGCTTGTGGGACGACGTCGGAACCGCCGACGGCGCATATGATTCTTCCATTGAGCACATCGGCGAGGCGCAATGGGCAGATGTGTTGGTGGTCGCTCCAGCCACGGCCAATATTCTTGCCAAATTCGCCCACGGCATAGCCGACGATTTTCTGACCACCCTCTATCTGGCCACGAAGGCACCGGTGCTTGTAGCACCCGCAATGAACGTGAATATGTGGGAGCATCCAGCTACGCAGGCGAACGTGGAAACACTGCGGCAGCGCGGGGTGCGCGTGATCGAGCCGGGAACGGGCGAGCTGGCTTGCGGAATGGTGGGCGCGGGACGGATGGCCGAGCCGGAGGCCATTGCCGAAGCTGTGCTCTGCTCTCTGGGCCGCTGCCACGACATGGCCGGCGAAGTTTTGCTGGTCACTGCCGGCGGAACGCGCGAGGCGCTTGATCCGGTTCGCTTCATCGGCAATCGTTCCAGCGGCAAGATGGGCTACGCATTGGCCGAAGCAGCTCAGAGCCGCGGAGCGAAGGTGATTCTGATTAGCGGGCCATCGGCGCTGCATCCACCGGCGGGTTGCGAGTTAGTCAAGGTGACCACTGCCGGCGAGATGCGCGAGGCTGTGCTCACACGCCTGGATGAGGCCACGCTGGTCATTAAGGCCGCCGCTGTCTCCGACTATCGTTCCGTCAATATCTCACCGCAGAAACTCAAGCGCGCGGGGCCGCTCACAATTGAACTCGCGCCGACAGAGGATATTTTAGCCGAGGTGGTTCGCCGTCGCCGTCCCGGACAACTGATTGTCGGCTTCGCCGCCGAAACGCAGAACCAGATGGAAAATGGCCGCGCCAAGCTGCTTGCCAAAGGCGCAGACGCAATCGTTGTGAACGATGTGAATGGCGATGGCGTGGGCTTCGACGTGGACACCAACGCCGCGACTTTCCTCACTTTGTCGACGGCCATTGAACTGCCTCAGATGCCCAAGCGCAAACTGGCCGACCGCATCCTCGACGAGATCATTATGCTGCGCCGTCCCAGCTCGATGCTTCTGGAACTGGACGATCATTCCGATGCGAGAGCCGACATGAGTACGAGTTCTCATCGACAACTGATTGTGGAGTAGCTGCGTTGGCGCAATCGCTCGATCCCGCAATTCGCGAAGCTGTGCTGACCCGCGTTCGCTTCTATCGCGATCTTGGCATCAATGAATTTTACCGCCGTCCGGTGGACCCCGCGCTTGCGGCTCAGTTGGCAGCCGAACCAGAAGCAGAAGCGACCACTTCTCAGTTCTACTCACAGGAGGATCAACCCATTCCGCCCCGCAAGCCAATCCCATCCGCTCCAGAAATTGCCGCTGCTGTTCCCTCTGCTAACCGCGCCGCCGCGCTCCAGCTTATTCGCGACGAGATCGGCGAGTGCACCCGTTGTTCGCTTCATCAGGGCCGCAACAAACTGGTCTTCGGCGACGGCTCGCCGGATGCGCGCCTGATGTTTGTCGGCGAAGGCCCCGGAGCTGATGAGGATGCGCAGGGTCTTCCCTTTGTCGGCAAGGCTGGGCAGCTCTTGAATAATATGATCAATGCGATGGGACTGCGGCGCGAAGAGGTTTACATTGCGAATGTGGTCAAATGCCGCCCGCCCGGCAATCGCGTGCCAGAGCAAGTAGAGGGCGCCACCTGCTCACCTTTTCTTTTTCGCCAGATCGACGTGATTCGTCCGCAGGTTTTAGTGGCTCTCGGCGCAACCGCGGCTACTTGGCTGCTCGGCAGCCGTCAGCCTCTCGCCGGACTCAGAGGCCACGTCCACTCGGTTCGCGGCACGCAACTCATCGTCACTTATCATCCGGCATATTTGCTGCGCGACCCTCGCCAAAAGAAAGAGGCATGGGCTGACCTGCAGATCGCAATGAAGGAATTGGGACTGAAGCCGCCCGCAAAGCAGTAACGAAAATTTCAATTAGCCATGCTAGACTTATGGCGTAACTGCATTTATTTCCCCGCGCAAGGATTTCTGGAACGATGACAAGTCTGAGGAACACTATTCTGGTAACCGGCGGCGCCGGGTTTATCGGCTCTAACTTTGTTCTGCAGTGGATCAAGAATACTGGCACCAGCGTGGTCAATCTTGATCTGCTCACTTATGCCGGCAACCCTAACAATCTCACAGCGCTTGACGGCGACTCCAGGCACAAGTTAGTGCGCGGCGATATCTGCGATGCGGAGTTAGTGGCGACATTGTTGCGCGAACATAGGCCGAAGGCTATCGTTCATTTTGCAGCGGAAAGCCACGTGGATCGCTCGATTGTTGATCCCGGCGCATTTATTCGAACCAATGTGCAGGGAACCTTTACTCTGCTGGAACAGGCGCGCATCTTCTGGTCGGAGTTAGACGAAGCGGACAAGCGCGATTTTCGTTTCTTGCACGTTTCTACCGACGAAGTTTATGGGTCACTAGAGCCTGATGATCCTGCATTCTCCGAGAATACGCCGTATGCACCTAACAGTCCTTATGCTGCATCCAAAGCGTCCTCCGATCATCTCGCACGAGCCTACTATCACACATACGGATTGCCGGTATTGACGACGAACTGCTCGAATAACTACGGTCCGTTTCAATTTCCTGAAAAGCTGATTCCGCTGGTGATTCTGAATGCTCTTGAAGGCAAGCCGCTGCCTGTCTACGGCGATGGTTGCAACGTGCGCGACTGGCTATTTGTCGAAGACCACTGCTCAGCGATCCGAACGGTGCTTGATCGAGGCCGCGTGGGAGAAACTTATAATATTGGCGGTAACAGTGAACGGAAGAATATTGACGTTGTGACCTTGATTTGCGATCTGGTTGACGAGCTGCGCCCAGATGCTGCTCTTAGTCCGCGAAGAAAACTGATCAACTTTGTTACAGATCGTCCCGGGCATGACCGCCGCTACGCAATCGATGCCGCTAAGATCGGCCACGAGTTAGGTTGGCGTCCTGCCGAAAAGTTTGAGAGTGGATTGCGTAAAACGGTGGCATGGTATCTGGATCATAGCTCCTGGGTTGAAAATGTTCGTACCGGCGCTTACAGAGATTGGATTCGACAGAATTACGAGGAGAGGATATCGCAATGAAAGCAATTATTCTCGCTGGCGGCTCTGGAACACGTCTTTATCCGGTTACACGCGTAGTTTCAAAACAGTTATTACCTGTATATGACAAGCCGATGATTTACTATCCGCTCACTACCCTGATGTTAGCGGGATTGCGCGACATTCTTATTATCTCCACGCCGCAGGATACAGCGCGATTTGCGGAGTTGCTAGGCGATGGAAATCAATGGGGTATTAACTTGAGTTATGCCGTGCAACCCAGCCCCGACGGTCTGGCGCAGGCATTCTTGATTGGACGCGATTTTATCGCAGATGATACAAGTGCGTTGATATTAGGCGACAATATCTTTTACGGACAATCGTTTTCCGCAAATTTGCAGCGCGCTGCGGCAGTCAAGCATGGCGCGGTTGTATTTGCTTATCCTGTAACCGATCCGGAACGCTACGGTGTTGTGGAGTTTGACGCATCGGGCCGCGCGATCAGTCTTGAAGAGAAACCCAAATTGCCTAAGTCGCGTTATGCAGTTACTGGACTCTATTTTTACGATAACAATGTGGTGAATCTTGCGGCTTATCTCAAACCTTCCGCTCGCGGCGAGTTAGAGATAACTGATCTGAATCGTCTTTATTTGGAAGCAGGCAGCCTGAATGTTCAGGTAATGAGCCGTGGCATGGCGTGGCTTGATACCGGAACGAATGATTCACTTCTTGATGCCGGACTATTTGTTCAGACGATTGAGTTACGTCAGGGATTGAAAATCGCCTGTCCGGAAGAAATTGCGTATCGACTTGGATATATTACTGTAGATCAGCTCGATAAACTGGCGCAGCCGGTAAGTAAGAGCAGTTATGGAAGATATTTGCTAGCTCTTAGAAATGAGCAGCGTTTTTCAATGGAGACTGGAGAATTATGAAGATCGAGACAACCCAACTTGACGGTGTGCTAATCATTACTCCGCAGATTTACACCGATGACCGCGGCGCCTTCTGGGAGACATGGAATCATAGCCGCATGGCTGAAGCTGGATTGCCGACCACATGGGTGCAAGATAACTATTCTCTTTCAAAAAAGAATGTAGTTAGAGGCATTCATTATCAGGTGATTCAGCCTCAGGGAAAACTGGTTCGAGTTACTCGAGGCGCGGTGCTCGATGTTGCCGTAGACTTACACCGCAGTTCTCCGACATTTGGCAAATTTGTTTCCGTGGAGTTGACTGAAGAGAATGGCAAGATGCTTTGGATTCCCGAAGGTTTCGGGCACGCCTTTCTTGTCCTCAGCGATCGCGCGGGATTTGCGTATAAGGTGACCGGCTATTACTCTCCCGCAGGCGAGCGGACGATTGTGTGGAACGACCCCGATCTGGCAATTCAATGGCCCATCAATCCAGAGTTGGCTATTCTCTCTGATAAGGACCGCAAAGGCGCAAAGCTGCGCGAAGCGGAGGTTTTTGCATGAGCGGAATTCCGCGCGTTCTTCTTGTCGGTTACGCAGGTCAGGTAGGCGTGGAGTTACAGCGCAGTTTTTCCGATGCCGCCGAGATTGTCCGCTACGACCGCGATACAGTAGATCTCGCTGTGGCGGATCAAGTGGCGGTAATGGTTCGCAGCACTGCGCCAGAGATTATTCTCAACGCCGCCGCCTACACCGCTGTTGATCGAGCAGAATCCGAAAAGGAAACGGCTATGGCCGTCAACGCAACTGCTCCCGGCATCATGGCGGAAGAAGCGAAGCGTATGGGCGCTCTTCTGATTCATTACTCAACGGATTATGTTTTTGACGGCTCCAAGATAGATTCATGGGTCGAAACTGACAGTCCGAATCCGCTGAATATTTATGGCGCCAGTAAACTTGCCGGTGAAGAAGCTATCCGACAAGTTGGTGGAAGATATCTGATATTCAGGACTAGCTGGGTTTACGGTCCTCATGGCAGTAACTTTCTGCTAACTATGCTGCGTCTAGCGCGCGAGCGCGAGAGCCTGAATATTGTAGATGATCAATATGGAGCACCAACAACTTCAATTGAATTAGCCGATGCCACCCGCGCGATCGTCGGAGGAATTCTTGAAGGTAAATATGGAACTGCTGAAAATTGGTCCGGCTTGTATCACATGACTTGCGGAGGATCGACCACATGGCACGGATTTGCGCGTGCTATCTTTGCGCGTTCCGAGTCAATCTTGCATGGCAAAGTTCCAATTGTCAGTCCAATCACTTCCGCTGATTATCCTACTCCAGCCAAGCGGCCCCGCAACTCGGTTCTATCGAATGAAAAGCTATTCGAGCGCTTTGGTTTTCGCTTACCTCTCTGGGAAAATGCGCTGGATTCAGTTATCCAGCGGCTGACTGAATAAATGCGCAGCGCTGATATCTACTTCAGCGCTGCCATCAACGCATCGAGGGCCTGCCTAGGCGGTCTCGTCACGGATTCGGGCAGTGTGCCCAGCGGCTCGTCGACCAAATTGAGCTGGTCGATGAAGGTCGGCTTTTCAGTATCGATGTAGAAGATGCCGGTAAGTATCTCGTCGTTCTCGTGCGCCTCCATCAACGTGCGCACGGCGTTGGCCTTGTCGGTTGGATCGTAGTCTTCCAGCAGCTTGCGCAGGCGGAGGTTGGAGCCGTCGTGCATCTCTACCTCATAAATTTTGCCTGAGTCGTAATCGACTTCGATCTCGTCGAAACTAGCCACAAAGCCAATCTCATTGATCGGCTCGTCATTCTCCTGCATGAATTTATAGCTCTTGGTCGAACCCTCGTGATCGTTGAAGGTGACGCAGGGGCTGATCACGTCCAGCAACACCGTGCCCTTGTGGGAGATGGCCGCCTTGAGCATGGAGAGCAACTGCTTCTTATCGCCCGAGAAGGACCGACCGACAAAGGTCACGCCTAATTGAATGGCCAGTGCACAGGTGTCGATGGCGGGCAGATCGTTGACGACACCGGTCTTCAGCTTGGAGCCGAGATCGGCTGTGGCCGAGAACTGGCCCTTGGTCAGTCCGTAGACGCCGTTGTTCTCGATGATGTAAATCATGGGCAGATTGCGGCGCATCAGATGCACGAACTGGCCCATGCCAATGGAGGCCGTGTCGCCGTCGCCGGAGACGCCGATCGTGGTCATGGTGTGGTTGGCGAGGATGGCGCCGGTAGAGATGGCGGGCATACGCCCATGCACGCCGTTAAAGCTGTGGGCGCGGCTGAGAAAGTATGCGGGGCTTTTGGAGGAGCAGCCAATGCCGCTCATCTTCATTACGCGCTCCGGCTCGACGCCCATCTCGTAGAGCGCGTCGATGATGCGCTCGCTGATGGCGTTGTGGCCGCAGCCGGCGCAGAGAGTGCTCTTGCCGCCGCGATACTCGATGATGGGAAGGCCGATGTGGTTGACTTTGGGAGTTGCTGTGGCGGTCGCCATTTACAGGCCCTCCTGAAGAGCAAATGCCTCGGTGATGGACTCGGCGTCCACCGGCAATCCGTTGTAGTGGAGAATGCTGCGCAGCTTGCTGACTTGCTCGGCGGGAAGATCAAGCTTGAGCAGGCTGGCCAACTGCGCGTCGCGGTTCTGCTCGACGACATAAATGCGTTCGTGCGCGGCGACAAAATCGTGAATCCCATGCGCAAATGGCCATGCGCGAATGCGCATATAATCCGGCTCCAGATCGTGCCGCTGCTTGATCTGATCAAGACTTTCGCGGAGAGCGCAATCGGTTGAGCCAAAGGCGAGGAAGCCGATCTTAGAGTTCCCTTCCCTGACTGCGACCGGCGCGGGAAGCATCTCACGCGATTTTTCAAACTTCTGCGCGAGCCGCTGCATCACCGCCTGATACTCGCCGGGATCTTCCGTGTAGTTGGCGGCATCGTTGTGTCCCGAGCCGCGCGTGAAGTACGAGGCCTTGGGGTGGCGTGTGCCAGGGAGCGTGCGCCAGCCGATGGCGTCGCCGTCCACATCGCGATAGCGGGCAAAGCCGCCCAAGCGATTGAGATCCTCGGCGGTGAGTACCTTGCCGCGATCGAGCGGCTTCGCGGGATAATCGAAGGTCTCCGACATCCAGTTATTCATGCCTAAATCGAGATCGGTGAGCACAAAGACCGGAGTCTGCATCCGTTCGGCGAGATCAAAGGCGGCTTGGGTCAGCTCGAAGCACTCTTTCACCGTACCCGGCAGCAGAATCGGATGCTTTGTGTCGCCGTGCGAGAGGAAGGCCGCCGAGAGAAGGTCGGCCTGCTGTGTACGCGTCGGCATTCCAGTCGAAGGCCCGGTCCGCTGGACAATGACAAGAACTCCGGGAATCTCCGCGTAGTAGCCCAGCCCGCAAAACTCCGCCATCAGCGACAAACCGGGACCGGAGGTTGAGGTCATAGCGCGCGCGCCTGCCCATCCTGCGCCCAGCACCATGCCGATGGCGGCTAACTCATCCTCGGCCTGTACCACGGCGAAGGTTGCCTTACCCTCCGGCGTCACGCGCAGCTTTTTGAGCAGATCGGTCGTGGCCTCGACCACCGAAGTTGAAGGCGTAATGGGGTACCACGCGACCACCGACACGCCGGCAAAGACCGCGCCCATGCCGCAGGCGGCGTTGCCGTCGATGATGATCTTGCCCGCGGTCTCATTCATCCGCTCGATATGGTAGGGGTCGCGCTTGGTCAGATTTTCTTTGGCGTAATCGAAGCCGGCCTTGACGGCGTCGAAGTTCAGATCGAAGATCTTCGGTTTTTTGGCAAACTGGCGGCGCAGGCCGCTCTCGATCACCCCCAGATCAATAGTCAGTATCTGAGCCACGGCACCGACATAGACCATGTTCCTGACCAGCTTACGCAGCTTGGCTTCAGGGCAGATGGAGGCCGTGATCTTGTCGAAGGGAACGGGATAAAAGAAGAGGTCGTTGCGCACCTGATTCAGATTCAGGTACTCCTCGTAGATGGCTATCCCACCGGGAGGCAAAGCCAGCACGTCTGCTTGGGCCGTCTCGGGATTCAGCGCGACCAGCACCTCGGATGTGCGTTTGCGGGCGACGTAGCCGTCCTTGCTGGCGCGAATGATGAACCAGGTGGGCTGTCCGGCGATGTTGGAGGGGAAGAGGTTCTTCCCGCTGACCGGAACGCCCATCGCAAAGATGCTCTTCAGTAGTACGCTGTTGGCAGATTGCGAGCCGGAACCGTTGACCGTCGCCACGTTGATACTAAAGTTGTTAGTGACCCGTTGTTTTACGCTCAATGCGTCCTCGACTTGACCGAGGACGAGGTCTGCTGTCGCCATGGGCCGAACTTCCCTTCCAAATAGTGCTTCCACATACTGGAGGTAATTTTCCCTCCCGTATGTGATTATAGTCACATTTTCAAAACATCGTCCCATAATTGGAGACGATTCGTCCATTTTCAGTAACTTGCCTCAACCGCTCCGACTCCCGTTGCCAGCGCGCGAGCAACGCAATAGCAATCACAATTAGCGCCAGAGTCAGACCGATCCACAGCCCGAAGATTCCGCGATGCAGCACAAAACAGAGAGTCAGACCGAGCGGCAATCCCAGCAGCCAGTAGCCGACCAGGTTGATGAGCATCGGTGCGCGTGTCTCGCCCAGGCCGCGCAATGCGCCGGTGGAGACGGTCTGGATGCCATCGAAGATTTCAAAGGCGGCCACCACCCATAACAGCCGGACGCCTAGCGCCATCACCTGCGGATCGCGCGTGTAGAGAGCAATCAACGGACCCGGCACTATAAGAAAAACTGTCGCGGCCAGCAACATGAAGCCGGTACCCAGCCCCAGCGCCAGCCATCCGGCTCGGCGCGCGCGCTGGCCGTCTCCCGCGCCCACGGCCTGACCGACGCTGACCGCAGCGGCCGAGGCGATGCCAAGCGGCACCATATAGGTTAGGCTGGCGTAGTTCATGACGATTTGATGCGTGGCAAGAGCCGCTGGCGTCAGCAATCCGGCGGAGAGCGTCGCCAGATTCCAGGCCCCCACTTCGAGCAGAATCTGCCCAGCGGCGGGCGCGCCCAGCCGTAGCAGCTCATTGATCTTCGCCAGACTCGGACCGGCCCAATGGCGAAAGAGCGGATGGCCGCGCTTGCGTTCATAGCGCCATGCAAAGCCAAGCAGCGCCAGCGCCATGAAGACGCGCGCGATGACCGTTGCCAGCGCCGAGCCGTTGACGCCCATCGCCGGAAATCCCCACTTGCCGTAGATCAGCAGCCAGTTTCCGAACCAGTTCAGCAGATTGGCCGCGAGGTAGGTCACGGTGACGACACGCACATCGCCCACACCCTGCAAGTAGCGGCGCGTTCCGCCATAGAGCAGCAGCGGCAGCGTACCCCACTCCAGCACGCGCAGATAAGCGCCCGCCGGAGCCGCCAATTCCTGCGCGATGCCGCAGGGTGCGAAGCCAAAGCTGGCTAGAAAGAAGAGCAGCATCATCGGTGGCGTAAGGATGCATGCCAGATAAACGCCCTGAGCCAGCCAGCGATGGCATTCCTCGTGATCGTTGCGCCCAAAGGCCTGCGAGACGAGCGTGTCCAGACCCAGCAACAAGCCGATGCCCACAATCGCCAGCGTGTAATAGACGGCGTTGCCAAGAGCGACGGCGCCGATGGCCGCCGGACCCAGCTTGCCGACCATAATGGTGTCCACGATGCCCTGAGCCATCCAGCCCAGCTCGCTGAGCACCACCGGAATCGCCAGCGCTACCATCGCGCCCAACTCCGTCCTCCACTTGGCCTGCGCTTGCCCCATGCATTCAATCTAACAACAACGCATGGAATATGTTGATTGATCGAAATACAAATCGTTCATTTGCAATGAATGGAGTTATCGTCCTTTTCATAAAAAATATTTTTTGCCGTCTCTGATATGTAATCCCCCACCGCAAGCCTGCGTCTACAACAGCAACGTGCTAATGCAGTGCAAGGCCGCAGCCGCAATGGAATTGTGAATAGCTAGGGCCTGTTAACAGACCCTAATGTAACGCCGCAACCTTCCAATACGGCAAGGGGATAGCTGCGCGCGGTGATCAGCTCGACCGTGTGTCCAATTCCCCTTGATGGTTGCGATCTGTTGCAAGCCATCCGTTGCGATGGGCAGCTTACAAAGATCGTTCCGTAATTGGAACAGAAGTATTGATGAAAAGGAGAACCGAGAATGAACCGCAAAATGAATGGACTGATCATCGGCGCCGCTGCTTCAACATTGCTCTTGCTTGCAGGTTGCGGCAGTATAAACACATCGCCAAACCCGTCCGCACAGCTACAGACGGGCACTGTAGGCGTAGTCATCAGTGATGACCCAACCCAGGACTGGGCTACGATCGGTGTCGAGGTGTTAAGCATTTCGCTAACGCCACAGGGAGGCGGCACGGCGGTTCCCGTCTATACCGCGTCGTCCGCGCCGCCCATGATAAATCTGGTGCAGCTCGACCAGTTGGGCGAGATTCTGGGCAACGCCAAGATACCCCTAGGCACCTACACCTCCGCTACGCTGACGTTGAGCGCCGACAATACCGGCGGCTCTTGTGACGTTCTACTGGTTGCCTCCGCCGATCCCGAAGTCGGCTTCGACGTTCCCGCCGGAACCACCGTTCCATGCAGCCAGATCGCATTCGCCGGCGCAACCGGTACTGCGCCGAATACGACCGTTACGCTGCCCATCACTCTGGCGACTCCGCTGACGGTAACGGAAAACAGCAGCAACGCCCTTGATCTGGAATTTGATCTCAAGCATCCGGCATTGCTTGTGGAGCATCAGCCGGTCGGCGCCACGGCTCCCACCTGGGTAGTCAACTTCAACGGACCGGTCCGCCATCATCCGCGCCCCGATCTGACCAAACTCTTCCTCCGCCATATCTACGGTCAAGCAGTCTCGGTATCCACCACGACCACAACCGACGACACACTCAACATCTCCCGAGCCTTCCCGGTGCATCCGATTACCTCGCCGGAGACAGCAACCGTTCCATCCACAAGCACGATTCCCATCCTGGCTGACACGGTCAATGGAACCCTCTTTTTCAACTTGGACAACAGCAATACTCCCACCACCATCGACAACTTCTCAACCGTTGCCTCCGAGCTGCCCGGAATGTATGTGCGCATTGCCGCGCGTTACCAGGTCAATGGAACGCTGGTTGCGGCCAGGGTTTATGCCAGCAGTAAATTTAATACGATCTGGCAGAATCCCGAAGGCCATGTGCTGCACGTCAACACCGCGAAGAACGTGATGTGGGTAACCACTGAGGACGGCAATGCCAAGGAACTGGCCATCGGAAGCGAGACCAATTTCTACTACGGGTCCAGCAATACGTTGATCGGAACGGGCACGGGCTTCTTCGATGGAACCACTCCGGGCAATCTGCCGAATATTGCGCGTGGATTCAAGGTGAACGCGACCATCGATCCGCTCTCGGCGGCAACGCCTCCCGTTGCGCTCTCAGTGGAGATTGATATCGCGCGTTACGACGGCGTCATTTCAGGACCGCCGAACAACACGGACTTTGAATACATACGCACCTTCGCCGATGCGGATACCGCCACTCGTCCCTCCACTGACAACTACACCGGAACAATCGATTACATCAACTCCGCCAGCGCCAACACTACGCCAGCTGGAGCAGCGGTCGACGGCTTCTACTATTGGGATCTCGGCTTCCCGACGCTGCCCACAACCGGTTCCAACGCGGTGACGGACTTTATCGCAGCAACCAGCGGCTGGACAAACTTTGGCGGCGTTTTAGGCACGCTGAAGCCGGTTGGAATGACCTACGCAACCTGGAATAACATCGCAGCGCCCAACACTTGGTCCGCTCCCTGGACGGTGCTGATACCGGTTGAGGCGCCGCTGGGAACGGTCACCACCCCGCCCAGCGACGTCAGCAACCCCACCTTCACTTACACTGTGCCGGTGCCGACTGCTGCAGCAGCAACCGCTCCAACTGCGCAGGCGGCAACGGTCGAACTGACGACAGCAAGCGGAAGCGCTACACTGGTCTATCAAGTTGACCGCCAGTCGGCTGCTGCCGCCATCGTCACCATCACACCGCAGGACATCAGCAATCCAACCACGCTGGCAACGGTCGTTGGAAACTTGAAGGCGGGGACGCCGATCAAGGTCTTCGGAGTGCCGCAGTCCACCGGCGACATCCAGGCGTACGTGCTCTTCTACTACACCTCTGTCGTCTCCACCAAGTAGGTACTCCGGAGGAATCCTCCCCCGAACAACAGCCGCCGCTCATCAGAGCGGCGGCTGTTTCATTCAGCGATAAGGAATAGTGCTTGAGTAGGAAAGGCGCCTTACCACTGCGTCCAGTCTCCGAGTCCAAGAACCCAGGCAGCAAGCAGAAGATTGCTAAAGGCGTGCGCAATAACAGCATCGCCAAAGCGCCCGCACCGGCGCAGCGCGGCGGCAAAGGCCAGACCGGCCAGCGTGCCGAGTGTCCAGTACGGCCAATCCATCAGATTTTTCATGTGCTCCAGGCCGAAGACCGCGGAGGACAAGAAGATCGAGAGTGCCGTCAAACTGGAAAAAGAGACGCGGTCAAACTCCACGCTGATGAATCGCCGCGCCAGATAGCCGCGAAAGGCAAGTTCTTCGGCAATGGGAACGGTGATGACGGCAGCGGCAACGCGAAAGGTTATCCAGGACCAGCGGGCAGCGGGCGAGAGCGCCGCTAAATCAGCGCCCAAATGGCTGACTCCATGCTGGTGAGCCCACCAGAAAGGCATAAGCCGTGACGGCGCAATCCAGATCAAAAAGACAGTCGCGCCAGCAATCGGCCCCAACCAGCCAAAGCGCCAGTTGAGTTTTTTTAGCTCTGGCAAAAAATAAATCAGCGCAATCGCTGCGGCAAAAAAACGCAATGGGTAAAGCCAGTCAAAGTTGCCGGTCACCGCGCGAGAGAGCGATGCCGCTGCCAAAATCAAAAGAAACGGAACAAGATATGCGCGAATCGCTGGGGACTCTCGACGATCTTCGCAGTGTAGCTCCGTTGCGCCGGCAGCACCCTCGATTCCGGAACGCACTCGCATCCAGGGAATTTTCTGGGTAGCCAGAGAAAAGCCCAACGCAACCGCGATAAATGAGATCCAGCCGGCTTGAGTGTGGAAACCCGCTTCCACGGCTTGAGAACCGCCATCACTGACAATTAGAATCAACGCGAAAAGCCTGAGGATGTTCAGCAGCCAACTGCATCCGAGCGCGCAGGGAATGAGCAGAAAAGCCTGCGGGAAGCGAATCTCCTTGCGGTAGAACCAGAGCCAGAGGGAAGTGAAGAGTATTACCAGTCCAAAACCCTCAACCCCAGAACACCCCCCCGCGATAATGATCGAATAATTGGGAGTTCCGATCTGGAAGGCGGCGGGGTCAACGAAAAGACTAGGAAGAAAAGGACGCAGCACCACGCTCACCGCATAGAGCGTGGCTCTCTGCAACATACCGCTCTGAACGGTGCTGGTTGAGTACCACAACATCAAAACCGGAATGCCAAGAAGCCATCCGCCCACGCCGGCGAGCAGGGAGTAAAGCCACAATCTTCCAGTTGCGCGCGCAGCCTGAAACCAGTCCCCCAGCGGGATAATCGCCCATGCCAGCAGCAGAGTACCCAACACGTAGATCAAGCTCTTGGCGTAGCTGAATCGATCAAATTGCACCCAGCTTGATCCCTGCCTCACCGCTGAAGTGAAAGCAAAAACCGCCGCCATGCAAAGCAAATGCCCAGCAAACAATAAACTGCCGAATGACACTTTAACTTTCAAGGCTTTCAGCCGGGAATGACCTAACCCGAGGAAGACCACATAGGCAAAGATGGGAATCTGGCCAACTGCATCTGTAACGATCCCAAGAAATCCATGGTGATTGGCGTTCTGACCCCTGCCCGCAAAAACAAAGAGGTATTCAATCGCTACTGTCGCAAGCAAGAAATAGAACCGGCCCAGAAGATGGTCCGGCAATAGGCTATTTAAGTTCAGCCAGAAACTGCTCTTTCCGGTCGAGGTGCCATGGGGGGTAGTCATTACGATATGCGCATATCTGTCTACTTCTTACGCCGGACACGCAGAACCGCCAGCGAGCCGACAAGTAGTGTAATACCGCTGATCGCAAGGCTGGGATCAATCTCGGGTCTGGCAGGACGGCCACCGAAGACCATCGCATGGGATACTGTGCACGTTCCGAGCACAAAACATAAAATCACCAGCGCACTCTTCAGACGACTCTTCATCATAAGCAAATCCTTCCGATAATTATCCAAAACAACTGGCACTCTCTGACTCCTACAGACCTATACCAAATGGCTGGGGACGGAACATCAGTTAAATCGTAACACGGACAGAGGCAGCCAGTGCAGAACTATCGCGAATAACCAAAGTAACCAGTGCTTTGCGCATCGCATCCCTGTCGTATGTAAACATCGCCCAACAAAAAACGTCGGGGACGAACCGCACCCGACGTTTTTACTGATTTGGTTGTGCTGTTACGCCACTTGAACTTTGCTTGGTCTTGCATTCCAAAAGAGTAAACCTGCAAGGCAGAGCAGCCCGGTGCCGAGCATCAGCAGAGAGGACGGCTCCGGAGTCGGGGGCGTGAAATCAAGAGGGCTACCGAAAATATCGTGGTTAAAGTCGTCAGAGTACACCCAGCCGCTGCTCTTTGAATACTCGAGCCAGTAGTCCGTGCTACCAGAGGCAAAGAGATTCAGATAAACTCCATCCGATAGCTCGAAGACGATCCCGTTCCCATCAAAATTCGGCCGTGCAGTCAGCGAAGTTAAGAGATTGTCAAAAAACATAATATCGGCGTCAGATGGTTCAGAGGTTGTAATAGCTTCCGCATTATCGAAGTCAATGTATAGCGTCGTACCAGCCGGAGTGCCTGACGCGTACGCACTCTCCGGAATGAGAGTGCCGGTTTCCACCACGAGACTTCCGCTTAAGGTCGAGTCGACTGTAATGGTGCCGCTTTGGACTGAATATTCGCCACTACTCCCGAACGGAGAGATCGAAAGTAGGGCAGAACCGCTGATACCATCGCCTGTTCCGTTGGCATTGGGGTCACTGAAGGTAAATGAATAATTATCCGCCATTGCGACCGGCGTTATCGCCAGTGTAGCTGCCATTACAATTCCTACCAACCATATCTTCTTCATGCTTCCTCCCACGTTCATCTTCGAGGATATCTATCCCACTGATCCTACTGATTGCTAAACCCGCTGTCACACCACGGAGACCCAAATCCGCATATAATCTTCTGCGAACATTTTACCGGCTAATTTGACTCATCCGCAAGGAGTATCTTGGGGAAGACGCTCAAAGCAGCTAACCACAGCCAATCACAACTCGCAATACAGCCTATAAGAAGATACATGCACATTATCCTCCAATGCGAGTTATGTAGATTCAACGATTTACGAACACGCGAATCGACGAATGTGCAAACAATTTCACATTCTTACCTGTAGAATACCCAATGTCAACAGTTATCCATCTCCGATGTCGTCACCCAAAGACCAAAACTCGTAAGGATGGAACCATCTTAGCTAACCGATGGCCGCGGTTGCACCTTCTTCGTAACGATCACCAGCTTGGCCGGGGTCAGCTCAGGCCCGTCCCAGCCTTCCTTTACTACTTCAATGTGAATCTCTCCTGGTTTCTTGGCGGATTGCACAATCGCCTGCGCCAACCCGTTGAAGAGTGAGCGCACTGGCCCCTTGTCGCTGTCCTGGCAGTTGGGATCGCCGTTGCCCAGGCCAATCAGCGCACCCGCTCCAGAAACTTTGAAGCTGAGCAGATTGTTCGCCGTCGGTACAGCGCGGCCTTCCTTATCCAGAGCCTCCACCGTCAGAATAGCCACATCCTCGCCATCGGCGTTGATCTCGGTGCGATCGGCAGTCAAGCGAATCGCCACCGTCGGCCCGGTGGTTTCTCGCTTCTCTGTGAGCAACACTTTACCGTTTTTTGATGCCCGCGCCTCAATGACACCCGGCTCGTACTTCACCTTCCACTCCACGTGCCCCAGGGGCGGCACCTTCTGATTGCCCTGGCTCTTGCCGTTGACGAACAGTTCGACCTCATCCAGATTCGAGTAGACCCAGACAGGGATCTCGTCGCCTTCCCGTCCCTCGAAGTTCCAATGAGGAAACAGATGGAGCGACGGCTCGGCGCGCCACCAGGCCTTGTAGTAGTAGAACGTGTCTTTAGGGAATCCGCACATATCCACGATGCCAAATTGCGAGTTGATCGACGGCCATCCGTAGGGCGTCGGCTCGCCGCGATAGTCGAAGCCGGTCCAGGCAAAGCCGCCTGCCAGCCACTCGCGCGTCGCATAGAACGGCCACCACTCTTCGGCCAGTTCGCTCCATGCTGTGTGGTTCACGTCGTAGGCGCTGAGCGTGTTGCGCAGCGGATCGGTCGAGTAGACGCCGCGCGTGGAGATGGCGCTGGCCGTCTCCGAGCCGTAGATGGGACGCTTGGGGTACTTCTTATGAAAGTCGTCGGGATACGCGCGGTTGTAGTTGAAGCCGATGATGTCGAAGGCCTCGGAGACGCCCTTTTCATTGCTCCCATTCACCGCTGCGGAGACCACGCGCGTGGGGTCCAGTTCATGGCAGCGCCGCACCATCGTCGCGGCAATCTTCGCGCCCTGCTCAGCCATCTGATTCTGTAGTTGATTTTCCTCGTTGCCGACGGACCAGAGAATGATCGACGGCGAGTTGCGATAGCGCTTGACCATCGCCTCCAGTTGCGCCATGCCTTCCGGGCTGGAGCTCATCTGGCGCGTCTCGCACATCATCATCATCCCCATGCGGTCACAGGCATCCACCAGTTCCGGCGTCGGCATATTATGAGAGGTGCGCACAGCGTTGCAGCCCATCTCACGCAGTACGCCCAGCCGGAACCACTGCAAGCGGTCGGGCAAGGCCGCGCCCACGCCCGCATGATCCTGATGGTTGCAGGTGCCCTGAATCTTGAGAGATTTACCATTCAGGAAAAAGCCCTTGTCCGCGTCGAAGACCGCCGTGCGCACGCCAAAGCTGATCTGCTCGGCGTCGCGGACCTTTCCGTTAGATTTGACCGTTACGATTGCTGTGTAGAGATAGGGGTTATCCAGCGACCAAAGCGTGGGATTCGGCAATGTCATTACGCAAGTAAAACTCGCGGACTCATCCGGCTGGAGCGGATTGGAGCGTCCAGCACCACTGAAGCCTGGAATCGGCTTACCCACGGCATCAATGATCTGCCACTCGACAGAGGCAGATTCGGGTTTCAAGCCTTCGTTCTGAACCACTGTTTCCAGCGTCAACGTTGCGGTGCTTCCCTTCAACTCCGTGCGGACAACGCTCTCCCACTTGCCCAGATGCAGGGCGTCGGTCTTGGTCAGCCACACATGGCGATAGATGCCCGCGCCTTCGTAAAACCATCCGTCGCCAAAGCTGGCGTCCACGCGCGCAACAATATAGTTCTTCGCGCCGTAGCTTAAAAAATCCGTCAGGTCGAAGGAAAATGGCGCGTAGCCATTATCATTGCGGCCGATAAAGCAGCCGTTGACAAAGACCAGCACATCGCGAAACGCTCCGTCGAACTCGACCGAGATGCGCCGCCCAAGATCGCTGGCCTGAATCTCAAACTCGCGCCGGTACCAGCCCACGCTGGTCTCAGGATAGCGGCGGCCAAGAGGTTTGTACCCATGCCCCTGCAGCACTTCGTCGTGCACAAACGGCAGCTCGACGGCCCAATCGTGTGGCAGATTCAGCGTACGCCACGTCGAGTCGTCAAATTTAGCTTTGGCAAAATCGAAAGTGCCGGCCTTGGCGAAGTCGCGCTGGCCATTGCCTAGCCCCAGGTCGCGCGCCGGGTCCGCGCCGTGACCAAACTGAAACTTCCAGCCGAAATCGAAAAGCAAGCGCTCGCGCGGCGCAATAGCGCCCTGTTCAACCGCCGAAGCCGCACCTGACGAGCCAGTCGCCATTGCGGCGGCGCGTCCCCACGCTGAACGAGCCAGCAACGAAGAAGCGGAGAGAGCCAGACTGGAGGCGAGCAGGTCGCGGCGGGAGATAGGGGACATGGAAGCACCTTTCAACGCAATTTCAACAAATGCAGATGCAAAATCCAAACGCAGGCAAGATGAACTATAAATCAGCCGGCACAGGACAGTAAACAATTGCAGAAAGCAAGCCGTCTTCTCCATAGCAAAATCAAGAGGCCCTGCAAGTCTTTGTCGGTGCCTATTGCAAACTCTCTCTCCAGACCTTCAATCTCCATTGATCAAACAGCGCCACCAGCAGTATCACTTTTGAGTTGCACAGCAACACCTCCATCGGAGCGCTTCCGGAGATATACGATGCCCGCAAGAGCCAGCAGTCCGCTTGCGAAGAGCACAAGGCTGCGTGGCTCAGGCGTTGGGCTATCCCCGATAAGAGCCTGCGGATCGCCGCCCGTGCTTTCAGTGCCGTCTATCGGGATAAAAACTTCAAGATTGGAGTAGGCGGTAGTGTTGATATTGTTCTCCGCAAACTGCGATGCTTCGCCCAAGATGGTGTTGATCGCTGGCTGATACCCGGCAGGCAAGTTGTTTGTTAGATTAGAATCTTTGGGATCGAAGAGCTCCCAATTTGCCCACTGCGCTTCCGCGATGGTTGTCGCCGATGCGCCTGGAGCTGCGGCCATCGATTCAATGTAAGCCGCTTCCACATACTGCTCATTGCCGGAAACCGGCACAATCGTTGCCGTCCAGCTCTCGCCAAAGTAAATATCATCCGAGTAGCTGATGCACATCAGCGGCGTAAGGGTCGTGCTGCCGTCGATGCTGAAGTAGTAGGGGTACACGTAATCCGGCCCGGAACTCTGGCCTCCGGTGCTGACCAGCGTCAATGTCGCCGTATCCGCAAAACTCTTCTCCGATATCAACAAGGTACAAAACGCAAAAATTGACAGTACCGCGCAAACGTTAAGCTTCTTCATACCCACCCTTTCCGAAGTTGTATTGGTTGTACCGCCTCGAAGTAAGTCAAGTTTGCGAAGAAACGCAATGAGAGGCAGTTTGCTTTTCTGAGGCAACGCATCAACAATCGAAGCTATCTATCCTAGATAGCTCTCTGAACAGATTGTTGTCCATTGTCGATGTATCAATATTAGACAGTATTAACTTATATCTACAAGATTACGGAGTGAACTTACAGGGGTAATGCTCTATCGTGAAACAGTAACACAATTTGCTCAGGATTGCCTGACTATTCGTCACCATTAGAAGACTACAGAACCGGATAAAAGCTCGCGATCCAGCCTTGCAGCAGCGACGGAAAACATCCCATCACCACCACAGCCGCCGCAATTGCTACAAGCACTGCCATCGTAATCGGATGGGCCTTGATCGGAGTCTCATCGATTGCCGTCATGATATATGCGCGTTTAAGCACTTGTAGATAGTAATAAAGTGAGACGGCGCTCATCATCACCGCGAGAGCGACCAGCGCGAAAGGCACCGGCCCCGCTGAAACGCCCAGCACTGCGGCAAAGAGATTGAACTTGGCCCAGAAGCCCACCAGCGGCGGAATGCCGGCAAGAGAAAGAAAGAAAACCAGCAGCACTGCGGCCAGCAGTGGATTGCGTTTGTGCAGGCCAAGAAAAGATTCCAGCCGGTCACTGCCCGTGGCTCGCTCAACGACAGCAACAACGCCGAATGCGCCGATAGTGGTCAGGCCGTAGGTGAGGACGTAGTAGAGGACGGCATAAAGACTAACGCGAATATGTGGTGCAACAGACTCGATGAAATTCGAAAGGCTTCCGGTACCAACGTATTTAAGCTGTGCATTCACGTCAAGCGGCACCCACCCCACATCAAAACCTATGTACTTAGGTTGAGCTGCAAGTCCAAGCAGCATATACCCCACATGAGCAATGGCCGAGTACGCCAGCAAGCGCCGTACACTGATCTGTGCTAGTGCTGCCAAATTGCCGACAACCATCGACGCCACTGATAGCACAAGCATTACCATCGTCAATGGTTGCCAGATTCGAATTGCTCCGGCTGTCAGTTTATCGCCAACACCAAACCAGATTTCGGTCAGCGTGATAAGCAGCGTAAAACTGGCCACCTTGGAAACCGAAGCAATAAACGCAGCTGCTGGAGCGGGTGCGCCTTCGTAGGTGTCCGGCGCCCACTGATGGAATGGCACCGCTGCGATCTTGAATCCTAGCCCAGCAACGACCAGAATCCACGCCACATAGAACAGAGGACTCGGCCCGGACTCGGCAATGGCGAGTTGAATCGCCGAGAGGTTTGTACTGCCTGTCAGCCCATAAAAATAACTAAACCCAAAAAGCAGAAATGCCGCCGACATTCCTCCGAATAAGTAATACTTCATCGCAGCTTCCGCGCTCTTGCCGGAACTCTTTGCAAAAGCTGTCAGGATATAAAGTCCGAGACTAAGAAGTTCCAGTCCGACAAATATGACCAGCAAGTCTTGCGCAGCGGCTACCAACAATCCGCCTGTAGCCGCCATCAGAACTACTGCAACAAACTCGCCTACGTGCTTCGTGAAATCAGAATCAATCAGCAGCAACAGCGTCAGCGCGGTCAGCACAAGGATTCCACACTGCGCCGCAGTAATATAGCTTCCCTGCCCAAGAAGCATCTCTACTTCAAATATGTATCCAGGTCCCCATAATTTTGACTGCACTACCGCGGCAGTTTGCAAATTCCACAACGCAGCGCCGCACCCAGCCACACCCAGCAGCGCCGCCACCATCACCCGCACCTTCAGCGCAGCTTTGCGCAGAACGCCTAAGTCAACGATCAGTACGATCAACGCTGCTACTTCCAGCATGGTCTCCGGCAGCGTTACGCGAAAGAGGTCCGAGTAATTCATTGCGCACCTCCCGCAAGCAGCGTCTTCACAGCCGGTTCAATCGTATCGAGCAATATTCTCGGCCAAACTCCGACGAACAAACTAACTCCTACCAACATAACTACGCCGGTAACTTCCGGCCAGGTGATCGCCGCTAACTTATGTTCGTGTTCCTCTTCAAGCACATGAGCGCTGGGCAGCGCATCGCTGAAGAAGGCCTTCTGCATCGCTCGCCATGTGTAAGCCACGCCGACGATAATTCCCACACCTGCAATTACGGCCCACCACGAGTTGACCTTCCACGCGCCGACCAGCACCTGCATCTCGGCCCAGAATCCAGAGAATCCGGGCATTCCGATCGAGGCCAATCCTGCAACTACAAATGCACCAGCCGCGAAGGGCAAGCGCTTTGATAAATGCATCGTCTCTAACTCCGCTAACTGTCGCGTATGTGTTCGCTCATAGACAATGCGGCCAACAATCGCAAAGAGCAACCCTGCAATAATGCCGTGCGAAAACATCTGCATCACCGCGCCGGTCATGCCAATCTGATTCAGAGTCATCAGTCCGAGCAAAACAAATCCCATGTGACTCACGCTCGAATAGCCAATGACAAATTTGAAGTCCGTCTGCGCCAGTGCAACCAGCGCGCCATAGACGATGCCGATGACCGCGAGAACCGCGAAGACATCGCGCCATGAGCTAATTCCGATAAACGAAAAACCCCACGGGTCGAGTCCGCGCGGAAAAAGCGCAATGCCCACGCGCAGGCAGCCGTACGCGCCTAGCTTCATCACCACGCCTGCCAGCAACATCGACGCAGCGGTGGGCGCGGCGACATGGCCGGTCGGCGCCCACGTGTGAAAGGGCCACATACCGGCTAGAATCGCAAAGCCGGTGAATACCAATGGAAAACACCAGATCTGAAAGCTCACTGGCAGCCCCGCGTGAGCTAACTCAACCAGCCCTGTCGAATGACTGCCCGCCGTCGCATAAGCCGCCAGCAAGCCAACCAGCACCATCGCCGAACCGACAAACGAGTAAAGCGCCAGCTTCATCGCCGCATACTCGCGCCGTGTCGAACCCCAGATTGCAATCAAAAAATACTTGGGTACAATGGCAATTTCGTAGAAGACAAAGAGTAGAAACAAATCAAAGCTGAGAAAGACTCCGTAGACTCCGCCGATCAACGCAAGATAAAATGCAAAATACTCATTCGCTCTCAGTTCGATATTCCAACTGAATAAAACTCCGGCTACGGCGGCTAGCCCCGTCAGCAACACCAGTACACGGCTGATGCCGTCGGCCGCCAAAAGAAAGTGAATCCCCATCGACGGCACCCACGGCAAATCAACAATCGTAACTCTTCCCTGCCCTATGCCCGCCGCAAACCCCTGCACAGCCAGCGCCAGTCCGGCTACTGCCACGGCCAGCGCCAACCAGCGCGCCAATGCCGGTTTAGCTTTGGGCATAAGCGCCAGCAGCAACGCTCCGGCAAACGAGAGATAGATCGTCCACGCTAACATTAAAATCTCCAATGAGCCAACAGGTTCACTACTGTTGGGTTCACGCTGTCCACAATCAGTTGCGGAAGAATGCCGAGAAGAAACATCAATCCGATCACCGGAGCCAGCGCCATTCGCTCGCCGTGATTCAGATCAGGAAAGTTCGCGCAATGCTCCGGCGTTGGACCCGTGAAGACCTTCTGGATCACGGTCAGAATCGCTGCCGCTGTCACCAGCAATCCGAGAATCGAAACAGTAGCCGCAACCCAAGCCAGCGGAAATACTCCGCGGAAGATGAGGAACTCGCCAACAAATCCATTTAGTCCAGGCAATCCCAGCGAAGAGAACAACGCAATCCCCATCAACCCGGCCAACACTGGAGCCGGTTTGCGCAGCCCGCCGAATTGCTCAATGCCGCGATGGCCTCCCGTTCGCTGTTGTATCAACGCCACAAACCAAAAGAGCGCCGCAGCCGTCAGGCCGTGATTGAACATTTGCAGGATCACGCCGTCCAAAACTATCGCTTGATTTGTCTGCGCCGCAGGATTGTTAATGGTTTGGGCGGCGGGAATCGCAAGCGCAAAGATGCCCAGCAAGCAATAGCCAAGATGGTTCACCGACAAATATGCAAAGATGCGCTTCAAATCCTTCTGCGCCGTGGCAGCCCACGCGCCCATCACCACCGTCGCCACAGACAGCACTAGCAGCGGCGTTCGCATCAGCGCTATCTGCGCGCCGAAGAGAGGCAGCGCAATCCGCAGTAGCCCATAGACGCCCATCTTCGACATAGCTCCAGTTAGTAACATGGTCACAGGCGAAGGCGCCTCAGCATAAGCCGCGGGCAGCCATGTGTGAAATGGAAAGATTGGCACCTTCACCGCAAAGCCGGCCAGCACGCCAATCGCCAGCCAGATCATTACCGGTCCCAGATGCGCAGTTACCATCTGCTCTAACTCGCCCGTCGATGCCAGCAGAGTCAGGTGCGGAAAATCCGTGCTGTTGGTCGAAAGAAAAACAGCAAGAAACGCAATGAGTAACGCTACACTTCCCGCCATTGTATAAATAAAGAATTGTGTCGCTGCGGGGCCGCGCCGCGCTCCGCCCCACAACTTGATAAGAAAGAAGGCGGGAATCAGACTTAACTCCCAGAACAAAAACCAGTGAAAAAAATTCAGCGCGGTAAATGTGCCGAAGAGGCCCGTCTCCAGCACCAGCACCAGCGCGAAGTAAAGCCCCGGCTGATGATGCACGCGATGCGCTGCATCCACGGACATCAGCGTAACAATCGCAGAAAGCATAAGCATCAGCGCGCTAAGCCCGTCTACTCCCAGGTAGTAGTTGATGCCCAGCGACGGAGCCCAGGCGTGCTGCTCAATCAATCCGTAGCCGTCAATAATCGGAAGTCTGCTCCACTCGGCCCACACCACCAGCGCCAGCGCCAGACATAGCAGAGTTGTAACAAGAGCAACTCCGCGCGCGTGCTTGCCAGCTAACAGCGCAACAGCGGCGCCCAGCAATGGCAGCGCGGTCAACAACGACAGTAAATGAAATGCGTTCATGCGCGGCTGCTCCATATCAAAATCGCTGCCAGCGCCAACACAGCCAGCGCCAGAATTCTCAGATAAGTCTGCACGCGTCCCGTCTGCACTCTCGCCAGTAATCCGCCGCCGACGGCCAGCTCATCGCAGCCTTTGTCGAAGCTGCCATCCACTACATTCGCATCCAGGAAACGATTTAAGCGCGCCCACAGGCCGAAGCTCCGCGCAACTCCAGTCACCGCACCGCCGAACACTCGCCGATCCAGCCAATCGGCAACGCGCGCCCACCATTGGTAAAAAGCAATCACCGTCTTACCGTATAACTCATCCACATAAAGCCTGTCGCGCAGCCAACTCCACGCTCTCGGCATGGTTTTCTCCAGCGCATCCGGCTCTGTCGCTTTAGGAGATCGATCTCCATATATTCTCCAACCGAGAATCAGCCCGGCAACAACTACAGATGTCGATACTATCATCAGCACAAATAGCCCTGGCTCAATAACTCGATGTAACTCGAAGTTTGTCGAGCGCCCATCGAGGAAGGCTCTGAACCACGGCCATGCCGGCGTTCCTATCAATCCCAGTGCCATCGTAAAAAAGGCAAGTATCACCAGTGGCACGGTCATCACAGCCGGACTCTCATGCGCCGGTTTGCCGCCTCTCCAGTGGCCATAATATATGTAAGCCAACTGCCGCGTCATATAAAACGCTGTCAGCAGTGCGCCAATTATCAGCATATAAAATGGCGCCTTCGTCACGCTCCAATGCTCGGCCGCTTCCATAATTCCATCCTTGCTCCAAAAGCCTGAGAAAATAATCGGAAAACCGCACAGTGCCAGCATTCCTATCCCATAAGTCAGAAATGTCAGCGGCATATCGGACTTCAGTCCGCCCATGCGGCGTACATCCTGCTCTCCATGACAGCCATGAATCACCGACCCTGCGCCAAGAAATAGGAGCGCCTTGAAAAAAGCGTGAGTTATTAAGTGGAACATTCCCACGGCTACGCCGCCCATTCCCAGCCCAGCCATCATGTAACCCAGTTGCGAAACAGTCGAGTAAGCCAGAGTGCGCTTGATGTCGTTCTGCGCCACTGCAATCAACGCCGCAAAGACCGCTGTAAATGCGCCCACCCAAGTTACAACTGTCAGCGCCGCAGTCGTTCCACCTTGAGTCGCTCCTGCCTGCATCAGCGGATACACTCGCGCTATCAGATACACTCCCGCAGCCACCATCGTAGCCGCGTGAATCAACGCGGAGACCGGCGTCGGGCCTTCCATCGCATCCGGCAGCCAGACGTGCAACGGAAACTGTCCGCTCTTGCCCGCCGCTCCGGCAAAGATAAGTAGGCCAATCGCACCCGCAGCTGTAAGTCCCCACGCCGCGTGCTGATTCAGTAATCCAGCCAGCGCGACGGCTTCAATCGAACCCGCGCCATTGTTATAAAAAAGCAACGTTCCGGTTTGCGCAAAGAGCCAAACAATTCCCAGCAGAAACAAAACATCGCCGATACGTGTAGTTAGAAATGCTTTTTTCGCAGCAGCGGCTGCCTCTGGCTTCTGATACCAGAATCCAATTAGTAAGTATGATGTAAGTCCAACTAACTCCCAGCACATGAAAAGCAATAGAGTCGAGTTAGCAATAACCACGCCCAACATCGCTCCTGCAAATAACGACATAAAGCAGAAAAAACGCGTGTAGTTTTCGTCCTCCTTCATATAGCCAGTCGAATAAACAAAGATCAACAGGCCAACAAAGCAGACCATTACCAGCATCACGGCAGATAACGGATCGAGCACCCAGCCCAGGTCCACGTTAGACGCACCGATCCGAAACCAAGTGAAGTTGAAGACTATGCGGGTCACAATGCCATGCGTCCAGTCCAGCACAACACCGGTGAATGCAATAATCGAGAGCAATAGCGAAAAGCTCAACGCACCAATAGCAAGAGTGGAAGCAGTCTTGCGATATGGTTGCTTAAGCAGAGCGATCACGCCAGCGGCGATCATAGGTACCGCCGTAATAAGCAGTAGATAGTCACAAGACGGACCGCAATGAGTAAAGGATCCGGTGATCTCTTCTGGATCTAGCATCCGCTCACCCCTTCATCCTGTTCATCTGGTCCAGGTCCGTAGTATGCGCGTGGCGATGTATATGAATCACCAATCCCAGTCCTACTGCTGCTTCGGCCGCCGCGACGGCAATCGAAAAGATCGCAAAGATCATTCCCGTCAGCAGCTCCGGGTGCGGCCCGTAACGCCAGAATGCGATTAGATTCAAGTTAGCCGCATTCAGCATCAATTCAATCCCGATCAGTACAAGAATCGCGTTGCGCCGCGTCAGCGCTCCAGCCAAACCAATCGAGAAGATCAGTGCGGCTATTAGTAAATAACCGGCTAGAGGCGTCATCGCTTCTCCTCTTTCTCGTGCCGCGCCACAATCACTGCACCGATCATCGCCGCCGTAAGCAGCACCGCTACGATCTCCAGCGGCAAAACGTAGCGGTCTACCAGTGCATCGCCTATCTGCACGACCGTTACATCAGGTACGGCCATCTCATGCGGCAAAACTCGAATACTTCCGATCACCGCCCAACTTAAAACCGCAAAGACCGCTGCGGCAATCACTAACCCCACCAACCAACTCCGACTGAAGACCTCATCCTTTGAAGTTTCCGAGCCTTTGGTTAATAGGATCGCAATAACCACCAGAATCGCTACAGCGCCAACATAAACCAGAAGCTGTGCGATCCCGGCAAACTGCGCGTCGAGATTCAAAAACAGCATAGCCAATCCGGCAAATGCAACTGTCAGTACCAACGCGCAATGCACTGTATTTTTCAGCATAAGTGCGGCTAGTGCGCCAGCTACTGTGAGCGCTGCCAGCAAATAAAAGAGATAACTCATCGTCAGTAACACCCCTCCCTGGCTATAAATGACTTACTCTGCATAGCGATAACTCCGTGGTCCAATCTTTCCTCTGCGCATCTCGCCCCAGCCCATCGCAGCATAAGCCGCAATCAAAATCGCCGAGCAAATCACCCACCGCAGCCAGCCGCTGCCCAAATAAGTCCACAACCCCGCAACAAATAAATTCAACAGGCACATGGGCAAAATAAACTTCCAGGCAAAGTTCATTAATTGATCCTGCCTAAGTCGCGGTAATGTTCCCCGCATCCAGATAAAGACGAAAATAGAGAGCATTAACTTAGTGAAAAACCATATCCAGGATGGAACCCAGGTCAAAGATGAAAGCGGCGCAGACCATCCACCCAAGAAAAGCGTCGTTCCTAATCCTGAGATAGAAAACATCGCCAGATACTCGCCCAGAAAAAAGAGTGCAAACTTGAATCCTGAATATTCGGTGTGATAACCGGCCACTAACTCAGACTCGCCTTCCGGCAAGTCAAAAGGCGAGCGGTTCGTCTCCGCCGTGGCAGCGATGGCGTACATTGCAAAGCCCGCACAGCCCCAGGGCGTGAAAATGAACCAATGCGGAAGGCCCCATGAATATTGATTTTGCGCCTCTACTATCTTCGTCAGCGAAAGCGAGCCAGTCATCATCACGACGGTGACGCTCGACAGCAGAAGAACTACTTCGTAGCTAATCATCTGCGCCACCGCGCGCATCGCACCCAGCAGTGAATACTTATTGCGGCTCGACCATCCGGCCATGAAGACCGCTAACTCCGTCGAAGCGCCCATCGCAAAGTAAAACAGCAGTCCGGCATCAAGATCTACAAGCACCATCTTGCGTCCCATCGGCAGCACTGCAAAGCCCATGAAGACCGCCACCACCAATACAACCGGCGCCAAATAATGCACTACAGCATCCGCACTCAACGGTACAATATCTTCCTTGGTCAGTGACTTGATTCCGTCGGCAACCGGTTGCAACAATCCAAACGGCCCCACACGGTTTGGCCCAAGTCGATTCTGAATGCGTCCCAGCCCCTTGCGCTCAAAAACTGTGGTCAATGCGAAGAGCGCGGGAAAAATGCAAACGATAGCCACAACACTGAGCAGTACTCCGGCCACCGGCTGCATGGCCGCGGGCAGAAAGCTCACCAGCCAGTGCTGGAGAAGAACGAAGAGTTGGTCAGTCTTTTCGATCACGGGGATCTCACACTCCCTCTTCGGCTGTCGCGGCGGCTTTGGCTGCGATTGCATCGGCTGCGGCCTTTATTTTCGCGTCGTATTTAGCTTTGTCTTCGGCCAATCGCGCATCCACGCCGGCCGCCTCGGCGGGATGAATCTTGCGGTAATACTTATTCGACTTAGCTAACTGCTCACGGTCAAGCAGCAGTCCGCCAAATCGATCTGTCGTGCTCAATTCAAACTCCGTGTCCATCTTGATCGCTTCAAACGGACAAACCTCAACGCAAATCTGACAACTCATGCAGACGGAAATATCAATGTCAAAGCGCGCTGGATAATACTGCGCCTTGCCCAGGTAATCCAGCTTTTTATCTTTGGACTTTTCGATGTAGATGCACTTGGGCGGACACTCCTTCTCGCATATCTGGCAAGCCACACAGCGCAGACCGGCCTCCCACTCCGGCCCGCCGCCGTCGCGATTCTCCGCATCGTACACAAGAAAGGGAAATACGCGCGCAGCTTCGAAGGAAGCTATCCGCTGCTCAGGATACTCAACCGTCGTCAGCCGATCCGCGGAGAAGTAACTGCCGAAAAAATTCTTCGCTGTCTCCGCCATCCCTTTCACGATGCCTTCGCCTAACACTCGCTGCCCTCCATCTCACAACCCGCCCTACGCACACTCTGTGCTGAATGCCAGCCCACTCTCACACTTCACTGACTCACGACAAACCAATGAAAATTGAAATCATTGCGTTGCTGTCCAGTCATCTATAGCCGTTTTGGAGCTACTTCCGCTTCCGTCTTCAAATCGAACTTCGGTGAATGTCAAGGTCACACGAACTTGCGCTGTTGGAATATCCGATCCCGTCGATCCCGTACTCGATGCTTCTTTCCATATCGCTGTCACATTCGTCGGAGTCACCTGACTGAACGTCCATGTAAACTCGGTCGAGCTAGCCGCACCGGCAGATACAGCCACCCTCTCGACCAGCGCGCAGGAACTGTAGTGGTCGCCTTTGATGACCTGGGAATATAAGGTCGAATACACTGCGCTGGCCGGAAACTCGATGGTCAATGACGAAGTTGCGGCCTTTCCAGCGGCAGCACCCATGGCCGCGCTTGTAGCTGGCCGGGAGATAGGTAGGCTAAATGAACTTAGCATCAGGTTCAGCGTCGGTCCCACGCATCGGAAGTTATATGAGTTAGTATCAATCACCGCTGTTGTGCCCTTGCCTTTGGGAGCTGCAAGAGCGTTCAGGCTAATCATCAGAGTTACAGCAACAACTAACATCACTTGCAGTTGACGAATCATTCGA